>Ga0078972_1000733_pt1 | contig 134261 bp, 144 predicted proteins | sample YelNatPaOPGAMG01_FD_67568 | JGI IMG/M metagenome (GOLD analysis project Ga0078972, IMG submission 67568) | Hot spring thermophilic microbial communities from Obsidian Pool, Yellowstone National Park, USA - OP-RAMG-01 (SPADES assembly) (version 2) | ecosystem: Environmental > Aquatic > Thermal...
TCCTGCACCGCCCACTTTTTATTTTTCCATAGGTGCAGGACTACCTCCCCTGTTTCCCCTCCTTTCAGGAGGGGATGAAGGGGGGGTGAAAATAGGTGCAGGACTACCTCCCCTGTTTCCCCTCCTTTCAGGAGGGGATGAAGGGGGAGGTGAAAATAGATGCAGGACCACCTCCCCTGTTTCCCCTCCTTTCAGGAGGGGATGAAGGGGAGGTTGAAAATGTGAGGAAAAACCCCTCCAGGGGCGGAATTGGGAAATTAAGGAGATTCAGATGATTCAGGCAGGTGAATATTAAAGAATTTTTTCAATGACCTTATTGCCTGTCTGATTCTATGTTCATTCTCGACCAGTGCAATTCTGACAAATCCTTCACCATACTTACCAAATCCAAGTCCTGGTGAAACAACAACATCACATTTATCAAGAAGCATAAGTGCAAAATCAAGTGAATTCATATGGTTGAATTTATCAGGTATCTTTGCCCAGACATACATTGTTGCAGATGGTTTGTCAACCTTCCATCCAATTCTGTTTAAGCCATTGACAAGTGTGTCTCTTCTTTTTTTATACTCATTGACAGTTCTATCGATGTACTTCTGGTCTAATCTTAGAGCACATATTGCAGCAACCTGAATAGGAGTAAAAATTCCATAATCGTAATAACTTTTTAATTTTGCAAGTGCCCTGACAATTTCTTTATTACCCACCATAAATCCAACGCGCCAGCCCGCCATATTGTAAGTTTTTGAAAGAGAGTAAAATTCAACTCCAACATCTTTAGCCCCATCGACCTGTAAAAAACTTGGTGCACGATAATTGTCAAAACATATTTCAGAATAGGCAAGGTCATGAATAATGATAATATCATGTTTTTTCGCAAATTTTACCAGTTCTTTAAAAAAATCGACGTCAACAACCTGAGATGTCGGATTGTTTGGATAACTGACAATCATTGCCTTTGGACCAGGGTATCTATCATAAATTGGTTGAGAAAGATCTGGAATAAAATTATTTTCAGGCAGTAGTGGTACATCGTACACAGATGCACCTGCTATAACAACGCTATAGAAATGACTGGGATAAGTTGGGTTTGGTGTAAGTACAACATCTCCTCTGTCAAATATGGCAAGTGCAAGATGACTGATTCCTTCTTTTGAACCAATGGTTACAATTGCTTCTTCATCAGGGTCAAGTTTTACACCAAATCTTCTTTCATACCATAAGCAAATTTCCTTTCTAAGATGTGGAATACCCTTTGATGCACTGTATCTATGGACTTTTGGACTATCAACAACTTCCTTCAGTTTTTCTACAACTGGTTCTGGTGGTGGCAAATCAGGATTTCCCATGCCAAGGTCAATAACATCTCTACCTGCCTGACGTGCCTTAAGTTTTCTTTCATTGATTGTCTGAAAGAGATAACCTGGTAGGTCTCTTATTCTTAATGATTCAATCTGTTTCATTTTTTATTTCAACCTCTGCTATATTCTGTCCCGAAATGATTTCATCGCCTTCACCTGCAAGCAATTTAATAATTTTACAGGTAAAAGGACTGGTAAATGTAAAAGAAGTTTTCTCTGTAACAAATTCAATAAGTGGCTGGTCTTTTTCTATTTCCTGTCCTTCCTTTACATACCAGAATGAAACACTTGCCTTTTCTATTTCGTCTCCAAAATGCGCCTTAACCACTTGCTTTTCCATGCTTAATATTTTACAATATTTTTTATGTTAGGCAAAAAATTTTTTGTTAACCATCTTTTTTTGAGGGTATTGATAATATCGGCTTTCGCCTGGTGTTTACCATTTTTCATCTGTTTTTCAGAAACGAAAAGTATATCTTTTGAAGAGGGCGAAAGGGTAATAATTTTTGCTCCACATCCTGACGATGAGATTATTGGATGCGCAGGAATCATACAGGAGTGCTTGAGTAAAAAAATAGATGTTTATGTTGTTTTTCTTACAAATGGTGACCATAATCAATTTGCATTCAAGGCATACACAAGAAGAATAATCCTCAATCCATCTGATTATATTAAAATGGGTCAGGTTAGAAAAAAAGAATCAACCAGTGCTGCGAAAATACTTGGACTTCCCTTAGAGAATCTTATTTTTCTCGGTTATCCCGATGCAGGGACTTTACCAATCTGGACAAAATACTGGAATTCAAAACAACCTTTTGAAAATTTTCTTACACGTACCAGATATGTCCCATATCCTGATGATGTTTCTTTTGGGAACGCATACTTACCTGAAAATATTCAGGCAGACCTTACAAAAATTTTACTAAAAATAATGCCTTCGAAAATTTTTGTGTCTCATCCTGCTGATTTAAATCCTGACCACAGGGCATTGTTTAATTTTGTGCAACTTTCACTCCTTGATTGTCGTGGAAAAATAAACCCTGAGGTTTACTGTTATCTGGTTCACGCAAAAAATTTCCCAAAGCCGAAAGGACTTTTCCCTCAACAAACAATAAAGATACCTTCTGAAATTGAAAAATATGGAACATGTGTAAACTTTTTTTTGACCGAGACACAGGAAAAAAATAAACTGGTCGCACTTGATTGTTTTAAATCACAGTTGATTGGACGAAAGAACTGGACATTTTCTTTTTTGAGAAAAAATGAAGTGTTTCAGATAATTCATCCTGTTTTGTTTGTCAGAAATAATTCTTCTGAAATTTCCATAGACGCACAATCACAGGAAGAGATTTCTGAGGAGGAATCCTTAAAGCATACAAAATTATATAACCTCAGGTTAACATATGACCAGCAAGACCTCGTATTTCAGTTCCTCTATGATAAGAAGGTTATTGAAAAAGAATTTGGAGTAAAAATCTATGTTTATGGATGGAAGGAAAAAATTCCATTTTCATTGATGCCGAAAATTGCAGTTGATATAAAGATGGATGGAACTTTTACTGTTTATAAAAATGAAAAAAATATTTCAGTCAAAGACATATCAATAAAGAAAACACAGAATACCTTTACCTTTAAAATTCCATATTCCTTGCTTGATGAACCCGATTTTATATTCGTTGGTGGCGAATCAAAACTCGGGCTTCTTACGCTTGACTATTTCCCCTGGAAGGTCATTGATATCGAATGAATAATGCTATCCAATATCCCTCCAGAGGGTTGTTAATGTTACAAGATGCGATTTTTCTTCCTTGATGATTTTATCAAGGGCTGGTTTTGCTGATTCCTGTTCTGTGATTTCAAAAATTGATGAATAAAAAAGGATAGAAGTTTTTTCAACCTGAATACCGATGTTCAATGCCTGTTTATCTGTGATATTTTTCCACTCTTCCCTTGGAAGAATATTTTCAAAAATGCCTGAGTCAACAAGACTTCTTAAATAAAGAGAAATTTCCTCATCAAGATCTTCTGGTCTGAACTTAATTCTCTGGTCTTCAAGAGACATTTTTTTAAAGACCTCATAATGGTTTTTTTCTGCCTCAGCAAGAAACTTGAAAATATCCTTTGCTTTTTCTATTACTGCCTGCTGACAGGCAGTTGTATAGAACTCAATGCCCTGTTGCTCAATATTCATAGCGACTTTGAAAAGTTCATCCTGGTTGAGATATTTAAGCACCATGTTTCCTCCTGTTGGTTTTTTATCTTATAATATTTTACTGCGTTTATTATTCAGGTCAAATGCTTTAATGTCGCAGGAGGAATCTGAAATGAAAGTATTGCTTGCATCACAGTCAGAAAGAAGGAGACAACTGCTGAAAAAAATTGTGCCAGAGTTTATCATTGACGCACCATGGGTTGAAGAGATTCTTGATGAAAGAATTCCAGCAGAACAAATTGCCATGATGAATGCTGAAAGAAAGGCAAAAAATGTTGCCAGTAAACATGCTGGAGAAGATTATACTATCATTGCTGCTGATACCATTGTTGTTGTCAATGATAAGATTCTCGGTAAGCCAGCAGACAAAAACACTGCCTATGAATACTTAAAAATTCTCTCTGGCTCGTGGCACAGGGTAATAACAGGCGTCTGTCTTATGAAGGTAGATGAAAATAAAATGATTATTGATTTTGACACTACCTTTGTTAAATTTCGCAATCTTTCAGATGAGCAAATAAAGACCTTTCTGGAAAAAGAGACATTTTATGATAAGGCAGGTGCATATGCGGTTCAGGAACTTGATGATGATTTTGTTGAAAAAATCAAAGGAAGTTATGACAATGTTGTAGGACTACCAGTTGAGAAATTAAAAAATTTGCTTAATCTCTTAGAAAATCTTGATATAACTGAAATATATGATATTGCCCTGCCGAATATCTGGGGGATCGGAAAGAAAAATGAGAAAATTATTTTCATTGACCATACTGTACCAGGTGATACTGTCTGGTTTTATGTGGCTAAGGATAAGGGAAGTTTTGCATATGGAGTAAATTGTGGGATAAAAAAATATTCTGAATTTAGAGTAAATCCAGAGTGTCCTCATTTTGGTCGATGTGGAGGATGTTCATTTCAAAATCTGAATTATAAATTTCAGATTGAGTTAAAGAAAAAATATGTTATTGAAACCCTTGCGAGAATTGGAAAAATAAAACTTGAAAATGAAATTCCAGTTATTGAATCTCCTTTGATTTTTAATTACAGAAACAAAATGGAGTATGCTTTCGGTTCCCACAATGGCAAAATTGTTCTGGGATTGAGGGAAAGGCAAAATCCATTGAAAAGATACAGGGGTTCTGTAAATAACATTGAGAAGTGTTTGATTTTTTCTGATATAGTTGAAAAATTGTTTCCAGTATCAATAAGGTATGTTGAAGAGAATTCTTTCAGTCCTTATAACCCGTTTACAAAAAATGGACTTGTACGACACCTTGTCATCAGACGTGGCATCAACACAGCCGAGTTTATGGTAATTTTTGTTACAAAATCAGGAATCAATCGTAATATTGAAAAACTTGCTGAATCAATGGTCGGTGTTGTTCCTGAAATAAAATCATTCTGGTGGGTGGAAAATGACCAGATTTCTGATGTTGTCAATTATCAACAAAAGCATTTGATTTATGGTAATCAGTTTATTGAAGAAACTCTTTTTGATTACAGGTTCAGAATATATCCTGAAACATTTTTTCAGCCAAATACGAAGGCAGCAGAAAAATTATATGGTGTAATTGTTTCTATGGCACAGGAAGTTCACCCAGAATCTGTTCTTGGACTTTTTTGCGGAAGTGGTCCAATTGAAATTCTTTTGTCACGAATCTCTCATAGTGTCACAGGGGTAGATAATAACCCGTCAAATATCGTTGTGGCAAAGGAAAATTGTGATATCAATAATATAACAAATTGTGTGTTTCATTGTATTTCTGCTGAGCAATTTTTAAAAAATGCCAGAGACAGGCAACATAAATATGATTTACTCGTTGTTGACCCACCAAGGGGCGGATTGACTAATAAAGCAATGTTTCATTTATTAAGGGTAAAAATCCCGAAGATTATTTATGTTTCCTGCAATGTTTCCACACTTGCACGAGACCTGTCAATACTTATGGACAATGGTTATCAATTGAAAAAATTTACTGCCATTGATATGTTTCCTCACACAGGACACATTGAATCATGCTGTCTTCTTGAAATGAAATGATGTTAATCTTCTATTATGACCTTTGACACAGGGCACTCGTGACCATAGGCATTTACTGCCCTCACAATAAGTTCGTTTCTGCCTGGATGAATTGTCCAGACAAAATGTTCAGGTGATTTTTTCCATTCTTTATTATCGATACTCACAAGATAATGAGAAAAATTCGGAGTATTATGATAAAGATTAACAGCAATGGTATTTCCTTCAACATACACAAGGTCAATCATTGTCCTGTTAATAGACCAGTAAAAGTCCCCTACCCTGTTACTTGTTTTTCCATATTCAGGGGATTCTCTGGGTTCTGGAGAATCTTCCCACCACAGATATAAATCGCAATAATATTCACTCTGTCCCTGCTCGGGTTCTCCTGGTTCAGGATTTCCAAGAAAATTATTTCTCAGTGGAATAGCAAACCTTCTGTATACATTGAAAATGGTTGATTCAAATTCCTTTTTTTCTTTTTCAGAGACCATTGCCTCATTTGCGTATACAGGTTTTATTTCATTTTGCCTGTTTTCCTTCCAGAGTTTTCTAATTTCAAGTGCATTCAACGGAACTCCATTATGCTCAAAATGACAGTTCATTTCAGGATTTTGTGAATTACCTGCATCCATTAGAATCCACTTGCCAAACTGGTCACTCCATATCTCACTAACACAATGATGGTCAAGAATTACCTGTCTGGCGACATAACCAAGCGCGACGGCGCATTGCGTAAAAATTGTTGAATAATGGGTACACATACACAGTGCAACCGGCTGTTTATTTGTAGCAAGGATTACAAGGGCATCCCATGGTGGACACCACATTCCTGTACCCCAGTCCCATCCTTTTGGTGCAGTGTGTCTTGCCCAGTTTCTCAACATAACAAATTTTTCAAGTTCGGTATTACCACCTTTTATCACATCATCAAGTCCATACATCTTTCGCAATGCTCTTGTACGATAATTCGGCTCCTGATATGCAAATGGTAAACCTGTGTTTATTATTTCAGGATTATCATATTGAGTAATAACAAATCTTTTCCCGGGTGGAGTGTATTTTACATCAGCGGTAATAACAATATTTTCAATCACAGGTGCTCTATCAGGTGACAAAGTTTTCAGAATCGCTCTGATTTGAAGAAATCTATTGCTAACTGGTTGATCAATAACCCACATATTTTTTTTCCTTTTAAAATCTGTCCATGATGACCATCTTTTTGGCTGGAAGATTTTTGTATCCCCTGTTCTGTATTGAAAATTTATTTCTGTTTTTGGTGGAATTGTTGCTGTGCAGGATAACTGAATATTTTTGGCAAGGATAAAGTTTCCATGAACACAAAAATTTCCTTCTGCAAATGAAAGGAGATCATTGACTTCGCCTGTGGCAATTCCTTTTTCTGGATATTGCTCCAATCTTAATCTAACAACATATTCTCCATTGCCACAGTTAACTCCGAGTGTATCAAAATCCCATGTTTTCCCGCCGTCAAAGGAACGAGCAGAACGATTGGGATACAGTGATGGTTCAATTAATAGTGTGCCGCTTCCGCTAAATATAAATTCATTCAATCCATCTTTCAAAAATTCAACTGGTATATCCCATCTGAACCATCCAGTAGAAGGAAGAATTTTACCTTCTTTTACCTTTTTTCCATTAACTTCTAAATTCAGACCCGAAGCATGAAACGCAAATAATTCTGCCTTACTGCATAAATGATTTTTGATAAAGAATTGTTTTTTTGCAAGAATATCTGAATTGATTTTTTCAATGTTGGAGTAATGGGTTCTTCCTTCTTCATCCTGATAAAGAACAGAATGTTTTAAAACAATTTTTCCATTTGAAATTGCCGAGAAAAAATCAGTAGTCCAGTTTTCAAAGGAACTTTCAATAAATATTTTCTTTGTTATTTCGTTCGTTTGATCCCCATAGACAATTGAAAAAACAAAAAGAAAGAGAAAAAGGTATTTTTTCATAAACTATCTTTCGTACTGGATAACAAAAAGTGAACCCAGTCGACCTGAAAAACTACCATAAATTTTGTTATTTTCAAGATAAATCATTGAGTTTACAGGTTCGTAGATCAATTTGTTTTCTGTGTTTTTTAAAGTTCCTCCAATTTCAAACGTCCCTGCAATGGTGTCATAGATGAACCATCTTGGTAAACCATCTGGTTCTCCACCAATACCAAAGATTATGTTATTGAAATAGACCAGTGCCTGAATTCTCTGTTGCCTGAAGGGTTTGCCAAGATTTTTCATAACATTGCTTTCTGGATTGAAAGATGCAATATAACCATCAAAAGTCCCAAAATATATCGTTCCATCATCAGTCACAGTTGCAGCATCAAGAGATGCCCATGCTTCTCTTCCTTTTACAGAGGGAAGACGTACATTGAGTTTTTTTACTTCCATTGTTTCAGGATTCAATTTGAAAATGTAACCATCTTTCCCGGCAGTGTAAATACAATTGTCCCTGCCCATGGCAAATGTGCGCGAGACCTGATATGAAGATTTTTCAAACGGTCTTGTGCCTGCTATTGTCTGTATTTCTTTTCCAGGGCCATTATTGTCGTATATTGAAAGCACACCCTGCGGGTCAAGGACTACAATTTTTTTATAACTTTTGTCCCATGTCCACGTAAGTTCTGGATTGAAAATTACACTTTCAACAACAAGAACATCAGAAGGAAGATTGTTTACCTGACGAACGCCATTATCGTCAAAGGTAATAATTCTTCCATGATGATATGAACACTCAGGAATAATTCCATATACGTTTTTTCCGATATTAAACAGTTTAGTGACATTTCTCTGGTAAGGCGGAAATGGCAGGTTTATTATTTTCAATGTAAAACTTTCACAAAGTACTGCTGAAGAAAATTTCCATAAAATCAAAAAAAGTAAAATTTTTATTTTCATTTCTTTTCCACACTGATTTTATTGAATCTCACTATTGAAAATGGCATCTGTTTCCCTGAACCTGCTGAAATAAACATCATATAAATGGTTCCATCCTTTGTTGTACACATCCCCTGGGCATAAAGTGGCTTCAGGTCAGGATTTCCTTTGATTTTAATTTCGCCAAGGCATTCAGTTTTCTTTTTTTCAGGGTCGTATTTCATCAAATAAGGACTTTTATCAATGACATTGGGAAAATAGAAGCAGCCATCTTTTCCAAGAACTCCTGCGTGCTGGTCACCTGGCTTTGAGACACCTTCAGGATAAGAAAGGCACACATGTCTGCAAACTATTGAACCATCTGTATCAGGACTTTTTTCAGAAAATGAAATTGTAGAAAGATCAAATTCCATAACATATTCACCGCCGATTGCACAGGCAAATATTTTTTTTCCATCTTTTGATGAAACCATGGCATATGGGTCTTTATACTGCCCGGGACCTTCAAGTTTTACAAGCAGATCGTAAAGCATATCAGTTTCAGGGTCATACATCCATATTATTCCGCTCCTGCCTGTACCAAACACCCTGCCACACGCATCAATTGCCATATATCTTGGAGATCCACCGGTTGTCCCAAGGTCCTTCAATTGCCTGGATTGAATATCATAAATGAGAAAGTGTTGTTTCGGGTCACTCCAGTAATAAAGTTTTTTTCTCTTTCTATCAATTGCTCCACCCATAATACCTTCTTGCTTTCTTAATATTCCGTGATCTATTACTGTGTTTGTTCGTGGATTAAAAGAAAACAAATGTCCTCCAGGATATCCTGTTGAACTTTCTCCGAATTCAGGTCTATCAATAAAATTTTCATTTCCCTGTTTTGTGGCTGCCCATATAATACCATCATCATCAACAAGAATCTTTGCATGGAATTTACTTTGAGAATCAAGCCCTGTTCCTGTTTCACGGGTGATTTTATGTGCGTCAATGATATCTTCCCATTTTGATGTCCTTGGATTGAATCTTACAAGGTGAGCACTTGAACCATAGAATGCAGTGCCAACATAAATGTTTCCATCAAGTCCAACTTCAATGGCAGTATAGCCACTACCATTGTGGGTTGATTGAGGAACAGGAAACATCTCACCCTCAATATATTTTTGTTTTTCAGCAAGTGCCACGCAGGTAGTAGTAAAAGCAACAATTATAAAGACACTGATGATTTTTTTCATTTTTCAGAAACTTTCAAAACAACATCAATATTTTTCGCACTAATATTTACAAACAACTCAAGAAATTTCTGAAAATCAAATTCAGGACATGTTTTTCTGATTTCATTGATGATATTTAATAAATTTTCTGGAGAATACAGTCCTTCTTTCAGAAATTGGTAAATTTTATCAAAATCAGTTCTACTGAAGTTTTCCCATAGCATGCACATCCCCTGAAACATTTTTTCTTTTTTTAAATTTTCTTCTTCTCTTTTATATTGTTCTATTATAAACTCATCGACTTCTTCTGCATAGTCATACTCAAAAATTGATTCAGGAGCAACCACAGAAACTCTTTTTAATTTTTTTCTTGCTCTCCATGCATAAAGATTTCCAATGCCAATCGGAAGCAATATGAATAAAACAGTGAAATAAATACCAATGGCTCCCATTCCAACAACAATGGCAAATCCTGGTGTTCCATAATAAACCAGACGTGTATAATCAATAAAAGTATAAAGAATACCTGTTGAACCTGGACTTTTGATTTGCCAGAAAAAAATGTCAACAAGCATCAGAACAAATCCTGTAATCAGTCCACACACATAGCCGTAATCTCGTGCTTTTTCAAAATCTGCCTGTGAAATAGAAAATACATTAGCAATCGAGAACTTACATCTTTCAAGAAAAATTTCACTGGAAAGAAACTTTAAATTGTTTACCAGATCATCAATGTTTTCAAATTGTCCTGCAACAGAAAATTGTTTGTCAGATATGGATGACCGATAGAGAGCATAGAAATATGAGATTTTTTCTTTTCTACTGCCAGTAGCAATATCTCTGTCAAGTTTATAAACCTGCCATAATCCAGTTTTTGTGGGAATCTCAAGAGCTTTCTGGTATCCGAGTTTGGTCAGGATTATGAAACTTTCTTCCTTTATTCCCTTAAAAAACTTCCATCGAAAAATTAAGCCAGTGATAAAAGACATTTTTTCCACATCATTAGTTTACATCAAAAACACCTTTTAAAGAAATTTTTTTGACGTGTTTTCTTTTATGTTATATCCTGATATTATGAGGATTGGAATTGGTTTTGATATACATAGATTTGAAAAAGGAAGAAAACTCCTTCTTGGAGGAGTCGAAATTCCGTATGGGTTTGGTCTTGCAGGCCACAGCGATGGCGATGTTGTACTGCATGCACTATCAGATGCAATTGCTGGATGCCTTGGAATTGAGGACATTGGGCAGGTATTTCCTGATACTGATGAGAAAATAAAAGGCATTAGCAGCATCAGAATTGTTCAGCATTATCAAAAAATAATTGAAGAGAAATCAGCAAAAATTCAAAATATTGACATTGTAATCATTGCGGAAAAACCAAAAATAAGTCCCTATTACAGTGCCATGAAAACCAGGATTGCAGAAATTCTTGGAATTGAATATGAAAAAATTGGAATAAAAGCAAAAACAGCAGAACAGATTGGTGAAATTGGAAAGGGACATGCCATTGCATGTTTTGTCTCAATTTTGATTGATGGTATCTGAATTTTCTACAAATTTCGAGAGATGAAAAGCAAATTCTGTTGCTGTTTGAAATCTTAATGCAGGATCTTCATTGATCGCTCTTTTTAAAACTTCTTTAAATTCCTCAGGGATTGGAAGGTGTTCTGAAAGAATCTGTTGTGTTTTCCTGTATTTGAAGATAACCTCAGAAATTCTCCTGAAATAGTCCTGGTCATTTCTTCCGGGGATTTCGGGTTGAGAAAGCTTAACAATAATCAATTCATCAATTAAAACACCCAAACTATAAATATCAGACCTTGCATCAGATTGTCCTGCCTTTTGTTCAGGAGCAGCATATGAAATATGGCTGAACCTTCTTTCGCTTCCTGCTTTTTCAAAAAGGTCTCTTTGCCACCAGCGTCTTGGAACCTTTGCAATACCAAAGTCAGTAATTTTTACCACCTTCAAGTCATTTGAGATTAAAACATTTTCTGGCTTGATATCCTTATGGACAATACCATGTGCATGGATATGAGTAAGCCCACAGGCAATTTTGTAACCAATCTCAACAAGTGTACTGAAAGGATATTTCCCTGGTTCATGTATGAATTCATTCAAATTTTTCCCATCAACATATTCCATAATCATTGCATATCTGCCGTTGAATTTGCCCCAGTTATAGACCTTCACAACGTTTTCATGATTTAATTGCATCGCAATACTTGCTTCTCTCTCGAATTGTCTGACCACCTTACTTTCACTTGCACCATGGACTTTTTCATTAAGAATTTTAATCGCAACAACCTTCCCATAGGTTGGTTTTTGAAGTTGAGAATATGCCTTATAAACAGTGGCAAAAGCACCAACTCCAATTTTCTCCGCAAGATAATATTCAGAAAAATTTTTTACCATTTTCAAAAATTAATGATTTCAATATCGTCAATGGAATGAATTTCCCTGGACAGGTCAACAATTGCTATTTGTCTGTATCTTCCATAGGAAGAAGATGTAAAGATGGTGAGACAACGATTATCAAACATTCTTTCAGGGGCTAATGGATCATGAGAACGAATCAATACATTCTTATTTAAATTTTTCATTACCCTGTTGAAATAGTCCCTGCCAAGTTTTATTCTTCCGAAAACCTCACCAAGCACTTCACCATCTTTTTCTCTAAAATCTGCCCAGAGAATTCTTATCCAGTTACTGTCGCCAGGGATAATTTTATCCCAATCGTTCATATCCTGCAAGTCCGGTATGCCTGCGTGAACTGCAATAAAACCTTTTCCAGACACTGCAAGGGGAAAATTTTTGAATATTTCTGCGTAGTATGAGATATCATTTTCTGAAAGCGAATCCCAGAAATTTGAAGGGCTCACAGGTTCAATTGAATGCATTTCATGATTTCCAGCAAGAAGTATAATTCTGGAATATTCCTTTTGTGCTGAGATTAGAAAGTCAATATTCTCTTTACTTTTCTCTCCACGGTCAACATAATCACCGAGAAATATGATGTGATATTTTCTCTTTTTGTATTGCTTAATGATTGACCTGGATGCTTGAATATCACCGTGAGTATCTCCAACAAAAACTGCCCTTCCAATTTCTGGAAGTTGAATTAGGTTTGTCAATTGATTTTTCCTTTTTTACAGCACAACGTGATCCTAAAATTTTCCCACATCCAACTTTACAGTTCCATTTTTATTCCCTCATTCCAGGAAGGGATAAACATCCCCTGTCATCCCTCCTTCAGGAGGGGATTCAGGGGAGGTCAAATTTAAAAAGAACTATAGGCCGTGGAGGAATCGGCGCCCTCGCCTCCCACTACGGCTCGGGTCGTTCCGGCCCGCCTCACATCTCGGCGGGCTTGCTATACGATGCTCTTTATTCATCGCATCAGCAACCACCCGCATAGGTCTTCGCTCCCATTCGATTCCTCCCAAATTTAAAAAGAACTATAGGCCGTGGAGGAATCGGCGCCCTCGCCTCCCACTACGGCTCGGGTCGGCCACCCGCATAGGTCTTCGCTTGCTCAGACCTATACATCTTCGCTCCCATTCGATTCCTCCCAAATTTAAAAGGAACCATAGGCCGTGGAGGAATCGAACCTCCAGCCTTGGCATTAAGAGTGCCCTGCTCTGCCAGTTGAGCTAACGGCCCGTGTGATTATAAATTTTGGCTAAATAAAATTTTATCATATTTTCGGAGATTTTCAACAAAAAACGAGTACTTCAGGATGGAAAAATTGGTGTAATGCTGGGCAATATTTCCTCAAATTTTTTGATGTGCTCTGGTTCTAATGGCGTTGTTAGAACTTCTATTGAAAGATCCAGTGCCATCTTAAAAAGTCGGACATCTGCTGGTGGAATTATTGAACTTACCTGTTGACTGTATGTCCATTTCATCATAATTTTAGCCATTTCCGGAGATTCCTCTGGTTCATACCAGCAATTTGGATATTTTTTTATTTTTACAGATTTATCAAGTTTCTGTTTTGCAAGTGTTTTCAGGGCAATAATTCCAGCATCTCTTTTTTTTGCATATTCAATTGCCTGTTTTCCAAATCCTGTCGCAAGAAAACAGAACAAATTTACAGGGAATGCCATGATGTCAAAGTCGAACTGATCAAAGGCGAAAATGGCGGATTTTTCAGTATGGCTGCTGAAACCAATATACTTTACAATTCCGTTTCTTTTTGCTTCGATAGCAGTCATCAGCATCCCATTTTTTTCTGTGGCAGGAATGACATCGTTTTCAATGTCTCTGATTCCATGCATCAAATAAAAATCAAAATAATCAGTGCGAAGATTCTTTAAAGAATTCTTCAGTTCAATTAGTGATTCAGATTTGGTTCTACATGTTGTTTTACAGGAAAGGAAAATTTTGTCTCTATTTCCTTTCAGGGCATTTCCAAGTTTTATTTCAGCATCGCCATATGTTGGTGCTACATCAAAAAAATTAACACCCCGGCTGATTGCATATTCAACGATTTCATCTACCTGTTTTTGTGGTAAGCCAGCAAGAGCCAGTCCTCCAAAACCAATTACTGAGATAGATAGATTGGTTTTTCCAAGTTTTCTTTGATAAATTTTTTCCATTGTGAATTAGTGCGCGCCTGGCCCGAATCGAACGGGCAACCCTCTGCTTAGAAGGCAGATGCTCTATCCTATTGAGCTACAGGCGCTATAACAAGTATATTTTTTTTTGCCTTTTTCGTCAAGATGGTATAATAATTAGCATGGGTAAAAATATTCAAGTAAACAGATTAAAAATTTTGAATTTGAGTATGCTGATTGACCCGATTCTGCTGTTCTGTATTGCTTTCATTATGAAAAAACATCTTGCCTATCAGCCATCACCGGAATTTTATGAAATAAATACGACAATGAGATATGTTCAATATTTTCTTTATCTTTCAGGACTTGCTGTTTTTTTCTTTATTGATGGAATTGTTTCATTTATAAAAAAGAGGTTGCCAAAAGACGAGCATATTTCTCCCATCAAGCATAATCTCATATCAATGGCATTACTGGACTATATTTCTGTTTCAGGATTTGTGGGCTTTTTGATTTCCGGGAATATCACATGGGTAGCAGTTTTCTGCGCAATTTCATTTTTTTCAAGATTCAGATTTCTTCCTACCAGAAAAAATCTCTCACGGTATCATAGTAACCAAGGTTGATCTCTTGATTTTGTGCAATACACAGGTATAATTTAATAAATAAAAGCGGGATTAACTCAATGGTAGAGTGCAAGCTTCCCAAGCTTGAAATGCGGGTTCGATTCCCGTATCCCGCTCAATTTTTTTAAAAGGACATAAGTTGAAAAGAATTAAATACAGGTGCCATCGAGTAGATAAAATCATTGTTGATGGAATTCTGGAGAAAGAATGGAAAAAAGCAGAGAATCTTGAATTTTTTATTCCTGTTACAATGGTACAACCGTCGTCAAAAACCTCTGCAAAGTTACTCTATGATAATGATTTTCTTTACATTGGATTTTTCTGCCATGACCAGGATATCAAAGCCACATATACAAAAAGGGACAGTCCGACATGGCAGCAGGATGTTGTTGAAGTTTTTCTGAAGACAGGAGAGAATATCAGTCCTTATTATGAATTTGAATTTTCTCCTATCAAAACAGTTTTTGATGCATTTTTACCTGGACCTGAAAAATTACAGGATATTTTTGAGTGCGCAAAATGGAACTGTGAAGGATTAAAAGTAGAAACAAAGATTTGTGGTACCCTGAATGATTCATCAGATACTGACCAGTACTGGTCTATTGAAATCGCAATACCCTTCAAAGGTTTACCAACATTAAAGGGCAAGCAACCAGAAAAAGGTGATAAATGGCTTTTCCATCTCGCAAGATATGATTATTCTGCATATCTACCATCAGGCAGGGAACTTTCTTCAACTGCAAGATTTACAGTCAGAAATTTTCATTTTTTGGATGACTGGATGTACCTTGAATTTCAATAAGTGAGGAAATATTTTATTACAAAGTAAATCGCAAGAATTGTAATGATAAGAGCAAGGTAGACAGGCATTATTAAATAAAGAGCGAAGAAGAAAATCACGATAAGTGGACCAATCAGAATCCAGAAGATTCCTTTTAAAAGATATTGTTTATTGGATTTCAGTTCTCTCAAAATATTTGCATCAATTTTTGTATAACCACAGAATTTACATTTCTCACTTGTTCCTGGATTATCAAAACTGCATTCAGGACACACCCATACAATTCCCTTCTGAATTAAAAGTTCCTTCTCTGTAATTTTTATTTTTTCCCTTATGTACGGAAGGTCCATAACTTGTTGTGCTTTTTTGTAAAATTCCATTGCCTTTTCATAATTTTTATCGTTAAAATAAATATTGCCAAGTTCAACATAGGCGTTCACGTTGTCAGGTTGTTTTTCAATTGTGTAAAGCCAGTTTTTTATATTTTTTTCTTTTTCAATTTTTTCGACTGCTTTTTCTTTTGATTTGACAATGGATTTTATGATGAAATCTGCTGCTGGTACTGGTAATGTTGAAAGCAAGCCAAATAGAATAATAGAATCCTGTGAAAATGACTTCATAAACAGGATGATTGAAACAATAAGGCAGATGAAAAGTATGATTGCCTCAATCCCTGTAAGTTCTTTTTCAAAGTATCTATTAAGGATGTAGTAATAGAATTCAATACCAAGAATAATCAGGATGAAAACAAGCCATAGACCAAGAAAAAAAGCAGCCATCATTGTTTACCAATCCTGCATGGAAGACATCTTTATTGCCTGCAAAATAAATTTTAGATTTTCAGCGGCTTCTTCTATTGTAGTAAAATTATGGGGCTTACCTTCGAGGAGATTTAAAAAATGTTGTGCCTGATAAAAATAGTAATCACGAGGTTCATTTTCAAATTTTTCAATTTCTTTCCAGTTTCCAGAATCATCGTCAGCAAAAAGTATTTTCGAAAGATTTCTTGATACAACAACATATTTCAGATTTCCCTTTGTCCCTGCGAGGTCAATTATGAATTCATTGGGTTTCTGGAAGGCATTGCAATAAAAGCAAACAAGATTTTTTGAAAAAGAACCAATCAAAAGTGCTGAGTCATCTGTTTCAATGCAATCACCAAAAACAAGATTTGCAGTAATTGTATAACCTTTTTCTGGCCTGCCAATCATCCATTGTGCGAGGTCTACAAAATGAGTGATAAAATCCCTTAAAACACCCCCTGCCATGTCTTTTTTTGCAAAATAAATTTTGTTATAATCAGGTCTGATTTTTCTATAATCCTGTCCACAATAAAAATTTGCCATTTTTACTTCACCGATAATATTAGAATCAACAAGTTCTTTTAATCTTTTGTATGAGGGCACACTTCTTCTTGTATAACCGACCCCATGCGGAATTTTTGTCTTCTTTACTTTTTCCACAAGATCGTTAACGCCTTCCAGATTCACGGACAATGGTTTTTCAAGAAGAAATGGGATGCAATAATCAATACATCGATTAGCCATTTCAATGTGGAAATTTGCTGGTGTTGCAATTACAGCACCATCAAAGTTTCTTAAATCAACATCAAGAAAATTTTCATATATCTCTTTAACTGGAAACATTGATTTAACCTGCTGAAGTTTTTCTTTATCAGACTCACAGGCATAGATTTCAAATTTCCCTGTTCTTAAAAAACCATCAATGTGTTTTTTCCCGATTCCACCACATCCAACGATTAGAATTTTTTTCATTTTTGCGTATAACCTCCATCCATCAAAATGTTGGCTCCTGTAATATAAGATGAAGCATCAGAAGCAAGAAAAACAACAACGCCTTTTATATCTTCTCCATTTGCCATTCTTCCAAGGAAAGTCCTTTTATTATATCTTTCAACAAAAATGTCGGGTTGCCCTGCATACAATCCACCAGGTGAAATACAGTTGACACGGATATTATAGGGACCAAATTTTGATGCAAGGTATCTTGTTAGTGAAATAAGTCCTGCCCTGTGAAAAAAATAATCAGGTGCAGCACCCATATTTGTTCCTTCGTAAAGGGTGAAGTCCGGACCAACAACTCCTTGCATTGATGAAACATTTACAATAACTCCACTTTTTCTTTCAAGCATATTCTGAACAAAAATCCTTGTTGTGTTCATTATTCCTGTGGCATTGATTTTCATTGAAAGGTCAAATGCCTCAATGGGGTCTTCGTAATGCTTCATTGGTCTTAAAACAGCATTATTAACAAGAATATCCACTCTACCCTGCTCTTTTAATATTCGTTCATACAGGTTTTCTATACTTTTCTGGTCTCCCATATCAAGGTATCCAGAAACAACATTATATCCATTTGAACGCAGTTGCTCTGCAAGTTTTTCGCAATTTTCCACATTCCTTGAAACAACGTAAACAACTGCTCCTGCTTCTGCAAGACCTTCAACAATAAATTTTCCATACATACCAGCACCACCTGTGACTACTGCGATCCTGTCAGTCAAGATGAATTTTTCAAGTACACCCATTTTCAATCTCCTTTTTAATTTCTGATAATTCAATTTTCCTTGACTCCTGCCTTGATTTTATCCCTGCAATCACCACTTCTATGATTTCAAGTGTTTCTGAAAAAGGATGTGGATGTTTTTTTGTTTTCATAAACTCAATAACACTTTCAATCTGTTTTTTGAACATCGTAAAATAATCGCCTGCAGTAATGGTTATGGTTTTGTTTTCGCAAAAGATGTCAAATCTTCCAAAAATTGTGGACTGTTTGATGTTTTGAATAAGTCCTTTTGTTCCGTCTATGAATTCCAGATGAACAATGTTAATGTTTTCATCTCCTATATTGAAAACACTTTTGATGTTTTTCCTGACAATGGTGTATATTCCTTCAATGGCATGTACTCCATACCTTTCCCATGTTTTCGACATTATACAACTAACAAGTTGCATACTTCCATATTCTGTTAAATTGAGATTCTCAATTTCCTTTGCGTACCGCAAACTTGAAGAGGAAATGAAATTTTTACCCTGTTTGTACCAGTGATAAAATGTTTTCAAATCATGAATATTGTCGCATAGCGGTTTATCAATAAAGACCGGTATATTTGCATCAATAAATGGTTTTGCAAGATTTACATGGGTACTTCCGATGTCAGTAGTTATGAAAACACCATCAACCCTGCCGATAACATCCTCAGGTCGGTCAACAACATTTTCTATAAATGTTGTCTTTGCCACCCTGTAAGAATAATCTTTATCAGCAGTCCATACATGAGTAACCTTTGTATCCTGAATACCAAGATTTTCTTCTGGTTGTTTTGAAAGATAATCAACGATTACAGGATAGCCACAATTTCTCATCATTTCCTTATCGTATTTACCATTGATAATCGCACTCCAGGAGAAAATATGTCCGTTTCCTTCGTTTGTTCCGATAAAAGCAATTTTCAACACAGATGTTTCCTTTTTGATGATTTCACCTTTTTGATAACTTTCTCAGCATTTTCAAAAAAGATTTCATTTGCCTGTTTCTTTGAAAATTTCAATTTTTTTATTGCGTGGCACATAGCCCACAATTGTTCATACAATAATAAAGCAGGTTCAACAGGAAAACTTGCTGTAATGCTATGTGTCTCCTTTGTAATAAAAGCCCAGTCATATCCAAATCTCACACATTTCCCTCTGTGAAAACAGATCGGTGCATCACTTCCGTAAATAATATAGTCAGCACCAAACTCAGAAAAAAGAATTTCAAAGACACATCTGTCTGTTACTGCTGATGTATCAAAAAAAACATTTCGTCCTTTTAATCGTATCATGTTTCGCATTGATTTCTCAATATTTTCCGGAAAATACGAGCGACCACAATGGGCAAGATTCCATGAAACACATGGATATTTTTCTGAAAGATATAAAAGGTCGTCAATATTTTCAGGGTCTGAAATTCCTTTTCTTTTTGAAAGATGTAAGGTGATGAGAAGTCCATATTCATTTGCTATTTCAATCTGGTGCTCTGGTAAATAGTCAGTAATTTTTGCGTCTTCAGGGTCTGATTTTGAAGAGAAACATTTGTAGGGTTTAAAACCAATACAATTTTTATCCTTTACAATTTTTTCAAGATAGGAAGGAGTAAATTGTGGAGTCACGATTACAAGAAAATTGAATTGATATTTTTTTGAACAATTTACCAGATACATGTTCTGTTTTTCAATCAGTGCATCAGTTGATGGCCAGCCTGTAAAAAGAAATTGAAGTTGTCGTGTTTGAAACAGGAATGATAATTTTTTCTGTACTGCTGGTACACTGCATTCACCGTAAATCCTTAAACCTTCAGGGACACAGTTAGAGAAAAAATCCTTTTTCAATGTATGTACATGAGCATCAAAAATTTTTGAAGGTAAAATTTCTTTTATTTCTTCATTCCAGATTCTTTCATCAACCTGTTTTATTTGCACTTTCATATTAACCTTCTATCTGAAGCAAAATTTTTCTTGAATTAACTTAAACTTTTATTCTGCGAGAACATAACACCAATCCAAAGTTTTTGATGTCAGTATTTTCCATAAATCTCAACAAGTTCCCTCATCAAAGAAATTCTTCTTTCTTCAGCACCGGGCGGAACCTGATCCCCTGCTGCTGCAAAGATGCGAAAATTCTCCTTTGCTGTTGAAAGCCAGTCAATAACCGCCTGCTCAAAATTTTTCACCTGCACTGTGGGAAGCCACAGATCCGGAGCAACTCCCCCTGAAAGAATAAAATTTTCTCCTGCTTCTTTTCTACACTCCAACGGACTGAGATCTCCCATTGGCGCCGGGGTAATGGCATCCCCGCAATCAGCACCAGTTTTTGCAATCATTGAGATGGCATTTTTCAATCTTCCGTCAATATGCACTGCAACCTTTTTCCCGGCATTATGAAATCTTCTTATTGCTTCAACATAGAATTGTTTTGACCATTTATTGAAAAATTCAGGGCTTTGAATATCCGATGAAAAATTGTCTCCCATCAAAATAATTTCCGCAGGGCTTTCGCACAACAGGTCAACAAGTTTCAAATTATTTTCATTTACTGATGTAATAAACTCCATAACCTCCTTCTCCATATCAAATGTAGCATAAATTGTGTTTTCCACACCCATCCAGGCATTCAAAAGTTGTCCCATTGCGCTATAACCAAAAGGCATGTAGACAACGCCATTTTCTCCGACTGCTTCATTCCACATATTGTAACTTTCAAAATCTGGATGAAAAATTCTTCCTTCAAGACAGTATTGTAAAATCTTCAGGTCATTTTTGTTCTTAACCCCCCATTCATATATTGGCCATGAATATGATTTTTGTTCCCACCTCCGACGTCTTTGAATAGTGCCCATGGGAGTTTCATATTTCCAGACAATGGTTGGAACTCCGTCAACATATTGCTTGAATACTGAGCAATTGATATCTGATTTATATTCGATTTTCCAGCCAACAGTCAGAATCGGTATATAAAATCCTGCACGAAATTTTTTGTGAATTTCAAGAAGTCCATAATCCGGCTTATTATATGGCATCGTGAGATCCCATGAAAGATTATAATGATGATAATACCAGTGAGAAAGGTCAAGAATAAATGGAACAACATCAGGTTTTATTCCTGCAAAAACCGAGATGACTCTTTCCCTTATTGACATTTTTATTTCTGTGATAGTCCCATCTTCAACATATTTTTGAAACTTATTTCCACGCTTTCAAATGGGTCTCTATAACATTCATCCTGTTCAACAACTGCATATTCAACACCTGCATATTTGCATGCTTCAATAATCTCCTGCCAGTTGAGATTTCCTTCACCTACTTCAAACATCGTTGGTTTATTATCAATAATTCCCATATCCTTAAAATGAACCGCCACAATTCGGTTTTTCAATCTCCTGAGCCATTCTGAAGGATCTCCACCACCGAACTGTATCCAGTAAGTGTCAGGTTCAGCAAAAACTAAATCTTCTGGGGTTTGTTCAAAAATAATTTCAAGACCTGTCCTGCCATTATATTTCACAAGTTCAATTGCGTGATTGTGATAACTGAAGGTCATACCTGCATTTTTTATTTTCTTTGCAACCGGAATTACTTCGACTGCAAATTTTTTATATCCCTCGTAATTGTGCAATTCTGATGGAATCCCACCAATGGCAATATTATTGCACTGAAGAATTCTATGTTCTTCAATTATCTGTTCTGTCTGATCTTTTAATCGTCCGTATGGTACATGGGTAATACAAACACTGAGCCCACAATCATCAAGAATTTTTTTGAGCAATTTCACATCTATTGAGCCAATTCCTGAGATTTGAACATATTTATAGCCAATTTTCTGAAGTTTATGAAATGTTTCCTCTATTCCGGATACATCCCGAACAAATTCACGCAACGTATACAAATTCAGTCCTATTTTCATTTTTTCTCCTTTTGAGACACAATTTTATCACACAGGATTTTCTATTGCAAAGTCATGTTGATTTTGTAAAATTTTCAAGTTGTATTAAAATACTTTTACAGTACATTTTTTTCACAGAGGGAAATATGCTTGAAGTTAGAAAAAGTCGGGTATTGAGAAAACTTCGCAATAATGAAATTGCACTGAGCACAAAAATTAATCTTACTGACCCTGTCTCAGTGGAACTTGCCGCACTTGCTGGTTTTGATTGTGTCTGGCTTGACATGGAACACATTCCATGTGATTGGAACGATATCTGCAACATGATAAGAACAGCGAAAATTTATGATATGGATACAATGGTAAGGGTTTCAAAAGGTTCTTATTCTGATTTAATCAAACCACTTGAGGCAGATGCAACAGGAATAATATATCCTCATTTGATGAACATTGAAGAAGCGAAAAAACTTGTTTATTTTACAAAATTTTATCCTGTGGGAAGAAGACCTCTTGATGGAGGAAATGCGGATGGCAAATACTGCCAGATTGACATGAAAAATTATACAGAAACATCAAACAAGGAAAAATTTGTTATGATTCAGGTCGAAGACCCTGAAGTATTACCTGATATTGAAGAAATTGCGAAACTTGAAGGAATTGATATTATTTTTTTTGGTCCCGGGGATTTTTCTCAGGCAATTGCTGCTACTGGAAATTTCAATCATCCAGAACTTATTAAAACAAGAAAAAAGGTTGCAGATGTCTGTAGAAAGTATCATAAATTCTGCTCAACTCCGTGCACAATCGCTCAACTTAGAGAATTTATAGAAATGGGTTACAATTTTCTTAATCTTGGGGCAGATGTGATTGGACTGGGACAGTACTGGAACAATTTGATGATTGAGGCAAGAAAAATTCTTAACAAAAAGGAGTAGAAAATGCCAAGACCGAAAATTTGTTTTATTGGTGCGGGAAGTTTGGGGTTTACAAGGGGACTTGTAAGAGATTTATTAACTTTTCCTTTAATGAGAGATGCCCATATTGCGTTAATGGATATTGATCCTGAACGGCTTTCTTTTGCAAAACAGGCAGTGGAAAAAATCATTGAACTCGGAAAATATCCTGCAACAATTGAAGCAACACTTGACAGGAAGCAGGCATTAAAGGGTGCAGATGCAGTGTTAACAACGATTCTCGTCGGTGATACCAGTGTATGGCGACATGATATTGAAATACCGAAAAAATATGGGGTTGATTTTAATGTTGGAGATACAAGGGGTGTTGCAGGAATTTTCAGGGCATTGAGAACTATTCCAGTATTACTTGACATTTGTAGAGACATTGAAAACCTCTGCCCGAATGCTATTTTACTTAATTATACAAACCCAATGGCAATGAATTGTAAGGCGATGCAATCGCAAACATCAGTAAAAGTTACAGGACTGTGTCATAGCGTACAGGGTACAGCAGCAATGCTTGCGAGCTGGATTGGGTTGAAATATGAAGAAGTTGATTATCTATGTGCTGGTATCAACCATCAGGCATGGTTTCTTGAATTTAAAAAGGGACACAAGGACCTGTACCCTGAACTCAGAAAGGCAGTTCAGAAAAAGGAAATTTATAACAGGGAAATCGTAAGAAATGAAATGTTCTTACATTTAGGATATTATGTCACTGAATCAAGTGGTCATAATTCTGAATATAATTGGTGGTTCAGGAAAAGACCTGACCTGATTAAAAAATATTGTACAGGTGGAAAAAACTGGAATCCAGGAGAACATGCATTCATTCTCAAACATTACCTAAAAACAGAGAAAACATGGAAGAAGCAGGTAAAACAATGGCTTGAGAGCAAAGAGCCGATTTCGCTTCAGAGAGGTGGAGAATATGCTGCATACATTATCAATGCCTACCTTGGCGGAGAGATTTACAGGTTCAATGGAAATGTGTTAAATAAGGGCTTGATTGATAATCTTCCGCAAAATGCCTGTGTTGAAGTCCCAGTATTTGTTGATAGAAAAGGTTTTCATCCTGTTCATGTTGGTCCTTTACCACCGCAACTGGCAGCATTGAACAATATCAATATCGCAAGTGAGGAAATGGCAGTAGCAGGCTGTTTAAATGGAGACCCTGAAATGGTTTTCTGGGCTGTTGCCTATGACCCATTGAGTGCAGCAGTTTTATCACTTGCTGAAATCCGAAAAATGGTCAGGGAACTGTTTATAAAAAATAAAAATTATTTACCAACGTTCAAAAATATTCGGCTATAAACTTGATGGAAAAAATTCTTTTTAGAAGCACAAATTTTCAATCAGAGCTCGTGACATTCAAAGATGCCATTCTTAAAGGCCAGGCACCTGATTATGGATTATATGTACCCACAACACTTCCACATTTTACGCACAAAGATATTTTGAATTTTTCAATGATGGAATATTACGAGGTTGCCTTTGAAATTATAAAACATTTTGTCTGTGATTTTATACCTGAGAAGGATCTATTGAAAATATGCCAGCAGGCATACAACTTCCCTGTTCCTGTCAAACAAATTGATGAAAATCATTTCATTCTGTATCTTGACAAAGGACCAACTGCTTCATTTAAGGATTTTGCAGCAAGATTCCTTGCAAGAATTATGAGTTATATCGCTACAAGGGAGGGAATAAATCTAACTGTTGTTGTTGCGACTTCAGGAGATACTGGTGGAGCAGTTGCTCATGCATTTTTAGGTCTGGATAATATCAGGGTAATAGTACTGTTCCCTGAAAAGGAAATAAGCATCAGACAGAGAAAACAGATGACAACACTTGGAAAAAATATTAAGGCAGTTGCAGTAAAGGGTACATTTGATGATTGCCAGGCACTTGTTAAAAGGGCATTCAATGATCCTGTTTTGAAGCATAAAAATCTAACATCAGCCAATTCAATAAATTTTGGAAGATTACTGCCTCAATCTGTTTATTATTTCAAGGCATACGTTGAGATAAAAAGAGATGATCTTGTTTTCTCAGTACCATCAGGTAATTTTGGAAATCTTATGGGCGGAGTCCTTGCAAGGGAAATGGGAGTACCTGTTAAAAAATTCATAGTTGCTGTAAATGAAAACAATGAGTTTCCGGAATTTCTCAAAACAGGTGTTTATCAACCAGTTGTTCCATCAAAAAAGTGCTCCTCAAATGCAATGAATGTTGGTCATCCAAGCAATCTGGCGCGATTGATTGATTTATATGGTGGCTGGCTGACAGATGAAAGAGATCAAAATGGCAATGTAATAAAAAAGGGCGTTATGAAAAGACAACCTGATATTGAGTTGATGAGAAAACACTTTATCTCTTTTTCAATTTCAGATGATGAAGTGGATAGAACAATCAAATACATTTACGAGAAATATCATATCATCATTGAACCTCATGGTGCAGTTAGCATCGCTGCTGCAATAAAGGCAAACATCAATCATCCTGTCTGTTGCCTTGAAACAGCAGACCCTGCAAAATTTCCTGAAAAAATTAAAGAAGTTTTGAATATAGAACCGCCTGTTCCTGAAACTCTTGCACATCTTGATTTTTTAGAAGAACAGTTCACTGTTATTGAAAACGACTACCAGCAACTTGTTGACATCATCATATGAAATACCTGGTTCTTGTGCCTGATGGGGCAGCAGACCTGCCGGTTTTACAGTTAAACGGGAAAACACCACTTGAAGTTGCAAATAAACCAAATATGGACTTGCTTGCTAAAAAGGGAAGATGTGGTTTGATGCATACCATACCTGATGGTCTTCCAGCAGGTTCTGAAGTTGCAAATCTTTCGATCCTTGGTTATGACCCGAAAAAATGCTACCAGGGTCGCGGGGTTCTTGAAGCAGCATCTCTTGGTATCAGTATTGATAAAGATGATGTTGTTTTCCGCTGTAATACGATATGTGTAGAAAATGGTTTGATTAAAAGCCACTCAGCAGGCCACATCTCAACCGAAGAGAGCAGACAATTGATAGAAACCTTAAATAATGAACTTTCTTCTGACACAGTGAAATTCTATCCTGGACTTGATTACAGACATATTCTGCTATTAAAAAATATGTCATCTGATGTTGTATGTTTTCCACCCCATGATAACATTGGTAAACCCATTAATAACCTTCTACCCTGTGCTCAATCACCTGATGGAAGAGAAACCGCTGAATTGTTGATTTCATTAATTAAGCAGGCAGAGGAAATATTAAAATCACATCCTGTAAATCTGAAAAGGATCAGGGATGGGAAACAACCAGCAAATTTCATCTGGCCCTGGGCAGGCGGTAAAAAGCCTGATATGGAAAAATTCAGCAAGCGGTTTGGAATTTCATGTGCTGTGATTACTGCTGTTGATCTGATAAAAGGTATAGGAATATATGCAGGTTTTGATGCTATAAAAGTGGAAGGAGCCACAGGGCTTTATAATACAAATTACGAAGGTAAGGCAGAAGCAGCAGTAATGGCTCTTGGTCAATATGATTTTGTTTATGTTCATGTGGAAGCAACCGATGAAGCAGCACACGAAGGGAATGTGGAATTGAAAATCAAGTGTATTGAGGACTTTGACAGAAGATTGCTCGGCAACATTATAAAAAAGATTGATTGGAACAATACTGCCATAGCATTAATTCCTGACCATTTCACACCTGTTTCTGTCAGGGGCCATACAAATCAACCAGTACCATTTGTCATTTATCATCCTGAATTTGTGCCTGATTCAGTGGAAAAATTCAGTGAAAGTGCCTGTGCTTCTGGAGGGCTCGGGATTATTTGTAAGGATATGTTTATCAGAACATTGCTTGGAAAATAATTTTTGAAGATGACGCAAAATGTGTTAAAATCTTTAGAAATTTCCTTTTTAAACAATCCAAAAGGAGAGAAAATGGTAATCAGTTATAAGGATTTGGGGCTTGTGAACACAAGGGAAATGTTTGCGAAAGCAATGAAGGGTGGTTATGCTGTGCCTGCATTCAATTTTAACAATATGGAGCAATTGCAGGCAATTATTACTGCCTGTGTGGAAACAAAATCGCCTGTAATACTGCAGGTTTCAAAGGGAGCAAGGCAGTATGCGAATCAAACAATGTTAAGGTATATGGCTCAGGGAGCAGTTGCGATGGCAAGGGAAATGGGTTCAAAAATTCCGATTGCATTGCATCTTGACCACGGAGATAGTTATGAACTCTGTGTTTCCTGTATTGAAAACGGTTTCTCGTCCGTAATGATTGATGGTTCTCATCTTCCATACGAAGAAAATGTGAAACTTACAAAAAAGGTTGTGGATTTTGCACATCAATATGATGTGACTGTTGAAGGAGAACTTGGAGTTCTTGCAGGAATTGAAGAACATGTCTCATCTGAAAAATCCCATTATACAAAACCAGAAGAGGTTGAGGACTTTGTTACAAGAACTGGTGTTGATAGTCTGGCAATTTCAATTGGAACTTCTCACGGTGCATATAAATTTAAACTAAAGCCAGGTGAAACTGTTCCTCCTTTACGATTTGACATACTTGAGGAGTGTGAAAAAAGATTGCCTGGTTTTCCCATTGTCCTCCACGGTGCATCTTCTGTTCTTCCTGAGTATGTTGAGATAATAAACAAATACGGAGGTAAAATTGAAAATGCTGCTGGAGTTCCTGAAGAACAATTACGACGTGCTGCAAAATCAGCCGTTTGTAAAATCAATATTGATTCTGATGGACGATTGGTGATGACTGCAATGATTCGCAAATATCTTGCAGAACACCCTTCTGAATTTGACCCGAGAAAATATCTTGGTCCTGCAAGAGAAGCATTGAAAAATATGTATGCGGATAAATGTAAAAATGTACTTGGAAGTGCTGGAAAAGGAGAATAAGTTCTAACGAGGAGGGATTATGGATTTAATAGACACCATCAAAGGTTCTTTGCTTGAAAATTTCTTTCCTGCTGGCTGGGATTTGAAAAAGATTGATAAATGCTGCTCAAATCCACCTGAAAAAATTACTGAAAGACAGAAATGGTGGAATAAGGAATTTCAGCCCGTGCCATGTGATGGACTTGAAGAATTCAACATCAAAATGGGACATGAAATAGCACTTGAAATTTCCAGCGCAAAAAAAGAAGGAAGAAAAATTATTTTGATTCTTCCTGTTGGTCCAATGGGAATGTACAAATGGGCTGTCTATTTTCTGAAAGAATGGGATGTTTCCTGTGAACATGTTTATGGATTTAATATGGATGAATGGAGCGATGCCGAAGGTAATACACTTCCTTCTACCAATCCTGGTGCGTTCCAGAATGCAATGGAGCAAGCATTTTATGGACCCCTTGGAAAATTAACTGTTCCTGAAAAACAAAGAAATTTTGCTACAAAGAAATTGCTTCCTACGTATCCTGAAAAAATTTCAGAGTTGAGAAATCAAGGAGCAAAACTTGTTGTGATATTCGGGATAGGAAGAGTATTTCACATTGCCTTCTGGGAACCGCACTTTGCTGCAGAATTTAAAAATGAACAAGATTGGAAAAAGCAGGAGTATCGACTTGGTGCGAAATTACATCCATTGACAATTGAGCAGAATGCAATCACAAGTTTTAAAAGCAGAACAACACTTGTACCCTGTTTTGCAAACACCATTGGACCAGGAATTTTTCTGAAGGCAGATAAAATTATTGGTGGATGTGATGGATCTCTTGGCAGAGGAATGATGTGGCAGGGTATGAGTTTATGGGTTACCCTGCGATATGGTCCTGATATATGGGTTCCAAGTAGTTTTATGCCAACATTGCCTGGAAAACTTTTTTTCTTAAAAGAGCTTGCTGGACCTCTTGTTGCTGAATGCAATTAAAAAAGGGAGGGATTTATTTCCCTCCCTTTTTTTGGGTATTGGCGATGGCTTACTTTGTCTCCTGTGTCTGCGGATTACCCTGTTGATTTTTCTTCTGCCATCTTTCTTTCATTCTTTCTCTCATCTTCTCTTTCATCTCTTTGTATTTTTGTTGTTGCTCAGGAGTGAGAACCTGATTAATCTGTTCATCTGTTGTTTCCATAATTGTTCTCATCTTTTCTCTTTTTTGCTCGGGATTTAAGCTTGTATCTTCCTTGAGAGCTGAAAGTTGTGAACGTCTGCTTTCAAGAATTTCTTTAATCTTCGCTTTTTGGTCGTCAGTTAGATTGAGCTGAGAATACATTTCCATGCCCATTTCGCCATGCTTCTTTTGAAAACCTTGTCCAGGTTGACCTTTACCATGTATACCCGCTCCTTGTGCATTTTCTGCAGCAACCACTATACAGACGCCCATGAAAACTACTGCTGCGACTATTAACAGAATTTTTTTCATCTTTTTTCACCTCCTTTCATTTTATTTTTTTTCATTTTTTTCTCCATAAATCCATTATGGATTCCTGATGCTTGTAGCATTAATAATCTGACCACCACCAAGTTTGTCCACTGGCAGATTTCCATTCCTGTCAGCAGCAACCCAGTTTACACTACCACTGACATAAAGAACATTAATTCCATCCGCACCATGGCTGTCATTACCATTGCGGACAACCACTGTTCCATCGCCGTTTCCCCACAGAGTGTTTGAACCTTCTCCTGTTACCTTGTCTGCTGCAAGAACTGATTCAATATTTGTCTGTTCATCAAGCCCGCAACCATAAGCATAGGAACAATGGGTTCTGTCTGTTGGTGCAACAAAGTTAAATGTCGGCGAAAATACCTGTGATGTATCTTCAGGATCAACCATATACTTGATGTCTTTTGAACTCGGACAAACAAGCATTCCTGTGTTCTTTAAGTAGTTTGGACAAACCTTATTACCATCCCTTGTTCCCACAGCCCCACCATAAACCCTTCCAAACAATAGACAATAGGCGTATGCTGTCTCATTACTATTTGTAGCACCACCTCTGTAAGGGAATGATTCATCAAAATCCTGTGAATACATCCTGAGGGCAAGTCCAATTTGTTTCAGGTTTGACATACACACACCACGACGGGCTTTTTCCCTTGCCTTTGCAAGAACAGGAAGCAACATCGCTGCGAGAATCGCTATAATCGCGATTACCACAAGTAGTTCTATTAGGGTAAATCCTTTTCTTTTCATTCTTTCTCACCTCCTTTTACAAAATTTTTTTGTATTCCATAGTCAACCAAATTCTCATGGATTCATAATCCTCATGTAGTTCGGAAAATCATCGACAGAAAGATTGCCACTGGTATTTGCTGCTGACCACTTAACGTTGCCTCCAACATAAAGGACATTAACTCCATCTTTACCATGGTTGTCATTTGCATCTGTCACCTGAACCGGCCATGACCAGAGAACATGGTCTCCTTCTCCGTACACCTTGTCACAGACAACGGCTGATTCAGGCAATGTCTTTTCATCAAGACCCCAGGCATAAGCATAAGAACAGTTTCCTGCTCCACGTGTGAACAATGGACTGAAAGGTTGAGACAGGTCTTCAGGGTCAACAGTGTAAACAGTGTCATTTGAACTCGGACAAACAAGAACTCCAGTATTCTTCAGGTAATTCACAGTAAGTTTTGTTGTAGAATCGCGTAATCTACCATAGAGCAGACAGAATGCATGACCTGTTTCACCAGAAGTTCCACCACTCACATAAGGATAAAACTCATCCCAGTCCTGGGCATACATCTTTAATGCAAGACCAATCTGCTTTAAGTTTGACATACAAACACCACGTCTTGCATTTTCCCTTGCCCTCGAAAGAACAGGAAGCAACATTGCTGCAAGAATCGCTATGATCGCGATTACCACCAGAAGTTCTATGAGCGTGAACCCTTTTCTCTTCATCTTTATCACCTCCTTCCATTATTAATGTTAATGGTTTTTTTCTCCATTGTCAAGAGTATTATAATAGGCATATTTTTTTTTGTCAAGACCCCCTGAAATTCATCCTTGTATATCCCTTACCCGAGGTTTAAATTTCAAGCATATCAAGGTAATTTTGTCCTTTTTGAACATTCACCTTTAATGGCACAATGAGATGGTACACATTTTCCATGATTCTCTTGATTTCCTTAACAATATCTACTTCGCAATCAGGGATTTCAAAAACAAGTTCATCGTGAATCTGAAGAATCATTTTTGTCTTCATCTTATTTTTTTTAATGAAATTATGAATCTGAATCATTGCAAGTTTTATCAGTTCTGCTGCAGTGCCCTGAATGGGCATATTGATTGCAACCCTTGATGCAAATGCCACCTGATTTCTGTTTTCAGAATGAATTTCCGGTAAATATCTTTTCCTTCCAAAAAGTGTTTTTGCATAACCAAGTTTTTCTGCTTCTGAAATCGCCTGTTGAATATAACTTCTAACTCCCTGAAACTTTGCGAAATATGACTCAATAAATGCCTGTGCCTGGTCAACAGTGCATGTAAGTCGTTGAGCAAGACCATAACTATTCATCCCGTAGATAATACCAAAGTTTATTGTTTTTGCTATGCGACGGTAAATATCAATTTCCTGGTTTCCAAAAAGTGATTGCGAATCAAATGAAAAAAGTTGTCTTGCTGTTTCAAGGTGTATGTCCCTGTGATTTTTAAATGCTTCTACAAGATTTTTGTCTTTTGAAAAATGAGCAAGAATTCTTAATTCAATTTGATTGTAATCAAATGAATATAACATTGAATTTTCAGGTGCAACAAAAATTTTTCTTATTCTTCCACCCTTTTCTGTTTTTACAGGAATTGCCTGTAAGTTTGGATTGTGGCATACAATACGACCACTTGAGGCAATTGTCTGTTGAAATTCAGGATGAATTCTATTATCAACTGGATTGATGTAAGAAGAAAATCCATCAATATAAGTGCTGCACAGTTTTGCAAGTTCCCTGTGTTGAAGAATCAGGTCAACAATCTGATGCTGATTACGTAATTGTTCAAGAACATTGGTATCTGTTGAATAACCAGTTTTTGTTTTTTTCTTTGGAGGAAGCCCTAATCGTTCAAACAAAATCCTTGCAACCTGCGATGGAGAATTAATATTAAAAACTTCTCCTGCAAGACAATAAATTTTTTCTTGTAATTGATTCATTTCATTTTCATATTCATTTTTCAGTTTTTCAAGGTAATGTTTGTCAACAAGAATGCCATTGATTTCCATAAAGGCAAGCACTTCAATAAGTGGCATCTCAATATTTTCAGAAAGAAAAGACATCTCCTGCGATTTGAGATTTTCCCGATATTTCTGATAAAGATTTAAAATGTCAGAATCATAAATGACACTATTTAAAAGAAATGATGCGACATCAAAATCAAAATATGGTGGACACATATCAATATTTTTTGATGCCAGACGCTTGATCTTTTCTTTTAAGTTCCATGAAATTTTTATTTTCTTCTCATCAACCAATTTTTCTTTAAACAAATGCGGGTCTTTCATAATTTCATTGAAATTAAAAATCTCATCTGCAATAGCAAACAAATCCTTTGAAATTTCATGTAAATTGTGCTTGCCAAAAATTTCTGATATTTGCGACTCAAATTTTCTAAATTCAAGTTTTTGAAAAATCTGTCTGATTTTTTCAATGTCAATTTTTCTTACTTTCAGTTCATCAATACCAATCTCGCACGACACCTGTTTTGAAAGTTCAACAAGACGTTTACTTAAAAATGCTGATTGTTTTCCATCAAGAAGTATTTGTTTCCTTTTGCCTTTTATTTTATCAATGTTTTCATAAATTGATTCAATTGTTCCAAATTGTTGTACCAGTTGCAAGGCGGTCTTTTCTCCTATCCCTGGTACCCCTGGAATACAATCAGATGCGTCCCCACACAGAGCAAGAAAATCAACAATCTTTTCTGGACTGAAACAATATTTTTCAAAAAATTTTTTTGAATCAATCATCTCCCATGTTGCAGGATTGATAACCGAAATTTTGTCTGATAAAAGTTGAAGAATATCTTTGTCTCCTGAGACAATAACAACATCATAATTTTGTTCAGAAAATTTTAATGCAAGGCAGGCAAGCAAATCATCTGCTTCAAATTTTTCTTTTTCAATTGATGTAATTCCAAATGCATTAATAATTTCTTTTATGACAGGAATCTGTGATGATAATTCGTCAGGCATTGGTTTCCTTGAAATTTTGTATTGTTCAAGAATTTGATGCCTGAATGTTGGAACAGGTGTATCAAAAGCAATTGCCATGTATTGCGGGTTATATTGTTTGAAAATTTTCAAAAGTGTGGAAACAAATCCAAATATTGCATTTGTCGGTTGACCTGTTGAAGTGGTAAATGGTTTTATCGCAAAGAAAGACCTGTAGATAATGTTATTGGCATCAATCAGAAAAATCTTGTTCATTGGACTGACTTATAAGAAATAATTTCCATCTCTGCTTTAACAACAAAGGGTTTCTGGGCATTGCGAGAAATCTGAAGATAACCAAATCTCAAAAAGTCCCTTTTCTCAATTTCATCAAGCAACATTAAAAGTTTCTCAAGTTCAATTTCTTCAATTCCAATTGTAATGTGTTGTTCAATGGCATTTAAGAGAATACTTTCTGTCACAGGTGTTATTCTTGAAATACGTGACTTTGAATCAATCATATCAATGGATTTAGAAACAAAAAGATAAAGGTTGAAATTGGAAGGAGCAAACAAGGTGGTTGATTGAGTTGTCCTTGCCTTATACTGGGATATTAAATTGTTCAATGTTTCAAGTTCTTTTTGCTTCTGAATATATGTTTTGTTGAGGTCTTTGATCTTTCTTATGCCTGGCGCACAAACAAATTGATAAAGCAACAGTAGAATAAGAAAGCCCCCAAGCAACAAATTTTTGTAATTAATTTTTTTCATATTTAACTTTCATCAACAGGTTGAATGTAATCTGTCCTGATTCAGGAACAATGCTACCCACTTTTACATTCTGGAAAATACTGGACCTGGTAAATTTCTGCGTAAGTAACTCAACATTTTCAAGTGTATCAGTGGAACAGGTTAAAAAAAGGTCACTGCCACGCAAACTCATCTGGGATACTTTAAAAGGAAAATTGGCAGGAACAATATCTGAAATTTCTTTCATTATAGAAATTACTGAAATTTTTGGAACCACTTTCTGAACATCACCAATATTTCTCAACCTTTCCCTCGCCTGTATAACAGGATTAACAATTTTTTTTACATCAGGAAATGCCTCCCTGAAAATTTGTTCCATTTTTTTATCTGTATCATTCACCTTTTCCTGAATTTGCCTTGCTATCAACAATGGTCTGAACATCAATCCTGCAATGATGAGATAACAAATCACAGCCAGCAGGACAAAAGGATTGACCGCAAGTTCTGAACGTGAAACTGAAAATACTCTGTGGGATGGCTTGTATAAATTCTTCTTTGATTCAAAAATTGAAAAAAGAACCGATGAGACCGATTCTGAAGCAGGCGGAATCAAAAGTGTATACTGGTCGGTTCTTGCAGAAAATTTTGAATCTGTTATACAAAAAACTGGAAGTCTTTCATCATTATTATTGACAACATCTGCCAGCACATTTTCAATCGTATCAGGTTCAATATATGAAGAATTACTTTCAACGACCATTTTATTTTTCACAATGTATCGGGCAAAGTAATTATGGTCAATGAAAACAAGAATAAAATTTCGTTCTGTTGTGATTTTTGATACATAATTGGAAAGAATAAATGGTTCAAAACAAATATTGAGTTTGAATTTGTGGGTTGCACTCAATTTTTGCCATTTCTCGATCTTGCTTTTTTCTATTCCAAGAATTGATACAATGGTTTTTGTCTTTTCTTTTAACACAGGATACCAGAATAGTTCAAGTTCTTCGGTTGAAACAGGGAACAGTGGAGATGTTTCTTCTAAAATTACCTGCGAAATCATTTTCAGAGAAGAAAATGGAAATTCAATTTTTCTGATAAAAATCGCAGGCCGACCGAAGATAACAGTAACATGTGTCACATGATTTTCTTCGAAAAATGAAGAGATATCCTGATGATTTTCAAATACAGATGAAATCTTCTTTTCACCTGTAGATAAATAAAATCTTTCCTTATCCCTGATATAGACAATTAAGTTCAATTTCTTTCCCATCTCAATCTTGTGATTTTGTTATTTGCCCTCTGAACAACAAGTGATTGCGTAGATGAAATTCCAGCACATGTTGCATGGGCAGTGATTTTAAAAAAACTGCTTGAAAATTTTATTACCCTTGTAAGAGATCCTGTCGTCCGTCTGTCAATCCTCATAAGAATATTCATTGTTAATGGTCTGAGTTCTCTTTCATTCAAAATCTTCTCAACAGAAGCAGATGAATACCCGAGTGCCTGTAATATTATCGGGTCAGCCATATTAACATTTATTTTATTATCAGAAAAGATTGTAAGCAAATCAATAAGCCCTGGTCTTTCTCCGCTACGCATTAAAATTTCAGGTGTAAACCCTTTGATATACGCAAGTTCAAATGTATCATTCAAAGGTCCATTGGCAGGTTTATACGGTGGTACAAGGGTTGCATAATATTCTGATTCTGCTCCGAAAACTCCTGGAAAATCATCGCTATCAAGCCAGTCAAGCAGTGTATCAAGAAGGGATGAAGGAAAACCCATAACAGACAAAAGATTACTGAAAATGTTTTTTGCCTGAGTGTTTATTGATTTATCACGACCAATAATACTGTTTACATTGAATTTTGTATCAAGTGGCTCAATGGTAATATCAACACTTCCTTCAGGAAACTCAAGATGTTTTGGCTTCACCCATATATCAGTAAACCAGTCATATGAGTTTTTATCCAGAAGTAAAATTGTTTCACCTGCACTGATTCCTGCCCTTGCAATTTTGTCAACAAGAAACTGTGCATTCTGATTGTGTTGAAGTTCAGCACGAAATCTAATAAAATCCGATAGTAGCACAGCATTTGCAGCAAGAATTGCAAGAAATGCCAGCGTGGTAATGAGTATGAAACCATTTTTCATCTGTTTAACTCCATATTCTTTTTGGTTCTGCCAAACTTAACCATATTTTTTACCCTCTTGTAAATTCCCCTTCCATTCAATTTTTTCCTCTATTGCCCCCTTTCGTAAAGGGGGATTGAGGGGATTTTTTGGGAGATTTCAACCTCCCCTTACATTCCCTCCTTCCTGAAGGGAAGGTGGAAAAAAGGAAAATGAGAATTTCATCATTATGTTTCCTGCACACTTTGAATGTCAAGTTTCACAGGAAAAAATATTTTAGAACCATTTCTTACAAATGTAATGGCTATTCCCTGTGGTAATGTATCTTTATCCCAATCAGTCAACCACGAATCACCATCAAAAAATGAAAATTCTATGCTATCAAGACCACTCAATGCAGGATATGAACACTCTGTATTTAATAGAATATCCTTTTCACCAACAGTAAGGCCAAATTTTCCTGTTTCATCTGGTTCAATTTCATAGGTAATAATTTTTCTTGAATTATATTCGTCCAGTTCAATGGAAACTTTACTGCTGGTAAAACTATTGTTCTTGCTGTCAGGAACAATACATAATAAACGGGATGAAAATGATGTGAGAAAAAAATTCACTCTTTGCATATCAGTAATTTTTTCCTGTATTACCGCAGAAACACGAATTGTTGATTGCATCGTCTGATAAACAAGAAGTACAATAATAAAACCAATCACAATAACTACAAGCATCTCCATCAATGTAAAACCTGCATTCTTTTTTTCCATTGTGTAATCCATCATTTCAAAAAATCCTTGCTGTTTTTATTCTGTCGCTGGTTTTATTAAAAAAGGATAAGAAACCATTGAACTTCTTTTTTTCACAATCATCCTCACAACAGTAAAATTGATAGTAATTTCACTGTCAACAGTCACAGTTTCACTTACTGATATATCACTTGTCTCTATTTGATATTTCGCTTCTGGGTCAATATCTCCAAAATCACCTGTTTCACTTATATTTTCAGGATTCTGTAAGTACTCAAATTCCTTTTGCCTGGCAAGAATCAAACATGTCTGGTCATCAATAATCTTCTGGGCAATACCTGCATTAAGAAGATAATTTTCAAGACAAACAATACCAAGTATTGCAAATATTCCAACTGCCACCATTGCTTCAAGAAGCGTAAAACCAATTTTTCTTTTCATTACGATGATTGAGTAATTTCGGCAACTGATGAGTAAGGATTCAAAACAACAGTCCACCTTGTTCCTTCAATACTTTCTAATTCAATCTCTGCATATTCCCGACTTCCATCAGCAAAAAATGTAATTCCAGGACAACCTGATTCATAGTTATAGCCATTTACTGTGATACGAATGATTTTAAAATCTCCTGATAGTTTGTTATAAGAAACCCCATCAGGAACATTTTTTAAAATTGTCTGGTCTCTTTCAACCAGGACATACGATTGTTCATCAATGTTGAAAAATAAAATATATGGCTTTCCAGAACTTAAAGATGTGCTGGTTGCTTGATTGATGATTTCCTCAATCTCAGGAATTTTGGTTTTTTCTTCAAAAGAAAATGTTGAGTAGCGAGCCATGTTGACAAAAAAAAACTAATAATGAGGATTACTACCATCAGTTCAAAAAGCGTAAATCCTTTATTGAGATGGTTTTTCTGTGGGTTCAATTTCACTGCTTGAAATGTCTGCATCATATCCTGTTCCACCTTCCTGACCGTCTTTCCCGTATGAAATAATTTCATAGTCCTCACCATTTCTTCCCGGGGATAAATATACATAAGGATGTCCCCATGGGTCCAGAGGAATTGACTTTTTTTCAAGATATCCACCTTCTCGCCATTTTTCAGGAATCCTTCCTGTTGTTGGTTTTTCTACAAGAGCCTCAAGACCCTGTTCTGTAGAAGGATAGAAATTATTATCCAGATAAAAAAGTTTTAGTGCCTGTTCAAAGCTTTTTATCTGAATCTTTGCTGCAGTTACCTTTGCTTCGTCAACCCTTCCAAATATCTTTGGCATTACATACATTGCCAGAATTCCAAGAATTATTACAACAGCCATCAATTCTATGAAGGTAAATCCTTTTCTGTTTCTCATATGTTCTCCCTGTTAAAATCCTCCTTTATCCACCTTTGTAAAATGGGAAATTAAAAAATGGTTTAAATAAACTTTTCATCTTATACTCTGACTGATTTGAAAAATCGGCAGCATGATTCCAATAACTACAAAACCCACAATTACAGCCATAAAAAGAATCATAAATGGTTCAAGAATTGTTACGAATCTTGTTGCCTTCTGAGAAACTTCCTCTTTGAAATTTACAGAGATTTTCATCAACATCTGTGGCATTGTTCCACTTTTTTCCCCTGCTGAAATCAGTTGAATGACAGTGTAAGGAAACATTGTTGTTTTACGAAGTGCAGATGAAACACTTTGTCCACGTGAAATCAGGTCTCTTGCCCTGTCAATCTGCTGTCTTAAATCAGGATTCGATACAACCTCCTGTGCAATGTTGAAACTGGTAAGAATTTCAACACCTCCTTGAAGAAGTGTTCCTAAAGTACCAGTAAAGTTTGCAATTTCACTCTTGAAAAAAATCTCACCAAGGTATGGAATTTTCCTTCTAAATCTTGCGAAACTTGCTTTTCCTTTTTCTGAATGAATGTATCTTGCAATAAGATATACTGCAATCAGTATAAATGCAATTACTGCAAGGATGTAGTGCCTTAAAAAAGATGAAAACTTTATCAGAATAAGTGTCGGTAAAGGCAGTTTAAGGGAAATTTCTGAAAAAATTCTTGTGATTGTTGGTGTAACAAAAGTAAAGACAAAAATCAAGACAAATGTGCCAACAATAGCCATCATAATTGGATAGGTCATAATACCAAGAACCTTATTTTTGAAATAAATTGATTCTTCCAAAAATTTTGCAATGTGCTCAAGGACCAGTCCAAGTGTTCCACTTGCCTCTCCTGATTTTATCATTGAAAGAGAGATATCTGAAAAAAGTTCAGGATACTGTGATGCTGCCTTTGAAAAACTTTTACCTTCCCTGATTTGCTTCTGGATATCTGTATAAACATCTTTAAGTTTCCCTTCCTTCATCTGGGCAATAATTCCTGATACACTTTCATCAAGGGTTAATCCTGAATTAAGCAATGTAGCAAGTTCTCTTATTGAAAGCGCAAAATCCTCCATTTTAACCTTTTCAGTGCGAAAACGTTTGGGCTGATTGAAAGGAACAATTTTTTTTATAAAAATACCATTTTCCTTAACCATGGCTCTGGCAATAGAAATATTATCGGCTTCAATTCTGCCAGAAACATGTTTCCCCTGCCTATCAAAGCCATCGTAGGAAAATACCGGCATTTCAGGTTTCCTGGGTTACTCTGAGGACTTCACTGATTGTTGTAAGCCCTTCAGCAACCTTTCTTGCTCCATCCATCCGTAAGGTTCTCAATCCTTTGCTGAGGGCATATCTTCTGATTTCTCCTGCTGAAACCTGCTTCATAATAAGATTACGAATTTCGTCATCAATTTCAAGAAATTCAAAAATACCTGTTCTTTTGTGATAGCCCGTATTTAAACAAACTTCGCAACCTTTTCCCTTTTTAAAATTATATCCATCAGCAGAAGGGTCAAGTCCAATTTCCCTTAAAAGTTCGTCAGGATACAAAACAGGTTCAGAACACTTAACACAATTAAGACGAACCAGTCGCTGGGCAATAATTCCAATGACAGAGGAAGCAATAAGATATGGCTCTATGCCCATATCAAGAAGACGAGTAATGGAACTTGTCGAATCATTCGTATGAAGGGTACTGAAAACAAGATGTCCTGTAAGAGATGCCTGAATTGCCATTTCTGCTGTTTCCCTGTCTCGTATTTCTCCAACCATAATAACATTAGGGTCGTGCCTCAAAATTGAACGCAATCCACTGGCAAATGTAAGTCCTACCTTTGGATTAACCTGTATCTGGTTAATTCCGTCAAGTTGATATTCAACAGGGTCTTCAAGCGTAATAATATGAATCTGGGGATTATTAATCCTTGAAAGAGCCGCATACAGTGTTGTTGTTTTTCCACTACCAGTTGGACCTGTAAGAAGTATTATTCCATGGTCGTAATGGATTAACCTGTCAAATCTCACCAGATCATTTTCAGAAAAACCGAGTTCATTAAGTCCAAAATTATATGTTGATTGGTCAAGTAAACGCAAAACCGCAGATTCTCCGAAAAAGGTTGGAATAATTGATACCCTCACATCAATCTGTCTATCATCAATTCTGATTGTTGTTCTTCCATCCTGCGGAATTCTTTTTTCTGCAATATCAAGGTCAGAAATGATTTTTACCCTTGAAATCACAGCAGGTTGATATTTTGCAGGGAGTGTGAGAACATCATGAAGCATTCCATCGATCCTGTATCTTACCTTGAGATAGTTTTCCAAACTTTGAAGATGAATATCACTTGCCCTCATCAAAATCGCCCTGTAAAAAATCTGATTGACAAGTCGTATAATAGGGGCTTGATTTGCAAGATCGAGAAGGTCTCCATTTTGTGAAGGAAGTTCTTCTGGAATTGATTCTTCAAACATTGCTTCATCACGTGTTAATTCCTGAATGATTTTCTGGGATGATGCAGGATTGTAATAATGTTTTTTCAGAAGTTCACTAATAATCTGTTTATCAACAATCACAAATGAAACCTTTTTTCCTGTAAATTGTTCAATTTCTCCTGCATCAATTTTTGAAATGTCGCTTGTTGCAAATAACACCCTGCCAGGAGCATCCCTTAATGGTAAAAGTGAAAAGTTTTCAAGAAAAGAATATGGAAATTTTGGAAGTAATTCAGAGTCAATAAGTTTTTCAATTTCTTCACTGGTTAGTGAAAGATTAATCTTTCTGTTCATTTTTAAAAATTTTTTCCTTCTCTTGCTTTATTTTTTCTGCCTCTTCAAAATTCGTAATAATATGAGGTGTGATAAAAATCAAAAGATTCGTTTTTACACTACCTTTTGTTTCCCTTCTGAACAATTTTCCAATTCCAGGGATGTCTCCAAGAAAAGGGACTTTGTTAACGGTATTTTCATTATCATCGCGGATTAGACCTCCAAGTACAACTGTTTGATTGTTCGGTACAATCAGTGTGGTATCTGCAGCACGTTTGGCTGTTGTTAATGCTCCTTCAGTGTTTTCAGTAATGACCTTTGTTACTTCCTGATGCAAAGTTAAACGAACATATCTATCCTGACTGATTTGTGGTGTTATTTTCAGAATAATTCCGACATCCTTGTAATCATAACTTCTTATTGTATCAGTACCAGTACCACCGGTTCCTGTTGTAAACCTTGTTTCTTTCAAGTAAGGTGTATTTTCACTTACATTGATTGTTGCCTCTGTATTATCTGCTGTCATAATCTGGGGTGTACTTAAAATCTTAAACTGTGTATCTTTTCCTGATAGTGCTATTTTTACATAATCAATTAAACTCTGGGCATTTGTAAAACCGATAAGTAAGCCATTTGTAACGTTTTCAACCCCGAACTTTGTTTGTGCAGAACCAGAATACTTATCATGATGAAAATCCTGAACTGTTGCCCACTGTATTCCTATGTCCTGTTCTCTCTTGTAAGAAACTTCAGCAATCAATGCTTCTATGAGTACCTGATTTGTCATTACATCAAGTTCCTTAATAAGCCCTTCAATATTGGTGAAATCATCTGCTTCAGCATAAACAATCAAAGAATTTGTCGATTTCACAGAAACGACTGCAGGTTGAACAACAACCTGACCTGGTCTTGCTGGTTGAACCCTTTTTTTGGCAAGAATATCACTAAGTGTTTTTGCAACATCCTCAGCATTAGCATTTTGAAGTTTAAAGACCCTTAATGATTCTTTTCCTGGAGGACTTGGCTGGTCAATTGCCCTGACTATTTCAAGAATTTTTTTTATATTTGAGCCAAAATCAGAAATAAAAATTGTGTTACTTCTACTATCAAAAGAAATCTGTCCTGCCTTTGAAATGTATGGTGTTAAAATCTGAGTCACAGTATCAGCCGTATAATATTTCATTGGAATAATCTGGGTGATATGCATATCAAGTTTGTCATCGCCAATATCTCCATAGTTAACAACTGGAGACCTTGCTCTGCCATCTGTCGAAGGAATGATAAATGAAACACTATCCCTTTTCACAACTGTGAATCCATAAAGATTCAATACTGCCTGAAAAACCTGGTATAATTTTTCACTTTCAACAGGTTTTTGAGAAATGATTGTTACACTTCCTCTCACAGCAGGGTCAATGACATAGTTTTCACCTGTGAACTCACTGACAAGTTTAATAAATGTCAATATATCAACATTATTAAAATTCAATGTAAATTGCTTTTGTGCAAAAGAACAAACTGAAAACATCAATACAAGACACAGTACAAATTTTTTTGATAGCATTGTTCTCCCAAAATTATTAAATTATCTCAGTGGTTGCTGGAGACCTGGTTGACCTGTTCCCATAGTACTTTCGTATCTTTTTTCAAGGTCAGAAATGAATTTTTCAAGAGCATCAGTTGCAACCTTTTTCACATCAGGGTCAGGGTCTTTCATCATATTCAAAAGAATTCTCATAATCAAAATATCATTGGCACTTCTTGTATATGTTGTTCCTGAAGATGATGATGTTGTTGTTCGATACTGGCTATCTTCCCTGGTTCTGATTACAAATAATCTCATTGCATATTTTCTCACAACAGGATCCGGGTCATGAAGAAACCTGATTAAACTTGCATCTGTACCAAAGATCTGGTCAAGGGCAATTGAAACAAGGTCCCTAATTTCAGGGTCTGGGTCAGAGAGCATTGTAAAAAATTCAGGAATAAGTACAGTAGTTCCAAGTCCCTGGACAGAAGTCGAACTGGAAGAGGAAGTTGTGGTTCCTCCTCCCCTCATTCCAAAAATATCTCCAATCCCTGTACTGGTCGTTGAAGACGATGATGTTGTTGTAGTTCCAAGTGTCATACCACCAACAAGTGCCTGCAATGCCTGCATTCTCACTTCTTTGTCACGATGTCTTAACATGCCTGCAATAGCTGAAATAACAAAGTCAGCACTACCGGTAGTATTATTATAACCCGAAGTACTACCTGTCCCTGACCTTGATGTCAGGGAACTCGTTCTTGATGAACCGGTTGAAGTTGAAGTCCCTGTTGATGTTGTTTGAGCAAATAAATCAATACAGAAAAACACAAGTACCAGAATCAGAACTAATGCAGCAATTTTTTTCATATCACACCTCCTGCCGTATTTTTGCTTCCACGGCTTTCAATTTTTAGACGTTTTTTCTCAGTGATCAGTTTATCAGTACTTTTCAAGAATACCGCCATCAATCTTCTTGTCCAGTTTTTGTACATCAGGTTTACTGACAGCATTAGCATCCTCATATGTACTTACTACCCTTGGTGTCAAAAACAGTAACATCTCACTTTTTGAACTGCTGTAACTTGGTTTCTTAAAAAGATATCCCAATAGTGGTATATGCTGCAGAAAAGGAACACCTGTACTTTTAAGTTCTTTCCTATCCTGAATCATACCGCCGATAATCAAGGTTTGACCATCATAAACAACAATACTCTGGTTTGTTTCCCTGCTTGAAATCACGGGCTGGTCTGTTGAATATTGCTGTCCTCCTGCGATTGCCGTCAATCGTTTAATTTCTATCAAACGTGCATCATAGATGTTAAGGTTCAAAAAGATACTCCTGTTTCTCTGAATAATAGGAGTAACAGTAAACTCTGTTCCAACCTGGTCTTCAAAAACATTGAATGTTGCGGTTGTCGTAATGGTTTGCTGCTGCTGTGATACAGTTGATTGGGGTATCAAATATGGTACGTTTGTCTGTACACTGATCACTGCTGTTGTACCATTGAGACACATAATCTTTGGTGCCTGCAATAGTTTCACCTGTCCCTTTGCACTTAATGCCTGAATCAAAGCATTTACATCATAATTTGTTATTCCAAAAGAAAATGTTCCCTGAGGTAAGGAAGAGGATACCCCAGGAGTAAAATTCGGATTATCCCCGAATCTTGGTCCTGTTAGAGTTCCACCTGAACCAAGAGCAGAAACAAGTCGTGAACTTACAAGCCAGTCAATACCAAATGTATTCTCATCAGAAAGTACAATTTCAACGAGTTTTGCCTCAAGCAATACCTGAGAAATCGGTGTATCAAGTGAAGAAACAATCTCTCCAATTCTTGCGGCAGTTTCTTCATCAGATGCCTCAACAATGATTGAATTTGTTCTTGGATCATGAACAATCGTCTGAGTGGGATATGTTTCTTTTAGTGCCTTCATTATACTGTAGGCATCTCCATAGTAAACCTGAAAAACCCTGCGCAACCGCGCTTTCACTGCTGCAGCGGACTTATTAAACTCTTCTGCTGTCATTATTTTTATTACACCATTGTCCTCAACATACTTTAGATTGTTCGCCTCACATATAAGATCAAGAACCCTTTGAAGGGGAAGGTCCTTGACATTGATTGAAACCCTTCCGGTAATACCCTGCATCAATACAATATTGGCACCTGTTAAATCATAAATCAATTTTAATGTCTGGCTTAAATCTGCATCTGTAAGATTCAGTGTTACAGGATAGTCAGCATATTTTCCAAGAACGATACCTGGTTTTTTCTGAGTAATAAACTGGTCAATCTGGAATCTTGCTTTATTGGCAAGTCGTATCGCCTCTGTGTATTGACTGTTTTCATATGCTTCTTTTGCCATTTTCAAGGATGATTTCGGACCAATAAGTTGAAACTCAGTTAGTTTGCCTTCTTTTTCTACTGAATCAAGATAACTGGCTGTATTTAGCAGCACTTTCTGTGCTTCTTCAGCCATTGCTTCAAGTTCACCTTCTTTATTAATTTCTACTTCTTTTGTCGGCTGTCCAGGAACCTTGAAAACAGTAACAGGAGTTGTCTTGCCAAGACGACTTTCAGCAGTTCTGACATAATGGTTGATCTGCGATTTTTTATATTCAGGAGAAAGACCCTGTATCTGTTTAAAAAGCGCTATTGCTCTTGCATAGTCCTTTTGATAATAACTTTTGATGGCATCGCTATAAAGAAGGTCAAGTTCTGTTGTGGAAGTGGCAAATGTTTTTGTTGTCTGAGCCATTGAAGGTAAGACATATCCCCAGAGTGCCAGCGAAAAACATAATAATGCGATTTTTGTCTTTTTAATTCCTCTCATTTTCCCTCCATGTATTATACCGTGATAATTGAACATAAGTCAAGTTATTCAGCAGGAATTTCAATTATAACTCCTTCCTTTGATAATGTGAGCACTCCCTTTTCTTTTTTCAGAATCCTGAAACCTTCTACAACATCACCAACTGTTACCCTGTATGTTCTCTGTTTGCCTTCAAGGAAAATATATTCAATCCCTTCCATAATCAAACTACCCCTGTAGATGAGATTACACTCAATCTGTGGAACAATCAATGGCGAAACTTCAGGTTTTGAAACAGGAGCAGGTGGAAGTATCTTTGTTGTTGTTGCCTCAGACAATGTTGCAGTGGCTGGTTCAGGTTTCTCTGGTTTCAGAATCGGTGTAATCTTTTCTGCCTTTTCTCTTACAGGTTTTTGAACACTGGAGGAAACAATTGATGGTGCTCTTGAAATTGTAATAATCTCAGGTTGATATGCCTTTACAATTTCTGTTGGTTTCGGTTTTTTCATCAATTCCATTGTCAACAATCCACTTGAAAATGGGTCTCTTTTCCCTTCAATGTTAATGGAAGGTATTTTATATTCTGCTATTTTTGTTTCTGCCTCTGTTATTTCAGTAGAACCTGTTTTACTGGATTTTGTTTCTTCAGAACCAAACATTTCCTCAAACTTTTCCCTTGGCGGTCGCCATCTCAGTGAATAAAACAAAATTTCGCCAAGCCACATCAAAAGTAAAAGGAAGAAAAGAATTCTGAATGCATTCTTTCTCAACAGTGGTCCAATCTTTACTGGTTCTCTGTACTTTTTTGCCTTTTCTGCTTTTGCAGGTATTGCTTTTGCAGGAACTTCTGCAGGAACAATCTCAGGTTTTGCAAATTTTTCAGCAGCAGGGACCTTAATACTTTGGGCTTTCTTAACAAATGGAGTTACAGAAGAAATTGCTGATGTAAGAGCAGCCCCAGTCAACTTGCTTACATTTGAAACAGCACCAGTAATTTTTGATGAAAAATCCTTAATCTGTTTTTCATATTCTTTGCGGGTTTTCTCAACTGCCTTTGCTTCTGCTTTTCTTTTTGCAGCAAGAAGTAATTCTGTCTTGAGAAGTTCTTTTTTCTGGAGTTCAATTTGTTTTTTCCGTGCACTGAATTCAGCTGCCTGAATTGCTTTTGCCTGCCTTTCCTGTTTTAGTGCAAGAGCCGCAATTTCTTTTTGCTTCTTCAAGGCATCTTTTGCAATCTTCTGTCTTATGACTTCCTGTTGATATTTTGCTTTCAGATCATTGATAAAGGAAAGTAATTTTTTTCTTTTTTCTGGTCTGATATCTGGTGGCTTTACTTTCGGAGAAATTTTCTTCGCCTCTATCTTTGCCTGCCTCTCTGCCTTCGCCTTTATCTCTCTCTCTATCTTTGCCTTCAATAACTCCTGCCGACGCAATTGCTTCGCCTGTCGTCTCGCCTCTGCATCTATCGCCAGTTTCTCCTGCGCCTGCCTCCTGGCTTCCTCTGCTAACTTCTTCCTCGCCTCTTTCTCTGCAAGTCGTTGCTTCTCCTCTATCTCCCTCTTGCTTCTTATTCCATTAAGGTATGCTAAAAGTAATTCCTTCTTCTGCTTCCTTAATTTCAATGCCTCTTCAACTAATCTCTTCCTCTCCTCTATCTCAACCTGACGGCTCTTCTCTATCGCCTCCTTCTCCTTCTGCTTCGCCTCTATCTTTGCCTGCCTCTCTGCCTTCGCCTTTATCTCTCTCTCTATCTTTGCCTTCAATAACTCCTGCTGACGCAATTGCTTCGCCTGCCGCCTCGCCTCTGCATCTATCGCCAGTTTCTCCTGCGCCTGCCTCCTGGCTTCCTCTGCTAACTTCTTCTTCGCCTCTTTCTCTGCAAGTCGTTGCTTCTGTGCAATTTCTTTTTTCTTTTTCTTCTCTTCAATAAACTTAATAAGTAATTGCTTTTTATCCTGGCGGACTTTGTCTTTTTTAATTTCAGGACCTTTATCGACATTCATATTTGATTTTCTTGAAGGTTCTTCAGGCGACTTTGGTGGCTGGTCTTCACCGCCTGAATCCTGAATGTTATCGTCTCTTGCTCCAGTCGGTGAATCTGAAGATGAGGAAAAGCAAAATGCAAGGACATGCCTTTTAATTTCAGGAATCTTCGGTAAACAGGACAAAACAGGTTTTCTCGCAGGTTTATTCTGTAATGAGATTTTTTTTCTTGTATCTGAAATATTTGTTTTTTGTCTTCTTTTTGCTGCAATAAAATCACACAGAATTTTCTTTCTACCTTTTCTATCCGCATTCTTCCACTTTGAAATAAAATCTTTTTGCATAAGTATCCCTATTTAACAGGATTAGGTGGTGCTTGTGGCTGCCCGGGAACACCAGCAGGGTGTCCTGGTACTTTCTGTGGCTGCTGGGGAACTCCGGGAGGACTTCCTGGTGCTCCCTGTGCAGAAGGCTGTGTCCCTTTTGGTATTTCAGAAGTAACAACTGCGGCTGCTTTTTCAATCATCACAGCATTGATTTTAAAATTCCCCTGAAATAAACCTGTGTCCTTCTTTGTCACAGCAAAACTTTCAAGTGTGAAGAATGATGAAGGATTGTTAAGGTATCTTAAAAACCTGATAATTTCAATGCTTGTTCCTGTAATTGATACATCAAGAGGAAGGATTTTATAAAAAGCAACCGTTGATGGAATACCAGGGACAACCGAATTAACAACACTGACACCTGAATCAATAAGCAGGTCAAGAATATGCTTGATTACAGTAATCTGTAACGAAAATAATGGTATCTGGTCAGGTGATGGAAAACCTGTCTCCTGAAATCCAAAGGATGAGGGTATAATTACATTATTCTTTTTGGCTTTCTTTTTTAACTGGTCTCCTGTCTCAAAAAGAAATTCCTTAAATTCAACATTCGGGAAAACCTTAAACTCAGGTACTGCTGGATAGGTTGTTGAAAAACGGTTTAACAGAGAGTTAAACTGTTCTGCAACCGCAGTATATTGTTTTTGCAATTTATTGACAAGTTCTGGTGATGGTGCCAGTTCTTTCTGAGTTTCATACTTTCTTATTTCATCATGTTTCGCCTTTATCTCTTCTTCCATCTTCTTAAGTTCCTGCTGCGTCTTTCTTATAAGATTAAACCCAAAACCCAGTAGCCCAAGAACAATCACAAGGAAAACAAAAACAAGATTCTTTTTTAAAAAACTCAGTATTTTTTTCATTTTATCTTTGCAGTTAGAAGAAACTTCAGTTTACCTGTTTCCCTGTCAAGTTCACATGAGTTTATAACAACCTCAGAAAAAAATGGCAAACTTGAAAGTCTTTGAACAAAAAATTTCAAATCAGAAAAAGCACTTCTAATATCGGTTGCAATTGCTTCACCTTCAAGGGTCAGTACATCTATCTTTTCAGGTAATGTTGAAGGTGTCCCTGTTTGCGCTGATGGTTGTGGAGCCGGCTGTGGAGCTGGTGCCGGAGCAGGTGGTGGCTCTGCAGTACCAGGTGCTCCTGGTGGAGGTGGTGTACCTGCTCCAGGACCAGGAGGTCCGGGTGGCTGTCCCGGTTGAGGAGCCGGTGCAGGAGCAGCCTGAGCAACCTGAGTTCCTGAAGGATAAATATTGTTCAGGTAAATTCTACTGCTTGGTAGATTACTGCCAATTTCAATGATTCTTGCAAGCCATAATGCTTTTTTTTCAAATAAGTCCTGAACAACTCCAATCTTGCCTTTCACATCATTAATACTTTTCTGAAGGGCTTCGACCTGTGGTTTAAACTTTTCATATTCCTGCAGGGATGTCTCAAGTTCTTTTTTATAGTTCTCATAACCGGTTTTTTCTATTCTCAAGAAAAACAGTGGTGTCAATGTGAGCAACACTGCCATTATTGTGGATAAAAATATATAAGGCCTGTTTTCAGCAAATTCTCTCATTCTGATAATCTCAACAGGCAACATATCAATTTCAATTGGGTTAAGTTTAATTGTCCTTAATGCAATACCACAGGCAGTAGCAATTTCAGGACCTTTATCGGCAAGATATTCCTGATATTCAGGGTCAACATCACAGAACATAAGTGGATCAAGATAAACCACAGGAACCCTGAGTTTCTGCTCAAGATATTCTTTTAAACCAATCATTTTTGAAGTACCACCACAAATAAAAAATCTGTTTAATTCAGGACCTTTTAATGTAAAGCGCCAGTAGTCAATTGAATTCTGCAGTTCTGTATTAAGGGAGTCCACAAGTGAGGATATTTCAGATGATTTCATACCCTGTTCAATTTTTATTTTTTCTGCTTCAGTAAATTCAATTTTCTTTGATTCTGCCAGTGTGGACGAAATACTATCACCTGTTGTAGTTAATGACCTCATTAAGATTCTGTCCTGGTGATTTATAATGAGGTTTGCACTTTGAGCACCAATATCAAGAATTGCCTGGCACTCATCTGACTTATAAAAAGGTGATATCCGGAAAAGATTGTAAATGGCGAAGAAATCCGTATCAAGGGTTTCAATTGTTAGTGCAAATGGTGAGAGATGAGCAATGAAATCATTCACAAGGTCTTTTTTTGCAGCACACAGCAAAACCTGAAAACTTTTATCTGATTCAGAAATGATTTGATATGACCAGGCAACAACCTCAATCGGAAATGGAATCTGCTGCTGGATTTCAAATTTAAGAATGTCCCTCAATTTTCCAAGAGGAACCTTTGGTACAGTAATGGCTCTGATAAGAATTCCCCTGCCAGGAAGAGAAACTGCTGCCCTTTTGACACCAAGTGATTTTATAAATTCATTCCCTTCTGTCCTGAGAACAGGAATTCTCGCATCATATGCAAATGGTGGGGTATCATACTGCTGGTAGTAGTTAATTGTGAACTTTTTGGCATTTCTACCTGGCGCGATTTCAATAGCACGAATATGGTATGTCCCAAAATCAAAAACAAGTCGCCTTTGCTTGCCTATTTTCATAAACCAGTATCCCTGTCAGGAATATTTTCCGGCGCCTCGTTAAAACATAAGAACAAAATACCAACTTTCTGTCTGTATCCAGATTGATACATCACCTGTCTCTTTTTGGTTGCGGGGGACCGATTTGAACGGCCGACCTCCGGGTTATGGGCCCGGCGAGCTACCACTGCTCCACCCCGCAGTAAATTATATTCTATTATGACTATCCGAATTTGTCAACTGCTTGATAATTTCCTGCTGAACAGAAGAAAGTATTTTTTTTGCCTGTTCAGAGGACTTTTTCATCTTTTCTATAGTATTTTGAAGAATATCTATTTTTTCAGAAAGCAAAAACAAGTATACAATGCATAAATCAAGATAATCCGCGTGCGGCATTGAAGACCTGAGCAGTTGAAGTTTTTCATTAATTTCTGATTCAATTTTCCTCATAAACACCTCATCCCTGTCAGTGGCAATTGTACAGTTTCTTCCAAGTATATTGATTCTATATTTTTTCATTGCCTCAGGAGAATTGAAAAAGATTCTTTTAGAATAGAAACAATTTTTTGAACTGTTGCATCAATGTCTTCCTTTTTAAGGACACCGTCTTTGTTAGCAAGCACAACACTGATCGCAATGCCTGTGCAACCTTCAGGAATTCCTTTTCCTCTGTAAATATCAAAAATTTCAATATTTTCAAGACCCTGGATGTTTTCAAACAATGTCCTCTCAACATCCTTCCAGTTTATTGAATCTGGTACAATAAGAGCAAGGTCTCTTTTCACAGGAAGGTATTTTGAAACCGGCTTGTAAACAGTCAAAGGAAAACCATTCATTAAAAATTTCTCAAGATTGATTTCAGATAGAAAAACGTTCTGTTGCTCAAGATCATACGCCTTCAGAATACGAATGCCAGGCAGATAAATTTTTGCTACAGGTTTTCCTTCTTGTAAAAATTCAACAAAGTCACCTGTATCTGAACGTGATACCTTCTGGACAGAATTATGATAACCAATTTTTACCAGTAGTGATTCTATCATTCCTTTAAAAGAGTAAAAATCCCATTTATTTAATACACCTGCACAGGCAACAGGTTTCTCAAAAAATCCATGATCTTTCTGGCAATAGATGTTTCCTACCTCAAAAAGACTGAGGCAATCTATTTTTCTGTTAAAATTGTCTCTGAAATTCTGTAGCAGTCCTGGTATCAACGAATTCCTCAGGTATGCATAATTGCGGGAAAGCGGATTAATAATTTCAACAACTTGTCCGCCGAATAAATTTCTTTCGATTTCTCCATAAAAACCAAGATTAACTGCTTCAGTAAATCCAAGTTTTACAAAAATATCACGCAATTTATCCAGCATCAGGTATTCCTGCGAGGAAGGTGTAAAGGCAATTGTAGCAAGTGGCATCTGTTCAGGAATTCTATCATATCCCCAGTATTTCGCAATTTCTTCAATAATATCAACATCCCTTTCAAGGTCACTTCTTCCTTCAGGAACAATCACCCTGTAATACTCAGACATCTGTTCAACACGACAGCCAAGTTTGGTCAATACTTTGATAATGAAATCATCAGGAATTTCACAGCCAAGATATTGAACAATTTTTTTCTTTTCAATATCAATAGATTTATTCCAGTCAGGATTTTTCCCGCATGTAATAATTTTCGAAATTTTTCCACCGCATATTTCATTGATTAATCTACAACACCTATCAAGTGCCGGAATAATCAAGGATGGATCTACCCTTTTTTCAAACCTCGCAGAAGCATCTGTCACAAGACCGAGAAATTTGGAAGATCTTCTTACCCTGACCGGATTAAAAAAAGCACTTTCAATAAAAAGATTTGTGGTTTTTTCAGTAACCTCTGAATTAAGTCCTCCCATCACTCCTGCTACTGCCACGGGCTTTTCAGAATCTGAGATAACAAGAACCTGTGGTGAAAGTTCTCTTTTAACACCATCAAGTGTTACAATGAATTCACCATCAAGAGCGCGTCTTACAATAATCTTTTCCTTAAGCAAATCAAGGTCAAAGGCATGAAGTGGCTGTCCGAATTCCCAGAAAACAATGTTTGTGATGTCAACAACATTGTTGACACTGCGAAAACCAGCAGAAATAAGTTTTTCTTTCAGCCACGATGGGGAATCTTCAACCTTTACTGACTCTATAATTCTCCCTGCATAGAAAAAACAATCATCAAAACATTCTATTTCAACCGGTAAAAATCTATCTGATGTCTCAATAATATCTTTCTCGGGATACTTGATTTCTATATCACTGAATGGCGCAAGTGTTCTAAGAATTCCGATTGCACTGAAAAGGTCGCCCCTGTTTGCAGGTGTTTCTATCTCAATAAAAGTTTCTTCGTTTTCTCTTGTAAAAACAGGATTCAATCCTAACATACCAAGCCATCGCTTCAGATCCTGCTCTGTCCAGTTACCGCCAACATATTCTCCGAGAATTTTTATGCTGTATCTCATTTTATTCAAATTGTGTTAGAAATCTGATATCATTCAAATAGAATTGTCTTATGTCATCAATCCTGTATTTAATCATAGCAATCCTTTCGATCCCGGCACCAAAAGCAAAACCAGTAATGTTTTTCTCTTTGATCCCTGCTTTTAAAAATACTTCAGGATGAACCATTCCTGCACCAAGAATTTCAATCCATCCAGAAAAACCACATGTCTGACATCCCCTGCCATTACATATAACACAGGAAATGGAAATCTCTGCACTTGGCTCAGTAAATGGAAAATACGAAGGAAGAAATCTCACCCTGACATTACTGCCAAACAATTCCCTGAGAAAAAATATCAAAACAGCCTTGAGATTACTGAAAGTAATATCATAGCCCACCATCAAACCTTCAACCTGATGAAAAACAGGTGAGTGTGAAGCATCAAAAGCATCTCTTCTGAATGTTTTTCCAATAGCGATAATTCTAAAAGGTATTTTCAATTTTTCCATTACTCTAATCTGAACAGGACTGGTATGAGTTCTTAAAAGAAATTTCCTTTCAGCATCAAGATAGAAAGTATCCCACATATCCCTTGCAGGATGGTCCTCTGGCATATTCAATGCCTCAAAATTATAAAAATCTGTCTCAATTTCAGGTCCAGTATGAACACCAAATCCAAGATTCTGAAAAATTCTTACAATATCCCTTGATACAAGTGTAATGGGATTAAAATATCCATAGTCAGGTTTAAGTCCAGTAAGTGTATAATTAAGACCAGTGTCATTATAAGTTTGTGCAGATTCAACAATAATCTTTTTCTGCTGTAATAGTTCATTTAATAAATTCTTTGCCTTATTAATTTTTCTGCCTGCTTCTGGCCTGAGATGCTGGCTCAATTCCGGAATCTTTGATGTCAGTATCGCAAAAACACCTTTTCTTCCAAAATATTTTATTCGCCAGTATTCAAGTTCATCCTTGCGAGTGATTTTTTCAAGTTCATTTCTCGCATCTTCAATAATTTTTTCAATGTCGAAAGGAAAACCATTGTTATTCATATAACTTTTCCTGGTAAATGTATTTTAAAACACTGTCAGGTACAAGATACCTAATTGATTGACCTGCTTTGATTTTCCTTCTTATTAATGTTGAAGAAATTTCAATTCTCGGAATATCAAGCATCTCATATTTTACCTGAAAAGGAAACTGAAATGCCTGTTGCTTTTCTACAATCCTCGGAGCTACAATAAATGTAAATTGTTCAGCCAGTTTTTCAGCATTATACCATGACGGTAAAATAACAAATGCGTCCCAGCCAACAATAATATAGAATTCGGCATTTAATTGCTTCTGGATAATCTGAAGGGTTTCATAAGTATAGGAAATGCCTTCCTTTTTTATTTCTATATCGGACACTTCAAAATTGGGATTATCAGCAATCGCAAGTTTTGTCATTTCAAGCCGGTGCCGACCTGTTGCAATGAGTGCATCCCTGTGCGGTGGTATACCTGCTGGAATAAAAATAATTTTTTCAAGACAGAATTGATTTCTTGCAGATTCTGCAATAATAAGATGTCCAATATGTACAGGGTCAAATGAACCACCAAAAATTCCAATTTTCAATTTATTTTCTGATCTGTCCATTTCCGTAAATAAGATATTTGTATGTTGTTAATTCTTCCAGTGCCATGGGACCCCTGGCATGAATCTTATCAGTACTTATTCCAATTTCTGCCCCAAGACCAAATTCTCCACCATCTGTAAATCTTGTTGAAGCATTATGATAAACACAGGCAGAATCAACCTGATTAAGAAATTTTTCAGCCGTCTGAGTATTGCGGGTAATAATAGCATCTGAATGTTTGGTTCCATACCTGTTGATATGCGTAATTGCCTCATCAACATTATCAACAACCTTTATAGAAATAATTAAGTCAAGATATTCTTCATACCAATCCTGTTCAGTTGCGAATTTAATATCTGGAACAATTTTCTTTGTTTCCTGACACCCACGAATTTCAACCTTATGCTGCCTGAATAATTCAATCATACGTGGAAGAAACAAACCTGCGATTTCCCTGTGAACAAGAAGTGTTTCCATCGCATTACATGTTGCAGGTCTTTGAACCTTGGCATTCAAACAAACATTAAGTGCCATTTCCATATCAGCATCTTTATCAACATAAATATGACACACACCTTTATAGTGCTTAATCACAGGTATTCTGCTGAATGAAACAACTGTCCTGATAAGTGATTCTCCACCCCTTGGAATTACAAGGTCAATATAATTATCAAGGGACAAAAGATATTTTACACCCCTTCTGCCACCAGATGTAACAAGATTCACTGAATTTTCATCTATTCCTGCTTTATCAAGGGCTTGCTTTATACAATGAACAAGGGCTGAATTTGAATTCATTGCTTCACTTCCGCCACGAAGGATAACACAATTTCCTGATTTTACACACAGTGATGTTGCTTCAATGGTAACATCAGGCCTTGATTCATAAATGATAGCAATCACACCTATGGGTACTCTTACCCTTTTTATTACAAGCCCGTTGGGTCTCACTGTTTCCCAGATGATTTTTCCGACAGGATCATCAAGAGACACAATATTTTTAAGGGAATTTGCCATCTTTTTTATTCTCTCAGGAGTTAAAAGTAATCTGTCGATGAATGCCTGAGAGAAATTTTTTCGCTGACATTTACGTACATCCTTTTCATTATATTTGAGTATTTCATCAGTGTTAGAAATCAGAATTTCAGAAAGAAGATTGAGAAAATTGTTCTTTTTTTCAGTATCCTGACTTGCCATATTGATTGAACAAATACGAGCATTTTTTGCAATATTATCAATGTGATTTTTCCAGTTCATAATTTTTCTCCAGGAAGAAAAATTGTTCCAATTTTTTTGCCTGAAAAAATATCCCTGATGACCCAGGGTCTTCTTCCATTTGCAATGAATCCGACACAACCCATGGATAAAACTTTTTTCATTGCAGTAAGTTTTGAAACCATTCCACCGCTTCCAAGTCGTGAAGGACTTCCACTTTTTGCAATTGACAGCAATTTTTCACTGATACCAGTGACTTCAGAAATAAGTTTCACCTTCCCATTATTTTTCGGGTCTGCATCATATAAACCGTCAACATCAGTGAGAAGAATCAGTGCATCTGCATCTATCAGTTCAACAACCATGGCTGAAAGAATGTCATTATCACCGAACCTGATTTCTTCGAATGCAACTGCATCATTTTCATTAATCACAGGAATAATTTTGTGTGTTAAAAGAGTTTCAAGGGTTGACAATGCATTCTTCCTTCTCTGTTTTGACTCAAAAATGTCCCTGGTAAGTAATACCTGCCCAACATTATAACCTTCTTCACGAAATATCCTTTCATAGAATCTCATTAATCTACTCTGTCCAACGCTGGCAGCCGCCTGTAGTTTTTCCATTTTTTTCGGTCTTTTCTTCCAGCCAAGAATCTGCATTCCTGCACCAATGGCTCCTGATGTCACAATAACCACCTTTTTCCCCTCATCCATAAGCTGGCAAATTTGCTGTCCAAGATGTTCCATTAAGGAAGTGTCAAGATAATGTCCAGGTGATGTAAGAACATTTGTACCAATTTTTATGACAACCTTTTTAATCTTCTTCACAACCTTCTGTCTTTTTCTTAATTCCATATCCTGTTTTATGCCCATTGTAAGTTCAGATTCTTTGCCTGATTTCCTTAATCTCTCCTATCCATTTCTTTAGTGCATCTGTATCTTTTGCTTTAATCATCTTTTCCACATTTTCAAGGGAAGTCCTGAAATTTTTTATGGACTTGAGTATATTATGTTTGTTGCTGATAAAAATATCAGTCCATATTTCCTGGTCACTTGCCGCAATTCTTGTAGTATCCCGAAATCCAGAACCAATGCAGGCAAAAACCTCTGACGAATGTATTTCCTTTGAAATCATTTCTACAAGCAAAAAAGCCACGAGATGCGGAAGATGACTTGTTAATGCACATATCTCATCATGCTGATCTGCATCCATTGTTACAGTGCTGGCACCAGTATTTCTCCAGAATTCATCAATCTTTTCAACAGTGTTTTTTTCCGCATTCCTCACAGGTGTGATAATCACTGTTTTCTCTTTGAAAAGGTCTCCATCTGCCTGTTCAATCCCTCTTTTTTCAGAACCAGCCATTGGATGAGAACCTGCAAATCTGTGTTTTCTTTTAAAGTGTTTCTCAACTGCATCAGCAATTGACTTTTTCGTGCTACCAACATCAGTAAAAAGAATGTTCGGCTTTATTTTTGCAATACTTTTTGCCAGTTCAATGTTAATTGAAATTGGGGCAGCGAGCACAAGAAAGTCAGCAACTTTCACCATCTCTGAAAAACACAAAAAACCTCTGTCCACAATCCCTGAATTCTTTGCCTTTTCCAGTGTTTCAGGTGTCCTTGTATAACCAAATATTTCAGAGACAAGATTATTTTTTCGTGCGGCAAGTGCCACAGAGCCACCAAGCAAACCAAGTCCTGCAATCGCGATGTTATCAAACATTTTCATAGATGCTCAGGTCTGGTCTGTTTTCTTTTCAGCCATTTGTTTGAATACAGAAAACATCTCAAGAGGAATTGGAAACACCAGGGTTGAATTTTTTTCTGTGGCTATCTCTGACGCTGTTTGCAAATATCTCAGTTGAATGGCTATTGGAACTTCTGAAAGTTTTCTGGCAGCAGCAACAAGTTTCTCACTTGCCTGATATTCTCCCTCAGCATTGATAACCTTTGCACGACGTTCCCTCTCTACTTCTGCCTGCCTTGCCATTGCTCTTTTCATTGTATCAGGCAACTCAACCTCTTTAATTTCAACAATACTCACCTTAATACCCCATGGATCTGTTTGTTCGTCAATAATCTGCTGGAGTTTATGATTAATTTTGTCTCTCTCTGAAAGGATTTCATCAAGTTCCATCTGTCCGAGAACTCCGCGAAGTGTTGTCTGTGCAATTTGCATTGTAGAAAGGTGGTAATTTTCAACCTCGACGATCGCCTTTGAAGGATCCATCACTCTGAACCAGACAACAGCATTCACCTTGATTGGGACATTGTCCCTTGTCATTACTTCCTGTGGAGTAACATCAAATGTTACTGTTCTTAAACTTACCTTTACCATTCTTTCAACTCCTGGAATAAGGAAGAAAAGCCCTGGTCCCCTTGGTCCCATCAATCTACCAAGACGAAAAACAACGCCTCGTTCGTATTCAGGAACAATTTTAATGGTGTTGGTCAAGATTGTAATGAATACAAAAAGCCCGATTAATACCCATACCATCATTTTCCCTCCTCGTTAAAGAACCGTTTTAATATTAACTCTTTTCCAGGAATGTGTCAAAAGGATTTTCAAAATAAGTACGACGAATCATTTTGTCTTTCTAGATATAACAGGAAAAACAGAACAATTTAAGATTATCAACGGATTCCAAAATCAGACCGTGGCATTCTAAGTTTTTCTAATTTTGTAAACACAAAATTTGACAGGCAAAATTATCAGATGTAAATTAAATTCAGATGCAGTGCACCTAACACTTACAGGAGCAATAGATATGGTCAAAATGAATCAATTTACGGAATACAGTATTTTTTTGTTATGGTGCTTTTTATTTATAAATCCATCTGCATCAGCGCAGATTGGCATAATGGGGGCATTAAATGAAGAAATAAAGTTATTGAAAGACGAAATGAAGTTAATGAAAGAAACAAAAATCGCTGGAAGAGTTTTCTATTCAGGTAAATTAGAAGGGAAAGAAATTGTTTTAGTGGAAGCAGGAATGGGAAAAGTGAACGCTGCTATAACCAGTCAGTTGTTGATAACAAAATTTAAGGTAGAAAAAATAATTTTCACAGGAATTGCCGGAGGAGTATCACCTGATCTTGGTATCGGGGATCTGGTTATTGCCACAAAAGTAGCTCAGCATGATTATGGAAGCATAGGTCCTCAGGGATTCTCTCCTTTTAAGCCAGGAACACTTCCAGAAGGTAAAGTCAATATTGAAAGTGTATATTTTAAAACAGATGAGAAGTTGTTAAATATTGCTATGACTGTTTCTCGTGGAATAACACTTGATAAATTACCTGAAGGAACTATTGTATCTGAAGAAGTAAGGATTCCGAAAATTGTCAGCGGAATCATAGTTACCGGAGATCAGTTTATTGTATCAAAAACAAAACGAAAGTGGTTATTGGAAACATTTAATGCCATGGCGACAGAAATGGAAGGTGGGGCTGTTGCTCAGGTTTGTGAAATAAATAACGTTCCATTTTTACTTATCAGGTCTATCAGTGACCTTGCAGACGAAGATGCGGAAATTAATTTTGAGAAATTTGTGAATTATGCTGCAAAAAATTCTGTTTTGCTGGTCAAAAAAATTTTATCGAAAATTTAAAAAATAATTTTCTTGCTGGCAGTGGCTGTGAGAAACTGGAGTGACTTATGTATTTTCTCAAAATTAAGTCTAACCGAATGCAGATACAAAAATACTTCCAGATATTGCAGAAAAGGTTGATTGAAACTGAAAAAGTGTCAAATGAGACCGGTTTTAGATTTACGAAGAAAGAACTGGAAGCGGTGCTTTCTGAAATATCGGAAGAAGGATTGAAAAAGGTGACAGGGGGTTTCCTGAAGGGCATAGGTAAAAGTTTGTGAGGTAAAATCCTGTCATCTGACGGTAACAGGAGTTGAACAATGTTTATCAAAGACCTGAAAGATTGTGAAGAATTTATTGCCGGTGACAATACAATTCTTAGGGAACTTTTGCATCCAGATAAGGCGGACTTGAAACTCCGTTATAGTCTGGCATATGCAGTTGTTAAACCGGGTCTAACCTCCCAACCCCACAGGTTAAAAAGTTCAGAGGTATATTACATCTTAGAAGGAGAGGGTATGATGTATATTGATAATGAAAAGGCAAAAGTTCGGCCCGGCCAGGCTGTCTATATTCCTCCACATTCAAAACAGTACATAAAAAACATCGGGAATGTTGACTTAAAATTTCTCTGTATTGTTGACCCGGCGTGGCGTGTGGAAGATGAAGTGGTATTATGAAGGGAAATAACTTAAAGCGAAAACAGTGAGATTTTGCCTGAATAAAGATACAAATTAAAGGAGGAAAAACCATGCAAAAATTAAATGGGAATAAGTGGGTAGTCCCAATTCTGGCTTTTGTATTATTTTCTGGCATGTTGGAATGCGGTGAAAAACCACAGGTCAAGCAGGAACTGAATCTATTATGCTGGGTTGGCTATGAAGAGAGTACAATGGTTGAGCCATTTGAGAAAAAATTCAATGTTAGAGTTAACTGTAAAACCTTTGTAGGCGGTGACCGGATGTTTGCCCTTTTTACTCAATCAAAAGGTATACTCCTATTTTGACTTCAACTGTGGTTGTTGTAATCTAACCTTATAGTGGTCGCATTTGGTTAGATACAATGACAGATTCGTTTCAAAGGATTAGACCTTTTATTATTGTTTTTATATCACATCCTCTCTTAGTTGGCAGTAGTTTAGATCAGAATTAATCAATACGACTGATATTCAGGATTACTTCCTTAATTTGAGGATAACATTCTGAAGGAAGTTCTTTCACCTGCAACCTCTCTCCGGTTTTATCGTAATAAGGATTGGGCACAATAGCATTGTCAAACAATTGATTGGGAACCAAAATTTTAACGCCACTATTTTTTCCGTACACATCAGTCAACTGGTCTCCAATACTCATAATCCAGACAACACCATCTTTTTCACTTAAAACCTTTCTTAAAACATCTTTATAGGCAATACTTACATTTTTTCCCAGGCCAGGGCAAATATTATGGTACCTGCCATAAGCAAGATCGCCAACAAGATAAACATATTTTCGTAGTTGAAAGTCAGAAAAGCCAAAAGTTTGTTTCATCCATATTTTTGTAGAAGACAATTCTCTACTATCACTTCGAGCCCGCGCTGTTATGAAATAGCACTCAATACCATTTTTTAAGCAATATTTTACCAATTCTACCACTGGTTTCACAGGAGGTCCCTGCCCCTTTAAATCTGTATCAATTCGGGAAGAAAATTCCAGCGTGTTATCAATATCAAACATAATGGCTGGTTTCTTCCCCTGACTGCGTATGGCTTCAAGTAGTTTGCTTTGCATAAAAACATTTATGAGATTGCGAGCATCATCAATTGTCTGTTGACAATCGTTTGCAAACTGCGAGTCATCAGAATAAATATCATAGCCGTCTTTATATCCACCTGTTTTTAGACCATAATAATCATTGGCATCTGACTGACTGGCAATCTTGACAGAATATTTTTTAACATTTTCAGGAAATTGAAAAATTTTTCCTTTACGGTTCTCATAGTATATTTTGTTTTCAGTTAGACCCTGAAAAAGAGATATCATTGCCCTTGAGTTTTTAATTTTCAGGTTGTGAAACGATATAATGAAAAGCAGGATCGTAACAAAATACACTGCAATTAAAATTGAAAGCAAATTGATTTTTTTCTTCTGTTTCATATCATCCCTCAGTCAATTAGAGAAAAATCCAATTATCTGCTTTCATTACTCCATACTCTTGCCCCATAAGAATATAATTATATGCAGAGATTTCTTTTAAAGTTGTAATTTCAAGTTTTGCCTTTCCCTGAAAACTATAATAACAAAATTAAAAAAAGTAATCTCTCCTGTGTTTTTCAGTTCGCAATCGCAATCTCTTCTCCCATCTTGTAAAACCGTCCTTTTACTGCAGTAAATTTCTTAATTGCTCCTTTCCTGAATATTAAGCACTGTGTTGACCCGCCAAACTGGAAATAACCCAGATCCTCTCCCTTTTTCACATGATAACCAGGTTTTATTTTGGGGTCAATGATACACGAAGAAACTTCAACCATACCAACAGGCATAAAGCACATCAAACCAATTTCAGGGTCATCGGCTTTTATAAAAATAAGTGCCCGAGTTTGCACATGGGCTAAATAACCCTGTGATTTGTCCTGTGCAGATGGGTCTACTCCCTGTGATTCTGCCTGGCTAAAATAAAGCCCATCTTTTACATATGCCATGACAATGGTTCCAGAGACAGGACTGTTCCAGCGGTGATAATTAAACGGAGAAAGAAACCCCTGGATAACACTTCCTCCTACAAACTCATCAGTATATGGACTGTTGTCAAGCATATCCTGAAGGGAATAAGGTTGAGATTTAATCCAGAATTTATCAACCTTTTTGACATTGTAACTTATGTTAAATATGGTTGTATCGCAAGGGCTAACAATAATTTTGTTATTGTCGGGTTGTGCAATCGGTCGTGCAGATGGTTTTACCTTTCTGGTGAAAAAGTCATTCCAGGATTTATATCCCCAGTACCTATCGTTTGGGTCATAGAGATAGTCGTCCATCTTCAAAAACTTTTGGGCTTCTTTTGATTTCCAACCACCAGGAGAATCATTGAGAACATATAATGATTTTTCGCTATTAAGAAATTCAGCCCAGGTTTTTAATATTTTCCTGAGCATATTATTAATTTTCTCATTCCTGAGGGCATGGAACCCAGCAGGGGTATTCATCATTCCGACAAGAAGATTGGAAAGGGGTGTTACTTCCACTTCTCCTTTACTAAACTTTGGCGCAGTGGTCAAAATTTGATTCAATTGAGACAAAAAGTCATTTACATCTTTTACATTTTTTTGTCCCTCAGGAAGCTGGTCTATCATTTCTGTTACATACATTCTTACAATAGGGTCCTGTTGCAGTAGAATATTAAATTCCTTAATTACTGGATGGAACTCAACCGTTGAACTTTGCTGCGGGTTTGCAGATGTGATAATGCCTGAACACAAAACAAAAATTGCAGCCGCCAGGATCATTAGTTTTTTCATTTTTTCTCCTTCTTTGCATTTTCCGTTCCTTTCATTCTGCCATATTCTTCGCCCATAAGGATATGTTTGTAAACCGCCTGCCTGTATTCATCTCCTTTCTGTGCGCCATAAAGTGATTTTGTTTCTGTATCCTTTGCCACAGGAGCAGTGATTTCAAATCCTGCCTTTTTCTGGAAAAGCATAATAAAATCTGAACCACCGTATTTAAAATATCCTAATGGGTCCCCTTTCTTAAAAGTTTTCCCAACTTTCACATTATCTTCAAAATTAATAGAGGAGCATATATCCATACCCATAGGAATAAGCGCTACAAGACCATATTTTCCGGTATCAACAATTACATAACCGCGGGTTTGAGTAAACTGCCAGCCAGTGGAATCAACTGTTGCATATCCTTTCAGTTCTGGCACCCACAACACTTCATAGGCAACATTCTGTGGTATGATTTTTTTTGCCACAACCTTGCCCCCAACTGCAAAGTGGTAGCGATGATAATCACCTGCACTTAAATAAGTGTGGGTAAGCACACCATTAGCAAATGCGTTTTTATAAGGAGAATCTTTTCCAAGAAGGTCAGCAATGTTGTAATAATACTCATTCTTAATCTTCAATCCTCTCACTACCCGAATGTTTGATTTTTCATCAATCATCCATACACCTTGAGGAACAGAATCTGCTGGTGAAACCACAACTGATGGATCATCAGGAGAAGCAATTGGACGCATATCAGGTGATTTAAGACGTCTTGCGAAAAATTGATTAAAAGTTTTCCAGTTGGATGGAGATTCATACCATCCTTTTTGAAGGTTAAAAAGAGGATCATTGTAAATCCTCTGATAAATCTTTTCATTCCATGATTCCTCTGTGTCTAAAAACTTACCCCTTATCTGGACAAAATGGTATAACCACTTAGAAAAAGGAGGATAGTATTGAAGTGAATTTTTATAGAGTTTCTTGCCCTCTAACTCAGGAACAGGCTGACCTATCAGGAAGTAGAAATAACGAATATTCTGGTATATCTGGTTGCAGGCAGAGAGTTGAGAATTTTCAAGTTTCTGAAGCGGAAAAACATCAGCCATCTCATCCACAAAGTCAAAATATGCAGATAAACTTTGAACTGGATTAGTACTTAGGTCAGGATTGATTTTTCTGGCTTGTGCAATAGATTTCTCCAGCATTACCTGAATCTCCGGGTTCTTTTTCAACAAATTTATGAGTTCCTCAGTTATTGGCTTATGTTTTACTTCTGCACCAATTACATTTACTGTCAAAAGCATACCTGCCAGAAGTATTCCTGAAAAACAAGCCATCACCTTCTTAAATATCTTTCTCATTTTCTGCCTCCTTTCTTTTGAACAATTTTAAAATCCTTTTTTTATTTAAGGTTCACTTCCAAACTTATTATAAAATTTTTTTATCATCATACGCAAATTTTCATACAATATCTTAATAACCACACAATAAACTTCTCAAACATCATCTTATCTTTGACAAAAGCATTAATTGTTTCCTGATGATTCTGATTTTTCTTTTTAAATCTTCTACTGTGATAAAAAATTCGTGGGCTTCTGGGTGATAGCCAAACTTATACCTTTGAATAATCTCTGTTTCTTTTTCTGCTATTTCAAGTTGTCTTTCAAGGATTTTTTTGACTTCTTTCTTATTTTGTTCAATTTGTCCTATCAACTGGCAGAATTCAATGATGTGTTTTGTACTTTCAATCAAAAAACCAATATGAATAGCAAGATTGAGTTCTTTCGTAATCGAAAAAGAAGGTTGTTTTTTTGCTACTGTCTCAAGTTGATTAATTCCTTTTTTCCATGTTTCAAGCATTTTATTTAACAGATAAATCACATCACGAACTGTAAAAGGAGGTGAACCTGCCCATGATAAATCTGTACTCTGCCTGAGATGAAAATTTTTATCCCTTGGCAATGGTTGCCATGAAGGAATTATAAAATTTTTTGATTTTTTCAAATAAAATGGGTATATTGTGGCATAATTGATTGGTCCATAATACAAAAATGGAATACTGAAAGGATAATATTTCCATGCGTATGAAAAATATTTCCATGCCCTTGTAACTGCAGAACTGTTTTTGCCGTAATAATGCTGTGCAACCTGTCGTATTGCAGCACTTTTTGAAATTTTTTTGTCTTTCGACATCATTCCTGCTATTTTACTCATGGGCGATATTTCTCCTCCAAAAATCCAACAACCAAGATATCCCTCAAGATTCATTTTTCTCATTTTTTCAATCTTTTCAGCCAATAGATGTGGAACAGGAATATATGGAACACTTACAAGTTCATGAGTTGTGCTGACCTGAATTTTTGCCATTACCCTGATATTTTTCTCTCTTGCCACAGCATATTGTTTTTTAAATCTTGGAGATGGTCCTGTATAAGAAAAACTGTATTCATCAACAATAAATTTTTTGTTTTTCAGTTTTTTATATCCACCCCTTTCCCAGTCACACATTAAAATGATTTCTTCTGGAAGGGATTGAATCAATCTTTTTTGAGGGTCAGGTTCAATAATGTTCCAGCTCCAGCTCCACGCAATAACATCTGCATTCTTATTTACTGATTTGATTCCCTGATTAATGATGGTGATTATTTCAGCAACAACATCAGATGGATTTCTTTCCCTGCATCTTTCGCAAATAAATTCATTTCTCAACCAGCCCATTGTATAAGAATGTTTATCTAATTTCCACTTTGGATAATGTGAGTAGCAGTGCGTATGAAATTCACTTGCTGTAATCATAAATATTCCTGCAAGTCCCTGTACCTTTTTAAAAAGGTTCCTGCTTGATTCATATAAGTAATCCTTGACTCTATTTGTACTTGTACACAAAGCATAATAGGTTCCGTCGAGAAAACCAGCGTTTTTAAAACTGAATGGCTGTCCTCTTACATCAGAATTGTTTTTCCAGAAGGTTTCATTATCTTTAAATCCCCTTGGTTCACAGAAATAAAGAAACACCCTGATATTGTATTTTGCTGCCTTTTCAATAATTTTATTAAGTGCATCAATCTGCTCTTTTTCTTTTTCCCCAAACTCAGAAAATTGCCTGCATCGCACAATATTTCGTAAAATACAGTGCAACCATATTCCATTAAATCCATGCTCTTTTAATGATTCAAGATACCAGTCAGGATGAGTATTAACTGAATCCTCAATGTCTCTGTGGTAAAAATTTGAGTATGGCGAACGAAGAATTCTTATTTTCATTTCATTCAGAAAAAATTTTTTTAAGATTTTCAATAATATGTTTTTTTACTTCATTTCCATAATCTTTTGTTGCCTGTTTTGCTGTCCGGGTATACCAGTTTTTATCTGAAAATTTTTTCATATTCACTGCCTCGGGACAAAGAACCATCATCAGGGAAGTTTCAAGTTTCCCTGCATGGTCTATTGGAAATTTTTTCTGAATTTCCTCACTCATAAATGGATAAATCTTTATCCAGCTAAACGGATCTTTTCCCTTTTTCTGTTGTTGATAGTAATTGTTTGCAGAACTGCCCCACCATCCCTCGCCAAGATGTTTTTCGAGAAAATCAAATATTGCCTGTTTTGCCGCAAGTTTAAATGCAAGGTCAGTTGGCATTCCTGAAGTAAAATTTTCACTCTGATGATGAACAATCACATAAATATTTCTGAAACCAATCCTTAACAGTCCATGAAATAATTCAATTGCAAATTTGAAAACTGTTTCTGAAGAAATATGAATTGTTCCCTTCTGTTCAGGTGGTTCTACCGCATAACTGGCTGAACCATAAAAAAATGCTGGTAAAACAACAATATCTATTTGTTTTTCAATTTCTTCAATCACCCTTGTGATCACCAGTGTATCCACTCCTACTCCCAGATGTTCTCCATGGTACTCAATAACTCCAGCAGGCAATACCACAGGTAATGATTTTTTTATGGCACTTCGTATTAAATCAGGTGTCATCAATTCATATTTCATTTTAACCCCCAATTTCAATAATTTCTGTCAATTCACTTGAAAGCATTTCTGCACCATGTTTTCCTATCACAACACCATTTTCCCATCGCAAACCAAATTCATCAGAGTATAAAAATGTATCAACCTGAAATGTCATTCTTTCCTCAAGTTTATAGTTTGAATGTAATTCCATCCATGGTTTTTCAACCTCCATCATTCCGAGACCATGACACGGGCCATATAAGACATTTTCTTTTACCCCAATTTTTTCCGCATATTCAAAAAACTTTTTTGCAACATCGCTTGCTAAAACTCCTGGTTTCAACCACTCTATTGTTTTATAATGAAGATCAAGACCTGCCTGTACAAGTTTTTTCACTTTTGATGGCATTTTTCCGATGCAAACAGGTCTTCCAACACTTGAAGAATAACCCATTACCCTTGCTCCAATATTCAATTGAATCAATTGTCCCCTTTTCAATTTTGAATATGTCGGTCTACCAATGGCATGAGTTGAATTTTTCCCTGCAAGAACATACTGAGGATGTCCTTCATATTCAGCCCCTTCCATATAAAGTTCTTTTTGAATAATTCCAACAACCTGTAATTCTGTCATACCTGGTTTTATCTGTTCAATTGTTTTCTCTAATGCAACCTCTGATATTCTGAATGCATCCTTCAGAATTTTCAGTTCAATATCACTTTTGATAATCCTCATATCTGTTATGATGTCGTCTGCCTTCACAAATTTTGCATACGGTGCTGCCTTTTTTAAACTTTTAAATATGCAGACAGGAAATATCTGATTACTTGCAATGCCAATTCTGTTTATTTCTTTTAATTTCATGCTGCGAAAAATTGATTCAAAAGTATCAAGTTTCATTCCAGGATAATCTGGTTCAGCACTTTCTCTGAATTCAATCATTTTAAAAATATTTTTTATCCTGCTTGTATCCCTTGCAAATGTTTCACTCTCTGGACCAATTAAAAGGGCAGGTTCGCCTTCAGCAGGAATCAAAATCCCTGCTGATTCAAAAATTGGCCAGTAATCAGAAAAATATCTTACATTTGCAAAATCTGCTTCATTTGAATAGGCAATGAGAATATCAAGGTTTTTCTGTCGAATTGCATTTCTTGCAATCTCCCATCTTTTCTCAAACTCACTATCTGGAATTTCATATTTTTTCATCTTCCCTCCATTTTAATATTTAATGTTCCAAACATTGAAATATTGTGAAATGAACCAAAAACAGCCTGCCATGAAGATGCTTCATATGCCCAGTTATTTTTATTGTCAACAAAATAGTAATAATTCCTGCAAAAATTAACAAGCCACTGCGATCCGGGAGTGAAATTTATTGAAGTAAAAGGTATTTTGATTTCTGCTGTCCAGAATTCGTTTTCAATAGATGTAGAGTATTCTATTCCAGTAGCATTCCACTTGATTGCTTCCATTGTAAATTTTTTAATATCAGGAACATAAAGGTCTGTAAATACATTTCCAGGACCAATTAAAAACTGATAGCACTGAATTCCATCAGGTGAGAAAAACAATTCACAACTTTCTGAATCCCATATTGTACCATCCCGTATTCCTTCCTTTTGATATTTTTTGATTTTTCTTTCTGGAAGGAAAGCCCTAATTCCAATGTAAAAATTTTTCCCATCGTGCAAAAGTAAAAATTTCGTCTGTGCAAGGCAGTTGTTATTATAAAGGTCAACAAAATTATCAGCAATTGATGCATTCTGCCAGCATGGTTCGTTTAATTTTCCATCAATCACAGGAGTACTTTTTGTTTCAACAACAGTGATGTTTTTGTTTTTTTCTGTTTTCTTCACGCCAGAAGAATATTTTTTACCTGCAAGTTCAAAAGGAAGAAATCCTTTCAAAACTTTTTCAACCCTTGTATGATATGGTTCATTGCCCCTTGTTAATTTTTCTGCTTCTTTGAGATAACCCATTACCTGATTTACAAACTCTCCTGTATATGTTTTGTTCCAGCATGTTTCCCAGTCCCATGTATTTTTTTCTTTTGTCGCTGGATTTAAAAAAGCATACTCCATTGATTCATAAAATTTTCTGATTAATTGTTCAGCAGGACCAAAAAATTTGTAATAGTCATCCAGAATTTCATCAACATTCTGATTAGAATTCCAGAGAAGTTTGAATCCAGCATAGGCATTAATCTGGTCCATCATCCAGTTCTGCCAGTATTTTGTTAAAATTCCTGTATCATCCTTGTTACAGAGTTCAATCACATGTCCTTTTACCCTGCCCTGTTCAAGCAAATAAATTTCTGAAAGAAGATGTGGATAAATTGCTGGTGCTCCATAAACTCCTGGTGACCATCGATATAACCAGTAATCCCAGACATAAAGGTTTTGAACCTTTTTGTTCCACGCGACAATTTCATCAACGTATTTTTTCTTAACATCATCAGCCCATGGATTTCTTAAATGTTCAGGAACACAAAATGTTACTGCAACATTTGGCTGAAAATAAACATCTTCAGGTGGAATTCGATATCCATTATAAGCGCAGCAAGAAATAAATCTGTCGGGATGTGTCTTCCTTATTTCTTCAGCAATCTTGTTCACAAATGACCAGATGGCATAACTGTATTTTTTTCCTTCCACCTCATTCTGTCTCACCATACTCTGACAGTTTTTGCACTGGCAGTAATATCTTTCATTACTATCTCCTGGCATCACTGTGAAATACTTGAGGTCAGGTTGACTGTTAAATTTTTCTCTTGCTTCTTCTATTACCTTGTCGATAACTTCAGAATTTGTATAGCAGAGATGACCTTTTTTGTGGTCATCGTCCTGTGGCTCATTTAACCTTTCTCCATTTAATTGCAAAGCAAACCACTCAGGATGTTGCTTGCCATATTTCTCGTTCCAATCTGTAAACGAATGCATTCCAAATGGATTTCCTGATACTCCACCCAGTCGCATTCTTCTCCACCATTTCCATGCATCTTCAACTGTTATACCCTCTGGTATTCCATAAAAAACATAACGGGTTTCATACGAAGGTGAACCCTGCAGGTTTACTGAATTTACTATGATATTTTTGTGTTCAGGAACAAACCGTCCATCATTGCCTGGCCAGTACCATCTTACACCAACAAATCTCTCAAGGAATTCATAAGTGGCATAAAGTGTTCCGAATGGAACCAAATTTTTTCCCAGAGGATGGATATTAAGATTATTATCTCCGCCTGAAATAATCAAGCAATTTCCTGCTCTTTTTATTACCCAGGTATCAGGTGGTAAAATGTCAGGAGATAAACCAAGTTTTCTTGAAAGTTTTGTTTCTCCGATGTGTATTGCTGGAACCTCTGTTTCTTTCTCATCTGTAACTATTTTTAACGTTGTTTTTGTGCTTAATTTAATGTGTTCATTCAATTCCTCAACTGCATATTTCACTGTTGGTGTTGGATCCGGTGAAATCACAATTACAGCAATTGCTTTACCATCCTTCACAATTTCCAGTGGGCTATCATCTACGGCAGAGGGTAAAAAAAAAGAAACACTTTTTTCTGTCTTGTTTTCCGACTCCTTTTTGATACCTGTTTCAGTAATCACGCACTCATCAATTAAGAACACAGACGGCTGCTGAGAATTATTCACATAAATTTGAAAATTTGCAGCATTCACATTTTCTTGTGCGGGTATTTCAGTTGTAAATGATACATCTGCCCATTCAGAACCTGAAATTTTGATTTCCTCTGTTTTTCCAAAAAGATATGTGTATTTTTTTTCTTTTTCATCCAGGTTGTAAAACCTCACCTGAATAAATGGATTTTCATTACCTGAAAGCCGTTTGATTTTTGCCCTGAAACAAACATTTTTACCCTTGAACAATTGAAAATTTTCCCTTATCAAATAAAAAGTCAGGGAAACAACTTTTGTCTTTGTTTTACTGCAATCAATTTTCATTGATGGTGGATTTTTGTAAAAAATCCCTGTTTCCACACTTACTGAGTCATCATTGAATCCAGGACTTACAAGAGGCCATGATTTTGTTAAAAAAAATGGTTTGAAATCAATCTGTCTCTGTTGCGAGTGTAAAAGAAACGGAAAAACAATCAATACTGCACCTGCTATGAAAATTTTTCTCATCATCAATCTCCGCAGTTAATTTAATGTTTAATATCCCCAGCCCCAGAGATAACTTGTAATGATTGATGGATATGCTGGGGTCTGATATGGTGCACAAAGGGTACTGTAGTTCATTGCTTCAACATGTCCATCAGCAAAAGCCACATTCGCCATATTATTATGCCTCAAATCAACCTTTGATGAGGTCGTTTGCAGTTTGGATGGATCAACATCAAAGTTCCTCAGGTTTACCCTGTCAAAACTATCGACAAACACAAGTGTGGCATCAGGTCTTTTGATCTGCGATTCCTTTTTCATTCCAGGTCTGTATTTGGTAGAAGACGAATCGTACCCAAGTCCGACTGTATCGCGACCACCAACACCATACATATTCATTCCGTAGGAAACATTCATAACATTGCTAACCCCAGGGGTATAGTACTTAGCAACTGATGGACAGATAAAAATGCTTCCCTTATTATCAATGTACATATAAAGGTTATTAGGTGGATTGAACCATGTGTGATACTTTGTGTTTGAATAGGGAATAATTAGGTGTACCCATGTTGTTCTCTGATAATATCCCCACACAAGATTAGGGTCACACACAGGCAGGTAACCTGAATAATCATCAACATACAGTCGCCAGCACAGCATCAATTGTTTCATGTTCGCAGCACATACTGCCTGTCTTGCTTTTTCCCTTGCTTTGCTCAATGCAGGAAGCAACATCGCTGCAAGTATTGCTATGATGGCAATCACCACAAGAAGTTCAATCAACGTAAATCCTGCTCTTTTTGTTTTCATATTTACCTCCTACTTTGTGATTCTTCAATAGCATTTGCAACAGATTCCTTCCTCCTGATACCGCAGGAATCCCGAACAATAAGTTTTGTTGGTACCATCACCTCCCTTGCTTCAGAAGTGTTTTTATTTCTAATTCTTTCAAGCAATATTCTTGCTGCAACTTTGCCCATTTCATTTGCACCCTGATCCACAGTTGTCAGTGGCACTTCAAAAAACTTTCCAATATCAAGGTTTCCATAACCAGCGAGTGCTACTTCGTCCGGTACAGTGATTTTTAAATCTTTCAGTGCCTTATATGCTCCTGCTGCAACCTCATCATTGCATGCAAATACAGCAGTCGCACGAGCCCCATTAAGAAAAAACTTTTTTGTTTCAAAATAACCTTCCTCAAAATGCCAGTCAGTATATCTAATTAGTTCCTTCTTTATTTTTATTCCATATGCTTTCAATGCCTCCATATAACCATTACATCTGAATTCTGCACTTGAATCACCTTCAGGTCCTGCAAGATGCAAAATGTTTTTGTGCCCAAGTTCAATCAGATGCTCTGTAACCATAAAACCACCTTTTCTATCATCTGAAGCAACAAAATCTGTTTTTGCACCGATTACACGAACATCAATGCAAACAACAGAAATCCTCTGTCTTATTTTTTCTATTAAATCAAGATTTGATGATGAGTATTTTCCTGCAATCAAAACGAGCCCTGATACACTGTATTTTAATACATTGTTCAAACAAGTCCTTTCTTCATGAAAATCCTCATTTACTGAACGAAGAAGCACATTGAAACTATTTTTTGCAAGGGTACTTTCAAGACCTGAAATAATCTGATAATAAAAGGAATGTCTGAGATTTGGAACAACCAGCATAACAAATTTCTGACTCGCCTCATTCAGTGTTTCTTTAAAATATGAACCAGAAACAAAAGTACCCCTTCCTGGTATCCTGTATAATTTCTTCTCACCGATCATTTCAACGATTGCCTGACGAACTGTCATACGACTGACTCCGAATTCCCGGGCGAGATTTTCCTCAGAAGGAATTCTTTCGTCAGGTTTGTAAATAGATGATTCTATCCTTGCCAGAATTTTCTCTTTTACCTGTGCGGGTAAAGACAGGGGACTATTGAAATCAATTTTCATATTTTGTCCTGTTATACAGTGTCTAATAATGTATACCGCAAGATTTGAAAAATGTCAAGAGTTGAATAAAACTTGTGTTTTAAGGTAGGTTACAAATATCTTTTGAGAAGAATTACAGATCGCAGCATTCCTATCAAGCCAATCAATATCACTATAAAAAGAGTGATTCTATGGAATTTTTCTTCTGTTAAGACATTTTTGATTTTTATTCCAGCAACTGTTCCTGCTACTGCTGGTATCAAACCAATGAATGCAATTTTTAAATTTTCATGATTGAAAAGACCATTTAAGAAATACAGGATATTTGCATAGATGCCATTAAATAAAAAACAACTCAACAGTGTCGCTCTGAAAACATCCCTGGTCAATCCAAATGACATCATTAAAAAAATCAATGGTGGTCCACCCATTACTGCTGAACCTGAAAGAATTCCACTGAAAATGCCTGCAATGAGCAATGTAAGTTTGGTATCCCTGATTTCTAACTTAAAACCAGAAAGAAAAAATATTCCAAGGACAAAGGTCGCAAATGAAACAAAAAATCGTATCACATCCTGATTTATATTCTTTAATAAAAATACGCCACAGGGTAGTCCCAGAAAAGAACCTGAAATTATATAAATAACCTTTTTCCATTCTACATTATTTCTGACACCTGAAAGAATAAAAAAATTCAAAAGTAGTACAACCAATGCAAAAGGTGGAACAATGAATTTTGGTTCAAAGGACATTGAAAGAAGAGGAACAGCGAAAAGTCCTGCACCGAAACCGCCGAGCCCCTGAACAAGACAGGCAAGAAAGAAAATCAAATAAATCATTGTGGCTAAACTACTTTAGACCCAGCAGTTTCAATGCATTTTCTCTTGCAATCTTGTTGAACACTGCCTCTGAAATTTTTCCTTCATTTTTGAACCTTATCAGAAAATCAACAAGGGGTGCAGGTGTTGCTGGAGCACATATATCTGTTCCAAAAAGCAATCTCTCCTGGAATTCATTTAAAAAATCAACTGCATATTCAGGATCTCTTGCAAGGGCATTATAACCACTGCCTGCTGAAAGGTCTCCACACAAATTTTTATACTTCCTCATTAGTTTTGGAACAACTCCCTCTTTTCTAACTGGATAATCCGGATATCCACATCTGTCATATGGTTTTTCAAGTTGAGCAATTTCAGCCCAGAATGGTTGAGAATGCCCTAAAAATATAAGATTCGGAAAACTGTTTAAACAATATTCAAGTCCCGGAAACCCCACTTCATCATAAATTCCATAATAATTTCCGATCTGCGGGGCAATATGAAAGGTTAAAGGAAAACCAACCTTTTCTACACACCTGAAAAAATTCAAATATAATGGATGGGTAATTGGTAAATTTGCACATACCTCTCCGATTCCTTTACATCCCTTTTCTTTGTAAATAAAAAGCAGTTCATCAATTGGAGCAAAAGGAGAATTGGTTATTGCTCTTGGGTCAACATTACAAAATGGTATAAATCTTTCAGGATACATCTGACATATTTCAAGCATTTCTTCAGTAGAACCAATCTGATGGGAACATTCAGGATTAACCCCTGGAAGTAATACTGCCTTTTCCACACCTATGCTGTCGTATCTTTCAATCAACTGTTCAGGAGAAGTGTAACAAAATTTTCCTCTCCACATTATCGGCTTTTTCCTTGAATGTACATGAATATCAATAAACATCTGATACTCCCTGAAAATTATTTGCTGCCAGTGATAATATCAAGAGCACTTTTCACTTCAAATTCTTTTTCGACAAAATATGGATTATCAGGTGTTGCACCCTGTGGTCCAAGATGCCTGACAACAAGTTTTAAGGGTAATTTTACCTTATACGGCTTCAATTGTGGCAGCATCTTGATTGCTTCCCTTGCTCCTTCTTTTAACATTTCCCTTGTTTCATCAGGAGAAATCAAAATTGCTGCTTCCCTGCTAATTCCCTTTTTTACAGCCACAACCGGTAAATTTTCACCTAATGTTGCCTTTGCTTCCCTGCAGGCTGCATCATCTCCAGTAACAAGAATCACTGGAACATTAAAATGTCCTGCAATCACAGCACACTGATAAATTTCACCCCTTTCAACTCCATCATAAAAATATTTTGCCTCTATAACCGAACTTTGAGTATGATGAAGAACAGCATTAGAAGTTCCATTCATTGCATGATAACCAAGTAATATAATGCCATCAAATGATTCATCAAGTCCATACATTATTTTTCCCTGCCTCGGGTATCCAGTAATATAACGGACCCCGGGAACCATACATTCAGGGATAAAATTATTTCCTCCATTATGCCCATCAAGAACATAAATGTCTTTCACGCCTTCTTCTTTCAATCCTTCGGCAACCGCAGCGATATCACCCATAAGAAACTTCATTGCCTGTATGAATTCTGGGCCATGCTGCCTTGTTTGAGAAAATTTAAAAACACCTGTTGCACCTTCAAGGTCTGTACAGATATATATTTTCATTTTTCATCTCCTGTAAAATTTTCGTACTTTTATAATTGATGCAAAGCCCATAACATTCCTCGTCTTGTAATTTCCCTTACTTCAGGAATATCAAAATCTGATCTAACATGCCCAAGTGATGAATAAAACACCCTGCCCTTTCCATACATTCTTTTCCAGACCACAGGCATCACACAACCAGCAATCCATGGAATATGATCTCCTGTAAATGTTGTCGTTGCAAGAACATCATTGGAGGGGTCAACATGCATATAGTATTGTTCTGATTTTATTTTAAAATCCTTGATACCCTTCACAACAGGATCCTGTGGTTTGAGAATATTTACCGCATATTCAACAATTCCACCAGGATGAGCGACCCATTGACCACCAACCATAAATTGATATGAAGGATTATTTCTGAAAGCATCTCCCATTCCACCATGCCATCCTGCAATACCTGTTCCTGATTTAATAACATCAAGCAAATTTTTTTCCTGTTCAGATGTAATACTGCCCATTGTCCAGACAGGAACAATCAGATTGATCTTTGACAAAAATTGTATATCAAGCAAAATATCAAGGGATGCCGAAATATGCACATCAAAACCTTCATTTTTCATTATTTCTGAAAATAATTCTACACATTCTTTTGGTTGATGTCCTTCCCATCCACCGCAAAGAAATAGAATAGATTTCATGATTGACTCCTGTTCAATTTTATACAGTAGATTTTAGCAAATAAAAGAGAATGTTCAAAATTTCGCAGTATCCTTTTTGGTGCTATAATATGGTAAATGGAGGTGATTATGATTTCAAACGAAATTGAAATTAAATGGACAAGAGTAAGAAATTTTTTATCAGAGAAAAAATTTGATGGCATTATCATTAACAGGATTTCAAACTTTGCATGGTTTACTGGTGGTGGAAGAAATTATGTTGCTTTGAATACTGAGTTTGGTGCTTCATCATTACTTGTCACTGATAAGAAAATATATCTTCTTTCAAATAATATTGAGTCAGAAAGAATGTTGCGAGAAGAACTCGCAAATACTGGTGTTGAACCTATTGTTCTGCAATGGCACAAGGATGATAGATTATTTGAACAGGTAAACAAAGTTATCAATGGAAAAATTGCCGTTGATAAACCTGGGGAAAAATTTGATTACCTTGATATCAGTGAATTACACTTTCCGCTGCTTGACATTGAAGTTGATAGATTCAAAAATCTTGGGAAAAAAGTAACAAAAATTGTTTCTCAAATATGTTATGAAATAAAACCAGGTATGACTGAAAATGAGGTTGCTGGACAATTAAGTAAGGAATTCTGGGCAAATGATACGATTCCAGTTGTTTTGCTTATTGCCGCGGATGAAAGAATTGCAAATTTCAGACATCCTGTTGCAACTGATAAGAAGATTGAAAAATGTGTGATGGTTGTTGTTTGTGTCTATGAAAAAGGGCTAATTGTTTCAATGACAAGAATTGTCAATTTTACAAAACTCTCAGAGGAAATTAAAAAGAAGCATCATGCAGTTTGTACAGTTGATGCGACATTTATTGTTTCCACAAAACCAGGAAAAACAGTTGGAGAAGTTTTCAGGGCAGGCATTGATGCATATCATAAAACAGGTTTTCAGGATGAATGGGAAAAACATCATCAGGGTGGTCCATGCGGTTACAAAACAAGATATTACAGGGCAACATCAAATTCATCTGATGTTATTACAAAAAATCAGGCATTTGCCTGGAATCCATCAATCACAGGCACAAAATCAGAAGACACAATTATCACAGGAGAAAATCTTGCTTTGATTATCACTGAGGATGAACAATGGCCGAAAAAAAATATAGAAATCAATGGTATCACTGTGTCAAGACCGGATATACTGGTGCGATAATTTTTCTTGGTATCTTTTTTGCTTTGTTTTTCTCTAATTTTCCGGTAGAGGCAAAAAGTATTCAGAATGTTTTCATTCTAACAATTGATGGACCAATAACCCCTGTTACTTATTACAAAATCAAACATGCCTTTTCAACTATAAAAAAACAGCATGGACAGTGTCTTGTTCTTATGATGGATACACCAGGAGGACTGCTTATTTCAACAAGAAAGATTGTTCAGGAAATTTTAAATTCTGAAATTCCTGTTGTGTGTTTCGTTGCTCCAAGAGGCGCACAGTGTGCATCTGCTGGAACTTTCATTGCACTTGCCTGTCATATTGTTGCTATGGCGCCTGCAACAAATATTGGTGCAGCACATCCAGTAGCCATGGGACAGGAAATGGATAAAATAATGCAGGAAAAGGTTATCAATGATACTGTAAGTTTCATCAAAAGTATATGTCGCCAGACAGGAAGAAATGAGAAGTGGGCAGAAAGGGCAGTCAGAGAAAGTATTTCAATAACTGCAGAGGAAGCAGTAAAAAACAATGTGGCTGATTTTATTGCAAACGATATAGACGACCTTTTGAACAAAATTGATGGTAGAGAAGTAAAACTGGCATCAGGAAGAGCAGTTGTACTTGATACAAAAAAAATCCCTGCAGAAAAAATTACTGAAAGTTTTGGTGAAAAATTATTGAATGTTATTGGGGATCCTACTGTTGCATATCTTCTTATGACCATTGGTATCCTTGGAATTATTATTGAGTTTTCACATCCTGGTTTTGCTGTTCCAGGTGTTGTTGGAACAATCTGTTTGATTCTGTCTCTTTTTGCATTTCAAACATTTACACAGAGCATTGCAGGAGTACTATTAATTATTACTGGAATCATTTTGCTTCTGATGGAGGTAGTTGCTCCTGGTGTCGGGATATTTGCCATAGGAGGATTTATTGCTATGGGACTTGGAACATGGTTATTCTTTCGTTCGCCTCAAACTGAATTTCACCTGGCAACAACTACAATTTTACTGATTTACATCCTGTTGATAGTTCTTGTGACAGCCATATTAATGCTGGTTAAACGAACTCGTTCGAAAAAGGTTACAACAGGAAAAGAAGGAATTGTTGGAGAAATCGGAAGAACAATCACTGAATTAAAACCTGAGGGAACTGTTTTTGTTCACGGCGAATACTGGAAGGCAATAAGCAGTGGCAACCACATTCCAGCAGGAACAAAGGTAAGGGTGAAAAAAATTGAGGGAATGATGTTGACTGTGGAAGAAATTGGAGAAACAAAAGATGAAAAATAAAGATGCATATCATGAAGAATCATGGAGAATATTCAGGATTATGTCTGAATTCGTTGATGGAGTTGAAGTTCTTGATGGGATTGGAAAAGCAGTCACTGTGTGGGGTTCAGCAAGAATAAAACCTGATAGTAAATGGTATAAACTTGCTGTTGAGACAGGAAAGTTACTGGCAAAAAATGGTTATGCTGTGATTACTGGTGGTGGACCTGGAATTATGGAAGCAGCAAATAAGGGTGCTTTTCTTCAAAAAGGTATTTCTGTTGGACTGAATATACAACTTCCGGAAGAACAAAAACCAAATCCATATGTCACAGACCTTATCTCCTTCAGGTATTTTTTTGTAAGAAAAGTAATGTTTGTAAGATATGCGAAGGCATTCATAATATTCCCTGGTGGATTTGGAACTCTCGATGAATTTGCAGAGGCAATCAATTTAATTCAAACAAAAAGAACAGCAAAATTTCCAGTAATTCTAATGGGAAGTGAATACTGGAAAGGACTTGTGGACTGGATGGAAAAAACCCTTGTCAAAAACCATTATATTTCTCCAGATGACTTAAAAATTTTCACTATTGTGGAAACACCACAACAGGCAATCAAAATCATCAAAAACTTTTACAGGAAGAAATACCGCAAAGGAGTCGATTAATAAGCGTGGTTGCTTCTTTCTCTGTTTTTGCCTCAGCAAAAATCCTTACAATTGATTCTGTACCTGACCGCCTGATACTAACCCACCTATTCTCAAAATCAATCTTTATTCCATCAGTATAAGAAATTTTCCCATCAGAAAAAATTTTTTCTGCTTTTCTGAAAAGAACATCAATCTTTTCAGATGGATATTTTATTGCATGCTTCACAATGTAATAATTACAAAAATCCTTTTCAATTTCTGAAAATGATTTTTCCTTTTTTGCACTCAATTCAAGAATTATTGCCATTCCAGCAAAACTGTCCCTGCCATAATGAAAGTCAGGATAAATAATACCACCATTGCCTTCACCACCTGCTGTAGCATTTACCCTCTTCATTTCCTCAACAACATATACTTCTCCAACTTTTGTTCGAAAAACATCAACATTATTCTGTTTACCTATATCATCAACAAGACGTGTCGTAACAAGGTTAACAACAACAGGTCCTTTTTTCTTCTGAAGCATCCAGTCAATGGCAATGGCAGTAGATTTTTCTTCACTAATAATTTTTCCACCATCTGCAACCACAGCAAGACGATCACAATCGGGATCCTGAGCAAAACCAATATCACACGATTCTTTTCTCACACATTCAGCAAGTGAAATAAGATTTTCAGGTCGTGGTTCAGGATTTCTTGAAAATACTCCGACTGGTGCATCATTAATCATTTTCACACTGCAACCAAGTTTTTCAAGAAAATGCTTTGTAAAAACAGAGCCCACACCCTGCACAGGGTCAACAGCAACTTTGAATTTTTTTCTCTTTATGGCATCAACATCAATAAGATTCAAAAGAGAGGAAAAATACTCTTCCATTATTGAAAAATTTTCATAATAAATTCCATGTTTTCTCTCACGCCTTTTTCTGAGACCTTTATAAATCTTCATCAATTGGGAAAACTCTTCTGGATTAAGAAAAGTTCCAGAATGACTGATTAATTTGATTCCATTATACTCAACAGGATTATGACTTGCTGTAATAATCGCACCACAAAAGTTATTATGTTTTTCAACAAACCATGTCAATGCAGGCGTAGGAACAATACCTGCATCATAAACATTTTTACCAGCCACCAGTAACCCTGAGACCAAAGCAGATTTCAGGTCAGACCCACTCAATCTTGTGTCCTGACCAACAATGATGTTTTTATTTTTTGCCCAGAATCCAAATGACTTTCCAAAATCAAAAGCATGCTTTTGGGTTAACGATGTTCCGTATATTCCTCTAATGCCTGAAACACTGATGATCAATTTTTCCATTTCAAACAACCGATACAGGTATTATGTATTTTGAAAGGGTATCTTTATTTAATTGGTTCAGTTCAACAGAATCCTCAATCCTGAAATTTCCCACTCTCAATCTCACCAGCGATTCCTGAACAGCACCATATCCAAGTTTTTTTCCAATGTCCCTGCACAGTGCACGAATGTAGGTACCACTGGAACACACAACCCTGAACACGATTCTTGGAATTTCTATTTTTTTTATTTCGATTTCATAAATGTGAACCTTCCTCGGTTCAGGTACAATAGTTCTGCCCTGTCTGTGAAGTTTATATAATCTTGTACCATGTTTTCTTAATGCAGAAACACTCGGTGGTATCTGCTCAATTTCACCAGTGAAAGAGTTCACAGTATTATGAATTATATCTTCTTTAAGAGCATCCTGCAGGACTTCAACTTTTGAAATAATTTTTCCCTGGATATCGTCTGTGTCAGTGGAAAGTCCAAGAAGCATTGTCGCCAGATATTCTTTTTCCATTTTCAAAAATTTTCCTGCTTTCTTTGTTGCACTGCCAATACATACAACAAGAACCCCTGAAGCAATAGGATCCAGTGTACCTGTATGACCTATTTTTGAAGAAAACCCAGGGATTTTTTTAATAAACCTGATGACATCATATGAAGTAATCCCTGACGGTTTGTTCACATTCAAAAAACCATCAATCACATTTATTTTTTCCATCACATGTCCTTGCTTTTAGTTTTTTCAAAAATTGTTCCAGTGCTTCTGTCACAGTAATATCCTTCAATGAAAAACCTGCAGCATTATCATGTCCTCCACCACCAAACATTTCAGCAATTTTGCGAACATTAACACCCTTTCTACTTCTTAAACTGAATTTAACTTCATTTTTTCTCTCCTTAACAAGAAAAACAAAATCAACATGTTCAATTGTACGCAAAGTATCAATTACAATTTCTGTATCCTGCTCAACTGCTCCTGTTTTTTTGAAAGTATCCTGGTAAAGAATCGTCCATGCAGCATTAATTGAAGAATCATACTCAATTGAAATGAGTGCATGCCCGAGAAGTTTCAAACAGGCAAGAGAATTGTTGTTATAGACATTGTCCGCAATTTGCTCAGGATTAATCCCTGCACGAATCAATTCTGATACAACCTTTATTGTTTTAAGATCAAAATGATGTCTGAAAGAACCTGTGTCTGTTAATATTGCCACATAAAGACATTCTGCAATCGCATTATCCAGTGCTTCAAGGTCATGTGCAATAAAAAAACACATTTCGCCCACTGATGAACAGGATGGACAAACCCAGTTAATATCACCAAAAAAAGTATTGCCATCGTGATGATCAATATTTAACATTTTTGATTCAACAGGAAAAAAGGATACCAGTTTCCCAATTCTATCCTTATGACTGCAATCGAAGACAATGATCACATCAGGAGAAAATTTCATTTGAGCATATTCATCAACGTCAATAATATCATTATAACCAGGGAGAAATTCATATACAGATGATGATAAATTTTCATTTACTACAATTGCATTTTTCCCGAGTTTTTTCAGTAATCTTAAAAAAGCAAGTTCGCAACCAATACCATCTCCGTCAGGAGTTTGATGTGTTGTCAGAAGAAAATTTTTATATGTCTTTATTTCCTGTGAAATTTCCCGGATCATTTTTTTCTCATGTGCTGTAATATGCATACTCCCCCACAATCTGCCTGATTCTTCCCTTTAATTGTTCAAATCCTTCACCTGTCTTTGCTGAAATAAAAATTGCATCCGGAAAACTTTTTTTAAGAAAATTCAACTCTCCTTCATCAATCAAATCAATCTTATTAAACACAGTGATTCTTGGTTTATCCTGAACTTCCATAATTCCAAGAACGTTTTCAATCGTACTCATCTGTTTCTCTATGCTGAAACCTATTACATCAATAAGACATATCAAAAGATGCGAATATTTCAATTCTTCGAGTGTTGCCCTGAATGCAGCAATAAGGTGGTGCGGTAAGGATGAAAGAAGACCAACAGTATCAGACATCAAACAGAAGCTTTTTTCTCCAAGATAAACAAGTCGGGTCAGCGGGTCAAGAGTGGAAAACAATTTATTATCCACAACAGCATCCTGTTTGTGTGTAAGGGCATTAAGTAAAGTACTTTTCCCGACATTGGTATAACCAACAAGTGCACATACAGGAAAATTTTTCCTCTGTCTTGTTTCTCTGATAATATTTCTGTGTTTTTCAATCTCTTTGATTCTGAGATTCAATAACCTTATTCTTTCTCTCACCCGTCTTCTATAGACCTCAAGTTTTTGCTCTCCTGGTCCCCTTGTTCCAATAGTACCACCCAATCTTGATAAATTCCCATAAGAACCTGCAAGACGTGGCAAAAGATATGTCATCTGTGCCAGTTCAACCTGCAATTTCCCTTCAAGGGTATGGGCATGATTTCCAAAAATCAAAAGTATCAATACTGTCCTGTCAAGTACTACTGTACCAAGAAGATGTTCAAGATTTCTTTGCTGTACCGGCGAAAGATCCTTTTCAAATATCATCAAATCACACTTTTCTGATTGAATAAGATTTTTCAATTCCTGTATTTTACCCTTGCCAATATAGGTGGCAGGGTATACTGGTTCTGGATGCCTTATAAGAATTGAACTTATAACATTCACACCCAGTGTCTTTGCAAGTGAGTTCAGTTCAAGAAGGTTTTCTTCGCTTATCTTTCGGGATTTTTCATTAAAGGCTACAACAACCGCCCTTTTCCCTGAAATATTGCCACCTGTCAAAACATTAGGATGTTGCATTGGATGACTGTATCTTAATAATTTTCACCACTGATAGTGAGTCCCTGTGTCCACGTTTACGACTATAACCGGTTTTCTTCTTTTTCTTGAAAACGTAAATCTTTTTGCCTTTTTTTTCTTCAATAACTTCAGCAATCACAGAAAAATTTTTCAGTGCCTCCTTATCATAAATTAAATGTCCTTCGTTATCAATCGCCAGAATATCTCTAATTTCGAACTGCTTGCCTTTTTCATATGGAAGTTTGAACACTTCAAGAACATCACCTTCCTGAACCTGAAACTGTTTTCCTGATAATCCAATTATCGCTTTCACATTCACTCCCCTGTTAAAAGTTGTAAGTTTTTCTCTATCTTTTTAAGTTCATATTCCAGTTCATCTCTCAGCTTTTTTGTTTTTTCAATAACCTGCTCTGGAGCACGTTTAACAAAATCCATACTTGAAAGTTTTTTCTCTGTCTGCTCAAAAATTTTAAGAATTTTGTTTTTTTCATTGAGCAATTTTTCCCTTTCAACTGATATATCAAGAATACCTTCAACCCTGAGTGAAAAATAACCATCCTTCCATGTTCTTACCAGTCGATTTTTATCAGAAATTGACGCAGATTTTTCTTCAGGAGAAAAAGTAGTATTTGAAAGGAATTCAATCATCTGTCTTTGTTCGTCTGAAATAAGTTCAGGAATTCCGTAATACGATGCTTCAAGTTTTCTCGTCACAGGAATTTTAAATGTTGTTTTAACATCCCTGATTTCAACCACAATCTTTTTGATCTGCTCCATTTTTTCGATTGCATCATCAAAATTGAAAATATTACTGTAATCAGGCCACACACTTTCCACTATAAATCGTTCAGAAATATCAGTGAATTTTTTCATCCTGTTCCACAGTTCTTCAGTAATAAAGGGTATGAATGGATGAAGAAGTTGAAGTGATTTCGCCATAACATAGACAAGTACTGGAATAACATTTGAAACAAGATACGGGTCATTTTCTGGAAATCTTTTTGTCATCTCAATATACCAGTCACAATACTGGTGCCAGAAAAATTCATATAAAGATTCAGCTGCTTCATTAAATCTGAAGGATTCAAGACATTCAGTGATATGCTTAACTTTCTGGTTCAAAGCTGCAAGAATCCATTTTTCTGCAAGTTGAAGATTTCTTGAAAAAGTTTCAACATTCTTTATCTCAACCTTCCTGCAATTGTTCTTTTCAAGAACCATCTCAAGATATCTGAATGAATTCCAGATTTTGTTAAGAAAGTTTCTGCCCTTCACATAAAATTTCTCAGGAAGAAAGACATCCTGTCCAAATGCTGTAAGAGAAATCAGTCCGAAACGCAGGGCATCAGCACCTGCCTGGTCAATAATCTCAAGCGGGTCAATTGCATTTCCAAGGGATTTGCTCATCTTTCTGCCTGTTTCATCACGAACAGTACCATGGATATAAACAGCACTGAATGGTTTTTCTCCCATGAATTCAAAGCCAGCCATTACCATTCTTGCGACCCAGAAGAAAAGAATCTCCTGTGCAGTAACCAAAGTGCTGGTTGGATAGAAATACTCAAGATCTTTTGTTTTTTTAGGCCATTTAAAAACAGCAAATGGCCATAACCATGATGAAAACCATGTATCAAGAACATCCTCATCCTGGGTAAGATTTTTTGAACCACATTGTGGACACGACAATGGAATTTGAATACTTGCAATGGGCGGGCAATTTTCATTTTCACAGTACCACACAGGAATTCTGTGTCCCCACCATATTTGACGGCTGATACACCAATCCTCAATATTGTTAAGCCAGTTGAGGTAGTTTTTTGTCCATCTCTCAGGATAAAATTTCAATTCTCCTTTCATTACAACATCAATCGCTGGTTGAGCCAGTTCTTTCATTTTCACAAACCATTGTTTTGAAATGTACGGCTCTATGACTGTATGACAGCGATAACAATGACCAACCCTGTGTGTATATGGTTCAATCTTTTCTATAAGATTGTGATTTTTTAATGCCTCTACAATTTTTTTACGACATTCAAATCTATCAAGCCCTGCAAACTCACCTGCATTTTCGTTCATTCTACCCTTTTCATCCATTACTGTGACAGATGGAAGATTATGTCGTTTCCCAATATTGTAGTCAGCAGGGTCATGAGATGGAGTAACCTTCACTGCACCTGTACCGAACCCTATTTCAACCTGCTGATCTTCAATCACAGGGATTAACCTGTTCACAAAAGGTAAACGAATCTTCTTTCCAATAACATGTTTATACCTTTTATCTGAAGGATTTACTGCAACAGCGGTATCACCGAGCATTGTTTCAGGTCGTGTTGTGGCAACAATAATGAAACCACCTTCTTCTAAAGGATACCTTAAATAAAACAATTCTCCATTTTCTTCTTTGTATTCAACCTCCTCATCTGATAAAGCAGTAGTACATCTCGGACACCAGTTGATAATTCTCGTTCCTCTGTAAATGAGTCCTTTTTCAAATAATCTAACAAATACAGTTGAAACAGCAAGTGAGAAATTTTCGTCCATTGTGAAACAAAGCCGTTGCCAGTCACATGCCGCACCAAGTCGTTTCAACTGTTCAATAATTCTGTTTCCATATTTCTCACGCCATAACCAGACCTGTTCAAGAAACTTTTCTCTACCAAGTTTTTCTCTTGTTAAACCCTGTTTCATCAGTTCTCTTTCAACAACATTCTGGGTTGCAATCCCTGCATGATCTGTTCCAGGAACCCATAATGTGTTAAAACCTGACATTTTTTTCCATCGTATCAGGATATCCTGTATGGTGTTATTCAAAGCGTGTCCTATATGTAAATATCCCGTGATATTCGGAGGTGGGATAACGATTACATACGGTATTTTTGAGTATTCTTCTGGATGGAAACAACCTGATTGTTCCCACTGTTTATACCAGTATGTTTCAATCTCTGCAGGATTATATCTGTTACTTTCTACCATTATTTTTAATCCTCCAGCGGATAATAACTGATGTTTTCCTTAACAACAATGACAGAACCTGTCTCTTCAAAAATTTTCCTGATTGATGAAAAAACATTTTCTGCTTTTCTGTATTCTGAATCCACACAGGCAATCCCCATAACACATCTCTGCCACTTATCCTTGTAATCAAGTTCAGCAACAGAAACATTAAAGCGATTTCTTGTTTTCGTAACAACTGATTGCAGAATATTTCTTTTATCCTTAAGGTTCTGAGCGTAAGGAATATGCAGTTCAACCTTCCACACGCCAACAACCATTTTGGCTCCCTGTGATTTTTTAAATCAATTTGAAATTTCTTTATGTACTCTGATTCTACGGTTCGATATTTCTGTTTTCAAACTTATATTATAACCGATTTTCATCCATTTCTTCAATGGCTCGCATGAGTGCTTCATTAATAATTTTTTTAACAGGAACATTTTTTTCTGCTGCAATCTTTTTGCAATCCTCATATTCGGGCATGATGTTCACTGGTTTTCCTGAGAGATATCCAATCTTGATACTTATTTCTCCATATTTTGTTTTAACCTTTTCAATTTTTCTTTCAAGAATCAATCTCTCCTCTTCCCTGTACCTGATACCGAGCGTTGTGGTTTGTTGAAAAATTATTTTTGAAAGTATTTCTTTTTGTTCGGGTTTGCACAAGACCCTGATACAGAACAGTGGTCTTGATTTTTTCGTTATCGCATTAAAAAAACATACCTCAAGCGCACCTGCCTGATAAAGAGTTTCAATCAAATATTCAAAAATCACTGGATTGGTATCGTCCACTGATGTTTCAATAATTCCTACTTTCTCATATTTTTGATAAGATGGTTCTCCGTATGCAAACAACACGGTATTTGGAAATTCGGTTTGAATTGTTCCAGTACCATAACCATAACCAGTCGTAATCACTGGCGGACTGTCACCATATGATTTAACAAGAGACACAATTATGGCAATTCCTGTTGGTGTTGTGATTTCAAATGGAATATCACGGAAAACCGCAGGTATGCCTGAAATCATTTCCATTGTTGCTGGTGCTATGTTTGAAACACCTACAGGAGAAGCAAAAACCTCATTGATTCCAAGTTGCTCAAGGGCAAGAATAGAAAAAGCAACCTCTACAAGTGCGTCTGTCTGACCAACAGCGTGAAAATGCAACTTATCCAGACATTCATTGTGTACTTTTGATTCTGCCTTTGCAAGTGTCTCAAACACTTTTAAAATTTTTTCTTTTGCAGGTTCATTAAGTTTGCTGTTTTTAAAAATAGAAACAATCTCTCTATATTTTCTATCGTTTTCTTTTTCTTCAAGTTTTACAATAAATTGATTGGCTTTGATACCATGAAATTTTCCTGTGTGTCTGATGACCTGTTTTATTTCAATATCATACTTTGTAGGGAAATCTATCAATTTAAGTTGCTTTTTGATTTCTCCAATATCCACACAACTGGCGAGAGAACCTGCTATCATATCCCCTGCACAACCATTTCGAACATCAAAATAGCCAATCATCAGTTACTTTTTCTCTTCCTGGAAAATCTGTGCTATTGAATTTTTCACAAAATCAATCTTAACATTTTCTGCAACTTTCAACGTTACTATTTTCCCTTTGATTTCATCAACAGTTGCAATCATTCCACCGATGGTGATGACGCGATCTCCTTTTTTCAAATTGTCAAGCATTTCTCTTCGCTGTCTTTCCTTTTTTTGCTGGGGTAGTATCAAAAGGAAGTAAAAAATAAAAAATATTATCAACAGAGGCAAAAGCGCCTGAAATATTGATGCTCCCTGTGCACTATTAGGCATATTGCTCCTTTCGTTGATACTGGTTAAAAAAACTTTTTTTAAAATCCTGAAAATTTCCAGATTCTATCGATTTTCGAATTTTTTCCATCAGTTTAGAAATAAAGTAGAGATTATGATATGAATTCAATCTCATTCCCAGCAGTTCCCTGGCATTAAAAAGATGACGCAGATATGCCCTGCTATATGTTCTGCATACAAAACAATCACAATCAGGATCCAGTGGAACATTCTCATCCTTGCATGAAGCGGATTTTATGTTGAACTTGCCCCTCCATGAAAGAGTTGTTCCATTTCTTCCAATTCTTGTTGGCATTGCACAATCAAAAAAGTCCACGCCAAGTTCAACTGCTTCAACAATTTGTTCTGGCATACCCAGCCCCATCAAATATATTACTTTGCTTTTGTTTATTTTTTTACAAACAAAGTCAATCACTTCCAAACTTTTCTCCCAGGGCTCTCCAATACTCAATCCGCCAATACCATAACCTGAAAAGGACAACGTTTCAAGATTCTCAATACATTTTTCTCTTAGACGGGTATCTATCCCTCCCTGAATGATACCCCATAATTGTTGTTTTTCTTTTGAATGATAAACGTAGCACCTTCTTGCCCATTGAATTGTTATATCAACACTCAATTTTAATTCTTCTAAATTATCCCAGATTTTAGGACAATAATCAAGACACATAATAATATCTGCACCTATTACCTGCTGAATCTCAATCACTTTTTCTGGTGTAAAATAAAAACGTGTTCCACTTTCAGGGTCCTTAAAAGATACACCATTTTCATCAACTGTGGTATCAGGTAAACTGAAGATTTGAAAGCCACCACTATCAGTAAAGGCTGTTTTATCCCATTTCATAAAATTATGAATGCCTCCGCAACTGCGGATAACATCTAATCCAGGTTTCAGAAATAGATGATATGCATTCAGAATAATGGCATCAAACCCCATAGCAATAACTTCCTGTGAGGTCAAGAGACGAATGCTACCAGCAGTTGCAACAGGCATAAAGCATGGTGTTTTTACTGTTCCTGAAGGAGTAAGAAAAATCCCTGACCTTGCATTACCATCTATTTTATTAATTTTGAATGAAAACATGGCAGGGTTAATTTTAACACAAATTGCTTGATTTTCTAAATGATAAGCATTGCATCACCATAGGAATAAAATCTGTAACCTTTCTCAATGGCTGTTCGATAAGCCCTTTCAATGAGTTTGTTTCCGCCAAAAGCACATACCATGTATAAATGTGTTGAACCTGGTAAATGAAAATTGGTTACCATTTTATCCACACAATGAAACACATACCCTGGTCTGATAAAAAGTTCAGTAAAACCTCTGGTAGGTAAAATCCTGTTATCCTTAAATGCACTTTCAAGAGCACGAACTGTGCTTGTTCCAACAGCACAGATTTTTCTTTTCTCTATCAGTGCCCTGTTAATAACATCAGAAGTTTTTTCTGATATTTCAAAATACTCAGGTGGTACATAATTTTTACTGGATTTGTCTAAAATCCGGAATGAAGCCCATCCGATATGAAGGGTTAGAAACTCAACAATAATACCTTTATTTTTTAACTGATTCAAAATATTTTCAGTAAAATGAAGTCCAGCAGTCGGTGCAGCCACAGAACCGATTTTTTCAGCATAGACGGTCTGATAATATTGATAGTCCTTTTGTTCAGGGTCTCTTTTAATATATGGAGGAAGTGGAAGTTTCCCAATACTGAAGATCTTTTCATCATCATCAGTATTAAATTTAACCGTATATGAGCCGTATTCATTTTTCCCAAGAACAACTGCCTGAATCTGTTCAAAAACAATTTTCGTTTCAGGTTTAATTTTTCCACGAATAAGAACTTCCCAGATTCCATCATTCTGCTTTCTTAACAAAAGTACTTCAATTTTTCCTCCTGTCTCCTTTTTACCAATCAACCGTGCAGGAATTACCTTTGTATTGTTCAGAACTATTACTTCACCTGGAGAAAAAAAACTTATAATATCATTGAATTTCAAATGGAAAATATCTTCATCTTTACGATTTACCACCATCAAACGGGCATCTTCCCGGTTCTCGAGTGGATATTGTGCAATCCTATCTCTGGTAATTTCAAAATCAAAAATATCACTGTTCATGGTTTATAAAATAGCAAAATCGCTGGATGGGTATATAGCATATCATGGATTGTCCAGTACTGATCAAAAGAAAATGGTCCTGCACAAGGATAACGGATGAAAATTTCTTTAAGTTTAAATCCTTTTTGTTCAATCATCCTTATTTTTCTTTGCATCAGGTATTTTCTATTTCCTGAAGTAAGAAAATATTGCAATTCTCCAATGATAAGAAAACTTTTAGAAGGAGCATTTGCCAGTGCATGTTCAGGTATTACCAGCAAATTATATTTCAAAGGACTAACTGGCGGAACTTCAAAAACCCATGGGTCTTTTGTATAAATAATTGTTGTTCCATACGGAATATCCTTTTCTATACATTCAGCAGCAATGATTCTAACATCCCTGTTTTCTGTCATCAATCGTGTATAGGCAGTTGATTTTATCAGTCCTGATAACACGGCTGTGATACATCCGAATATCAGCAATAACCTGAGTGCTCCTGACTTCAATCTAAAAATCTCTTCAAACAATTTTCCTGTTATTGCAGCAAGAAAAGGTAACATAATCAAATAATACCTGGTGTATTTAAATCCTCCGCAGGCAAAAATCGGAATAATTGAAAGTAAAAATCCTGAAAGTAAAAATTTTTCTGAAATCTGTCTTTTTTTTATCGCAACAATTAACCCCGCAATATAAAGCAATACAATCCACAAACAACCAGTTCGCAATGCACTCAGTGTATCAGGCAAAAACCTGATGTAACTGAAAAGATTTAGAGAACCAAGCCCCCTGGCTGCTGCCTGATAGAAAAGGTCTCTTTTAAATTCTCCAAACGACAAAATTGAATATGGCGTTGTGAGAAAAAAGGCAGAAAAAAAGATGATACAGCATACCAGGGTCAAATTAAAAAACCTTCGAACACTACCAGTATTAGTATAAAAAAGAATAAGTGGAAACAAAAAAACAAAAATACCTGCAGGATATTTTGTACCAGCGGCTATCCCTGTACACAGGGCAGAAAGAAAAAGAAAAAACAGTTTACGTTGTTGAATATACAAAAACGCAAAGTACATTGAAACAATAATCCAGAATACCATTGGAACATCAACAGTCATATAATGTGCATTGATTGAATAAACAGGAGTAAAGGCAAGACACATTGTTGCAAGTAATGCTGAAAACATGTTTGAATAAATCATCAAAATTAATCTATAAAAAATTATCAATCCTGCCAGAGCCATTGATGCGGTAAGTAATCTGCCAGCGATATATATTTTTGCCATTTCATCTGGATGATCAAAATAATATTCAATATCAGGCTGAAGATGAACAATGTTTAACTCAGAAGATACTTTCAAAAATAATGCAATAAGGTAAATCTGCCCTGTCGGGTATTCAAAAAAATGAGGATTGAAATCAAATTTCTCAGGGTTCATTGAACTGATGCTTTTCAAGATATTGTGTTCATCAGGATGAAAGGATCTGATTGGATTAAAAACTGACCTTGGTAATTTTTCTGAAGAAAAACTTTTTGAGATCTCCCAGCTTTTCTTTAAATATTCTTTTGAAACAGCAACATCAAAGCCATAAAATTTTTTTGTTTGATTCGATGGTAGCCCCCACCAGATACCTAAAAAATACATACATGCCGAAATGAGAAATAAACAATAGACACATGCATTTAAAAAAATTTTTCTCGTCATTTTTGAAACCTGATTTTTAGTAGTTCAACAAAAAATTTAACAGAATCTTTAAAAAATCTTACGGTACTTGTTGGGTCATTTGCCCATATAACGCCAATCTCCTTAATTTTATAACCCTGCCTGTAAGCCCTGTAAGCAATCTCAACATCAAAAACAAATCCATTATGAATCAGTTGAGAAAACAACTGTTTTGCCACCTTTCCCTTAAATAGTTTAAATCCACATTGAGTGTCTGAAAAAGGCAAAAACAGAACAAATCGTATTAACAGATGAAGAATTTTTCCTGATATTCTCCTGTGGAACGGCTGCTTTCTGATGATGCGCGAGTCCTTCACCCTTCTTGAACCCATTACAATGTCATAATCTTCAATCCATGGTAAAAGTTTCTCAAGTTCAGTTATGGGCGTTGATAAATCAGCATCCGAAAAAAGAATATTTCTTCCGTTTGCAGCAAGTACTCCCTGACGAACCGCTCCTCCTTTACCCACGTTCTTTTTATATGAAATCAATCTGATACCCTGGATTTTATCACATATTTGTTGAACTTTTTCAGATGTCATATCTGTGCTTCCATCATCAACAACAATAATCTCCCAGTTAATATTTTTATTTTTCAAATAATTGTAAATGACATGAAGAGTTTTTTCTATAACATCTTCTTCATTGTATGCTGGAATAATCACAGACAAATCTACTTTGTCATTGCCTTTACCAGTGCCCATAGATACAACCTCACATAAGGAAAAGTTTTTGAAAGTTTAAATTTTGACTTTCCTTTTTTTCTTCCAGACCAGAATGTTGGTACATCGCAAATTTCATAACCTTTAAAAAAGGATTTCAGTGTGATTTCCATTGAAATTGCGAAACCTTTTTCTTTCAAATGCAATTTTTGTAAAATATCACGTTTGTAAAGTTTGAATGCATTTGATGCATCTTTTGTTGGAATTTTTATCAGATAATAAAGTGAAAGACAGACAAATTTAGAAAAAAACCCCTGTAATCTGGGACCTCCTTCTTTCCCACCATTTTTCATATATCTACAGCCACACACAATCTTGTATCCATCTCTTGCTTTATCAAGCATCAGAGAAATTGTTTCGGCATGATCACATCCATCAGCCATCACAGGTAGAACAAATTCTCCCTTTGCATGTCTAAAACCTGTTTTCAATGCATTCGCAAAACCAGGTTCATCAACATTACTAACAAGTTTAACAATAGGTTCTTTTTTCAAAATTGTTTTCACAATTTCCTCTGTTCTATCAGAAGAATGGTCATTAACAACAATTATTTCTGTTGAATTCCTGTCGATAAAAGGAATAATACTGTCAATGGTATATTCAATGTTTTCCTCTTCATTTCTCGCTGGTATTACAATGGTTAAAAAAATTTTGTTGTCTGTCATACAAGTTTCTTTTCTTTTAATTCTTTCAAAACCTTCTCAAAATCATCCTTTGCATCAACTGTCTGGCACCAGTTAATCAATCTTGCTAATCCATCTTTCAATGGAACAGTTGTTTTAAAATTCAATAGTTTTTTTATTTTTCTTACGTCTGCAAAGCAATGCCTGACATCACCCTTTCTAAATTTATAGGTGATAACAGGTTGAATGGACTTACCCATAAGGACACACAGCATTTTTGCAATTTTCAGTATACTGACTGGCTTTCCAGAGCCAACATTAAAAATCTCATAGTTTGCTTTTTCACTTTCAAGAGCAAGAATATTCGCTCTTATCACATCACCAACCCATATGAAATCCCTTGTTTGCAGTCCATCTTCAAATATCACTGGTGGATTGTTATTTTTTATTCTGCTGATGAAAATTGCAGTAACTCCTGTATAAGGATTTGAAAGGGATTGCCTTGGTCCATATACATTAAAAAATCTCAATGATACAACAGGGATACCATATGTTTTCCCTATCAGCATACACATTTCTTCCTGTTCTTTTTTCGTTACTGCATATATGGAATTGGCATCAAGTAATGTTTTCTCATCTGTTGGAATAGAAATTGCCATCTTACCGCATACAGGACATTTTATTTCCCAGTAATGCCTTTCTCTCACAATAATTCCTTCTGAAAGATTTCTCAGTAATGGCTTGAAAATCCCACATTTTTCGCACTTTGCCATTCCTTCACCATAACTGCTCATTGAGGCAGCAACAATAATTTTTTTTACCTTATGTTTACTGTTTACCAGTATATCAAGAAGATTTGCAGTACCATTGATATTCACATCAACATATTTTGAAATTTGATACTGTGATTGTCCTACACCAACCGCAGCAGCAAAATGAAAAACATAATCATGTCCGACTATTGCATCCCTGAATTTTTGATAATCCCTTACATCTCCTTTTATAAAATTGACCTTTTTGTTGAGATAATCAGGGATTAACTGACCTGGATGAACCTGTGGTTCAAGATTATCAAATACAGTGACTTTATATCCATTTTCTATTAGAGCATCACAAAGATGACTGCCTATAAAACCTGCTCCACCTGTAACAATAACCTTTTTCATCTCTCCTCCCAATACCTCCCCCGCGATGGAAAAGCGGCGACGGACTCACTTTTTTCATCTAACAGTAAAAATTTCGAAAACTTAAGATTCCTTTGATTTTTATACATCTTCTATCCTGATATATTCATCCTTGCAGGTGAAAATTTCATATCCTGCAATACTGCGATTGAAAAACATGATACAATCCATCTATGTTTAATTCTCTTTTTTTCATTATTTTACCCCCTTATCCGCCCCTGGGGACGGGATTGGGATGGACTGGAAATATTTGAGTGTTTTTCTCAATCCTTCTTCAAGTTGAACAACAGGTTGCCAGTTGAGCAATTGTTTTGCCCTTGAAATGTCGGGTCTTCTTTGTTTTGGGTCATCTTCAAGGGCTGGAAGAAATTGAATTATTGCCTTTTTACCTGTAATTTTCTGTAACAATTCTGCCAGTTGAAGAATTGTAAATTCTTCAGGATTTCCTAAGTTCACTGGAAAATGAAAATCAATCTCCATCATTTTCACAATTCCATTGATCAAATCAGAAATATAACAAAAACTTCTTGTCTGTCTTCCATCTCCATAAATTGTCAGTGGATTTCCCTGTAATAATTGACTTATAAAATTCGGTATTACCCTTCCATCATCCAGTCGCATTCTCTCGCCATAAGTATTAAATATTCTTATGATTCTTGTATCTACCCTGTATTTTCTGTGGTATGCCATAACAATTGCCTCACCATATCTTTTTCCTTCATCATATACTGACCTTGGACCCACTGGATTGACATTTCCCCAGTAATCCTCTTTCTGTGGACTGACCAGTGGATCTCCATAAACTTCTGAAGTGGAACTAAAAAGAAATTTCGCATTACATTTGCGTGCAATCTCAAGCATTTTTTCTGTACCAAGAGAATTAACCTTCAATGTTTCTAAAGGTAAACGGAAATAATCAGGTGGAGAAGCAGGACTTGCAAGATGAAAAACCATATCAAAATGTTCTTTAATGCTGTTAATATCAAGCGATAAAATATCTACCTCAATAAACTTAAACTTTTGTTCTTTCAAAAGATGTTCAATGTTTGATATTCTACCAGTGCATAAATTGTCAATGCACCAAACATTATTTCCTTCTGAAACATAATAATCACACAGGTGACTGCCTATGAAACCTGCTCCACCTGAAATTAGAATTAATTTGTTTCTCATTTAATTCCTCCCGATACCCCTGTAATTGAAACCAGTTGATTTCAGTTTTTCCTTATCAAGGTAATTTCTGCCGTCAATAATATTTGGACTTTCCATCAAACGTTTAATTTTTTCAAAATCAAGTTTTCTGAATTCTTCCCATTCAGTTAATAAAATTAACAGGGAAGTATCTTTCACACATTCATAAGCATCATTGCAATATTCAATGTCAGGGAAAATTCTTCTCATATTATCCATTGCTTTTGGGTCATAAGATTTTATTAATGAACCTTCCTTTAATAACATTTCTATAATTTCTATGGCAGGAGATTCTCTGATATCATCTGTATTGGGCTTAAAAGAAAGCCCCAGAATTGAAATTTTCTTTCCTTTCAAATTCCACAATAGTTCCTTTGCCTTTTTTATAACAAGAAGACGCTGCTGTTTATTGATTTGCTGGGCTTCTTTCAAAAGATTGAAAGGATAACCAATTTCTTCTGCAAGTTTAATAAAAGCAGCAACATCTTTTGGAAAACAACTTCCACCCCATCCAATTCCTGCCTTCAAAAAATCTTTTCCAATCCTTCTGTCATAACCCATACCCTCAGCCACCTTTTCAATATCTGCTCCAACCCTTTCACATATTTGAGAGATTGCATTGATATACGAAATTTTTAATGCAAGAAAACAATTAGAAGCATGTTTTATTAATTCAGCACTTTTCACATCTGTAAAAACAATCGGTGCTTTTATTTTTGAATAAATATGTTCGAAAATTTTTCTTGCTCTCTCATTTTCCACGCCAACAACGACTCTATCAGGTTCAAGAAAATCTTTAATGGCACTACCCTCTCGTAAAAATTCAGGGTTTGCAGCAATATCAAACTCAATTCCTGTTGGTCCTATCAATTGAAACGTTTTCTTTACCCATTGTCCGGTAAGTACAGGAACAGTACTTTTTTCCACAATCAACCTGTAAATATTTTCTTTTTTTCTCTCCTTAAAAGCACAAAGTGCCCGGGCAATTTCAACAGTAACATTTTCAACATATGAAAGGTCAGCAGAACCATCAGGGGTTGAAGGAGTTCCAACTGCAATAAAAATAACATCGCATTTTTCAGAAACTTCTTTCACTGAATCAGTAAACAGAAGATTTCCTTTCTTATATTGGTGTTCCACTATTTCGTCAAGTCCTGGTTCATAAAAGGGCATCACCAGTTTCTTAAGCTTTTTTATTTTATCTTCATCATTATCAGCACATAGAACATAATGACCCAGTTTTGCCAGACATGCTGCAGTCACCAACCCAACATGACCTGCTCCAATTACTCCTATTGTAAACATTTTATTTCCCTTTTTCATCAATTCTAAATTTCCTTAACCAGCAGATTAGTCCTTTTATTCCTTTTTCTGTTGATATCTCTGGCTCCCATCCAAGAAGTTTTTTAATTTTTCTGTTATCACTGATGAATACCTTTTGATCACCAGGTCTCCACGGATAAAAATTATAGTCAATCTTTTTGTTCAATTCTTTTGACAAAAATTCAATCAATTCAAGAAGTGAAAATGAATTATTTTTCCCACCACCAATATTAAAAATTTCACCCTTTACCAACTCTATCTTTTTGACAGCCGTTTTGTATGCCCTTATTAAATCCCTCACTTCAAGCAAATCCCTGACCTGTTTTCCATCACCATAAATATTAATACTTTTGCCCATCAAACTTCTTATTATAAAATGAGCCACCCATCCCTGGTCTTCATTACCGTGCTGGTGTGCACCATAAATGCAGGACTGACGAAAGACAACAGTTTTTAAACCATAAATTCTGTAATAGTCCCTGACATACTGGTCAGCACATCCTTTTGAAACGCCATAAGGCGAATGAAAATCAAGATTCTCCTTTTCTGATATCCCATTTTTCATTTCAGCAAAGACATACCTTGTTTTTGTTTCCTTCAGTTTCAAATGCTTAAGTTCTCCGTACACCTTGTTGGTTGACGCAAAAACAATTATTGCATCAGGAGATACTTTTCTTATGGCTTCAAGAATATAAAGCGTACCCATTGCATTTATTTCAAAATCCTTTAATGGTTCTTCGACAGAAGAGGTCACTGCTACCTGAGCGGCGAGATGAAAAACAATTTTTGCATCCTTCACAATTTCTTTAAGAGATTTGAAATCCCTGACATCTCCCTTAAAAAATTGCAAATTCTTATAATTTTTACTTAAAAGGAATTCAAGGTTTTTCTCAGCACCAGCACGTGAGAGATTATCAAAAATTATTATGTGGTTTGCACTGTCTCTTACCAGGTTCAATGCCAGATTTGTTCCTATGAAACCAGCTCCGCCTGTGATAACAATTTTACTCATCAGTATCCCCTTTCTTATATTATAATGTCTCTGCTTTAAATATATAAAATTATGCTGGTTGAACCTTCTTCCCTATAATGACAACAGAATCTGCTCCGTAGATAATTTTCAAAATCAATTGAACAAAAAAGGATGCCATTGTTTTTGGTGAAAAAGAAAGAAAAAAAGATGGCATTTCATTAACTTTTAAAATGCACATAGTATCAAAACCAGCAAAAGAAAGCAAATTTTTCAATGATAAAGGAGTAAAATGAAAAATTTGAGCAGGAATATGCAAAAGTCCCTTTGACATTCCAGTAAAACCAAGTAATTGCGCAATTTTAAAAAGTAGTAAAGGATGATATGGTGTCTTGATAATAATAATGCCTTCGTTTTTCAGTAGTTTCCTTATGTGATTGAGATATCCCAGAGGATTTTCAAGATGAGCAATCACATCAAACATAGTTACAACATCAAAATAGTTATCAGGAAAATCTGATTTTTTTATATCGCAACAAATAACATCAAAACCTCTTTCCTTACAATATTGAACTGCAAACAACGATGTTTCAATACCACAAACATCAAATGAATGTTTTTTCGCAATTTCAAGAAATATACCGGTTCCGCAACCTGCATCAAGAAGTTTACCACAGGGTATCTCAATACAATTTTCAATTTTTTTCAAAAGTTTTTCAAAATATCTCTTCCTTTTGAAATATGGCTTAATGTACCAGGTAGAAAAATATTTTTCATCATATTTCACAAAAGTGTTCGTGGAAGAAAATATCACATGGCATTTTTTACATTTTCTCGCAAAATAATTTTTATCACTCCATATCAAATCTGTATCCCGTCTGCAAACAGGACATAAGACATTATTCAAAACCTGTTTTTCAGTAGTACCCATATCGCAATCAGTCCGTCCTTCCATTTGATTTTTTTGCCTTCTCGTTTACTTCGCGGATTATATTTAATCGGGATTTCATGTATCTTAATTCCTCTTTTTGCTAATTTTGCTGTAACTTCAGGACAAAATTCAAAACCCTTACAACGAAGGTTTATTGATTTGATTACATCTGTTTTGAACATCTTGTAACAGGTTGGTTCATCTGTTATTGATGTTCTGTAAAGAATGTTTGAAATCCAGGATAATAACCTGCCACCAAGATAAAAAGAAAAAGATGATTTTGGATTTTTACCAAGTATTCTTGAACCATAAACAACCTCTGCTTTGCCCTCTTCAATTGGCTTGCTTAATTTAATAAAATCCATCGGGTCATATTCAAGGTCTGCGTCCTGAATAACAACAACATCTCCACTGACATATTTCAAACCTTCTCTTATGGCAGAACCTTTGCCTTCATTTTTACTTTTGAATATTATTTTTAAATTTTGTTCACCAGTGGTCATCTGAATTTCTTTTAAAATTTCTGTTGTTCCGTCTTTACTTCCATCGTCAACAATAATGATTTCTTTTTCAACAGGAACACGAATAAGTTTTTGAAAAATTTCTTTTATCGTGGTACGTTCATTGTATACTGGAACTATGATAGAAAGTTTCATGTCTTCCTCTGACAATGCAATCGATTGAAAATCCACAAAAATCCACTTGAAGCAAACATAATAACGAATGGTTCAATTGCCACCCTGTAACGGATGGATGCAAGAAATATCATATGAAAAACAGTAAAAAAAACAATCATACCAGTCAAAAACAGTGTATTCAAATTTCTGGGAGAAACAAAAATACCCAGAACAAAAAATGGCAACATCAATCCAAAACTAAAAATACTAATAATTCTGTATATCGTTTTTGTGTATTCAGATGCATTTGGAACAACATTCCAGAATCTGATAAACTTGTTCCAGAGCAGCCAGGCAAATCTTTTCGGGTTTTGTTTGATGCAATCTATGGTAAGTTTATAAAACACCTGGTCTCTTTTTGATTCCTCAATCTGCCATACACCTTCAGGAAAATACCTGCAGGGTCCACCATCTGAATAAGGATTATTCCCTTCCCAGAATACTGCACCGCCCATTGTAGTTCCAGGAACAAAACTACCAAGCACAATAAAATTTCTGATAATCCAGGGTGTTAAAATAATAATAAATCCTGCCATAGCAAAGACAATTTTTTTGAATTTCACTACACATGATGCCTTTGAAAGAATAATAAATAGTAAACAAAAGGGAAAAAATAACTCCATTGTTGGCCTACACAAACCCGCAAGACCGGCAAAAATACCAGGAATAAATCCATAAACCGGTGATACCCTGCTTTCTGCAAGTTTAATAAAAGCATAAATACAACAAATAACAAGGAATATGAACAATGTCTCTGTCAGCAGGAAACCTGAGTAAAAAATGAAAAAAGGATAAACAGATGAAATGGCAAGAGAAAAGATTGCAATTTTTTCATTGAAAACTTTTCTCGCAAGAAAATAGATAAAAATACAACTAACGGATGACAGCAATGCCTGGACAATCCTTATGCCTGTAATTCCAGTATTAAGTTTTGCAAATAAAACAAGAAACAATGGATACAAAGGAGGTCTGTATGCTTTCAATGTTTCAGATACCATTAAACCTTTTCCAGTAATGAAATTATTGACAATTTTCCAGTATTCATACTCATCATCAAAATAAAATTTTGTTTTAAGAGAAAAAACAAAAATTATCCTGATGATAAAAGCCAGTAGAAAAAAAATAAAAACTATCTTCCCCGAATTTTTTCCAGCCATATTTTTATCCTGAAGGCGAAAAAGGAATTGTGTCCATAAATACCTATTCTTGGCAGGCAATATGAATCATATTTTCCTTTCCAGTTTGTAACGACTGCACCAAGATAACCTGCATTTTTCACTGTTTGTCTGATTTTTTCGTTCTGTCTGCCATAGGGATAACAGAAAAAATTGATTTTCCGACCAATATTTTTTTGCAAAAATCTTTTTGAATCAAAAATCTCATCCCACAATTGCTTTTTGTCAAGCGTCGTAAGGTCAGGGTGTGTAAGAGAGTGAGAACCAAAATCAATCCCTGACTTAATCATTTCATGAATTTCCTTCCACTGCAAATATCTATCTTTTTCTCTGTCTGTGTATTTTTGATAAATTTTCTCTGTTCCAATAAAGTGGGCAATAAGAAAAATTGTTGCTTTGATATTGTATTTTGTCAGAATTGGAAAAGCAAAAAAATAATTATCAGCAAAACCATCATCAAAAGTAATGCAAAATTTTTTATCTGAGACCTTTTCATCAAGATAATCGTAAAGAGAAACAGGTTTAAAACCCTTTTCCAGTAAAAATTTTATATGTGATTCAAATATTTCAGGATTTACACTTAATGCATCATCACGATACCATGGATTTATTCTGTGATAAGCAAGTATCATAATTTCACCTTAATTTTTTGAATCTGTATCTTATAATTAACCATATCATCTTCATACCCAGAATTAAAGATTTTCTGAAACTTCCTGTGACAGATGACTTGCCAACCCTTGGCTTGTAATTTACAGGAATTTCTATAAATTTTATTCCTGATTTTGCCACAAGAATGGTTAATTCTGGACCAAAATGCTGTGTTCCAATAGTAAAATATTTTTTTACTTTTTCATAAACATTTCGTTTTATCAATCTCATCGTGCAACCAACATCAGTCAGTGTTGTTGTGTTGTATAAAAACTCAAGGAGTTTTGCAACTGACCAGTTACCCCATTTCAAAAATGCTCCCATATTAGCACCCTGCCAGATAAGTTCCCTTGTTGTTCTTGTTCCAATAACATAATCAAAATCATCACTGTAAGCAAGCAGTTTAATAACATCCTTTCCAGAAAATGTCCCATCTGGTTCAGAAATAATAAGAAGATCTCCTGTTGCTTCCTCAAGACCCTTCCAGATTGCATAACCATATCCCTGTCTTTTTTCATATACAAGCCGGGCAGATGTCTTTTTTACCTCTTCGTCGGTTCCTTCTACAGCATTATTATTCACCACAACAATTTCATCAACAAATCCTGAGGCAAAAAAGTCATCAATTGCATGTCTGATTGAATCCTTTTCATTATAAGTCGGAAAAATCACACTAACTTTTTTATTCCTCCACATATCTTTTTTCTCCAATGATTACATTATGTGCGCATATAAAATTCAACACTGGAACATTTTCAACTCCCTTTTCGAGAAAAACAAAAAGTGGCATAAGAAATTCAGGACAAAAATCAGGAACAAATCCCATCCTTTTATATTTAATTATTTCAATCCTGTTTTTCTTGAGTTCTGCCAGGATATCTTTTGCAGAAAATATCCTTTCCCTGCCAGTATCTTGAGGCACACGTTTCATCAAAAATCTCCAGTAAGGGTTAATTTTGTTATGATCCCAGATCAATAATCGCCCTCCTGGTTTAAGGACACGAACCATTTCAGAGATCACACTGGATAAATCTTCAAAAGGGATATGATGGAGAGTTGCCACACATAAAACACCGTCAACACTGTGTGAAGAAAAAGGAATACTTTTGGCATGACCGCAAACAATCCTTCCAGGGAGTCGAATTTTCGCTATCTCAACCATCTTCGGAGAAAAATCAAGACCATAGACATCCCAGCCACACTGTGCCAGATGATACGCCAGTAGCCCTGTTCCACATCCCACATCAAGAATTTTTACTCTTCCTTTAAAATATTTTTTGATGAACATCACCCGTTTTTTGATATAATGATCACGTATGTGCTGAGCAAAAATTGAATCATAAATCCTGGCAACACAGTCGAAACTATGACACATTTGTTGTTTCATTTTTTTTAAGTGATATTAACGCGTAAATTGTCAAAATAAGCATAAATGGCATTATAGGAAACCTGTATCTTATGGCTGACCGAATTAAAATCGTGACAGTTGAAAAAGTTATAACAAATCCATGGAGAACAAAAAACTTTCTCCATTCGCGAAGGGCAAGGAAAAAACCTATCCATCCGAATATGACCAGTGGACACTCTGTGAGAAAACTTATAACAATATGCTTTTTACTGTAAGGTTGTCCAGGGCCTGAAATTGTATGCGGGTAAAACCTCCAGAATCTAATAAATCTATCCATTACAAGTTTTAAATATGTCCCAGGATTTTCTTTCACAAATTCTAATCCCATTCTGTAAAATTTTCTGTCTGTTTCAACCTCTGACAACCCTCTAAATTCTTTGATATCTTCATTATGATAAAATCCATTTGGATCAGAAAGAGATTTTTCATTGTTTGCAATATAAAAAACAACCCCTCCTTCTGTTGAACCTAATAAAAAGGTATGATGAATTTTATAGTTCCGTATCACCCATGGAGTAATGACCAAACACCCGGTAAACAACAGAAACAATCTGGGTATCAAATTTTTTCTGTTGAAGAAAAAATAAATCACTAATACCGGTAACATGACAATCACAACTGGCCTGGTAAGAAATAATAAACCAAACACAATTCCTGTATAAAAAGACCAAAATAATGTATCCTTCCTCATTGTATATATGGCAGCAAATGCGAGTAGAACCATCAGAAATGCTGCAAGGGTTTCAGGTGCAAGATATCCAGTCCAGAAAATTGCCGCAGGATATACTGCATAGAGAGATGAACAAATAATACCTGCCTTTCTATTGATAATAAGTCCTGCCAAAAAAAACAAAAGAATAGATGTAACGGAACTTATGAAAGCAAGACCAATTTTTGCTGCCAGATAACTGTGTCCAAACAAATAGTAAATACCAGCCAGAAACAACGGAAAACCAGGCGTCCGCCAAGAATAAAATGGCTCTCCATCAGGAAAATATGGATTATTCACCCAGTAGCCCTGACCTGTGGCAAGTTTCCATCCCAATTCATCCCACCAATCACCCCATACATCAATTGAATTGTCAAGTGTAAGAATAAAGCCAATCCTCAAAATTAAGGCAACAAAAAAAATCAAAAGAACAATTTTTATGTCTTTTTTTTCCATATCAAAATCACAGGATTTGGATGACACCAGTCATAAGGAATTTTTTCAGGATTTGGAAAAACCCATTTAAAAAACTTCGCATCCTTTCTGAATTCCTTAATAAGGTTATAACCCTTTAACATTTCTTTTATTTCCAGCAAAGACCCTCCTCTGACCCACTGGTATTCACTGACAATGAAATATTCTGATTTTTTTATTGTTTGTCTTGATGCACCTATCAATATATTATATTTCAAAAATTGAAATGGTGGTGTTCTCCATGGTGAGGGTGCTTCAAAAATACCAATTTTTGATTTTTCAGGAATATTTTCATTAATCCATCTTCCTGCAGAAGTACGAATGTTTTCTCCAGAAAAAAGATTAAGATAAGCAAAAGTAAATATCATAGTCCATACTAAGACAGGCAAAATCAGAAAAACAGAAAACTGATGTTTTATCTTTGTTAAACCGAATAGTGAAAACAGAAATAAATACGGATAAACAATAAAGGCATAATGTACCCATTTACCAGTCGTAAGTCCCAAGTACAGAAATCCTGGAATTAAACTGAAGAAAAGTATGAAAAAAATTTTTTCTCGTTTTATAAAACATAAAATCAAGCAAAATATCAAAAGAAGCAGGATTCCTTTACCAAGCCCGTATCCTAATGAATCAGTCAAAAAATATTTAAGATTTTCAAAACTTGCAGAACCTTTCCAGTATGATTGAATGTAAAACATCTCGTTTATGAACTCTTTCCAGGATATAATTACATAAGGATTTGTAATAAAATAGGCAAACAAAAAAAAGAAAACTGATAGAACAAGATTTTTCAGAAGTTCTGTAAAGTTTTTTGAAGTTAAAAAGATTACACAGATGCATGTAAAAAATATGTAACCATAAGAAAGTAAAGTTCCCATTGAAAGACCTGCAAAAACTGAAGAAAATATAAGCCATCCAGTTTTCCTATTTTCAAAAAAGTTAATGATTCCATAAAAGGTCACTATAACCCAGAACAATCCGAAGGTATATGGCTTTAAATAGTGAGACCAGAGAACAAAAACAGGTGTAACAACAAACAGTAAACTCGATAAAAACGCTAAGTGTATGTTTTTTGAAATCTTTCTTGAAAGGAAAAAGAAAACAATGGCAGAAAGAATAAAAACAATAGCACCAAACAATCGTGACAGAATATATAATTTTCCAATTTCTTCAGGATTTTTCAAATAAAAAGCCCTATCAGATTTAAGATTAACAATTTTGAAAATAGAACATCCCTTCAAAAAAGCACCAAGTGGATAAAGATATACACCACCGTATTCAAAAAAATGAGGATTAAAATTATGTTTTGATGGATCCATTTTACTTAAACTGGCAATCGCAGCCTGTTCATCCGCACCATATGAACGAAAAAGATAACTTCTTAAAGTATTCACCATTTCTTTTGAAATAACAATCTTTTTCTTTTTTACATCAACAACAATTTTTTCTTCAGGGTTATAATCGAGTTTGTAAGGAGCACCATAATAAACCTGCATCTCTCTAATTTCCTCATGTGTACTTAGCATAGGATTTAGAAAGGCATCAAGAACTTCTTCATCTCCAAAAACAAGATCAATTCTTTCCCTGTCAGGAATTCCCCAGTTTATTCCTTTAGTATGAAACAATAGTCCCACAAGTATCAATATTGCAAGATAAAATTTTTTAATCATAAATCCTGTATTTTATGATGGTAAAAATTGCCTTAAAACCATCAATCCAACCAATCTTTTTACCTTTTTTTCTCGGATTATAAGAAATAGAAACTTCTTTGATTTTGTTTCCCTTTTTTAGAATTTTGCATGTGATTTCAGGTTCAATCTCAAAACCATCTGATTTCAATTTAAGACCCTTCAGGATTTCGCTTGAACATAATTTGTAACATGTTTCCATATCAGTAAGGTGCGAACCAAAAAAAATGTTTGTCAATAGTGTCAAAAATTTGTTTGCAAGTAAACTGATCAGTGGTATTTTTTTCCTTGTGAGAAACCTTGAACCATATATAATTTTGTGATCTTTATCAATAGCATCAATCAATTTTAAAATATCAAACGGATCAAGTTCAAGGTCTGCATCCTGAATCACAATGTAATCTCCTGTCGCAACATTAATCCCTGTTCTGATGGCTGCTCCTTTACCTTTATTCTGTTTATGCCTGACTATACAAAGATTTTCAAACCTGGAAGATTCTGCTTTTAAAATTTGGTAAGTTGAATCTGTTGAACCATCATCAACAACAATAATTTCTTTTTCAAATGGCAGGGATGAAATTTTTTTCAAAACCTCAGCAATCGTTTCCTGTTCATTGTATGCGGGTATCAATACTGAAATTTTCATAATAATATCATAATATACAAACAGAACAACTCAAAATTTCCAGGTCAGTGGTATGACGATTTCTGTGGTAAAATATATAAACAATGATTGATGCGATATTAATTGGAATACTGCAGGGAATTACAGAATTTCTTCCTGTCAGCAGTTCGGGTCATATTTTATATGCAGGAAAGATGTCATTGATTCCTGGATATCAGCTGCCTTTATGGATTTCTGTTCACATGGGCACAGTGATTTCCATTGTTCTTTATTTCAGGAAAAGAATCAAAAAAATGCTTGTGTCTCTGGTAAATCTGAATAGTCCTGAATATCGCAAGGAACATCTTCTATGGAAAAATTTAATCATTGCATCAATCCCTGCTGCTATTGTGGGAATACTGTTTGATTCATATATCGAAAAAATAGCAACTTTGACTGTTCTTGGGTATTGCTGGATTATTAATGGAATTATTCTGATTGCTGGCGAACTTCTCAGTAAAAACAAAAGAAATACTGATTCAAACGATTTATTATCAGCCATTGTCATTGGCATATTTCAGGCAATAGCAATACTCCCAGGAATATCCCGTTCAGGAGCAACAATCACAGCAGCAAGGAACATGGGCTTTTCTCCTGAAAGGGCATTTGAATTTTCTTTTTTTCTCGGAATATTAACGATTACAGGTGGTTTTATTCTTGAACTTGCGAAAAGCCCGGGAAGTTTTACAATTGACTGTTTCATTGCAGGTGTATCAGGTTTTATATCAGGATATATTGCGCTGATGATACTTTCAAAAGCAGTTCAAAAAGCAAAAATGAAGTGGTTTGGAGTTTATACAATCATTGCAGGTTTCATCACACTGGCACAACAATGAAAAAACACAAAATCATGCAGGTATTATCAAAAAAAATTTATAAAGAAAAATTCGTTGAATTATTGCTTGAAAACGATCTTACTCCATTTCCACGAGCAGGACAATTCCTTCATATTCTGACAGGTGGAGCATTTATACGCAGACCATTATCCATCGCAGGATGTACAGAGAATTCAGTACGAATACTTTTTGAAATAAAAGGAAAAGGCACAAAAAAGCTTTCAGAGATATCAAAAGGGCAATACCTTGATATTGTTGGACCGGTTGGGAATAATTTCCCTTTGCCTGACAGAAAAAAAGAAATTTCTCTTGTTGCTGGTGGAATGGGTCTTGCACCATTACTTTTTCTGGCTTCGCAACTAATTTCAGAAAAAATGAATTTTAAATTTTTCTATGGAGCAAGGGATAAAGGACATTTGCTTGATTTCCTTTTACCGAAAGGAGATTATAAAAAATTCATTTCTACTGATGACGGAAGTGATGGAGAAAAATTAACTGTTGTGGAAATGTTTGAAAGAAAACTTAACAATGAAAAAACAGATATTGTTTTTGCCGCAGGACCATATCAAATGCTAAAGGCACTCAGTGAAATATGCAGGAACAATAATATTGAGGCATATGTTTCTCTTGAAAATATCATGTTCTGTGGACTTGGTGTATGTCAGGGCTGTGTCACTGAGACCATAAACGGATATAAAAGAGTGTGCAGGGATGGACCTGTTTTCGACCATAGAGAAATCAAATGGACTTAAAGCAATTGAAAATTAAACTCGGGAAACTTGTGCTTGATACACCGGTACTACCTGCCAGTGGAACATTTGGTTATGGAGATGAACTTCAGGATGTGACTGATTATAAATTTCTTGGTGCAATCATTACAAAAACACTTACATGGGAACAAACACAGGGAAATCCACCACCAAGAATATGGGAGTTTGAAAATGGTTTAATGAACAGTATTGGACTTCAAAATATTGGTGTCAGATGTTTTGCCAGTGAAAAACTGAGCTGTTTGAAAAAATTAAAAAAACCTATCATTGTAAGTGTTGGTGGGAAAAGTCCTGAGGATATATTGAAATGTATTGAGTTCCTTGACAGGAAAAATGGAATCAGTGCATTTGAATTGAATTTATCCTGTCCGAATATAAAAACATCAAAAATCATTTCAGAAGACCCTCGCTCTACTTTCAACATCATAAAAAAAGTAAAAAAGATTACCGATAAAATTATCATTGCAAAATTAAGCCCTAATGTTAGAGATATTTGCGAAACAGGCATTGCAGCAGAAGAAGCAGGTGCAGACATTTTATGTGCTGTAAATACATACAAGGGTTTATATTATGATTGGAACAATAAAAAAATGTATACTGGTGGAGTGTCTGGCAGTATGATTTTTCCCATGGCATTAAGGGCTGTATATGAACTTTATCAAAAGGTCTCTATTCCTATCATAGGTGTTGGTGGGATAAGTTCAGAAAAAAGAGCACTTGAAATGATTTTTGCAGGTGCTTCAGCAATAGGACTGGGTACATTTTTGATAATTAATCCAGAACTGCCGATGAAAATTTGCAAATTCCTTATTGATTATTTAAAAACAAACCACACAAATTTACAATCAATCATTGGTCTGTATAATGAAAAAAGACAAAAAGAAACAGATTGTTGAAAAAAAAGACATAAAAGTTTTAAACAGCAGCAATGTCCTTTCTCCACTTACTTTCATTAAGGGTATCCTTATTGTTTTCCTTTTTCTCAGACCATTTTTTGATGGATTTGCGTATCCTGGTTTTAATCATATGTTCAGTATATCAATTTTTGTGCTTCTAACAATTTCAATCTTTATAAACAGAAAAACATTAATCTTCTCACCTGGTCAATTTTTTTTCTTCATTTTTATCATTTACTGTTTTGCAGGACTTCTATTTTTCTGGAATCTGTGGTATGTAGTAATAAAAGAATGTTCATATTTGCTCACCCTTTTTGCAATCTGGGTTCTTTTCAAAACAAATTTCTCTGAAAAAGATTTTAAGATTGTAAGTTTCATAAGTATTTTAACACTTGGCTTAATTGCTGCCTATGGTATTTATCAATATTTCTGGGGACTTGAAATTACAAGACAAACAATAATGCAACATCCTGAAATGATAAAAAATATGCCCGAAACATATATTGACCGAATGGCAAGCAACAGAATTTTTTCAACATTTGTTTATCCAAATACCTTTGCTGGCTATCTTTTAATGCTTTATCCTGTTGTGTTTTTTTCAATTCTTTCAAGTTCATCCTTGCCTCTAAAAATTTTCAATGGCATTGTTCTTGCTGCAATATTACCTGTTTTTGCAGCCACAGAATCAATGGGTGGATGGTTTTGCTTTCTTCTGATTTCATTTTTAATGCTACTGTTTTTCATTGTACCAAAGAAACTTTATCTTCAAACATGTGCAATAGTTTTCATCGTTAGTACTTTTATGGTTATTGCAGGTATTAAGTATGGTTTTTTACCAAAAATCAGTTCATTGACAGACAGAATGAATTACTGGTCATCAGCAATATCCATATTCAAAAACCATTATCTTACAGGCATTGGTCCTGGAAATTTTTCTCAATTCTATTTAAAATTCAAAATTCCAGGGGCAATGGAAGCAAAATACGCACATAATCTTTTTTTCGAAATAATTTCCTGCACAGGTATCATTGGATGCATTATTTTCCTGTTGACATGTTTTTACTTCGTTAAAAGAAACATTAACAATTTTCTCTACTCAAAAGAACCATTATTTGCTGGTTTTACTTTTGCAACAATTGCAACATTTCTCCATTTCATGGTTGATTTTCATTATCAAAATGCAGCAATCACTGTCATATTATTTGCATTTGTGGGACTGATAGAATCGCATCCAGTTATTACAGACCAACCATTACGTAAATTGACAAAATTGCTTGCAGGAAGTATGATATTTTTGTCCTTTATATCAGGTGTAGTTGAATTTAAATCATGGCGAGTGGAAAAAATCATAGGAGACATAGAAGAAGGTAAATATCGAGATAACCCAATTCAGGCTCTGGAATATGCAGGTAACATATTTCCTGAACCTGAAGCATTTTTTATGCAGGGTCAAATATTTAAATTTGCCTATTTTCAAACAAAAAACATTGAATTTGCTGAAAAAGCCATTGATGGTTATAAAAAAGCTGTAACATTGAATCCTTTTTCAGCCCGATATCACAGGGCTCTTGCTGAAATGCTTGAAGCCATCGGAAGATTTGAAGAGGCAGAAAAAGAATTTGTGCAAATGATTGAATGTTATCCATCAAAATCACTTTACAATCTTGAAATTGGATTGTTTTATAAAAAAATCGGTAAGGATGAACTTGCAAAAATTTATATTGAACGGAGTGAAAAACTTCCCCCCAGCAGTAAGGACGAAGTTAGAATAATTGAGGAATACAAAAATGGAAAAAATCTTTGAAATACAGGTAAGAAAAGTTGAAAAACCCTGTTTTGTAAAAGGGGAAGAATCTTCTGGAATCAAACCAGGTGATTTATGCATCGTGGAATTTACAAAGGGAACCCAGGACTATGCTCGAGTATGGTCAGTACTCGATTCGTCACATCAGGATGCAAATCTAACAATTTCAGGTAGAATCATTAGAAAACTTACAGAACAGGATATGCTAATTATTAAGGAAAATGATCAACTGAAAAAGGATGCATTCAGAATATGTAATGAAAAAATCAAGGAAATAAATCTGCCGATGAAACTCATTGACGTTACATATTCCTTTGACAGAACAATCATAACATTTTATTACTGGGCTGCAGGACGCATTGATTTCAGGAAACTGGTAAAGGAACTTGCAAGTATATTCAACTGCAGAATTGAAATGAGACAGATTGGATTAAGGGATGAAGCAAAAATCAAAGGTGGTTATGGTATATGTGGACAGGAAATTTGCTGTCATAGATTTTTAAAGGATTTCGAGCCCATTACAATGAAACTTGTGAAGACACAGAATTTACCCCTTGATATGAGTAAAATATCAGGTCTGTGTGGAAGATTAATGTGTTGTTTAATATTTGAAAGCAAAATGTATGAAGATGAGGAGAGCGAACAATGAAATTCTATGTCACCACACCGATTTATTATATCAATGATCAACCTCATATTGGACACTGTTACACAACAATTGCTGCTGATTGTCTTTCAAGATATCACAGAATTACAGGAAAGGATGTTTTCTTTCTTACAGGAACTGATGAACACGGCGAAAAGATTGCCCAGGCAGCTGAAAAAAAGGGAATGACAGTTCAGCAATTTTCTGACCAGATGTCAGAGATATTTAAAAAAATGTGGGAAAAACTCGGCATTTCATATTCAAGATTTATTCGAACCACAGAAGTTCAACATCAAAATACTGTAAGACAGGTATTTAAGAAACTGATGGAAAATGGAGACATTTATCAGGGAGAATATTCAGGTTATTACTGTATACCATGTGAATTTTTTATACCAAAGACAAAGATTGACCCATCAAAACCTGTCTGTCCTGACTGTGGCAGGGAAGTAAAAATACTCAAGGAAAAATCATACTTCTTCAGATTATCAAAATATGAAAAATCCCTTCTTTCTTACCTTGAAAAAAATCCTGAAATGATTCAGCCACCATTTCGTCTTGAAGAAGTTACGAACTTCATATCTCAGGGGTTGACAGACCTTTCTATTACAAGACAGCATACTGTTTGGGGAATTGAATCGCCTACAGAAGAAAAATATTCCATTTATGTATGGTTTGACGCACTTTTGAATTATCTCACAGGTGTTGACTATGCTGATGGAAAACCCAATAAATACTGGCCTCCTGATGTTCAGTTGATAGGAAAAGATATTTTAAGATTTCATTCTATTATCTGGCCAGCAATACTGATGGCTCTTGGATTGGAACTTCCTGAGAAAATTTTTGCACATGGGTGGTGGACTGTTGGCAGTGAAAAAATGTCAAAATCAAAAGGAAATGTTATTAATCCGATTGAATTGATTGACCGTTTTGGTGTAGATGGATTCAGATATTTCCTCTTGAGAGAAGTCCCATTTGGGCTTGATGGTGAATATTCTGAAGAAAAATTTATCAAAAGATATAACAGTGATCTTGCAAACGACCTTGGAAATCTGGTCAACAGAACCATAAACCTTGTTGAAAAGTTATTCAATGGAATTTTACCCTCTGGATTTATCAGTTCTGATATAGAAACAGCCATTGATAGCACAATAAAAAATGTTGACCATTATATGACAAATGTTTCATTTTCTGAGGCACTTACTGAAATCTGGAAACTGGTGGGCGAATTTAACAAGCTCCTTGATAAGGAAAAACCATGGACTGCACCCATTGATTCAGCGAAGAATACACTATCTCAGTGTATTGCCGGAATTTCCATTATCTCTTTCCTTGTTTATCCATTTATACCCGAAACATCAAAAAAAATATGGAAGATCCTTAACATTGAAGAAAGTGTGGCAAATAAAATTATTTTAAATAAGGATGTTATGAAAATACCTGAGGGCACAAAAGCAGGAAAAAGGGAAATTCTTTTTACAAGGATAAAAATATGAAACCTGTTTTTAACAGAATCTTGCTGAAACTTTCCGGACAGGCACTTGCTGAAAATGGTCAATTTGGAATCAATTCTGAATCTTTGATTTCAATTTCAAAAGAAATTAAAGAAGTAACTGAACTCGGTTGTCAGACAGCCATTGTAATAGGCGGAGGAAATATTTTCAGGGGTATCACACGTGATGACAGGGTTATTGATGAAATCACAGGAGATTATATGGGAATGCTTGCAACAGTGATTAATGGACTGGCACTTCAAAGTTGCCTTGAAAAAATGAATGCAATTACAAGGGTTCAAAGTTCATTTGAGATGCGACAGTTCTGCGAGCCATACATTAGAAGACGTGCAATCAGACACCTTGAAAAAGGAAGAATAGTAATATTTGTGGGAGGAACAGGAAATCCCTATTTTACAACAGATACTTCTGCTGCATTAAAAGCAATCGAAATCGGAGCAGAAGTAATCTTAAAAGCCACAAAGGTTGATGGAGTTTACACAGACGACCCATTAAAAAATAAAAAGGCAAAACGATATGAATTCCTCACTTACAAAGAAGTACTGAACAATGACCTGAAAGTAATGGATAACACTGCGATAACCCTTTGTATGAATAACCATTTGCCAGTCATTGTCTTTAATCTTTTCAGAAAAGGCAATTTGAAACAGATCGTATGTGGAAAAGGATTAAAAACAGTAATCGCTGATAAAAATTCAACAATCTTTAAAAGGGAGGTGTCATGATAAAACAGATATGTCAGGAAGCAGAAATGGAAATGAAAAAGGTTGAAGATAATTTTGTTAAAGAAATGAATAACCTTCGACTCGGTCGTGCATCTGTAGCCCTTCTTGAAGGAATACTTGTTGAATACTATGGCTCAAAACTTCCCATCAATCAGGTTGCCACTGTATCAATTCCAAATCCACAAACACTTGTGATACAACCGTGGGATAAATCCATCACTGATAAGATCGTAAAAGCAATTCAGATGAGCAACCTTGGATTCAATCCAGTTGCTGACGCTACAAATATAAAAATTTCTGTTCCACCATTAAGTGAAGAAAGAAGAAAAGAACTTGTCAAAGTTTTAAGAAAACTTGAAGAACAGGCAAAGGTTGAGATCCGTGAGATACGAAGAAAAATAAAGGAAGAACTCAAAAAACTTGAGAAAGAAAAGAAAATTTCTGAAGATGACTCATTCAAGGCAACAGAAGAACTTCAAAAAATCACAGACAAATACATTGAAGAAGTTGAAAAAAAAGCAAACATTAAAGAAAAGGAAATACTTGAATCCTGAAGATAAACATTTTGTCATTGCTATCGATGGACCTGCAGGTGCTGGGAAAAGCACTGTCGCAAAGATTGTAGCAAAAAGATTGAATTTTCTCTATGTTGACACTGGAGCCATGTATCGTGCATTAACATTGAAGGCATTGAAACAAAACATTGATTTTCACAATCCCCAGGCATTAATAGAAATGGCAAAGGACACCACAATAGAACTCATTCAAAATGGCGATTCTTACAGAGTACTGCTGGATGGTCAGGATGTAAGCAACGAGATACGAACAGAACAGGTAAGTACAAACAGCCATTTTGTTGCTTCAATCCATGAAATAAGACAATTGTTATGGGATATCCAGCGCTCTTATAGAAAAAACCATGACATTGTAATGGAAGGTAGAGACATAGGTAGCAAGGTATTCCCTGATGCTCAATTGAAAATTTATCTTGATGCATCAGTACAGGAAAGGGCGAAAAGAAGATATCTCCAGTTGAAACAGCAAGGGATTGAAGAAGATATTGAAAAACTTCAGAGAGAAATCGAAATCAGAGACCAAAGGGACAAAAACAGGGAAATTGCACCTTTGAAAAAACTTGATGATGCAGTTGTGATTGATACAACATTTATGACAATTGAACAGGTTGTCTCGGCTATTATTGACCTTTATAAAGAAAAGACAGGAAAAGTTTAGAATCTTTTTCTATTATCCCTGCGGGGTTCTCTTCTCAGTAATCCACTATGAAGGCTATGTTTTTCCTTTTCAATTTCTTCAGTGGTGAGAGCCTGTTTACGACTGAGATTTGCCCTGCCCTGTTCATCAAAACCAATGAATTTTACCTTAATTTTCTCACCAACATTTACCACATCTTCAACCCTGTTGACTCTTGTTGGTGCAAGTTCTGAAATATGAACAAGCCCTTCCAGTTCATTGAAAAATTTCACCATGGCTCCAAAAGGAAACACCCTTGTCACAGTCCCTTCATAAATTTTTCCATGCTCAGGTTCCTCAATAATTGCCTTTATTTTTTCAACTGCTTTTTGACATTTTTCAATATCACTGCTGTAAATAGAAACTGTACCATCATCTTCTATATCAATTTCTACCCCTGTCTCATCAATAATTTTTCTAATTGTCTTTCCGCCACCACCGATGACAAGTCCAATTTTATCAGACGGCACCTTAAGTGAAACAATTCTTGGTGCATACTTTGAAATCTCTGGTCGGGATTTGTCCAGCACTCTGTTCATAATCTCGATAATTCTTTCCCTTGCCTGCCTGCTTTGAATTACTGCCTCTTTCAGGATATCATGGGAAAATTCCATTGTCTTAACATCCATCTGAAATCCTGTAATTCCAACAGATGTCCCTGCAATTTTTAAATCAAGATCCCCAACATGATCTTCTTCACCCGCAATGTCTGTAAGCAAAACATATTGGTCGCCTTCCTTAATCATCCCAAGGGCTATCCCTGCGACATGCCTTGGAAGCGGCACTCCACCATCCATCAGTGCAAGAGAAGAAGCACAAACTGTTGCCATTGAAGAAGAACCATTTGATTCAAGAATATTCGCAACAATCCTTATTGTATAAGGGAAAACTGTCTCTTCAGGAATCAGCGATTGAAGAGACCTTTCCGCAAGAGCACCATGTCCGATTTCTCTACGGGACGGACCTCGAAGAGGACTGGTTTCACCAACACAAAATGGTGGAAAATTATAATGGAGCATAAATCTCTTGGATGTTTCTTCAAAAAGCCCATCAATAATCTGCTGGTCATGTTTTGTACCCAGTGTAACAGATGCAATACATTGCGTCTGACCACGGGTAAAAAGTGCAGAACCATGCGTTCTCGGAAGCAAGCCAACACTACATTCAACAGGTCTGATTTCATCCTTTTTTCTACCATCAAACCTCTTTTCTGAAGACAGTATCATATGCCTGATTGTTTTTTCGAGAACCTTTTCAAATATGATTTGAAGTTCTGCATGTTTTTCTGCCTCAAACTGATTTTTCAATTCTTCAAACATTTGTATGTAATATTCGTTTCTCTGTTTCTTCTCAGGGTAATTCCATATGGATTGCATTTTTTCATTGACAAACTTTTCAACAATTTCCACTGTAGCAGGTTCAGGATTGAACAATTTAGAATATGAAACAGGTTGTCTCCATTCAGAAATTTTTTTTATAAGGGGTCCAATGGCATTAAAGGCAAATTCAGTCGCCTCGATAAATGTATCCTCACTGATTTCCTTTGCCCATCCTTCCATCATGATAATTGATTTTTCTGTACCTGATAACACAAGATTCAAAGAGCTCTTTTCAAGTTCTGAAATTGTCGGATTGATAACAAATTTATCATCAATTCTACCAATCCTTACACAACCTGCCACATCACTGACAGGAAGTCCTGCAAGTAAGACACTGCAACAACCCCCAATAACAGAAAGAATGTCAGGATCATTTTCCTGGTCAACAGAAAGAACAAATGAAATTATTTGAACCTCATCAGTAAAATCATCAGGGAACAGTGGTCTGATAGATCTGTCCATCAGGCGACTGACAAGAATCTCTCTTTCTGAAGGGCGTCCTTCTCTTTTAAAAAAACCACCTGGAATTTTACCAGCAGCAGAAGTTTGTTCCCGATAATCACAGGTGAGAGGGAAAAAATCTCTGATTTCTTCTGACGGTTTGGTGGTGGCAGCCACAAGAACGACTGTTTCGCCGCACGAAACAGTCACAGCACCTGCTGCCTGTTTCGCCAGAAGTCCTGTTTCAATAATGATAGGTTTTCCACCAAGCTCTATTTCCAATCTTTTTATCATTTTCTATTTTCTCAATCCCAGTTTTTCAATGAGAGCCTGGTATGCTGCAAAATCTTTTGTCTGAAGATACTTTAAAAGACGTCTTCTTCTTCCAATCAGTTTCAAAAGCCCTCGCCTTGAATTGAAATCCTTGGGAAATTTCTTAAAATGTTCACCAAGTGCCTCAATTCTTTTTGTAAGTATGGCAATTTGAACCTCAGGAGAACCAGTATCTCCGGGATGCCTTCCAAAATCCTGTTTTATTTTTTCCTTAATTGCTTTTTCAAGCATTTCTTCTTCTCCCGAAAAATTTTTTCACATTTTTATCGTGTGCAATCAGTATATCATTTTATGAAAATTCTGTCAACGAAGATTTATTCCTTCAGGTACCCGATGTCCTTCCTGTAATACATATTTTTGAAGGAAATCTTCTGAACTTTCTCATATGCTTTTTCCCTTGCATCCTCAATTGTGTCTCCAAGCCCGACAACATTCAAAACCCTTCCACCAGCAGTCACAAATCTATCATTTTCTTTTTTTGTTCCTGCATGAAAAATAATGCCGTCCCCGGATACTGACTCAACGCCAGCAATTACAAAACCTGTTTCATATTTCCCTGGATATCCTCCAGATGCAATGACAACATCAACAGCCGCTTTTTTCTTCCATTTAATGTCATATTCTCTTAATCTTTCTTCAGTAGTTGCCTCAAGCAATTCCAGCAGTCCGCTTTCCATCCTCGGCAAAATCACTTCTGTTTCAGGGTCTCCAAATCTCACATTATATTCAAGAATTTCAGGACCATCTTTTGTAATAATCAATCCGAAATAAATGACACCCTTATATTCAATCCCATCTCTTTGAAGTCCTTTTATTGTGGGAATGACAATTTTTTTCTCTATGATTTTTTCAAGTTCACTGTCACATATAGGGACAGGACTGTAGCAGCCCATGCCACCTGTATTCGGACCCTTATCACCATCGTAAATCTTTTTATAATCCCTGGCTGGAGCAAGAGGTATGAAAACTTCTCCATCTGTGATAACAAGATACGAAAGTTCCTCGCCTGTAAGGAATTCCTCTATAACGACCCTGACATTGGTGGATGAAAAAATGTTTTTTTCAAAAACTGCTTCAAGAAAAGATATTGCGTCCTCCTTTCCCTCTGCAATACTAACACCTTTTCCTGCTGCAAGTCCATCGTACTTGATAACAACGGGAAATTCAGTTTTTTCAATTATTCTTTTTGCCTGCTGAAAGTTATCGGCGACAGAAAATTTTCCTGTCGGAATATTATGTTGTGCCATGAATTCCTTTGCCCAGACCTTTGACGCCTCAAGCATTGCTGCTTTCCTGGTAGGACCAAAAATTTTCAATCCCTTTTTCCTGAAAATATCAACCAGCCCATCTGCAAGTGGATTTTCCGGACCAACAACTGTCAGATCAATTTTTTCCTTTTTTGCAAATGTTGCGATTTCCTGATAATGGCTAACTGGAATGTCAACAAGATTTGCAATTTCTCCTATGCCACCATTGCCTGGCAGAGCATAAAGTGTACCAGAATCCATTTCAGACGCAATCTTCCAGCATATTGCATGCTCACGTCCACCACTTCCTATTACAAGTATTTTCATCTCAAGACAGGCTTACTCTCCAATAATCCTGGTCTCCTCATCAAGGTATATTCCTCTCAGATTCATCTCCAGGGTATGGGGTGCAGGTGAAGCCTCAAAACCTGTTTCTTTTGTAATCTTTCCCTCATTAATTAATTTTACAAGGTGCTGATTAAATGTCTGCATACCTGCCTCTTTATCAGCAGCAATAGCACTTGGAATCTTGCCAATTTTGTCTTCCATAATTAATCTTGAAACAATTGGAGTAACAATCATTATTTCACAGGCAGGAACCATTCCTGTTCCATCCTTTTTGGGGAGCAATTTCTGACAGCAGGTCGCACGAAGATTATAGGCAAGAATCTTTCGTATCATCTCGTGCTGGTTCTGCGGGAAAAAGTCAAGAATTCTATTAATTGTTGTCACAGTGTCAACTGTATGCAGGGTACTGAACACAAGGTGGCCTGTTTCACATGCCCTGATCGCTGCTTCAAATGTCTCGGTATCTCTCAATTCTCCAATGAGGATAATATCAGGGTCTTCACGAAGAACCCTTTTCAGGGCATCATGAAAAGAAAGTGTATCAATCCCAACCTCACGTTGATTAATGAGACAATTCTTATCAGTGTAAACATATTCAATCGGGTCTTCGATTGTAATAATGTGAAGCGCCTGCTTACTTGTATTGATGTATTCTATCATTGCTGCAAGTGTAGTGGATTTTCCGCAACCAGTTGGACCTGCAACAAGAACAAGACCTGTCGGAAAATCACAAATTTTTTCTAAAACAGCAGGTAATCCCAGTTGTTCAAAAGAGGGGATGCTGGACTTGATCCTTCTCATTACAATACCGATATTTCCACGTTGCCTGAATATATTAACACGGAATCTTCCTGTTTCAGGTGATTCTGTTGCAAGATCCATCTCCATATTCTCGATAAACTGAGCCCTCTGTTTCTCATTCATAATGCTGAAGGCATATTGTTCAATTTCCTGGGCAGTTAGTACAGGATAATCAGAAACTTCCTGAAGAATGGTTTTTATTCTGAAAAAAGGCTTTCTTCCTGCCTTAAGATGCAGGTCTGAGGCATCAATTTCAGCCATCCTTTTCAGCAGATTTTCTATGTTCATTCATCTTCTCCTCCTCCACATCCTTCAGTATTGCATCAAGTATATTCAATGAATCATCAGAAATGGAGGCAACGCCAGAAGAAAGGATTTTATGCCCCTTTTCAGCAAATTGCAATATCAATTTGTAGATATTTTCTTTTTTATCATACTTATCAAGTATTTTCAAGGGTTCTTTCATTTTATTCCACCATCTGAATTAATGCCATTTTGCTTGCATCGCCACGTCTTCGGTCTACTTTAATAATTCTTGTATAACCACCTTTCCTATCCTTAAATTTCTGTCCAAGTTCCAGTACAATTTTCGTGGTCGGCTGGTGATTCAAATATGAGTTAATCCTTCGAATACTGGCAAGGTTTTGATTTTTCCCAATCGTAATCAATCTTTCAACAACTCTTTTCAATTGCTTTGCCTTTGCTTCAGTGGTCATTACCTTTTTATTCTGAAAAAAACTGATTGCCATATTTCTCAAAAGACTTTTCCGATGAGATTTGTTCCTGCTGAGTTTGCGAATATCTTTTTTATGTCTCATGACTGCTCCGTGTCAGACGAATTTCCTTTCAACCTGTAACCCATTTTCTCAACAATTGCTTCTATTTCTTCAATTGATTTTTCTCCTAAGTTTTTCATCTCTTCAAATTTTGCTCGTGGCATTTTAAGAATGTCATTTAAGGTGTTAATATTATGTTTTTGAAGAATGTTCACAATCCTTGTTGGAAGATTCAATTCAGTGACTGGAATATCTGCCTTTTCGAGCTCAGGCTCTGCTTTTGCAGAAACCGGTTGTTCTCCTATGGTTTGATTTTCCCCAATTTTCCCGAAATGATTATTTAAAATATCAGTCGCAATGCTCACTGCATCTGCAGGAGAAATTGCCCCATTTGTCCAGACATCAAGAATTAATTTTTCATAGTCAACAAGCGGACCAACACGTGTATTTTCGACATGAAATGCCACCTTTTTTACAGGTGTATAAATTCCATCAATCAAAATCATGTCCACTGGAATATCTTTTCTCACAAGTTTCATTTTTTCGACAGGAAGATAACCTCTGCCGGAAGTAATCTCAAGTTCAATTGTTAATTCTGTTGACGGATCCAGTGTTGCAATGTGAAGTTCGGGATTCAGAATTTCAACACTTCCATCTGTAATCAAATCCTTTGCACTCAATTCTGAAATTCCTGAAATCTTTATAGAAGACCTGTGCGGAAACTCCGAAATTACTGGTTTACATATCACCTGCTTTAGATTCAAAACAATCTGTGTTGCATCTTCCTTAACCCCAGGAATTGTTGTGAATTCATGCTGAACACCTGAAATCTTTAGCCCTGTGATAGCAACGCCAGGAATACATGACAGCAACACCCTTCTCAATGCATTTCCTACAGTCACACCAAAACCCCTTTCAAGTGGTTCAACAATCAATTTCCCATAATTGTTTCTATATGTTTCTTTTTCCCACATTATTCTTGACGGAAATAGAAAAGCCAATGTCTTTTGTTCCATAATTTCCACCTCACTTTGAATAAAAGTTAATAATCAGATGTTCATCAACAGGAATACTGACTTCTTCTCTTGTTGGATACCTTACAATTGCAGCTTTCAATTCGCTTTCTGAACACTCAATCCATGCAGGTATAACACCTGACCGACCTGCTTGTCTTGCCTGACTTGCGATTTCCTGATATTTTGAGTTTTCAGCGATTGTAATTTCATCACCAATTTTTACCTGATATGAAGGTCTATTGACCTTTTTACCATTAACAAGGATGTGTCCATGGATAATAGCCTGCCTTGCCATCCTTCGTGAAAATACCCAGTTTAATTTGTAAACAACATTGTCAAGACGACACTCGAGCAATCTCAAAAGCACATCCCCGGTAACTCCTTTTGCCTTCTTTGCAATAGAGAAATACCGTCTGAACTGTCTCTCTCCCACTCCATAGTATACCTTAACCTTATTTTTCTCTCTCAATTGCATCCCGTATTCTGATGTTTTGGCAGGTGCCTGAACTTTACGTTGTTTCCTGGGATCAAGTGGACATTTATCGCTTTCACACCTTCTACCTTTTAGATACAATTTCTCTGCGTTACGTCTGCAGATTTTACACAGTGGTTTGGTAATTTTTGCCATAACAACTCCTTTTATATTTTATACTCTTCTTCTCTTCGGTGGTCTGCATCCATTATGGGGAATCGGTGTAACATCCTTGATAGAAGTAATATTCAATCCAGCAGTTTGAAGAGCCCTGATAGCAGTTTCTCGACCAGGTCCAGGACCTTTAACCCTAACTTCCACATCTTTCATATTCACCATACTCTGGACCTTCCTTGCAACATTTTCAGCAATCAATTGTGCTGCAAAGGGAGTACCCTTTCTTGTTCCTTTAAATCCAACAGTACCAGCACTCGCCCACGCAATTACCTTTCCTTCAGGATCAGTAATTGTAATAATTGTGTTATTAAATGTTGCCTTGATATGGGCGATTCCTGATGGAATTGTAACATGCTTTTTCTTCTTCTTTGTATATTTTTTCTTTTTCTCTTTCTCAGCCATATGTTCTCCTTAAAAATTAGGTTTTAACTTTCCCCTTCCCTTGTCTTGGCTTTCAATGCTTTTCGTGCTGCCTTATCCCTGACAACGCCAACGGTCTTACGAGGTCCTTTTCTTGTTCTCGCATTTGTTCTTGTTCTCTGACCTCGAACCGGTAATGATCTTTTATGTCTCAGCCCACGGTAGGAATTTATCTCAATAAGTCGGGTGATACAATTACTGACTTCCCGTCTCAAGTCACCCTCAATCTTAAAATTCTGCTGAATAAAACTTGAAATTTTGCCTATTTCTTCTTCTGTAAGTTCCTTAATCCTTTTATCTGGATTAACTCCTGTTGCCTTCACTATTCGCTCGGCAGTAGGCCTTCCAATGCCATAGATATAACTTAATCCAATCGTTACCTTTTTCTCATTTGGAATCTCAACCCCAAGAATACGAGCCATAGTAAAACCTCCTTATCCTTGTTTCTGTTTATGTTTTGGTCCATCCTGTGGATTCTTACAGATTACCATCACAGTTCCTCTTCGTTTAATGATTTTGCACTGAGGACAAATTTTCTTTACTGAAGATCTCACTTTCATACTTTCTCCTTTTACAATCGTTTAATAATTCTTCCCCTTGTTATATCATAGGGTGAAATTTCAACAGCAACCTTATCTCCAGGAATAATTTTTATGTAGTTCAATTTCATTTTTCCACACAAGTGTGCAGTAACCTTCATCCCGTTTTCAAGTTCAACAATGAAACTTGTACCGGGCAATGCCTTGCTAATCGTTCCTGTAAGAACAATCTTTTCTGTTTTTTTCTCCATCAGTTGTTAGTTGTAAGAATTTCGTAACCGTCCCTGGTTACCAGCACTGTATCTTCAAAATGGGCAGAAGGTAATCCATCAGCAGTAACAACAGTCCAGCCATCAGATAAAATTTTCAATTCTGAACTTCCCATATTGACCATTGGTTCTATTGCAATGACCATGTTTTCTTTCAATTCAAATCCCTTACCGGGTTTACCAAAATTTGGAACATCCGGTTCTTCGTGTAAATATTTTCCCACACCATGTCCAGCAAAATCACGAACAACACTGAATCCATTTTTTTCAACCAGTGACTGAATTTCCCATCCAATATCACCTGTTCTACAACCTTCCCTCACTTTTGATATACCTGCAATCAATGCATTTTTTGTTACATCAATCAATCTCACCTTTTCTTCTCCAATCTCGCCCACATGACATGTCATTGCACAATCTCCAATATATCCATCCTTCACAACTCCCACATCAACTGATACAATATCCTGTACCTGAATATATCTTGTCTTTGATGGTATCCCGTGAACAACCTCCTCATTTATTGATATGCATATTACTCCAGGATATCCTCTATATCCAAGAAACGCTGACTTCACTTTTTCTTTCTCCATCAAATTTTCAGCAAATCTTGCAACATCAAATGTTGTAATGCCCTCCCTGACAAAATTAACTGTTTCAATCAAAATTTTTTTACAGATCCTGCATGCCTTCCTGATTTTCTCTATCTGTTCGGGTGTTTTCACGCCCACAGTTGAAGTCCCTCAATTCTTTTTAGTATGCTGTCAGGATTATCATCAGCACAAACAGTTAAAACCTTATGCCTTGTACTGTAATAATCAAGTAATGGTTTTGTTTCATTGCGAAAAACTTCAAGCCGTCTTAAAATAACATCCGGTTTATCATCTTCTCGCTGAATTAACTGTCCGCCACAAATATCACAAATACCTTCACGTTTTGGAGGTAAATTTTTTAAGTGATAAATTGCCCCACAATTTTTGCAAATTCTCCGCAATGACAATCGGTCAATCAACACATTATCTGAAGCAACCAGATTTAATAAAAATACAGTGTCACCCTGACTCAAAATGTTTTCAAACATCTGTGCCTGCGAAATGTTCCTTGGAAACCCATCCATCAAAATTCCCTTCAAGGCATCATTCTGATTAATTCTTTCAACCAGTGCTTCAAACACAATACTATCAGGAACAAGTTCACCTTTTTTCATATACTGGTCTGCCTTCATTCCTATCACTGTTTTATTTTTCACATTTTCTCTTAACAGATCCCCTGTGGATACAAGTGGCATTGACCATTTTTCACTGAGAATTTTTCCAATTGTTCCCTTGCCGATTCCAGGCGGACCAAATAAAATAACAATCTTTCTCATTTTGCTCTTGCCTTTTTCAAAAACCCTTCATAATGGCGCATAATAAGATGTGCCTCAATCTGTCTGAGCGTCTCAAGAATGACACTGACCACAATAAGAAGTCCAATACCACCAAACATACTGGCAATCAAGTACGGAATTCTGAATATATGCATGATAATGTAAGGAAATATTGCGATAGCAGTTAGCATTAATGAACCTGGAAGTGTTAATCTACCAAGTATTTTTTCAAGATATTCACCTGTTGCCTTACCAGGTCTTATTCCTGCCACAAAGCCGCCATATTTTTTCAAATCCTCAGAAATATGTTCAGGGTTAAAAATCACGCTGGCATAAAAATAACAAAACCCAATAATCAATAAAGCATATAGTACCATCCCTGGTCCAGATACCGGACTAATCACATGGGCAAGTTTCTGTAAAAATGGATTATTGGCAAATCTCAGTATTGTCGATGGAAAGGTTAAAAATGACACAGCAAAAATCAAAGGTAGTACTCCACCAGGATTCAATTTCACCGGTAAATAGGTTGTCTGTCCACCATATACCCTTCTTCCAATAACCCTTTTTGCATACTGAACCGGTATTCTTCTTTCTCCTTCATTAAGCATGATGGCTGCACCAACAACAACAAAAATCAAACCAACCATCAGCACAATTAAACCCGGGTTGATTTCTCCTGCAGCCACCAGCTGTGCTGTTTGATGAACAGCCACTGGCATTCTTGAAAGAATGCTGGCTGTAATAATCAAAGAAATACCATTGCCTATTCCTTTTTCTGTAATCTGCTCACCAAGCCACATAAGAAATACAGTACCTGTTGTCAGAGTGAGAACCGTTGTAATTCTGAAAAGCCATCCTGGAGAATTAACCATAACCACCCCGTCAAAATGCGCAGGGTTTTCAAGCCAGATACTCACTGCAAACCCCTGAAAAAGACAAAGAATTACAGTACCATATCTTGTCCACTGTGTTAATTTTCTCCTTCCTTCTATACCACTTCTCAACATCTGCTCAAAAAATGGAAAAATTGAAGCCAGCAATTCAAGTATAATAGATACACTGATATAAGGCATTATACCAAGCGCAAAAATTGTTGCATTGCTTAATGCCCCACCTGCAAACAGGTCAGCAATTCCGAAAAGAGTACCTGACATCCTGTCAAAGAAAGAAGCAAGTGCCTTTCCATTGATTCCAGGTACAGGAATATAACAACCAAATCTATAAACCGTTAACAATGCAATAACAACAAGAATTTTCTTTTTTAAATCCGGTACTTTTAAAGTGTCTTTGAATGCAGTAATCATTTTTTTAGAATTATAACTTTTCCTTTTGCCTTTTCAATAAGTTGCTTTGCCTTTCTGGAAAAGGTATGGGCATGAATTTCCAGTGGTTTTTCAAGTTTTCCTTCACCAAGAATTTTGACAATACAATTTTGTTTTTTAATAATCCCCTTTTCAATAAGGGTTGCAGGTGAAACAATTTCTCCTTCATTAAATTTTTTATTAATCAAGCCAATATTGATTTCCTTAACTGTGATTTTTTCAGGGTTGTTAAAACCCCGCTTTGGTATTCTACGAATCAGAGGCATCTGCCCACCTTCAAAGCCTCCAACACGATGAAATCCTGACCTGGCTTTATGTCCCTTGTGGCCTCTGGTAGCCTGCTGGCCATGACCTGAGCCATGACCCCTTCCAACAATCTTCTTTTTGTGTTTACTTCCCTTCGCAGGTTTAAGGTCATGTATTTTCAACACTTTTCTTCTCCTTTAATTCAAGAAATTTCAGTGCTCTATACGTTGCATTAAGAACATTTATTGCATTGGTAGAACCAAGAACCTTGCAAACAGCATCCCTGACACCAATCACCTCAAGAAATGCCCTCATTGTTTTACCTGCAACAAGCCCATGTCCTTTTGGTGCTGGTTTGAGTATAACATGTGATGCATCATATTTTGCATCAACAGCGCCGCCAATCGTAGAACCATTCAAAGAAATTGAAATTTTATTCCTTTTTGCTTTTTCTTTCGCTTTACGAATGGCTTCTGGCACCTCAGATGCTTTTCCAACCCCAAAACCACCTTCGCCTTTTTGATTACCCCAGACCAGTACCGCACGAAACTTTAATCTTTTTCCACCCTTGGTGACCTTTGTCACCCTGCGGATTTCAATAACAATTTCTTTTTCCTCTCCGCTTTCCTGTTCAATTTGTTCAAGGATATTATCTCTTGCTAAAATTTTAGACCTCCTTGTCGAGCTCCTTCAGCAAACGCCTTGACACAACCACCATATTTATATCCTCCACGGTCAAAAACGACCTTTTCAATATTCATTGCCTTCGCACGTTCAGCCACCAGTTTCCCAACAAGAAACGCCCCTTTTACATTTCCACCCTTTTCTTCTGGACCTGCCTGACCGGTAAATTCTTTGCTGAGAGAAGAAACAGTAAACAACACTTTATTGGGAGTAACATCATCAACCACGATTGAACCATAGATATGTTTTAAACTTCTAAATACAACCAGCCTTGGTCTATCCTTTGTACCAAAAACTTTTTTTCTTACACGAAGATGCCTTATTTTTCTTCTTTCTTTTTTTGTCAACCTCATATAATTACTCCTTTATTTCTGAGCACCAACTGCTGCTTTTCCAACCTTGTGTCTGACATACTCTCCTGCATACCTGATGCCCTTTCCCTTATACGGCTCAGGTGGATAAATGTCCCTGACCTTTGCAACAAAATTTCCAAGAAATTCCTTGTCATACGAACGAAATGTTATCACAGTGTTTTTCTCAACCTGGGCAGTAATTGAATCAGGCAAATCCAACTCCACAGGATGCGTAAAACCAAGATTCAAAATCAACTTTTTTCCTTTCACCTCTGCCCTGAATCCTGTTCCATGAATTTCAAGGACTTTTTCATAACCTTTTGTCACCCCAATGATATCATTCTTAAGTAAGGTTCGTAGCAGTCCCTGGAGTGCATCTGTTTTTCTGAAAAGTCGCCTGAATTTCGGAGTTTCGGGAACTGTATTGTTCACAAAAATCTTCTTATCCTCAACGACAACTTTAAGATTTTCAAAAATCTTCCTCTCCATCTTCCCCTTTGGTCCTTCAATAGTTACAATACCATCACTGACAGTTACTTTCACTCCATCCGGTACTTCAATAGGTTTTTTTCCTAATCTTCCCATAGTGACCACCTACCAAATGTAAAATAAAAATTCGCCACCAGTATTTAACTCAATTGCCTTGCGACTGCTTAAAACCCCCTTCGAGGTACTTAACACTCCAATTCCTGAATCACGTTTTCTTTTCGAAAGTTCCTCGGCTGAAATATATATTCTCTGGCCTGGCTTGCTTACTCTTCGAACCCTGAGTATTGCTGGTCTTTGTCCAATATAAAGCAAATGTACCCTCAAAACTTTTTTCCCATTATTTTCTACAATCTCCCAGTCCTTGATATAATGTTCCTGTTTTAACACTTCAACAATCCTCTCTTTCAGCTTTGACCATGGAACATCAGTATACGGCTTGAAAACCGCATTAGCATTCTTCAACCTGATAATCATATCTGCAACAGGATCTGTCATAATAGCACTCCTTCCTACCAGCTTGCCTTTGTTACACCGGGAATTTCACCCTGTGAAGCAAGCTGTCTGAAACAGACGCGGCAGATACCAAACTTTTTTATATATCCTCTTGGCCTACCGCATCTCCAGCAACGATTTCTTTTCCTTACCTTAAACTTTGGTTCCTTTTTCATCTTTTCAAAAAAACATTTCCGCGCCAATGTTACTCCTCCCTTATAGGCAATCCAATCAGTTTTAATAATGCCCTTGCATGTTCAACTTTTTTTGCATCAGTACAGATTGTAACATTCATTCCCCGAACCTTGTATATGGTGTTATAATCCACCTCAGGAAAAATCACCTGTTCCTTAATTCCAATGGTATATGAACCAAACTGATCAAATGAATTCGGACTCAATCCATTGAAATCCTTAACCCTGGGAAGGGCAGCTGTGATCATGCGGTCAAGAAATTCATACATTCTATTACCCCGTAATGTGACCATAACACCACAAATATCTCCCTTTCTCAAACTGAATGCAGAAATCGATTTCTTTGCTCTGGTAATAACTGGCTTCTGTCCACTTATCATGGCAAGCTCTTTTTGAGCAGATTCTATTGCTTTTGCATCCTTATTATCCCTGCCAATGCCCATATTTATTACAATTTTTTTGATTCTTGGAACCTGCAATTTGTTTTTGAAACCAAATTTTTCCATCATTTCAGGCACAACTTTTTCTTCATAAAGTTTTTTTAATCTTGCTTCCATTTATTTTTCCTCCACAAGCTCCCCACATTTCTTGCAATATCGCACCTTCGCACCATCTTCCATTATTCTTATACCAAGTCTCGTTCTTTTGCTGCACTTTAAACAGAAATATTGAACATTGCTTATTGCGATCGGTTTTTCCATTGTTACAATTCCACCCTGTCTATCAAGTTTCTTTGGTCTTGTTGCCTTTTTTACAAAATTTACACCCTCAACAAGGACACGTTGCTCTTTTGGAAAAACTTTGATAACCCTTCCTTTTTTCCCTGCGTCCTTACCCTTCAGCACAACAACAAAGTCATTTTTCTTTATTAAGCAACCCATTTTACAGTACCTCCGGAGCAAGGGAAACAATCTTCATAAACTTGGCATCTCTTAATTCTCTTGGCACAGGTCCAAAAACTCTTGTACCCCTTGGATTAAGGTCATCATCAATGATTACTGCACAATTATGGTCAAACCTGATGTATGAACCATCAGGTCTTCGAATTGGCGCTTTTGTACGAACCACAACTGCTTTCACAACCTGTTTCTTTTTCACTATCCCATCAGGAATTGCATCCTTGACATTTGCTCTTATAATGTCTCCCACTCTTGCATAACGTCTTTTTGAATGCCCGAGCACACCAATAATACTGATTTTTTTTGCACCAGTATTGTCTGCAACCTCAAGTATTGTTCTCAGTTGCACCATTTATTACTCCTTCTTTTCTGGATGTCGCCTGTTTCACAACTTCCACAAGTTTCCAACGTTTTAATTTACTCAGTGGTCTGCATTGCCTGATAATAACAATATCACCCTCTTTACTGATGTTTCCTTCATCATGGACATAAAATTTTTTTCTTTTTTTGATAATCTTAAGGTATTTTGGATGCCTCGCCATGGTCTCAACAAGAACCACCCTTGTTTTATCCATTTTATCACTCACAACAATACCCTTTTTTTCAATACTAACTTTTTGCTTAAGTTCCATTTGCACCTCTTTGCTGACTCATCCTTTTTTCCTGAATCAAGGTATTAATTCTGGCTATATCCTTTCTCAAATTTCTCAATGATCGGGTATTTTTTTCCTGTCCGAGTCGAACCTGAATTCTCTGCTCAAAAAGACGTTTTGCAAGTTCATTCCTTTTTTGTTCCAGTTCCTGAATGGTCAAACTTTTCAATTCTTCAAATTCATTTCTCTTCATTTAAATTTCCCGTTTAATGATTTTTGTCTCAACAGGTAACTTATAAGAAGCCAGTCTTAATGCTTCTGTTGCAACATCTTCAGGTACACCCGCAATTTCAAATATCACCCTGCCAGGAAGAACAATTGCTTCCCAGCCCGCAACATCACCCTTTCCTTTTCCCATTCTTGTTTCAGCAGGTTTTTTGGTAAAGGGTCTATCAGGAAATATTCTGATCCACAATTTCCCCTTTGATTTCAAAAAATGCGTAATGGCAATACGTGCTGCCTCTATTTGATAGTTTTTCAATCTTCCTGGAGATAAAACCTGTAGACCAAAATCTCCAAAGTAAATGCTGGCTCCTCTTGTTGCTTTACCTTTGGTTCTTCCTTTCTGTACCTTTCTATACTTTACTCTTTTTGGCATTAACGGCATTTTTACGACTCCTTACAGGTTGTTCAACTGTATCTGTATCACTAACTTTGACTTCCTCAGTTGGTGCCTTTTGAACTGGTTGCTCTTTCTCATCAAACACTTCTCCAAGAAAAATCCAGACCTTTACGCCAATACAACCAAATTTTGTAATTGCAGTTGATGTGGCATAGCTGATTTTCGCACGCAGGGTATGAAGAGGAACTTTTCCTTTAATGTATAACTCTGACCTTGAAATTTCTGCCCCTCCAAGTCGTCCTCCAACCCTGATTTTTATACCAAGTGCACCTGACTGTAAACTCAAAGCCATTGCCTTTTTTACTGCAATCCTGTGAGGCACTCTTCTTTCAAGTTGCATTGCAATGCTGTCAGCCATAAACTGTGCATCCTGACCAGGATTTTTTACTTCATTCACATCAATTGAAACCTGTTTGTTTATGTTTTTATAAACCTCTTCCCTCACAGCATTAATTTCTGAACCCTTTCTTCCGAGAACTACTCCAGGTCTCGGACTGTAAAGAATAATCCTGAGTTTTTCCGCAATTTTTTCAATATCCACCCTTGTTACAGAACCTCTTGGAAACCTTTGAAAAAGGTATTTCCTTACTTCGACATCTTCCTTCAAAAAATCCTTAAAATTCCTATCATTTGCATACCAGAAAGATCTCCACCTCTCATTAATCCCTAATCTAAGCCCTATTGGATTTACCTTTTGTCCCATGTTTACTTCCTTTAATGTTTTTTTCTGAAAGTTCTTCAAGAATAACTGTAATATGAGAAAATTTTTTCATAATGATTACGGCTCTACCCATTGGTGCAGAACGTAATCGTTTCATTCTTGGACCTTCATCTATGATAAGATTTTTTACATACCACCTATCCTGCTCAGGATTTTTCTGTTTTCCATTTGCGAGTGCTGACTGAATAAGCTTTTTGATAATCAATGCTGCTTTCTGGGGTAAATGCTCAAGAATTTCCAGCGCATTATTTGCTTCCTTGTTAATTACAAGGGGTCTCAGATACCTTGCTTTTCTCGCACTGATTCTGGCAAAATTTGTTTTTGCAATTACTTCCATCAGGTCTTCTCCGTTGTTCTTTCGGTATGGGCACCATGGCCACGGAAAACTCTTGTTGGCGCAAATTCACCAAGTTTGTGCCCAACCATATTTTCAGTAATGTAAACATTAACAAATGATTTACCATTATGAACTGCAAACGTGTAACCCACAAAATCTGGAATTATTGTCGAACGTCTCGACCATGTCTTTATGGGTTCTTTTTTCCCTGCCTTTTTTAGTTTTTCAATTTTTTCCAGCAGTACCCTATCAACAAACGGTCCTTTTTTTAGTGATCTCATATCATCAACTCCTATTTCTTCCTTCTCTGGACAATAAACTTATTTGAGTATTTGTCAGGATTGCGCGTCTTATAACCCTTTGTTGGCTTTCCCCACGGTGTTTGAGAAATATTACCTTTGCCCCTGCCTTCACCACCGCCATGAGGATGGTCAACAGGATTCATCGCAACCCCTCTAACTGTTGGTCTTATTCCAAGCCAGCGGGTTCTTCCTGCCTTACCAAGGGAAACATATTTATGTTCAGGATTACTCACCTTACCAATGGTCGCCATACAGTTTAATGGTATCAACCGTACTTCTCCTGAGGGCAGTTTAACAGAAGCAAATTTATCCCCTTTTGTTACAAGAATCGCAGAACAACCTGCTGCTCTTACAATCTGCCCACCTTTACCTGGTTGAAGTTCAATGTTACAAATTTCTGTTCCTTCAGGTATCTTTGCAAGTGGCATTCTATTACCAGGAGAAATACTGACATCCTCGCCACAATAAATACGCATACCAACCTTTAAATCCACTGGAGCAACGATATATGCTTTTCTTCCATCCACATATTGAATGAGTGCAATGTGTGCTGTTCTGTTCGGATCATATTCAATACTGAGTACTTTTGCCTCCAGTGATCTTCCCTTGAAATCAATTATTCTGTAAAGCTTTTTATGTCCACCGCCCCTGTGACGAACAGTAATTCTTCCTGTATTATTTCTACCACCGGTCTTGCGTTTTCCAACAACAAGACTCTTCTCAGGTTCCTTTTTTGTTATTTCCTTATAATCTGGCAGTATTGCATGCCTCTGACTGCTTGTTACTGGTTTCAACTTACGTAATGGCAATTTTTTCTCCTTCTTTCAAAGTTATAATTGCCTTCTTATATCCCGGTTTATATCCTTCCTGAAATAAACGATACTTTCTTTTTTTCGCAGGCATATTGATCACAGCCACAGAAACTACATTAACATTGTATAATTGCTCAATGGCAAGCTTAATCTGTGTTTTCCTTGCCTTTTTATCAACAACAAACATATATTTATTTTCTTTCTCAAGATTTGTCGCCTTCTCTGTAATCAATGGATATTTTATTATGCTGTAAGGATTAAACATTTTCATCTCCTGCAACAATCGTCTTCAAAACAGAAAAGACATCTGACTGTGCAATGATTCTATCGTTTAACAGTATCAAATATGGATTAATCTGCTCCACATAACAATAGGACACATTTTCAATATTGCGAATACTCATAACCAGTTCATTTCTTTTATCAAAATCCCTGTTAAGGATAAACAAAACCTTTGTTTCAGAACAGCCAATCTTTTTGAGAAAATCTGCAAACATTTTAGTTTTTGGACTCTTTACTTCATCAAGCAATTTTATAAGGGAAAGAGCATCTTCATTTATTCTGGTCATCAACGAATCCCTCAGGGCAATCTTTTTCATCTTTTCAGGAATATTCTGTCTGTAATCCCTTGGTTTCGGACCAAATACCACTCCTCCATGTCGCCACAAGGGATTTCGAATTGAACCAACCCTTGCTCTTCCTGTACCTTTTTGTCGCCAGGGTTTTCTCCCTGAACCAGAAACTTCACCTCTTGTTTTAGTACAGGCATTTCCCTGACGTTGATTCGCACAAAATGCAGTGATATATCTGTGCAGCACATCAATGTTTGGTTTTTCAACAGATACATCAATAATCTCACTGCTAATTTTTTCGCCCGCAATATTAAAAACCGGTATTTCTTTGATCATTTAGAACCTCTTTTTTTCAATGCATGTCTAACAAAGACAATACTGTTTTTACCACCTGGTACTGCACCCTTTATCAACACCATATTTTTTTCAGGGATCACTTTATATACCATCAGGTTCTGTACCGTAACTCTCTCATTTCCCATATGACCTGCCATTTTCCTTCCCTTGATGACCCTTTGAGGATTGCCTCCACCAATGGAACCTGGTTTTCTGTGCTGCATTGAACCCCTTGTTGCTGGACCACCTTTGAATCCATGTCTTCTCACAACGCCCTGAAAACCTTTTCCTTTTGACGTTCCAATAACATCAACATACTCATTTTCTTTGAAAATTGAGACATTTAATTCCTGCCCTGGTGAAAACTTCTCAAGTTCACTTTCATCCATCCTGATTTCTCTCATATATTTCAATGGTGGAAGATTTGCCTTTTTACAATGACTGATGATTGGTCGGGTCGCTTTTTTCTCAGACACAACCTGATAACCAATCTGAATACTTGAATATCCATCTTTTTCTGAAGTTTTCTTTTGTGTCACAAAACAGGGACCGAGTTCAACAACAGTGACAGGAACAACATTTCCGTTATCATCAAAAACCTGCGTCATACCCAATTTTTTCCCGATTAATCCAAGTAATGACATTTCTCACTCCAATTTCATTTCAACCTCTACACCTGCTGGAAGATTCAAACGACTTAAAGCATCAACAGTCCGTGTAGTTGGGTCAAGTATATCAATCAATCTCTTATGTGTACACAGCTGGAATTGTTCCCTGCTCTTTTTGTTCACATGTGGCGAACGTAAAACAGTATAAATTTCCTTTTTTGTTGGAAGCGGTATAGGACCAATAATCCTGACACCAGTACTTTTTGCAATATCAGTAATCTGCTTTACTGATTCATCAAGTATCCTGTGGTCAAAACTTCTTAATTTAATTCTTATTCGCTTTTTTTCCATAGTCCTGATATCCTTTATGAAATGATTTCAGTGATAGCACCTGAACCAACTGTTCTACCACCTTCCCTGATCGCAAACCTCAACCCTTTCTCCATCGCAACAGGCGCTATCAAC
>Ga0078972_1000735_pt1 | contig 134144 bp, 117 predicted proteins | sample YelNatPaOPGAMG01_FD_67568 | JGI IMG/M metagenome (GOLD analysis project Ga0078972, IMG submission 67568) | Hot spring thermophilic microbial communities from Obsidian Pool, Yellowstone National Park, USA - OP-RAMG-01 (SPADES assembly) (version 2) | ecosystem: Environmental > Aquatic > Thermal...
CCGGCGGCCGCTGGAGGCCGGTGCCGGTGGAATACAAACGCGGCCGGCTCCGGCACGAGGAGGGCTACGAGGTTCAGCTCTGCGCTCAGGCGATGTGTTTGGAAGAGATGCTGAACGTGGTAGTCCCCGCCGGCGCGGTGTTCTACGGCAAGACGCGACGGCGATTGGAAATCGCCTTCGATGAGAAGCTCCGCCGAGAAACGGAGGCGGCGGCCCGACGACTGCACGAGCTCTTGAGAGGCGATGCTACGCCGAAAGCCGTTCCAGGCCGCAAGTGTCGGTGTTGTTCCCTGGCTGATCTTTGCCTACCCCGGTCTTTGGAAGGGCGGATGAATGTAGCGAAGTATCTTTCAGATACCATTTCACAAACCCTAAGGGAGGTACCATGAGGCATCTGCTTAATACACTTTATGTGACTACCCAGGGAGCCTACTTGGCCCGGGAAGGAGAAACGGTCTTGGTTCGTCTTGATGGAGAGGTTAAGCTTCAGGTACCAATTCATAATCTCTGTTCGATTGTATGCTTCGGCCAGATTTCAATGAGCCCACCATTGATGGGGTTATGTGCTGAGAGGGGCGTGGCTGTGGCTTTCCTGACAGAAAGCGGTCGTTTTCTTGCTCGCATCCAAGGCCCTGTTTGCGGAAACGTACTACTACGCAGAGAACAATATCGGAGGGCTGATGACACCTCGGCAGCCGCAGAAATAGCACGCAGTCTAGTAATAGGGAAGGTTGCTAATAGTCGGACAGTTCTTCTTCGAGCTATACGCGATAGACACGAAGATAAAGTCACTGAGGAACTTAGAGAGGCTGTGCGCAAGCTCGGCCAAGACTTGTTTCAGTTAAGGGAGCCAATGCCCATTGATACAGTCCGAGGCCGGGAGGGGCAGGCTGCTAATACATACTTCGAAGTTTTCGACCATCTAATAACTTGCCAGAAGGAAGACTTTTTCTTCCTGTCGCGAAGCCGCAGGCCACCTTTGGACAATGTCAATGCACTCTTGTCGTTCGTTTACAGCCTTTTGGTTCACGATACAACTTCTGCATTGGAGGCTGTCGGGCTGGACCCAGCTGTTGGGTTTCTTCATGCGGACAGGCCGGGTAGGCCGAGTCTTGCCTTGGACCTGATGGAGGAGCTTCGACCGTACTTGGCAGACCGGTTAGTACTTTCACTAATTAACAGGCAACAGGTTAGAGGATCCGGTTTCTGCAAGCAGGAATCGGGTGCGGTTCTAATGGACGAGAAGACACGGAAGACGGTTCTTGTTGCATGGCAGGAGCGCAAGCGGGAACAGATAATCCACCCGTTCCTAAAAGAGAAGGTGGAAGTTGGACTCCTCCCTTATACTCAGGCATTACTTCTAGCCAGGCACCTTAGAGGAGATCTTGACGCTTATCCGCCCTTTCTTTGGAAATAGGAAGGCTTACCATGATGGTCCTGATAACCTACGACGTGAAGACCGAAACTGCTGAAGGCCGTACGAGGCTGCGCAAGGTTGCCAAGGTTTGCGAGAACTTCGGGCAAAGGGTACAAAACTCGGTCTTTGAATGCCTGTTGGACCCGGTTCAATGGACCATTCTTCGCAACGCATTAATAGAGGTAATTGACCAGAAGGAAGATAGCCTCAGGTTTTACTTTCTTGGTAGTGAGTGGAAGCACCGTGTAGAACATGTAGGAGCAAAGCCTGGGTATGATCCAGAAGGACCTCTTTTGGCGTAGGGCCTTCAGTAATAGCACCCGAAGGTTATCCCCGCGAATGTGAAGTGGGCATGGACCTTCAGCTGGGTAAGCGATCTTCGGAAGTCGTTCTTTGACAAGTAAATACCGATCGATGTTAGGATCAGCGGACTCGAAGTCATTAGGGCCCGGGGTGGTTCGCGGCAGTTGTGATTTAAGTAACGCAAATCAAAGGAATTAAGGAGGTACAGTCGCCCGCCGCGCGCGGGCGTGGATTGAAACCTGGATCGATCCCAATTATCCACTCGTACTCAATTGTCGCCCGCCGCGCGCGGGCGTGGATTGAAACGATCCGCCAGTGGCAACAAGTAGCCGATTACTGGAGTCGCCCGCCGCGCGCGGGCGTGGATTGAAACTGCCTCAAGAAGGCGTGGCAGTCTGCCTCCGGAAGTCGCCCGCCGCGCGCGGGCGTGGATTGAAACGCCGCGCCTGTGGGCTGCATAGCCCCTTCTATCGGTCGCCCGCCGCGCGCGGGCGTGGATTGAAACAAATCTGCCAGCAGTTCTGACGGCGTTGGGCAGCAGTCGCCCGCCGCGCGCGGGCGTGGATTGAAACTCAACTGCTAGCCCACAGGTAACGCGAGGGCTGAGTCGCCCGCCGCGCGCGGGCGTGGATTGAAACACTATGGATACAAGAATTGTTGTCAATGGTCTCAGTCGCCCGCCGCGCGCGGGCGTGGATTGAAACTGCGAGAACTATACGGCACGTATCGCAAGAAAAGAGTCGCCCGCCGCGCGCGGGCGTGGATTGAAACTATGGTCGGCGCTAGAAGCCCGTAGATTCGGAGCTGTCGCCCGCCGCGCGCGGGCGTGGATTGAAACAGGCCGATAGGATAATATTATGATTAATGGCCTGGGTCGCCCGCCGCGCGCGGGCGTGGATTGAAACACAATTAGTTGTGAGTGTGGGTCAACAGTCGATAGGTCGCCCGCCGCGCGCGGGCGTGGATTGAAACAGGTACAATAACCCTGGTGCCACATCAGGTCGTAAGTCGCCCGCCGCGCGCGGGCGTGGATTGAAACGGATAGATGCAGACCTAGACAGACCAGATCCCCAGTCGCCCGCCGCGCGCGGGCGTGGATTGAAACAGTTATGGCATGGCAGTAGGACAGTCGATTTTTGTCGCCCGCCGCGCGCGGGCGTGGATTGAAACCTGGCGATCGACTCGCGGAGGAAGTCCTCCGATACGTCGCCCGCCGCGCGCGGGCGTGGATTGAAACAAAGATGTTCAGAATCAACCATGATAGCTCTATGTCGCCCGCCGCGCGCGGGCGTGGATTGAAACAACGGGCCATCGTACTTGAAGCTCTCCAACATCGGGTCGCCCGCCGCGCGCGGGCGTGGATTGAAACCTAGTCCTAGCGAAAAAGAGTATCACCTAGTGCCCGTCGCCCGCCGCGCGCGGGCGTGGATTGAAACGGACTGATCTTTAACAAGTGAATAGGAGGTGGACTGTCGCCCGCCGCGCGCGGGCGTGGATTGAAACATGAAATTCAGTCACGCAACATCCTAGGGATCGGAGTCGCCCGCCGCGCGCGGGCGTGGATTGAAACTGCTGGATCGACTAACATTATGATTAGTGGCCTGGGTCGCCCGCCGCGCGCGGGCGTGGATTGAAACCTGGTCCTAGCTCCAATGGATCGTGATCCCCACGAGTCGCCCGCCGCGCGCGGGCGTGGATTGAAACAACATAAGATCGACAAAAAGGCAAGGAAAAAATGTCGCCCGCCGCGCGCGGGCGTGGATTGAAACTACGCGTGCGTGCGCGTGCGCGTTAACTACGCGTGGTCGCCCGCCGCGCGCGGGCGTGGATTGAAACTGTGCGGAGGGCAACAGCATAGGGCGATTTCTAGTGTCGCCCGCCGCGCGCGGGCGTGGATTGAAACAGTAATGTGCTGTTTTATGACGGTATCGACATCTCGTCGCCCGCCGCGCGCGGGCGTGGATTGAAACATTTTGCGATCAATCTAGACATTAATCTTGACAAAGTCGCCCGCCGCGCGCGGGCGTGGATTGAAACAACGGTGGATACAGACTACTACCCCCTCTTGTGGTGTCGCCCGCCGCGCGCGGGCGTGGATTGAAACACATTATGATTAGTGATCTAGCTATGTGGGCTAGATGTCGCCCGCCGCGCGCGGGCGTGGATTGAAACTCAAATTTATCTACCCACATCTGTTTTCTCTTCATTGTCGCCCGCCGCGCGCGGGCGTGGATTGAAACCAAGCCGGCCCTCCTTATAGATGAATGGGTTCAAGGTCGCCCGCCGCGCGCGGGCGTGGATTGAAACACTATTAGTTGGGTTATCAAAGTTGGGATGTCGCTGTCGCCCGCCGCGCGCGGGCGTGGATTGAAACCATTCTGGATATTCTTTTTCCTAAATAGCCCCTAGTCGCCCGCCGCGCGCGGGCGTGGATTGAAACCCTGCTATCGACCGTTGACCCACACTCACAAGTAAGTCGCCCGCCGCGCGCGGGCGTGGATTGAAACTCCGGATTGGGTCGGGGGGATTGGGTTGTTTTTGGTCGCCCGCCGCGCGCGGGCGTGGATTGAAACACTATTAGTTGGGTTATCAAAGTTGGGATGTCGCTGTCGCCCGCCGCGCGCGGGCGTGGATTGAAACCGACTACAATCATCTTACATAGGATCAACAGGAAGTCGCCCGCCGCGCGCGGGCGTGGATTGAAACAGCCGGCCTGGCCGGTCTTGGTGACACCCTTTGCGTAGTCGCCCGCCGCGCGCGGGCGTGGATTGAAACATCGCATGACTCACCAAGAAATGTGCGACCTGGCGTCGCCCGCCGCGCGCGGGCGTGGATTGAAACAGACTCAAGAGGGCGTGGAAGTCTGCCTGCGCAACGTCGCCCGCCGCGCGCGGGCGTGGATTGAAACAGGTGAATGGCATTTTGTCCCGGTACGCCGTCGAGTCGCCCGCCGCGCGCGGGCGTGGATTGAAACTGGACTCTCTGTAGATTTCTTGGGTCCCTTCGTGGTCGCCCGCCGCGCGCGGGCGTGGATTGAAACAAGATTGTGCTCCTCCGAAGATTCGGGTGAGGGCTGGTCGCCCGCCGCGCGCGGGCGTGGATTGAAACTGCATAAAGCGTAGATTGCTGCCGATAGTGCCGAGTCGCCCGCCGCGCGCGGGCGTGGATTGAAACTTTCTGCACCACCGCCCCGCCTCCCCAAAAAATGGTCGCCCGCCGCGCGCGGGCGTGGATTGAAACTCGGGCATGCCGCTTGCGAGGCTGACGCCGTCCGCGTCGCCCGCCGCGCGCGGGCGTGGATTGAAACATATCAGGCCTCTCGCCAGCAATTAATGTCAACAGTCGCCCGCCGCGCGCGGGCGTGGATTGAAACAAGTCCTTCAGCATTGCTGGGTCTGACTTGGCCAAGTCGCCCGCCGCGCGCGGGCGTGGATTGAAACAAGTCCTTCAGCATTGCTGGGTCTGACTTGGCCAAGTCGCCCGCCGCGCGCGGGCGTGGATTGAAACTTTTTTTGTCCCGACCTAGGATAAACTTTACTCGTCGCCCGCCGCGCGCGGGCGTGGATTGAAACTTTTTCTTTGTCAGGTCACTCTGCGCATACTTTTGGTCGCCCGCCGCGCGCGGGCGTGGATTGAAACTGGGTATTGCGGGAACTAGGTCGATACCAGCGCGAGTCGCCCGCCGCGCGCGGGCGTGGATTGAAACTGCGGCGAGGATTTCTGTGGCAATCGCCAGATCTGTCGCCCGCCGCGCGCGGGCGTGGATTGAAACTTTCTGTCAAAGCTATCACGAGTCTAAGTGTCTGTCGCCCGCCGCGCGCGGGCGTGGATTGAAACTGGATCGGCGTGACGGCCACCACTCTCCTCCGTGGTCGCCCGCCGCGCGCGGGCGTGGATTGAAACGATCTTTGACAACTTCATAGCAGGAAGGAGATGACGTCGCCCGCCGCGCGCGGGCGTGGATTGAAACCTGTATTCTGGTGATACAAATATTTTATATCCGCAGTCGCCCGCCGCGCGCGGGCGTGGATTGAAACCTGCAGGCGCGCTGGCGAGGCATCGTATGCGCACCGTCGCCCGCCGCGCGCGGGCGTGGATTGAAACCTGCAGGCGCGCTGGCGAGGCATCGTATGCGCACCGTCGCCCGCCGCGCGCGGGCGTGGATTGAAACTCTTGCCAGAGGATCTTGGCCCGCTCTCCTAAGCCAGATTTCCGCGTCTTCAAAGACGCGGCCCCATTGAAGCCGGACGGTGGGAACGTAGGCTTGCCGCCCTTGCTGATATTTCCGCGTCTTCAAAGGCGCGGCCCCATTGAAGCATTGCGGCGTCCTGCCAGCCGGCCTGGCCGGTCTTCGAGACATTTCCGCGTCTTCAAAGACGCGGCCCCATTGAGGGTTGCTTCGCAGGGGTGTTGAAGGTAGAGCCTAGGGTTGTGCCTTCTACTCCAATGTCCAGCCGACCTGGCCCCAAACTAGCTTCTGGAATTCATACAGGTCTTGTTTGCCTTCGATGGTGGTCGGGGCGTACCGGCCGGGAGTACGGCTGAATGCCCGCGGGCGGAAGTATTGAATGGTCTCCGGTGCCTTCCACTTGTGGTAGTCGGCGTGGCCGTCGGCAAAGCCAAAATTGGTGCCATCGCCGTGCCGTACCGGGGCATCATCCCACCATTCAGGCTTGGCGTAGTCTATGGAGAAGTTGCCTGTGGAGGTGAACCCCTCGTCTATGAATACCAGACGCTCCGCAGGCGGAGGGGTGTAGATCTGGTTGATATTCGTGATGAACAGGACGGTCTTTCCATGCCTGTTCGAACTGGGGGTGTCGTGCCTACTTCCATTCATGCTCGCTACGATGGCGTAAGTGAGGACCTCATCCCGCAGGCCGGTCGGACACTTGTATAGCTTCTTGTTGTTGCAGTATCGCCACATGGCCCCGGTCGTGAGGGCCGCTTCGCGTTCTTGATAGGTCTTGCCGGTGTTGCTGCCTGCCTCTCCCCAGCAGCGATCAGGACCAGCCCCAGGGGTGGCGTTCATGATCCTCCCACCATTGTCTTGGGCATACATGATCCATGCCAGCGACATATGCCTCAGATTGCCCAGGCACATGACCCTCTTGCCTTGCTCGCGGGCCCGGCCCAATACCGGCAGGAGGATGGCCATCAGGATCGCGATGATGGCGATGACTACGAGCAACTCGATTAGTGTGAAGGCGGATTTCTTATAGCCCATAAACACTCCAGACGCATACCTTTATCGCCTGCCACAGTGGCCCAATGCTCCACTAGGATGAAGGCGATACCTAGATCATTATCCTAAGACAGGATTGGCTGCAAAAGACCAATATGCGTCTTTCTGTTGACAAATTGCGAACCAAGTACGACGGCCCAGCCGTCAGGGCGTTCATCGCCACTGGAATCGCGGGGCGGTGTTGGGGTCGTAGCCGGCCAGGTGTGCACGGTCTGCCGGGTCACGATCCATGGGCTTGCGGTATCGCCAGGGGCCTTGGCCGAATATCTCTTGGCAGAGCTTGGCCAGGTTAGGGTCGTACTCAATGAGCTCTGCCCTGGTGTTGACGTGGCAGTGGGAGCGGTCGTTTTCGCGGTTATTGTCGAACCAACATTGTACTGCCTCAGCCCAGTATTCATCCCGGTTGGTGATGGCATAGGTGTTCGGCCAGAGGTTGCTGGCCTTCGCGTGCTCGTATGCGGCCCTCAGTCTCTTGTCGAATGTGGGGTCCAGGACCGACAAGGCCATCTGATGGATGGTGTGGGCGAACTCGTGGATCAGGATGTTCTCTGTGGAATAGGGATCTCCTGGGAAGCACAATAGGTTCTCTTCTGCGCAACTGATCGCAGGGGCCCTTCGGGTCGCACCCAGGCCGCGGGCACGGCGGTCCCAATACTGTCTTGGTGTCAGGTGTCTGTGCTCAGGGATATTGGTGGTGAACTCATTCCACGCCATAACTGCTACCCTGACGCGATTGTCGGCCAATGCCTGGATGATATCCTTGCGGCCGTTGAGCATGTGGCTGATGATCCATGCCGCCTCCTTGATGGCATAGTCCGAGACGTTTGAAGACCCCACTATGGGCAGCTCGCCCAGCATCAGGCACTTCTGGTAGAATGGATCCAGGTGGAACTTGTCGCGGATCTCCTGGGACACAGGACCAACCGAATACTGTTGCCCTGTAGTCGAGGTTGCAGGTCGGTTTGCGTCAGGCAGGCTGGATGGGGCGCTGGTGGCCGTTTGGGCCCAGGCAGCAGTGGCAATGGCCATTATCCATGCGTGGACGATGGCGATCTCGATCAGGCCTTTTGTATGGCTCATCTGTCTTATCGCTGAGGTGTTCGGCCGTTTTCTATGCTGGCCAGTATCTCCTTGCCAAAGGCCAGGCAGTCTGCACGCTTGAGGTTGTCGTAGTCCTCGAAGTTCGCCATCATCTTGGCCGTCTCAGGATCCATCAAGGACTTGGTTATCCTGCCCAGGAATACCCTCGAAGGGACCTTGTCGACCTCGCAAAGGCGCGCTAGGTGATTATCGATGAACATGGTGGTCTGTTGGGGGCCTACGGGATTGCCCATGTTGCCGCAGACCGCAAACAGACCTCTGACCCGCCCCTTGAGCCAATCCTTGTTGACCTTGATGTAGTCCTGCAATTCCTGGGATGTGACCATGAATCGGATGGAGCCGCCTATGATGATATGTTCGAACCCAGTCAGGTCCGCGCCCTCACGCACGTCAAAGACATCCGCGATCCCGCCCATGCCCTCGGAGATCCAGACCGCCGCATCCCGTGAGCTGCCACACCAGGTGCTGTAAAGGACTGCACATTTCTTGTTGGATGGCTTGGGGTAGTACTTCAGGGCCCAGGCCTTGTCTATCAATGCCATGCTTCCAACAGCAGCATACCCTAGTTTGAGAAAATCTCGTCTTCTCATGATCGACCCCTTCATAAACATATGACCACACCCAGACTTCCTGCCCAGATTGTACACAGAATCTACGACCTGGGCAACGGGATGGAAGATTTGTCAGCAATAATGGTAAGGCGCTAGGATCGCTTCTTGCAATCGATCTATTGCTTGTGGCAGGAAGGCATATCGCAAGATTAGGGCCAGGTATTGAGTTCCTTGACTACTGCAGCGGTCAACCGCCTTACAAGCCTTTCTAATTGCCTGGCCTGGGGTGTACCGGGCTGGATCAGGAGGGGCACCATGATCGCATAAACCTTCGCAACGTGCCTTCCTGTCCCGGTACAACAGGTGTATCGGTGCGAATCGCGACTATACTTCTTTGTCAAGGCAATGAGCTCTCGGTAATTGAGGCCCTTTGCACGGCGGGCCTGGCGGAGGATCTGGCCAAGCTCCTTGCGCCAGGTATCGCTGAAGCCAAGGACATTGGCCGCCTTCATGAGCTTGCCTAGGCGCTGAGCGATCGCGAAGATCTCGTCCATAATAGCCTCTAAGTGGCAGAAACGGTGCCCATGTCAGACTCAAGGTCATTCGTTAGGATCGAAAGGCCTAAGATCATCCCTTGAGCTCCTTGATCAGGGCCCTAGTCAATCGGCGAGCTATTCCTTCCAGTTGCCTTGCCTCAGCGCTGCCGGGCCGAACCAAGATCATGGCTAGGGTCACATAGATCTCAGGGGCTAGGTGAATACCGGCCTCAATGGCATGCAGGTATGCCCTTCCACTGGCATAGTGTCTAGGAAGTCTCTGCAGGACCTCTTTGCGCGTGAGCCCCTTGGCAATCCTTACCTGGCTGAAGAACTGGCCGAGCTCCCTACGCCAGGTCTGGGCGATGCCAAGGCGGTTGGCCACCCTGATGAGCTTGGCTATGTGTTGGGCGGTGGTCTTCAGGTCGTGCATGCAAGGATATTCTAGGTCGAGGCTTGACGCTGTCAAGACTTGTTCTTGACGTGGGGTGGTCAAGACCGCTGAGGCTGGCAGAGGGTTCGCTGGAGGGCTAAGGGCCTGTGGGGGTATTTGGCCTCTTCAGGTGCATGTCCATGAATCTCAGACACACATCCAAGTCCAAGGGCACAAAGCCATGGCCGCCATCATGTATGACAAAGCCTATGGTTTGCAGGATAGGTAGCCCAGGGGCTGGGAGCTTGGACCTGCCAAGGCCCTACTTGTAATGCACTTGGTTGTTGCCCAAGCTTTCCTAATCATGGCTGGTGCTGCGGGAGGCGGCCGCCAAAACCTTTCTAAGCCCTGCAGCGAAGGGTGGTCTAGCAGACGGTAATCCTAGGGCGATCCCTGCAGCGATGAATCCCGGTGTAGCATGAGCGTGCTCTGCCCTGATCATTTGCATCCTTTCTTGGTCCTGGCCGCCAAGGGTGGCGGCAACTAGCGTATGGTACCAACAGGCACCACTCGTTCAGGTGCGCCTGTTTGCTGGCGATGGCGTTTCGGCAGGTCCTTACTGGCCGAACAAGCGGATCTGGGTGATCTTTTCCTTCAGTGCGGCCATGCAATCTGGGCACAGTCGCTGGCCTGAATCGATCTGGGTCAGGTCATCCTCGATAACACCATTGCGGAAGCAACATTCGCAGTGTGCCGTACGCCTGATCGCCAAGAGGGCCTTGTCGAATTCCCTTTCTGTCTCGATGGCGATCTGGTTGCTGGTTACTGGTGCTTCTGATGGTGCCTGCTGACGAAGATGCCGCTGCCTAGCGACAGTGATGGTAGCGACGCGGCTTGCAGTGTGGGCCGTCGTACCTCTTGCCTTGCGGTGGTGCCTGGGTTTGGGTCTGTGTGGGATTGCGCTTTGTACCGTCTTGATCTGGTCGATGCGTCGCTTCCAGATCAAGGCCGTCTTGCGTCTTAGGGTACGTATCTGTCTAGTGAACAGGGCCTTTTGTTCAGCGATGGTCTTGTTGGCCTCTGCCCTGATCCTAGAAACTGCCTGTTCTTGACTCCTGGCAGCAAGTGCCTTGTAGGCGTCAAGCCTCCTGTTGCACCTTCGTCGCTCGATAAGTCTGATGCGGTTCAATTTCGACTCGAGCTCGGCGAGTTTTTCGTTCAAGAGGTGTATTCGATGTTTGTACAACTCGATCGCGTGGTCATGCCTTGTCTGCTGGGCTGCAAGTGCGCGTTCGAATTGCTTCCTGATGGTCTGGGCCCTTTGGGAGACCGATCTGTATCTGTGTCTCTGCGCGGTAATGGCCTTCTGTAGGGCCAGCCTTTCTGCCTCCCTTATGATGGCCAACTGCCACATGGCCAGTGCTACCTCTCCAGCCTTCCTGAGATTCGTGACCCCATGTCTCTGACCTTTTAGCCTGAGGGATCTTGGCTTCCTCTTCGGTTCCCCAGGCAGCCTGACGCTCCACCACCAGTATCTACCTCGCTTAAATATGGTGCCTGGCAATGTCGCCCTTAGTTTTCTACCTGTCCTGGGCATAATCGTCTCCTAGAGATGTCTCGATCTACATAAGTGCCTCAAGGGGCGATAGTAGAAAGTCTTACGCTCAGTTAAACTGACCGACATCCCATCAATCGGCAATTCCTTGGGGGCTTATTACCAAAACCTATGGGTAATACATAGACAATACCTAGATAGGTTGTAGCCAAAGGCGATCTATTTCTGTTTTTGTACCGATAACAAGACGATCGGCAGCTCATATCCGGGCCTTTTTGTCGGAGGCTGCTCTAGGTCTGCATCCTAGGCTGTGAGGATAGGAGGACGTAGGTCCGCCTGCAGGATCTGCAAAAAATTAGCTATCGTGCTGTGATCTGGCCGCTGCAGCAGGCGGTTCGTTGGGATCGTATATTGATGCAGCCCAGTGTATGAACACCGTTGGGTCATCCATGTCGAGGCCTCTTGACCTGCAGAAGTCCTCGTATAGCGAAAATGTATCACTGATGTGGGAGGAGCCATGCTTATGCTTCCAAGGACCCGGCGGGACATACGCCTGCCACTTGGCCTTGTGGTAAGGCTGGCTAGCTGAGAGCCAGGCAGCAAGGGCGGATGCAAAACCGGCCCTGTCTATCCCATGCCAACAGTGAAATAGTATCGGCCTTTGGCCATGCCTGATGACATCGATCAAAGCGAGTAGTTCAGACCGCTCAGGCAGGTGAAATGCGCTGAGATCGACGAATTCTACCCTTACTCCCATCGAACTGGCGATCGCATATTCCTGGGCCGCGAACGGGGCATCAGGACCCCTTAGATCCACGATCGTGCGCAGCCCATATCCTCTTATCCAGGCCTTCAGCTCTCTGGCTGAAGGTTGGCCCGATCTGTAAATCTGACCTGGGATAACAGGCCTTATGCTTCCTAGAGCGATACCAGCGAACCTATATGCTAGCGGTAGGGGGCCAAGGCACAACAGCAAGACTAAAGGTCCTTGCCAGCAGGGCCGGCCCTTTGGCCTAGCCGCCCGGTCGAAGATCTCCACCTTGAGCTTGGGTTCCATGATCGTGCCTTGTAGCTATGTCCTTCAAAAAAGGCGGCCGTACGTTAAGCTATCACCTGATGAGCTGGATGTCAAAGACAAACATGCCAGCAGCTCAACCGCCCGGTGATATACCTGGCCAGAGGGCCATCTGGTTGACCATTGCTGCCGTCGGCCTGGTGGTGGTCCTTACGACGGTCAGGTTTGGTATCCTTGCGTCTGGGATTGTTGAGCTCAGCGGCGATGAGGCCCATTATTGGGAGTGGTCAAGGCGACTGGATTGGTCCTATTATTCCAAGCCGCCCGGCGTAGCGTATGCGATACGGCTGGGTACCCTCCTATTCGGTCATACGGAGTTGGGCGTCAGGTTTGCCGCCCCGATACTGTCGGGCCTATCGAGTCTGATGATGTACTTGCTCGCAAGAAGGATGTATGACAGACAGGCAGGTCTGGTTGCTGCTATGTTGATCCAGGTCATACCTATCTTTTCTGGCCTTGGCATAGGAATGACGCCAGATACATTGCTGATCTTTTTTTGGACGCTTTCCCTGTATCTCCTATACCGTGCGTGGACCGAGGGGCGCGCCCTCTATTGGTTGCTTTTAGGTGTGGCGATAGGGCTAGGCCTGCTTTCTAAGTACGCGATCTGTTTTATATACATACCTGGACTGCTCTTACTCCTGTCCACAGGGGAAGGTAGGTGTCGACTTCGTACAGTATGGCCCTACCTATGCCTCTGCCTGAGCCTTCTGTTCTTCGCCCCTGTGGTGGTCTGGAACAGCCGGCACGGTTGGGTCATGTTTCGCCACGACATGGGCCACGTAAGGACGGCTGGGGGGTTCGTGCCTTCTGGGACGAGCCTTCTGGGGTTTGTTGGGGGTCAGGCCGCAGCGATTACACCGGTATTGCTCGTGCTGATGATCTACCTGGTGATCCGGCGCAGGGGTGAGGAGCCATTCTGTTTCTGGCTGACGATCCCTATACTGGGTGGATTCCTGGCTAAGGCCATATTCGGCAAGGTACAGCCCAACTGGCCTATGGTAGGATGGCTAGCAGGGTTGCCTTGCCTTGGGCAGTTTATTGTGCGTGATTGGCACGTCCTCAATAGGGCGCAAAGACGGATCATGTGGATAGGTCTTGTCATACCTGTTACTGCAACCATGCTGATCCATGCACCAATGGTCTTGTTGCGTATCCCATGGCCGGAAGGGCTCAATCCCCTCAACAGGCTTATCGGCTGGAGGGAGCTTGGTGGTAAGGTCAGTGGGCAGGCCTGCGGCATGGATGGGCCCTACTTCATACTTTCGGATCACTACATGGTGGCATCCGAATTGGCCTTCTATATGGATGGCAGGCCTTATGTATACTGCGTTAACCTGGGCCGAAGGATGAACCAATACGATATCTGGCAGGACCTCGACAACCTCGTAGGCAGAGACGCCATATATGTTTCAAGTCGGCCCATGCCGGAGGCCCTTATGGGGGCGTTCGAGCACGTCGTGGGCGATAGAATTGCGATCCATGATGCATTGGGTAGGCATATCAAGACATTCTACATCTATAAATGCCAAGGCTTCAAGGGCTGGACCCAGGGTGGGTTTCGCCGCTACTGAGATCATCCGAAAGGCGCGGTCGATGAGCCAGCAATGTCTTTATGAATGTGCTGAATGGAATCCTCTTGATCCTAGGAACCAGATCGCCCTGGGCGATCTGCCACAGCGATATCCCCAAGAGTACCTGCCATCGGTATTGCCAAGCGATGAGCCGTTCGGCGGTGTTTACCAAGATCTTGACAGCTTTGGCAGAAGATCTACGCGACCGAGGCGGCATCGACTTGAGCGAAGGGTTCATGGATAGCAGATTTGCCCAAGCGAAAAAAATGGGATGGTGTAGTCAAGGCCAAAATGGGCGAAGGCACCAGGATCGTGGGCATTGCAGAGTCTTATGGTCTTGCTCTGGTTGTTGGCTTTGCCAGTGCCAGCCCGTACGAAGTGACTTTGGTCGAGGCGGCGCTGCGGCGGTCCGTGCAAACCATCCGGCCAGGACGGTCACCCGCTTCGGTGTTATCGCCGACGGCGGAAGACCGCACGATTATTTGCCTGGTATGGGAAATTCCATCGATTGGTGGTCCGCTATGAGTATCATCTGGACAACTTTCTGGCCATGATCCGCCCTTGCTGCATCGTTATCCTTCTGCAAAGGGCTACGGGATGAGTCCCAGTGTCTTCAGGCCTTTCCAATCAACGTCTTCCAGGCCAGGTAGGCCCTTGACCTGAACAGTGCGATCCTCAACGCCACAGACAGGGCTCGGTCAGATAGGGTCCGTCTGGGCATTGCTTGAAGTATCTCCTCTGCTAATCCTGTCCAGAGTTTGAAGTTTCGTGTTGCGACCCGCAGTGGCGATAGCCTGCGGGGAAAGGCACTGCAACGATCTAGGACCCCTGCGACATAGAGGCACAGCATGGTCCTAACACATTTCTCACACCGACAGCAGTTGTACTGCTGCTGTCGACCCTTCCAACAGACCCTGAGTGTCTCCATCGCAAGTGGTGACCGAGCCACGGCAGCCAGGACCTTCTGCAGCCTACCGTGTTCGCAACCATCGTGGACGATCTCTACCGCCCCATTTGACCAGAGCGGATCCAATAACGGATGGGAGCCCCAGCCTGCAAGCCTGGAATAAGGAAAGGTCGACGGGATATAAACGGTGCCGAGGGTCCCCGCGGACGCTAATGCCGCCGCAGCTAGGGCACCACCATGGCTGTAGTCCCATCGTACAAACGTATCCATGAAGGCACGTATGTTCGTGGCCACCTCGATCAGCCGTTTGCCTTCGGCGGTGGCGACCTTTAGGACGTTGGATCTGGTTTGCTCATATCGCCAATCATCATCAAGGCGGATATCCCAGCCCCTGACCAGGATCAGGTGTGTTAGGGTCTGGCGGTGCTTGTGGAGTGTATAGAACGAGTCCACACCGCCGCTAAAGAAGCTGCCGCGGCCCGTCGCCCTTGGGCCAGCCGGCTCATAGACCGATCTGGCAACGACCTTTATCCTGTGCGTGTTGCGTACCCAGCTGGAGTATATCTCCTGTATCTGATCGCAGGCCCGGATCAGTCTGGCCGATAGGGGGGCCTCCAGATACAGGTCCTCGCCGGCAGCCATACTGGGAAGCAATAGAGGCCCTAGGAATATATCAGCCGTACACGCAACCTGCTCGACTCCCTTTAGCTCGATCCAGAGCTGTTGGGGCGTATCCAACCTGCTGGATTCTACTATGCATGAGATTCTTATTGTCTGACCTGAGCTTGTGACCTGTAAGCCAACGGCCTTCATCGCATGTCATCTCCATCAATCCTTACTCTTGGCGCGGCCGTGTTCAGCTATCAACTGCTCATACAGATCTTCTAGGCGATCGGTCTGCACGGCCAAATTGAACCTGCTGACTACATGCCGGCGGGCGGCCTCTGACATCTTGCTGCGGCGAGCCGGATCGGCCATGAGTCCTGATATGGCGCTAGCGAGCAGCTCCTGATCGTGTGCATCGACTACCAGGCCTGTCTGCCCATCCACGACCGTCTCAGGCAGCCCTCCACTCTTGCCCACAATGACAGGGACCCCACATGCCTGGGCCTCTAGGGAGGTGTTGCCAAGGCCCTCACATGACCCATCTGGAAGTACTGTGGATGGCAGACAGCACACCCACGACTGGGCTAGTTGTTCCCTGACCCGGTTGGGTGGAAGCATGCCTAAGAACCGCACAGGTAGACCAAGGGCAGTTGAGAGGTCCTGCAATCTCCGTCTCATAGGTCCGTCTCCAACAACGACCAATTCAATTTCTCGGCCCTGGCCACGTAGGATGGCTGCGGCTCTTATCAGGTGCTGACAACCTTTCCACTCTACCAATCTGCCTACAAAGCAGACCCTACCTGGTCTTGCTCTGTTGGCCGGTTGCCAGAACTCGGTATCCACGCCATCGTGATGTACAAGTATCTTCTCATGGGGACAGCCGTCCTGGATCAATCTCGACTTGAGGAAGGCACTGACAGCAATGACGGCCTGGGTCTTGGCGTAAAGTCGCCTGCGCCTGCGGATATACAAGCGGCTCGCGTCGGTTCGAGTGATGTCGCTGCCCCGAAAGTGAACTACAAGCGGCACGCCCAGCGCTTTGGCCAGGTGCAAGGCCTGTACCCCGTCCCACCCGAATTGTGCATGGACTAGTGCTGGTCGGTACAGGCCTATCGCCTTGACCCAAGCAGATGCGGGTCTACCAACCAGTTTCAACAAGAGTCTGTGAAACCAAGATGGGCGGAACTGGCTCAGCAGGATGGTCGGGTAAGGCTCTAGAAGATTCCAGCCTGCCTGTTCCTTAAGCAGTCCTACGAAAACAGGCCTGAATCTGCGAAAATAACGGGCTGGTGTCGCCACAAAGGTCTGGGATGGCGGCAGCAGCCTTTTGCGGAAGATCAACACCCCCAACTTGCTGGGGTCCGAACTATTCATAGACGACACATTCTAGGTATTTGGGTCAGGAGTTGCAAGCGACCCTCAGGGTTGAACATGGCTGCGATGGGGATATAATCGGGCCGTGGTCGTTCCGGATAGGGCAATGGGTTATGGTCGCTAGTGCATTTGTAAGGGATGTTAAGGACTCGATCGGCAGGACATTAAGCCTTTACAGGAGGGTGAGATTCTATGACCTTTCGAGTATCCCTGTGGAACGCAGGATTGCCAGGTCAAAGGTGATCCAGTTCTATTCGGCGGTCAATAACATAGGCAACTATACGCCAGTCTTGGGAATCCGCAGGCTGATCGAATGCGAACCGGATACCTGGAACATACACGATAGGTCCATCGACTTCGATTTCATCAATAAGCAGTACAAACATGCCATTATTGGTGGGGGTGGGTTGCTTCATCCGGTTTTTGAGCCCTTTTGGCAGAGATTCTATCGGGAATGCAGGCTTCCCACGGTGGTTTGGGGCGTAGGCCTGTGTTTGCCGAATGGCTCGGATGGTTGGAGCAGTGCCGGCAGGGAGGCGGTCAGGGGCGTGATGAGGCGTGCTGACTTGGCCAATGTCAGGGATGCATGGACCGCAGATTATTTTGGCCTCGATGGACCAGACATAGGGCCGTGTCCAACAATTGCATATTTGCTAGACTTCCTGCCTTACAAGCATTCTCGTGGGTATTGCCTTTTTAGCTGGCACGACCAGATAGTCTCCTGGGCGCAGGCAAAGCGGTTCTTGACGGCATTACAGGGGGCGTGTCGGTACAAGATAAGGAGCACAAATAATAGGCAATACCCATGGCGTGGTGTTCACAGGATAGTGCGGAGATGGTACTGCACCGCAGATATGGTTGTGTCTACGCGCCTTCATGGGGCGATCATCGCATATGGGTTGGGGATCCCGTATGTGGCGATCCCTGTAGACAATAAGCTCCGGGAGTTCTGCAGGAGTTATGGCAATGGGATCGTTGTGGAACCTGATGACATTGATCAGATACGGCATGTGGAAGACCTTGCCGCGGCTACCAGGATGGGTCAGATACGTATAGACGATGTAGTCAGGTTTGGTACGAAGGTAAGGCAGTGGATCGGACAGGCTCCAGCAAGCCACAATAGATTTCCGATTGGCTTGGCTAAATGAAGGTATCTGTCATCATTACCACGTTTCGGCAGCCACTCTGGCTTCAGAAGGTCCTTTGGGGATATGCATGTCAGAAGGGGATTGACTTCGAGATAGTTATTGCCGAGGATGACCAGGATCGGAAGACAGGCGAGATCATAAAGGGTTTCAAGTCACAGGCTGGCGGCCCAATCCAGAATTTGGTTCATGTAAGCCATGAACATCGTGGTTTCCGCAAATGCATGATCCTCAATAGGGCGGTCCTGGCCGCATCGGGGGATTATCTGATCTTTACCGACGGTGATTGCATACCCAGGCATGACCTGGTTGCTACTCACGTTAGGCTTGCTGCACAGGGCCGCTTCCTTTCGGGCGGATACTTCAAGCTTAGTAGGCAAGCAAGTACGGCGATAGACATCGAGGACATCAAGAGCGGCCTATGCTTTGAACCATCATGGCTGCGCAGGTGTGGGCAACCATGGTCACGATGGATGTGGCGGCTGCGGCTGACAGGGGGGTGGCCGAAGGTCTTGGATCGGATAACGACTACAAAGGCCACCTGGAATGGTTGCAACTCGTCTACATTCAAGGAGTATGTCTTGGCGGTCAATGGATTCGACCAGAGGATGCAGTATGGAGGGCTCGATAGGGAATTCGGCCATAGACTTGTCAATCTAGGCCTAAAGGGCGTGCAGGTAAGGCACAGGGCCATCTGCCTACACCTTCACCACGATAGGGGGTACGCAACCGCAGAAGGGATCGCATTCAATAGGTCCATTCGAGATCAGACCGCCAGGTGCAGGCTCGTGCGGACGCCATGCGGTATCGAGCAGTTGGATCTTGCCGAACATGATCGTCATAGCTAGGCGGTCACGATCTAATCGCTGGTACCAAGCTGTGATTCGACATCCACAGGTACTGGTGGCCTATGGTGGATGAGCCTTTGCCTTCTCTGTTCGATGCTGGGCATGTATGGAGAAAGCAGCGCTATCCCAGCCCATGCGATGATGCAGGTCACTAGCCCTACCAGAAGGCCTATCCTGAGCCACTGGCCGAACCTGAGCTGTGTTCGGTATCTTTTTTCCAGCATCCCCAGTGCAACGATGTTTGCAGTAGAGCCGATCATGGTGATATTGCCCCCGAGGCAAGTACCTTGGAGCAAGGCCCAGACCAGTGGGGTCTGCTGGAGGTGGTTGACCACTGGGATGAATGCCGCCGCAAACACGATATTGTCCACGAACGCAGAGCCCAAGGCAGATATGCCTATGATCGCAGGTACCAGCAGCATGGGACTGTTGCCGAATGCGGACCTGAAGTACTCCGATATCCTCAAGGTGACCTTTGTCTCCTCTAGTGTACCTGCAACTGCAAAGAGCATCATGAAGAATAGCAGCGTCCACCACTCGACGTCTGTCTCTATGTAGTGCCTGGATCGCTGGTGTCTCCAGAGCATCAGTAGGCCTGCGATCACCAATGGGGCCACGATCAATACCGTGTTTGGGGCAAGCCCGAGCCTTGCCTCCAGGTGATGGTGCGAGGCGATGAAGAGGATCATGCCTACGAGGATGGCCAAGGCCCTCCTATATGGGACCTGGACCAGCGGGCCTAGACCTAGGCCCATCTGCCTCCTTGCCTCTAGCCGCTCGGACAGGACCCTGATCTGTGCCCTGTACCACCAGCGGAGGATCGCGATCGCGATCGCCAGGTTTGCCAACATGATCGGGAACGACCAAGAAAGGAAGTCCATGAAGGTAAGGGGTGGTTGTGCATTCTGGCCTATGAGGATCCCGACCGGATTACCCAACATAGTCCCACTGGAGCCGATGTTGGTGCCGATGACTGCCATGATGATGAATGGCACTGGGCTGAGCTTGAGGGTGTCGCAGACCTGGAATATGAGCGTGGCTATGAAGACTATGCTCGTGACCTCATCTACAGCGCATGCCATGAAGGCCCCGAGTAGGGTGGTGACGGTCACGAACATAGGGCCCGTCATCCCTGGCAGTGCTATGACGCTCTGGATGATCCAGGTAAAGAGGCCGAGCTCCTTGAGGACACCAACGGTGACCATCATCCCTACCAGGAACAATATCACATCTAGCTTGCACTCGCGTATGAATGCCGGCAGTGTCAGGACGTTTGTTGCCATCAATAGGCCTATGCCGACGAATGCAATGGCCAGTCTGAACTGCCAGAACAGAAGCGTGGCCAGTATGATCATCATGAAGATTGAGCAGGATATGACCTGCTGTCGCTCCAGGCCTACCAGGCTGGTAAGGATGGCCACAAGGGCTGTCACAATGGCCATGGCCAGCGGCCTGGCCAAGAGTGCTATCCTGCCCCTTTCCTTTCTGATGCCCAATGCCATGGCCTAGTCCCTCAGGATCTTGCTCAGAAACCTCTCCAGCGATATCACGCCCACCAGGCGTTTGCCTTGCAGGACGTATGCCCTGGTCGCACCCTGACGCGTGATCTGCTTTGCGGCCTGTATGGCAGGGTCATCCACCTGGACGGTAGGGTACTCTGTAGTCATGATCTCGGTAAGCCATGTCTGGCTCTCCTTGCGCAGGACCTGGGCAAACGGCTCGAAGTTGATGATCGGGGTCAGGTCCTCCATCCAGAGGATGTACTCAGGCAGACATACCCGCAACAGCTCGTGTGTGGATACCACCCCCACCAGGTCCCCATCCTTGTCTACCACTGGTAGTTCATTTAGCCTATGGTGCACAAAAAGGTCTATCGCTTGCTCTAATGTATCGTTCTCTGCGAGCCTGGCCTCGATAGGGTCCATGATGTCCCTTGCCCGCAGGTACTCAGGCAAGCGCATCCCGCCCTCATCGAAGAAGTTCCAGACCTGCTGTGGGGTGGGAAGCGATGCCACCATATCGGCAGTGGATGGGTCCTTACATATCTTTGCTATCGCAGCTATGGTCTGGAGGTAGGCACCAGGTGCATCCTTTGGCGCAAGGGTCAGTATCACCAGCTTCACCAGTTCCGTTGGCCTGGACCTGTCGTAGGCAATCCCTGCCTTGCTGGTGGCTACCGCAACCACGATCCTGTCTATGGCCTCCAACCTTGCATGCGGCATGGCTATACCTGGTGCTACGATCGTTGGCATCTCGTTCTCCCTTTCCAGGACCGCCTGGTAGGCCTCGTCCACGTTGCCTATGCCCCGCTGATATGCGAGCAGCCGAAGCATCTCCAGGATGAGCCTATCCCTGTCGATGATAGAGGTCTGGCAAAGCACCTGGGCTGGCCCGAACAGGGCCGAGAACTGCATGCCGTTTTGCCTGATACTGGTCATATCCGGATCCGATCGTACACCTGCTAGAGGTACCTGGCCACCTCAGCTCTGCAGACCTGGTCCAGGGCCAGCTCTATCTGCTTACCGCCTGCCAGCAGGACGATCGTACCACGATTATAGTGGATCTTGTCCACCGTGGCTATGGTCCTGAATGGGATCATGTATACGCTGTCGCCCCGACGCAGTGCCTTGATGAACTCCATGTGCCTTACCGCCAAAGGCGATGACTGAAGGATCTGGTCGATCTCGGCCGCGAGGGTCACCGCATGTTCTGGCCAGGGCTTTGGGGCGTTTTGCATGGCCTTGCAGAACTGGTCCACCACCTGCTTGACCCGACGGAGGGCCTGGTCTATGGCAAGGTCTGCCTGGCGACGCAACAACTGCTCCTGTTGCCTTAGCTGTTCGATCTGCTGCTCCAGCTGCTGTTTTGCAGCCCTGGCCTGCGCTACGGCCCTGTCTGCCTCTGCCCGCCTGTCCTCTGCCAACTGCCTGACCTTCTGGACCTGATTGATCAGTGTGGCAGTCTGATCTACATCTGGACCTATCATCTGCCTGGCCTTTGCAGTTATCCGCTTGGGCATGCCGAGCCTCTGTGCGATGGCAAGGGCATTGCTGCTGCCAGGCGTTCCCATCAGGAGCCTGAATGTAGGCTGGAGTGTCTGGGTGTCGAAAAGGAGCGATGCATTCTCGGACCTAGGTCTAGAGAATGCGTATGCCTTTAGTTGGCCCATGTGGGTGGTAGCGATTACATGGCCTGACCTGGCCAGCAGCTCGTCCAGTACCGCGGCAGCCAGTGCTGCCCCTTCGTGGGGATCGGTACCTGCACCAAGTTCATCAAGCAATATGAGCGTGCCTGGGCCAGTGTTGGCCAGTATCCTTATGACCTGCCTTATGTGCGCAGAGAACGTGCTGAGATTTGCCTGGATACTTTGTTGGTCGCCAATATCCGCAAAGACCTGCCTATAGATGCCGATCTGCGAGCCCTCTGCAGCGGGTATGTGGCAGCCACTCTGTGCCAAGAGGATGCAGATGCCCACGGTCTTCAATAGGACCGTCTTTCCCCCTGCATTAGGACCTGTTATCAACAGTAGATCCAGGTCGTCGCCGATCCTCGGGCTGACAGGCACTACATGCTCGATCGCCTTTGCGATATCTATCTTGTGCCTTTCTGCAGCGATCCTGACCAGCAGGGGGTGCCTGGCATCGATCAACCTGGCCTGTGGCTGCGGTGCGATCTGTGGGCTGCAACAACCATATGTAATGCTGAAATTGGCCTTCGCATAGGTCAGGTCTATCTGGCCGAGCTGTCGCAGTGTCTGCAGTATCTCCTTGCGGGCAGCAAGGACCTGGTGGGTGAGATCCCAGAGAATCCTATTGATCTCCTTGGTCTCCTCGAACACGGCCTCCTCGAGCTCGTTGTTGAGCTCAACCAGAGACTGGGGCTCTACGTATAGGGTCGCCCCAGTATTGGATCTATCTAGTACCGTCCCATGAATGGCAGACTTGTAGGAGGCCTTTATGGCCAGTACCGGCCTGCCGTGTCTTGTCACTACATTCTGGTTCTCGAGGGCCTTTTGGACCTCGGGATCTGCCATGATCTGTTCGAAACGCTGCTGTATCTGGCCCCTGAGCCTTGCGATCCTGTCCCTTATGGCCACTAGTTTGACAGATGCGCTGGTCTTTACCTTGCCATCTGGACCTATGCAGTCCTGTATCTGCCCGGCCAGGCCACTCAGGTCATGCAGGCCATCTGCCATGGACCTGACCTGGCCGAACCTATCCTGATCTTGCTCCAGCAGGAACTGTCTGAGCCTGATTGCGGTCTGAAGGACCTGCCTTATCTGCAAGAGCTCGTTCGGCTCAAGCACTGCCTGTCTGCGGCCGAGCCTCGATAGCATAGGTCTTATATCCCTTATGCCAGCCAAGGGGATCCGTACACCCTGCATGAGTAGGTCCTTTAGCTGCGAGGTCTGGGCAAGTCTCTGGGCGATCCAATCAGGATCCGTGGAGGGATATAGGGACCTTGCTGCAGCCTTGCCGAGCTCACTGGATGCAAAACAGGCCAGGATCTCCAGGACCTGCCTGAATTCGAGGACCTCGAGTGTATGGGCGTCTATCTGCCTTGCAGACATATCCGTTGCAAAAGGATAACCAAGACCTGCCTGTTGGGGAAGGCGGGCTATATATCATTCGGACCTTCCGCGTTGGCCCTTGATCTGGAGGTCAAGGAGATCGATTTCGGCGTCGATAAACAGACAGCAGACCGTTCGGTCAAGGAGGCAGCACATGCAGGTTCAGACGGACCCAGTAGTGGCCTTTATACGGCAGGCAGGGATACTGGATGAGGAAAGGCTACAGGATGTCATAAGGCAGGCCGAGCAGACAGGCCAGCAGATCCTGAGCATCCTGAAGGCCCAGAATCTGCTCGACGAGGAGCAGATGGCCAGGGTCATTGCGGCCAGTAACCAGATAGAGTTCATCGACCTAAAACCCGAGGACATAGACCCGATAGTGGCACACCTGGTCTCGGAGGATATCGCAAACAGGCATATCTTGATCCCGGTCAGGCTCGACGGGGCACGGCTTGTGGTTGCGATGGCCAATCCCATGAATCTAGTGGTTAGGGATCGCATCGAGACAAAGACTGGTTACAAGGTCATCCCTGTTGCAGCATCACCGAATGCCATAAGACAGGCCATCCACCATCACTTCGACGTGGCCAATATCACCAAGCAGGCCATCGCATCCATGAGGCTCAAAGGCCAGGCTGAGGTAGACCTCGAGATCCCCCAGGCCGGCCAGGTCTCAGAGAGGGTGGCCAATGACCCTGTCACAAGGCTGGTCTCTTCTATCATAAGGGGTGCGATAGATGCAAGGGCCAGCGACATCCACATAGAACCGCAGACTACAGACGTCAGGGTCCGTTACAGGGTAGATGGAATATTGAGACCGACCATAAATGTTCCGATAACCGCCCTGGCGGAGATGGTCTCGCACATAAAGATCTTGGCTGGCATGGATATATCGGAGCGTAGACTGCCCCAGGATGGGCACATAACCATCAGGCATTCCGACAAGGATTATGACCTGCGTGTCTCCTGTTTGCCCGCAGTAGGGGGGGAGAAGGTGGTCATCAGGATCCTGGATAAGAACACAGGCAGGTGGAACATAGACTCCGTAGTCACTTCAGCCCGAGATAACCAGGCATTTAGAGACCTGGTGGCAAATCCATATGGCATGATCCTGTTGACAGGCCCTACCGGCTGTGGAAAGACCACCACATTGTATGCCTTGCTCCAGTTGCTCAATACCCCCGGCACGAACATAGTTACCGTCGAGGACCCTGTAGAGTACAGGGTCGACGGGATCACACAGGTGCAGGTAAAGCCTGTCATAGGTCTGACGTTTGCGTCTGCACTTAGGAGCATACTGAGGCAAGATCCTGACATCATACTCATAGGCGAGATCCGCGATGCCGAGACCGCCGAGATCGCGGTGAGTGCCGCGCTTACAGGCCACCTGGTGCTAAGCACGCTGCACACAAATGATGCGGTTGGCGCGGTATCGAGGCTGATAAACCTTGGGGTACCGCCTTTCTTGGTTGGCTCTGCACTACTAGGCGCGGTCGCCCAGCGACTGATCCGCATGAACTGCCCCAGATGTAGCAGACCATACCGGCCCAGCCAAGAGGAGTTACAGCTACTCGGGCGCAGGGCCAGTAGAAACACAACTCTGGCACTCAAGAAGGGAGAGGGCTGTACGGAGTGCTACAAGAGCGGCTACAAGGGCAGAAAGAGCATATATGAGATCCTGACTGTCTCCAATTCGATAAGAAGGATGATCCTCGATGGCGCAAACGACGACCAGATCCAGGCCCAGGCGATTGCAGAAGGGATGAGGACATTGCTCGATAGCGCGATCGACGAGGTCATCCAAGGCACCACGACACTGGAGGAGGTCTCGAGGGTAGTGGAGATCAGGACTTAGCATGGCCGCCTATAGCTACATAGCTCAGGACAGGCAAGGCAACCGTCTGGCAGGCATCTATCAAGGTGTCGATAGCGTAGCAGCGCTCCGCCAAGAGCTTGCCAAGGCGGGCTACCAGCTGCTGAAGGCCGCAAGAGCCCACCAGGATGCGGGCATGTCGATAAGGGCGCGTAGGCGGATCAAACAAAAGGAGCTGGTTGCCTTTGCGTACCAGTTTGCTGGGATGTATTCTGCTGGGCTCACTGTGATCCAATGCCTCCAGACCATAGAGGAGCAGACCGATAGCGTTGCGCTACGCCATATCTTGAGTGATATCCGGCAGGAACTCCAGACAGGTGCTAGCCTCAAGAAGGCGTTTGCCAAATACCAGGAAATATTCTCGCCATTCTTCGTGGGTATGATCGAGGCAGGCGAGACCGGCGGAAAGCTTGCGGACGCGTTGCAGGCCAGTGCGGTCTATTTGGAGAAACGCGCAGAGCTAGTCCAGAAGATCAGGTCTGCATTCGTCTACCCTACAGCCGTTGGGATCGTATGCCTGATCGTGGTCTCGGCCATGCTATTATTCGTTGTGCCGATGTTTGCCAGGTTGTACGAAAGGCTGCACGTCCCGCTGCCTTGGCCTACGCAGGTCCTGATCCTACTAAGTATGGTTCTGCGGGGTTGGTTCATACCTATCGGGCTTGCCATCGCATGGCTGGTCTGGATGACAAGGAAGGTCACCCGCAGACCACAGGTCAAGGCCAGGATAGACTGGCTCAAGATCAATCTACCTGTCCTCGGTCCTCTATATAAACTGATACTTGTCAGCAGGTTTATAAGGACCTTTGCGGGTCTAGCAGCGGTAGGTGTGCCGTTGATCGAGGCCATACAGGTGGCCCAGGCAGTTGCGAACAACACGCACATAACATCCATAGCGAAGGACCTGCAGCAATCCATCCAGACCGGACATCCGGTCTCTGCGTCATTAAAGGCGCACCCGATCTTTCCAGCAGTGGTGGTGCAGATGGCAGATTCCGGCGAGAAGGCAGGTGTACTTGCGCAGATGCTCACAAAGGCAGTAGACTTCATAGACAAGGAGATAGACCGCAGGATGGCAGGCCTACTTGTCAGGCTGGAGCCTGTATTGACATTGGTTATGGGGCTATTGATAGGGCTCATCCTGCTGGCCGTGTATATGCCTATGTTCGATTACATGGGACACCTTCGTTGAAGATGAAGTTAACTCGGGCCGTTCAAATGACGACATCCCTTAGCGATGTCTAAGATGTGCATGTTTGAAAGGAGGATAACATGGTAGCAAAGAAGGGCTTCACGCTAGTAGAGCTGTTGGTTGTGGTCTTGATCCTGGGCGCGTTGGCATTCATCGCAATACCGAGGATAAGCCAGAGCGCAACTACGGCAAAGATCAACGCCTGCAAGACCAACGTGGACCTGCTCAATAGCCAGATAGAGCTCTACTATGCAAACAATGGGACATGGCCAGCGGATTTGGATGACCTGACCTCGGATCCAAATTACTTCCCAGATGGGGCGCCGGTTTGTCCGTTCGGTACGGCCTATAGCTATAACAGTTCCACCCACAGGGTCGCAGAGCACTCGCACTAGCGATGACCGGGCCAGATATGCATAGGGCCCGCAGGGGTTACAGCCTTGTAGAGTTGTTGGTCGTGGTAGGCATCATAGCAGTGATGGCCATGGTGGCGGTGCCGAGGTTTTCCTACGGCATCGTCAGCAAGACAAAGGCCAAGGCCGCTGCATACAGGCTTGTCACTGACCTGCGGAGGACCAGGTCCCTGGCCATCCAGGATGCAGCTACAAACAAGAAGGGCTACAGCCTTTCTATGACAGGGTCCGCGCCATATACCGGCTACCAGATAGAGAATGAGGACACAAAACAGACGGTGGATAGCTGTCAGTTCACGTCCGGTGTAACGGCCACGATCCAAGGGCCCAATAAGTTCACATTCGAACCCTTGGGCAACCTCAAAGCAGGCAGTGGCAGCCAGATCACGGTAATTGCGGGCGATGGTCGCTACACCATCAGCTTCGTCGCCGGTACCGGTGCGGTGATATGCACAGGAGGCTAGGGTATTGGAAAGGGATTATGTATACAGACCGCGCAGGCCTGATAAGAAGGGGCATAACGATTGCAGAGGTGGTAGTGGCCTCTGCGATCATGTTGGCAGCGATAGTGCCCATACTCCATGCACTCACAAGGGCCCAGGCCACCGCAAGGCTCGTGGAGTGGAAGACACACAGCCTGGTACTTGCACAGGGCAAACTCGAGGAGATCAGGGCCCAGGCCTGTAAGGACTACGATCAATCCTTTAGCAGATCCTCAGTAGAGCTGGATGATGGATATCTTTGTACCGTCATCGACAGTTACACCCAACGGGCAGAAATTAGGACGATAACGGTATCCGTTGGGTACGATCAAGATGGCGATGGGAGCCTGGATCAGGATGAGTCGCTAGTGACACTACAAGGTCAGATCGCAAGAAGGTGAGGGAGGGTGGATGGCCAGGTGCGATTCCAGATCGGCCCTTCTGCCTGCCACCACGCTGGTGGAGCTGACGATCGCGATAGCGATCATGGTAGTGATCTTTGCTGCAGTAGTGCCTATAGTGAGGGCTGTGCGGACCAACTGGGATGCAAGGCAGGCTAGTGCAGACCAGGTCCAGAATGCCAGGATCCTGTTCGATCACATATACAGGAATCTTATCACCGCCACTGCCATAACGGCCGTAAGCCAGCCTAATCAGACGGATGGCTTTATCGAATACGATGGGTCTGATGGCAAGGCCTATCGATACCAATTGGCAGGTGGCAATATCCAATATGGCCAGGTCGGAGACCTCCGAGACCTCGCGGGGCCGTTTGGCCGGTTGCGAATCCAGTGCTTCTGTCCACCAGACCTGCAGACCCCGATAACCGATGTAGACCAGATCGGCCTTGTCCGGATCGAGGTAGGCACAGACAGCAGCAGGCCTTCATGGAGCATGGCGGTCAGCCTTAGGGTGGAGCCGCAAACCGAGTTTTCGCCGGGTGTGGCGGTCAAGCAAGATATCGATTGGATGGGCGGCTGCATAGACAGCTACCGTTCCTCGCAGGGGCCCTATAATCCCGACGCTCGAGGTACCAGTGCCGTCATCTCGACCAATTCCAATGGGGCAAAGAAGATAGAGCTTTCCGGTGGTACCATCGTTTGGGGAGATGCCTATGTTGGCCCGAATGGCGATCCAGATAGAGGGATCAAGACCTATGATACTGCGTGTATAACCGGTACCCAGGGTGTCCTGGAGCAGGATGTTGAGATCCCCGACATCTCTGCCCCTGGCGGTATGCCCTCTTCTGAGGGACCCCTTATACTTCTTGGGGGTACCATGACCATCTCGACCAATCGTCACTTCAGCTGGGCCATGGTCTGGGGTGATTGCAGGCTGGTGATCGATGGTGATCTCACGATCCAGATCGACCAATGGTGCTGGATAAGCGGGGCCGAGATCGAGATACCGCAAGGTTCCAGACTGCGGATGTACGTCGGGGATTGGGTATTGATCACCTCTGGTGCCATGCTGAATGCATCCTATGGCACGCCATCGAACCTGATGTTTTACATGTATGGCCATAATGAGACATTCTCGACATGGGGTTCTTCCCAGGTATATGCGGTCTTACAGAACCCAAGGGGCTCTGTGCAGGTCTGGACGCCTAGCCAATTCTTCGGCAAGATCAAGGCCGATAACATATGGGGTAATGGCCAGATCCACGTGGACCTAGACGCTGGATTCTGATCGATGGTTATTCCACTATAGGACAAACATGTAAGTTCCGCCTCTTCGTCTGTGTCGGATATGCCAGCGGTGTAAGTAACGTCGGCCTCTAGTTTTGCCGAAAGTCAGATAGGCCTTCTGATGGTGCGTTGCGGTATGCATCTTTTGTGCAAGAGAGGCTCGGTATTGTTGATGGTGGTCTTTATTGTCGCCCTGCTCAGCGCAGCGGTGGTGGGGATGCTGCAGATAAACACAGAGGAGATACAGTTGATGCAGAATCACATAAACATCGCCCAGGCCTTGACCATCGCAGAGGCAGGGGTCGAGGATGCAATCCGCTGCCTGAGGTCAGATAAGGATTGGAAGGCGGGTTTCCAAGACAAGACCTTTGCGGGCGGGAAATATACGGTCCAGATAAAAAAGAACACCATCACCTCTACCGGTACTACCGCCGGGGGATATCAGGCGATCATGGAGGTGGATGTAGCGATCACAGGATCGCAGGCCCCATACACGGTCAACATCAGCGCAGTGAGGGTAAACCCGTGAAGATCCAGGCCAAGACAGCGCTTGGCATAGAGATATCGACAAGACATGTTGCCATGGCATTGGTCAGGCGGGAGCGGAGGCGTTCTGTCCTTGTCAGGGCGGCAAAGGTCCGGACCGAGCAGGACCTTATAAGGGACGGCAGGATCCAGGATCCAGCTGGTCTTGCGAGGGCTGTCAGACAGGCCAGATCTGCATGTCTTGGCATGTTTGGTTACGCCTATGCGGCTGGCATAGCGTTGCCTGTCGGTATAGTCCAACTGCACCTTCTGGACCTGCCAGATCCACTTCCTAGCAACCTGGCTAGCTACGTCAGGGATGAGGTAGGCCAGTTTTCGAGCATACCAGCGGACAGGATCGTATCAGACCATGGCCCTATAGGTCCTAGGGCTGCAAACCGGCTCTTGGCTGCCATAGCGGATTCGGGGCCGATAATGGACCTGATAAGGCCGTGTGCTGGATCGCGGCTTGTGATCCAGATGGTAGAGCCAGGATGCCTCGCGATGGTCAGGGCATTGACCCCTTACCTGGCAAGGTCGCAGTCAGCGAACGTATTGGTGGTTTCGCTAGGCGCAGAAGGCATGGGTTTGTGTGTACTGCGGGCTGGGAAGCTGGACTTCTTGAGGTCCCAATCTATCTCAGAGACCTGCGATGACCCTGAAGCCCTCACAAGGTACGTTTCCAGCCAGCTCAGAGAGGTGATCCAGTTCTACACTGTAGAGGCTGCATCAGGTGCGCAGCAGTGGCGGATCTGCCTGATCTGTCAGGATGGGCTGGCCCTATCGGCCCAGGCCTCAACCGTGTTGGTGCCGAAGGGCTGCAGGGCAGAACTGGATGTATTGAGGCCGGAGGAGGTGATATCTGCGGCCGTGCAGTGTCAAGATGCCTCAATTGCCAAAGATGTGGGTATGGCAGCGGTGGGCCTTGCCTTAGGTCTCTTGGGCGATACGAGCGATATCCCTAAGCTCAACCTCCTGCCACCAGGCGTGATAGGTAAGCGCAGACTCATCAGACAGCTGACGATCACGGGCCTGGTTGTGGCCCTGATTATCCTGGCTGCAGCCCTGGTCGAGGTAGGCTTGGTCGCGAGGGTAAGGGTGGTCGAGCAGGCCGTAGCTGGAAGGAAGGCGTTGATCAGGTCTGGTCAGGCCGCTGAGCTTGTCAGCCAGCAACGGCAATTGGACGCCAGGATCGAGGAAGGCTCGAGGGTCGCACAGGTCATGCAGGAGCTCGTGACCAGGCATAAGCATGTTGACTGGTCTGGGCTACTCGAGGACATAAGACAGGCCACGCCAGCTACGGTGGCGATCAGCCAGTTGTCCGCACAGGCCACGGATCAGTTGTCCCTAGTCATTGATGGCTACGCGATCGACTATCCATCTGTAAGGTCCTTCGTGGATAGGCTCGCACAATCCGACCATGTGGCATCCGCGTCCTTGGTCCGCAGCGGCGTGGATGTGGTCTACGGAAAGACACACCTGGCTTACCAGATCCGATGTGTCCTCAAGGCGAAGGGGCAGTAGATGCGGCTGACCGAGCTTGCCAATCTGAGTCGGTCCTCCAGACAGACGGTGCTGGCTGCACTGGTGGTGATAGTAGCCGTGGCGATGTACAGATGGACCATATCCCCACAGCTTACGTACCTCAAGGCCATGCAACAGTACAGGCCTGTAATCGAAAATGCCCACAGACAGACCTTTACGCTGCAGGCCAGCCTCCAGACCAGGCGGAGGCTCTTCGAGCAGCTCCAACAGCAGTTGGAGGCCCTTTCGCCTAGATTCTACAGCCTGAACGAATCGGGCGATCTGGAACGCCAGATCATGACCATGGCGACTGCCGCAGGTTGCAGCGTCACCAGCATGGCCATAAGGCATGGTCCGGGCCCTGGGCAACAGAAGGACCTAGATCAGCCTGTCCGCAGGTTGGATTTGGACCTGGTGGTGGTGGCCACCTATGATTCCATCGTCAGCTTGGTCAAGGCCTTGCAGGCCCATGAGCGCGGGGTCTACATAACGAGTTTGAGCATAGGGCCGTCCGGTGCGGATGGCAGCGCGTTGCAATGTAGGCTGGCCATCGCAGTATATATCAGACAGCAGGAGGGTATCTTGTATGGGTAGAGGCTATATGAAAAACTTAGAATGTCTGGCCCTGATGATCTCGATCTTGCCTGCGATTCTGGCCTTGGCAGAGCCGAACGATCAGCCAGGAGGAAGGCCCAATCCATTTGCCCCACCCCTGGCCGCTTTGCCAGCACAGATAGTCTCGACCCCAGTTTCAATGCCATTTGAGCAACTGGAGCCGCTTTCGGTCGAGACGATCCCGCTGCGCTACCTCAGCGCAAAGACCGCTGCAGAGGCCTTCAAGGCCTTGTGTTCCAGTAGGGGGGCGATCGTGGCCCAGGAAGGGGCAAATGCATTGCTGATCTTTGACACCAGGCAGGACATAGACAGGATCGTTCAGCAGATCAAGAGGGTCGACCAGGCAGGCCAGGGGTTGGTGGTGGAGGCGATCAACCTCCGTTTCTTGAATGCGGCAAACATGGTAGCCATTGTCCAGAAGATGGTCAGTACCTGTGGCCAGGTGGCTGCCAACGAGGCCAACAATTCTATCGTAGTCTGCGACACCCCAGAGAACCTCCAGAGGATCATGGCAGAGATACGCAAGGCAGACCAGGCCCCGCCGCAGATCCTGGTGGAGGTGGTCCTGCTGGATGTACAGTTGAAGGATGACGCAGAGATAGGCGTCAATTGGGACTACCTAGCCAGGGCCCCGGACGACCTAGGTTATAGACAGAACTTCACGACCAACAGGCTCAGAATGGTCGAGGATAGCGACGCGATGGCCGCAGCAGGCATCGCCTTCAATACCACTGGCACTGGGGGTGAGCTGAGCATAGTGACAGGCACGGTCAGGAATGTCGTGCATGCTATCCAGCAGCGCCAGAAGGCCAATGTGATAGCAAGCCCCAGGGCCATGGTCCTCAGCGGCAAGAAGGCCACCATAAAGGCAGTGGAGGAGATCCCGTATATCATAGTCACGGAGTCGGCGGCAGGGGGCCAACTCCAGCAGACCGAATTCAAGGAGGTGGGCGTGACGCTAGAGGTCACCGCCACCGTTACCGACTCCAACCAGATATTTCTCGATGCAAAGACCGTCCAGAACGTCCAGACCGGCGTCAGCGTCGGTGGCGTGCCTGTTGTGGATACACGTGAGAGCGACACGAGACTCCTGTTGGACGATGGCCAGATCGTGGTAATGGGAGGGCTGCGGAGACAAGTCAAGATAAAACAGAAGAGTCAGATCCCTGTGCTCGGAGATATCCCTGTGATAGGGGCGATATTCAGGGGTGTTGTGGATCAGGTCTACAACGCTGAACTGGTCGTGCTGCTATCGCCCCATATTTACAAGGGCCAGCCGGTCCCTGCCGAGGTGATGGCAGAGGTGGAAAGGCTGAACCGTTCGATCGGAACCGGGCTGGTCGATGACAAGGGCCGGCCTACAGATAGTCAAAGGTAGTCTTTGGAGGTACAGCTATGTTAGGTCTATTCAAGTCGAAGAAGAAGGTCACCAAACAGCCGAAGATCCTGCTCGTGGATGACGAGCAGGACCTGCTCAGCACCGTTTCTTACAGGCTCAAGTTTGCCCAGTATGCCGTCATAACCGCAAGCAATGGCCAGGAGGCCATAGAAAAGGCCATCGCAGAAAGGCCGGATCTGATATTACTAGATACCAATATGCCTGTTATGAATGGCCACGAGGTGCTTCGGGAGCTGAGGGCAGACCCGGAGCTGAAGGACATACCCGTGATCATGTTGACGGCAAGGGCAGCGCCAGAGGACATATCCGTTGCCTCGTCCTATGGCATAGCAGACTATGTCACAAAGCCCTTTGACTTCAACGAGCTGATAGCAAAGGTCAGTGCGGCCTTGAAGCGTTCAAGTGATCAGTGAGCAGAGGCGATATGGATCAGCAAGTCCAGCAGGTACAGACCACCCTCAGGATCCTCATAATCGAGGATGACCTGATAGATCGCAAGTCCTTGCAAAGGCTCATCGCCAGGTCTTCGCTGGCAGATGCCCTGGTGGAGTCTGTTGGCTCTATCAAGGATGCAAGGGATGTGTTGGCCAAAGGGCAGTACGACATCGTCCTTTCCGACCTCGGCCTGCCAGATAGCCACGGCATGGACACCATAAAGGCCCTGAGGACCTTGGCACCTGAGCTGCCCCTGGTGATCCTGAGCGGCCTTGACGATGAGGCAACTGCCATCCTGGCGGTGCAGCAAGGTGTGCAGGACTATTTGATAAAGGGCCAGGTAGATAGCCAGCTTCTGGTGCGTTCCATCAAGTATGCGATAGAGAGGAAGAAGGCTGAGCGCCAGATGCGTGTGGCAGAGCACAGATACCGCACCATCTTTGAGAACTCGGCGGTGGCCATCATGCTGGTAGATGAACAGGAGAGGCTCGTATCCTGGAACCGATTCACTGAGCAGTTACTAGGCATGACTGCAGAAGACCTGCACCTCCGCCAGATCAGGTCGCTGTACCCTGTTGAGGAATGGCAGAGGATCAGGGCATTGAACATCCGACGCCTTGGCATGCAGCACCACCTCGAGACCAAGATGATACGCAAGGATGGCCAATCGGTGGACGTAGACATATCCTTGAGCGTGCTGCGGGATGCAGAGGATAAGGTGATAGGCTCTATCGGTGTGGTACACGACATCACAGAGCAGAAGAAGGCAAAGGAATCGCTCGAGCGTTCGTATTCGCTGCTCCATGCTACACTAGAATCTACCGCTGACGGCATCGTAGCAGTGGATACCGCCGGCACGGTGACATGCTTTAACCAGAAGTTCCTCCAGATGTGGGGTCTGAGCCAGCAGTCCCAATCCGGTCTCGACAGGCTAGCAGTCATAGATGCGGTCAAGGCAAGGGCAACAGAGCCTGAGCTGGTCGACAAGGTCCTGGAGACTGTGTACAGCCAGCCATCGCAGGCCCTCTCAGGGATCTTGGAGTTGCGCGATGGTAGGGTCATAGAGTACCACTGCCAACCGCAGCAGATGGCAGGCCAGGTGACAGGCAGGGTCTGGAGCTTTAGGGATGTGACAGAAAGGCGAAGGGCCCTGGAGGCATTGAGACAGTCCGAGGAGAGGTTCAGGCAGGTCGTCGAGAATGCCGAAGAATGGGTATGGGAGGTGGATGCAGAAGGTCTCTACACGTATGTAAGTCCAGTCGTCCGGCAGATATTGGGTTATGAGCCTGAGGAACTTGTTGGCAGGATGCACTATCGTGACCTGCTGGATCCAGATGATGCAGCGTCTGTCACAAGACGCCTGCAGGAGGTCTTCGCAAGGCAGGATGCATTCAAGGGCCTAGAGTCGTGTCACAGGCGAAAGGATGGTACACAGGTGTGGCTTGCAAGCAGTGGATCGCCACTAGTAGACCAGCAAAGGCGTTTGATAGGCTACAGGGGTGTATCGGTCGATATCACAGAGCGCAAGCGATTGCACGAGATCCTTGACCGCAAACAGAGGAACCTGGAGGCCATATTCGATGCAGCGCCTGTAGGTATGCTGCTGGTAGATACACAGATGAGGGTACGCAGGGCAAACGACTCCATCCGTCAGCTTTGCGGCAGGGACTACCCACAGATCATCAATTACCTGCCAGGCCAGGCACTTGGTTGCATCTATGCCAGTAGCACGCTCGAGGATGGAAGCCAGACCTGCGGGGTCTCCGAGGCCTGCAAGGATTGCGCGTTGATTGGCACCATACGAAAGGCACTTGACCTAAACATGCCTGTACACGGGATAGAGATCCAGCCGACGATCTATGTGGATGGCCGCGATGTACAACCATCGCTTTCTGTAAGCGCTGAGCCCGTCATCATCGACGGCGTCCAGTATGCAGTCGTCTCTGTACACGACATCACCGCCAGGGTAAAGGCAGAGAAGGAGCTTATGGAGGCCATGGAGCTCAAGAGCCAATTCATCTCCACGGTCTCACACGAGCTGCGTACGCCCCTGGCCTCGATGAAGGAGGCGGTACTGATCGTCTTGGATGGGGTTGCAGGGCCTATCAACGAGGATCAGCGGCACTTTCTGGATGTGGCAAAGAGGAACATAGACCGGCTCTCGAGGCTGATAAACGATGTATTGGACTTCCAGAAGCTCGGATCCGGTAGGATGCAGTTCAACATGCAGCCCAACGACCTAGCGAAGGTGGCCGAGGAGGCATATGCCACCATGCTTGCGTATGCCTCGAAAAGGCAGATCCACATGTCCTTCTCCGCACAGCCCAACCTGCCAAAGGGCACCTTCGACAGCGACAGGATCATACAGGTGATCACGAACCTCCTCAGCAATGCCATAAAGTTCACGCCAGAAGGTGGGAAGGTCACCATTGACCTCGGTACTCAGGCAGACCAGTTCGTCATCAAGGTCAGCGACACAGGCCTCGGCATACCGAAGGAGGCATTGCCTAGGATATTCGAGAGATTCTATCGTGTTCAGAGGCCTGGCAAGGAGATAAAGGGCACAGGTCTAGGCCTCGCCATAGTCAAGGCCATCGTCACTGCACATGGTGGGAGGATCGATGTGGAAAGCGAGGTCAACAAGGGCACGACATTCACCGTCTGGCTCCCTATCAGCCCCAAGGTGGCTCCTGCCACTATGCCTGCCACAGGCGATGCACTGATAGAAGGCATAGTCAACAGCAAATAGCCACTTATTGACAGCCTGAGCGTTCAGCACGATACTGGTCGGCCAAATACCGTATCTATGCGAAAGGATTGGATATGGCTAGGACAAAGGCCGCAGCGATCATCGTATCTGTGCTATTGTCAGGCTGCTCTATGCAGCAGCAACTGGTCAGGACTGGGGCGATACCGGAGAAGGTCCTGGACGGATTCAGGTTTACCGAAGGTGTCTGCACGGATGGCAAGGGCAACATCTACTTTACAGACCTGCAGCAAGATCGGATATACCAGTGGACCTCCGATGGCAGGCTCTTGATCTTCAAGGATCAGGCCCACAAGGCCAATGGTCTGGCAGTGGATGCATCTGGTAGACTTGTGGCATGTCAATCGGCACCTGGTGGGATGTTGGTGGCATACGAACCCAATGGATCAGAGGTGGTGCTGGCCCAGACATATGAGGGCAAAAGATTCAACAGCGTAAACGACCTCTGGATAGACCGCAAGGGCGGTATCTACTTTACGGACCCGAGGTATGGCTCTAGGGCCCAGATGGAACAGGATGGCGAGCATGTCTACTACCTCACACCGGATCGCAAGAAGGTCATCCGCGTGATCAACGACATGGTCGGACCCAATGGCCTTACAGGCAGTCGCGATGGCAAAAGGCTCTATGTGGCAGACCACAAGGCGGGCAAGACATATGTCTACGACGTAAGGCCTGATGGCACATTGGCAAACAAGAGGCTGTTCGCAGATACAGGTTCAGACGGCATGACCCTGGACCGCCATGGGAATGTCTATCTGACCACCAGGTCCTCTGTCTGGATATGCGGTCCTAAAGGCAGGAAGCTGGCTGCCATAGAAGTGCCGCAGACCCCATCCAACGTCTGCTTCGGTGGGCCTGATGGCCGCACGCTGTACATCACCGCAGGCACTGGTCTATACGCGATCAGGATGGAGGTAAGAGGGGTTTGGAGCAACTGAACCACCTCAAAAAGGTTTGACAACCGTTCGCTGCGGTTGTAGCCTTGACCAGAGCAAGAGGCCATGGTTTGGCCTGATCCTTTAGACACAACGGAGGTGTAACATGATCGGTGCAACGCCTTTTCTGAAGGCCTTATGTCGGTATGCCAGGCTCGCGGCAGTACCGGCCGTGTATGTCTTGTTCATCTGCCCTAGCATCCAGGTCTATGGTCAGACCCTGTCCCCCCAGGATGCCAACAGGCCTGCTCTGACCTTGCAAACCCCTGAGCCCAATAGGCCATGCCCATTTACGGGCCAGATCACTGGTGACGACGTGCTGGTCAGGTCAGGGCCTGGCACGGACTACTACCAGTGTGGCAAGCTCTTTAGGGGCGATAGGGTGGAGGTGATCAGGGAACAGGGTGGCTGGTCACAGATCGTTCCACCGCCCAGCAGCTTCTCTTGGATCCACATGCAGTACCTGTCCATATCCCGTGAGGACCAGACACAGGGTCTGGTCACAGGAGACCAGGTACCTGTCTATGCAGGCTCTGAACTGGTTGCGCCCATACATTCCACCACCAGACAGGCCGTGCTGCGGCGGGGCGACAAGGTCAGGCTCCTCGGTGAGGAGAGGGATGGGTACCTCAAGATCGCCTGCCCTCCAGGTGCGGCACTGTGGGTCAGTAGCAGGTACGTATCGCCCATCACAGGTGGCCAGGTAACGACACAGCAGGCCTTGCCCCAGCAGCCTGCAGAACAGCCGACGCCAGACACATACAGGCTAGATGAGTTCAACAGGCTCATGGAGCAGTTCAAGGCAGAGACCGCCAAGCCCTTGGCCCAACAGGACTTTGCCGCCATGAAGAAGTCCTTGACCAGCATTGCCGAGGACAAGAAGGCGGTCAAGGCGTCCATCTATGCCAAGCTCCTCTTGGAGCGGATCGCCAACTGCGAGGCAGCCAAGCAGGCACAATTGGACCTGGAAAGGCAAGACAAGGCCTTGGCAGAGGCGATGGCAAGGATAGACAAGGCCAGGCAAGAACAGTTGAGGCTCACCCCAGACGTCACCAGGTTCTGCGTGGTAGGTAGGCTCGAGCGGTCCAACCTCTATAGCGGCGATGCGGCAGTCAAGAGATACAGGGTCCTGGACCAGGACGGTAGGGTACTCTGCTACGCCCAACCTACAGGCCCTGTAGCCGAGCAGGATCTGGATGGATTCATAGGCCAGAAGGTAGGGCTGGTAGGGACCGTAAAGCCCAATCCAGCCTCAGGCACCGCCTTGGCAGAGTTCACCGAGATCGTCAAGCTACCGTAAGGTCCATCAGGCTTGGAGATTGCCGAGCGGCAGCCACCGGCGGCCGTCGAGCTGGATCAACTGGTCTGCAACAGCAGGGCCAGTGCCACCAGCCGGGTAGGTATGGAGTGTGGGGCGGCCGTTGGCAAAGGCATCGAGGATAGGTTGCAGGAACCGCCAGGCCTGTTCGACCGCATCGAATCGCATGAACAGGGTTTGGTCACCCAGCATGCAGTCCAGCAGCAGTCTCTGGTATGCGTCCGGCAGGGGCTGGCTGGTCAGGTCTTGGTAGTCGAAGGACATCTGCAATGGGCCAACACAGAGCTTCGAGCCCGGCAGCTTTCCCTGGATGGTCAGGTCTATGCCCTCTTGGGGCTGTATCCGCAGCATAAGTACGTTGGGCCCGATCGTGTCCAGGCCTGCTGCATGGAACATCGAGTATGCCACTGGCCTAAAGCAGATGGCTATGTGTGTATCCTTCTTGGCAAGGCGTTTCCCTGTCCTGACATAGAAGGGTATGTCCTTCCAACGGGCGTTATCTACAAAGAGCCTTGCTGCAAAGAACGTCTCAGTTGCTGAATCCGGCGCAACACCAGGTTCGTCCCTGTACGCCGAGACCTCTCGGCCCGAGATGACGCCAGCTCCATACTGGGCACGTACCACCGCCGCCTCCAGGTCCTTGGGTCCTAGGGGTCTAAGCGACCTGAGGACCTTGACCCTTTCATCCCTTATCGCCTCTGGCTCGAACGCAACTGGGCCCTCCATGGCGACCAGTGCGAGCAGTTGCAGCAGGTGGTTCTGGACCATGTCCCTCAGGGCACCTGCCTGGTCGTAGTAGCCTCCCCTGTTCCCGACACCTGTCTGCTCTGCTATGGTGATCTGGACGTGGTCCACGTGGTGCCTATTCCATACAGGCTCGAATATCGCATTTGCGAACCTCAGGACCATGATATTCTGGACCGTCTCCTTGCCCAGGTAGTGGTCTATCCTGTAGATCCTGGACTCAGGGATGCACCTAGTTACCTGTTCGTGCAGTCGCCTTGCGCTGGCCAGGTCATGGCCAAACGGCTTTTCCACCACCAACTTGCTGTCCCAACTGCCGCCATCTGCGGTGCAGCCAAGCCCAGATCCAGCAAGGCCTGCAGCGATGGCCGGGTAGAGACTGGGCGGAACTGCCATGTAGAAGACCACATTCCTCTCCAGGCTGTACTTGTTGTCCAGGTCGGTCAAAAGCCTTGCAATGTCTGCGTAGAGCTGCCTATCTTCATATCCGCCCCTGACATAGTAGGTCCTGGCCAATAGTTCATCTGTGGACCGTTGGCCCAGATTAGGTACGGCATTGGCTATGGACGACCTTGCCAGGTCGCGGAATGCCTGGTCGGTTAAGGCAGTCCTGCCGCATCCTACGAGGCAGAACCGCTGGCTAAGTAGTTGCCTTGCATGAAGTTGGGCTATGGCCGGTATGAGCTTGGTTTGGGAAAGGTCCCCAGAGGCCCCGAATACGACCATCCCACAGGGAGGGGCGGGCGTCTCGGCACAGGCCATAGGTGCGATGGGGCCTGGTCTTATCCTGAACATCATCAGTTGCCCGCGCAGGTCGAGCTAGGGCAATACTGCCCCTGCGACCTGACCCCTTTTCAGTCGGGCTAATCCTCGTCTATGGGTTCGAACTCATCCTTGCCGACCCCGCAATCGGGGCAGACCCAGTCATCTGGCAGTTCCTCGAAGGCAGTGCCTGGGTCTATGTCGTTCTCTGGGTCGCCCACCTCTGGGTCATAGATATAGCCACACATCAGACAGCGATATTTCTTCATGTCGTACTCCTCAGTCTTCGACCATAAGGACAGACCGTATATATATCGGCACGTCAAGACCAGTCCAGCCGTTTTTTGGCCTTGTCGGCTTGTCTGTGCATAAGGTCGGTGTATACTGCGGCCATGTTGATAAGGCCAGCCAAGGTCGGCGATGCAAGGCGAATAAACAGCCTTATAGGGACCTTTGCAGAGCAGGATAGGATGCTCTTCAGGTCGCTTGCAGACATATATGAACACCTCCAGACCTTCCTGGTGGCAGAGGAGGACGGCCAGGTGATCGGCTGCTGTTCCCTGGAGGTGGTCTGGTCAGACCTGGCAGAGATAAAGTCCCTTGCAGTGTCGAGCTCCCACCAGTCACGGGGTATAGGCAGGGCACTGGTGCAGGCCGCCCTGGACCAGGCGCGGCAACTGGGCCTGAAAAAGGTCTTTGCCTTGACCATGGAGCCGGGTTTCTTCTTGAGACTAGGTTTTATCCAGGTTCCCAGGGAGAGCCTACCTATGAAGGTCTGGAGCGACTGCGCTCGCTGTCCAAAGCAGCAAAACTGTGATGAGGTTGCGGTCCTCAAGACCCCACCCTAGTTCAATCTGCCTGCCTCCGCTGGAACATGGCCACCGCCAGTGCAAGTATGCCGCCTGTATAGCATGTGGCATAGGCCGCTGCAGTGGCCACATATCGGAGGGGGACCTTTGTGCCCTCATAGATAGCGTCGCTTATCCAGAATACCTGCAGGTTGGGTATCAAGAACCTGCCAATGGCCGCCCACCAGTATTGCTGTGCCAACCTGCCGAACACATAATCGCTTATAAGACCCAGCAGGAACACGCCAACACATGCAGCTAGGGTGACCGCCAGGCTGAAGCGGCTTGAAAGGGCAAGGGCCAGTGCTGCCACGATCCATGCAGCAAACAGCAGCAGTATCGAGCCGTACACATCGGTCAGGTGTATGTTATTCTCTTGCGGTTTGAACTGCCAATTGCGGTTGAAAAGGCACAGGAAGACTATTGCAGCAGTCCCGAGCCCTGCAAGCAGTGATATGGCCGTGGACGAGAACTTCCAATCGAACCAATAATTGAACAGCCCTGCCAGCAGTACGCTCAGCCCTGCTGCAACAGCGGCTGCGAGGATCACGGTCATATCGTGGGTGTCTGCGGCGGATTCCAATACCCCGTGCCTTATGGCCATCAGCAGGGCTATGGTGCAGACCAGGTGTGCAAGGCCTATGGCCGCTGCCACGCCTATGAACTTGGCCAAGACGAACACGAACCTCGGCACCGGTTTACTGAGCACGGTAGTGATGGTCTTGGTCTCCATCTCCTCTGCGATGGATCCTGCAGCAGCGAATATGGCCACGAAGAGGCTGGTCAGGAATAGCGTGGATAGTCCCATATCGCGCAGGAGCTTGTTGTCGTCGCTCATGGTGTACATGGATATGGATGGGCTTATGAGGAATAGCAACAGGGCACAGCCGACCAGCACCGCATAGACCGGCTGCCTTATCGCCTGTGTGAATGTGTTCTTTGCTATGGTGTAGAGTTTGCCCATCCTGACAGACCGCCATCCTAACCTACGAACCAAGGCCATCGGGGTTTCGTATCGGTTGTTGATTTTTCGACTGGTTGCCCCTAGACTCTGGCGACCTGGTTTTTTACCACATATGGCCATCTTGTAAAGGCAGATTTTGGGCGTGGTCAGCACGGACAAGAGCGTATCCGAAAGGATGATCAGGACATCCAAGGCCCCGGAGTATCTGGCCTGGGCGTGTCTACTGGTCGGTATCGCCCTGGCCCTTGTGGCCATATTCGTAGGTAGGTGGTCTGGCTATACCGCAGTCTGGGCTGTGGGCTGCCAGATCGCTAGCAGCGGATTGATCTGGTTCGTCTTGGCCTTGCATCTGAGGCTCAGGCGGCTTGCATATCAGGAGCAACTGGATACAGCTCAGCTCGGACAGGCCAGACAATCCTCCATATTCCAGGCCGAGACCGAGCAGACGATTGCCACCGCCGTCGCTACGAAAAGGCTCGAGGTATTCGAGCGGTGGTTCATCCCAATCTTCGGCGCGCTGATCGCCGTCGGGCAGATCGCATTGGCCTGGGTGATATGGCGATATGGCCTCAAGGACTTGGATTCGCAGGCCAGATCGCCGCTGGTGGCCGGTATCATCATGGCGGCAGTGGCATTCGTGTGTTTTCTGCTGTCACGATATGCCACGGGCATGTCCTACCAGCCAGAGTGGAGGCCGCTGCGGGCTGGTGGCAGCTCATACCTGGCCGTGGCAGTGGCCGCATTCGTACTGGCAATAGGGCTTGGGTTTGCGCAGTTTCAGGTCTTTTGGATAGAGAAGGCAGTGGCCTATGCGGTCGCAGTCCTGCTGTTGGTACTGTCCGCAGAGACCTTGCTAAACGTGATACTCGATATCTACCGGCCCAGGGTGGAAGGCCAGTACGATCGTGCTCCATTCGACAGTAGGCTCTTGGGCCTGATCAATGAGCCTGGCAGCATATTGCAGAGCCTAGCAGGTGCACTGGACTACCAGTTCGGCTTCAAGGTATCCCAGACCTGGTTCTATAAGCTCTTGGAGCGGGCCATAGTTCCGCTTTTCTTGTTTGGGGCAGGTACCCTCTACATCGCAAGCAGCGTCGTTGTTATCGATACGGATCAGCAGGCCATCATAGAGAGGCTTGGCAGGCCTAACCGCCAGGTAGGGCCTGGCATGCATCTAAAATGGCCTTGGCCTTTCGAGGTCACCAGGGCCTACAGTGTGGGCAGGATTATGGAGCTGCCTATCGGATACAAGCCCAAGTTGGATGCATCCGGGTTCGAGCAGCGCAGCCCATTGCTGTGGAATAAGCCTCACTATGAGGAGGAACACAGCCTACTTGTTGCCAGCGAGACCGGCCAGGGGCTTTCAGCGAGCCAGTTCAGGGGGGCATTGCCTGTCAGTCTAGTAAAGGCAAACGTGCCTGTTCACTACAGGGTCAGGGACCTGCAGGCCTTTCTTTACAACCATAGCGATCCACAAAAGACCCTGGAGGCCATTTGTTATCAGCAGCTTACCACATTTGGGGCTAGTGCGACCATAGAGACCGACCAGGTCGGACCTGGGAGATTGGCTGAGAGCCTGCTCGGGGCAGGCAGGGATAGGGCTAGGAAGGTCCTGATGGAGATGATCCAGAGGGCTGCTGATGAGGCCGGGCTCGGTATAGAGGTGGTATTCGTGGGTGTTCAAGGCATCCACCCTCCTGTGGAGGTGGTGCCTGAATATCAGGCAGTCGTCGGTGCAGTCCAGGAGAAACAGGCGCTGATATTCAACGCCCTTGGCCAACAGAACGAGGATCTTTGTGGCCTAGTCGGGACTGTCGAGGATGCATACGCCCTCTATGACCTGGCAGAGGCATACCAAAAGGCGGTCCAGCACCAATTGCAGGCAGACATGGACCGCCTTGGTCCTACACTAGACCAGGCCTTTGGCAAGGCAGTGGGGGAGGTATACAAGATCCTCCGAGATGCAAGGGCATATGCATACAGGAGGGCAAAGGAGGCCTATGCCATGGGTATCAGGTTCAAGGGGCAACTGGAGGCCTACAGGGCTGCACCCAAGGTCTTTGTCAGGCAGCAGAGGCTACAGGCGATAGGAGAGGCTATAGGCCCTATCCGCAAGTACGCAGTACTTTCGGACCCCAATGACACCCAGGTCACCATTGTGGATCTACAAGAGAAGCTTATGCCCAATCTGTATGACATAGGCCCCCTACAGGAGCAGACCAAACCATGAGACACCTAGGTATACCATTCATTGTAGGCCTTTTGATACTGGTTTTTCTATCCATGTTGGTGGTCTTCCAGGTCAGACAGACGGAGGTGGCGTTCGTGACGCGTTTTGGCAGACCTGTAAGGCCCGTCATAGAGCCAGGCCTGCATCTGAAATGGCCAGATCCGATAGAGCATGTCACCAGGTTTGATGCAAGGCTGAGGCTCTTCGAGGGAGATTATGCAGAGACCACGACAAAGGGGGCGGTCCCTGTTATCGTCAAGGCCTACGTGATGTGGCGTATTGTAGATCCACTGGCATTCTACAGGGCAGTTGGTACCTCTATACAGGCCGCAGAGAACAAACTCTACAGCCAGATTAAGGACACGCAAAATCGCGTATTCGGCCAGCACCAATTCGGGGAGCTGGTCAATAGCGACCCCAACCAGATAAGACTGGCCGCCATCCAGCGGCAGATGTTGGAGGACATAAAGAATGCCATGGAGAAGGACTATGGCATAGAGATCAAGGCCTTGGGCATAAAGCAGATGAAGGTCAGCGAGGACGTGACTGCCAAGGTCTTCGAGCGGATGAAGGCGGCCCGCACTCTGAGGACCAGGGCGACCATAGCAGAAGGGCAGGCAGAGGCAAAGGCCATAGACAGCGATGCAAAGGCAAAGAGGGATGAACTTTTGGCAGCAGCCCAGGCAAGGGCCATGGCCATAAGGGGTCAGGGAGATGCAGAGGCGGCCAAGTATTACCAGATGCTCGAACAGGAGCCTGAGTTTGCCATGTTCCTCAAGAACCTAGAGGCACTCAAGCAGATGTTGAAGGAAAGGACGACATTGGTGGTGCCAATGATGGTCGAGCCCTTCAGCCTATTGATGCGGATACCGGACCCGAACCAGTGGAAAAGGTAAAAGATGGCCCCTGATCAGGAACGCAACCATCATCAGGAACAGCCACAATCGCTAGATACCAGCCAAATGGACTCTGCCACCAGGTCCCTGGCAGAGGCCTTGCGGATAAGCTTTGTGGTATTGAAGTTCGTGATGATCGGCATCCTAGTGGCCTTCTTTGCCACGTGCCTTCAGACGATCGGCCCACAGGAGCAGGGGATACTCCTGCGCTTTGGGCAGGTCAAGACCGGTCCCGACGGTCAGGTTGCAATAAAGCCAGGCCTGAAGTTTGTCTGGCCCTATCCAATAGAGGAACTCGTGAAGATCCCTGTATCCACCAAGACAAATCTGGCTATCAATTCATTCTGGTACTTCCAGACACAGGAGGAGCTTCTGGCCGACAAGACACGGCCTGCGCCAAGGCCGCCTGCCAAGTTGGATCCCCTCATCGAGGGCTACTGCCTTGCCAGGGGTGAGGACATAGGCAATCTCTTAGGGCTTGCAGGCAGGCAGTTCAGGCGGCTGCTGTTGACAGGGGGGGACGACTACAGCATCGTACACTCCAAGTGGCAGGTAACTTATGAGATCAGTGACATAAAGGCCTTCTTTAAGAACATACCTGTAGAATCACCGAAGCCGGGCCAGCCTTACTACGAGCTCATGAAGAAGGGCTTCAACCCTATAATGCAGGCATGCCTTGAGGAGGCGGTCATAAAGACCATGGTCAAGTACAACATAGACCAGGTGATCGTAGCGACCGATAGGGTCGCCTCGCAGGTCAAGAACCTGGTGCAGGATAGGCTTGATGAACTTGATAGTGGTGTGAAGGTCTTGTCAGTGACCTTGACCGCCTTTACATGGCCCAGACAGGTCGACGAGGCCTTCAATGCCTTTATCACTGCCAGCCAACAGGCCAGGACGCAGGTCAGCCAGGCCCAAGCGGACGCGCAGACCACCCTGAACGAGGCCGCAGGGCCCATTGCCGCACAGCTTGCCGCTGCCCTGGAAGACCCCAATGCCGATCCGAATTACCTGGAGTCCTTGTGGGCTCAAGTGTCAGGTGAATGCCAAAGGATCCTGGCCGAGGCGAGGGCATATAGGACCAGTGTCGTTGAGTCTGCTAGGTCGACGGCCGATTACTTCATGAGCCTGCTGCCGGAATACAGGAACAGGCCCATGCTTGTGGTGCAGGCCTTGTATCTAGATGCCATTGGCCAGGTCCTGTCCGAGATGGATGAGAAGTTCGTGTTGCAGTCCGGCGATCATGGAGGCGAAAGGGAGGTGAGGATCCTATTGAATCGTGATCCAGCGATCAAGGCCAAGCAGGCACAAGGGTCTCAATAGCTCGGGTAATAGCCGATGGTCCATGAGCATCTTCATCTTAAGGAACAGATAAACCCCCAGCAGCAACAGCTTAGGGTCAGCATGGCCCTGCTCGGTACGCTTGCAGGCGGGGTGCTGCTGATCAACAGCCGCATTGGCGAATTCTTCTATGGCAAGGGCAGTTTCAACACACAGCTATTTGCCCTTGTAGGGGCGGTATTGCTCGGGCTGCCAGTGGTATGGCACGCGGTAAGGTGCTTGCTGAAGGGCCACTCGCACATGGATGAGCTAGCGGCCTTGGGGATCATCGCCGCATTTGCAACACAGGACTATGCATCCGCCGGCCTTATAGGATTCTTTATGCTGCTGAGCCAATTGGTCGAGACGAGGACCGCCCTGGGCGCAAGGGCCTCCATAGAGGCCCTCATAAGGCTCACGCCTACCAAGGCCAGCAGGTTGGACCAGGCGGGCCAGGAGCAAGAGGTTCCGGTCAGCCAGTTGAGAGCTGGGGATCTTATCAGGATAAGGCCCGGCGACAATATCCCTGCTGATGGCCAGGTCATAGGGGGCTTTAGCTCTGTAAACGAGGCCACCATAACCGGCGAGTCATTGCCTGTTGACAAGGTCCCTGGTATGCAGGTCTTTGCAGGGACAAGCAATCTGACAGGTGTCCTGGATGTCCGTGTCACAAAGGCTGGCTCTGACACCACCCTCGGCCGCGTGCAATCCTTGATCGTGCAGGCGGAGCAGACAAAGATGCCGATCATGCGGATCATAGATAGGTACGTGAAGTGGTATGTGCCTACGGTATTGATGATCGCTGCCATCGTCTGGTTCTTCACGCGGAACACCAGCCAGACGATCACGATATTGGTCATATCTTGCCCGTGTGCATTGATCCTGGCCACACCCACTGCTATGGTAGCAGCCATATCTGCGGCTGCCAGGATGGGTGTGCTGGTAAAGAACGTGGCAGACCTGGAGATCGTCGGCAAGGCCACTGCCTTGGTGTTTGACAAGACAGGCACGATCACCACAGGCAAGCTATTCGTGACAAAGCTGACACCTGCATCCGATGTAGACCCTGCCAATCTGCTTGCCACTGCTGCATCTGCAGAGCGGATGAGCAGGCATCCTGCTGCAAGGGCTCTCCAGGAGCTGGCCAAGGAGGCCAACATCGCACTCGCAGATCCAGCAGACTTCAGGGAGTTTCCAGGCAAGGGCGTGATGGCCAAGGTAAATGGCGATATGGTGCTGGTAGGTAGGGATACCTTCCTACAGGAACAGGGCGTCGATCCCAGCCAGATCCCAGGCCCCAGCCTGCGTGAGGAGCAGGGGTTTAGCACATTGTATGTGGCAAGGGCAGGCAGGTGCATAGGTTGGATCGGCCTCGAGGACAAGACCAGGCCAGAGGCAAAGCAGGCGGTCAAGGACCTGATGCAGATAGGCATCAAGCGGATCACAATGCTTACCGGCGATCGCAATGATGTGGCAAGCCGCGTGGCTGGGGAGCTCGGTTGTACAGACTTCAAGGCACAGTGCCTACCCCAGGACAAGCTGGCCATAGTCGAACAGATAAAGAGGCAGGGTCACACGGTAGTGGTGGTGGGAGATGGTATAAACGATGCGCCGGCCTTGGCTGCAGGTGACCTGGGCATCGCAATGGGTGCGGCAGGCAGTGACGTGGCCATAAACTCTGCCTCGATTGCATTGATGAACGATGACCTGAGGCGTCTTCCATTCCTGGTGCGGATCTCGAGGAAGACAAGGCGTGTCATCGCTCAAAACCTCGCCTTTGGCGTCTTGTTCATCATATTGGGTATATCCCTTTCGAAGTTCGTCCCTCCCACGATGGCCGCACTGTTCCACTTTGCCAGCTCGCTGATCGTGGTATTCAACTCAGCAAGGCTGGTAAGGTTCGGGGAACAGACAGGGGGTGTGCAGAGGGGCTGATCCATGCAATATGCAGTCCAGACGATAGGTCTGACGAAGATATTCAATGACTGGTGGGGTAGGCCAAAGGTACGGGCAGTAGAGGACCTTGACCTCAGGATAAACCAGAACGAGGTCTTCGGCCTGCTAGGCCCCAATGGCTCCGGAAAGAGTACCACTTTGAAGCTATTGCTAGGCCTTCTCTATCCGACCAGGGGCAGGGCTATCGTGCTGGGTGGAGATGGTGCTGACCCTAAGATAAACAGGAGGATCGGCTATCTACCAGAGGAGTCATACCTATACCGTTACCTCAATCCGAGGGAGACATTGGACTTCTATGGCAGGCTCTTTGGCCTGCCTGCCAGGATACGCAAGGAACGGACAGAGACCTTGCTGGAGATGGTAGGCCTGAAGGCCGTTGCCAACAGGCCGATAGGGACCTTCTCGAAGGGTATGGCGCGGAGGATCGGCCTTGCCCAGGCACTGATAAACGACCCAGACCTGCTGATCCTTGATGAGCCCACCAGCGGCCTGGATCCTATAGGCACCAGGCAGATAAAGGACCTGATCAGGACACTTGCCAGTCGCGGGAAGACCGTCATACTATGCAGTCACCTGCTCGCAGACGTGGAGGATGTCTGTGACAGGATCGCCATCCTCTACGGCGGTAGGATCAGGGCAGAAGGTCCGGTCAGGCAACTGCTACAACAGTCCGACCGCATGCAGATCACTACCGGCCCTATCAGTAAACAAGCCCTGGACCAGATAAGGCAGATACTGGCTGCAGAGGGTGGGCAGGTAGAGGTCAGTGCCCCTATGGAGCGGCTGGAGTCCTTCTTCATGCGGATCGTCTCCGATGCCCAGGCGCGTGCACAGCCGACCAGTGGTGCTGTCAGTACCACGCAGATCGGGGGGTTCCTTGTAGGCCAGACAGGTCAGGAGTTGCTGGAAAGGCTCGTCAAGACCGAGCCACAGCCAGCGCAAGGCCAACAACAGCCGGTCCCAGCTCCGACCCCATCGCCTGTCAAGAGGGATGTCTTGGACCAGTTGCTCGATAGACCGCAGAAGCAGCAGGAAGAGGGGCAGGGTTGACTATGGACAAGGTCCTGGCGGTCGCCTCCAATACGATCAAGCAGGTCGTGCGGATGCGGATCGCGGTGGTCTTCGTGGTCTTGCTATTGATCATCCTGCCGCTCCTGGCCGCAGCCAGCACAGGCGATGGGACCCTAAAGGGCAGGTTGCAGACATTTGTCAGCTACGGGCTTTCCTTGATAGGCTTGCTGCTGTCGCTGTTTACCATCATAGCGGTGACATATACGGCTACCTCGGATGTAGTCCAGTGCCAGGTCTATACCGTCTTGACAAAGCCGATACGTAGGCACCAGTTCATGCTGGGCAAATTCCTTGGTGTGCTCGTGATAGACCTGGTGGTGTTGGCGATCATGTCGGGCCTGGTTTTTGGGATCGCCGTTTATGCACCGAGGCTTATCGGGGTAGATCAGGACCAGATGGAGCAGTTGAACAACGAGTTCTTCACTGCCAGGAAGGGCCTTAGGCCTAGAGAGCCGGACGTTACAACAGAGGTCGAACAGCAATATCGCAAGCTGCTCGAGGGTCAAGAGCTGGAACAGGTCTTCAAGGGCCTGCCAAAGGAGCAGGTCATAGCAAGGCTCACACAGCAGAAGAGGCTGGAAAAGAGGGCAGCTGCTGTGGGCCAGGACCTGATGTGGGAGTTCCATGATGTCAAGCTCGAGGACCCGAATGGATCTTTGTTCATACGATTCAAGTACAATGTCACCTCAAATCCTGTCGACCTACAGATAGCCAGTCAGTGGCTGGTAGGGGACCTTCGTCAGCTCAAAGAGGGATCGCAGGTCGGCACGCCCATATACCGTATAGATCGAAAGGATCCTGTCAGGACATTCAGGGAGTTTACGGTCCCTGGCGATGCAGTCGCAAAGGATGGTTACCTTGCTGTGGCATTCCTCAATACCCTCGAAAACGATACAGTGGTGATCTTTCCCTTAGACGAAGGCCTTGAGGTCCTCTACAAGGCAGGTGGGTTCACCGGAAACTTCATACGTGGTGCGTTGTTGATCCTGATCAGATTGATCTTCCTGGCCGCGGTCGGGGTGTTTGCAGGTTCCTTCTTGTCGTTGCCTGTAGCGATCCTGCTTTGCCTGCTGGTACTGCTGACCGGCAGCACCAGCGGATTTATCCTGGAGTCCTTCTCATTCCTTGGCAAGAACCTCAGCCTGATCTACGAGTATACGCTCAAGGTCTTGGTAGAGGCATTGCCAAGGTTTGACCAGATGAATCCGAATAGATTCCTCGTGCCTGCCAGGCTCATACCTTGGTCATTGTTGATCTGGCAGGGCGGCGGTCCTATCCTTGCAAAGGCAGCAATACTGCTCGCTGCAGGTCTCTGGATATTCAGGTCAAGGGAGATTGCTAGGACCACGGTGTAGTTGCGATAGAGGTGGATCTGATCCGGCCAGGGCTGTGGCTTATGAAGTCTCGTGATATATGGGTTTGTGTGATAGGCCTCTTTGTGGCCATAGGCCTGATATTGGGGGCGGGCGTGCAGCTAGACTCTATCAATGCCACCCGCAAGGCCATGAAGCTGGTGATGAACGAACCATTGGAGAATGCCCCGCCGTCCCTGGCCTTTGCGACCGTGGCCATGGGTGCATTCAGGGGATTGGTGGTAGATGTACTCTGGATAAGGGCCGATGCGCTCAAGGAGCAGGGGCAGTTCTTCGATGCCAGGCAATTGGCAGAGTGGATCACGACGCTGCAGCCTAGATTCCCGGATGTCTGGGTGTTCCAGGCCTGGAACATGGCATACAATATCTCTGTTGCCATACCCTCGAGCCAGCCGCAGCAGAGATGGCATTGGGTAAAGAGCGGCTATGAGTTGCTTCGCGACAAGGGCATACCCCTCAACCCAAAGAGCCTCGCCCTCTATCAGGAGCTAGGCAGGATCTTCCAGCACAAGGTAGGCGGTATCACAGACGATGCACACAAGTTCTATAAGGTGCAGTTTGCCAAGGAGATAGGACCATTGGTGGATAGCACCGATCAGGCCTACTTCGAGGCGCTTGCCGCCGCGCCGACCGAGTGGTCGCAGATCTATGCAGATGCCAACCTGGCCGCGATCATAGACGCCCTGCAGTCAGCGCATGAGGCGTTCTCCAAGCCGGATAGTTTCTTTTCTAGCTACATGGCCCTGACCCAGGATCCGAACAAGTACGGCCCTAAGGTCAGGCAGGTGATAGAATCGTACCTTGGCAGCCCAGCACTGCGGCGGCTGGGGGTCATCGTCAGGGCACATCAGCTTCGGACCGTCTGGAAGATGGACCCTGCGTTCATGGTGGAGCTCAACAGGCTCTATGGCCCTGTGGACTTCAACGACCCGAACCACGTCATACCACTGGACTGGAGGCATCCGGATTCGCATGCCATATACTGGGCGGCCAAGGGCCTGCAGATGGTCGCGCAGGATCAAGGACGCCAGCTCGAGACAGTCGAACTCAACACAGACCGGATCATTATGCACAGCCTACAGAATCTGTTCAGATATGGCAGGCTTCTGTTCTTCGATGTGGCCGTCAGACCACAAAAGGAGGATGGGACCTTGGCAGAAGAACCTGTGATCTTGACGGATGTCTTCCTCAGGCCTGACCTTCGGATGTTCGATAGGTATCACAAGGCAGTCCTTGCCTTGATGGAAAAGTACAGCGATACAGAGACTCGGGAGGAGTCGCTAGCAGTGGGGCATAGGAACATGCTCAGGAATGCAGTCCTAGCCTTCTATCAAAGCGGGCTGATCCCGCAGGCCCAGAGGATCTACAACGAATTGCGGGCCAGATACCCGCTGGATGACTTCAAGATGCCCTTGGCCGAGTTCTGCAGGAGGAAGTTCATAGACGAACTGAAGAGCCTGGGTATGCCTGATGCAACCGAGCAGATCGTCTCGTTGCTAAAGCAAAGCTACTATCTCTATGCGATAGGTTCAGACGACGAGGCCTTTGGAACAGAAAGACTGGCCCAGCAGATCTATGATTACTACCACAAGGAGTTCTCCGATGAGCAAGGCAGGCTCGGCCTACCTACACTGGCAAGGATTAGGTATACTGCATTGGTAGATGTGCTGGAGGACCCGCAGTACCCTTCTTACCTCAGGCAGAACCTCATCGCAAGGATCAGGAATGAAAGGCCTCACTTGTTCGAGCTGCTGCAAAAGGAGGAGCAGCAGCTGCAGTCTGCAGGTCCTCAATCCTCACAGCCTTGAGGCCCCAGCTCCTGGTGCGGTAGGTGCTGGATCAGCAGGGGATGTGTCTTTGCTTGGCCTTGATAGCTTTCCCTCCACCAATCTCCAGAACCTGCCAGCCAGGTCTGTTGCAATACCGACCACCCCCCTTATGGCCCAAACCACGGCCTTGGTGGCTGCTGGCCTTATGGAACCTGCCTGCTGTGTTGCCTGGCAGGTCTGGTCCACAGATGGGGCAAGGCAGTAGACTGCCGTGATAAAGCCGGCCAGAAAGACAAGGATGTATTTGGTCACCTCTATTCCCCCAACAGTCGCAGGTCTTGTACTTGCCGGCAGCCCTCGCCAGCCGGTCTTGAGCCAGATCCCTTACTAGTTATATAGCAAAGACAAATGGGATTGCCAAATCCCTTGTCGCTGGATCGAGATTGATTATGGGTCCACCAGCCCAGGATGACCTGACAGACCTGTCTTGACTGCCCGTCGTAAACCATGCCCACGTTCTTGCCGAAATAGCACCTGTCGATGACCTTTTTAGGGTGATCCATGGCGAAAGGTAAGAATGTCTTAACTACTGGCGATGTAGCAAGGATCTGCAATGTTGCTCCAAGGACGGTCTCGAAGTGGTTCGATACTGGACAGCTTAAGGGCTATCGGATACCTGGCAGCAAGGATAGGCGTATCCCGCTGGAGGAGCTTATCCGTTTCATGAAACTCCACAACATGCCCCTAAAGGGCCTGGCAACTGGCAAGGTCAGGGTCCTGATAATCGATAGCAATAGGACGGCTGCAGAGGCCCTCGCCCAAAGGATTGCGTCGGCCGGCCAGTATGAGGTCCAGTTGGCCGAAAGCAACTTTGCGGCAGGGTTGGCCGTTCAGAGATTCAACCCGCATGTGGTAATCATAAACCTTCTTGCAAGCCAGATCGATGCCATAAGCATATGCCGGACCATACGCAGCGACAGTGACCTGCAGACCACAAGGCTCATAGCTACCACCGGAAGGCTGGGCCCTTCAGAGCGCCAGGCACTGTATCAGAAGGGCTTCGATGAGTGCATAGAACAGAATGCAGTGGGCGATCTGATCAGGGCACTGGAGCAGGCAGTGGCGATCGTGTACTGATTGCCGCCTCTGACGCTACGGACATCCTATTGATATACGAATGTGGCCTCGGTCTCCTCTAGGGGCCTCGTTATCGTCTCGCTCGTCAGTGATGCCTTGAACCAGACCCTCCCTGCAGCAGAGGCCTTGGTCACCACCCGCCACGACACCTTCTCCTTAGGCCCGATTGCGCGCAATTGTGCAAAGCTGACGGTCTTCTCAGTGGAACCGACCTTTGTCGGGCCTGTAGATGACAGGTATGCTAGCTTGTCATCCAGTTCACAGACAAGCTGTAGGTTGTGATCCGAGGCCGAACCCTCGTTTGTGACCGTGACCACATAGATTATCTGGCCGTTGACCTCTGCTGGGTCCTCCAGGTCTACCACATCCAGTCTGATGGCAGGCACACCCAGCACTGCCGTGCGGGCGCTGATGCTGGTCTTTTCCGTAAACATGGCCTTGGCCGTAGATGTACTGGTAACTACCCCTGTGGCTGCTGGCTTGAAAGAGACCTGGACCGTCCTGGATCCCTTCGCAGGTATGGTCCCGAGGTCCCAGACCAGCCTTGCACCTGATACATCAGCAGGTGGATCGGATTGGATATCCTGTGCATCAGGTGGCAGGACCTCCTCCAGTATCGTCTTGTTCGCAGGGCCATCGCCCTGGTTGGAGACGGTGATCTGGTACGCGATCGGCCTGCCTAGGTAGATCCGTTCAGGTCCCTTCCTTTCTATGGTCAATAGGGGTGTACGCACCGTCACCTGACCCATCGCGGACTGTGCCTGTGCGTTGGAGCTGGAAAGGACCCTTGCCTGGCCTGTGAATGTGCCAGGTTTGGTGGCTTGCAGTTGGACGCTGAATGTCCTTGCCTGGCCTGGCCTCAGTTGGCCTACGTCGATCCGTATCTCGTTGCGTCCATCGGTGGTAGTCAGGCCTGAGGGCAATGTCTCGAGGATCCTGACATCCTGTGCGGTGCCACTGCCTGTATTGGTGACGGTGTATTCTGCGGTTATGGGCTCGCCCAGCAGTGCCTCCATGGGTAGCCTTCTTACCAGCTCTAGTGTGGATTGTACTACCCTGATGGTAGATGAGGTGGCCATGGCATAGGTGATGTTAGTGGCATGTGTCATTGTATCGAGTCTGGAAGGGATACCAGAGATCTCGAGTCTTTCTGATGCCTTAGGTCCTAGTGCCTCTATCTTCCAGACTAGTTGGTTATTTGTTGCTTGTTGAGGTGTAGGTGTAGCACCTTTGAACTGGAAGGTAGGGGCCAGGGTCTCGGATATTACCAGGTTTGCCAGGGTGGCATTGGTGAGGTTGGTGACGATGATGGTGTATTTGAACTGTACGTTGAGGTCTACCTCCTTGGGGATGATCTTATCGACCTTTATGACCCCATACTCAGGGCTGGGATATATCAACGTCACCTGAGATGGACCAAGGGAATCACCAGGCTCGCTGGGCCTGGCCTGCCTGAGGGCAGGTTGGTAGTTGATGGGCTGGCCCAATGAGGCGATGGGCCTGGCCTGCTGCACTAGAGCCGGCTGGGACATAGGCTGCCGAGGGGCCAGGGCAGGCGAGAACAGGTTCATCTGGGTGCGAACCAATGGCTGAGCCTGTTTAGAGCTCGTAGCACCCCCGCAACCTGCCACCAGGCAGGCCAACACAGATAGGTATAAGGTACTCTTGGTCATAGTATGGTCTTTGCCGTTTCCAAGATCGGCACCCCGGCACAGACTATATCGGCCAATCCCGATAGCAACTGCTGAAGCTTGTCCCTGGCAGCCCGATAGGATGATCGATCGAGGGGCTGACTAGTTCTGATCGGCTCGGTTCATCACCCAGATCAGGGTGGGGCGGTGATCGTCTGGCTCCGATTGTAGTGCGATGGCACTAGGCACCAGTACGACCAAGAGGACGAGGTTAAATATGATGAGACCTATCAACCCTAGCAGGTAGAGATCGGATGGCAGCAACGTCAAGATCGCTAGCGTTGGGATAAGCCCCAAGCCTATGATCGATGCATCCCTGAGCTTCTTTGTCTTCCGTGACAAGTGATATCCCTAAAATCACTATTAGGGTGTCAAACACCATTTGTTGGGTCCTATAAGAACACAAGAGACCTGCCTTGTCAACAAAAAACTTGGCTTGCCTAGATATTCGCGGCAGGCGTGGCGACTTGCCCTGGCTCTACAGATTTACGCTTGGGTCTGGACCTGAAGGCAGCCCTGATCTGCCTTATAATGGCGGCTGGCGTCTTGATGAGGATCCAAAGGTCGAGCCAGAATGACATACGCCTGGCGTACTGGATATCGAGGCTGACCATCTGATCGAACGTCAGGTCGTTCTTTCCGCTCACCTGCCACAGGCCTGTCATACCTGGCACCGCGTCGAACCGTTCAAAGTGCCATGGGCTGTAGAGTTCCACCTCGTAAGGCAGGGCCGGCCTCGGTCCGACCAGGCTCATCTGGCCTTTTAGGACGTTGATCAGTTGGGGCAGCTCATCTATACAGGTCTTCCTCAGGAACCTGCCGAATGGGATGATGCCGGCATGGTCGTCCAGCTTCTTCATGGGGGCGCCATTGGTGTGGTGGCCATTGGCTATGACCTTGGACATATGCTCCTTGTGATCTTGATACTGTGAGGCACCCACATGGTATGTCCGGAGCTTGAGCATGGTAAACTGCCGGCCCCTATGGCCGATCCTCTGTTGCCTGAAGAACACAGGGCCCTTGGACGCGCACTTTATTATTGCACCTGCTACCAGCAGGATGGGGCTGACGATGACCAGCCCTATACTGGCCCCAATAACGTCTATCACCCGCTTCCAGGTGGGCATGGACCGATCGGGGCCTGCATGTAAGGCAAGTACCGCACCTTTTTGGTCGGGCCAGACCCGTACCCACGTGCATTCCAGCCCAGCCCCAGTAGGCCTGGCGTCATAGACCTCGTAAACCGCCTCCGTCGAGGTAGATGCTAGGACCTGCTCGGCCACGGTCCTGGCATCCGATGGACCTGAGCCTGGCAGCAGGACCCATAACCTCCGGTCCTCTTTCCATGCCACCTTATCGGCGGAGGGGATCAACCCCCTCAGCTGCCTGTGGATGCAAGCGACACGGCGTCCAGATTGGCCGTTACCACCTGGAGCTATCAGCAAGAGACAGCACTGACGATGGGGTTTGACGCCATCTTGGCTTAGGATTCCGCTACCCTCTTCGGCATTGATCCCAAGCGCCTGACTGACCCTTCCCTGGGGAGGTACATACGAACCTGCCTCTATGCCCATTACCTCCTCCTTCTTCAGCATAGCGATTCGTAAGGCAACCCCGTAACCGAGATCGCCCACCTGCCACTAAGATACTAAGCTAGGTAGTTTATGTCAAGTACAAAAGATAGGACGAATACGAAAGACTGGGGTTGACCCTATAAAGGGCTGAGGATACAATGGAAAGTTACTCAGGGAACCCCAGAAAGAATAGGCATGTCTTCATTCCTCAGGTAAGATAAAATAGTGAACCGGCACATGCGTTGGGTCGATAAGGGAATGAGGCCTGCGTGGGTCTGTGTCATGGCCTAAACCCTTATAGGCGGGGTGGGTTATGGAAACAAGAAGAGGATGTGGACCAGCCTTGAGGGCGATCCGGTCGGTTGCAACCGACGGGGACGGAGTGTCGATGAACTTTAAGTCATTGTCTGACATGGCCTTATGTTAGATGTTTGGTGGAGAGATCTTATGAGCAGGGTACGGTGGATCAGGGGAACTGGACGAAACGTCGCCGTGGTGACCTTACTCGGGGTCGCCTGTTTGCTTTGGGCCGGGTGCAGCCAGTCTGCAAAGAGGCAGGCTGCGGCAGGGCCGCAAAGACCAAAGATCGAGGTAATAGAGGTCAATGGTACGGAGGTCGCATCAGCCGCTGGGGCTGCGTCAGAAGGGCAGGTCCAGGCTGGTTTTACAGCCACCCAGGAAGAGGAGACCGTGTTATTGGAACCTGGGGATGAGATCGAGGTGAAGTTCTATTACACCCCAGAGCTGGATGTGGTCCAGGTTATCAGGCCTGACGGTTACATATCCATGCAACTGGTAGGAGAGGTGAAGGCCCAGGGCAAGACGCCTGCAGAACTGGCGGGTGAGCTGACCAACCGATATGGGTGGCACCTGAAGAACCCCCAGATCACGGTGATCGTCAGGTCCTTGAGGAACAGGAGGGTGTATGTCGGCGGCTATGTGACCAGGCCTGGGATCGTGCTCATGCCTGGCCCTATGACGCTGATGGAGGCCATAGTCGAGGCTGGTGGCTTCGACATGGTCAATGCCAAGGTGGAGAACGTCCTGGTGCTCAGGTACGAGAATGGCCAGAAGAAGGTCTACTCGGTCAACCTCAGGCCAGCCATAGAGGGCGGCGAGGTCCCGGCCTTCATGCTCAGGCCCAAGGACGTCATATACGTGCCTCAGACCAGGATCGCCAAGCTGGGCCAGTGGGTAGAGCAACACATCAACGCGATAGTCCCGAGGTTCATACACATCGCATGGTATCCCACGATCGATTAGCCCATATACCGGACAACAGGATAGTTAGGATGGGGAAGAGATATGGCTGATCAAGAGATCTTTGAAAGACCTGCCCCGAGGCAGAACTCACTGAGGGATTTCGTCCGCATACTATTCCGGCACAAGTGGAAGATGCTGGTCTTCTTTGTGGCCACCGTAGGGACGGTGGTACTGATGACATGGGCCGCGCCCTACTATTACAGATCCGAGGCAAAGGTCATGGTCAGGCTAGGCAGGGAAAGTGTGACCGTCGACCCCACCGCAACTACCGCAGGCCCGATAGTGCCTGTAAGCCGTACCAGGGAGGCGGAGATACAGGCCGAGCTGGAGATCCTCAACAGTCAATCGGTGGTCAGGAAGGTGGTGGAGACCATCGGCGCCCAGGCCTTCGAGGCCGCCAGTATACAGGCCCAGCATCCAGTGAAGGTCTGGCTTGCAGGCTTGATGCCTAGTGGCGGCCAATCCAAGGTCACCGTCGACCCGAAGGAGCAGGCGGTAAGCCAGCTGGCCAGGTCCCTCACCATCGAAAGATCGGGTGGTCGCGAGTCCAACGTGATCGCATTGAGGTATCAGGCCCCTGATCCTCAGTTTGCGCAGAAGGTCCTTGCTGCAACCATCCAGGCATACCTGGATGAGCACCTTGCAGTGCACAGGACGCAAGGGTCGTACGCGTTCTTTTCGCAGCAGTACGAGCTTAGCAAGAAGCGGCTTGAGTCGCTCCAGGCAGAGCTGGATGGGCTGAAGAAGAAGTTGGGGGTGCTGTCGCTCGAGGAGCAGGTGACTATCGCCCTGGGTCGGGCAGATCGGATCAAGGGTGAGATCACGACGACCCAGGCTGCTATATCTGCCTCCAGCGCAAGGATCGCAAAGCTGCAGGCTGCCTTGGACAAGCTCCCAGAGACGGTTGTGACCGCAAAGACCACAGGCAGTCTTCCAAATCCAACTGCCGACGCGGTCAAGACCAGGCTCAGCGAGCTGAGGCTGACGCTGGAGGAATTGGCCTCCAAGTACGAGGAGGATAGCAGGCCCATACAGGACCTTCGACGCCAGATCCTAAAGGCAGAGGAGCTTGCTGGTCAGGAGGAGCCTACGCGGACCTCCATCACAGAGGGGATCAACGCAAGCAGGGTCACACTCGAGGGGTTGCTGTTGACCGAGCAGGCTAGCCTGGCTGCACTCCAAGCACAGATCGAGGTCCTCAACAAGGACCTGGAGGCAGTGAACACCGAGCTTGCCAACCTCAACGAGATCGGGGCCAAGATCAGGGACTTGACCAGGGAGATAGGCATAGAGGAGGCCAAGTACCGCAGGTACGCAGACAGCCTCGAGCAGGCCAGGGTCGATGAGGCCATGCAGGCCGACAAGATCTCCAACATCAGTGTAATCCAGGCTGCGACATTGCCTATGCTACCTGCAGGGCCAAACAAGTCCTTGCTTGCTATCCTAGGCCTGGTCCTGGCGATGCTGGGTTCTGTCACCATTGCCATGGTGGCCGAACATGCAGACCACACCATAAAGACCCCTGACGACGTCACTGATCATCTTTCCTTGCCCACACTGGCCTCTGTGCCTCTGGCCAGGCGTAGCCAGATCGCCCCGAGGGCGGCTGGCCGTTCGATCTTTGGCTTCTTTAGACGCAGGGGCAAAGAGGAGGATGTCCGGTGGACCTTGCCGTCTGTGGTAAAGACCCAATATGAGCTACTCCGGGAGGCGGTGGTCTTTGCCTGCCAGCTTGGCAATGGTTCCAATGGATCCGCTGAATACGCCCAGGAGGCGGCTCCCGAAGAAGGGGCACAGACCGAGCTATCGCAGCCAGGCCGCAAGGCCAGGCGGGCCGCAAGGCCCAAACAGAGGCTCGTGGGCCTGGTTGGCTCGCAGAGGGGCGAGGGGGTGAGCGTGGTGGCTGCCAATCTGGCTGCCATGCTGGCTGAGCGCGGCAAGGTATTGCTAGTAGATGCGAACGTAAAGGATCCGACCAGCCACGAGATATTCGGGATAAGGGTCTCCTTTGGGCTCTTGGATGTGCTCCAAGGCCAGAAGGAATGGCAGCGCGCCATATGGAAGACCCCTGTGCCAAACCTGGACCTTATGCCTGTTGGGACGGCCCAGGCCGACGAGGTAGATATGGCGCAGTTCCAGAGGGTCATCAAGCTGGTCGGCAGGCAATATGACTATATCGTCCTGGACCTGCCTCCTATCAGCGAGGCCGGTTATACGCTCAGGCTCGCAGGCCTGTGCGACCAGGTAGGCCTTGTAGTTGAGGCCGAAAGGTCACGCTGGGAGGTCGTGCGAAGGACGAGGGAGTACCTGGATCGTGTCGATGCTAAAGTCCTGGGCGTGGTCCTCAACAAGAGGCGCTACCACATCCCAGGCTGGCTCTACAGGGCCCTATAGAGCCGATAAGGGCTTCTTGCTTAGGGCAAGGACAGGAGGAGGAGCATGATCAACGTCGCTGTCATTGGTTGCGGCTACTGGGGTCCTAACCTGGTCCGCAACTTTCTTTCTACAGATGGCTGCTGCATGAAGGTCATCTGCGACCTGGATACTTCCAGGCTGGAACACCTCAGGCGGCTCTATCCCACGCTCCAGACGAGTACCAGCTTCGCAGAGGTGTTGGCATGCCCCGAGGTCGATGCAGTGGTGATAGCTACACCTGTGCGGTATCACTATGAGATGGCACGTAGGGCCCTCGAAGTGGGCAAGCATGTGCTCGTAGAAAAACCCATGGCCGCATCCGTTGATCAATGCAGGCGCCTGGTCGAGCTTGCCTCGCAGAAGGGGCTCACCCTTATGGTAGGCCACACGTTCATCTACGCACCTGCAGTGAGGCGGATCAAAGAGATCGTCGCGAGTGGTGAGCTAGGCCGGATACTCTATGTCTCTGCAAGGAGGCTCAACCTCGGGCTATTCCAGAAGGATATCAATGTCGCTTGGGACCTTGCACCACACGACATATCCGTGATACTGTACGTCTTGGAGCAGATGCCGGTGTCGGTGAATTGCCAAGGCAAGGCACATGTAACACCTGGTATAGAGGATGTCACCAACATGACCCTCACATTTGCCGATGGGCTGTTTGCCATTATCCAGAGCAGTTGGCTGGATCCCAACAAGGTTAGGCAGATGACATTCGTCGGCGACAGGAAGATGCTGCTTTACGACGACATGGAGCCGCACGAGAAGATAAAGATCTACGACAAACGTGTCGAGGTCCCGCCGCACTATGACACATTTGCGGAGTTTCAGTATTCGTACCATTATGGCGACATCTATTCGCCATATCTAAAGCAGGGAGAATCGCTGAGATTCGAGTGCCAGCACTTCATCGATTGCATCCGCAGTGGCACGGCCCCTGACTCCAACGGCCTCCAAGGCCTGCGGGTCGTTGAGATCCTACAAGCCGCGTCTCAGTCCTTGGCCAACAACGGTTCCACCGTCTCGGTCCCAGCCATCTCCTTGGCAAGCCCCACCACCAGGAAGGCCGCAAGGTAGAATGAAGTATGCGGCAGGTTCATTGATGGGCAAGGCTGAAAACGCTCTGGAGGTTTATTTGTCGCGTCGCGAACTCCACTGAGGCTGGTGTACGTCGGACGGGGCTCACTAGCACATCGTGCGAGCTTTAGGTTTTCACCAAGATGAGCCTTAGGTTGCTGGGAAGGAACGTATCAGTTTATGCTGTGGGGAATGTGGGGTTAAAAGCAGCCTCCTTCCTCTTGATCCCTCTTTACACTCGTTCACTCTCAATCCTTGATTACGGTTTATTGTCAACCCTAATTACGACTAAGGAAGTCCTGGTGATTATCGCAAACCTAGGGATGCGGATCGCACTGTTGCGTTTCCTGCCAGAATGCAAGACTCGCGTGCAAACTGGTCAGCTCTTGGGGACTTCATCTGTACTTATTATTTGCGCTGGGACATTACTTACCTTTGGCCTCCTGTTTATTCCGGGATCGCTACATTTTACCAGTATGCGCAGTGATGTTCTAAGACTCGTCTTGTTTCTTACGGGTGTAGCAGCTTTGAGCCAGTCGCTCGTTCAGCACCTGCTGAGTTATTACCGCGCATACCAACGAGCTCTTGCCTTTACAATGCTGGGTCTTCTGGACGCTGGCTTGGTCTTGTTTGCTAATCTAGCCGCATTATGGCTAATGAAGTCCGGGATAGTGGGCCTGGTAGGGAGTATGGCCCTTGCTCATACAATAACATTGGGGATTGTCGCAATAGACGTACTGCGGGTTACAGGTTTTGGAATTAATCTGCGTGCCGCGCCGGAGTTGTTATGTTTTGGGTTACCCCTCGTCTTCTCTATGGTTGCAGAGCTGGTCTTGGGCGCCGCCGGTATTTATTTCCTTGGTTACTATCGCGGGCTAGAAGAGGTAGCCATATATTCGATGGGCTTAAAATTCGCTTCGGTTTTGAGCATGGTGGTTGTCATGCCTTTTTCACTTGCATTTCAGCCCTATGTCTATTCCAACCTTTCTGACAGGTTGATCAGCAAGAAGGTGGGGGCGGTTCTAACATGCCTTGTTTTCGTTACGGCCTTTGGAGCTGGATGTCTCGCCGCAAGTTCGAAGATCCTTATTGCTATATCATCCACTGCGGACTACAAAGCCGCTTCCAGAGTTATTGTTCTGCTCTTGCCCGGATTCACTTTTACCTCATTGATGCGTTTCGGCGAAGCTCTTTTGGCAGGCGCAAAGAAAACCGTCGCAGTCTCTACAATTTCCTTAGCGGCCGCAGCAACAGCAGCCGTTCTAAACTGGTTGCTTGTCCCAAGCCTTGGCTTAAAAGGGAGCGTGGCAGCTTCAGACCTCGCTTATTCCTTAGCAGGGCTTGCAATGGCTATTGCAGGCGCGAGCCTATTCAAAGTTCGGATTGAATTACGGCCATTGAGCTTCCTGGCAACGGCTTGTGTTCTAATTTTAGGGGCGGCATTCTTCTTGGAGAAGACCTCTTGGATTGCTTACCATTTTACAATGGCCCTTTTTTTGGTGGGTTTCCTCGCAATTGCTGGTGGCACTGCTATTTTCGGCGATGATGTGAAAGCTATGGTGGGTACACTGTTCTATGGCCTGCTGAAAAGGTGCGGGATACCCAGTGGAGGTGAACATGAGGCAGTTTGATGGGCAAGATCTTAGCACCTGCGCTGTGCTAGCGGTGGTGGCATCAATTTCTATTATACCGGCTATTGCTTACGTGCTAATGCGGTTCGATTGTGTCATTTCCCTCATGCTGCTTACGCCCTGGGTACATTGGGCTCTAGGCCAGGAGGCTCTACAAGAAGCTACGCCGACTCCAACTACTGGGTCCTATCTTAGGGTTGCTTTGGTTTGCGCTCTCGGAGCGGTCTCCTATTTCTATGCTCTAAGACTACGGCGGGCTAACGCCCAAGATATCCCTTGGCCACTTTCCCTATTACTTATCTTCATTGCATTTGCTGGGTTTTCTGTGACTTATTCCCTAGACCCTTTTTATACGACCGTGAGGACTTTTGAATTTCTATGCTTTTGGGGCTTTCTTTGGGCCCTGTTTATCTGGTTAAGGACCGGCGGACGCTCGCGGGATGTACTAGTTTACTTCTTTTGGATAGCGGCAGTAGGTGTTAGCATAAATGCACTTTCGCTCTGCCTCTTGCCCTCAGTGGTGTGGTCCCCAATTATGGCCAATCGTTTCCAGGGGCTTACCGGGCACCCAAATACGCTTGGGACTTTGTGCATGATCTTTTATCCCATAGCATTTTGGCGAATGCAATCGAGTAGGCCGGGGCAGAAGGTACTCAGCGCTGGCTTGATAGGGATTGCGCTTATCCTCCACGTTCTCTCAGGTTCCCGCGCCACTCTCGGTTGTGCCTTATGCGGATTTGCTTTGTGGCAAATTAAGAGGAGAAGGATGCTCGGTGCCCTTGTAATAGGATTGCTTATCTTGGCAATTGTTGCCACTCTTGTGATAGGTTCAAGCATTCCTAAGAGCTTTCAACGGGAGTCGGGCGGAGGACTTACAGATCTGACCGGTAGGCCCGAGTTCTGGAAGGCTGCTTGGATAATGTTCAAAGAAAGACCTTTTCATGGGTACGGATACGAGGTCGCCGGCAGAATCTGGGAAGATCCAAGGTTCTTTAGGCCAGGTTATCGGCTCTGGAGCGGCAGTGCGAGAACCTCATTGCACGATGGCTACCTTTCTGTTACATTGGGCTTGGGCATTCCTGGACTCCTTATTTGGTTGGCAATTCTGTTTTCACCATTTAGATTTCTCCGCCTGATACTTGCAAGGCCCGAAGGCCTGGTCTGTGTTGTTATAATGACCGAACTCTTGGTCCTTAACTTTGTCGAGGACGCTATATCTACAAGCCGTGGCTTGGGGTCACTGGTATTCTGGGTATTCTGGCTGGTGGCCCAAGTGTTGGGTCGCGCCTTTCCGGACGAACAGGCCTGAGTGCTCCTGGATTAAACCAGGTGTTTGCCTTTCCATAAAGCCTTGCAAAAACGAGAATTTGAGTAAGGTTAGGACCCAGCCGGGGATTGCAGCCTTTTGCCAAGGTTGCTAAGGAGGCCCGACCATGTATGCAGGCGAACTGTCGGCGCGATTAAGGAGAGATGTGGTCATAAACGCGGATGACTTTGGTCGCAACGAAGCGATTAATAAGGCCGTTTTGTTGAGTTTCGAACAAGGTTTGGTGACGAGCGCCAGCTTGATGCCAAATGCACCAGGGTTTGAGGAAGCCTGCAGAATAGTACAAAGATTCGAACTCCATGCTAAGATCGGCCTTCACATTGTCCTTTCAGCTGGAGAACCCATAACTAGGGAAATGAGGATGGAACGGCGGTTTTGCACAAATGATGGGACATTTCGGCCTAATCCAAAGGCTAGGGAGTTCCGCTGGCTTTCTTCAAATGAAAGGCAATCGCTGCTCCAGGAGGTTGAAGCCCAAATATTGAAGATGAAAGGAAAAGGCCTGGAACCAAAACATATTGATTCTCATCACCATGTACACGGAATCCCATCCTTTGCTGCCGTAATCATTCCTTTGGTCCGCAAGTACCGCATTAAGAGCGTGCGCTGTCTTGTAAATGTTCAGCCGCCATGGGGCGTTGGTAAGCGACTATATGCCTCCATTTACAACCTTATCTTAGGGCAGTTAAACCTAGCGCGCACGGCGCGCTTTGGCTCCATATACAACTTCTTGGCCTACGCCAAGAAACACGGCCGGCTGCCAAGGGGAGGGAGCTATGAGATCATGGTTCACCCTATCCTTGGGGCGAATAGCACGGTCTTAGAAGCTCAGACGGGAAAGGCCTTGGCAGCCTTGCTGAGTGAACTCAAGGAGCTAAGCTAAGCCTTTATACTATGGCAACCTTTGTTAGTTGGCTAGAACGCAAAAAAAGAAAGGCATTTGCTAGTAAAAGCGAATGATGCATATAAAATCATTGGTTGCCGCACCACTCTTACAGTGATGTTGGCGTTCTTCCTTTTGAAGTCTTCTATCGAAGATTGTGTCGCAAGCAAATAAAAAGGTCATATGGGCGAGTGGAGACGACTAACAGGGACTACAACCTGCCTGATGAGTGAGTTATGCTACTTAGAGCGTCTAAGTTCTCTTGCGAAAAAGACCGTTTGTGAGCAAGGCGAACAACTAATATTGGGCTGAGGGGTATAAAATTTGGAGTGAAAGCTAGAGTACCCTCGGCCCTCCGGTTAAACAAGGAGGTTTTTGGGTTGATGAAGTCAAGGGCACGATCTCATGTCCTGGCCATTGCAGTGAGGGTTCCGATAGATCATAGTCATAAGCCGTGCTAAGGAGAATAGACGATGCATGAACATGGCAGGGAAAGGAAAATAGCGCTTATTCACAATAACCTAATACAACATTACAGAGTAGCCATCTATAATTATTTGTACAACTTTCTGCGCTCACATGGATATTACCTCTCTGTGCGATCCCATGGGATTCAACCTGGAACGCCCTACCCTGTGGCCTTCGACTTTAAAAATATGACGCTTAATTCTCGGACGATTCTTAGATGGTTTTTGGCTGAACGGCCAGACGTATACGTTCCAGTGGCATTCCTGAGGGATCTGTATCTCTTTCCCACTATCCTTTTGGCTAAGCTCCTACGAATCAAAGTAGTGTACTGGGGCCATGGGCGTGATCTGCAGGACAAAAGGAACTTTGTCAAGAATACAGCTTATATGCTGGAACACCTTCTAGTTGATGCCATAATCCTGTACGGCGAGCATCTTAAGACCTACATACCAAGGTGGCTGCATAGGAAGGTATTTGTGGCGAACAACACCCTTGAGCTAAGCATGTACCGCAGTGTAGAGTTGAATTCAACAGCCATTAAGGCCAAGTACGGCATCAAGACACAAAAAAACATAATATGCATGGGCCGATTCGAGCGAAGGAAGCGTGTTGAGGACTTGGTAGCCGCCTTTGCGCGAATAAAAGGAAAGGATGTCGGGTTGGTGCTTGCCGGACCCGACTGTGATGGCTTATTAGCGGCGATTGACAGCCCTAGAGTATATAAGGTTGGGCCTATTTATGGAACTGAGGCCATTCAGCTATTGGCCGCCTGCGACGTGTACTGTCTGCCTGGAGCGGTCGGCTTAAGCATTGTAGATGCTTTTTATGCTGGGTTGCCGATTGTTACTGAGGAAGGTATTGACCATGGTCCAGAGATAATGTACCTTAAACCTGGAGAGAACGGATTCCTTGTTCCAAAAGGCGATATCGAGGCTTTAGCCCGGACCCTTAATCTACTACTTGATGATGACGCACTGCGAATGAAGCTTTCAGAAAACGCTCGGCGCGTGGTTTCGACAGAAGCACACATTAGCAAATTGGCTCAGGGATTTTTGGCCGCCCTGGACTATGTGACGGCCAGAGATAGGGAGGCATAGGTAGGGCGTCATGCTCTTGATAAAGGACTAACGCAGTACTTTTCTTGGCGGACTTCCGAGACCATGGCAGGAGTACCATGAAGAGTTTCATAATTTTAGTTGCCGATGATTGGGAAATTCAGGGGGACGGCAGCGGCAATGTAGCAGAGCTGCAATACATTCCCGCACTTAGACTAATGGAGATCGCGAAGGAGCTTGGTATCAGGTTGACATTCATGGTGGATGTTGCCCAGAGGCTTTGCCTCGAAAGATTTAAGTATGAAGATCCGGACCTGATGGTACAGGCAAGGCTTTGGGACGATACAGTGTGCCTGATGGCCAAGCGGGGATTTGACGTGCAATTGCACCTCCATCCCCAGTGGATTGATGCAAGGTATGAGAATCGCAGGTTTGTGCTAGGACCGGGTCGAAACCTGGGCCGCTACAACCCGAACCAACAGCAGGAGCTCGTTTCTGCCTCTGTAGATTATCTTGGCAACCTGCTGGGGCCAATACATAGGGGCTACCAAGTCGTAGCCTTTAAGGCTGGCTGCTGGGGCTTGCAGCCGTCGGAGCCCTTGCTTTCGATCCTAGCAGAGGCTGGTATCAAGATAGTGCTTGGTGTTAGGGATGGAATGCATATACCGGCACAAGGCATTGATTATCGTAACCTTCAGGAGCCCTACCTTCCTTACCATCCTCGATTTGATGATGTTACCAAGGTTGCCGGAGAGCCGAATCAATTAGTGGTGATCCCATTGCAGCCACATGATGTAGGCCCTGGCGACGTTCTGCGTCTAGCATGGCACTTGGCCGTCGACGCAGCAAGAAGCAAGATCTTTGGAGACAGGCAGTCTCATGACACAGCCCGGTTATCCACGGAACTAGCTACAAGAAAGGCTAGATTCAGCCTCTCGCTGAGGCCATATAGGACCCACCTAAAACTAGGTAAATTGCCATTTTCATTCATGAAACACGCATTTGATCAGGCCATAGGCCGGTTGCACGGATATGATGTCGAGCTCATACCGATCCTCGTCGAGTGTCATTCCAAGGACCTGCAGAGTAACTTCGACAATGCAAGGCGCTTCTTAGAATACTTATGCGAGCGATATCGCGATGCAGTTGAATTCTGGGATCTCAGTACTTTTTGTGACCTTATTAGAGATAAGCCTAGTCTTGTGAAAAGCCTAGCTGCGTCTGGCGTATGCATCTAGCCAATAACGGTGTTGCTGCAGGGATAAACCTGAGGGAAGGTTCACAAGAAACCTTTGTAGAGTTGATCTGGCGTAGTATGCGATCGTTGGATCACTGGCTGCAGGCAAATGGTTATGCGGGCTACGATCCCTTCGATGGCCTGACATCGTTCTTGAGGCCGTTGACATTTGGCCGATGCCTTGCAGAGAGGATCCTGGAACAGGTCATCTTACGGTGCCCATTTAACCTGCGGCCTTTTCTTGGAATAAGAAGGCGTTCTGACCTTCCACCTGCAAAGGGCCATCTTGCCAGGGGCTACTTGAGGTTGTTTGTGGCAACTGGGCAAGAGCAATACAAGCAAAAGGCCATTGCATGTCTGGACTGGCTCAAGGATAACCCATCAAAGGGTTATTCAGGCCATTGCTGGGGTTTACCCTTTGGCCATGCTTCGCGAGGTGGTAAGGTTGCTGCTGGTCTGCCTTACCTACCTGAGACGAGCCAGATCTGCCAGGCATTTTTGGATGCACTTGAAATCTTGAAGGATCAGACCTATCTCAATACAGCCGCAAGTGTTTGTAGGTTTGTGTTGCAAGATCTGCCTGTTGAAAAGACCGACAGAGGATCATGTATCAGCTACCACCCGGGTCTGCAGTTATCCATACACAATGCCAACATATTGGGTGCCTCCATCCTGGCAAGGACTGGGGTGGCCATCGGCGACGATAGAATGTTGGATCTTGCCCAGCAGGCAGTTAAATATACCTGCTCTCGGCAACTATCGGATGGCTCGTGGTACTATGGCGAGCAAGAGAAGTATCACTGGATAGACAACTTCCATACGGCCTTCAACCTGGAGGCATTGCATTGCTACATCGCCTACACAGGTGACAAGAGGTACAAGCCTAATCTAGATAGGGGGGTCGATTATTACTGCAGCACCTTCTTCCTCGAAGATGGGAGGCCAAAGTATTATCATGATAGGCCTTACCCTATCGATATCCAGTGTGCGGCGGTAGCCATTGATACGCTTTGTTATCTCAGCGATACCTACAGCAATACACTGGATCTAGCAAGAAAGGTCGCTGATTGGACCGTCCGAAACATGCAAGATGCTAGTGGTTATTTCTATTACCGTAGGTTGGTTTGGAAGACCGTAAAGATCCCCATGGTGCGTTGGGGTCAAGCGCCTATGCTTAGTGCACTTGCGCATCTTTTGTTGAAACTTAGGACGCCAGTTTGTAAGGCTGAAACCAGATAGGCCTTTGTATCCTATGGGAGAAAGCCAGGCTTGCACATCGATCGCAACGATCAGATACGCTATTGAAGATAGTTCCCCCATCCTGGAATATGCGATGAGGTTTGCACTTGGTATCCTAGGGTATGGGGCAGAGAGGGTCAACCCACAGCGCTTGCAGGCGTCTATTGGGATCTACCACGGCAATCGCAACAAAGTAGATGCCCATGTCCTGATACCTGATAGGCCAGGGGACGTCTTTTGGCAGGAGCTTGTCGCAGGTCAGCGGCCGCAGCCCAAGGATGGGCAGGTAGAGTTCGATATTATAGGTGCCGTGGCCCGCTTACTGACCGATCAAGTCAATTCGGACTTGCCCGAGGACGCATACGACCCACATGGCAGGCTCTGCTTCGCAAGGTCGTTCCAAGCAAGGGTTGGTGCCAAGAACATGCCGCTGGTAAACCTATACGTGAAGTATCTGGGCGATCTTCTGACAGCCAACCTAAATGCCAAAGGCCTGCCTCTCTGGCCCGATGGCAAGCAATGCGCCATAGGGTTATCACATGATGTAGATGTGCCCGAAATCTTCGGTGCGCTGAGGCTGCCGACCATCGTACAAGGCAAAGGGCTTGTGTGGCATCTGGCCATAGCCAAGAGGAAGGCAAAGGCGTTATTGGATCTGCTGGGTCACAAAGACTCGGACCAATACTGGTGCTTCGATCAGATCATGGAAGAAGAGGGCAAGCGAGGTTTCAGTTCCACATTCTTCTTTGCTTGCATCAACCGGGCCTCGGAATGGGGCACTAGGTTCGATGTCGATTACGATATCAGACAGCCAAGATTCCAAGACCTGTTCAGGAGGATCAAGACCAATGGGTTCGAGATCGGTCTACATGCAAGCTACAATGCCTATCTTGGGCCAGAGTATCTAGCGGCTGAAAAAAACATACTTGAACAACAGGCCGAGACAGAGGTCATTGGCCTGAGGCATCATTTTTGGCACCTTGGCCGCGATGTCAACAGGACACTTGCATCGCACCAGGAGGTTGGGTTTCGGTATGATTCATCCTTGGCATTCCGCGACAGCATGGGCTTCAGGCGAAGCACAGCATTGCCGTTCTTCCCCTGGGACCAAGGGGCCAGAAGGCCCTTGGCTGTGTTGCAACTACCTATGTTCTGTAAAGATGCCCACGTTTTCGTGTTTGAAAGGCCTAATCCACCAGATCCACTGAGCAAGCTCAAAGCTTGCATTGAATTGATAAAGGAAACTGGAGGCCTCGGTGTCATCGACTGGCACAACAGGACCTCCTTCCCAAAAGGCGGGAAGTACGACGAATGGGGCAAGGCCTACCTCCGATTGCTGGATTACCTTGCTGCCGACCGAAAGATTTGGGTTACTGACCTTGGGACGATCTGCAAGTGGTTACAAAGCAGGACACTGTTAAAGACGCGGATTCTGGTCCCAACAAAGGAAGGGTCTTCGCATGCTGGCTAATGGGAGCCATGACGCTTGGCCGGGCCAACTTGAGATCTTGACTGGTAACCCAGAAGCCCTGCAAGAGAAACGCCTTGCGCGCTTGGCCTCGGTGCTTGGGCTTGATAGCACCATCATAGAGGCCAAGGCCTTCCTGCAGTCTCGCTCCCAGAAAGTCCAGCATGGAACACGATGCGTGGCCTTGAGTGCAGATACGTTTACTGAGCTACTAGAGGATGTAGGATCCGATAATCTTTCTAATATTTTAACAGGACTTGCTAATGACCTGTACTTGTACCTTTTCGGGTTCGGTTGCAACAAGTCAAGTGAGAGGGCTCTCCGGAGTATTACAGCAGACCAATCTGCGTATATCGTACAGAATTTTGCCCCAGGCTCGAAGTACTCGGTAGCGGAGGGCCTGCCTGAGGTCGCCGGCACGCTCTCCGGGACGCAACTGGGGCTAGCTGACCCGAAAAGAGATTCCACATTCGTAATAAGAAGTGGCCCAAATTGCAAATGCATAGTTGGCATCCAGGGGTTGATTCACCTAATGATGGTTATCAATGCAAGGCATGTCTTCTTTCTACATGCAAGAGATGAACTGGCGGACGTGGACATGCCTTGTAGTAGCGCTAACATGGAACAGGTATTCTCCTCCGCCTTGGTCCCGATCATGGTTCTTAGGTCTGCTTTTAAAGGTCGGTGCTGGCATACACCGAGTTTGTTTGCAAATCTGGTTATTGACGATCCTTATCTTGATAGCCACTATGGGTGGCTAGATCTTCGCATGCTCAGTGAGCAACTAAAAAGAAGTGCCTGTTGTGCTACGATAGCATTTGTGCCCTGGAATTACAAGAGAACAAAGGTTTCAATTGCACAGCTCTTTTCAGAAAACCCGCAGATTATGAGTATATGTATCCACGGTTGCGACCATACCTGGGCTGAGTTCGCAACGACAGACACTCGCTCGCTTGAGGCCTTGGTTGCAACCGCCATAAGTAGGATGGAGGAACACCGGCGACGTACAGGTCTGGGGTACGATAAGGTAATGGTCTTTCCTCAAGGGTTGTTTTCATCCGCGGCCTTGAAGGTTCTCCGAGGGCACGGCTTCCAGGCAGCAGTCAGCTCTGGGTCTGCGCCTATTGATAAAGATGTCGTTCCAATGACCCTAGCGGATCTTCTGCAGCCAGCGATCACGAAGTACAGTGGGATGCCATTATTCTTTCGGCGATATCCAGAAGATGGGGAACTGGGCTTCAGACTCGATGCCTGGCTAGGTCGGCCTGTCTTGGCTGTAGAGCACCATGGTTTTTTCAAGCATGGATTCGGGCCTTTCCGAGAGCTTATTCAAATGGTCAACCGTGCTTCAGGGAACATACGCTGGGTTACGCTCGGAAAGGCCTGCAATGTTTATCAAGTGAAGTTAAACGCAGATAGTTCACTGGATTATCGGGTTTATTGTGATCAGACAGCTATAGCAAACCCTCTCGCTAAGACTGCCAAGTGCCGTGTCTTCAAATCTGATCCTGAGAGCCATCTTGTGAAAGAGGTCTTGTTCGATGGCTGTAATGTTGATTTTAGCGTCGGTGAAAGCGAGACTGTTTCTGAATTCTTCATGCCGGCGAGGGCGCAGGGCATTTACCACATAAGGTTGGCCTATGATAAACTCAGCGGGCAAGCAGGTCCTTACCCGCACTGTAAGGCCAGGGTGTGGCTGAGACGGCGGTTATCTGATTTTAGGGACAACGTCTTGATGACTAACCCTCTGTTGTGTAGAACAGCAAAAGGTATATGCAGGTTTCTGCGGGGTCTGTGAGATCTCTGGTTAGCGAACCTTGTGGTATCACTGGTGTTATTGTCGCACTTCGGGATGCTCCATCGGTTCAGTGTGAAGCTGTGCAGTATCGTTGGTGCTAGGCCGCAGTTTATCAAGGCGGCGGCGGTAAGTAGGGCGTTGAAGGAAGGTGGTCCTTCGGCACAAGGGCTGCAGAATGTGCTTATCCACACTGGCCAACACTACGACGAAGGGATGTCCGAGGTATTCTTCAGGGAGCTTGATATACCGGAGCCTGATTACAATCTCGGCGTTGGCAGCGGCCCTCATGGCCAGCAGACTGCAAGGATGTTGGAAGGAATCGAGCAGGTACTTGTCAAGGAACAGCCCGATGTTTGTCTTGTGTACGGGGATACGAACTCTACGCTGGCAGGGGCCTTGGCTGCGGCAAAGCTTCACATACCTATCGCCCATGTCGAGGCAGGGCTGCGATCGTTCAATCGCCAAATGCCCGAGGAGATCAATAGGGTCTTGACCGACCATCTTGCAGAGATCCTTTTCTGCCCGACCCGCACTGCGGTTGACAATCTCCGTAAGGAGGGTATCCAAGAGAGGGTCTATCTGGTCGGAGACGTGATGTACGACTGCCTTGTCTTCTACCTTGAGAAGGCTAGGGCCAATGCAACTGCGGTCCTCTGTCGGTTTGGAATACGACCTAGGGGTTACTGTGTTGCAACTATACACCGAGCGGAGAACACCGATGACAAGGTTCGTCTAGCCTCGATCCTGCAGGGCCTCGGCCAACTGGGCGCGGATTGGCCAGTTGTGCTGCCACTTCACCCGAGGACTGCTGGTTTCATCCAGAGATATGGGCTCCAGGTTCCCCAAGGGATAAGGCTGGCAGGACCGATATCATACCTTGATATGGTCAATCTTCAAGCCAATGCCCGTTTGATCCTCACCGACTCTGGCGGGATCCAAAAGGAGGCATATTGGCTGAAGGTCCCCTGCGTGACGCTACGAGAACAGACCGAGTGGGTGGAGACGGTCCAGGCCGGTTGGAATCGGCTGGCTGGGGCCGATAAGGAAAGGATCTTAGCTGCTGCCAGGGAAGCGATGGCAGAAGTTGATAGACCAGAGCCACTTGGGTATGGCGATGGGCATGCTGCCCAGAAGATCATTGCGATCTTAGCAAACTGGCGTAAGAATACAAAGACATGTTAAGGGCTAGGCTATGAAAAAGGACACGGTCAATGTGGCAGTGGTAGGTGCAGGCAGTTGGGGAAAGAATCTTGTTAGGAACTTCGCCACTACTGCTGGCTGCAACCTCAGATACGTCTGTGACCTGAATGAGAAGGTCCTGGCCACGCAAAAGAGGCTATTTCCGGCCGTAACGGTCACTACCAGCCTTGACGAGATCCTGGCTGATGATCAGGTGGATGCGGTGGTTGTGGCTACCTCCGTGCCGACCCACTATGACATAGCCAAGAGGTGTCTCGAGGCAGGCAAACATACATATGTGGAAAAGCCATTGGCCTTGCGAAGCTCGCAGGCAAAGGAGTTAGTTGATCTTGCTGCCGAGAAGGGCCTGAAGCTCATGGTAGGGCACCTGCTGGAATATCACCCTGCGGTGAACTTTGTCAAAGAGATGATCGATAAGGGCCAGATAGGTCAGCCGTACTACATGTATACCCAGCGCGTGAATCTGGGTGTTGTGCGAAGGGATGAAAATGCCTGGTGGTCTCTCGCCCCCCACGATATATCAGTGATATGCTACCTTTTTGGCTCAGAGCCGGTCTCGGTGGCTGCACATGGCCAGTGCTTTCTGCAGAAGGATATAGAGGACGTGGTATTTGCGACCGTCAAGTTTGCAGACGGCAAGGTTGCCAATATCCATTGTAGCTGGCTCGACCCACACAAGATAAGGCGGATGACGGTGGTCGGCTCCGAGAAGATGGTCTCTTTTGACGATATGGAGGCGACAGAGAAGGTCAGGATATACGACAAAGGTGCGACCATAAAGAAGGACTTTACCACCTCCTATGCAGAGATCATAAGCCTGCGTTATGGGGATATCGTGATCCCTCAGATCCCAGGCGGTGAACCACTCTCCATCGAGTGCAGGCACTTTGTCGAATCTATACAGAATAGCAGTGCCATAAGAAGCGATGGCCATGATGGGTTGCGCGTGGTCAGGATACTGGAGGCAGGCCAGTATTCGCTCAAACACAACGGTCAACCTGCCAATCCTGAGGATTTCTGATGGAAACGACAGAAGGCTATTTCGTCCACGAATCCGCATATGTAGATCAGCCTTGCCAGATCGGCAAGGGTACCAAGATATGGCACTTTTGCCATGTCATGAAGGATGCGGTCATAGGCGAAGGGTGCATACTTGGCCAGAATGTATGTATCGCAAGCGGTGTGAGGATAGGTAACAACGTCAAGATCCAGAACAACGTTTCTGTCTACACAGGCACGACGATAGAGGATGACGTATTCCTCGGTCCAAGCTGCGTATTGACCAATATCCCGAACCCCCGCGCTCAGATCGTAAGACACGATCTCTACGAAAAGACCTTGATCCGCAGGGGCGCGACCATCGGCGCGAATGCCACGATCGTCTGCGGTATTACCATCGGAAGATATGCCTTCGTTGCCGCTGGTGCCGTAGTCACAAGGGATGTGCCCGATTATGCCCTCATGATGGGTGTGCCTGCCAGGCAGGTAGGTTGGATCAGCAGGCATGGCATCCCGTTGCCGAGGCCAGATGGGGGTCAAGTCATGGTCTGCCCAGAGAGTGGGCTCAGGTATAAGCTGGTCGGGCCAGGGGTGTTGCGTTGTCTGGACCTGGATGAAGATGCGCCATTGCCAGAGGCAGATCGGGTGGGGCGGATACCTTACAGGCAGATAAAAGCCAGATTGGCAAAGGGCTCATAGCGCAAGGGGATCTCTTATGGAAGTACCTTTATTGGATCTGAAGGCGCAATATGCAGGTATAAAGGATCAGGTTCTAGCGGCAGTGGCTGAGGTGCTGGAGTCCCAGGTATGTATCGGAGGGCCAAAGGTCGCCCAGCTTGAACAGGCCATCGCCAGGCTTTGCGATTGCAAGTATGCAGTTGGCGTATCTAGCGGGACGGATGCAATATTGATTACACTTATGAGCCTTGACATCGGGCCTGGTGATGAGGTGATCACCACGCCCTTTACCTTCTTTGCCACCGCAGGCTCCATAGCACGCACCGGCGCCAGGCCAGTATTCGTGGATATAGATCCGAGGACATTCAACATAAACCCAGCCCTGATCGAGAAGGCCATAACGCCTAGGACCAAGGCCATCATGCCTGTGCACCTGTTCGGACAGATGGCAGATATGGATCCGATCATGGCCATAGCCGAAAGGTATGGCCTCGCTGTGATAGAGGATGCGGCCCAGTCGATCAGCAGTACATACAAGGGCAGGAAGGCGGGCAGTATTGGCACTGCTGGGTGCTTTAGTTTCTTTCCGAGCAAGAACCTCGGCGCAGCAGGTGATGGCGGCATGGTGGTCACCAACGACCAGGCCTTATATGACAGGCTGGTTGTGATGCGAAACCATGGAAGCAAGCCCAAGTACTACCATAAGTACATCGGCGGTAATTTTAGGCTAGATCCCATCCAGGCGGCGGTCCTGCTGGTCAAGCTTCCATATCTGGACCAGTGGTCAGCGAAAAGACGGGCAAATGCAGCCTATTACAACAGCAGGTTCAAGGGAACAGCGATCCAGATTCCTTATGTCAGCCCTGATTGCGTATCCATATTCAACCAGTACTGCATAAGGGTCCCGAACCGCGATGGACTCAGGAAGTATCTGGCAGATAAGAAGATCGGATGCGAGATATACTATCCATTGCCTTTGCACCTGCAGGAGTGCTTCAGGTACCTGGGCTACAAGGAAGGCGACCTGCCGGAATCGGAAAGGGCAGCAAGGGAGGTCATCGCACTGCCAATATACCCAGAGCTGACCAGCCAGATGCTTGCGTACGTGGCCGATACGGTCCTGGAGTTCTTGGGTCAACTGTAACCCTATGCCCATCCGCATCTGTATGGTCGGGTACGCCGAGTACCCCGGCGATGTCCGCATCCGCAGGGAGGCCGAAAGTCTGATCCGTGCCGGTTATGGTGTGGATGTCGTGTGCCTGCAACAGGCTGGCAAACCCAGGCGGGAGACCGTAGACCAAGTGCGCGTGTATAGGCTCGGCGTAAGCAAGTACAGGGGTACTGGGGCTATCTCCTATGCAATCAGCTATGTGCGGTTCTTTCTTCAAGCGGCCCTGCTTGTTAGCAGGCTGCACCTTGCCAATCATTATGTGGTCGTACAGTTTCATACCTTACCTGATTTTGTCATCTTTGCGGGTTTGATCCCAAGGTTACTAGGAGCGAGATTGATCCTGGACATGCATGAGGTGACCCCAGAGTTCTACATGACCAAGTTCAAGGTTGGACCGGGTCATCCGATGGTTAGATTGGCCAAGTTCATAGAAAAGGCAAGCGTCAGGTTTGCAGATGGGATCATCGTTGTCACCGACCCCATAGAGAGGATCGTCACCCGAAGGTGCAAGCCCCGCTGCCCCATCGTCGTTGTAATGAACACTGCAGACGAAAGGCGGATAGCCCCATCTAGGGAGCCGCCCACGGGCAATCAAGAGGGATTTGTTGCCATGTACCACGGTACCCTAACGCCCATGTACGGCCTAGAAGTGGCGATCCGGGCCATGAAGATACTCAAGGGTAAGATCCGAGGGCTTGAGTTCAGGATCTTCGGTGACAATGCAGAAGCGAGGTATCTCAAGGATATAGCTGTTCAGATGGGCGTCGATGACATCGTCAGATTCATGGGCCGTGTGCCTCAAGATGAGATTCCTGGCTATATCCAGCAGGCGCAGGTTGGCGTACTTCCGACGCTGAGGGATACCTTCATCGACCTATCGTTCTCGAACAAGTTAGCTGAGTACGTACTGATGCGAAGGCCAGTTGTCGCTACCAGGCTCAACTCGACCCTAGAATACTTCCCAGATGGCTCCATTGCGTACTTTGAGTCAGGAAACGCCGAGGACCTGGCCGCAAAGCTGCTGCATCTCTACGAGAATCCAGAAGAGGGGGTAAGGCAGGCAGCATTGGCCTTCGAGAATTATCAAAGGATCAGATGGCCGGTGATGGAGAGGAGGTATTTGGATCTCATTGCAGGCCTGGAAGACAGGTGAGTTCTAAATCAGTGACGCTATCAGTATGGCCACATAGTGCAAAAGAGGGAAGGGAGGTAAAAGGTGTGGAGGTTTATTGAATATCTCTGTTTCGTCATCAGGACGAAGGGGATTATCGGTGGGTTGTTCAGGATTGGAATGCTCGTTGCCAGGTTCGATTTCAGCGGGGCACGGATGCGTAGGGCCATATCTGACATCGCAGAGCTTGGCAGACGGTTCGGGTACAAACCGACCCTATTCGTACCTGCGGTGGTGCTCAGCAGACATAAAAAGATACTAAGAGATGGTACCTGTAACGGCCTCGAGCTTGCTTTGCATGGCTATACGCACAGGAACCTACGCCCACTTTGCGTCGAGGCACAGGTCCTCGAGATCAGCAAGGCAAAGGCGGTCTTTGAGGTACTCGGCATTCAGGCATCCGGTTTTCGTGCACCCTATCTGAGCCGCAATGAATGCACAGAAGAGGCGGTCTGTCGTTGCGGCCTGAGATGGAATAGCGACAAGGCCTTTATGGCAGCTGGGATACTCAACTCGCATGTGGGAAGGCCGAGGCGATTTGTCGAGCGGGCGGTGCAAAGGCTTTATGTGCCCGATGATGCCGCAGAAAGGATGCTCGCTCCTTGGATCCATAAGGGCTTGGTGTGTATACCGATCCTGCTTCCAGACGATGAGATTTTGGTCGATAGGCTGGGTGTAGACGAGCCGCGGGCCCTTGCCGAAGTATGGCTCAAGATGCTCAAATGGACCATGGCTCGTGGAGGCCTATTCGTGCTGCAATTGCATCCTGAGCGGTTCCAGATCTGTGGCAAGGCGATGGAAATGCTCTTGGAAGAGGCTAAAAGCCCAGATTCTCGAACCTGGATCGCTAGCATGAGTCAGATCGCAGATTGGTGGGTGGAAAGGGATAGATCCAGGTTTGAGATTACCCAGACAGGCCTAGGTTGCTACCGTATCAGTTTCCAAGGGCCAAGATCCGCCACGGTAGTAGGCCTGAATCTGCCGAAGGATCTGACCAAGCCATTCCATGGCGGCTACAGACAGATCATGGCAAGCAATCTCGGACTCCAGACCGGTGGGCCGAGGCCCTGCATAGGGATCCACCCTGACTGCAGCCAAGAGCTAGTCGAGTTCATCAAGAATGCAGGGTTTGCCTTTGAGCGGTCTGACAAGGCTGCTGATTATGCATTCTATCTAGGGCCAGACGGATCCTTCTGTCGCCAGGATGAGACGAGGCTCTTGAGGCGGATAGAATCATGTGGAAGGCCTATCATGCGGTGCTGGCCCTGGCCAGATGGCTATAAGAGTGCATTTACCACGACGCATGACCTGGACTGTGTGACGTTGACGGACTTCCTCTACAGGATCGCTGGTAGGTAACATGGCTGAGCAAAGGCAAGGTAGCGACTACGGACCGACCTGCAGGATCGCCCCCGATGTCAAGCTGGGCGAGGGGGTGAGGATCCATGCATTCGTGAATCTCTATGGATGCGAGGTCGGGGCCAATACCCAGATCGGGACCTTCGTGGAGATCCAGAAGGGGGCCAGGATAGGCAAGAACTGCAAGATCCAGAGCCACACCTTCATATGCGAGGGCGTGACGATAGAGGATGAAGTGTTCGTGGGCCACAATGTGACCTTCATCAACGATCTATTCCCCAGGGCCACGAATCACAACGGCCGGCTGAAGAGAGACAATGATTGGACCTGCATACCTACGTTGGTCAAGAGGGGCGCATCCATAGGCTCGAGCGTTACGATCCTCTGCGGCGTCACCATAGGCGAATACGCATTGGTAGGGGCCGGCAGCGTAGTGACGAAGGATGTGCCTCCTTATGCAGTGGTTGCAGGCAATCCTGCAAGATTGCTCAGATTCTTGGATCGGCCAGCAAGGCAGATCGATCCTTCCGCCGGATAGGCTTAGCGTTTATCACATGCCAGAAAAGGTAGCGCCGAAGCTAAGGCACTGAACCAGCTCACAAGGCCTGAAAGCCAACTAGATATCTCGACCTTTTTGGAGGATCTACCATGAAGGTGCCCTTCTTGGATCTGAAGGCCCAATATGAGACGATAAGCTCTGAGGTGACTGCTGCGATACAGGCCGTCATAGATTCGACTGCCTTTGCAGGCGGGCCCTTCGTAGAGAGGTTCGAGCAGGAGTTTGCCAAGTTCTGCGGATGCCAATATGCAGTCGGTGTCGGCAACGGCACCGATGCCCTCTGGCTGGCGCTTGTGGGGCTGGGGATAGGGCCAGGGGATGAGGTGATAACCGTGCCGAATACCTTTATCGCCACTGCAGAGGCCATAAGCCTTACAGGGGCAAGGCCGGTGTTCGTGGATGTGTGCGAGGATACCTGCAACATGGATCCTGAGCTTCTAGAGGGGGCCATAACGGCCAGGACCAAGGCAGTGATACCTGTCCACCTCTATGGCCAATGTGCTGACATGGAGCCGATAATGGCCATTGCTAGGCGGCACGGCCTGTACGTCATCGAGGATGCCTGCCAGGCACATGGTGCGACCTACAAGGGCCGCATGGCAGGCTCCATGGGGGATGCCGGCTGTTTTAGCTTCTATCCAGGCAAGAACCTCGGTGCGTATGGGGAGGCAGGTGCGGTGGTGACCAACGATCCGGACCTAGCTGCCAGGATCCGGATGCTGAGGGATCATGGCCAGAGGCAGAAGTATTACCACGCTGAGGTTGGCTGGAATGCACGGATGGACGGTATCCAGGCGGCCATATTGAGCGTGAAGCTCAGGTATCTACCAGAATGGAATCAGGCAAGGCGCAGGCATGCCCAGGCCTACAAGGCCCTACTGGATGGGGCCGATGGCATAAAGGCCCCAACAGAGGCCTCTTACGGGACATGCGTGTACCATATCTATTGTGTCCGTACCCGCCAGCGCGACAAAGTACTTCGCTATCTGGCAGCCAACGGGGTAAACTGCGGCATCCATTACCCAGTGCCTATACACCTGCAGGATGCATACAAAGACCTCGGCCTCGGACCCGGCAGTTTCCCCATAGCTGAAGGCCTTGCTAGCCAGATCCTATCGTTGCCTATGTACGCAGAATTGACGCAACAGCAGGTCGAGTTTGTGGCCGAGCAGGTACGCAAGGCCGCGGTGATGCCGGAGGGGGCCTGAAGAAAAGATGGGCGGACTTATCTGGAATTGCTGGCAGCGCCTATTGCACAAGCTGGCCATGATCAGCCCTGGCGGCGGTAGTGTAAGGCCTTGGCTGCATAGGCTACGTGGCGCCAGGATCGGCAGGAACGTCTGGATCAGCCAGTTCGTCTATATAGACGAGATACATCCTGAGGCGGTTTCCATCGGCAACAATTGTAGCATAGGCCTGAGGACCTCGATCTTTGCACACTTCTACTGGGGACCCAGAAGGTCCACTGAACATGCCAGCCCTGTGCAGATCGAGGATGAGGTCTTCATAGGCCCCCATTGCGTGATCCTGCCCAATGTGCGTATAGGGAAGGGTTCAGTCATACCGGCAGGTACGGTCGTCAGCCAGAATGTCCCACCCAGGACCCTCTGGGCTGGCCCAAGGCCCAGGCCTTTGGCTGAGGTGACGGTGCCGTTGACCCCAGAGCACACATACGAAGAGTTTGCAAAGGGCCTTAGGCCTCTTGGCCAAGCTAGCCGAGAAGTAGAAGCGTCGAGCTGATGGAATACGCAGAGATTGCCAGACAGGTGCGGGCATTCATTGTGGAGCAATTCTTGTTCGGCGACGATAGCCCAAGCCTCCAAGATCAGACGCCATTGCTGGAGGAAGGCATCGTGGATTCAACGGGGTTCCTGGAACTGACCGGTTTTCTGGAGAAGACCTTCAAGATCCATATCGGCAGGCATGAGTTGACGCCAGAGAATCTCGATTCCATAGCAAACGTGGCTAGATTCGTGGCCGGAAAGCTGTCCCAGGCTGGCGCCCAGCAGGCCACCCTGGGATCCGGACCGCAAGGGGTTTGAGGAGAAAGAGAATGGTAGATTGGCTGGAGCTGGATTGCAAGGCAGAGGTCGATAGGATCGCTGCCTCCATAAGGCGACAGGTAGGCCAGGACCTCAGAAGGCGTGGGGTAGTCGTTGCACTCTCAGGAGGTATAGATAGCAGCCTCGTAGGTGCCCTGTGTGTACATGCCCTGGGCAAGGATCGTGTCTTTGGGCTCTCGTTGCCTGAGAGGGAGTCCTCGCCTCAGACATTGGCCCTCAGCCAGATGATCATCGAGCATCTTGGCATCAGGTCGCAGTGCACGGATATCACGGCCATCCTGGAGGCAGCCGGATGCTATAGGTTCAGGGATGAAGCGGTCAGGCAGGTCTACCCCGAATACGGTCCGGGCCATAGCTGCAAGATCGTGTTGCCTTCCCTGCTGGCAGGTGAGAGGTTGAATCTGTTCTCTGTAGTCATACAAAGGCCCGATGGCCAGCAGCTAGAGGTACGGCTGGGCCTGGAGGCCTATCTCGGGATCGTGGCAGCAACCAACTTCAAGCAGCGGGTCCGGAAGATGTTGGAATACTACCACGCAGATAGGTTGAATTACGCGGTTGCCGGCACGCCAAACAGGCTCGAGTACGACCAGGGATTCTTCGTCAAGCTTGGCGATGGCGCTGCTGACATAAAGCCGATCGCACATCTGTACAAGACACAGGTCTACCAGCTAGCCCGATATATGGGCATACCGGAGCAGATCTGTTCCAGGCTGCCTACGACGGATACATATCCTATGAGCCAGACCCAGGAGGAGTTCTACTTTGCAGTACCATACCAGGTCCTGGACCTGTGTCTGTATGCAAAGGACCACCAGATTGGCCCGGAGCAGACCGCCCAGGTCGCTGGACTGACCGTGGATCAGGTCAAGAGGGTATTCGCTGACATAGATGCAAAGCGGAGGGCCGCGAGGTATCTGCACGCCAGGCCCCTGCTTGTGGACGAAGGTCTGGATTGACCAGGGCAAGGGTATATCGCGTCATAGGGGGTCTGCCTGCAGAGGCCATGAGGGCGTTGCTGGACCTGGTCTGCAAGGATGGGCTACGGATCGGCCAGGACGATGTGGTGGTGATAAAGCCCAACCTCCAGTGGTACAACCAGGGCGCGCCAAACCTGGCCGCTGCAAAGGCATTGGTTGATTACATCTTTGACATGCCCGGCTTTGCAGGCGAGGTCGTGTTGGCCGAGAATAACCACCTTGGCCCAATGCCATCGGAAAAGGGCGGATGGGCGAACCGATTCATTCGAAACAGCGACCTGCCAGGGATCGACAACTACAACCAACTGGCTGCTGCACTGAAGGCCAGGTACGGTCGCAGGTTCAGCGTCTGCCATTGGCTCGATATGGACAAAGGGGGCAGACGGGTCTACGGTCCAGAGGATGGGCCTGGATACGTCGTATGCGATGGGACTGGTGGCGTAGAGTTTGTGGGGGCCGATAACGGTCTGCAAGGTCCTGGCCGCAGGCAGACCGTCATGACATACCCGATATTCACTACCGATAATGGGACCGTGGTGGACCTTCGCCACGGCATCTGGAGGCAAGGTCGCTATGAAGACAGGCTGAGGTTCATAAACCTGGCCGCACTCAACCATCACAGTCTGTATTGTGGTGCCACATCTGCGGTAAAGAATATATTCGGCGTGGTGGATCTAAGCGGCGGGCCCGATCCAAGGGATAACGGCAGGCTGGCTGGGCCCTACTACAACTTCCATGCCTTTGCCTTTGACAGGTGGCTGCCTGGTCCTGCACCTGGTGCGATGGGTCGTGCGGTTGGGACATTCCTCGCAAGGATCCGCAGACCGGACATGAACATCACGACCGCTCATTGGGTGGGCCTGTCTTCGAGGGTCAATGCACCTGTTGCACTTGCGAAGGTCCTCCTGGCCAGCGCAGATCCAGTGGCCTTGGACTATCATGCCACCAGATATGTCCTATATCCGAACTCACGAATAAGGGTACACGACCCTGATAGGAAGGATGGCCCACTGGCCAATGACCTCCATGCCTGCGCTGAGGTTGCAGGTCTTGTGACTTGCAGCTCCCAGATCGAGCTTGTAAGCCTCCATATGGCGACAGGGCTGATCGCCTCGGATGATGGCCAGCCAGTGCGGGCAAGGATCTATTGGGGCCTGCAGCCCAGGGCCTTGGCCAAGTACCTCGTTTTTCGGGCCTCCATCCAGGGCAGACTAGGTCGGCTATTGAAGTGAACCATGGTACCAGAACCGGTCCTCGTACATGAGCTGTTGAATAAGGCGGCCCAACTCCACCCCGACAGACAGGCCATCTGGGATGGCGGGGCCTGGTACACATACGGCCAGATCGAGCAATGGTCAAACCAGGTCGCCGGTTGGCTGTGCGATTGCGGCGTGCAAAGGGGCGATCGTGTGGCGATATTGCTGGTGAACTCCAAGGACTACGTGGCTGCATACATGGGTATACTCAAGGCTGGCGCGATTGTGGTACCCATAAACATCGCGGTCACTGCCGATGGCCTGGCGAACCAGCTCGAACACGTACAGGCAAAGGGCCTGATCACACAGAGGAGGTTTCTGAAGGTCGTCAACAGGGCCTTGCAGGCCACGAAGGCTCCTGCGGTGATCGGGTTGCTAGAGACCGAGGCATTAGCAGGTCTGGAGGACCAAGGTGGCAGGCACGCTGCTGCCATCCAGGCCGTGTACGAGGCCCAACCTCATGGGCAGATAGATAGGCGCTGCATAGACCTGGACCTGGCCATGATCGTCTATACATCTGGTAGTACGGGCAGGCCAAAGGGCGTCATGCTCTCGCACCTGAACCTCATGAGCAACACAAGATCCATCGTAAGCTACCTGGGCCTGACGCAAGAAGACCGGGTCCTAGCAATCCTCCCGTTCTACTACATCTATGGCAATTCACTGGTACTGACCCACATGGCGGTCGGGGGTTCCGTGGTGATAGAGAACCGATTCGCCTTTCCCCAGGTGGTGTTGGAGACGATGAGGGCGACTGGGGTCACAGGCATCGCTGGCGTACCTTCTACATTCATGATCATGTTGGATCAGTCTGAATTCTGCAATTGCCGGTTCGAGTCCCTCCGTTATGCCACCCAGGCAGGTGGGCACATGCCTGTTGCCATCCAGCAGAGGGTGGCTGCAGCCATTGCACCAGCCAAGCTCTATGTCATGTACGGGACCACGGAGACCTCGCCTCGCCTGACGTACCTCGACCCTGCTGACCTGACGCGAAAGGCTGGCTCTGTTGGCAGGGCCATACCGAACGTAGAGGTGGCGATACTGGATGATCAGGGCCGCCCAGCACCAGCGAACCAGATGGGCGAGGTAGTGGCCAGGGGATCCAATGTCATGGTCGGTTATTGGCAAGACCCCGATGGGACCGCCGCGGTCCTGCGAGGTGGGTGGTACCATACAGGGGATATAGGTTGGATGGACGAGGAAGGGTACCTCTATCTACTCGGCAGGGCGCAGGATATGGCAAAGGTGGGGGGCCATCGGGTCAGTGTACTAGAGGTAGAGGACGCCCTCGTACAGATCCCAGGGGTGCGTCAGGCAGCGGTGATAGCGGTCGAGGATGGCACATTAGGTCAGGCCTTGGAGGCCTATGTGGCAGCAGATATTAAGGTCACCGGGCCTGCAGAGTCGATCAGACAGCGTCTTGGCCAGATCCTGCCGAGGTTCAAGATCCCTCGCAACATCTACATATGTAAGTCCCTGCCGATGGACCCATCTGGCAAGGTCTTGAAGTCAGCACTTCAGGCTGTACCCACGGCCTGAGTCTCTACCTGACCAGTCGCCGCCTGGCGATCTGGCTGAACACCACACCTATCCCACCCATCACTATGGCAGCCGGCAGTGGTACCAGTGCGACCGCGTGGTTGTCGAAATAGGATAGGTCACTGCCTGGCTTTCCATACCAACTCTTCCCGTACCCCCACACCTTATCTACCAGCTTGATGTAGCTGGTGCCAGCAGGCATCACGAGCTGGGCACTGTACTGATGCCAGCCATCCACCATAGGTACAATGGTGACGATCCCAGGCGGGTTGCTAGTTGGGGCACCTATGAGCCAATCCTTGCCCAGCAGATGGTGGTTGTAGTCATAACGGTAGACTCCCAAGAACGGGCAGCCGCCGCCGACCCAGTTTATCCATGCAGATATCTCGTAGGTCTGGCCTGGGGTTACTGATATGAAGGGCGAGTAGAAGTAGTAACCGTCCACGTTATTGTGGTTGATCTGTTGAACCCACGTCCCAGATGGGGCCCCCGATACCTCTACCCTCTCTACCGAACCAGTCTTTGCAGTCCAGCCACCCGTTCCTGCCTCCCAGTCCTGCATGTAGACAAAGCCAGCGTGCACTAGATCTGGAACCACAAGGGATGCGGCAGCAACTGCCAAGAAGATCTTGACTCTACTCACTCCTTACCCTCCTCGCATAGATACAAGAAAGAACAACGGTCCGTTAGAACGGATTATGACCTTTCTGTATACTTGCCATTTTACCACTTGATGACACGGCATGTCAATATGCAGCGATAGAAAAATCTCTGTAGCCCGGCGGTACTTGCGGGTGGCTACAAAGACGCGGATTATAGGTCCTGGCAGCCTATCATCCTTGCCAGGACCTGGTTCGTAGGGCTGTACGTGGGTACCTGGACCCAAACCCTGGGCACGTACGCGATCCTGATGCCCACGCTGGCCATCAATGTGAACGTCCGTCTCCAGGGGTCAGGAAGTGGCGACTCGGTGAAGTACCTGCCCTGGCAGGCCTTTATCCTCTCGATTGCCTGCCTGCGGGCGAAGAAACAGGCAAGTGGAGGGGTCCAACCACAGGCGATGTTCTCGGCACAGAGGTGGCCGCTGTGCCAATACCTGAGGGGCAGTTCCGATCCATTGCCTGCCACATAGGCTAGGTCTGCATAGACCGCATCGCAGCCAGTCCTTTCCAGTGTCTGTGCAGCCATTGCCAGGATCGATAACCCTGCCAGTCGGTCGCAGACATGGATCATCGCGATCATGTCGCCCTGAGCTTGTTCCAAGCCCTCGTTAAAGGCCTGATATATGCAGGCGTAGGCATCCAGGGGGTCTGGGGCTTGGCGATCCACTGAATGGGGCGCTGCCAGGCAATAGGGCTGTTGGGATCCGCTGGCATAGATGTACTCTACATCGATATCCTGTTGGTAATGGGGCTCTTGGCGTGGGCACCGGCCTTGGACCGGACAGGCTAGGATGAGCGAACACAGCATCTGGGCCTCCTTTCCTCCTCGGCAGGCCGCCTCCTGACGGCCTGGTGGCGAAATCCAGTTATGCGCCACTAAACTAGGGCGGCATTACAATACAAAATTATACATAAACCCTGTGGTTTGTCAACCATGAAGGTCCCAAAAACCGAGGGATCAGAACGAGGTTGCCAACATCAACAACAAGACCCCAGCGGCGGTCAGGCCGAGCCCCCATTGGCACCACAAGAGGTATCGCCTATACGCTGGGTCTTGCTCTTGGAAGTCATGGTAAACCTCGTCTACCTCAGTTGGGGGCCTCAGGCGGATCCTAGCATACACCCAAGTGGCGATCCCTATGACCACCAGCAGGCCGGCCGGGATTAGCACCCATCTATGCATCCCTGTAGTCTATTCGCGAGCGAGTGCCTGTAAAGGCTGGGCTGTGAGCGGGCCTCATTCGTACAGGAATGTGGCCTCGGTCTCCTCCACGGGCCGGGAGAGGCTTTCGCTGGTCAGGCTAGCCTTGAATCGGACTGGCCCTGGCCTCAATGCCCTGGTAACCACCCTCCATGTGGCCTTCTCGCCTGGTCCCAATGTCCTAAGGACTGCTAGGTTCAGTGTGCGGCCGGTCACAGAGCCCAGCGTTGGGCCCGAGCAGGACAGGTACTCGATGCCGTCGTCCAGCTCACATCCCAGCTGTATGTTTCGGTCCGTGGCCGAGCCTTCATTTGCAACGGTGATGACGTATGTGACATTTCCCCTTACCTCGACTGGGTCCTCGAGGTCGATCACATCGAGCCTCAATGTAGGTATCCCGACCACTGCCACCCTGACGCTGGAGGTTGCCGCCTCTGCGAGCCTCGCATTGACCGTGCTGGTGGAGGTCAGGATCCCGGCAGAGGTCGGCCTATACGAGATCTTTACCACCTTTGCGGTCTTCGGTGGTATCGTACCTAGGTTCCAGGTCAGCTTGTCTGCAGATAGTGTTGCTACAGGGGCGGTCTGCAGGTCTACGATGCCTGGAGGAACCAACTCCTCCAGTACGACCTCGTTGGCGGCCCCGTCACCTTGGTTCTCTACATGCAGTTCATAGCTGACGGCCCTGCCCAGATAGACCCGCTCTGGTCCGACCCTGTTGACCGCTAGGATGGGCCTCCTGATCGTGATCGGAAGGGCTGCGGACTGTGCCTGTGCGTTGGAGCTGGAAAGGACCCTTGCCTGGCCTGTGAATGTGCCAGGTTTGGTGGCCTGTAGTTGGACGCTGAATGTCCTTGCCTGGCCTGGCCTCAGTTGGCCTACGTCGATCCGTATCTCGTTGCGTCCATCGGTGGTAGTCAGGCCTGAGGGCAATGTCTCGAGGATCCTGACATCCTGTGCGGTGCCACTGCCTGTATTGGTGACGGTGTATTCTGCGGTTATGGGCTCGCCCAGCAGTGCCTCCATGGGTAGCCTTCTTACCAGCTCTAGTGTGGATTGTACTACCCTGATGGTAGATGAGGTGGCCATGGCATAGGTGATGTTAGTGGCATGTGTCATTGTATCGAGTCTGGAAGGGATACCAGAGATCTCGAGTCTTTCTGATGCCTTAGGTCCTAGTGCCTCTATCTTCCAGACTAGTTGGTTATTTGTTGCTTGTTGAGGTGTAGGTGTAGCACCTTTGAACTGGAAGGTAGGGGCCAGGGTCTCGGATATTACCAGGTTTGCCAGGGTGGCATTGGTGAGGTTGGTGACGATGATGGTGTATTTGAACTGTACGTTGAGGTCTACCTCCTTGGGGATGATCTTATCGACCTTTATGACCCCATACTCAGGGCTAGGATATATCAACGTCACCTGAGATGGACCAAGGGAATCCGCGCCTATAGGCGCGGTTGGCTGTAATTGCGCTTGGGCCGGCTCTGGTGCAATCTGAGGCTGCACCACAGGCTGGGCCTGGACCGGCTGTGGCCTGGGCTGTGCCTGCTGCACCGGTTGAGGTATGTTCTGGGCCATGATGTTCCCTATGGACGTATCTGTAGGAAACATGGCTTGCGCCCCCGAAGGGCTAGTGATCCGCTCCTGGACAGGGCCCCCTGTGGTCCTGGGATAGGTGATAGAGTAGAATGGATCGTTGACCTGCTGGCGTGGCTGTCTCGGCGATCTGCCTTGGGCCGGACGCCTGTTGCCATTGCAGCCAGTTACAAGAATGATTCCTACGAGCAATAAAGTGATAGCACTTCTCATCTAGTCATCTCCCACGGCCGTGCCGCCAAGGCCTGAGGCGTGCCTTCCAACACCCTTTAGGCCGATCCAAATCCTTGTCCTCCAAAAATACAATCACCCCAAAACCCCTCTCAGTCTCTGAGAAACCAGCCTAATTTTACTAAATACCCTAGGCTAACGTCAAGTAAACCTCGCCGCTCCAGGCGAAAGATGCGTGGCAGATCCGCTCCACCCTCACTATCGCCCCATATTTGAGACCTTTATAGGCCCATCGAAGGCGTGTCCACAGAGGATGTTTACACAGGATGGGAATCAGTTATCCTCTTGTCGACGGTTTCGGAGAATGTATGGGATCGAAAGGCAGGCTGCTGGAGCTACTGGATTCGGGCGTGGTCCTAGGGGATGGGGCAATGGGCACCATGCTCTATAGCCGTGGTGTGTTCCTAAACAGGTGCTTCGAGCAACTCAATATCGACTCACCTGATCTGGTCAGGCAGGTGCACAAGGGCTATATCGAGGCAGGGGTGGACTTTATCGAGACCAATACCTTTGGTGCAAACAGGCTTCGCCTGTCTCGATACGGGCTTGCGGCAGAGGTCGAGGCCATAAACAGCTCTGCGGTTCGGATCGCCAGGGAGGTGGCAGGCGATTCGGTCATGGTAGCAGGGGCCATGGGGCCGTTGGGTGTGCAGGTGGACATGCGGGACCCGCAGGCCAGGGTCCAGGCCATGGATGTATTCTCGCAGCAGGCAAGGTGCCTGGCCGAGGCTGGGGTAGACTTCTTGATCCTGGAGACCTTCTCCGACGTGGACGAGATCCTGGTGGCCGTGGAGGCTGCTGTACAGACGGGCCTGCCGATCGTTGCACAGATGACGGTGGATGAGGATCACAGGACCGCATACGGGGTCAGGGCAGATAGGGCCCTTGCCAGGATCGCTGCACATGAGGGGGTCGTTGCGGTGGGTCTGAACTGTTCAACAGGGCCTGCCTCCATGCTGGCATGCCTGGAGCTGGTGCTGAAGGCCGTTGACAAGCCTATCTCGGTGCAGCCCAATGCGGGCATGCCCAGGCAGGTAGAAGGCAGGATGCTCTACATGAGCACACCCGAATACATGGCAGAATACGCAAAGAGGTTCTACCAACTCGGCGCAAGGATCATAGGCGGTTGTTGCGGCACCACGCCTGAGCACATCCGGCAGGTGGTCTGTGCGGTCAGGTCCATGCACAAGGCCTCTGCAGCGGCCTCCATGCCCGTAGTTACCGTCAGGCCATCGCCTGCAGAGGGGCCTGGCACAGCGGTGCAGCCATTTGCCCAGCGGTCTAGGTGGGCCGCTAGACTGGCAGCAGGTCAAAAGGTCGAGACGGTGGAGCTGACTGCACCGAGGGGGACTGACCTGGGTCCTTTGATCCAGAAGGCCAGGTTGTGTGCAGAGACGGGTGTAGATGCCGTCAATATCCCTGATGGGCCAAGGGCCTCCTGCAGATTGTCGCCGATGGTTACTGCCATGCAGATCCAGCAGCAGGTGGGTATCGAGGCCATACTTCATGTCTGTTGTCGCGATAGGAACCTTATTGGGGTCCAATCAGATATACTTGGGGCCTCGGCAATAGGGATCCGCAATCTCCTGATCATCACCGGCGATCCGCCCAAGTTGGGCGAATACCCTCATGCCACGGGTGTGTTCGACCTGGACTCGATCTCTCTGACAAGGTTGGTCAGCCGGCTGAACAGGGGTATCGACCTGGGTGGCAATACCTTCTCGCCACCTACATCCATGGTGATAGGTGTAGGGGCGAATCCAACGGCCATATCCCTGGACAAAGAGGTATCGCGGTTCAGGCAGAAGATCGATGCAGGGGCAGAGTATGCTATAACGCAGCCTGTATTCGATCCAGGGTCGCTGTTCAGATTCCTGGAACGCGTCGGGGACTGCAGGATACCTATAGTGGCCGGTATCTGGCCGTTGACCAGCCTCAAGAATGCAGAGTTCATGGCCAATGAGGTGCCAGGGGTTTACGTGCCCAAGTGGATCCTGGATCGTATGGCCCGTGCTGGCACCAAGGCAGAGGGGATCAGGCTGGGTTGCCAGATCGCCATGGAGATGATCGAGCAGATATCGGATGCAGTGCAGGGTCTTGCAGTAAGCGCACCATTTGGGAATGTGCGGATTGCCCTTGCGGTCCTGGGCAAGATAGGGATAGATCAGATCGGTTAGGGATAGCCATGGTACGAGAACCAAGTCCTGCGCGATTGGAGGTGGAGTTGGTGGCCATAACGCCTGAGCCGGAGAAGGTCATAGAGCAGGCAGGAAGGACATGTTATCTGAGCTTTGACAGGATAGGCGCAGATTCTGAAAAGGACTTCATCAGACGGTTGATCAAGATGGGGCATGAATCACCGTTGGAGCATGCGAATGCCACATTCAGGATCCGGAATTGCTCGAGGGCGATGACCCATCAGTTTGTACGGCACAGGCTGATGTCTGTATCGCAGAAGTCCCAGCGTTACGTGGATGAAGAGGGCTTTACATATGTGATACCTGAAGGGCTCAGCGGACAATTCCTCGAGGATTACCACCGGGATATGCAGATCATACATCAGATGTACATAAAGTGGCGTCAGAGGGGATTGAAAAAGGAGGATGCAAGGTTTGTCTTGCCGAATGCATGCACCAGCGAGCTGGTCGTGACTGCCAACTTCAGGCAATGGCGGCATATATTCTCTGTCAGGATCTGCCCGAAGGCTCAATGGGAGATACGCAAGGCCTGTTGCATGATCCTTGAGATCCTGCGGAGATACGCCCCTACGTGCTTCGAGGACATCCCTGTATGTGAACAGACCCAGCAGTAGGCTAGAGGACCTCCAGGCCAACTATGGTCACATCGTCGATCTGCCCCTGACCTGCCATGGCCTGCTTGGTCTGGGCCATCAGCCCATCTACGAGCTCTAGCACCCCGAGCCCTGACAGTTCTAGGAAGGATTCTGTGAACTGAAAGCCAACATGGTCGTCGAATCTGCCAACGAGCTGCTCTGCACCATCCGAGTACACCAGGACCTTATCTCCCCGCTGGAGTTTGACAGAGCCATCGCGATACTCTCCGTGCTCGAAGACCCCGAGCAAGGAACCCCTTGCCTCCAACTGGATAGGGGCATGGCCTGGCCTGAGCAGCAGCGGGTATGGATGGCCAGCCCTGCCATAGGTCAGGGTCATTGAGCGGGTATCAAGCAGACAATAGCAGCATGTGGCGAACTGGTAGCCTGAGAGCCTTTCCTGGCACATCTTCTTGTTTAGCTGGGCCATTACCGCCGCTGGTGTCAGTAGTCCAAACGGCTCGGCAGGCTCCCTGAATACCATGGCCTGCTTTACAAAGATCGTCAGCAGTGCAGCAGGCATGGCATGGCCCACCGCGTCTACCACATAGAAGCCGATCCTATCCTCGTCTAGCTGGACTATATCGTAGATGTCGCCAGAGACCCATTCTGCTGGCTGAAAGGCCGCGGCCCAGCGGATGCGGTCGCTGTTCGGAACCTGCTTTGGCAAGAAGTCGCGCTGGACAAGCCCTGCCAGCCTCATCTGTTCGGTCAGCTCCTCGATCAACCCTGCAGCCATGTCGAGGCGGTCCGCCAGCCTGTTGGGGATTGCCCTGGCAGACCTATCGGTGGGCACCAGGGGCTTGCATACCATGCCTAGGCCCTTCTTCCTGTGAGATAGGTTCAGGCTTATCCTTGCCCAGAGGTCCTCTATGGAGACCGATTCGGTGGAGCCTGCAATGGAGAAGCTGGCCCGCACCGGGGCGAGTGTGAAGCTCCTGATAGGCCTGGTGACCCTGTATGTCAGGACGATGACCCCTATATTCTCGGACTCCAGGGCCTCTATGGTCCTTGCCACCTGATGGTTGGCTGCAGGATCTATATCGGTGGCGTCCAATACGATGGTGCCGATCAGATGTCCTATGGACCTCAGCATGGGGAATTGGTCTAGGCCGATGACGGTGAACGAGAGGCCCTTTTGCCGAAGTAGTCTGCGTATCTCCCATGGCATCTGACGACCACTGGCCACATAGACCACATCGGTAAAGGCGGTTGGGAGCCTGGTCTTTGTCCGAAGTAAGGGGATGCTGATCATATCCTTGTCCTTGCCTAGTCTGCCGTTAAGATCGGCCCGATCTGGCCAGGACTTTCTATTCTAGCCGGTAAATATGGCAGAACCTATCCGCAGGATGGTGGCCCCATGTTCGATGGCGATGGTGTAGTCAGAGCTCATCCCCATGCTCAGCTCGGTAAACCCAGGTCCCACGATCTTCTCGCCTCGTATCTCCTCGAACAGCTCCTGTGCCCTTGCGAAGCAGGCATGTATCACCTCCTTGTTGAGGGTCAGGGGTGCCATGGTCATGAGCCCCTTGAGCTCTAGGTTGGGCAGGGTCTGGAGCTGTTCTGCCAAGTGTGTGGCCGCACCCACGGGCACACCATACTTCTGAGGTTCGTTGGAGGTATTGACCTGTAATAGGACCTTTGCACGTACCCCAAGCCTGGCTGCCTCGTTGTTTATGCACTCTGCCAGCCTGAGGGTATCCACGGAGTGGATCAGGGTCACCTTCGGCAAGAGGTATCGGACCTTGTTCCTCTGCAGGTGGCCTATCATGTGCCAGCGGATCCGGTCACCTATCCCGCCGGGCCTGCCAGCATCCCAGAACTCTGCGATCTGACACCACAGCCTCCTGAGTTGCTGGACGTGGTTTTCGCCGAGGTCGAGATAACCGAGGTCTACCACCTCTCGGATCTGCTCCAGGGTGGCAGACTTGGTGACCACGACCAGCCTTACCGAGCCTGGGTCACGTCCTACCGCCTGGCAGGTCTGGTGGATGTTCTGCAGCACCGCCTGGAGCCTTTGGGCTACCTTGCTTGGCCCGCTTGGCCGGTCATGTTGCCCCACCAGCGGGGCATTCAGAGTATTCCCATCCATGGCCATATATACGATGGTGCACGCCCTACAGGTGAAGGTCAATAGGTCAAGACGGATTGATCATAAGTTTTTGGGCTTGCACGACGATAACAATATGTATAAAATAAAATATTTGTGGGACTCTGGATCGATGGCAAAGGTAAGAGGGTCTTGGTAAGACTATTGAGGCATTAATATCTTAACTCCGCCCGACCAGTGCCAAGGTAGGCTGGTCGGTAGCGGATCCCTCCTCGGCGAGGCAGCGTGGTCCACCGGTCTCCCCCCCAGCCGGCACCACCACCTCGCCAGTTTTGTTAAGGCCTGTCAAGTTGGCGTGCTGAGCTGCCAGGCGGTGCCAAAAACGCCCATATCCGTTTTCCAGATAGATCCATCCTCGGATCTGCCCAACGCATAGCCAAATATAAGGCCCTGTAATGAATAGACTTACGTCATTCAGGCTAGCGAGGGCTGCATGATGTGACTTTGGTACAGGTTTTGCTCATATTCGCTTAGTTAAACGCTCCGGCATGGGTACTTGTACTGTTGGAAGGAGATACAAGGCTATGGCAGTGAAACAGTTGACGTTCGGTGCAGATGCGAGGGCCAAGCTTTTGGCCGGGGTCCAGAAGCTGGCTGCAGCGGTCAAGCCCACACTCGGTCCTAAGGGTCGCAATGCCGTCCTGGACAAGAGTTGGGGTGGGCCTAAGGTCACGAAGGACGGTGTGACGGTTGCAGAGGAGATCGACCTGCAGGATAAGTTTGAGAACCTCGGTGCCAGGCTGGTCAAGGAGGCTGCCAGCAAGACCTCCAAGACGGCAGGGGATGGCACGACTACCGCCACGGTCCTGACGGAGGCACTTTTTAGGGAGGCATATCGGAACATCGCTGCCGGTGCTGACGCCATGGCCATAGGCAGGGGTATGCAGGCCGCTGCCAGGGCAGTGGTGGATGAATTGGCATCCATGGCCAGGCCTGTGGACGTAAAGAAGGCCGATGACATCATCAGCATTGCCTCGATATCTGCCAACAATGACCTGGAGATCGGCAGGATCATGGCAAAGGCCTTCCAGAGGGTGGGCAAGGATGGCGTTATAACCGTAGAGGAAGGCAAGTCCTTTGAGACCACGGTGGAGTTCGTAGAGGGTATGCAGTTCGACCGTGGATATTTGTCGCCGCACTTTGTGACAGACCCCGAGAACATGGTCTGTGTGCTTGAAAAGCCCTATATCCTGGTCCACGAAGAGAAGATAAGCAACGTCGCCAAGCTGGTGCCGTTGCTAGAGAAGATTGCACAGGCGAAGAGACCACTACTGATCATAGCAGAGGATGTGGAGAGCGAGGTGTTGGCGACCTTGGTGGTCAACAAGCTCAAGGGGATACTCCAGGTTGCCGCAGTAAAGGCCCCAGGCTATGGCGACAGGCGAAAGGCGATGCTGGAGGACATAGCCATCATGACTGGGGCGGAGGCCATATTCAAGGATCTGGGTATAGACCTCGAGAAGGTAAGTATCTCGCAGCTTGGCAGGGCCAAGAAGGTCACGATCGATGCAGACAATACCATCATCGTGGAAGGTGCTGGTAGCCAGGAGGCGATAAGCGGTAGGATCAAGCAAATAAAGGATGAGATAGAGAAGACCACATCCGACTATGACCGCGAGAAGCTGCAGGAGCGTCTGGCCAAGCTGACAGGTGGTGTGGCCCAGATCAAGGTCGGGGCCGCTACAGAGGCGGAGATGAAGGAGAAGAAGGCAAGGATAGAGGATGCCTTGCATGCCACTAGGGCCGCCCTCGAGGAGGGGATAGTGCCAGGCGGCGGAGTGGCCCTGATACGTTGTGCAGAGGCCATCGATAGACTGAAACTGACTGGGGACGAAAAGACCGGCGCTGATATAGTTGCTAGGGCCCTTCGAGTCCCTTGCTATGCCATAGCAGAGAATGCTGGTGCAACCGCTGCACTGGTGGTAAGCAAGGTCGAGCAGGGTAAGGGTGGCTACGGCTACAATGCTGCCACAGACACCTTCGAGGACCTGATGGCAGCAGGTATCGTTGATCCTGTCAAGGTCACCAGGATCGCACTGCAGAATGCAGTCAGCATAGCCTGGGTCCTGCTGACCGCCGACTGCCTTGTAGTAGAGAAGCCCAAGGACAAGAAGAAGACCCGTTATCCTGGTGGGCCTTCTGACACGGAAGAGGATTACGAGGATATGGAGATGTAATTTAGGTCTCAATGCCTGGTTATAGTAAAGGAGTCACGTATGAAACTCAGACCCTTAGATAACAGAGTTGTAGTCGAACCTATCGAGGCACAGGACAAGACTGCTGGTGGTATCTACCTGCCTGACACGGCCAAGGAGAAGCCGCAGATCGGCAAGGTGATAGCCGCAGGTCCTGGCAAACTTCAGGACGATGGCAAGAGAAGCCCTATGTCCGTGGAGGTTGGGGATCAGGTGATCTACGGCAAGTACTCCGGCAATGAGGTCGAGCTGGAGGGCAAGAAGGTGGTGATACTAAGAGAGACCGACCTTCTAGGTGTAGTGGAGCGACAATAGGTTTTTATACAGCCAATCGAGGCTGAGTTTATAAGGGGATAAGGTTATGGCAAAACAGATGATCTATGGTGATACGGCCAGGTTGCAGCTAAAGGAGGGTCTTCAGAAGCTCGCAGCAGCAGTGAAGGTGACCCTCGGGCCAACTGGCAGGAATGTCATCCTGCAGAAGAGTTGGGGCTCGCCTAGGATCACAAAGGATGGCGTGTCTGTAAGCAAGGAGGTGGAGCTGCCCGAGGCCTTTGCAAATATGGGGGCAAAGATGGTCAATGAGGTGGCCAGCAAGACCTCGGATGAGGTCGGAGACGGTACCACTACGTCCATCGTCTTGGCAGAGGCCATCTATACAGAGGGGCTCAGGCATGTGACCGCAGGTGCCAATCCTGTTAGTCTCCAGCGTGGTATAACGAAGGCTGCAGAGGTGGCGTGCGAGTTCATAAGGTCTGCGAGTGTCCCGGTGAAGGGACATGCAGATATAGCCAAGGTGGCGACCATCTCTGCCAACAATGATCCGAAGGTCGGCGAGCTACTAGCCGATGCCATAGACAAGGTGGGCAAGGAAGGGGTCATACAGGTGGAGGAAGGCAAGGGCATCGAGAATGAGCTGACCGTTGTAGAGGGTATGCAGTTCGACCGCGGTTACATCTCGCCCTATTTCCTCACCAACCCGGAGACCCTGGAGGCCGTACTGGAGGATGCCTACGTACTGATCTATGAAAAGAAGCTCTCCAATGTCAGGGAGCTAATCCCATTGTTAGAGCGTGTTGCCCAGGTTGGTAAGCCACTGCTGGTGATAGCAGAGGATGTGGAGGGCGAGGCATTGGCCGCACTGGTCATCAACAAGTTACAAGGTGTCTTGAAGGTCTGTGCAGTGAAGGCCCCAGGGTTTGGTGACAGGCGCAAGGCCATGCTAGGTGACATAGCGGTCCTGACAGGTGGTCAGTTCATAAGCGAAGACCTTGGCATAAAGCTCGAGAATGTCGAGTTGTCGCAACTTGGCCAGGCCAAGAGGATCGTGGTGACAAAGGACAACACCACGATCATCGAAGGTGCTGGAAAGGCCAAGGACATAAAGGCCCGTTGCGATCAGATTAGGGCCGCCATAGAGAAGACCACATCCGACTATGACCGCGAGAAGCTCCAGGAACGCCTAGCCAAGCTGACAGGTGGCGTGGCGGTCATAAAGGTTGGGGCACCGACAGAGACGGAGATGAAGGATCGAAAGGACCTCATAGAGGATGCCCTGCACGCCACCAGGGCCGCTGCCGAGGAAGGGATCATCCCAGGTGGGGGTGTGATCTTCCTGAGGGCCATCCCTGAGGTCGAGAAGGCCAAGGCAAAGGCCAAAGGGGACGAGAAGATCGGCTTTGATATAGTGATCAATGCACTCAAGGCCCCTACCAAGCAGATCGCAGAGAATTCAGGTCAGCCAGGTGATGTGATCGTGGCCCAGTTGATGGAGAGGTTGGAAAAGGAGAAGAACCTGGGCTACGATGCCAATACAGGTAAGTTTGTAGATATGTTCGAGGCAGGTATAGTGGACCCTGCAAAGGTGGCCAGGACGGCATTGCAGACCGCAGCCTCTGTTGCAGGTCTGATGTTGACCAGCAGCGTGCTGGTGACAGAGATAAAGGAGGAGGAAAAGGACAAGGAGCCTGTTGCAGGTGCGGTCCGTTAAGGTCTGGTCCACGTCAGGAGGATATGCAACGGAGCCTCGGAAAACGAGGCTCCTGACGTGTTAGGGGTGCAGATGGCCAAGAAGGACTATTACGAGGTCCTCGGGGTCAGCCGTAACGCCACGCCCGAAGAGATAAAGCGGGCGTATCGCAGGATGGCATTGAAGTACCATCCTGACAAGAACCCTGGGGACAAGGAGGCTGAGGCCAAGTTCAAGGAGTGCGCTGAGGCCTACGAGGTGCTCAGCGACCCCGAGAAGCGCAGACAGTACGATCAGTTTGGTCACGAAGGCCTCAAGGGCGCGAGCATGCACGACTTCTCGAGGATGAACGTCGAGGACATATTCAGCATGTTCGGCTTCGACGACTTCTTCGAGGGTATCTTTGGCTCCGCCAGCAGGCGCCGGGCAGGCCGTAGGCCTGGACCTGTAAAGGGCTATGACCTAGAGACAAACGTCGACCTGACCCTAGAGGAGGTTGCCAAGGGCACGGAAAAGACAATAGAGTTCACCCGCCAAGATCGCTGCGAGATCTGCAATGGCTCAGGACTGGCCGGCGGCAGCAGGCCTGCAGAATGTCCTACTTGTGGCGGGGCAGGGCAGGTGGCAAGGGGGGGTGGGTTCTTCCAGATCGTCTCGACCTGTCCGACGTGTAAGGGAACTGGCCAGGTCGTGACAAACCCGTGCAGCTCGTGCAGGGGCACAGGCAGGATGCCGAAGAAGAGGACCGTCGTGGTCAAGATCCCTGCAGGAGTGCACGAGGGTCAGAGCATAAGGGTTGCAGGTGAAGGTGAGCCAGGGCCCAATGGCGGGCCATATGGCGATCTCTACTGTTATGTCAGGATCAAACCACATGAGTTCTTTGAGAGGGATGGCAATGACCTGAGGACCGTTGTGCCTATCAGCTTCACGCAGGCTGCATTAGGTGCGACCATAGATGTACCGAGCCTGAATGGTCCAAAGACCCTGCGTATCCCACCTGGGACGCAATATGGCACGATCTTCAGGATAAAGGGTGAGGGTCTGCCCGATTACAGGACCAAGCGGGTAGGTGATGAATTGGTCCAGATCGTCATCGAGACACCGACCAACCTCAGTTCCAAGCAGGAGGATCTACTGCGTGAGTTTGCCAAGACCGAGGATAGGAATGTACTGCCAAAGACTAGGGGATTCTTTGAAAAGCTGAAGAGGTATTTTGGGTAGGCGTCTATGGCCGAGAATGAAGGTATTACTCAACAGCCGGATGCACAGCAGCCAACGGACCTGCAGGCCAGGTTCGAGGCATTACAAAAGGAGCGGGATGAGCTCTTTGCTAAGCTGCAGCGTGTCTGTGCCGACTATGCCAACTATCAAAAACGCCTGCCAAGGCAGATCGAAGAGAGCCTGACCTGCGAGCAGGAGAGGATGCTTAAGGCCCTGCTGCCCATCTGTGACCATCTTGAGATGGCCATCCAGCAGGCCACATCCCAGCCGACGGTGGAGTCTGTCTTGGCTGGTGTGAAGATCGTGTACGACCAGTTGCAGGCCCTGTTGCGGTCCTATGACGTCGAACCTATTGCAGCGGTGGATCGATCCTTTGACCCGCGATTGCATGAGGCCATGATGACCCGCTGTGACCCCACCAAGGCGGACCGCCTGGTACTTCAGGAGTGCCAGAAGGGCTATGTGCGTGGCGAGCGTGTCCTTCGGCCTAGCAAGGTGGTGGTAAACGCCCTGCAGGTCGAGCAGGGTACCAGCAGCGGGGACGTGAGCAGCCAGAAGGATCAACCAGATGATCGGAAGGAGTAAGAACCTATGCCTACATATGTTTATCGGTGCGAGTCGTGTGGCCATGAGTTTGAGCAGTTCCAGTCCATCAAGGCCCGTCCTATAAAGGTCTGCCCCAGTTGTTCCAAACCGGCCCTGAAACGGCTGGTCGGGGTGGGGGCCGCGGTCCTGTTCAAGGGGTCGGGCTTTTATCAGACCGATTACCGCAGCGATACCTACAAGAAGGCTGCAGAGGCGGAAGGGTCGGCCTCCAAGGCCAAGGACAAGCCTGCTACTGATGCTGCAAGGAAGACGGCCTAAAAAATTCTTGGATTTTGTTTGCATGCTGGCCGATTGGGTATATACTTTTGCTTATGAGTGTGGCTGTGCTGCTACACGGTAGTATAGGAGTATCCTTTTTGCCCTCGGAGAATACCCCTGAATAAACAAGAGGGAGGATCAAAGTAGGGCTGCACGGCCCAAGGAGCACAATTGTGGCAAGAGGTACAGTAAAGTGGTTCGATGCAAAGAAGGGTTTCGGTTTCATCACCCCAGAGGATGGTAGCGATGACGTGTTTGTTCATCATACCAACATCGCCGGCCAGGGGTTCAAGACGTTGACCAATGGCCAGCAGGTGCAGTATGAGATCACACAAGGTCGCAAGGGGCCACAGGCTACCAACGTCCGTCCATCATAGTGTGAAACTCAGACAGAACCCAGAAGCCCTGTGCCGAAAGACACAGGGCTTTTTTATTGCACCCGTATGAGGGATGGGTAGAATCACCAGGTACAGGATAGCCACGGATGAGTCAGGCAGTCTGAAAGGAGTACAGGCATGGCCAGAAGGATCGCGATGTTATTGGTCATGTTAGTGGGCATCATCCCTGCAGGGGGCTGCGCGGTGGTCGCGGCAGGGGCCGCCGCAGCGGCCACAGTGGCATATATCCAAGGTGCCCTCGAGGTAGAGGAGCCGCACCGGCTCGAGAAGGTCTACACGGCTACCAAGAAGGCCCTCGCTGACATGCGGATGATGGTCACAAAGGACACCAAGGATATGTACCAGGCCCACATAGAGGCCAGGGATGTAGAGGACCGGAAGGCAGAGATCACGCTGGTGGCTACGAACGAGGGGATCACAAAGATAACCATCAGGGTCGGCCTGTTTGGGGACGAGGTCCGGTCCAGAAGGATCTACATGCGGATCCACGAGAACCTCAGATAAGGCTCAGTACGAACAAGGGTATTGACAAGAGCGTAGGATATGTGACTATTTGATCACATAGCCAACTATGACAGCTGCCGGTAATAGACAGATGCTCTACGCTAAACAGGCCCGGGTCTTCAAGGCCTTGTCGCACCCATTGCGTGTGGCCATACTCGAGTACCTAAGGGCAGGGGAGCGGTGTGTATGCGAGATCGCTGAGCACGTTGGATCTGAGAGGTCGAATGTATCAAGGCACCTGTCGCTGATGGTCTCGGGCGGGGTCCTTGTGTGTCGAAAGGAAGGGCTTAAGGTCCTATACAGCGTAAAGGCCCAGTGTGTCGCTGAGACCCTGGACTGTATATCCAGGCTCGTGGCCCAGCAGGCCAAGGAGGATATGGGGCTGGTGGATCAGATCACCCTTACAGAAAGGACAAGTCCATGAAGGACTACAAGAAGATGGCCGGCCTGGTGGCCGTATTCCTGGTGGCATACTTCCTGCCCTTGGGAGATAGCCGCGTAACCGGAGCGATCCTGGAGGCGTTTAGACTACTTCAGTGGTATGCCATGAATCACACCTTGGCATGCGTGGTACCAGCGATGTTTATCGCCGGGGCCATCTCTACATTCCTTTCCCAGGCCTCTGTCATGAGGTACCTTGGCCCGCAGTCCAATCGGCTCTTGGCCTATTCGGTGGCATCTGTATCAGGGGTAATCCTTGCGGTCTGCTCCTGTAGCGTGCTGCCTATGTTCGCTGGGATCTACAAGATGGGGGCTGGCCTAGGTCCTGCGAGTGCATTCTTGTATTCCGGTCCTGCAATAAACGTGATGGCCATATTCCTTTCCGCGCGTGTGCTGGGTCTTGACATAGGTTTGGCACGTGCAGTAGGTAGCATTTTCTTCGCATTTGTGATAGGCCTTCTGATGGCGGTCATCTTCAAGACCAGCGAACAGAAGAGGATGGATGTGGTCATGCAGATGCCGCCATCGCCGCGGCCTGCTCGGCCGCTTTGGAAGACGGCCTTGTATTTCCTGTTCATGATCCTATTCCTTGTGTTCAGCGACTGGTACAACACCAATGATGTGAAGATCACCCTCAAGGATGGGACTACCCTCGATGCCAACATCCGCTACACTACCCAGAGCCACCTCGACATACAGCTCTATGATCCAGATGGCAGGTTAGGCACAGAGGTAAGGCGGATCGCAAAGTCGGACATTGCAGGTATGGAGTTCAGGGGTGGTCTGGTGATGACGATCCACAGGTATAAGTGGTATCTTGCTGGGGTCTGCGGCATAGCAGTGCTGGTCATGGTGATAAGGTGGTTTGAGAAGGACGAGATCCGCCAGTGGATGCAGGCCACGTGGGACTTTTCCTTGATGATCATCCCGCTGCTATTCGGAGGGGTGTTCATAACAGGGTTTGTCGGTGCACTGATGCCAGAAAGGTATGTCGCAGGACTGGTTGGTGGCAACAGCATCTGGTCAAACCTAGTGAGCAGCGTAGTGGGAGCGTTCTGGTACTTTGCCACGCTGACGGAGGTGCCTATAGTCGAGATGCTCACAAGGCTCGGCATGGGCAAGGGCCCGGCGCTGGCCCTTCTGTTGGCAGGTCCTGCCCTGTCACTACCCAGTATACTGGTCATAGGCAGGGTTCTCGGTTGGCTCAAGACGATAGTCTTTTGCATACTTGTCGTTGCGATGTCTACTATCGCAGGTTTGACCTTCGGCGCATTGTTCTAAGGAGATCGATCATGTCTGGACAGTCAGCTTGTTGCGGCACGGCCAAGAATATACTGTTGTATGCTTGCTCCGGTGGGGCCAACGTTGCTGAGGTTGCAGACAAGGCCGCCAGGCAGTTGATGTCTGAGGGCCTTGGCACGATGTTCTGTCTGGCAGGCCTGGGCGCTGATATCCAGGGGATGGTGCAGACCGCAAGGGATGCGGATATGAACCTCGTGATTGACGGTTGCCAGGTGGACTGCGCAAGGAAGATATTCGAGCGTCTGGGCCTAAAGAATTGCCAGTATCTCCGCGTCACAGACCTGGGTATTGAGAAGGTCAAGGGCGTCCGCTCTACCCAGGACCAGGTGGACAAGGTGGTGGCAAAGGCCAAACAGACGCTGGAACAGGTTCGAAAGGGCTGAGCTATGGTGAGGTTGCAGATACTTGGTACAGGCTGCCCAAAGTGTAAGCAACTGGCCGCGAACGTGGAGGCGGCAGCGAAGGCACTGGGCATCCAGTACACCCTCGAGAAGGTCACAGATATAGATCAGATCATGGGCTTTGGCGTGATGATCACACCAGCCCTTGCAATAGACGGCCAGGTCAAGGTTGTGGGCAAGGTCCCGACAGTAGAGCAGATAAAGGCGATGCTGGGGCCGGGTGGATAGATGTGATCGGCCAGTGCTGTAGCGGTCGTGCAAACCCCTGGCTTCTGGTGGTCTTGGTTGCCGGGGCTTGGCTCTTGCTCGGTTGGGTTCCATCTGTCTTGCGAGGCAAGGGGGCACTTATGGATAGGTTGTGGAAGGTCGTTGTGGTCATAGTGGTCGTTTTGGCCTTCGCTGCGATAGTCGTAGTCAAGCAGGCCAAGACCGGCTCAGTTGGTGGCTCCGACGCGGGTGTATTGCCTGCCAACCAATCGGGTCTACCTCGCCTGGTAGATGTAGGTGCAGGTACTTGCATACCATGCAAGTTGATGGCCCCGATACTGGAGCAGTTGAGCAAGGAATATGCAGGCAGGCTCGAGGTCGTCTACGTGGACCTCAATCGCCAGCCAGATGCAGCCCGGACTTATCGCGTCAAGGTCATACCGACGCAGATCTTCTACGGCCCATATGGCAAGGAGCTATTCCGACACGAGGGGTTTTTCGCAAAGGAGGATATCCTTGCCAAGTGGAAGGAGCTGGGCTTTGATCTATCGGGTCCGCAGCAGGAGGTCTTTGAGCGTCTAAGGCCCGCAGTAGAGGACAACAGGCCTAAGGACAGGATATGTTTCATGTGCGATAGGGATATTGATCCCAGGACCGCTGTTGCCGTCCAGACGGAAAAGGGGCTGGTCAGACTTTGTGGACTGCACTGCTACTTTATCATGTACTCATGCCTGACCGAGGACAAGACAGGTCTTGAGGATAGGGTGACGGTGGCAAACTGGGCAGATGCAAATCAGTTGCCGCTTCGCAAGGCTTGTCTGCTATATGGTCATGATGAGCATACGGGGAGGCCCTGGATAAAGGCCTTTGCGAGCAGGGACCTGGCGATCGCGCACATGGCCCAGCTCGGTGGCAGCATCATGGATCTGGATGCGGTAAAGACCATAGAACTTTCGTGGCGGTGTGGCTTTTGCGACAGGGCCTGTTACCCGCAGGATGCTGCAGAGGTGATCATAGATAACGGCGTTCAAACATTTGGCTGCTGTTCTCATTGTGCATTGGGTGTTGCAGCCAGGACCGGCAAGGATATCGAGGTCCGTCAGCGGGATGGGCTTACAGGTCAGGTCATAACGGTCAGGACATTTGAAGGCAGGATTGCGTCCATAGACCCTCCGACCGCTGTGGCATGGTTTGGCCAGAGGCAGGCTCCGGATGGCAGTTGGGTGTCTGCAGGTTGCTTCCACCAGGGCTTTTTTGTGGATGCAGAGAACCTCAAGAGGTGGGCCGAACAGCATCCCTTTGAGACTGGCAGGCAGATAACCATCGCCCAGGCCTTGGCCGACAAGATGAAGCTCTCTGCCGAACAGATAAAGAAGGCCTGTAAGATAGGGGAATGTGCCCCCAGACAATAGATCTTGAGGTGTGATATGGGAAAAAAGGCGATCTTGCCAATTGTGGTCATATTTCTACAGCAGATCCTGGGCACGATCGGTTGCGCCCTAGGTGCATCCGACAGGTCAGATCCGTGCGAGCCTGCCATCGTTAATCAGGCCTACCCAGGCCTTGCCACTGGGAGCCTGATCTTCGCTAGGTTGGCTGACCTGCCTGAAGGCGTGGTGCTGAGGGCAGAGGATCTGGTTATCATGGACAAGGATGTCGCTAATCAGATCGCTACGGCGCCGGAGCAGGTCAGACCGCAACTGGGAAGGAATGCCTTCTTTGTCCTTGAGGGTATGGCCACGCGCAGGCTGCTATACAACCTGGCCAACAAGAAGTTTACTGGCAAGAAGGATATGGGCACAGCGAACGAGCAGCAGGTTATACAGGACTATATCAAGGACCTGATCGCCACGGTACAGGTTACCGACGAGGACCTAACCGCATTCTACAACGACAACAAGGATGCACTGGCAGGGGTGTCGTTCGAGCAGGTCAAGGAACAGTTAAGACAGGTCGTGTTGCAGGAAAGACAGCAGAAGGTCATTGACGATCATGTCCGTACACTCGGCCAGCGGATCAGGATCGAGGTCTCCTCTGCCTGGGTCAGAAGCCAGGCGGCACTGGCAAGGGACAACCCTGTGGATAGGGCCAGACACAGCGGTAAGCCTTCTCTGGTGGACTTTGGCTCTACAGGCTGTGTACCCTGTGACATGCTCGCTCCGATACTGGACCGATTGAGGGAAAAGTACAAAGGCAGGCTAAATGTGGTATTTGTACATGTTGGCCAAGAACAGGTACTTGCGGCCAGGTACGGGATCTCGAGCATACCTACCCAAATATTCTATGACAAGGACGGCAACGAGGTCTTTCGGCACGTGGGGTTCTGGCCGCAGGAGCAGATAGAGCAAAGGCTGGGCCTGATGGGTGTGAGGTAGGTGTTAGAAGAAATATTCACATCCTTGACCAGGGCCGTGGAAGGCAGGACTGAGCTTGCCATCGCAGGTGCGCTAGCCTGGGGCATCCTCAGTATCCTTCTCAGTCCCTGCCATCTAGCGAGCATACCACTGATCGTAGGCTTCATAGGCGGCCAGGGGGCGATCACTACCAGGAGGGCATTCTGGCTTTCTATGCTCTTTGCAACAGGGATCCTGATCACCATAGCACTCATAGGCCTCTTGACTGCCTTGGCAGGAAGGATGATGGGGGATGTGGGTAGGTTGGGTAACTACATCGTTGCCGTGATCCTCTTGTTGGTAGGTTTGTATCTATTGGACGTGGTGCCGATGCCTTGGTCAGGACCGGGCCAGGTGGGGATAAGGTCCAAGGGCATGTTGGCTGCATTCCTGCTAGGCCTGGTATTTGGGATTGCCCTGGGGCCGTGCACGTTCGCCTATATGGCCCCTATGTTGGCAGTGACATTCAGGGTTGCAGCCTCTGACCTTGCGTACGGTCTATCGCTGCTCGTTGCTTACGGGATTGGTCATTGTTCAGTGATAGTGATGGCAGGGACATTCACTGAGTTGGTCCGACACTACATGGCCTGGAACGAACGCTTCCGAGGGGCGACAATCCTCAAGAAGGTCTGTGGTGTGCTTGTGATCCTGGCCGGGTTGTATCTCGTTTACAAGGCCTAGGTCAATGCTTTTTCATCAAAAAAATCCTAGGGTTGATCAGCCCCCTACTAGCAGTTCTTGATGACAACACGGATCAAGATGGGCAATGATGGATACCATGCCATCTTGGCACCGGCCCTAGGTACGGGAAACAGTCCACATCATTATTGGTTAAAGCCTCTCGTAGGCAGGCTGCGTAGTGGCTGTTGACAGGGGCAATGCAATAGGATATCATTTAAAACCACAATTGGAGATCGCATGGGACCTGGACCGACACAACCGATCTAGGAAGGCATCTCCAGCCGAACATGCCGTCACGAAGCAGTATATGAAGCCCAAAAGGGCCTCGTGGCATTTAGTCCGCCTTCAAAGTCTGCCCTCCACAAGGAGACCTGCTATGACCTGCAAGATAAGCCATCTAATCTCCATCCTGCTGTTGGGATGTAGGCTCTGCCTTTTCGCAAGGGCAAGAGACGCCCCTGGACATGATCTTTTACGATGATGGTCAGCTATTGAATATGGATTTGAGTGAACAGACACTCTTTGCTGTGCGGTTTACCCCTGTTAAGCCGTTCAACCTCAATGCCGTGTCGGTGATGTTCCTAAACGACCGCGACACGACGGACGGCGCCGAGGTATGGGTGGCAGAGAGCAAGAGCGGCATGCCGGCTTGGCCGGCGATCTCTGTTGGCCAAATCCGGCCGCCTCTTGCCGACCGTAGCTGGGTACAGTACAACCTTGCGGGATCCATATACTTCGGAGGCGATTTTTTCATCATTATACGGCAGAAAGGCTCGCTTTTCTACCCAGCCTACCCGTCGCCGAGTTTCTGGGTCGGGATCGACCATGGCACTACCACGCGCAGGACGCTCAAATCCTACAACAATGGTCAGACCTGGGTGACAGAGACGATGCGCGACGCGCTCATCCGTGCAGGTGGTTCTTACAACAGCCCGCCGTGTAGCCCCAGTAGCCCCTCGCCAATCTCTGGAGCGACGGGGGTTCCTACGACCACTTCCCTCCAATGGATGCCCTGCCCGTATGCATTTTGGCAGGACGTGTACTTTGGTACCGAACTAAACGCAGTCCTGAGCGCCTCCCGGACTTCGCCTCTATACCAGGGACAGCTTCCGGGTAGCGCGAGCATGTACACACCCGAGATCCCATTGAGCCCCTGTACGACATACTACTGGCGGATCGACACCGTGCCCTGTTCAACCTGCCCTCCGACCAAGGGGCCTGTTCAGAGTTTTACCACCACGTGCAGCGATAGGCCTTCGTGTCTGCCAGGCGATATCAACGGCGACGGGATCGTGAATCTCAAGGATCTCGGTATCTTGGCAAGCTACTGGCTCCAGGAGTCACAGACCCCATGCACCGTAGGAACGATCGTATATGATGTCAACGATTGTGGGCCATTGCCAGAGGAGCTCGTGCCTCCACAAGCACCCAAGGAGGGTTATGTATACTTGGGAGTATCGGTCGTGATCAACTCTCGGGCAACCCTGGTAACCGTGCCCTTGGATCGGCAGCCCGCGCCGGATGATATCCATGTTGTTTATAGCCGCAAGATCGTCAGGGATGGAGTGGTTGTCTGCGATGTAGTGGTAGTCCACACATTCGTCAAGAAGAAATGACACTACGCCGGCCTCAGATTCGGGAATGAAGGTTGCTGCTGGACACCCTGCGGAAAAGACTAGTGACTGGCCCGTAAGATGCACGTCACAGGGGTCCAATCTAAGAACCTCTGGTTTAGCGCGTATCACCCTTGAAGATAGATGAATGGCAGGATGGATCGGGGCCGGATAGAACGATCCACAAGGCGCGGGGGCTGCCGTAGGTACATATTTCACGCTGGTACCCTTGCCAGGAGCGGCATGATTACGTTGGTGACTGACTAAAAGTGCCTATCTCGGCAGTGCAGTCGCCAGGGGGTAGCATACAATGGTTTGACGACGGCTAGGGGCTCTTGGACATTGACAGGCTTGCAGCTAGTATCCTGTCCAGTTATACTGCTGACGGTTTGTCCGTGGCGGTCACGGGCGACATGGAAACTGGATAAACTTGACCAGTAGGAGATTGGAAATGAAAAGGAGATTCGGTCTTGTCTTGCTGCTGTTAGCTGCGATAGCGCTGCCTGTAGCCATATCCACGATCGCTAGACAGGCAGGGGCTGCACAGGGTACTACCATGGCCAGGCCGCAAGGCCCATGCGACATATATGCAGCCGAAGGTTGCCCTTGTGTGGCTGCGCACAGTACCACACGTGCGCTGTATGCCTCCTACAATGGTCCACTCTACCAGGTCATGCGTCAGTCGGATGGAAAGACCTTGGATATAGGGGTAGTTCAGCCCTCAGCTACAGACCCAGGTGGTTATGCTGATGCGGCCGCGCAGGATGCCTTCTGTGCCAATACGTACTGCTGGATCACGGTTATCTACGACCAATCTGGTAAGGGCAACCACCTCTACCAGGCACCACGCGGTGGATTCAGTGGGCCGGCCATGGGCGGGTTCAATAATATACCGCTTGCAGATATGGCCCCTGTGACGATCATGGGCCACAAGGTATATGGCGTGTTCATAGAACCTGGTATGGGCCTGCGACAGAACGATGCCCATGGCACGGCAGTCGACGACCAGGCCCAGGGGCAGTACTGGGTCGTCAATGGTCACCATTACAATGGTGGTTGCTGCTTCGACTATGGCAATGCCGAGACCGACAGCCGTGACGATGGGGATGGGACCATGGAGACGACCTACTTTGGCAATGCCACTGCCTGGTATCATGGGCCTGCCCCTGGCCCATGGATCATGAGCGACCAGGAGAACAACCTTGTCGGTTGCGTCAATGAATCGCCCAATGACAAGTACTGCCCGGATCTGCCTATCATCACATGGCGGTTCGTTACGGCCACGATGGATGGCGAACCGCATCATTGGAGGACCATGGGTGGCGATGCCCAGCGGGGCGACCTGAAGATCATGTACGATGGACCCCGCGTCAAGAATCCTAGGAGCAGCTATGACCCGATGCGCAAACAGGGTGCCATCCTCCTAGGCAATGGTGGCGATAACAGCAACGGCTCCCAGGGCACCTTCTATGAAGGCGCGATGACCGCAGCAGGGACCTTCCCGACACAGCAGACCAACCAGAAGGTCCAGGCCAACATCGTTGCCGCCAGATACGATGTAGCCCCACTGACTATAGCTCCGGCATCAGCAGTTGCCACTCCTCCTGGGTTGCAGACCTTCACGCCAGGCTCGTCACAGCAGACGACCGTGACCTTTACGAATACCACAGGCGCACCTGCAGCGGACGTCAGGTTGAGCATATCTGTACCTGCAGGCTGGACCGCTGTGGTATCTGGCACAAACCAGACCTCCAAGACATTCGCTGAGCCCGTTGCACCTGGTGCCAGGGTGAGTGCCACATTCACAGTCACCTCCGGGCCGGCGGCCTTCAACGGAGACATAGTTGCCAACGCCACATGGACCAATCCTGTGAACGGTCAGACCCGATCCGAGAGGATGGCGCAGAAGGTCAGGAATGTCAGCCCCGTGAAGATCAACGAGTTTTCCACGAACTTCATCGAACTCTACAACGCCGGCGATAGTGCCGTGGACATCTCCAACTGGAGCTTGACGATCCGGCCCACGCAGCAGGCGATATTCTCATCCATCAAGATCCCAGCAGGGACCAAGCTTGCTGCCAAGGGCTTCTATATTCTGGGGCTATCCAACTCGGGCCTGGCGGTCCCTGCCAAGAAGGGGGATACGACTATCTATGTTCGCAGTACTGCGGGGATGAACGAGGGCGATATGATCGAGATCGATACTGGCTCGGCCATGGAGACGCGAAAGATCGTTAGCGTCGGCACTCCAGCGGGCAACCCCACCACTATCTGGCAACCGCTGCCCGAGGGCCCCGTGATCACGATACCAGCCGGTTCGACCAATGTGCCTGTGACCAGCGTGGTCGGCTTTGAGGTGGGCCAGAAGATGGCCATCGGCTACGGTGCGACCTACCCTGTGGTTGCCAACACTATCGAGAAGTACGAGGTGGTTACGATCACTGCGGTCGGCAAACCTGGTACACAGGCCTGGCTGTCCATGGATGCCAGGCCCGGAGATACCAATATAAAGGTCTCCTCTGTGGCCAACATCTCCCCGGGCGATAAGATCCGTCTTGGTTACGATACCCTCGGCCACGGGGTTGAGTGGGTTACGGTCAAGAAGGTAGGAACCCAATCCGTGCGCAACACCTTTGGAGGCCCGTTACGGCCCGACGAGGATCCTGGCACTGGCCTCGACTTGGAAGAGCCTCTGAAGTTCCACCATTCCTCCAATATGCCGTTCAACGACAGGGGCACTGGGATCAGCTTCGAGCCCGCAACCAGGTTCTCCCACTCCAGCAACGAGCCGGTCATGCCTTTAGGTACCGGCATAACGTTGGATAGGCCTTTGGACAATGACCACGAGATCAACGCCGTTGTGCGAGACGAGAAGGTCACCACCGCCGGCTATCAGGGAACGCCCAAGCCTAATCAGTGGTTCGGTGGTCCAGCCCTTCCGCCGACGGCTGCTAGTATCGTGCTTCGCGATGCTGCCGGGCTTGCGGTCGATAGCCTCAACTACGGAGGCCTGGTCGATCCATGGGCTGCGGAGGGTTATCAGGCAGAATCCCCTGGAAGTGGCTGCAGCGCGCCTTCTCCTGGTGGGGCCCGTGGTGGGTTTGGAGGCCGCGGCGGGCCGGCTGCAGGTGACGTCAACCGCAGCGTAGGTCGCTTCCCAGACGGGGCCGATACGGACAGCAACTGTCGCGATTTCCTTGTGCAGACATCTACGGCCCTGGTGCTCGATGCAGCGGTTGATGCAAACAACATAAAGGTCGCAAGTGTGGAAGGCTTTGCCGTTGGCCAGACGATCGTTGTTGACACTGGCGAGAATCGCGAGACCGCTGTGATAGCAGCGGTTGGCACGCCAGGGGCCACCACGCTTTCGAATGCTGTCGAGGCTGGGGCCACCGTAATCCCTGTCTTCAACGCCATGGGCTTTAGCACAGGGCAGACCATCACCATCGACGATGGCGCCAATCTGGAGACCGCGGTCATCGCAGCCGTCTCAGGCGGCCGTCGTGGCAGCTTCGGTGGCAGGGGTGGTCCTGGTGCCGCTACGATCACTGTTGCCTCGCCGTTGAAGCTCGCACATGCCGCAGGTGCACAGGTTGCAGGTACCGGCATTACCCTCAAAGGCAAGTTGACCAAGGCCCATGCCAGGGGTGCGCAGATCGCTAGCAGCCTTCCAACACCTGGTGCGCCAAACCAGTATCCCAGGAATCCGCAAAGGGCAGGCAGGGGAGGCTGATCCAAAAGGGCCAAGAAAAGATCCTTGCAGATAGAAACCAGCTCCGCGGCTGGGCGTTGAGCCGCGGAGCTTTCTATATACAGTCAATTCAGCATTCAAGATGCACTGGACCCTGAATAGCTCTAATGGAGTATCTGGCCTTCGCCGATCCTGGCCTTGGTGGCGGTTTGCAATGATCGTTTTGATAACGCTGGCCCTGGCATTGAGTACCTACCTGGGTTGGCACGACATAGCTGGCGGACAGGTGATAGGCTGCGGTGGAGGCAGTCCGTGCGAGAAGGTGCTCAGCAGCCGCTGGTCGACGATAGCTGGCCTTGTGCCGGTCAGCAGTCTTGCCATGGGCGTGTACCTGGCGATGCTGATAGCCAGCCTCTATATAGGCCCAAGGACGCCTCTACCGGTCAGGCAGGTGGCCTGGTGCGCGATCCTCGTATTGGTAGGTGCAGCAGCAGGCAGCGCAATATGGTTTACCATCGTCCAGAGATGGATAATCGGGGCATTTTGTCCGTATTGTATGACCACTCATGCCATCGGCATGTTGCTGGCGGCCTTGCTCATTTGGCGGACCACGATGGGGTCAAGGGATGACTCTGGTCGGTGGCTGGCGATCGGGCGTTTGCCGGCGATAGGCCTGGTGTTTTCTGGGTTGGCCTTGGCAGGTATCCTGGCGGTCTGTCAGGTCGCATTCAAACCCCGGACTATCTATCGCGGTGGCCAGCGGCCCGGCGACTTGACTGCACTCGACCCACGCACCGTACCGTTGATGGGTTCGCCCGAGGCAAGATATATTGTGGATGTGCTATTCGATTATAAGTGCCCCCATTGTCAGCGCTTACATTTCATGCTGGACGAGGCCGTCCGACGCTACAATGGCAAGCTGGCCTTTGTATTGTGCCCATCACCCCTGAACAGCCAGTGCAACCGCTACGTCGCCAGGGACCTGGAGCAATACAAGGATTCATGTGAGTTGGCCAGGGTCGGGCTGGCGGTCTGGATTGCCCAGCCAGAGGCCTTTAGTACGTTCAATGCATGGATGTTCTCATGGGATTCTGGTGATCGCTGGCATCCACGGGGTCTGGAGGTTGCAAAGGCCAAGGCCGTCGAATTGGTCGGCCAGGCAAGGTTCGATGCCGCATGGTCAGATCCGTGGGTAGATAAGTACCTGCAGGCTTGTATTCGGATCTATGGAACCACTATCCAGGGTGGCAATGGCGGCATACCTAAGCTGGTCTTTGGCACCAGTTGGGTGATTCCAGAGGCCGAGGATGCCGATGATCTCATTGGCATCCTGCAGGTCGGCCTCGGACTGCCTGAGCCATAAGCAATCGCGGTTGTCAGGCTAGTGGGATGGTCATTGAGCGACCTTGATGCATCCTAGCTGCCTCTGGTCGCGCAAGAGGAGCTTGCCGTCAGAAAGTGCCATCGGTCCCCAGTTCTGATTTCCAGCACCCAGTAGTTCCGCTGAAGCCAGGGCCCTGCTAGAAAAGGAGCTGGGCGATGTCTGCGAGGTATCGTCGCCACACGGTGAAGCTGTGGCCGCCCTCGGTCTGGACCCATTGGAACCTTATGCCCTTGTTCCTGAGCCAATCGATCAGGCGCTGGTTTGCACCAAACATGCCATCCTGTTTGCCACACGCGATCCACAATAGCCTGATCCTTTCGTTGGCTGATGGACCAATGGCTGGAAATGTCCGTTCAAGATCAGAACTGAGTCCTCCGGAGCTGAATGCCCCGATCCAGGCAAAACGGTCCAGGGCATTCAGGCCTATCATCAGGGACTGTGTACCACCCATGGATAGGCCAGCAATAGCGCGACCGTCTGGGTCGGTCCTGACGTGATATAGCCGCTCGACCTGGCCCAGCAATTCCTCAAGAAGGATCCTGCGGAACCGCTCCAGACTATCCTGCCAAACCCCGGTATTTGCAAGCCCTTGCCAGCCGCCCTCTATCACCTGCCTGTTACCATAACCAAGCGGCATGACGACCACCATAGGCCTTGCCTTTCCTGCGGCCATGAGGTTATCTAGGATGATGTTCGCCCTGCCTACCGTCACCCATGCATCCTCTGCGTCGCTGTACCCATGCAGTAGATAAAGTACGGGATAAGGCTCCTTGGCAGTTGGGCTATAGCCTGGCGGGGTATAGACCAGGAAAGGCCTGTCCTCGGCGGCAATGCCCGACCTGTAGAGGTGCCTGTGTACGATGCCATGTGGTACGTCAGTTACCTCCCATGGCAGGCCTGGGCCTGGTATGTGCAAGAGGCTTTCCGTGTTCAGCAGATTGTACTTTAGCATGGGATTCGCAGGGTCTGGGACCTGCAACCCATCAACGATGAAGCAGTATGCATAGATATCAGGCTGCAGCGGCCCGATGGTGGTGGTCCATATGCCTTGCTGATCCTTTTCCATCTTGAGCTGACCTACGGACTCACAACGTACAAGGACCTGTTGTGCGTTGGGGGCCCTGAGCCGGAATACAATACGATTGTCCGGCAGCAACTGTGGGGATCTTACAGGCTGGGCCGAAACAAGACTGGTTGCCCCAACTAGGATCAACACATACATAGTCTTCATGTCGTTTGCCTCCTAAATGCCTGGGTTTATCCTAACTCGGAGGCGTTGTCAGTCAATGGCAAGGAGCGAGATTGTGCTTGACTGGTTGGGAACTAGGGTTATCATTTCGACAGTTATCGAAACGAACGATGGAACACGTCGTAGCCATTTCAAGGGCCTTGTCAGATCCTAACCGCATCAGGATCGTGGCCTTATTGCGGGACGGCCAACTGTGCGTATGTCAGATAAGGGCCGTCTTGGGGTTGGCGATGTCAACCGTGTCCAGGCATGTGGCCATATTGACTCATGCAGGTCTGGTCACAGGTAGAAGGCACGGCAGGTGGATGTACTACATGATCAACCCAAGACCTTCAGCCGTTGCAAGGGCGGCCATGAAGTGGCTCGAGCAGTACATTTCCGAGGACCGTGTGATATTGAAGGATAGGCATACCCTGCAGAGGGTATTATCGATGGATAAGGAACAACTATGTCCGCGACCAAAGGGAAGATAAAGGTATTGTTCGTGTGTACAGGCAATTCCTGCCGCAGCCAGATGGCGGAGGCCTGGGCAAGACGGCTCAAGGCAGATCAGATAGAGGCCTATTCTGCGGGGATCAGGCCTTCAGGCCTGGATCCGAGGGCTGTTGCAGTGATGGCAGAGGTCGGCATCAATATCTCGGCCCAACGATCGAAGCACATAGATGAATTGAAGGACATGAGGTTCGACTATGTCATCACGGTCTGTGACCAGGCAAGGCAGTCCTGCCCTATCTGGCACGGTGCTGGGAAGGTCTTGCATGTAGGTTTTGATGACCCGCCTAGCTTGGCCTCATCTGCAGCCAACACCGATGAGGCGATGCAGCATTACAGGAGGGTAAGGGATCAGATCAAGGCATTTGTCGAAGGCATGCCAGAAAACCTTTCCACTGTAGTTGGCCGTGCTACGGAGCTAGAAGCCATGCACAAAGACAGCACAGAGACGATCCGCCAGGCCTATGCAGAGATTGCCCGATCCGAGAAGTCCTGCTGCTGGCCTTGCGGCTGCACGGCCGCAACGGCCCTCGGATATGACCAGGCAGATCTGAAGGACATCCCAGATGGTACAGACATGGGGCTCGGCTGTGGTAACCCAGTTGCCCTAGCCTCATTGAAGGAAGGGGAGGTGGTGCTGGATCTGGGTTGCGGACCAGGTCTTGATGTCTTTGTTGCCGCAAGGAAGGTGGGGCCTAAGGGCAAGGCCATAGGTGTGGACATGACTGCCGAGATGTTGGCGAAGGCGAGGGCTGGTATCGAACAGTTCCGCCAAAGGACCGGGCTTTCCAACGTAGAGTTCAGGCTGGGTCAGATCGAGTACCTGCCTGTGGCTGATGCAAGTGTCGATGTGGTGCTCTCGAACTGCGTTATCAACCTATCTGCCGACAAGCCGCAGGTATGGAGGGAGATAGCGAGGGTCCTCAAACCTGGTGGACGTGTGGCTGTTTCGGATCTTGTCTTGTTGAGGCCTTTGCCTGACAAGGTCAAGGGATCTATCGAGGCCCTGGTAGGGTGCGTTGCAGGGGCGATCCTGGTAGAGCAGCTAGGACCTATGGTTGAAGAGGCAGGTCTTGCGGACGTTTCTGTAGAGCCCAGACCGGACTATATTCAGAGGATGGCCGATTGGTCAGATCAGTTATATCGGCGGATCCGCGAGGCATTGCCAGAAGGCGAGGGCCTAGGCGACTATGTGACCAGCGCTTACGTGACCGCGCGCAAGCCTGAGGCGGTCTTGAGCGAGAGGGTGAAGGAGTTGATCGCATTGGGGGCATCAGTGACGGCCAATTGTCATCCGTGTCTGAGGTATCACCTGGACAAGGCCCGCCAACTTGGAATCGATAGGTCGTCCATCCTTCAGGCGATAGAGGTCGGCAAGATGGTCCGCAGGGGTGCTGCCGGTCAGATGGATGGATTGATAAAGGAGATAGTGCATTATGATGGAGGTGTTTATGGCAAACAAGGACGATAGACCCACTGCAAGGGGATTGGGTATATTCGAGAGATATCTGACTGGATGGGTCTTTCTGTGTATCCTGGCAGGTATCGTGTTGGGCAAGGTCGCACCAGGGGTTGCCAGGTACCTCGATGGCATGTCCATATATGTCAAGGGTGCCCCTGTCATCTCCATCCCTATCGCAATCTGCCTATTCTTCATGATGTATCCGATCATGGTCAAGATCGACTTTGCATCGGTTATCAAGGCAGGAAGGAGCGGCAAGCCCGTCTTGCTTACATTGTTTATCAATTGGGCTGTAAAACCATTTACCATGTATGCCATAGCCCTGGTATTCCTGGGCTTTTTGTTCAGGTCCTTCATAGGCACTGAGGCAGTAGACCTAGTCAAGATGCCGTTCGGTTTGGATCTTCCTGTAGGCGCTAACCACGGGGCAGGTACTGTGGTGTTGCACGAGGGCGTCAAGATGCTCCAGATACCACTATGGAGGAGCTACCTGGCAGGTTGCATACTGCTGGGGATCGCGCCATGCACGGCAATGGTCTTGGTCTGGGGTTATCTTGCGAAGGGCAACGATGGCCTGACACTGGTGATGGTGGCCATCAACTCACTGACGATGTTGGTCCTTTACGGGCCGCTGGGCGGATTCCTCTTGGGCGTTGGCAGGCTGCCTATGCCCTGGCAGGCCCTGGTCTTGAGCATAGCCATATATGTAGCCCTACCTCTAGTAGCAGGGTACATCTCGCGCAAGTGGATCATCGCGGCAAAGGGGCAGGAGTGGTTCACAGACCGATTCCTGCACATCCTCACACCGATCACGATCGTTGCCCTGTTGACCACATTGGTCTTGCTGTTTAGCTTCAAGGGCGATGTGATCCTGTCCAATCCATTGACCATACTCTGGATCGCCATACCCCTTTTCATACAAACCAACCTGATATTCTGGCTCGGGTATGGGCTTGCCAGGTGGTTGCGACTGTCATACCAGGATGCAGCCCCTGCTGCCATGATAGGGGCCTCTAACCACTTTGAGGTGGCTATTGCGACCGCCACCATGCTCTTTGGTCTATCCTCTGGTGCGGCCCTGGCCACGGTTGTCGGTGTATTGATCGAGGTTCCTGTGATGTTGATGTTGGTCAGGATATGCCTCAGGACGCGCGGTTGGTTCGGCACGGCTAGCTAATCGCTTTCCACGTCAGCTGTTGGCTGTAAGTAGGAGATCTACAAATACCGATAACACCTCTCGGGGTCCGCTCTGGTGACAAAAGCCAGGCATGGATCCGGGTACATAGTCTTGCAAGCCCATAGGGTTATCCACTGCCAGGGATGATAAAACAGCCCTTTCTGATGTAGAAAGGGCCTCTATGCCTTACGCAGATTGAGAAAACCATCAATAGAAACCCTCGCAAAAGAGCCTTTTTCTTGCTGACGACCCCAATTGAGATGCTGTAAGTGCCGATATGCTGTAAAAACAGGTTCTTTCTCTTTTTCAAGGAGATTCGAGCCATGTTGACCAAAAAGAGTGCATCTCAAAAGGATCGTTATGTAGTATTGACTGTATTTGTATGGCTCAGCCTTGGACTAGCGGCCTGCAGCCTTGCAAAGGCCCAGACGTCTGAACCCAATCTCATGGACAGCCTCCTGGAGATGTCCTTGGAAGAGTTGATGAACGTCGAGATCGCCTACACGGCTGCTCTGACCAAGACCACCCCGCGTCTAGCCCCTGCTGCAGTGACCACGATCACCAAGGATGACATCCGGGCATCCGGGGCTCGCAGCCTGGATGAGTTGTTAGAGATCTACGTACCCAATCTCCAGATGGTGCTGCACCTTTGGGAACCTCGACACCTGGGATTGAGGGGATCCATTTCCGACCGCGACGACAAATACCTACTCTTGGTCAACGGCCGAGTGATGAACGAACGACTACATTACGGGGCCATCAGCGAACGCGACCTTCCGTTATTGCAGGATATCCAGCGTATCGAGGTGATTCGTGGCCCTGGCAGTGTTCTTTACGGCCCAGGCGCATTGTTTATGGTGATCAACATCATTACCGACAATGCAGAGACGTTCCAGGGGTTCGAAGTGACCAATAGACTCGGTCTTGTTGACAAGTTCTCGGGTGTCGAGGTCAAATATGGCAAGAAGTTGGATGACGGAGCAGGGCTGTTTCTATATGCCGGCATGGCCGAACAGCACGGCGCTAGCCCACATGATGCGGAATTCTTCCCTAACCGGGGGTACTATAATTGGCCCGTTGAAGGTATTGCGATATCGGGAAGGGATGCCTTCTATGATCCACGTCTTCCCAATCACAACAGTGCCTATCTTGGCCGAGACCGATTGAAGGTTCACGGTGAGTACCAAAATAAGGACCTGACCTTCTGGGCACGTTACACACGCGGCGGCTCGAACTATTATCCATGGATTGCCGGCATATATTGGGATTGGCCGGCCCAGGGGAGCGGGTATCAACAGCTCACCTTCTGGCTGAGCGACAAGGTCCGATTCTCCGACCAATTTGACTTTGACGCTACGATGAGTTTCATAATCACGGACTATGAGAGGACGCAGGACACTACCATCTATGCGAGCCGGCAGGATGAGATTCATTTTAAAGGCATCTTTAACTGGCAGCCCCAGGAAAGGCTGAGCCTGGCCTTTGGCGGGGAATACTTTGATAACCAATTCGGCAAGAAGAGCGTCTATCGATGGGCGATACCTCCCAAGGCTGCCCCTTGGGGAGGCGATGTAACCATGCCCAAGTGGTCCACAGAGACCGCCTCGATCCTAGGCGAGGCCCAGTGGCAGTTTGCCGAAAAGTGGTCGGCCTTCCTGGGAGGCAGGATCGACTGGCACCCATTTGTTGAAGAGGAGATGGTTTCACCAAGATTCGCGCTGATCCACGACCTGACAAAGAAGGATACCTTGAAGGCCATCGTATCCAACTCGGTGCGTGCCAGTACGGCAGAAGACATGAAAAAGGCCTTTGATGAAGGCAACGAAAGCGATTACGAAGACATGATCAACTACGAGCTGCAGTGGCAACGGCAACAGACCAGCAATCTTTGGTTTAGCTGTTCCGTTTTCTACAATGAACGCCATGTCGTTGCCTGGGACCAGGGTAGGTCGTTTGTCGCCCCCCTGGGGGAGATGAGCATTTATGGGGCTGAGGCTGAAATCCTTTATAGAACCGATAGGCTATCGATGGCCCTGTCACACGGCTACAGCCAGTTGCGCGATTTCGAGCTGGACGATCCTGAGACTGACCAATTCTTCACCGCAGAACCCTACGGATATGGAAACGATCTAGCGGCCTGGCATGACCATATAACCAAATTGAATGCCAAGTACAATGTAACGAAGAAGCTGAGAGTCAACGGTTCGCTCGTCATTTATTGGGGCTGCCCAGGACGCAAGGATTACCTGGAAGCCACGCGAGTCCGTCAATCTTGGGACTATACCGAGGGCGTTTCCACCTTGAGAATTGGCGATCCGGCCTATTTCCTGAATCTGGGTCTGGGTTACACATTCAGTAAACATATCAAGATCGCAGCCAATGCGTATAATGTGTTGGGGTTGTTAGACAAGTCCTACAACCACAGGGATTATGCATTCTCCGGCATCCAAAGGTCGTCGACTATGACCGAAACCCCTGCAGCGGCCATCAGCCTGACGTACGAATTCTAATGCGGGTTCTTGTGCGAAAAGGCTCATGTCGTGATCGACGCAGTAGGGCCATAGGATATGGCATAACAAGGACCAATAGAAAAGCGGCCGCTGGAACTGGGATGGCCCTTCGACAGATTCCCGAGATTCTCATTTGCCGCGATCGGCTGGGTAGACCTCAGTGCCTAGGGATTGGATAGATGGTCTGTGCTGGTCAATTGTCTGATCAGCTCCTTGATGACCTCATCTATCAGTGCCGTACCTAGGGGCGACTGAACGGAGACACATTCGAGGATGGGTATGGATTCGACCAGTTGCTTGCCAAGCACAACCGATAGGTTGGCCATCAGGACCTGACGGATCCCTTCCTTAAGTAGCCCCGGCTTCCTGCCGCCAACCTTATCCCTCTTGTTCATCAAGACCATCAGCCGTGTCAGCCTCTTTCTGGCTGATCGGTTGCACCGCAGGACCGTATCCAACCTGTTGGCAAACAGAGACAGCCACTGGACAGTACTGTCTACGGTCTTGCTACAGTCCAATACGATGATCAGCAGGTGCGGCCTGTGTCTGGCTACTAGGCTTGCCTGCTGTATCGGCCCGACCTGACCTGGTGTATCTAGGGCTCGCCTGATGTTCAGCAGGAGTCCTCGGTGGCCCATCTCGATGATGAATGTAGGCCATTCGGTCACACAATAGGTCATCTCCCTCTTGCCCTCAGGGTCGAGTAGACCCAACCTGAGGTATTGTGTAAACTTTGTCTTTCCTGCCGAGCTTGGGCCTGTGATCAACAGCTGTTTACCGGTCAAAAAGGTGGCAAGCCTGCGTAACCCAGTAGGGGGGGCACGTCTTATGATCCCCGCGTCTGGCTGTGTGATCGGTGTTGGTGCCTTTACCGGCAAGGTGCTTCCTCCTACACCGCGGGCCCAAAGATAGGCCCGCTGCCATCTAGCCAACTGGTCATCCGTGGCCAGCCCTAGTTAGGCGGCAGAAAGGATGATAATATGCGGGGGTCTGGTTGTCAACGCAAATGGCTTGTAACTGAGCTTTTGCAAACTTGAATGATCGATGGGAAGATGGGCAATTTGACGACGATCAAGGGTAGATGGTTTGGTGAAATCAAGGAGGACCTGGCTATGCCAGCCATTGTAGACTACCCCACCGTCGTCAAGAAGGCCCTGAAAGAGTTCGGCCCTCTGTTCCGCAATGAGCCCCAACGTCGCCATTTCGCCGGATACCTCACAGGGTTGATGATAGCCCACAAGAAGAACGTCTCGGCCATCAACCGCCAGTTCGCCTTCACCACAGACCAGCCTTGTCTGAACCACACCTATGTGGAAGACCTGAATTCAACCGGAAGGTGCAGTTCCCAGGCGACAGAAGAGCCAGGAGGTGGCTGCCCGGATAGAGCCCGGCAGTCGCAAGCTGGTCCTGATCGGCGATCTGCGACGATGGGTGTTCACCAAGGGCGTGCGGATACCTTCTGTAGACCATAAGGTACGGATTGTGATCTCTGCGACAAGAAGGACGACAAGCAGGCCAAGAAGATCCTGGTGACGAATCGAGTTCATTGGGATCTCACACGAATTCTGAGGGTCTATAGGTACCGTTGGATGGACACACAGTGCTTCCACCGGGATGGCAACCAGGATGTGGGCATGGGTGACTGTCAGCTTCGCAGTGGCAAGGGCCAGAGGGGGCACCTGTACATGGTCTTCCTGGCGTACAGTATCCTGATGCATCAATTGCGGCAGAGCCGTTCGAGTGCGTGGGCCACGGAGCGTCTGACGACAATCGGCCAAGCCTGTATGGCGGTGGTTAAGGATAGCCTCAGGCAGACTCTTGCCTGATTCTCGAACGCATCGAAATGGATCACTGGAATTTGAAGCAATTCGAGGTGCACCTGGCTCTAACCTGAGAATGCAAGAGTTCAGTTGTAACCTTGGGATAAGAAAGGAACATCGTATCCCCCTGGTAAGGATGCGATGTATGACACAAAGACCTTATAACCAACTCAAGACGCTCTGGTAGCATCTGGGGGAAGCCCTGCCCACAGGGTCGCCACAACATCCTCGTGGAGGGCATAAACCTGGACAATAAGATAAGCCTCCTCCGCAACAACCCAGGTTCTGAAAAAGGAGGCCAAAGTGAAATCTTTTACCTATTGGGAGCTGATGATGCGCATGAATCCAAAGCCTGACAAGTTCGATCTGAGGATCCGAATGGTCCAGCAAGGCCGGAGTTCATGGGCTGTTTTAGACAGGATCGAACTCGGGATGGATTCGAGAAGGAGGTGGCGTCATTGGACAGTCGGCATCGCAAGATCCCACCTGGTCAATGGTGACTTGGAGAACTTCGAGGGCCTGAAAGACTTCCACAGTCCGGTGGCCAGTTATCAAGCCTATTACAATCCGGTCTGACCGAATATGAACAAGGGCTATCAGACCCCTGGCAGATCGTCAGCGAGCTCGACGGCAACTTGATCCAGCCCTTGCCAGGCTCGCTGCTGTGATGTTAATCTACCTGGCCCCAGATCACCTCGTCTAGGATGAATTGTCCCTGAGGGGGTACGATGCGCCTTACTATCCCTAAGTGCTTATAACCTCCAGCGTGCGGCCTAGGCAAATTGCTGGACCTGGTGCGAGACGACAGGCCAGCCCATGCTAGGGTCGTCTAGGTGTGTGTTTATGAAGCTCTCTACCTCCAGTCTGGCCCTGTGGCTCCAGCTCAGTAGCTCCTCTGGATCTATCGGATAGCATTGGTCGTGGATGGCTGTCTGTCCGTGAATCTGTCTGGCTAGTCTCATGTCTAATCTCCATCATCTTACGTTGCTATTGATATAGACGCGCTAGACCCCTTGGCCATTACACAAAATGGGCCACTAACCACCTCTTGCCTGGCCTAATGAAAACGGATGATTCGACCGATAATGGAGTATGGGCAGCAGGATAGGCCCAAGATGACAGGTCCTAGAATATCAGGAGCCAACCATGGATACCGCATTAGTGCTGGCAGCAGCGGCTAGGACGGCCGCCCAGGAACCGAATGCCCCAAATCCAGTAGTGCAGGTCGCTTGGAATCAGGTCACAGGCCTGGGGCTTGTCGAGGCGGTAACATTCCTTTCCTTCGGCGTGGTCTGCATCATATATGGCTGGCGTGTTTACAAGGCCCTGGTGGCCATATGCTTCGGCCTAGGCGGGCTCATACTGGGTATCCTGGCCAATCAACACCTGATCGGCGGCAATGTGGTCTGGGTGTGTGTGATTACCACGGTGTTATTGGTGATCCTCTCCTTGCCCCTGTTAAAATGGGCGGTGCTGATACTCGGGGGTGTGGCAGGTGCGCTCGTATCCGCAGGGATCTGGATGGCCTTGGAGCTGCCCATGAGATTGATCTGGGCAGGTGGCTTGACTGGGCTTGTGGCAGGAGGGATGATCTCCTTTGCTACGTTCAAGGCAGCGGTGATATTGTTCTCCAGCCTTCAAGGTGCAACGCTTGTGGCCATTGGCGGGCTTGCCATACTTCACAAGTACCTACCTGGCAGCGATCGAGTCGAGGGCCTTGTGTTCAATACCCCATGGTTCCTTCCTGTAGTGTTGCTGGTGCCATTGGTCCTCGGTCTGATCGTGCAGTACAGGCTCAGCAAGGGCGAGCAGGTCGCTGCACCTGGTGGCAAGGCGTAGCGCAGGCAGGTCAACCTGGGCTATCCTGCGCATGCTCGCTGCAGAGTTGATTGCCAGGGGCAAACAACCTGGAGCGGGCCGCTGCAAGCTTATCCATGAAGCGGTCCTTCTTGAACAGTAGGTGCCACCTCTGTATGGTCAGCCAGCCCCCGAAGCGAACCAGGTGGTTCCTCCAATGTCTGTACCAAGAGTCCCACCCACGCCTGAGGTTGTGTATATAGAGCATCACCACTGGGAATGACACGAATGTTGCACCTATCAAGAACAGATAGCGGAATCTGTAAAACCACCCCATGATCTCCCTTATGGCCTGCTGCATCTGTCTGGCAGTATGCGGGGGGTCCGGCTCGAAGACCGGGAAGTTGCCGTCATAATACTCCCAGCCTATCACATCAGGCGGATAGACGCGGCCCTGCAATTGGAGCCTATGTCTCAGCTCGGTACCTGGCAAGGGCACAGGCAGCAGTACCTGGATGGTATCGAGCTTTGCCTTGCGTATGAAACGCTTGAATTGCCTGATCCGGGCCTGCAAGGGTATCCTCACAGGAGCGGTTCCCTTTGCTGGGTAGCCAAATATAAACATACCGTGAACGATGAACCCAAACCTTCGGAAGGCCCTCACCAGGGACAGCATCTGGTCTGCATCTATCCGCTTGTTCATGGCAGCAAGCTCTTGATCTATGGGGCTCTCTAGGCCAACGGCCAGGTACCTGACACCTGCCATCCGCATGGCTTTCAGAAGCTCCTGATCGCGGGCCTTGTCCAGTCTGATCTGCACGGTAAAGCACAGCCTCCTGCCTATGCTTGCCTGGTACCGACCTAGCATTTGGCAAAGCTCGATCGTCTGCAGCCTTTCCTGACCGAACAGGTCGTCTACCACAAAGAAGTCTTCTGCCTGTCTTGTCTCGACAAGGTACGCCACGTTCTGCAGGAACCTCTGTATGGAACCGCTGCGGGGCTTGCCCTTGACCGTGCAGAATTCACAGTCCATGCAGCAACCCCTGATCCGCTCTATAGGGTAGATCTTGATCCTGGCGTATCTAACTAGTGAGAAGTCAGGCAGCGGCAGGGCATCGAAATTGGTGATCGGTGGCCTCGGGGCGTTACAATGGATCAATCCATCGCGCAGGTACGCGATACCCTCGACCGACTCGAGGGGCCTCTTGCCCTCCAGTGCCTCAAGCAGTTCACGGATGGTCAGTTCACCCTCACCAAGCACCACATAGTCTATCCCGTTGTCAAAGGCCTCCGAGAGGTTCTCTGGTGCGAAGTGCTGGCCTCCTGCAACGGTGATTGCCCCCAGCCCCTTATAGAAGCGGGCAACATCGTACAGCCTCGGTATTGTGCTAGTCAGGCCACCATAAAGTCCCACTACATCTGCTGGTCTATCCCGCTGGAGCGTAAGGTGATCTGCGCCTACCTCTTGCCTAAACGGGGCAGGTGACCAGAGATTGTTCTCGTCTATGACCTCGGCATCCCACCGGTCCATCCTGGCTACACTGGTGGCCACGCACACAGGCCCTAATGCAGTGGTCCTCCTTGCGATCCTGGAATAGATGTTGAATCTTGGGTATGCGGGCGCAACGATCCTGAACCTGTACCTAGCCCTTGATGGGTCCAATAGCGAGGTTGACATCGGAAGTCCTTTCTTACTTAGGTTGGCTGACTCTGATGCCAAGCATACCAGAAGTCCGTGCCAATGCAACCTCGAGTTGTTTGACACGGAAAGTCTCTGCCGCTAGAATACCCCCATTCGGTTCGGGCAACTTTGAGGCAGCCGATGTTGAAAGGGCGAAAAGATGGCAGGCAATGTAGTTGAGCTCGACGATGCCGCGTTTGACAAGTTGATCCACAGTGCCCAAGAGCCGGTGCTGGTGGACTTTTGGGCCCCATGGTGCGGACCTTGCAGGATGATGGCCCCCATACTGGAGGAGGTCGCCAACGAGTATGCAGGCAAGGTCAAGATCTGTAAGATAAACACTGACGATTGGCGGGATAGTGCGATAGAGTACGGCATCAGTGCGATCCCAACATTGATCCTATTCAAGGATGGAAAGGTCCAAAAGAAGTGGGTGGGGTTGACCAGCAAGAAGGACCTGGCTGCCGCCATTGACGGTCTCCTTGGGCAGGATCCACACTGAGATGCCCCACCTGATCAGGCGGAAGCGCCAACTGGCCACCGATACCTTTGAGGCAGAGGTGGAGGCCCCATTCGTGGCAAGGGCCTGGAGGCCGGGTCAGTTTATCATATTGATGGTCGATGACCAGGCTGGTGAGCGGATACCGCTGACGGTCGTACATGCGGACCAGCAGGAAGGGACCATCAAGCTGATCTGGCAGCGGGTAGGAAAGACCACTGCCCAGCTTTCTGACCTCCAACCAGGCCAGACCCTGGCAGGCATAGCCGGGCCCCTGGGCAGCCCTACACACATAGAGCGATGGGGCAAGGTCGTGTGCGTAGGCGGGGGTGTTGGGGCAGCACCCTTGCTGCCTATCACCAATGCAATCAAACAGGCGGGCAACAACGTGGTCATGATCCTCGGGGCAAGGAGCAAGGATCGATTGATACTGGAAGAAGAATTTAGGGCCATAGCGGAAAGGCTGATCGTCTGCACCGATGACGGTAGCTATGGCATGAAGGGACTTGTGACAGGACCATTGGAGCAGCTATGTAGGGACGACAGGCCTGACCACGCATTCGTGGTCGGCCCTGCGATCATGATGAAGGCCTGTTGTCAGGTCACACGACAGTACGGGGTCCCGACCACCGTATCCCTCAACACGATCATGGTAGATGGCACTGGCATGTGCGGCGGTTGCAGGGTGGAAGTGGGAGGGAAAACCAGGTTCGTGTGTGTGGACGGCCCTGAGTTTGACGGCCACAAGGTGGACTTCGACCTGATGTTGAGGCGACTGGAGGCATACAAGGACGACGAACGGCAGGCCTTCGAGGCCTACAAAGGGCACCGCTGCAGGATAGGTCTAGGGGATGGGCACTGAGCAATCCTACGGACAGTTCCAAGACCACAGGCTTGCTGAGCTGCTGGAGAAGGCCAGGTCGGGCAGGCTTTCCGCTGCAGAAAGGCTCCAGATACCGCCACAACCCATGCCGCAATTGGACCCTGTATCACGTCGCAGCTCTATGCAGGAGGTCGCGTTGGGTTATACAGAGACCCAGGCCAAATGGGAGGCCCTCCGGTGCCTCCAATGCAAGAGGCCTACCTGCATCGAGGGTTGTCCCGTCGGCATACAGATCCCTCAGTTTATAGCCGAGATCTTACATGGCCGATACGACAGGGCACTGGCCGTGATCAAGCAGACCAGCCTCTTACCTGCGGTCTGCGGTAGGGTCTGCCCCCAGGAGGTGCAATGCCAGCAGGCCTGCGTGCTGTGCCGCAGATACGGCGATCCATTCAAGGCAGTTTCTATCGGCCGGCTGGAGCGTTTTGTTGCGGATCGTGCAACAGAATCCGATCAGACCCCGCAGGTGGGAAGCCCAACAGGTAGGAAGGTGGCCATCGTCGGTTCTGGGCCTGGTGGCATCGTGGCCGCTGCAGACACCAGGAGGGCAGGACATGATGTGACGATCTTCGAGGCATTCCACAGGCCGGGCGGGGTATTGGTCTATGGGATACCTGAGTTCAGGCTGCCAAAGACGATCGTTCAACGAGAGATAGATGTGCTGGTCAGGATGGGGGTCAAGATCGTGCCCAACTTCGTGGTGGGCAGGACGCGTACTATTGCGCAGTTGCTCGACGAGGATGGCTTCCACGCGGTATACATCGGTGTAGGTGCTGGTCTGCCGAGGTTCATGGGCATAGAAGGAGAGGCCTCGATCGGGGTCTACAGCGCAAATGAATACCTGACCAGGGCCAACCTCATGAAGGCGTACATGTTCGGCCGGGGCGCAGATACCCCTATCGCAAGGGCCAAGACCGTGGCAGTGATCGGCGGAGGCAATGTGGCCATGGATGCGGCCCGCATGGCGGTCAGGCTGGGGGCAGAGAAGGTACACCTGATATACAGGCGTACAGAGGCCCAGATGCCTGCCAGAAGGGAGGAGGTCCACCACGCAAGGGAAGAGGGCGTGGAGTTTACCTTCTTGGCAAGTCCTAAGAGGATCATAGCGGACGAACGCAGAAGGGTAAAGGCGATAGAGTGCATCCACTATCAGCTAGGTCAACCAGATAGCTCCGGCAGGCCCAGGCCCGTGCCTATACCAGGATCTGAATCCCTACTCGAGGTGGAGGCAGTGATCGTTGCGATCGGCAATGTGGCACATCCGCTGATCCGCCAGACCACGCCAGGCTTGAGGTTCAACGATGAGGGGAACATCATCGTTGACGAGCATTGCCGCACCTCCATACCAAGGGTGTATGCCGGAGGCGATATAGTGCTAGGGGCGGCCACCGTGATACTGGCCATGGGCCAGGGCCGCATGGCAGCGGCGTCCATAAACAAAGACCTGGCCTAGCAGCCCCAACCTATCAACCTGCCGGTCTGGTATATGATCAGGGTCAATACATAGGCCATGGCGGTCAGCCCTCCAAACTGCAACAAGGCCCATCGCCACTGCCCCGTCTCCTGTCTGGTGGCTGCTACTGTGGCTGCACAAGGGGTACCAATCAAGCAGAATATGAGCACACAGATACCCGTCAAGGGGCCATAGTCTTGCCTGAGCCTATCTTGCAGTGCGACCTGGTTACTACCAGGTTCCAGGGCATAGCTGATGGCCAGTTGCGATACAAAGACCTCCTTTGCTGCAGTCGCACCTATCAGTGCGGTGGCGATCCTCCAATCGAATCCAAGTGGTCTGACCGCAGGTTCTATGGCCTTGCCCAACCTGCCAAGGTACGAGCTGGCCATCTGAGCCTGCCTGACCTCCTCAGCAGGGCGGCCCAACCGCTGTTCCATCGGCAGCCTTGGTAGATTGCCCAGTAGCCATAGGACTATGGAGAGAGCGAGGATGACGGTACCAGCCTTCTTTACATACTGCCAACCCCGCTGCCACATATGCAAACAGATGGACCTGAAGGTAGGGACGCGGTAGGGCGGTAGTTCCATAACGAATGGTGGCGACGTACCCTTCAATATGGTAAGCCTCAGTAGCCTAATACCTACCAGTGCGATGACGATCCCGATCAGATAGATCAACCACAGGATCAGTCCCCTCCAGGCAGGGGCAAAGAACGCAGGTATCACAAGGCCGTATATCGTCAGCCTTGCTCCGCAGCTAAATAGTGGCAAGACCAGGATCGTGGTCAGCCGATTCCTCCTGTTCTCTAGAATCCTGGTAGCCATGATGGCAGGTACCGTGCAGCCAAAACCGACCAACATGGGGATGAAGCTCTTGCCGTGCAGGCCTATCCTGTGCATCAGGCGGTCGGTCACGAAGGCGGCCCGCGCCATATATCCTGAATCCTCAAGGATCGCAATAGCAAGGAACAGTAGCAGGATATTGGGCAGGAACACCAAGACACCACCTACGCCGCTTATGACCCCATCTGCCACGAGCGATCGGATCAGGTCGTCTCGCCCAGGTGGTACCAGATCCCAGGCTAGGGCCGAGAGCCTCTGAAATACCCACTGCAAGAACTCCATCGGGTATTGGCCGACCTTGAATGTCAGCCAGAACACGCCATACATCAGGGCCAGGAATATGGGTATGCCCAAGACAGGGTGCAGGGCGATGGCATCCAGAAGGTCACTGCTATCATGCCGTATCTCGGTAGTCCTCTGGATGCATTCTTGACAGGCACCAGAGATGAAACCGTACCGCCTTTCTGCTATGACCATATGTGGCTCGTCGCCGAAGATCGCGGTCAGCCTATCAACCGCATCGGCAACTGCAGCCTGAACCTCGGGCGATCCGATCTGCCCGAGGGCGTCGGGGTCCTGTTCGATCAGCTTGACGGCAAGCCATCTGGCTGGATATGTCTCGAGCAGTTCGGGCTGGTTCGCACGTACAGCCTGGATGATCAGTTCGATCCGTGCCTCTATCTCCTGGCCATAGTTTATCGGGCAAGGCCTGGATAGTCCTGGATCGGCCACCAACCGCCTTATGGTTTCAAGTAACTGGTCGATGCCCTTGCCGACGTGACCTATGGTTGGCACCACTGGCACGCCAAGCAGGGTGGCGAGCTGTGCATAGTCCAGCCTGATGCCGCGTTTCTCGGCCAGGTCACTCATATTGAATGCCAGCACCAATGGTCGCCCCATCTCCATGACCTGGGTCGCCAGATAGAGATGCCTTTCCGGTGCAGTGGCATCTATGACATCTATGACCACATCAGGTCTGCGGACCAACAGGAAGTCGCGCGCCACCCGCTCCTCCTCGGAGTAGGCAGTCAGGCTATATGTACCCGGCAGGTCATGGATCACAAGCTCCAGGTCCTGGTATGTCCTGTTGCCGTGTCTTATCTCTACAGTGGTCCCTGGGTAGTTGGCCACATGTTGGTACGTGCCAGTGAGTGCATTGAATAGGGATGTCTTGCCTACATTTGGGTTACCGGCAAGTGCGACGGTGACGGACCTCATCTCAGTATACCATTACCTTGTCGGCAACCCCCCGGCCTAGGATGACCTTGGTACCCCTTGCCGAGATCATGGTCGGTCCACCTGGCTGATGCCTCAGTACCGTTACCTCCACGTCAGGCAACAGGCCCATCGCAGCAAGTCGTCTTGCCAGGCCACGACCTGCCTTGACCGCCTGGATCCTCACGGTCGTGCCAGCCTGGACCGCAGAGAGGGGCCGGACGTAACCGGGTTGACTATGGGTAAGGTCTTCCATACCTGCTTACGGCAGCCAGATCAGAATAGCCCTCAGCTATCGGCTTTTCCAGTGTTTTCCTGCCGCGTCCGGACATTTGGGTTGATTTTTGGGGTACAGCTGGTATAGTCCTGACAGTTGGTCAAGGAGCGGGCTTGAAGGACGCTAAGGATGGCAGCTAGAATGAAGGTCTTGGCAGTGGCAAACCAGAAGGGGGGATGTGGCAAGACCACCACTGCCGTAAACCTCGCTGCTGCCCTGGCACAGCTAGGAAGGCGCGTCCTGTTGGTCGACCTGGATCCGCAGGCAAATGCCACCCTTGGTCTTGGCTACAGTCCTAGCAGGATCAATCAGACGATATACCATGCCATGGTGCACAGTCACGACCTCACGGGGATGCTACTGCCGACCTCGGTCCCAAGGTTGACCCTGGCCCCAAGCAACGTCCTTCTGGCAGGGGTAGAGTTGGACCTGAGGGGGGTCCTGGGCAAGGAACTGGTACTTGGCGAGGTGCTCCGCCAGGTCGAGTCCCAGTTCGACCTGTGTATCATCGACTGCTGTCCATCCCTCGGCCTGCTGGCACTCAATGCCTTGGTAGCCAGTACGGACGTGATTATCCCGGTTCAGGTGCAGTACTATGCACTGGAGGGTCTGCACAGGTTGCTAGAGACGATCAGAGTATTACGCAGGCGTTTTCAGCCATGCCTTGTGCAGCCGCTAGGTCTGGTCTTGACATTCATGGACGAGAGGACTTGCCTGGCCAGGAATGTCCAGGAGGGACTGAGGCGGGCCTTCGGCAGACTGGTCTTCCAGACGGTCATTCACAGTGCGGTCGTATTGGCCGAGGCGCCCAGCCATGGCCAGACCATCCTGACCTATGCCCCGAATACCAGGGCCTGTATGGAGTACGTGAACCTAGCAAGGGAGGTCTTGGTCCGCTTGGCATCCGCGCGGGTGGATGTGGGGGTCAGGTCTGCGGTCTGAGGTATTGTTCGCAAAGTGGCGTCTTTTTTGCGCAATAAGGCGGGTAAAATACCGAATCGGATGTTATAAAGGGACGATAGGGATATCGGGTCAGAGTGGACTGGCTTGATATCGCAATGAACGTAGGCGGAAGATCTGGAGGTGCGGCAGCAGAGGTGCCTTTTGGCGCCAACACCAGGGAAACCTTTTAAGGAATGCAGTGGTGTCCAACCGTCATTATAAACCAGTACAAATGACCATATCTGTGGGTACTTTGAAGGAGGTCGCACATGAGTAAGAAGGCAGTCTGCATAGGTATTCTCTGTATCACTGCCTGCATCACGGCGGTAGCCGGTGCAGGCGATCCCAACCTGGTGGGCTGGTGGAAGATGGACGAGACCAGCGGAAACGTGGCCCATGATTCTTCGGGCAGGGACAACCATGGAACGTTGATCAATGGGGGCGTCTGGACCACAGGCCAGTTAGATGGGGCGTTGAGGCTCGATGGCGTGGACGACCACGTCAGCCTACCCATAGGCCAACTGATCAGCACACTTCGCGAGGCGAGCTTCACGATCTGGGTGAACTGGAGCGGGACGGGTGGTGCGTGGCAGCGTATATTCGATTTTGGTACGGGCACCGCTAATTACATATATCTATGCCCGATGACCGGTACGACCACCGCCTTGCGTATAGCCATTACCGCCAACAACGGGGTATGGGATGAGTTCGACTCCTCCAAGGGCGCCCTGGCCACAGGCTGGCATCACATTGCCGTGACTGTCAGTGGTAGCTCCAGGCAGATGATCATGTACCTGGATGGTGAGATCGTCGGGTCCATCAGCAACATCACCAATATCGTCAGCAACCTCGGCGTGACCACACAGAATTGGTTGGGCAGGTCCCAGTATGCGGATCCATACTTCAATGGGTTGCTGGATGACTTTAGGATCTACAACCGGATATTGACGCAGGATCAGGTAAAGCAGGTGATGTTCCCAGTGGCCGATACTGCCTCGAGGCCCTTCCCTGCTGACCAGTCGACGGACGTTGTCAGGGATATAGTCCTTTCCTGGAGGCCTGGTTCATTTCCAGGCACGCATGATGTGTACTTTGGCACGGGCCGCCAAGATGTGGATGCTGCCACAAGGCTTGACCCGAGGGGTGTGCTGGTAAGCAGGGGCCAAGACCCCAATACATTTGCACCAGGTGTGCTTGCATATGGCCAGAGGTACTACTGGCGTATAGACGAGGTCAATTCCAACGATGGCTTCATACACACTGGTCCGGTCTGGACATTCACGGTCGAGCAGTATGCCTACCCAGTGACACCTACAAATGCCACTGCCTCTAGCAGGTGGTTGGTTACCACCGGAGCTGAAAAGACGATAGGTGGTGTAGGACTGAATACAAGGGATGAACACTCGGTGACGAGGGAGGATATGTGGATAGCTAGCGCGCGGACCGGCTGGATCCAATATGAGTTCGACAAGGTCTACAAGCTGGATCAGGTCTGGGTCTGGAACTCGAACCTGGCTGTGGAGACCTCTATTGGTTGGGGTGCAAAGGACGTGGAGATCCTGTATTCGGAGGATGGCCAGAACTGGAACAGCCTTGGCATGTTCGAGTTTGCCCAGGCCCCAGGTGAGGCAACATATGTAACTGACATCAAGATTAGCCTAGGAGGTGTATTTGCCAAGTATGTCAAGTTGGACATAAAGGCCACATGGGGTACAGGATCTACCGCTAAGGCCAGTATCTCCGAGGTGAGGTTCTATGCGGTGCCGCTTGCTGCATTCAGGCCAGAGCCTGCGGATGGTGCAACCAACGTGGCAGTAGATACGGTCCTGAATTGGCGTCCTGGCAGACAGGCTGCCAAGCATCAGGTGTATGTAGGGCTAGACAAGGCTGCGGTGCAGTCAGCTACGGTACCTACGGCCACGGTTACGGATCACAGGGTGTCGTTATTGGCCTTAGGTGCCGAGTATGACAGGACGTATTACTGGCGAGTGGATGAGGTCAATGATCAGGCAGTACCTGCTGTGGTGGCAGGTGATGTATGGGCTCTGAGTACCAGCCCATACAAGGTGGTGGATGACTTTGAGTCTTATGATGACAGGTGCAAGAGGGTTTACTTTGCCTGGATAGATGGTTTAGGTCCTGGTGAGCATACGGAATGTGGGATAACTGGCATAGCTGGCAATGGGACAGGTGCGGTGGTAGGGAACATGCAGGCCCCATTTGCCGAGAGGACGATAGTACATGGTGGCCGTCAGTCCATGCCTATGGAGTACAAGGGCTTGTCGGAGGCTACCAGGAGGTTTGATGTAGCCCAGGATTGGACTGTAGGTGGTATTAGGTACCTGGTGTTGTACTTTAGGGGTGATAGTACCAATAGTCCAGGTCAGTTGTATGTGAAGATCAATAATGTTCAGGTCAACTACAATGGCAAGCC
>Ga0078972_1000381_pt1 | contig 134123 bp, 121 predicted proteins | sample YelNatPaOPGAMG01_FD_67568 | JGI IMG/M metagenome (GOLD analysis project Ga0078972, IMG submission 67568) | Hot spring thermophilic microbial communities from Obsidian Pool, Yellowstone National Park, USA - OP-RAMG-01 (SPADES assembly) (version 2) | ecosystem: Environmental > Aquatic > Thermal...
CAGCGCCCAGTACCAGATCTTACCGACCTTCTCGGCGCCGATGCCTTTGATCGTGTAGTCGTTAACATTGCCGCCGCTGGCCATTAAATAAGCGGCATAGTCACCGATGCCATTGTTGATGTGCACGCCGCCGTTATCGGCGGCGCCGAGAAAATAGGTATGGCTGGTCATTCGCCCCGCCAGCCCAGAATCCTCCGGAAATTGCATCCCGCGGATCCAGCCGCTCTCGAGATCCTCCCCAATCAACCAATCGGGATCGAGCATATAAGAGGGATCGTTGTACCAATCGACCAGCTCGCCGAACAGATCGGCGTAGGCCTCACTGATGGCTCCAGACTGGCCCTGATAGATCAGTCCGGCAGTATTTTCGATCAGGCCGTGGGTGAACTCGTGGCCGACGACATCGTCCGCGCGGCTAAAGTTTTCAGAGAACACGGCCCGATCGCCCCACCAAAAGGTCATTAGCGCTGGGTTTGGATCGGTCGTATATACAAAATACCGCACTACGCTTCTGAGCGGCATACCGCTATTGTCCAGGCTGTCTAAACCAAAGTATGCCTGCAGGAAATCATACGTATCACCGCTATAAAGGTAAGCAGAATCTACCGGCAGAATGTTGGTAGCCCCTTCCTGGCCTTCGACGCGGGCTAACACCCCTTCATCCGGGCTGAGCCCAGCAATGAGCCGGTTGTCGTAAACCTCCCGGTAGCGGACAGTCTCAAGGGCGTCCAGGCGATCCAGCACCCGGCCATCATGCCCATCGACCAGCAGAAAGCCGCGCGCGGGCGCGGGTGCGAGGGCGCGCACCTCCACCCGCCAGACCAGGCGCGGGGGCGAGCCGGGAATGCCCATCAGGGATGGGTCGTAAACCCACAGCTTGGCAGGGAAGGCTTCGAGGGCGGCCTGATCGACTGATAGACGGGCGCTTTCGAAGGCAAGGGCGCGCTGGCGGGCGCTTTCGGCATCCACCGCCGGGCGCACGTCAACGTCCGGATGCGATGAGACCTCGCCGGCGGCGGCCAGTGTATTCCCGGCCGCATCCACGTGGACGATGAGCTGTGCTCCCAGCACGGGCACACCGCGGTGAAGCTCCTGGAAGCGCACTGCCCACCGGTCTGCGCCAGATGGGTCAGTTCGCAACACGGATAACTGCCGGGCGGCGTCGTCCAGGCCGAACAGGTTGCCATGGGCTTTCAAGAAGGCCAATGCAGCCGCAGTGTGGTCGGATGGATCAATCAGCGGCGTGGCCGGCGGGATGGGGCGCCCGGGAGCGGCAGTCACCAGGCTGGCGCGGCCGGTCTCGGGGCGGCGCAGGATGCGGGCGCTTTCGAGAGCAGCGGCTGAAGACTGAACGATAGAGGTTGAGGGAATGCGGCTGCCGGTCAGAAGCAAAACGGCGGCCAGAACAGATAACCGCGCCAGCGCGAGAAGGTGTCTTGCAGGCACAATGCTCCTCCTCCCTGCCATGATGACGCAATCGGAGCGTACGGCCGGCTACCAGTGAGTTTTACTTGTAAGGGCAAACAATATTTGGAAACAAGTGACGGGGGCTGACGAGTTTGGAAAGATTATAGCATCCCGAATGAGCGGTTGCCATTCATCGAAAGCTAACAAAATTGTAAGGATAAAATGGTTCTTCCGGTCTCGTACTCAGCTTCTGTGCAGCGATACCAGCGCCGGCACCCGGTCAAACATCCAGAAGCCGAGCGGCAGGCCGATGATGGTCAGGCAGACCAGGTAAGCCAGCTCCATCCAGATAGCGCTCAGCCACCACCCGATGAGGATGAAATAGAATGCGCGCAGCACAATATTGACTTGAGGAACCCCAACCTCGCGCGTTTGGAGGGCGCCATCCCCGCGTGTCGTTATCAATACGTGCACCGGCTCACGCCGTAAGGCGATCACCGTGGGAAGGTAATTGAGCATCGCCACTCCCAGGGGAATGCCCACGATGGTCAGCATCAATAACCAGGCTACGGCAATCCAGATCTGGCCCAGCCATATGCCGATGAGGGCGAACCACAGAATCTGGATCAGGCAGCCAGGATTCTCTCTGCGCTCGATAACGGTATGGGTCATTTTATCTCCTCATAAACATTTACGCGCCATCAATGGAAAAGTTGCGCGGCTTCGGTCCCGCAGCCCAATGTCGTAACAAATTCCTGCCAGGATCGTCTTGAAAGATCAAAATAAATCGGCCAGCAGGCTGGTGCTCTCCAGGATCAGATCTGCGCCGGCGCGTTCCAGTTCCCTGCGTTCGCCGAAACCACACAGCACCCCCACCGTCTGCGCCCCGGCCGCCTTGCCGGCCCGCACGTCCAGCGTGGTATCTCCCACCATGAGGCATTCGGCTGGCGGCACACCCAACCGCGCCGCGGCATACAGGACCGGGTCAGGATACGGCTTGGTGAAACGGCAGGTCTGCGCGCTGACGACGCATTGGAAATAGCGCTCCAGATTAAACTGACTGAGAAAAGCGCGCGTGCCCTCCTCATCCCGCGCACTGACGACCGCCAGCGGGAAACGCCCATACAGCCGGGCGAGCATCACGTCCACCTTGGGGATGAGCAAGAAGGGAGACGGCTTTTGTCCTGGCTGAATCCTCCCCAGATGCCTGACCAGGGCGTTCAAAACCCCATCGACCCCAAACCGATCCGCCAGGTTGTACACCAAATTACCCGGAGTCTCGGCGGCCATCACCAGCCGGCGGGCGAGATGCCGCGCGCCGCGCCCGGGGAACACGAACATTAACGGGTCGAGAACACGCGCCAGGCGGTCGACTGCCTGGTCGTCCGTGTCGCTCAATGTACCGTCCACGTCGAAACAGATGGCGCGCACGCGGGCGATGTCGAGCGGCATGGCGGTATGCTCAGGGAAGGCTCAATGTGTTCAGGATGGCCTGGACGGGTTCCAGGCCTGGCCCCTGCACCCAATACGTGCTCTGTCCCTGGCGGTCAAAGGCCACATAGGCGCCGGCCGTATTCCAACGCAGGTGGTCGGCGTTCGTGTCTGTCTGTTGGCCCCAGCGGCCGCGGCCGTATTGGGCGAAGGCATCGGCGAACTCGGCGGCGTCTTTCTGCGTGTCCCATTGTGTGGACAGGACCAGTACGACGCCGCCGCTCGAATCGTCGCGGTAGACGGCGTAGGCGTCGCCGCCCCAGCCGGCCGCGGCCGGCCTGGCCACGCTATCCGGCAGACGCGCCCTGGCCAGCTCCCCGTCGGCCAGGGTCAGGTAGGTGTACCACTCTCCGAGCACTCCGTCATCGACTTTGTGCCAGGCGGAACCCAGCGCCGTGCTCAGGTCGGGCAGGCTGACCGTCACAGGCCTGTCATCTGGATACAGGCCGGGATGGAGGATCTGCTCGGTGGAGACCGGAGGATTTTTGAAAGCGGCGTTCACCGCGTTCCAGCCGCCCTGATCGAAGAGCGACTGCACAAATTCCAGACCCTGCGTATATGGGAATAGGAAATCCTTCTGCATGAAGAGCGGGGCTGCATCGTAAACCGGGCTGGAGTAATTCTGGTAGAACTGTTGGATCTGCTGCTTATCCAGAGGGGTGCTGTCGGTGAGCAGCCACTCCTGCTCCACCAGGGTGGCGTCCCCTTCGACCAGCGCCTGAATAGCAGCGCAGCGCTCGGTTTGATGTTTACAGGCTTCCTGGCTGTAATTGAGGCCATTCCGCAGGTCAAAGGTTTGATCCTGAAGGGCATGGGTAAACTCATGCGCATAAGTCATGCGCTCCGGCCCGTTGAAACCCTCACCTTCGACTACGTACATTTCTTTCGTCTTGTCGTCGTAAAATCCGGCCACCTGCTCTGTGTATAGCTTCTGGTAGAAGGTTATCAAATCGAAATCGGGAGGCAGCAGTCCAAAAGCCGCCAGGGTGGTCTCATCCGTGCGGGCATCCTCCGGCGTATAGTCTTTGATCAGGTCGCTCAATACCCGCGCGCGCAGCTCTTGAGGGCTGAGCAGCGCACGGGCCACGGGCTGGCGAAGCTTCAACCCGCGAATGGCTTCCACCTGAGTCTGGATTACATCCATTTGATGGGCAACATCCGCCGAAACCGGGAGGTCGGTTGGAGTTGGTGCCAGGGTCAGAGTCTCGCCAGGAGCCGGCGCGCCCGGCGGCTTAGGCGTCGCAGAAGGGATCTGGAGGAAAGCAGGCGTCTGGGTCGGCGTGGGCTGCGTTGGGCTGGTCGGGTGAAGAGAAGACCAGACGGCCAGGCCGGCGCCGCTCAGGACCAGCGCCGAGAGACACACGCAGGCTGCCAAAAGCAATGCCAGGCAGGTGATCAGAATACGGCGAGTAGAGGGAGACATGAAAAAAACCTTGTTGCCCGAATGGGTGAATTGTAACCGTACTGCGCCGGATTAACAACCGGATATTCCCTTTTAAACTTTAACTTCCATCACCAACAGGGTCATGTCGTCGAACTGCTCCGCCTTCCGTCCGTATTCCTCCAGGCGCGTGAAGACCAGATCGCATAGCTTCCCGGCCGGCAGTCCAGCGCCTGCCTGAATGAGCTCGTTCAGCCGCCCGAGTCCGAAATGCTCCCCCTCAGGGGACATTACGTCCGTCAGCCCGTCGGTGTACAGCGCCAGCCGGTCTCCAGGCTGCAGCATAAGCTCCACTTCATTCAAGTGGAGCTCACGTTGCGCGAATATGCCCAGGGCGGCGCCCTCCCCATCCAGCACGCTCACGGATCCTCCCCGCAGCAAGAAGGGGCGCTCGTGGCCGGCGCGCGCGTACACCATTCGGCGCGATGGACGATCAACCACGCCGTAAAATAAGGTCACAAACATTTCCAGGCTCCCCAGATCCGCCAGCAAACGGTTGATGCGCGTCAGGACAACGCCGGGGGATGAGCTGCGCCTGGCTTCAGCGCGCAGCAGGCTGCGGGTGAGCGCCATGTAGAGCGCCGAAGGCAGCCCCTTGTCGGAAACATCGGCGATGGCAATCCCAAAGCGCCCTTTCCCCAACGAGATGACATCGTAAAAATCCCCGCTCACCTGTCTGGCGGGCAGGTAACGCACCACGAAAGTGTACCCCGCTACACGAGGGAAAGTCTGCGGGAGAAAGCTCTGCTGCACCCGACGAGCCAGGGCAAGCTCGTGTTCCAACCGTTCTTTTTTGACCAGCTCGGCTTGGGCGGATTGCAGTTCATGATAGGCCTGGGCCAGGGCGCGATTCTTGACTTGCAGCTCGGCGATCATCTGCAGATCGTTTTCGCGCAGACGAGCGCTGATCGTGCGGGAGAACTGATAGAAGAGCGCGGGCTGCTCGTCCAGAATCATCTGCACTGCATCGAGGGGAAACTCGATCAGCCGGCAAACCGTTTGGGCACGCAATGTGGCGAAGCGCGGCCGGTCCTCGATGGCGCTCATCTCACCGACCACGTCACCGGGACCGCGCCGGGCGATCAGCACAAGCTCGCCGGCGAAGTCCCGTTCCACGGCCACCGTGCCTTCCAGAATGGCGTACATTTCCCGGCCAGTCTCGCCCTCACGTACGATCAGATCGCCGGATTCGTAACGGCGCTCGCTGACCAGGCCAGCCAGATGCTTGATCAAATCGGCGGACGCATTTTCCAAAAGTGGAAGGCCAGCCAGCAGCTTCTCGTCCAGCCCAGCCATTCTAATTTCCTCGCTCGCCGGCTGCGACAAACTGATCCCTTATGGCGCCCAGCTTTTCGCTCACCCCCTCACCCATTCGACCCTGCTTTCTATCTGAAAACCGGTGAATAATGATACCATTTTATGTACAAACGCGCTCAGGTGCAACCTTCTACAGCGCAGCGTGGGAAGATCAGATCCCTTTCTGGATAAACATCCTTATTGCTGCTGGCCGATGTAATTCAATCCATAAACAGCATCCTGATAATCCGGATGATACTGCAGCGCTTTGCGGAATGATTCAGCCGCCCCAGGAACATCCCCTTTGCGGTAGAGAGCCCAACCGCGCCACACCAGCGCCTCCTCTGAATTGGGTGTGCGCTGCAGGGCATATTCGGTCAGCGCCATCAGATCATCGATGCGTCCGGCGTGGAAGTAGGCGATGAACGGCCCAAACTGATAGCGCAGCATGCGCTGGGGCAGGCCAATGGCGCGGGCCGTATCGTAGGCATGCGCGGCTTCGTCATAGCGCTCGAAATACACCAGGTTGGTGCCTGCGTTGAACCAGGCGAAGGCGTCCTGCGGGTTGGCAGAAGCCTGTTCCGCGGCCGATTGCAGGGCCCGCTGCCGGTTGGTGTCCACGTCCCAATCAGGGCCAAGCAACCCTTTGACCTGCTCCTCCTGATCCGGCCGGTAAACCAGGATGAATACCCGGTTGAACGCCTCCCAGTTGCGGTCCAGGCTGTTGTAATCCACCGTACGGTTGGCGCCGTAATAGGTATCCTGGGTGATGAAGGCGCTGGCAGCGTCGTTGTAGCCGGTCAGCAGCAGATAGTGGCCGGCCCATAGATCGTCATGCGGCCAGTAGGCAGCGTCCATCTTGAAGGTCTCTTCGATCACCACCGGTATACCCGCGGCCAGGAATCGCTTGAGCGTCTCGATGGTGCCGCCCACCCGATATTGGACGGACAGCCAGCCAACCCGCGTGCGTACGTACCATACCAGCTCTTCCACATTGACATTGCGGTCGGCCGGTTGGGGCTTGATCAGCGCGGAGATGTCGTACTGGGTGCCCTTCCAGCCGTACATCCGCAAATAAAGGGAAAGAGTAGCCGGTCCGCAATCGTTCATGTCCTGGCGCTCGTAGGCCGGAGGTGGAAGACTGGCGCTGGGCGGCAGCGGCGGGAGGGTTGACGCGGGGGTGGCTGAGGGAATGGGTGTGGCCGGCGAAGCCTGTCTTGTAGACTCGCGCGTGTTCACCACCACCGGCGTCGGCAGGGGCGCCTCAGCCGCCGGCAGGTCGGGGCGGGGCATGTTCTCGGCCGGATAGATCACCCCGCGCAAATAGGTCATCGCCAGGTCTAACCGCCAGCTCGCGCGCACGTGCACCCAGGGGATTTGATACACCAGCGCCGCGGAAAGGAACAGCGCAGCCAGGCCGGCGGTGAGGATCACGAATTTCCGAAACATGAGCGTTATTGTACCAGAGGACATTGCTTATAATTAGACTGATCTACTCCGATTATTCTTCGACGCTTCTGATATAATCACCGCTATGATGAAATACCACATTTGGACCGAAGGCTGCCAGATGAATGTGGCCGATTCGCAACGGGTGGCGTCGGCCCTCGAGCACCTGGGCTACCAGGGCACGTCCAACCCTGAGTCGGCCGACGTCATCGTGCTCAACACCTGCGTCGTCCGTCAGAGCGCGGAAGATCGCGCCTATGGGCGTCTGCATTCCCTGCGCCCGCTGAAAGAAAAAAATCCCCGCCTGGTCATCAACCTGATGGGCTGTCTGGTCGGGGTCAAAGGCAGCCAGAAGCTCAGGGAACGCTTCCCCTTTGTAGACGTATTCTCGCCGCCTTCCGATCCCGGTCCGCTGCTCTCTTACCTCACCCAGGGCGAGGTGCGCGCCATGGACGCCGAGGAGACCCGCCGGCGCTTCGCTTATATGGACGGCGACCTGGTGTTGCCGCGCGTAGACCGCGGCCGCCTGGTTTCGGCCTTCATCCCGGTCGTTTATGGCTGCTCGCACGCCTGCACCTTCTGCATCATCCCTTACCGGCGCGGTCCGGAACACAGCCGCCCGGCCGCCGAGATTCTGGCGGAGGCTCGTCGCCTGGTTGAACAGGGCGTGCGCGAGATCACCCTGCTCGGCCAGATCGTCGACCGTTACGGTAAAGATCTGTCCGATGGCCACAACCTGGCCAGCCTGCTGCGCCTGCTGAGCCAGATCGACGAACTTCAACGCCTCCGCTTCCTGACCTCGCACCCCAATTATCTCAATGACGAGCTGATCGAAGCCGTGGCGACGCTGCCCAAGGTATGCCCGCACATCGAAGTGCCCGTGCAGGCTGGCGACGATCAGGTGCTGGCGAACATGCGCAGAGGATATACCGCCGAGGATTACCGTCGCCTGGTGGCCAAGTTGCGCGAGCGCATCCCGGGCGTGTCCATCGCCACCGACATCATCGTGGGCTTTCCAGGAGAGAGCGAGGAGCAGTTCCAGCGCACTTACGACCTGCTGGCCGATTTGAAGCTCGACGTGGCCCACCTGGCGCGCTACTCGCCCCGCGAGGGCACCGTCTCCGCGCGGCGCATGGCCGACGACGTGCCCGCCGAAGAGAAGATGCGCCGCTTCCGCCTGCTGGAGGAGCTGCAAGAGCGCATCTCCGCCGAAATCAATGCGCGCTACCTGGGCGAGACGGTCGAGGTGTTGTTTGAAGAGAAGGTCAAGGGGCGCTGGAAGGGGCGGACGCCCACCAACAAGCTGGTTTTCGCCGAAGCCGACCGCGATCTGCGCGGGCAGGTCCTACCGGTTCGCATCACCTGGACCGGTCCGTGGTCGATGCAGGGCGCCTTGCTGCCGCAGCCTGCGCCGGCCTTCGCTGGGTGAGATGTGGCGAACCCATCAAAACCGACATGGCGATGGCTCTGCTTAGGGAGATGTTACCCCCTGCTGGATGAGATCATCCGCTTTGAATTCGGCCAGGATCAGGTTTCCCAGGGGTGAACGGATGCGCCGGGGAGTATTGTGCCCATCCGCGACAAACCGGCCGATGTGATTTTGGGCGTCAGCAAAGTCGCGAGGGTCCGCCAGGTCCACCCCTCTTCTTGGCCTGTGCGCATGAACCGTTCAGAATATCGAACTTTTCAATTCGGGGGACAATCTTACTGGTTGGGGAAATGGACAGGTGGACGGCATTTGTACCGGGCATTCCGGGTTAAAATAATCATTGCAACTGCATATTAAACCGTCGCTTATCCAACTGAAGGAATACACAATAAAAGGATGATCGCATGGCCAAAAAATTGCGTTGGGGTTTTCTGAGCACGGCGCGCATCAACCGCGCCCTGATTCCGCCGTTGCGCTCCTCGCAGCGCAACGAGCTGGTGGCCGTGGCCAGCCGATCGCTCGAGCGCGCTCAAGCCTATGCGCGCGAGCATGCCATTCCACGCGCATACGGAAGTTATGAGGACTTGCTGGCCGACCCCGAGATCGACGTGATCTACAATCCCTTGCCCAACCACCTGCACGCCGAGTGGACAGTCAAAGCGCTGCGCGCCGGGAAGCACGTGCTGTGCGAGAAGCCATTCGCTACCCGCCTCGAGGATGTGGACGCGATGATCCAGGCCGCCCAGGAAAGCGGGCGCGTGCTGACCGAGGCGTTCATGTACCGCCACCACCCGAAGACGCTGCGCGTCAAAGAGCTGCTCGATAGTGGTGCCATCGGCAGGGTCCGCGCGTTGATGGGCTCTTTCACATTCTTCGAGACGAACATGGAGGACATCCGCCTGGTGCCCGAATATGGCGGCGGCAGCATCTGGGATGTGGGCTGTTACCCTATCAGCTACACGCGGGCCATGCTGGAAGCTGAGCCGCTGGAAGTCTTCGGCTATCAGGTGACCGGCCCGACCGGGGTGGATATGACTTTCGCCGGCCAGATGCGCTTCCCCAACGAGGTGCTGGCCCAATTCACCTCTGGTTTCAATATCGCCTGGCAGTCCTACATGCTCATCCTGGGCGAGGAGGGGAATATCTACGTGCCCAGCCCCTTCCGCACCGAGGATAAAGTCTCGCCCATCCTGCGGCGCGGCGACAAAGTCGAGGAAGTGCGTGTGCGCTGGGACGAGCTTTACCAGGGCGAAGTAGAGGACATGGCCGACGCGATCCTGGACGGCAAACCGCCGCGCATCAGCCTGGCGGATTCGCGCGCCAACGTGGCTGCCATTCTGGCGCTGCTCGAGTCAGCCCGCACCGGCCGTCCGGTGCAGATGTAGCGGTTCCCCTGCCCAGTCCTGCGCCCATCTGCAAGACGGCCCGGAACTAGGGATTGCCGCTGCGCGCCGCCTTTTGACCGTATTCGCAGTACTCCAGAACCGGGCAGGTGCTGCACTCTGGCTTGCGTGGGTGGCATTTCTCTCGCCCCAGACGGATCAGATTCAAATGTGCGGCGTAATAGGCCTCCGGGGGAAAGAGCTGCTCCAGAACCACGTGAGCCTGTTCGGCGCTCATCTTGGGCGGAATCAGCCCAATGCGCCCGGCCACGCGGTGGATGTGAGTGTCCACCGGGAATGCCGGCCGCCCCAGTGAGAAGAGCAGGACGATCGCTGCCGTCTTTGGCCCCACCCCCTTGAATTTCTTCAGCCAGGCGCGCGCCTCTTCCACTGGCAGATTGCGCAGAAATTCCAGGTCGAACGAGCCGCGCTCGGCGCTGATTTCGCGCAGAACCTGCTGGATGCGCGGCCCCTTCTGATTGGCAAGCCCTGCCGTGCGGATGGCCGCCACCACTTCGGCCGGCGGCGCGTCGCGCACCTGTTCCCAGGTGGGAAAACGCTCGCGCAGCCGGTTGAAGGCTGCGTCACGGTTGCGATCGTTGGTGTTTTGCGAGAGGATGGTGTCAACCAGCTCTTCGATGGGCGAGGCGGGATGGCGCCAGACCGGCTGGCCGTAAAATTCGAGCAGCCGCCTGTGGACTGCCAGGGCACGCCGGACCAACCCTGCATCCGCTTCTCTGTCCTCTGCCTTCACCGCTAAATCAATTTCATTTCCCTCAGACATCGCGCTGAATGTCCCTGTGCCCCGGCAACCAGTAATCGTATCGCTCCCTGATAAGACACGGGCAGGAGCCGATTCGCCTTTCTATGCGGGATAGAGCTCTAAGGCGAACCGTGCGCGGATCTCTCCGACCTCGAGATGGCGCCAGTTGTATACCGGCCGCGTCCCATAATCCGACAGCGACCCGACCTGCTCGTCCGTCAGCACACCGAGCTGCCGCAGCAGCTCGACCGCCGCCGTGTGGCGTGCGCGATCCGCGCCGTCGCCGTCCGCAATCTTGAAGGCAATGCCCAGCGCCGGCGAGCCTGGCCCGGTCGCTCCCGGCAGGACGCCGATGGCCTGGTACCCCTCCGCTCCGCCCTTAGAGACCAGCCGGCCGCCGGTCAGTTCCATCAGGCGCGTGTCGAAACGCCCCGCTCCGCTCACCATGACGGGATTTTCGGTCATGGCTGCGGTGATGCGTCGGCAGGCATCCGCGCGCTTCGGGGCCAGGCCGGTCGGGTCGCATAGGCGCGCGTATGCCCATGCGGCCGCCCGCAGGGGCACGGCGAAGTTGGGGGCCGAACATCCATCCACGCCGATCTCAACCCGTTCTGCTGGCAGCCCGCACATCTCGGCAAAGGTTTGCAGGATCATTTGCTGCACTGGGTGGCTGGGGTCGATATAATTTTCGATCGGCAGACCGCGCAGCCGTGCGTGCGCCAGCATTCCGGTGTGCTTGCCGGAGCAGTTGTGCCGGTTTGGGGTGGGCTGCTCGCCTTGACGGCGCAGGCGCTCGGCGGTTTCCTCGTCATAGGGCGGGTGTGTGCCGCACAGCAGATCGCTCTCGCTCACCCCGGTTTTCGCCTGCATGCTTTGCACCACCCGCACATGTTCGTCCGTGCCCGCGTGGGAAGAGCACATCAGCGCCACCTCCTCGCTGCTCAGGCCGAAGGCCCTGTCGCCGTCCATCTCGAGAAACGGCAAAGCCTGGAATGGCTTGGCGGAGGAACGCAGGTAGGTGACCGTATCAGGATCGCCGTATGAGGCCAGCAACCGGCCGCTCACATCAACCACAGCCAGGGCGCCAAAATGGAGCGATTCGACGATCTCTCCGCGGGTAACTTCGACCATCGGTTCGTAGTAGGGAAAGGGCATAAAGAACAATCCTCTATGATCAGATTGAGGCCAGGATCACTCCTCCGGCTCCTGGCTGGTGGGATGATAGTTGCGCGCGTAGTAATGGTACAGCCCGTAGCGCAGCCGATTTGCGTACTGGGTCTCTTTTTCGGCAGGTATTTGAAAGCTCTTCAGTAAAGCCGGCGCCAGATTTTGCGCGGCTTCGGGCGGAGAACCCTGCTCGGCGAGCTGGGTCAGCCGATCGCGCACCTTCTCCAGAAAGGCGATCTGCTTTCGCACCTCGTCGACCGGCGTCAATCCACCGCGTCCGCTGACGATCAGCATGTCGGCGTAGTCCCGGGTGAGAAGTGCGTGGAGTGTCTCGATCCAGACCGGCAGGTCGGCGTATGCCAGGAAAGGGGGCTGGTTTGGCGTCACCGCATCGCCGACGAATACAACCCGCGCCTCAGGGTACGTCAACCAGATGGCGCCGGTGGAGGGCCCCGGGCGGTGCTCCAAAATGATGGGATGCTCCCCCCAGTGGATGAACATGCGCTGGCTGAAAGTAATTTCGGGGGGCGCCCAGCGCACGCTGCTCAGACCGTTGCACTGCTCCCAATCCGCGCCGGTCTCCTGACTCAGCGGCTTGAAGGTGGTCGGCCGGTTGCGGAACACCTGAGCGACCTTCTCGTGGGCGATCACGGTACATTCCATGGCGCGCACGCCCAGCGTGCGATCGTAGTGGGCATCCAGGGTGACCAGCAGCCGGTCGATGCCGCCGCCCAGGTTGAGCAAAGCCGACCGCCACGAGCGCACGTCCTCCGCACGCAGCGGCGCATCGACCAACACCAGTCCGTGCGCCAGGCTGATGGCTCCCAGCGTCACGCCGACGTACGAGGTGTCAATGTATACCCCTTGGGCAATCTCCTGCATGCCTGCTCCAGCCGATCAGCTTCTCCGGAGGGTGCCGGCCAGCCGACCGCTTTCGATTCAAGGTCTCTTGCCGGAGGGCAAGGTGAAGACGAAACGGCTGCCGCCCTCCTGTGGGCTTTCTACCCATATTTTACCGCCGTGCGCTTCTACGGCCAGGCGGCAAAAGGCCAGTCCCAGCCCCATGCCTTTTGGCGCGTTCTCGACTTGCAGGCGGGTGAATTTGTCGAAAATACGCTCGCGCTGATCGGCAGGGATGCCAGGCCCGGTGTCCTGCACCCAGAAACGCGCGTACGGACCATCCGGCCGGACGCCAACCACCACCCGGCCGTTGCTGGGTGTAAATTTGACCGCGTTTTCCAGCAGATTGATCAGCACCCGCCGGATCATGTCGCTGTCCACCCACAGATTGGCCAGCGTTTCTGCCCTGGAAACCTCGATTTGCTGCTGTTTGCTGTCGGCCAGCGGACGGACGGTCTCAACCGCCTCCCGAACCAATGCATCGGGCTGCACTTCCTCCGTGCCGGCGATCGGCTGTCCGGCTTCCAACCGGCGGATGTCCAGCAGCGAGCTGATCAGACGCTGAATGCGGTCCGTGGAACGAATGGCGATATTCAGCACCGACTGTATGGCGGGGTTCTCTTCCTGCGGCACCAGCGTGGTGAGCACATCCAGGCTGGAGACGACATTGGCCAGCGGCGAGCGTAGATCGTGATAGATCATCGCCAGCAGGTCCTCGCGCAGGTTGTCCAGATCCTTGCGCTCGGAAATGTCGCGCAGGATCCACTGCAGGTTCTGCGCATCCTCGAAGTTGACCATCCGCACATAGACCTCGACCGGGATGGCGCGTCCTTCGGCGGCCTGCACACTCGATTCATAGGTGATCGTCTCCCCGGTCTTCAGTCGCAGGAAGCCGCTGCCAAGCTTCTCCATATCCGCGTTATGCAGCATCTGGATAGTGAGCGATCGGAGCGCCGCGCTTTCCTTACCAAATAGCAACACGGCGCGTCGGTTGGCTTCTAAAATGCGCCCCGACCAGTCGGTGATCAAGATTGGATCAATGCTGTCGTCGAACAGCTCGCGGTAGCGCCGATGGGTGGCTTCGAGCTGCTCGTAAAGCTGCGCGTTCTGGATGGCGGTGCCAGCCAGGCTGCCAATGCCGGTGAGCACCAGCAGCGCGTCAGGGTCGAAGCTGCCCGCCAGAGGGTTGATCGCTTCCAGCACACCAATCAGGTTGCCGCGCGCGTGCACCGGCGCGCAGGCCAGGGCCCGAACGGCCAGACCTTCGATCTTCACCACCTCGTCATCGGCGGGTTGGAAGGCTACCAGCCCGCGGCCGCTGCGCGCTACCCGACCCGCCACGCCCTTGCCCAACGGAATGCGCAGACCAAGCAGTTCTGTTCCCCCTTCGCCGCTGGCCGCGCGGTAGACCAGCTCATCGCGCGCCTTATCCACCAACGCCAGAGCTACCACCTCCACCCGCAGGGCCTGAGCGGTCTGCTCCAGGATGCGTTGCAAAACTTCGTCCAGCCGCAACGAAGCGTTCAGCGCCACGGCGTTCTGCGCCAGGGCGGTCATCACGCGCGCCTGGCGCTGGCTCTGCTCGTACAGGCGCGCGTTAAGCACCGCCACCCCTGCCTGATCGGCGATGGCCTGGATAAGCGCCAGGTGTTCCTGATTGAAAGTGCCGGGTTTCGGATGCACCACAGTCAGTACACCTACCAGCCGCTCGCGCGCATGCAGCGGGACGCAAATGGCCGACTTGGGTCCCGAATGTTCGGCCGAGTCGTCAGCCCGCCGCAGCCAGCGCTCATCCTTGCTGGTATCTGGCACCAGGGCGGGTTTGCCGTTGCGCACCACCCAGCCAGCCAGGCCGCGGTCTACCGTCTCGCGTAACTGCTGGATGGTGTGGGTCTGGATGCGGTCGCGATACACGATGGCCGCGTCCAGCGGCTGACCTTGCTCGTCAAGCACCACCAGGCTGCCCCGCTCGCCACCCACGTTGGCCAGGGAAAGCGAAAGCACGGTCTGCAATACTTTGCGTAATTCCAGAGCCGACGCCAGCTCGCGGCTGACGTTGTAAAGCAGCTCTAGCGATGACCGTGTGCTGTCTGCAGCCATAATTTCTCCCCGCTCCACGCAATCAGATATATTTCAGCCCGCTGCCGGTGTTAAAAAGCACCACTCGCTCCCGCTCATCGATCCAGCCCTGGCGCCGCAAAGTGCGCAGAGCCGCCAGCGTGGCCGCCCCTTCCGGAGCGGCGAGAATCCCCTCGCTGTGCGCCATCTCGATTTGCGCTTGGACAATTTCCTCATCGCTGACCGCTACAGCGGTCCCGCCGCTCTCATGTAATACGCGCAGGATGAGTCGGTCGGCGAAAGGAGCCGGTACGCGCAGGCCAGCAGCCAGGGTCTGGCCGCCTTCCCACGCACGGATGCGCTCTGCCCCTTCCTGGAAGGCGCGCACCACCGGCGCGCACCCGGCCGCCTGCACGCTGACCATCCGCGGCCGCCTGGAGCTGATCCAGCCCAGGGCTTCCAGCTCATGGAAAGCCTTCCACATGCCGACCAGTCCGGTTCCCCCGCCTGTTGGGTAGAAGATCACATCCGGCAGCTCCCAATCGAAGGCTTCGGCCAGTTCGAGGCCCATGGTCTTCTTGCCCTCCAGCCGGTAGGGCTCTTTGAAGGTGGATACGTCGAACCAGCCCTTGCCGGCGCCATCGGCGGCCGCCTGACGGGCTGCGTCCCCGATCAGTCCGCTCACCAGATGCAGGTCAGCTCCCGCGTCGCGCACTTCTGCCTGGTTGACGTGCGGCGCATCCTCGGGCATATAGACGTGCGCCTCTGCCCTTGCGCGCGCCGCGTAGGCAGCCAATGCGCCGCCCGCGTTTCCTGCTGTAGGCACCACGAAGGCGCGCAGACCAAGCTCGAGCGCACGCGACACCGCCACCGCCATACCGCGCGCCTTGAACGAACCAGTCGGGTTGGGCGCCTCGTCTTTCACGTACAGCCGCTCCAGGCCGAGGCTCTTTCCCAGCCTTGGAACGGGCAACAGGGGTGTATCCCCTTCCCCCAGGGTGATGCGATAATGCTCAGCGCGCACCGGGAGGAGTTCGGCCCAGCGCCACAAGCCCCGCGGCCGCATGCGGAGCTGCTCACGGCTCAGCTCCGCCCTGGCGCGCGCGAGATCGTAGCGCGCTTCCAGCGGGGACTGGCAATCGCCGCATATGGTTTGAACATGATCGGCGTCGAACGTGCGATGGCACTCAGGACAGCGCAGTTCGATTAGAAAGCTGGGAAGCGGCTGGCTCATCGCGTACAGTATAGCACAGAACGGCAGCGACCCCTTTTCATCCCCCCTTAGGGCTGGTTCGGCTTGTTTTTCGTGATGGGAATGGTCTTATCATCCGGCGCGGTGATGCGCATCGTTTTGTCATCCGCAGATGGGATCGGGATGGTCTTGTCATCCGGCGCCCTGACGCGAATCGTTCTGTCGCTCGCCATTCCTTGCGGACGCCGGCTGACTTCTGCGCGCACCGCATTACAGCGCGGACAGCTCTTGCGTGAGCACAACAGCGCCAATGGATCCTCCACCAGCAGCCTCACAACAGTTCGCACGAGATCGGCCAGCGGAATGACCTCCACCACGGACTGCCCGGCCTCGATCCGGCGGGTGAAAGCCTCCACCTGCGGGGCGACGGCACCAAACCCGTCCGAGCAGCCTGGGAAGCCCGGGCATTCGACAATCCCATCCTCAGTGAGAGCCCAGCGCACGAAGGTGCGCCGTCCAGCGAGTCGTTCGGCGAAATGAATGCTTGTGTCCACGCTGTGGTCAACGCCCAGCAACAGCACGGCGCCTCCCCGTTCCAGCAGCGCGCCGATGGGAGCCAGCGGTTCGGCCAGCGTTTGCGTCATCAAGATATCCTCGGCGCCCACTCCCGCAAAGGACAGGATCGGATGGCTGGAGCGCCGCGCCCGCGGATGGCGCCTCAGAGCCTCGGCCACCGCGCCCATCATCCGGTCGGCAGGCATATCCGCCTGATAGAACTCGGCCATTTTATTGGCGTCACGACCGCTTCCATATTCCAGTCCGTTGTCCTCCGGCCCTACTTCGGGGATGATCATCGTCTTATACGTGAAGGTGGGCATGATGACGGTGCGGCAGCAGGTGAGCAGCGCGCCAACCACCGCATCCGCGCCGCCGCGAACCTCGCCGAACGCGCGCAATGAGGCGTGCGCGATGACCGGTTGCTCAGGATTCAATTCCAACGCGCGAAAAGCATTGATGAACTCGCGGTAGGTGATCGCCATGGCCGCTTGATTTATGATCGGTTGTTTCTGATCCCTTGTTCCATCCGCTCGGATATATAGCTCCGACAATGATATGCATATTATAGGGGAAAAACCGAGCCGGTGCAGCGTTATTTTGGGCATCTGGCGGACGAATCACATCATTCGACTGGGAACGCCGAGAATCAATGGATTCTTACAAAACGCCTATCTTCCTTATTCACCTTTCTAATGGTGACGGCCTATCGTGAAGCTAAGTCGCATGCTGATTATTCAGAATATGATCAGAAAGCTTGGAGGATTTTGAAATGACCATCTACATTACCCCTATGGGAAACCGCATCGCCCGTCGGCGCGTGTTGCGCTTCGCTCCGGATTGGCCCTGGACTGAACTGGAAGAGAATCGTATCCTCTTCCCGGTGGACGTCAGGGTGGAGCCGGAAGCCTATCAGATCACTGCTTTCGTGCCGGGAATCAAGCCAGAGGAATTAAACATCCAGATCGTCGACAAGACCGTCGCCATCCAGGGTGAGCTCAAAGACGAGACCGACGAGGAGGTCACCTACCTGATCAAGGAGCTCCCCAGCGGCAAGTTCAACCGTGTGATCAACCTGCCCGACCCGCTGGATGCCAATGGAGCCGAGGCTCGCGTCGAGAATGGTGTGTTGACCCTGCGTGTGCCCAAGGCCGAAACCGTCCGACCGCGCACGATCAAAGTCGTCAGCAAATAGGATTTCGTCGGCCGGTAAAGGCTTCCCCATCGTGGCGCACTTCCCTTCGCCGCGGATGGTTCCTCGCTGAGTTGGAGCCAGAAAATCAACCCGGCAGTCCGGCAGCGCGGAGGAGAGCACGCAGCTCGGCCTGCACATATTCACCGATGCACACGATGGCCAGGTGGTGGGGCGCTGGCCCGTTAGGCTGGCGAAAGGCAGACGGGCCGAGCGCCCCGCCGCGGGCGCGCAGGTCCACATGCGCCCCGCCATCCTGGTCGCATACCGCGCGGATCAGCTCGCGCAGCGTGACAGGCTGGTCTGCCAGGAGAGGAATCACCTGCCCCAGCCAGGCGGGCAGCGGCAATCTTTCCTGCCAGGAGTCGAATCGAAGCTCACCAGACCAGTTAGGTGCGAGCGTTGAGAGATCCAGGGGGTGCAGGTTCAAGCCGGGCAAAATTCGCGGGGCGAGCGAAACATCCACCACCCGGTCATGGCGGCGCGTGGTATCGCATAGCAGCAGGCGCAACTGAGCAGCCACCACTCGGTAACAAGCTTCGTTTCCCTGCCGGTAAAGAGCCGCGCACGAGGCGATGATGTCCAAAGCGCCGCAAGCGTACGCAGCCAGAATGGCCGGCCGGTGAAGCGGACGCCGTTTTCCCATTTTCATCCCATCAATCGATTCTGAAGTGCAGGGCGCCCGGCAGCGAGGAAAGAGACGCAGCGAGCGCCTCAACGTCCTCGCCATGAGGGTATTTGATTGCCGCCGTGAGGGTGACTTGCGCCGCTTGTAAATCCTTGGCGACCCGTGTGGATACCACCCGCACGCCCAGTTGCTCCAAACCGCGGCGGAAATCCAGCGCCACCTGCGGAGAATCGGCTGCCGTCAGGGTCACCTGACGCGTGACCGCGGCGTGGATGAACCGCTCCTCGACCGCATCCAGAATGACCAGGGTGAACAATAACAAAAGCATGGCGGCCACCGCACCCAGGAAATAACCCGCTCCCGTGGCCAGCCCGATCATCGCGGTGGTCCACAGGGAGGTGGCGGTGGTCAGGCCCCTGACGCTGGTGCCATAGCGCAGGATGGCGCCTGCGCCCAGAAAGCCGATGCCCGAGACCACCTGCGCAGCCAGCCTGGCCGGATCGCCGTTGGGTGCCAGCGGCCGGAACTGGACAGCCAGATTGATGGACAGCGTCATGGCGAGTGCCGCTCCGATCGCCAGGATCATGTGCGTGCGCAGGCCGGCTGGCTGGTCATGACGCTCCCGCTCAAAGCCGACCAAAGCCCCAAACAGGCCGGCCAGAACCATGCGTACAATTATTTGCAGCTCACTCACCGGCATGGTCTCTCCTCCTTTGCGCATAATTGACAAAGCGGCCCAATCGCCACAGGCTGGACCGCTTTGCGCTTGCCCCTTTCCGTCGCAGAAAGAACTCAGGTCTGAATGGATTCCAGCCTGGTGCGCATCTCCTGGAGGCGCGCCAGCAGCTCATTCAGACGGGATTTGACCTGCTCGTAAGGCGCCAGTCGGGCAGCCTGCTCGTCGCGGATGCGCTGCTCGTCTTCGGCGCGGTTGCGCCCGCGCCGGTTGGCCATACCATGCAGCTCGGCAGCCAGGCGGCCCTGAAATTGGGCATTCAAGGCGTGCAGGTCCAGGTTCAAGTTGCGCTCGATCTCGAGCAGCTCATTGTGGATGCTCTCAATCCTGGCAAGCGCCTCCTTGGCGTCCTGGGCGGAAATCCCATCGAGTTTGATCGCATCCAGATCGATCGCAGCGATCTGATGCTGATATTGCGCAGCGGTTTTCATCCTGTGTCTCCCTTATCACACCCGCCGAGCTTACGGTGCGGGCAGAATTCAATGTTGGCTTGTGAACTGCCTGTCTTTATCTTACCTGGAAGCAGAGGGTTAAGCAAGCCTGCCGGCGGAGAGTAGTCAAACGCCTAACCTTGCAGTATGCGGGCACCTTGCATTTCTATCACCTATTCTTAAGGATATCTTAGGGTCGGTTAAAGGTTGCCATAAGGTCAGCAAATGGATTAAACCTTACACTAATTCGGGCAGAAAAGACCCCGGCGAAAATCACCGTAAGAGCCAGCCTTACGCCGAGGCTGGGTGATCGGTAGCCGTGTATCTTTTCTGTACTCAAAGGAGGAATAAAAAACGGTACGGGTAGGAAAACGAGAAGCGCCCAGGGTACTTTAAGGCGCAGGGATGCCTGGCATCGCTACCGACCTCTGCGTCCTTGATCCTAACTATTCCCAGCTAGCCCAAAACCAAATTAATAGCGTTTCCGGCTCGGCCTACCCTATCTCTTTGGCAAAGGAGCACTGAATTTGTGATCGTTCTGGGTATTTTATATATCTTGTGCTTGCTTGGACTGGCCGTTTACGGAATGAACAGTCTCTGGCTGACTGGCCTGTATCTTCGCAGCCGGAATGTACAGACAAAGCTCCCGGCTGTAAACCAGGAGCTGCACCCTCTACCACGGGTCACCGTGCAGCTTCCCATTTACAACGAACGTTATACGATCCAACGGCTGCTGGAGGCAGTCACACACCTGGATTACCCTGCCGATCGGCTGCAAATCCAGGTGCTGGATGATTCCAATGACAGCACGGCTCATCTGGTGCGCAAGCTGGTGGCCCGTTATCAGGCCAAGGGGATCGACATCCAGCTCATTCAGCGCAACGACCGCAGCGGCTACAAGGCCGGCGCGCTGGCCGAGGGACTGAAAACCGCCACCGGCGAGCTGATCGCTGTCTTCGACGCGGATTTCGTGCCCGCACCCGATTGGCTCCGCCGCTGTTTGCCAGAATTTTCCGATCCCCGCCTGGGATGTTTGCAGACCCGTTGGGGCCACCTGAACCGCAATTACAATCCTCTGACCCAGGCGCAGGCGCTGGGCATCGACGGACATTTCGTCATCGAGCAAACGGCGCGCTCCCGCAACGGTCTCTTCTTGAACTTCAATGGCACGGCGGGAATCTGGCGTCGGGCGGCGATCGAAACATCCGGAGGCTGGCAGTGCGATACCCTCACCGAGGACCTGGATTTGAGCTACCGGGCGCAGTTAAACGGCTGGAGGATCGGCTATTTGCCCGACGTGGTTGTGCCGGCCGAGCTGCCCGCCCAGGTGGAAGCGCTTAAAAAGCAGCAGTTCCGCTGGGCGAAAGGCACCATGCAGACCGTGCGCAAGCTGCTGCCGAAGCTGATTCGCGCTGACATCTCCTGGAAGGTGCGCCTGGAGGGCATCATCCATCTGACTGGCTATCTGGTGCATCCCTTGATGTTGTTCACCTTGCTGCTGACCCTGCCAGTGGCACTCTTCGATCCATCGCTGCAAAAATATTTCACCTGGACCGGCGTGATCGCCTTCGGCCCGCCGCTCCTTTACAGCCTGGCGCGCACAGAAGAAACACCGCGCCTTACCGACCGGCTGAGGATGCTGCCCATGCTGTTCTTGCTCGGTTTTGGCCTTTCGCTGAACAACACCCAGGCGGTAATCGAAGGATTGTTCAAGCGGGGCGGACAGTTCGCCCGCACGCCGAAATTTAACCTGCGCAACCGCGACGGCGCATGGATGGAAGGGGCTTATGCAACCCAGACCGTTCACGTCGCCTGGGGGGAAGTTTTCCTGGCCATGTATGCGGCAGCTACGATCGCGCTGCTGTGGCCTATCCAGGGCTGGGCGCCAATCCCATGGATGATCAGCTACGTCTGCGGTTACTCTTTCATGACCATCATGAGCATCGTGCAGAGCTTTCAGGTCCGGCGGGTGCGTCCCAAAGCTGCCCGGCAGACCGATAGTTCACTCTATCCGATGTAATCGGAAGGGCGGTAAGGTGAGATCGAATCCGGGCTGGTAATCATCCAGCGGGGACAGGTCAGCCATCGAATAGCCCACCCCAATCGGATAAAAACAGGTTATATTTAGGGGAAATTGATCTGTATTTCACGGTGGGCAGTTATTATCCACCGGAGGCATGGATAAATGAATACATTGGGTAAAGTCTTGTTTGCGGGCTCGGTGGCGCTGGCTTTGATCATCGGTGCGGCGGGCGGCGTGCTGTTGGATCGCCAGGTGCTTACCCCCAGCGCGAGCGCGCAGGATCAGGGTCTGAACATCCCCCTGCTGCAAGAAGCCTACAACACGATCAAGGAAAATTATGTCGACCAGAGCGCCGTGCAACCCCAGGCGCTCACGTATGGCGCCATCAGCGGTATGACCGACGCACTGGGTGACACGGGCCACTCTCGCTTTTTGACCCCCGACATGGTGCGCCAGGAGCACATGCAGACCCAGGGCGAGTACGAAGGCATCGGCGCCAACGTCTCTATGGTGAACGGACACGTGGTGATCGTTGCGCCTATGGACGGCTCACCCGCACAGGCGGCCGGCATCAAACCCGGCGAGATCATCCTCAAGGTGGATGGTCAGGATGTCACCGGCCTGTCGCTCTCAGACGTGGTGAGCAAGATACTCGGGCCGGCCGGCACCACGGTCACGCTGACTCTCCAGGATGCAACCACCGGCCAGGTGCACGACGTGACGGTCAAGCGGGCCAAGATTACCATCCACAACCTGACGTGGGCGATGATCCCAGGCACCCATCTGGCCGACATCCGAATTTCGGCCTTCAGCAGCGGAGTTACCGATGATCTGAAAAACGCCATCCAGCAAGCGCGCGCACAGGGCGCCACCGGGATCGTCCTGGATTTGCGCAACAATCCAGGCGGCCTGCTGGACGAAGCCGAAAATACCGCCAGCCAGTTCTTGAAATCTGGCCTCGTGCTGAATGAGCGTAATGCGAAAGGGACGATAAAGCCCATCCCTGTCAAGCCCGGCGGCGTGGCCACGGATATACCCATGGTGGTATTGATCAACAACGCCTCGGCCAGCGCGGCGGAGATCGTCGCCGGCGCGCTGCAAGATAATCACCGCGCCACGCTGGTCGGTGAAACGACCTTCGGCACTGGCACTGTGCTGATCGAGTTTCCTCTCACCGATGGCTCCGTGCTGCTCCTCGCCACACAGGAGTGGCTGACCCCGAATGGGCATTCCATCTGGCACAAAGGCATCACGCCAGATGTCACCGTTCCGCTTAATGCCGACGTGCAACTCCTCACCCCTGATCAATTGCGCACCATGAGCGCCTCCGGGCTACAGGCCAACCCCGATCAGCAGTTCCTCAAGGCTTTGGATTTGTTGGAGAAGCAAACCGGGCAGTCTTAGCTTTTCTAGCGAAAGGAGTAAAAGATGGACCGGCAGACATTTACCCTGGGTCGAATATTGGGCATCCCGGTGGGGGTGGACCTGTCCTGGCTCCTCATTTTCGCATTGCTGACCTGGCTGTTGGCGGCCGGATACTATCCCGACCAGTTCCGCACCTGGCCCGTTGCGCTTTACTGGCTGGCCGGCGCGCTCACTGCGATCGTGTTTTTTATCAGCGTTTTACTTCATGAACTGGGACATTCGCTGGTAGCCCGCAGCTACCACATCCCGGTTCGCAAGATCACCCTGTACATTTTTGGCGGTATTTCGCAGATCGAAGACGAGCCCCACAATGCCCGCGAGGAATTCTGGGTGGCCATCGCCGGTCCCGCCGTCAGCCTAGTGCTGGCAGGCTTCTTCTTTGCGCTCGGACGGATCGCGCCAGGCGGCGAGTTCATCGCCGCCCTGAGTCGCTACCTGGGAGTGATCAATTTGGCGCTGGGTCTCTTCAACCTCATCCCCGGTTTTCCGCTGGATGGGGGGCGGGTGTTTCGCGCGGCGGTGTGGGCCATCTCTAAAAATATGCGCCGGGCGACCCTGATCGCCTCAAACCTTGGTCGAGTCGTGGCATTTATCTTCATCTTGCTTGGTGTGTGGCAGCTTTTTACCGGCCAATTGCTCAATGGCCTGTGGATCGCCTTCATCGGCTGGTTCCTGGAAAGTGCCGCCACCGGCCAGGTGCAGCAGCAGCGCATCCAGGATCTGCTCATGGGGCGCAGGGTCAGTGAAGCCATGAGCCGCGCCTACACTGAGATCTCGGCCGAAACCAGCCTGCAAGAGCTGGTGGATATGCACATCCTGGGGAGCGGTTTACGCACATTCATCGTCAAACAGGGCGATAAACCAGTCGGCATGGTAACGCTACACCGCATCCGCGAGGTGGATCGTAATGCCTGGCCGCAGACTTCCGTCGCGCAGGTGATGATTCCCATCGGGGAGATCAAACAGGTCTCACCGGGCACGCCGCTGTGGGAAGCGCTTGGCGAGATGGACCGCGATGGCGTTAATCAGCTCCCGGTAGTCGAAGACCACGAAATCATCGGTATGTTGAACCGTGTAGATGTCATTTCGTTTATTCGTACTTTGCAGGAGGTAAGCCGTGATGGACGGTAAGAACGGCGAAGCGAAGAGAGTAGATTCCTCATGGTTCCAAAACTGGCAGCGCGAGGTCGAGGGCGTCTACCTCTATCGCACACTGGCAAGGCTGGCGCGCACGGATGAGCTGCGGTCTGCACTGGAACAAATGGCCGCGGCAGAAGAGCGCCACGCCGCGCTCTGGTCGCAAATGATCCGCGAGGTGGATCAACGCGCCCGTGCGCCGCGCATTGACCTGCGCATCCGCCTGGTTGCGCTGATCGCACGCCTGTTCGGCGTGGAGTCGGTTATGGGCCTGCTGCTCAACGACGAAGTCAGCGACATCTCGACCTACGCCGCCCAGGCCCGGCGGCTGGGTTACCAGGACGCCTACCGCCAGGTCCTGACCGACGAGACGGCCCATGCCCGCGCCATCCAGGTGCTGCGCCAATCCGGCAACGACGGTTCGTCCGAGCCATGGCACCGTGGGGCCTCGGCCGGCGGCCTGCTGCGCAACATGGTGTACGGTTTCAATGATGGCCTGACGGCGAACTTCGGGCTGGTCATGGGAGTGGTCGGCGCCAACGTCAATCCGCATTTCATCCTGCTGACCGGATTCGCCGGCCTGCTGGCCGATGCGCTATCCATGGCCGCCAGCGGTTTCCTGGCCGCGCGGAGCGAACTGGAAGTCCGCCAGCACCACCTGGCTCTGGAAGAAGCCGAGCTGCGCCTGCTGCCAAAAGAGGAAAAAGAGGAGCTGGTCGGGATTTATGCCAGTAAAGGCCTGACACGCCAGGAAGCTTCCATCGTGGCCGAACGGCTGCTGGCCAATCCGGAGGAGGCGCTCACCCAGCTCGCCCGCGAAGAATTGGGCATCGACCCTGACGCGTCCGAAAACCCGCTGCGCGAAGGGCTCATCACCGGCATTGCCACCGGATTGGGAGCGGTGATCCCGATCCTGCCCTTCCTGTTCCTGGGCGGGGCCGCAGCAATCTGGATTGGCGTGTTCATCAGCATGCTGGCGCATTTTCTCGTCGGGGCAAGCAGGGCGGTTTTCACCGGGCGGCCGGCGTTGCGCAGCGGTTTTGACATGTTTGTGGTCGGCATGGGTGTGGCAATCGTGACCTACGTGCTCGGGCTTCTGGTGGGCGTCAAATTGTAAGCCCAATTTAATAAGATCTTAATCTGCAGATAAAACCGGGATAAGGACAATTGGCAGATATCCATCTTTAATATGAGATGGGTATCTATTTTAATTTTAAATTTTAACGTCTTGATTTGGAGGAAAGAGATCGATGAGCGCCAAAGCGGAACCCACTCCCCAAAATCGCCGCACCCATATCACCGTCCAGGACCCGCCCATTGCCCGGGCGCTCCTCAGCGAGACCCGCTGGGCCTGGCTGTGGCTGATCCTGCGTCTGTACGCCGGCTACGAATGGCTGGTCGCCGGCTGGCAAAAACTGTTGAGCCCGGCCTGGATAGGGGCAGAAAAGGGTTCTGCCATGCGAGGCTTCATCCAGGGAGCATTGTCGAAAACCGGCGGCTCACACCCCGATGTAACCGGTTGGTACGCAACTTTTCTGCAAGACGTGGTCCTGCCCCACACCCACTTCTGGAGCTATGTGATCGCCATCGGCGAAACACTGGTGGGAATCGCTCTGATACTGGGCATATTTACCGGCATAGCGGCTTTCTTTGGAAGCTTCATGAATATGAACTACCTGCTGGCTGGCTCGGTCAGCTCGAATCCGATCCTCTTCATCATCGCTGTATTGCTGATCCTGGCCTGGAAAACCGCCGGATGGTGGGGATTGGACCGCTGGGTGCTCCCGGCTCTGGGCACCCCCTGGAGCCGCGGCACACTTTTTCAGAAAGAGGAGCCTGCGCCGGAGGCCCGTTGAGCTGATCCGTCCCAGGCTTTCCGCCGAAACGGCTGGTGTCGTGCCCAGCCGTTTCCATAAGCGGTGGGATTTTGTCCGATGATGGATATAGATATCGCTGCAGGATAGTTTAACGCGGCAAACTAAATAGAAGGCGGACAGGAGTCATCAGGTTGACATTAGAAAATGGCGAAATCTGAAAAAGAGCAGCACCTTTGGGGAGAAAACTCACTATACTATATAGAAATTGTGGGAATCGACCAGAATCGATGCAACGCTGGAAGAAGTTGTTGCGAGCAGGCAAGCATATTGCTCGCGCCGCCCTGTGGAGGGATTCCCACGGTGGACTGAAACCGCGTAACCACAAATCTTAAGGAGGTATCTCAATGCCATCGAAGAAATGGATATGGATATCGGCCGCGCTCCTGTTGGGAATCCTGGCGGCGGCCTGTGCCCCCAACCCCCAGCCGCCCGGACTGACCGCCATACCCAGTCTGGCACCCGGCGCCACCGTTACGTTACTGCCAGCGATCCAGGGCGGCCCGGCCGTCGTAGCAACTCCCGGCGCTGGAGATGCCGCAGCAGGCGCCGCGGTTTTTCTGAAAAACTGTTCTCCCTGCCACGGTAACCAGGCTCAAGGTGGTATCGGACCGGCTTTGCGCAACAATCCCGTGATCACCAGCGGTGACCAGGCCGTATTCAACACCATCGCCGGTGGGATCGCAGGATCTAAGATGCCTGCCTGGAGCATGAGCAATGGCGGCCCGCTGACCAGCAGTGATATCTCGAACGTGATCGCATACCTGAAGACACTGCAAAACGTCCAACCGCTGCCATCCCCCACGGAAGCGCCCGCTGAACCGACCGAAACGCCCTTACCGGCCAATGCCCCCACGCCCGAGCCGGCCAGGCCCTCAAATGCCGGCGGCCCGGGGAAAGCCGTGGCGCTGACTGGCGATCCCGCGCGCGGCAGGGCTTACTTCGGCCAGTTCTGCGCCGCCTGTCACGGCCCTGAAGGGGTGCAGGGCGTTCCCAACCCCGGCTCCGAGGATGGTAGCGTGCCCCCCCTCAACCCGATCGATCCGACCATCGCCAACCCGGACCTCAAGGTCTTCGCCCAAAATGTGGACCTGTTCATCGAGCACGGCTCGGTGCCGGATGGGGAAAACCCGCAAATCATCATGCCCTCCTTCGGCGACAGCAAACTGCTGACCGACCAACAGATCGCCGATATCATCGCTTTTATCATCCAGTTGAACGCGGGGAAATAAAACCTGCTGCCCCATGCAATCGTAACCAGGGATGGGCTGAGCCATCCCTGGTTTGCTTTATGTTCCAGCGAACAACCGCTGCTTCGGGCGCATTTCCGGTATAATGCTTGCACTGAGGGTTGGCAACTGTCGTATAACAATGGGAAATGATGCTGAGAGCAAATGTCCGGCACGCTCTATGCACAATTCTTCCAGACAGAATGAGGTGGCAACGATCATTCTTTAGGAGACACCAATGCTACTTTTTTCCAACTTTGTTTTCTCAATGATGCGCGGGACCGCTTACCTGGATCCCGGATCAGGCAGTTTCCTCTTGCAGCTCCTGCTGGCAGCCGGCCTGGGGGCCCTGTTCGCCATCAAGGTGTACTGGAAAAAGCTGGTGGGGATCTTTAAGAAGCCAGCCGATAAAAAGGAGCCAGACCCGGCTGAGGGAGCCGAGCCTACCGATGAGCGTTGATGGTCGGCTGGGATCCTCTTTCCGCGATCCAAGCGGTTTTTTGTTCCGGCGCGACGGCGTTTTATACCGCCAGGTCAATCAATCTTATCAAAAAGATTTCGAACAACTCATTTCTTCGGGTCTGTACGATAGGCTTACCAAGAAGGGCTTACTGATTCCGCATCAAAATGTTCAGGTAGCGCCGGAAGAGCCCGCATCCGCTTTTGCCGTCCTGCGCCCGGAGGAAATACCTTTTATCTCCTATCCGTACGAATGGTGCTTTGGGCAATTAAAAGACGCCGCTCTGACAACCCTGACGATACAGAAAGAGGCACTTGCCTGCGGAATGAGTTTGAAAGACGCCAGCGCTTATAATATTCAGTTCTTCCACGGCAAGCCCTTGTTGGCGGATACGCTCTCTTTCATGGCATATCAGGAAGGTGAGCCATGGATCGCCTATCGCCAGTTTTGCCAGCATTTTCTGGCGCCTCTGGCATTGATGGCCTTGACCGATCCCCGTCTGAACCGGCTGATGACGCTGTTCATCGACGGCATCCCCCTGGACCTGGCCAGCCGCCTGCTCCCTGGGCGCACGCGCTGGAATCTGGGTTTGGGCACACACATACACCTTCACGCCAATGCTCAAAAGCGCTACGCCGGTCAGTCGATCGACCGCTCGAAGCATCGCGGCGGGATGAGCCGCCTGGCATTTCAGGGATTGATCGAGAGCCTGGAGACTACCGTGCGCGGGTTGAAATGGGAGCCTCAGGGCACCATTTGGGCCGATTATTACGGCAGCACGAATTATTCTAAGCGCGCTTTCGAATCAAAAATGGCTTTGGTGGAGAAGGCCCTCGAAAAGGTGCATCCCGCCAGTGTTTGGGATCTGGGTGCCAATACGGGTGTATTTTCGCGTTTGGCCAGCGGTAAAGGCATTCCCACCCTGGCCTTCGATTACGATGTGGGCGCGGTTGAGCTTGCCTATCGTGAGGCGTGTCATCGCGGCGATTCCCATTTGTTGCCATTGGTGCTCGACTTTACCAATCCAAGCCCGCCTATAGGCTGGCGCAATCGGGAGCGGGCCGCCCTGCAGGAACGCGGTCAGGCGGGTATGGTCATGGCGCTGGCTCTCGTTCATCACATGGCGATCGGAAACAACGTTCCGCTCGATAGCCTCGCCTCGGCCTTTGCCGAGCTTGGACCCTGGCTGCTGGTGGAGTTCGTACCCAAAAGCGATGCGCAGGTGCAGCGCATGCTCGCAACGCGCACCGACATCTTCGTTGATTATACCCGGGAGGGCTTTGAAGCCGCCTTCAGCCGGTTCTACTCCATCGTGGAAAAGTCGCCGGTGGAAGACTCGGAGAGAATTATTTATTTGATGGCGCGGAAATAACGGCATGGAGAAATGGGAGTGCCCGGCCATGCAGGTCGAACATCTGCGAGCCGGGCGGTTTTTTTCGAGGGTTACGACTACCCGAACGCATCCGGAGAAGTCGCCATCTCGATCAGACAGTAAATCCAAACAGCGGGCTCTCCCGCCGTCGCTCAGCGGCGCGGATCACCGGAGTCGCCGCCTGGCATCGGGCGGGGCGCCGGACGGGCATTCATGTTCAGGCTGTGATAGGTCGGTTCTGGACGGTTGAAGAGCGGCTCAGGCCGGGGCATCGGCTTGGGAGCTGGCCGCTGAACCGCACTGGCCGTCGAGAGCGAGGGCGCTGGTGCCGAAGCGCCGCCCAGACGCTGGCGGGCTAAGCGCGAATCGGGTAGCCGCTCCCCCTGGCTGAACAGGCGCTCGCCTGCGTAGGACAGCGAGCCGATGATGAGCACACGTATCAGCCAGACCATCACCGCCACGAAGACCGGCACGACTTTCGTCACCGTGCCGGGATCAACGATGGCAGCGCTCCTCACCGAATGGCTGGCGATAGCCATCGATACCCCCCACCAGGTGAGGATGGCGTTCATCGTGGCCGCCAGCATCCAGGCGCCAAACAGATACCACACCTCGGTCGGCTCGCTGCTGCCCTGTTCTGGGGTGAACAGGCGAGCAATGCCGGCGAAATCGATGCCGCAGAAAGCAATCGCCAGGATGGTCGACCAGCGCAGGCCGAGGAAAGTCAGACCGCCCAGCAGGTCCGCGAGGGCGTAATCGGTGGTGGAGTAGTTGAAGATCTCGAAGGCGATCAGCGCAGTCAGAATGATCAAACCAAAGACCATCCCCCGGCGCAGGTGCAGTCCGCCGAGGATCGCCAAAGGATTTTCTCTCGCCGAGCGTGTTCCGGATGCATTCATGCCAACCTCCTTGAATTAGATCAAATGTTCTAAGTTCATTTGAGGCCATTATAGAACATATGTACTAATATGTCAAGGGGGTGAAAAATAAAACTTCCGGCAGGGCGGCTATGCCTGTCCTCCGCCGCCTTCCCCGGCAAACTTCCCCTCACCTTTCTCCGTCAAGGTAAAGGGATGAAATGGCGCTTGTCCGTAGGCCCGGACGGAATTTGCGGTCTGCTATGCCGCTGTTCGGTCCGCCATGCCCACCTGCCACTATTCGGCGCGAGTCTTGCACTCTCCCTGTTTAAGGACTATAATCCGCATCCGTTGAGATTGGATTTGTCCTCAGCAAGATCGAGGTAACCATGCCTGTATACACCTATCGGTGCGAGAACTGCGGTGTGCAGTTTGAACGCTTTCAGAAGTTCAGTGATCAGCCCCTGACCCGCTGCCCAGAGTGCGGCAAGAAGACACTTCACAAGGTCTATTCTCCCGTCGGCATCGTCTTCAAGGGCTCGGGGTTTTACGCCACCGACCACCGCTCGCCCTCCGGCGGGCGTTCCAACGGGAGCCAGAAGTCGTCCGAGAAAGCCGCCGACGAGGGCGCTTCGGCCGGCAAGGGTGAAAAGGCCTCCAAGAGCAGCACTGAAGAATGAAGTGACGATTGTCCAAGAGCGCCCGGGCGTGGAAGTCGCTTTCGGGCGCTCTTGCCTGCCGCTTATTACCCCGCAGTTACCTCCCCACAATCGGGAAGTAATACATCTTCATCTCCCCGCCCAACGCGAAGCGCCCGAAGCGGCACACCGGCACCGTCAGCGTGTCGCCCTCGAGATCGCGGTTGATTTCCCCGCACGCCGCATCGCTCCAGCCGGTCCCATCCCACACGAACAGGCGCAGACTGTCCTCGCTGACCATGCCGGCCGATTGTGGTGTGTAATGCAGCTCTATTTGGATCGGTGAGGGTGGGGCTTCGTACCGTCTACCCAGGATGTACTCATCATTAAACGTGTAGGCTATCAGATCGAAAGAAAGCGGCGAGAGGAGATACCCTTTCTGGCGGCCATACACAGGCAGGCCGGGGGTCGCCAGAATATAGGAATATTTGTCTGAAATCGCCGGAATATTGATCTGCCCCTGTAATCCGAGCGCATCCGTGAAGGTAACGGACGCAGGTTCATCAGGAGGCGTCAATGCCAGCGTTGAGGGCGGTCCCTTAGAAAGATTGTACAGATAAGGCCCTGCCAGGGCGGGGTTGAATTCGTAACCGCGAATTTCCTCCCGAGTCAGGATCCATATCCCATTTTGAAGCAAATAAAGTTGCTCTACATTCTGGTAGGCGGTCGCCTGCAGGTCCCGGTAACAGGCAGCCGCTTCCGATCCTGCTTTAGACAGGCAGGCCGTCCAGGCCAGGCGCTGCTCCTCTACATCGTTCCGATTCTGCCCATCAGCTGTGAGAAACATCTCACGAGCCCAGGCATAGGCGTGCTGCATACGCACCTGGTGGATGGCAAAACTCAGCGGTAATTCTCCGTTCGCCAGGGCGGCTTGATACAAATCTGGCGCCAGTTCTTTAGTGCAGATCTGCACCTTGCCCGGATAAAGGGACTCCAGGATGAACTCATAGTAAGCCGCTGCAGTCCTTACCAGATCGTCGCCTTGAGGATACGCCAGGGTGAGAGAAAAGCCGTTAGTGAGCAGATTGTTCTCCGGTGTGCCCCCAAACGCCTGAGAGAATTCGGCGGTAGCTTGCGTGACATCCTGGCTGTACGGTTCACTTGCGGGAAAATAACCATCCGCGCCCTCTCCAACCGGGCTGAGCCGCTGAAAACTCATCGCGTTATAAATGTAACCGCCAAGCGACATGTATTCCATAGCATAGGCGAAGCCGCGGCGAACATGTACATCGGTGAAAAAATCTGGGGGAATAGCAGGCAAACTGCCTTCATCACAGGCGAGATAGGGCGAATCGGGGGCGATGGAGAAATTGAAAAATCCATCTAAAGCTTCAGCGCGATGTGGATACCTGTATTCGCGGGTGACGCCGTTTTGGTAATTAATCGTGTCGCTATCCAGGTTGACATCCACGCTCACCATGCCGCTGCCGAACAAAAAAGAGTAAAAGCTGCTTTCAAGGTCGGCGAGATCAGCCTCGCCCTTTTCAAGCATATCAATCCTATCGGTGATACTTTTCACCACCCGCAAGGTGACCTGCTCGAGGAAAGCTGGCCCAACCGGGCCTCCCGGCCTGTCCGCCTCCGCCCGCCAGTAACGATCGTTGCGCGCCAAAACGATCTGGGTGCCATCCCCAAATTCCTGCAGTCGGAATGGCCCGCTCCCGTTAGTGATGCCGAAAAACTGCCCCGCCGGCTGCCCTTTATCGTAATAAAAATTCTGCCAGGTGGCGCAGCTTCCATCCCAGGCTCCGTGCGCGATGGCCCAATCCCGATCTATGATCGAAGCCCACTCGCCAGCCAGGGCGTGCAGGAAAGCGTTCCACCGCTGCGCCAGGTGCAGGGTGAGCGTGCCAGCGGCTTCATCGAAAGCCACCGCATCGGATACCTTTTGACAGGCAGCCGCGAGGGCATTTGCATCGGCGGCCTGCAGGCCAGTCCGATTGTCCAACAGATTGCCCGAAGGATCCACAAGGAAAGACACATCGCTTATGCCGGCGCCGAGGAGCGGCTCGGCCAGCCACACCATTGGCGAAGAGCTGCCGCCCTGTAAAAGGGCGCGGCGCAGGCTGTAGGCCGCGTCGGCGGCGGTGAGAGCGGCGCCATCATGGAAGCGCACGCCGGGGCGCAGATGGAAGGTATAGGTCAACCCATCCCCAGAAACTTGCCAGCTATCCGCAAGCCGGGGAACGAAGGCATCGGTGCGCCCACGCTGATAGGCGATCAGCGTCTCGTAGACCTGCTGGAGGATATAGATGCCCGCCTGATCCGAGGCCAGTGCCGGATCGAGGGATTGGGGCGCGGCGCGGACGACGTAGAGCGCCGAGGTGTAGGATGTTGCCGCGTACGTGTACGGGGATACAAGCGGTAAGGGGACAATAAGGGAGAGCACGGCCATCATCAAGATGACCCTAACGGCTTTCGCTTTCATGGATTCCTCCCCTTTGCAATGACAGGTCGAATGAGTTGTTCAGTATTCACTTGTGGATACTTTGGCTAGGCCGCCATTGGCACCCCCTTTCTCAGCTTGCCCAAAAGAAGTTTTGTCCTCGATCGAAAAACTATAGCCCAAGAACTGCGGGGGGACAAGCAAAACTTGCCCACCTTACAGTTTTGTTAACTCTCTCACAATCCATGCAGATCTCGCCTGCCCGCTCTGGAAAACGCGTTCGGCGAAGACTGCCTTGAATCAAAGGCGTTTGACCAATCCATTTCTATTGCCCGTCGAAAAGAGAGGTAAAGGGCGGGCTGCTCGCGTTGTACGACAGCCCGTCCAGGAAGCGGCGCACTAGGACGAGGGTGGCGGCGGGTTGTTCGAGGTGCAGCATGTGTCCGGCGCCAGGCAGGATGACGGCGCGGGCGCCCGGCACGCGCGCCTTCAGATAATGCGCGCAGCCGGGTGGGGCGATGCTGTCCTCGCCAGCGCACACAACCAGCAGGGGTCGGCGGATGGCGCCCACCTGCTCGAGGGCGTCATAGTCTTCCACGGCGCGCAGGTCGGCATAAAGAGCGGCGGGACGCACCTCGTTAAGACGGCGGAGGAGCATCTCGATCAGGCGGGGTGAAGCGGTATGGCCGAAAGCATGCCTGCCTAGCAGTGTGATGGTCGTGGACAGATCGCCGGCGTAAGCAGCAGCGAGCAGTTCAGACGGCAGGGTAAGGCGAGCCCCGCTGGCCAGCAGAATCAGGCCAGACACACGCTCGCGGGCATTCAGGGCCAGGTGGAGGGCTATCAGGCCGCCGAGGGAGTGGCCAACCAAAGCCGCTTGATCCAAGCCGGCGGCGGTGAGGAACTCCACCAGATGATCGGCGTATTGGGCCACGCTCTGGCAGGCCGGACCATTGGAGCGTCCGTGGCCCGGCAGGTCGGGCGCAAAGACGCGGTAGCCCTCCAGCCGGCGGAATGCAGCCGGCCAGCTTAAATGGGAGCCAGCCGCGCCGTGGAGCAGAAGGACGGGCGGCCTTTCTCGGCTTCCCCCCGGATGGTAGTTGTAATACAACCCTGCAGCGATGGGCATGGCAGCCGATTCATATCGCTTAATCCGGTAAACCGGTGGAAAAGAGCTAATGAACGCGGTGCAGACGGTCGGCGACCTCGTCGGTCAGCGGAATGAAGACCTGGACACGGGTGCCGCGACCGGGAGCCGATTCGAGGTTGAGCAGGCCGTTGACCAGTTCACTGCGCTCGCGCAGGTTGACCATGCCGAGAGATCCACGCCCTTCGTAAGAGCTGGTGATGGCGTCTACATCAAAACCGGCGCCATCATCCTGGATTTCGAGCAGGATGAGATCCTTCTCCTGAGGGACGAAATGGAGCCGCACCCAGATGTGCTCAGCGTTGGCGTGCTTGCGGGCATTGTTGACGGCTTCCTCGACAATGTAAAAAATCACCGTCTGCTTGTTGATCTCCAGCGCCTTGACGGCGGCGGGGTCGGCCTCCACCAGCATATTTTGGCTGTAGGTCTCGCGCATCTTTTCGGCCATGGCTTCCAGAGCGGGCACCAGCCCTTGCGACTCGAGTGTCAGCGGTCGCAATGTGAAAAGCATGTGGCGGATCTCCTTATTGGTGCGGAATGCCAGCTCTTCAATCTTGGCCAGCTCGGCAAAGGCGGCCTTAGGATCGCGCTCGAGCATGTGGCGTACGAAGTTAACCCGCATGGCGATGGCAGCCACGCTCTGGGTGGGACCGTCGTGCAGGTCGCGCGCCAGCTTCTTGCGCGCTTCCTCCTGCGCCTCGATCATGCGCTCCTTCTCCTGCTCCAGATCCTGGTAGAGGCGCGCATTTTGGATGGCGAGCACGGCCTGGTGGCCGATCACATCCAGCACCTCGCGGCGCTCAGAAGTAAAAAAGTCCGCATCGGGATGGGCGAAGAGCAATACGCCGTACGCATTCAGACCGATGAGCAGGGGCAGGATATAGGTAGAACGGCAGGAGCGTAACGCCACGATGCGTTCCAGCTCAGGGTCCTCGGCGGGGTTGGAGCACAAGACCGGCTCGCCAGTGGAAAGAGCCTGCCCGATGGCACCCTGTTTGCCGGGTAAGCTGACGCGCTGGTCTGCGGGAGTAAAACGGCGGGCCGAACCAACCTCCAGGCCCTGTTCGCCGTAGAGCATAACGGCGCTTACCACCCGGTCGGTTGAATTGGAGGCGTCGGTAATGGCCTGGACGCTCAAATCGAGAGCGGTGTCTAGGACAACTTGATAATTCAGCGTGGCGCTCAAGGTTGCCATGAGGTTATAGAGCACCTGCATGCGCTCATGAGCCTGGTCTTGGGTCTTCCGTTCGATCGGCTTGGTCTCCTCGACCTTGGCCTCGCTATGAGCGCGGGCTGCGGTGATCAGTCCGGGCGCAATAAGGCCAAAGGCCAGGCCGAAAATCAAATTAACGCCCGAAACGAAGGCGATGCTCAATGCACCGGCCCACCAGGGGACAGTGGCCAGGGCGATGCCCGCTACGATGAGGGTGAAGAGGATGGCCACCGCCAGACTGCCGCCCCAGCCAAAGTAGATGGCCGCCGAGAAGATGGGCAGCAATCCCGCCCAGGCCAGTGGCCCGCTTACACCGCCGCTGAAGACAAAAAGGACCAGCGCTGCCACCGCGTCGAAGCCCACAACTGCCACACTTTGGCCGGATGCGCGCCAGTGGAAAACCGCCATCACGGATAACAGCGTATTTACCAGGGCGAGGAGGAACAGCGCGATACCCTCGACGATGGAATAGGGGCGCGACAGCGCCAGGGAGGTCATCAGCCCAATGAGGGCGAGCCAGCGCAGGAGGATGGCGAACCAGTCGGCCATTTCAGGCGTCTCAGAGGAACGCATGCCTTAATCATATCTTAAATCAGAGGCTTTACAAGGAAAGAATTTTTGACTCGATAACTCTTATTTTGTTTAATTTTGATTATCCCATCAACGCAATCGTCCCATGGGAGATGGCCCAAGAAAAAGTAGAAACATAGACGTCGAGGACGGAATTCAGCAATGTCCCACTCGCCATCGATGAGCGAAATAGTCACATATGTGAATGCAATTCACACTTTTTCATTTTTTGTGCTATAGTAGGTTTGATCTCAAACCTTGCCAACATATGACAGCCGATGGATTACAAACGTCTAGAATTGCTGGCACAGGTAGCTAGCCTGTATTACGAAAGCGGGCTTACCCAGCAGCAGATCGCGGTCAAGCTGGGTTATTCGCGCTCGATGATCTCGCGGCTGCTGACCGAAGCGCACGACGCCGGGGTGGTCGAAATTCACATCCATTATCCCCTGGAGCGTTGCCCGGGCCTGGAGCGCATCCTCCAGCAAAGGTTAGGATTGCAGGTGGTGCAGGTATTAGCGCGAGGCTCGCTAACCTATGAGCAGATGCTGCGCCGGCTGGGACTGCTGGCCTCGCGGCTGATCGAGACGCTTATCGAGGAGGGTATGGTGGTTGGGGTCTCGTGGGGCAGCGCCCTGCGCGAAACCGTCAACGCCATGCAGCCGAAGTCCTATTCGGACGTCAAGGTCGTTCAGATCATCGGAGCTTTGGACACCCCCGATCCGGAGAGCGACGGGCCGGACCTGGCCCGCAACCTGGCCCGCCTGCTCGGCGGGCAGTATCTTACCATGCCCGCGCCCCTGATCGTGGAAAGCCCGGCCGCACGTGAAGCCCTGCTGAACGATCCGCGGGTGCGCAAAGTGCTCGCCCTCGCCAGCCAGATGACCATCGCCCTGATGGGCATCGGCTCGATTGAACCGAACTGGTCCAGCCTGCTGCGGGCAGGCTATATCACCCGCGACAAACTGGCCGAACTGGCCGCCATGGGAGCCGTCGGCGATGTGTGCGCCATACACTTCAATATGGATGGGCAGATTCTAAATGACCCGCTGTGCAACCGCCGCGTCGGCATCAGCGTGGACAATTTGTTGCCGGTGCCGATCAAGCTTGGCATCGCCGGCGGCGAAGGCAAGATCGCACCGATCGTGGGCGCCTGCCGGGCCGGAATGGTCAATCATCTGGTCACTGACGAGGTTGCCGCGCTCGGCGCTATCCGACTATTAGAAGGAGTCGATTAAATTTCATGAGTGCCACGAAAAATGTCAATGTGGCGGCAGCCAGGCCGCAGTCGGTGCTGGAACGCATGGGACCCGACCTGCCCCGCCAGATGCTGCAAGAGATGCTGCTCATCCGGTCGTTTGAGGAGAAGGCCGAAGAGCTGTACGCGCTCGGTAAGGTGCACGGCACGATGCACCTCTCGATCGGTCAGGAAGCCGTGGCAGCCGGCGCTTCGCACGCTCTGCGCAAGGGTGACTACTTGCTCAATCATCACCGCGGCCATGGCCACTGCATCGCCTGGGGCAGCGACCCAAATTTAATGATGGCCGAATTCCTGGGCAAGGAAAACGGCTATTGCCGGGGTCGCGGTGGCTCGATGCACATCGCCAACATAGAGGCCAATAACCTGGGCGCCAACGGCATCGTCGGTGGCGGCCTGCCCATCGCCGTGGGCGTTGGTCTGAGTATTAAGCTGCGCAAGACTGATCAGGTGGTCCTCTCCTTGTTTGGCGATGGAGCCGCCAACGAAGGCGCCTTCCACGAATCGCTCAACATGGCCAGCATCTGGGACCTGCCGATTATTTACCTTTGCGAGAACAATCAATACGCCATGTCCATGCCCGTACAGCGCTCGATGAAAGTCGAGCGGATCAGCGAGAGGGCAGCGGCCTACGGTATGCCCGGTGTAACGGTGGACGGCAACGAGGTGACCGAAGTGTACCAGGCAGTGGCCGAGGCTGCCGAACGCGCCCGCCGCGGGAATGGCCCTACCCTGTTGGAAGCGGTCACCTATCGCTGGCGAGGACATTCCAAGAGCGACCGCCAGGTTTACCGCACGCGCGATGAGGTCAAGCAGTGGATGAAGCGTGACCCGATCCTGCGCTTCGCTGCCCTGCTGGGCGTTGACGACCAGGAACTCGAGCGTTTGCGCGCGGAGGCCAAACGGCGCATCGAGGAGGCAGTGGCTTTCGCCGAAGCCAGCCCCGAACCGGATGTAAGCACCATTCTGGAGGGTGTCTATGCGTGAGCTGACCTACGCAGAAGCGCTGCGGGAAGGCCTGCGCCAGGCGATGATGGCCGACCCTTCGGTCTTCCTGATCGGCGAGGACATCGGGCGCTATGGTGGAGCCTTCGGCGTCACCGCCGGGTTGATCGACGAATTCGGCGGCGAACGGGTGATTGACACCCCCATCTCGGAGGCAGGGATCGCCGGGGCCTGCATCGGTTCGGCGCTGACCGGCATGCGCCCTGTGGGCGAGATCCAGTTCATGGATTTCGTTACCCTGAGCATGGAGCAAATCGTGCTGCAGGCTGCCAAGATCCGTTTCATGTTTGGCGGCAAGGCATCCGTGCCAATGGTGCTGCGCATGCCTGCAGGGGCGGGCACCGGTGCTGCAGCTCAGCATTCTGAAAGCCTGGAGAGCTGGTTTGTGCACGTCCCCGGCCTGAAGGTGGTGGCGCCCAGCAGCCCTTACGACGCCAAAGGACTGCTTCTGGCATCCATTCAGGATGACAATCCGGTTATCTTCGTTGAGCACAAGCTTTTATATAAAGAAAAGGGCCCCGTTCCAGAGGAGATGTACACCCTGCCCCTCAGCCAGAGCCATGTGGTGCGCCAGGGCAGGCATCTGACCCTGGTGGCCACCTCGGCCATGGTGCCCCGTGCATTGGAAGCAGCCGAGCAGTTGGCCGCTGAAGGCATCGATGTCGAGGTGATCGACCCGCGCACCCTCAAGCCGCTGGACGACGCTCCCATCATAGAATCAGTAAAAAAGACCGGGAGGGCATTGATCGTCCACGAGGCGGTAAAGACGGGTGGTTTTGGCGGCGAGATCGTAGCGCGCATCGTCGAAAGCGAAGCATTCGATTATCTGGAGGCACCGGTGCGCCGCCTGGCCTCCCTGGACATTCCGGTGCCGTACAACCGCACCCTGGAAGCAGCCATGGTGCCCCAGGTCGAAAACATCGCCGCCGAGGCCCGCAAGTTGGTCAAAGGGAAATACTGATGGCGAAAGAAGTCATCATGCCTAAATTCGGCTTCACCCAGGAGACCGCGGAGATCGTGCGCTGGATCCGTCGGGAGGGCGAGCGCGTGGACCAGGGCGATCCTCTGGCCGAGGTGACCACGGACAAGGTGAACATGGAAGTAGAGGCGCCGGCTGCTGGAGTATTGGCCGGCGTCCGTTATAAAGAAGGTGACGTCGTACCGGTAACCGAGGTGATTGCCTACATACTCGCTCCGGGTGAGCAGCTCCCGGCGGGGGCCGCTCCAGCTCCGTCTCCTTCAGTGGAAAGCGCAACCGAAGCGGGCGACGGCGACCAGCGCCCGCACCGACTGGCCACGCCCGTCGCCCAGCAGGTGGCCCGCGAGAGGGGTGTGGATCTGACCATGGTAGCAGGCAGCGGGCCAGGCGGACGGGTGACGCGCGCGGATGTGGAAAATTATCTGGCCAGTGCCGGCGGCAAAGTACGCGCTACCCCGGCCGCGCGGCGGGTCGCGCGCACGGAGGGCATCAACCTCACAGAGGTGGCCGGCAGTGGACCGCACGGACGGGTGCAGGCCGAGGACGTGCTGCGCCACCTGGCCAGCAAAGCCGGGCCGCAACCTCCTCCGCCGACCATCCAACCCGTGGGGGCTCCTGCCAGTGGGCAGCCTCAAGTCCTGCCGCTCAGTCCAACGCGCCGCACGATCGCTGAGCGTATGCAGCGTAGCTTTCAGGAAGCGCCTCATATCTATCTGGAAACCGACGTGGATGCCTCGGCCCTCGAGGAACTGCACCGCCGCGCCAACGCGCGCCTGGCGGAGAGCGCATCTCCTACCATGAAAGAAGCTGAGCAGCCGCTCAGACCGCGCGTCAGCATAACCGCTCTTCTGGTGCGCGCCGCCGCCTGGACGCTGACCCGCCACCCGCTCCTGAACAGTCGGCTGGATGGCGCCAATCTGCTCCTCCTGCCCGAGATAAATATCTCTGTGGCGGTGGCGACAGATCATGGGCTGATCGCCCCAGTAGTACGCCAGGCCGACCGCAAGAGCGTCTCGCAGATCTCGGCTGAGCTCGCCGACCTGGCTGAGCGGGCGCGCCAGAGCCGCCTTCTGCCAGACGACGTCGCTGGCGGCACGTTCACCATCTCCAACCTGGGCATGTTTGGCGTGGACCGCTTCACCGCTATCATCAACCCGCCGCAAGTGGCCATTCTGGCGGTCGGCCGCATCCATCGCCAATTCGTGCCCGACGAGCAAGACCAACCCGTGCTGCGCCCAATCCTGCCGCTCACCCTGGGCGCCGATCACCGCGTGGTGGATGGCGCGGACGCAGCCCGTTTCCTGGCGGATTTGCGTGAGTGTCTGGAGCATCCTGAGATCATGGTGATTTAAAAGCAGGACAGAATCGCGGTTGCTGGTTTGGGGTTACTTTTTATGGGCTTTCCCACCCGCGAATCGCCCGAATGCAATAAAATTCACAATAAGCTCCGGGCGGCCCAGCGGGATGGAAAAGCCAGGCAGGACACAATAAATAAAACAGGATCTGATCCAATGAGCATTGCTCTAGGGGATATGCTCGTTCCCGAAGCAATCTGCGTTCAATACCCGGCGCGTGACGCGCGCGAAGTCATCATCCACCTGGGTAACCTGCTGTACGAGGCTGGCTACGTCAAAGACACCTTCGTAGACGCAGCCCTGGCGCGGGAAGCAGCCATGCCGACCGGCTTGCCTCTGGCGGGGGACGACAATGCCGCGATGCCCCATACCGATATCGAGCATGTCATTCGGCCAGGCGTGGCATTGGCTACGCTCCAGCGTCCCGTTATCTTTCACAACATGGTCTCCCCCGAAGAGGAGGTGCCGGTGCGTCTGGTCTTCCTGTTAGCGCTGGATCAACCCAAGTCCCAGATCGAGATGCTGCAGCAGGTGGCTGGCGTCCTGCAGGATGCGCAATTGGTCGCATCGCTGCTTGCGGCTAAAGATAAGGCCGAGGTGCGCGCCATCCTGACGGACCATGAAACCAGAACGGAGCATTCACTCACATAGGAGGAAAAAGGTATGTCGACGAAACCGAAAGTTGTCCTCGTGGCGTGCGGCACGGCGATCGCCACATCCACCGTGGTGGCCAAGGCCATCGAGGAGGCTCTAAAACAGGCAGGCATTGTCGCATCGATTCGGCAGTGCAAAGCGGCCGAAGTGCCGAATTATTCAAAGGATGCGGATCTGGTTGTGACGACCACCCCAGTCCGCACAGAAAAAAATATCCCGGTGATCCAGACTCTGGCCTTTTTGACCGGGGTAGGAAAGGAGGCGGTTATCAAACAGATCATCGACGTACTCAAAGCTTGAGGAGAAATGCAGAAAAATCGCTCGTGGTTGATCTTACCCCCATCCAATTTCATTCATCTGACCTCTTTTAAGGAGAGACCACTATGATTGCGATACTTCAAGGCATTAAATCCGTGTTCGACGCTCTGGGAGCCACCGTAATGCTGCCTATCATCATCTTCTTCCTGGCGTGGTTCCTGGGCGCCAAGCCCGGCAAGGCTTTCCGTGCGGGCATTACGATCGGCATCGCTTTCGTCGGCATCAACCTCGTCATCGGACTGATGTTCTCCAACCTGAGCGATGTAGCCCAGGCCATGGTCAAGAATACCGGCATCGAGCGCAATGTGGTGGACGTGGGCTGGCCTTCTGCGGCGGCCATCGCCTTTGGCTCGCAGGTCGGCCTGTGGGTAATCCCCCTGACCCTGATCGTGAACATCATCCTGCTGGTCTTGCGCATCACCAAAACACTGGACATCGACGTGTGGAACTACTGGCACTTCGCCTTCATCGGCTCGCTGATCGTCGCCTTGACCGGCAACCTGGTGTACGGACTGATCGCCGCGGCGGTCGCCGCTGTCCTGGCCCTGTTCCTGGCCGACTGGACAGCCAAGGCCGTGCAGAACTTCTACAACTTACCAGGCATCTCCTTCCCGCACCTGACCTCTGCGCCAGCAGTCCCCTTCGCCATCGCGGTAAACTGGCTGGTCGAGAAGATCCCCGGATTGCGCGACGTTGAGGCCGACCCCGAGACCATCCAGAAACGCTTCGGCGTGTGGGGCGAGCCCGTCGTTCTGGGGCTGCTGATCGGCCTCATCCTGGGCATCCTGGGCTACTACAACGCCGGTTCGTGGACGACGGTGGCCACCAAGGTACTGGGGGTGGCCATCAACCTGGCGGCGGTCATGCTGCTGCTGCCCCGTATGGTCGCCATCCTGATGGAAGGCCTGATCCCCGTGTCCGAAGCGGCGCGTGAGTACATGCAGAAGCGCGCCCGCCCCGGCGAAGAGGTGTACATCGGCCTGGATTCGGCCATCCTGATCGGACACCCGGCAGCCATCTCCAGCGCCCTGGTGCTGGTGCCCATCGCCATTTTGCTCAGCATCATCCTGCCCGGCAACCGCGTCATCCTCTTCGCTGACCTGGCGGTCATCCCATTCGTGATTGCCATGTGCGCGCCCTTGATGCGCGGGAACATCGTGCGTATCATTCTCGCTGGCACGGTAATTCTGGGCATCGGCTTCTACATCTCGACATCCATGGCGCCGCTCTTCACTCAGACGGCCGTGGCGGCCGGCTTCAAGATCCCTGCAGGGGCGACTTATATCACCAGCATCGCCGACGGCTTCTTGTGGGTTCCGTGGCTGTTCGTCACCCTGGCCCGCTTCCTGAGCATCATCGGCGTGCTGGTCATCCTGGCTCTGATAGCAGTGGCCATATACTTCTTCAAGCGCAATGAGAAAGCCTGGGAAGTGATAGCTGGTGCGCCGGCCAGCGCCGACTGAGCTTGGTTTGCTATGTTGTCGCTATAAGTCAGTATGGACAGGAGCGGCCTAAAGGCTCAGGCCGCTCCTGTTTGCCGGGGGCGCTACGATGAATTTCCTGGTCGAGTTCCTGCGCGGGATGCTGGGGGGATTGGGCAGCAGAGCACTGGATTTTTACATCCAATATAGTTTCCCGATCAATGGCCTGGTCCTGGTGTATGCCATCCTGGTGATCGGCGCGCGGCGCAGCTACGCGGCATCGCGCGCAGCCTTGTTGAAAGCACTGATCCCCCGCTACGCCGCTTACATCAAGGAAAAGAAACGCGAACAGTTACGCCGCGCGCTGGGACGCATCGACATCCCCTGGCAGACCGCCCTCGAGGCGACGCGCTTTCCCCTAATCACCGCACCAGGGGGATTGTGGGTTTACCCGCGTACGATGAAGACGCTCCAGCGTTTGTTCAATCCCGATCGGCTCACCGATGAATTATTGAAGGGATGAGCAGGTTGGGTGTATGATCAATTAATTCCAAACATCCATCTACAGAGGCTCCCGCAGCATGATTAAGCTCCATTTGAAGGTGATTAACGCCGTTGGATTACACGCCCGCCCGGCTGCAATCTTTGTCCGCGAGGCGGCTAAGTTCAAGTCTACCATTAGGGTCTGCAACGCCACTACCGACCGTAAGTGGGCGGACGCCAAGAGCATCCTCGGCGTGCTCACACTGGGTGTGGAGAAAGACCACGAAATCGACCTGGAAATCGACGGCCCAGACGAGGAATTGGCGGCCAGCCGCCTGAAGGGCTTGATCGAAAGCGACTTTAGCGGAGCGTGACCATGTGCGCCGATTCCGTACGAATACCAAAGCGGGCGGTCATCCTCAAGGGTGTGCCGGCCTCACCCGGCATCGCCATCGGTCCAGCCTTCCGCTACGCCCAGCACTCGCCACAGGTGGAACGACGCGTGGTTGCCGATCCCGAAGAAGAATGGAAGCGACTGGAAGCCGCCCTGTCCACAGCGGCCGGCCAGCTCGAGGAGCTTAAGGTGCGCGCCGCGCAGAGTGCGGGAGAGGAAGAAGCTGCCATCTTCGACGCCCACCTGCTCATCCTTCGGGACCCAACCCTGCTGGAATCCGTTCGCCAGGCGATGACCGAACAAAAGATCAACGTGGAAGCCGCCTGGATGGAAGCCATCGAGTCCAGCGCGGCCGCATTGGAAGCCCTGCAGGACGCATACTTCCGCGCGCGCGGCGCGGACGTGCGCGACGTGGGCCAGCGCGTCCTGCGCCTGCTGCTCGGCGTGGAAGAAAGCGATTTATCCAGCTTTCGCGAGCCAGCCATCGTGGTCGCCACCGATTTGACCCCTTCCGACACGGTGAGGCTGGACAAATCGCTGGTTTTGGGGTTCTGCACTGCCCAGGGCGGAGCAACCTCACATACCGCCATCCTGGCCAAGGCGTTGGGTCTGCCGGCGGTGGTCGGAGCGGGGCCTGATGTGGAAACGATTCGCAGCGGTGATCCCCTCCTGCTGGACGGAGAGGCTGGAGAGGTGGTGGTTTCACCGGACGAGGAAACCACTCGGCATTATGCCGAGCGGCGGCGTACATCCCTGGCAACCGCGAGCCGCGAGCGCGAACATGCCCGGCAGCCAGCCATTACCCCGGATGGCAAACAGGTCGAGGTCGTCGCCAACATCGGCGGAGTTGACGAGGCGCGCATCGCCATCGAGTTCGGAGCAGAGGGGGTGGGGCTGCTGCGCACCGAATTCCTTTACCTGGATCGCCAGACCGCGCCAAGCGAAGAAGAACAGTTTCAGGCCTACCGTACCATCCTCGAGGTGATGGAGCGCCGGCCAGTGGTGGTGCGCACCCTGGACGTCGGCGGCGATAAGCCCCTCCCTTACCTGGACCTCGGGCACGAGGCCAACCCTTTCCTGGGCTGGCGCGCCATTCGCATGTGCCTGGACAGGCCGGACTTTTTCAAGGTGCAATTACGCGCCCTGCTGCGCGCCAGCCCCGGACACGACCTGCGCATCATGTTTCCCATGATTGCCGACATCGAGGAGGTGCGCCGGGCGCGGGCATTCCTGGACGAGGCGCGCAGCGAGGTCCTTGCGCAGGGCCAGGCGGTCGCCGAGCACATCCAGGTGGGCATTATGGTGGAGATTCCCTCTGTGGCTATGCTGGCTGACCACTTCGCCCGTGAAGTCGATTTCTTTAGCATCGGCACCAATGACCTCACCCAGTACACGCTGGCTGCCGACCGGACGCACGCAAAGCTGGCCCATCTGTCTGATCCCTGCCACCCCGCCGTACTGCGCGAGATTGACAGAGTAATCAACGCCGCGCATGAGCGCGGCATCTGGGTGGGGCTGTGCGGCGAGATGGCCGGCGACCCCGAGGCCGCCCCTCTGCTGCTTGGCCTGGGGTTGGACGAGTTCAGTATGGCCCCTTCTTCCGTGCCTGGGGCCAAGACCGTCTTGCGGCGCTGGTCGTTCGCAAAGGCACAGGAGCTGGCGCGGCAAGCCCTGGATCTGCCCACCGCCGCCGAGGTGCGCGCCTTGGTGCGCTCCTGGAAATTCGAATAAGAATATATTTGAGCCGCACCGGTAAACCGGTGCGGCTCGCTAGCCGGGGATCTTCTTGGTTAACTCGCCCGCTGCCCCGCGCTTCCCAACGGGCCCTGTTACCTACATCCACGCAGCGGGGCACTCCCTCGGGACTAAGCCTTTCGGTAACCAGCCAGCCATCCACGAATTTGTGAACCCGCCCATGGGATGCACACATGGGTACCGGCGTGCTTTGTGGTGAGCCGCCCCTGCTTCCCGCGGCGTTTTCACCACCGCTTCTTCATTCGCTTTGAACAATTTTGTAGTCTTACGACATTTTTTTGATTATTCTTGTAGTTTTAATTGATTATATCATTCTTGCCTTTCTTGTCAAGATTTTTTCACAATTGAATACCTCCTTCCGAATACCGATACACCCCGGAACTCAAGCCATAGGTGTAAAATGGCAGGAAATTCTTCCTGCGAGGATGATCCATGATTGCTGCAGATGTACCCCTGGTCGATCTGCACCGCCACCTAGAAGGCAGCCTGCGCCTTGAGACCGTGATGGACCTGGCCAGCCGCCACGGCCTGAACCTCCCCGCCTGGGACCTGCCCGTGCTGCAGCAGCGCATCCGGCTGGTGCGCCCCACCGATGACATCCTCGCCATTCTGCCGCGATTCGATCTGCTGCGCCTGGCCTTCGTGGATTACGATGCCTGCCGGCGCGCCGCCTGGGAATGCCTGGAAGACGCCGCAAATCAGGGTTTAGATTACCTCGAGCTCCGTTTCAGTCCGCTGTTCATGGCCGAGCCGCACGGCCTTGACCCCATGGGAGTGGCCTCAGCAGTGTGCGAAGCTTGGGAGGAGGCCCGCCGTTCGCTGCCGGTCCGCTCGCGCTTGCTGGTAATCCTCTCGCGCACCTACGGCGTCGAGGCCTGCCGCATCGAGCTGGAAGCCGCCCTGGCTCACCGCGAGCGGGGCGTCGTTGGCCTCGATCTGGCGGGGGACGAGGCGCGTCACCCGGCAGCCGATTTTGCGGCGCTTTTCCGCCGCGGCCGCGAGGCTGGGCTGCATGTCACCGCCCACGCCGGCGAATTCGCCGGCGCGGACAGCGTGCGCCAGACGGTGCTCCTGCTGGGCGCCGAACGCTTGGGTCACGCGGTGCACGCGGTTGATGATCCGGCCGTGCTCGAACTGCTGGCGGAGCGCGGCGTGGCCATCGAGTGCTGCCCGACCAGCAATGTGCTGACCTGTTCGGTGGCCGATTACGCCCATCACCCCTTGCCGGTCTTCCTGCAGCATGGCCTATGCGCCACGCTCAACACAGATGACCCCACTTTGATGAGCGATATCACCCTTGAGCACGAATATCAGGTTGCCCGCGATCATATGGGGCTGAGCGAGCAGCAATTGCGCCGGGTGCAGGCAAACGGCCTGCAGGCGGCCTTCTTGAGCGAGACCGAGCGGAAGGAAATCGCCGACGCCCACGCCCGCCGCATCAGCCATTGAGGCAGAATTACGCGCCAGGCTGGCATTTCCCGACTTTTTATGTATAATTCATAAGTTCTGGCTATGCCCGTCTTGGTTGCGGATATCTCGCCATTTACGAAAAAAACGGACTATTTGGATTAGATTATGAAAATACTCGTCACCGGCGGCGCCGGCTATATCGGCAGCACTGTCTGCTCTGCCCTGGAGGATCATGGGCACACCCCCATCATCCTCGACTCGCTGGTCGTTGGGCGCGAGGAGTTCACCCGTGGACGCCTCTTTTATCGCGCCGATATCGCCGATCGGACCGCATTGAAGGCCATCTTCGACGACCACCCCGACATTCAGGCCGCGATCCACTGCGCAGCACTGATCGTTGTGCCGGATTCGGTCGCGCGGCCTTATGAATACTACCGCGAAAACGTGGCGAAATCCATCGAGCTGTTCCACAGCCTGATAGAGCTGGGCTGCCACCGGGTGGTGTTCAGCTCCTCGGCCTCAGTTTATGCGACGGTGCCCGGCTTCATGGTTACCGAAAACTCGCCGCTCAACCCGGGCAGCCCATACGCGCGCACCAAATACATGATGGAGATGGTGTTGCGCGACTATTGCACGGCTTACGACTTGCGCGGCATTTCTCTGCGCTATTTCAACCCCATCGGCGCCGACCCGCAAATGCGCTCGGGGCCATTCATCGAAAACCCCAGCCTCATCCTCGGCCGCCTGGTGGATACCGCCATGGGCAAGATTCCCGTCTTCGAGATCACCGGCACCAACTGGCCGACGCGCGACGGTACGGGCATCCGCGATTACATCCATGTGTGGGATCTGGCGATGGCTCACGTCCGGGCAGTGGAAGATTTCGACGGCGCCTTCGCCCGCAGCAAAGAGCCCGAGAGCCGTTATTTGGTCATCAACCTCGGCACCGGCCGCGGCGTGACCGTGCGCGAGATGGTGGCGGCGTTCGAGAAAGTCTACGGACGGCCCATCCCAAAGAAGGACTCGCCCCCGCGCCCTGGCGACGTGGCCGGCGCTTACGCCAACGCCGATACAGCCAGAGTCCTCCTCGGTTGGGAGGCGCGGCTATCGTTAGAGCAGGCTATCGCCGACGCGCTCAAGTGGGCGCAGGTGCGCGAGAGCGTGCTCGAACCTCGACGATAATAACCCGGCCGTATTACCGACTGCCGGCTGGCAAAGCCGCTGCTCCCATAGACGCCATTCCTCAGGCGAGACACCTCGCGCCGGGCGCCGTCACAGGGCCATCGTCAGCAGCCAAGCCCCCATGAAGGCTTTCGTAACCCTGAAGTATGGCTCAGGGCTGTGTATATTTTCAAACCAGCTTCCTAGCGCAGTTTTTCCACAAATGGACCATGACGAAACGGAGATTATTAATATACTTATTAAGGTATTATTAATCTAAATAAGCTATAATTAATTGCCTTTTCCAGTGATTTATAAAATCAGGATAACCAGAAAAGGAGGGCGGAAAGCAAGATATCACATCGTCTTCTTTAACCCCGAATCCTTAAAGCAACACCTTCCCCATCATCGCCGAGCGGACATTGTGTGGGAAATGGATCGCCCCAACCACCCTTTCCATGAACATGACGGACAGGAACAGGAAAACACTCCATCTGAGCGCTGGCTGATCTCCATAAACAGGAACGAAACGGTGCCCGGGGTGTAAACCGTTTATCGGTATCTTTCAATTTGGTTAGGAGCATAGGATGAAAAAACTGCTTTCGTTGGTCTTGACTCTGGCATTCATGGCTGGTTTCGCCTTGACGCCAGCCCTCGCCGCTGCGCCCCAGACGTATACGGTGCTCGTCGGCGCTGAAGACGCCAACCGCGGGATTGATATCATGGCGTATTTCCCAAATACGTTATACGTCCACGTGGGTGATACCGTCCACTGGGTGCAAAACTCTTTCGAGATTCACACGGTGAGCTTCATGGCCGGCGCAACAACATTGCCGGATATCCTCGTGCCTGCACCAGCCAACCCGATCAGCCCCTTCATGTTCAACCCGGTGGTGGTCTTCCCGTCTGTTCCAGCCAGCGGACTTTACGATGGATCTTCCTTCGTTAACTCAGGTTTGATGGGCATGGAAGCCGGTCAGGTGAAGGAATTTTCGCTGACCTTCACCAAGGCGGGCACGTTTGAATACGTCTGCCTGGTGCACGGCCTCGCAATGTCAGGCAAGATCATCGTGGTAGATGCCAGCGTGGCAATCCCCACCCCGGCCATGGTGAAGGCGGCTGCGCTTTCCCAGGCCGGCAAATCCCTGGCCGATGCCTCCAACCTGTTCCTCCAGGCGCAGGCCGACGTCCCGGCGCCAATTCATAACCCCGATGGCACCACCACTTACCATGTCCAGGTGGGATTCAGCCACGGCAACGTCGACCTGATGAGCTTTTTCCCCGACAAACTGGTGGTTCATCCAGGCGATACGGTCGAGTGGAGCTTCGGTGGGATGAACATGGCCCCTCACACGGTTACTTTCCTGAACGGCGCTGCTGAACCCGACCTGATCGTTCCTTACCCGCAGGCCGGCGGCCCGCCGCTGTTGCTGATCAACCCGGCGGTGCTTTTCCCAGCCAACCTGGGCGCACCGCTCACCCGCCAGGGTTTTTACAACTCAGGTATTCGCAGCCCCGATTTGCCTACCCCGCTCACCTATGCGTTGAAGATCGGTGACATGAACGGGCAGATCTATTACGAGTGCCTGCTGCATGACGCCAGCGGAATGAAGGGTTCGCTGATCGTGGCTCCATAAGCGAGCCTATCCGCGAGACCCGTCCATAAAGCCGCCACAGCCCTGAAGCATGCTTCAGGGCTGTATAGTTAGTTATTCATTAAATCCTAGGGAAAATAGACCGTCTCAAGCTTGGTGAGCTGGTCGGCGAGGATTTTCAGATCCGACGAGGCCACGTCTGGGGATGAGTTGAGCTCATTGATCGCCAGGCTCAATCGTGATTGCAGCGCGCTGGCTGTGGCGGGGTCTTTGCTTTGCAAGAAGTCCTCCAGACCCTTCACATCTTCACCGGCTGCGGTCAGCGACAGGCGCGCAGCGGTGATGCTCTTGTCGGCGATGTTGAGGCGAGCGTTGTTCACGTCATTCAGCGCGCGCAGCAAGCTGACGTGCGCTTCCAGCGCGGCCACCTGCCCGCGGAGGTTCTGAAGGTCGCCTTGCGCGGTGCTCAACGCTCCCTGGGCCGCCGTGAGCTGTTCCTGAACGCCGGCGAGTTGCTGACGCGTCTGGACCAGCTCGGCCTGCGCCTGCAGGGCGCGGCTCTGCGCCGGCCGGTAGAGGACGAAGTAGGCTACCAGCAATCCCGCGGCAAAAACAGCCAGTATACCGACTGTCCAGCGCAGGCCGGCGCGGTTGAAGCGCCCCAGTCGCGTCTCGGGGTTGAACCACCAGCCAAACAAGCGCGCCAGCAGGCCGGGTTTACGCTTGGCCGGTGCTGGAGCTTCTTCTGCCGCTGGCGCTCCGGCCACCGCCTCGCTGCCGGCGGCGATCGCCTCGACAGCCGCCCCTCCAGCCGGCGCTGCCTCCCCTTCGCCTTCGCCGACAGGCGGCTCTGGTTCGGGCGCGGTCTCGCTCACCGGCTGCTTAGCATCCTTGGGTGGGACTTCCGACTCGGGGGGAACGCTTTCAGTATCCATAAGGGTCTCCTGGTCTCTCTCGTTACGTCGGTCTGGGAGAAGGCGTCAGCGTAGGGTAGGGGGTAGATGTGGGCGCCGCGCCTGGACAGGCCGCTCCGCTGCACGACGTCGGAGCGCTCCCAGCCGCAGACCCCCCTTGCGGCAGCCCGACTACCAGCGTCTCCCACACGCCGTCCAGCTCGTTCAGCGCCAGGACGGGGTAAAGCGGCAGGTCGGCCAGGGCCTGATCCAATCGGGATGCCAGCGCTTGCGGGGTGACGCCGGCCAGCTCGGGAACATCCGCGGGCATGCCGTTGAGGGCGTTGCGCGCCGCCTGCAAGTCCTGGCGAGCCAGGCCCAAGTTGCTCTGTGTCAGGTACAGGCGTGCCCGTGAGAGCAGCTCCATGGTCTTGAAAAGCCGGACCTGCTGTTCGAGGTCGGTTAGCGTTGCCAGGGTGTCGCTGACCTGTTGATTGAGCTGGCCGACCGACTGGCTGTTCTGACCCACCAAACGGTTTAGATTCGCCAGTTCGGCCTGCAAACCATCCAGGCGATCCAGCGCTGCGCTGTGAGTCTGGATAGCCTGTTCGGCGTCGTCGAGGCTGCCGCGCAGATCGGCAACGGCGGTGGCTTGCTGGTCGTGCTGTGCCTGCAGGCCGACCACCCTGGTCTGAAGCTGACCGGCAAGCGACTGAACCTGCCCCGCGTAGTTGCTCTGTTCGGTCTCAACCTTTGCCAAGCGCTCAAGCAGGGCTTTTTGGGGCTGAGACTGCCGCTGATAGGCATACAGGCCGCCGTAATACAGCCCAATACCGAGCAGAATGCCCAGCAGCACAGCCAGCAACACCCGCAGAACTGCACGCCAGACGCGGCGCGTTGACGACGCCGTGCCGTGAACCGGCTCGGGCTGCCCAGATTGGCTGGAAGGGGGCGGGGAAAGCGGCGCCGGTTCAGACATGGATAGCCTCCATCATCGCAGGCGGCTCTTAGCCTCTCGGCTGGCGGCCGCCTGGCGCTGGCAGGGCTGGACGGGCAGGATAGGGTAAGGGGATGTACTCTACCGACGGGCGACGCTGAGCGGCCTGAGGGTATAAATTCATCAGGTGATAGACCTCGGTGGGCATCTCAGTATTGACCTGCAGGCCAATTTCGCGCGCCTCCTCCACGCTGATGGGGTAATCGTGGGTCCAGCGCCCGCTGGTCAATGCGTCGGTGATCTGACCGGTCTTTTCAGGGTCGTAGCGCTCACCCAGCAGACGCAGGACAACGCTCTTCACCTGCAGGATCGCCTTGCGCGATATGTCTGCTAGGATCATCGTCTCGTCATCAATCTCATTGGCGGCTTTCTTATCCAGCACGTTGAGGATCGAGACGGCCGGATATTGGCCAATCTGCGGGTCGACCGGTCCCAGGACGGCATTTTCATCCATGACGATCTCGTCCGCCGCCAACGCGATCAGCGTGCCGCCCGACATGGCGTAATGGGGGACGAAAACGGTCACCCTGGCCGGGTGCTTGGTCAGAGCGGTGGCGATTTGCTCTGCGGCCAGCACCAGCCCGCCCGGTGTGTGAAGGATCAGATCGATCGGTATCTTCGGATCGGTCAGCTTGATGGCGCGCAACACCTCTTCCGAATCCTGGATATCGATGTAACGGCCGATGGGAATGCCCAGGATCGAGAGGCTCTCCTGACGGTGGATGAGGGCGATGACGCGTGAGCCGCGCTTTTCTTCCAAAGCGCGAATCAAACGCATTCGCGAAGCCTCCAGCATCTTCTGGCGCACCACCGGCACCAGGGTGGCGATGATCAGGAATATCCAGATCAAATCGAAGTATCCCATCGTTCAAACTCCTCCAAAGAGGTTACCAGGGCCGATACTCGTCCGGATGCCAGCGGCGGATGCGCCGGCCGGCCGAGAAGGGCACCGCCAGCAGCACGCCGAAAAGAAAGCCCCCGATATGCGCCCACCAGGCGATTCCGCCTGCTGCCGTCCCACTGGCGGTACCCAGAGCCAGCACGCCGGGGAAGAACTGCAGCCCGAACCAGATGGCCAGGTAGATGACGGCCGGGATAGGTATAAACAGAGGGAAGATGGTGATAAAGATCAGGGTAATGATGCTTGAAGTGGGAAAATAAACGAAATACGCCCCTAAGACGGCCGCAATGGCGCCGCTTGCACCGATGGCCGGCACCCGGCTGGTTGGATCCACAACGACCTGGGCTGCGCTGGCAGCAATGCCGCCGAGCAGGTAGAAGATGAGATATCGGCTGGAGCCCATGCGGTCTTCGACGTTGTCGCCGAAGATGAACAGGAACCACATATTACCCAGAATGTGCAGCCACCCCCCGTGCAGGAACATGTTGGTGAAGAGTGGATAGAGGGTGCTCAACTGATTCCAGTGGATGCGCGCCGGCACCAGGCCGTATCTCAAAATAAACCGGTCCAGCCCAGCGGGAGACAGGCTCAGCTCGAAAAGGAAAACCAGGCTGTTAATACCGATCAGCAGCCAGGTGATGAACGGGAAAGATCGCGATTGGACAGTATCTTTTATGGGGAGCATGCTCACCTCCTGTGCCGCACGTACGACACAGGGCATGGTTATAGTATAGCGAGCAATCCTATAATACGCAACAATTCGGGCGCAGGGCAGGAAATCCCGGCCTGCAAGACCGATCATCACGGGCGCGCTGGCTTCACGCGATGCGAGATTCGTCCCTAGGCGCCGGGGTTATAATGGCGGCATATGGAGGACATCCCCCTGGCCGGAAATCTATCCAAAGCTAACCGTCAGATTGCGCGCGGTGCTGCTACCGTGATGCTGGCATTCGCCTTTGGCCAGCTCATCGGATTGGGCGCCAAAGTGCTCATCGCGGGAGCCTTCGGCACTGGCATGGAAGCCGACGCCTTCTACGCCGCCAACCGCCTGCCTGACATCATCTTCCAAATCATGGCCGGCGGCGCTTTGGCCTCGGCATTCGTGCCGACCTTTACCGGGCTGCTGGCGCGCGGCGAACGCGAAAGCGCATGGAAGTTGGCCTCCTCGATCGCAAACCTGATCTTCCTGGGGGTGGCGGCTGCCGCGTCGTTGGCCTTTGCCTTCGCCCCGCAGGTGGTGCGCTACCTGCTGGCGCCCAAGTTCGCTTCCAACCCGCAGCAGTTTGCCATGACGGTGACGCTGCTGCGCATAATGCTGCCATCGGCGGTAATCTTCAGCCTGAGCGGCCTGTTGATGGGTGTGCTGAATTCCCACCAAATCTTTCTATTTCCCGCCTTGGCGCCCTCCATGTATACCGCCGGGCAGATCTTCGGCGTACTGGCTTTAGCGCCGCGCTTCGGCGTTTACGGACTGGCTTGGGGCGTGCTGGCTGGCAGCTTCCTGCATCTTGTTGTCCAGCTTCCCGCTCTTCTACGCCTGGGCGGCCGCTATGCCGCCTCCCTGGGGCTGGACTTCGCTCCGGTGCGCGAGGTCGGCCGACTGATGGCCCCACGCCTGATAGGCGTGGGGGTGGTGCAGCTCAATTTCTGGCTCAACACGTTGCTCGCCTCGGGCATGGCCGAGGGTAGCCTGGCCGGCATCAATCTGGCCATGCCGCTGATGCTGGTGCCTGAAGCGGTCATCGCCCAATCGATCGCCATTGCCGCCATGCCAACCTTCTCGGCCCAGGTCGCTTTGGGCCAAATGGACGAGCTGCGCGCTTCCCTGGCGGCGGCGCTGCGCGCGGTGCTGCTGCTGGCCGTGCCGGCCTCGTTGGGGTTGGTCTTCCTGCGGCGGCAAATCGTGGCCCTCCTCTACCAGCACGGCGCCTTCGACGCCCATTCGACCGAGCTGGTGGCCTGGGCGTTGCTTTGGTACGCGATCGGGCTGGTGGGCCATTCGGTGATCGAGGTGGTTTATCGCGCCTTTTATTCCCTGCACGACACGCGCACGCCGGTGTTTCTGGTGGCTGCAGCGATGAGCCTCAACCTGGCCTTCAGCCTGATCTTTTCGGCCCTGTTCAGCGCGGTGGGCTGGGCGCCGCACGGAGGCCTGGCGCTGGCCAACTCGCTGGCCACCGCCCTGGAGATGGCCGGCGCGCTGATTCTCATCCGCAGGCGGGTGGGCGGGCTGCAAGGCCGGCGCCTCGGAGGCGGGTTGGCGCAGGCCGCCGCGGGAGGACTGGCCATGAGCCTGGCTCTGGCCGTATGGCTGTCAGCCATGGGAGACCGCCCCGCCTGGCTGTCCGCCTCGGGCGGCATCATCCTGGGTGTGGGAGTCTATGCGCTGGCCGCGCTGGTGCTGCGCGTGCCCGAACTCTACATGCTCCTGGGCGCGCTCAGACGCCAGGCGAAAAAGCTGGCCTTACGCTAGCAGGCAGTGCGAAATTCTCAGCGCCAAACGACCCAAACGAGCAGGGCCACGATGACCCCCAATACAACGCCACCCAGCGCCTCGCCCGGCGTGTGGCCGAGCACTTCCTTGAGCTGCTTCTCGTTGATCGGATTGCCCTTGAAAAGCTCTTCCATCATCAGATTGATGGTATGGGCATGGATGCCCGCCTGCCGACGGATGCCGGTTGCGTCGTAAATCACAATCATGGCCACAGCCGTTGCCAGCGCAAACAGGGGCGTATCGAAGCCAGTGTAAAGGCCGATGGCCAGCGCCGTGGAGGTGACCAATGAGGAATGCGAGCTGGGCATGCCGCCGGCGCTGAACAGAAGGGACCAGTTCGTGCGGTGGTTGCGAATACGATCGATGGGCACTTTTAAGCTCTGCGCCAGCAGCCAGGAGATCAACCCGGCGATCAGCACCTGGTTGGTGATAATCCTCCAGAACGGCATGTCAGTCGGGAGGATTGTAATCGACCAGCTCTTCGCCGGAGAGCTGGCGCACTTTGAGCTCGGCCTTGTCCAATAAATTGGCGCAGTGCTGCACCAGCGCCTGCCCGCGCTCGTACAAGGCCATGGTCTCTTCAAGCGAGCGTTGCTCGGTTTCGATCTCAGCCAGGATTTTTTCCAGCTCGGCAAAAGCCTGCTCGTAGGTCAATTGATCAACGGGCGGCAGTTCGGGCATCTGTTCTTTCCCCTTTCACAGCTCAACTTGATGCCTCCCCATCAGCGTGGACAGCGAAGGATCCATCGCTCACGCGCACGTCGAGGGCATCGCCGGGTGATACCTGACCTACCCGCGTCACTAGGCGGCCGTCTGCCTTGTGGCTCACCAATGCGTACCCGCGCTCCAGAATAGCCAGCGGGCTGAGGGCCGCCAGGCGCGTGCGCACACCCTCGATGCGAGCGCGCTGAAGCTGCAAACTGTGCATCATGGCGGCTCCCAGGCGGAAGCTGATCTCATCCAGACGTTGGCGCTCGCTGCGCACCCGGGAGATGGGTGAGGCGCGCTCCAGACGGCCGCGCCGCTCCTCCAGCGACCAGCGTTCGCGGGAAATCACATCCCGGGCTACGCGTTCCATCCGCCGTGAGCGCTGGTCAAGATCCGCAAGTAGGTCGGCCCGGTTGGGAGTGGCCAGTTCGGCGGCTGCGGTGGGCGTTGGGGCGCGCAAATCTGACGCGAAATCCGCGATAGTGAAATCAGTCTCATGGCCTACCCCGGTAATGACCGGCGCTGGCGAAGCAGCGATCGCCCGCGCCACAGCCTCGTCGTTGAAGGCCCACAGGTCTTCGATCGATCCGCCGCCGCGCGCCAGGAGGATCACATCCGGATGCGCCAGCCGGTTGATGTCCGCCAGAGCGGCAACGATGCCGCCCGGCGCTTCCTCTCCCTGAACCGGGGTGGGCGCCACGACGACCTCCACGATCGGGTAGCGCCTTCGCAGGGTGTTGAGCATGTCCTGCAGGGCTGCTCCGGTCGGTGAGGTGACAATGCCGATGCGCCGCGGCCGCGCCGGAATGGGGCGCTTACGCGCCGGGTCAAAAAGCCCCTCCGCTTCCAGGCGGGCCTTGAGGCGTAGGAACTCCTGGAAGAGCAACCCCTCGCCGGCCAGGCGAACCGCATCGGTGTAAAGCTGGTACTGCCCTCCGGCTTCATATACGCCCACGTAGCCGTGCGCCTCGATCGCTTGGCCATCCTGCAAACTAAGACGCAGCCTTTGGGCCGTGCTCCGCCAGATTACGCAGCGCAAAGCTGCGTTGCTGTCTTTTAGAGTGAAATATACGTGACCCGATCCGGGCCGCGAGAGATTGGAAACCTCGCCGGCCACCCATACGTCCTGCATGGCGGCGTCCCCTTCGATGAGCTGACGCAGATAGCGCGTCAGTTCGGTTACCGTCAAAGGTACGGGTTGCAGAAAAGGGAAGGCATCCATCCGAAACAAGCATACCCTTACTGTTTATGGCTGTCAACCATTCCCCGAACCAGCAAAGGATGCTACAATTGCTCTCGGCGGCGCCAGAGAGCGCCGTTTCCAGTGTGATGGGCAGCGCAATCCGCGCCCGATCCCCGCGAGATTTACATGGACTATCTCTGGTCTCCTTGGCGAATGAAATACATCCAGGCCCATCAGACAGGCGATGCGTGCATCTTCTGTCAGGCGGCGCAGCGCGAAGACGGGCCGGAAAATTTAATCGTGAAACGCGGCGAGCACTGTTTTGTCATCCTCAACCGCTACCCGTACACCAGCGGCCACCTCATGGTGGTGCCGTTCGAACACGTCCCATCCTTGGAAAATCTTCGGCCGGCCGACCGCGCCGAGATGATGGACCTGATCAGCGCGGCCATGGCTGCCCTGCGCAGGGTGTATAACCCCGAAGCTTTCAACCTGGGAGCTAACATCGGCGCTGCCGCCGGAGCAGGCGTGGCCGGGCATTTCCATATTCACGTCGTCCCGCGCTGGATGGGGGACACGAATTTCATGTCCACTGTGGGTGAGACGCGCGTCCTGCCCGAAGCCCTGGAAGACACCTACCGACGCCTGAAAGAAGGCTGGAAATAGTTTCCCCGCCTCAGGGGAGAGACGGGGTTGAAAGAAATGGGCGGCGGCTGATAAGCTTGCAGCCGCCCTTAATCATCGTGTTCCGCAGTTTTTGTGGCGGTTGGCGTCGTTCCAAGCGTGGCACCCTGGGTCGGCGTACGTTCCTCGTGATCCTCCTCCGGTGTGCGTGAAGGGGATGGCGTGGCGCTGAAATCGGAATGTGCGCCCTCGGTCTCCTGAAGCGTCCCGGTTGGATGGTCATCCTCCCCTTCTTGCGTGGGCGAGCGCGTCTTCTCAACCTGCTGCTCGGGGGTACTGCTCGGATGCGGCGTTTCGCTCGGCTCGATCGCCTCCCCGGCGGTGGCCGAAGGCTGTTGGAGCGCAGGCGAGGCCGAAGGCATGACGGCCTGACTCACAGTCAGACTGCGGGCCAGCAGCACATCGCCCGCCAGGCGAAGCGCGGTAACGGTGACCAGGTCGCCGACCTGCGCTGCGCCGGTTATCTGGGTATCAGAATTGATTAAAAAAGCCACGCCGGCCACCACCCAGCGGTCCGGTCCGATGGACTGCACCCGACCGCTGAACTGGATTTGGCGAAGCTCCATCTCTTCGACCAGCACAGACCCATCGCTTTGCAGGCTGCCGCTCACCAGAACGTAAACCCCAGGCTGGTATTCGGACTTCACAGGAAAGCCTGGCGGTAAGATGAGAGGGATGCCGGCCGCCGTCCACCCACCTGCGGGCGTCAATTCGAGAGGTCCGGCGAAAGTGACCTGAATACTGCGGCGATGCCCGGAGAGCGCTTCGACTTCCTCGGCCCGTTCGCGGTCGTAGCTCTCGAGCAGCTCGATGCGCGCGGCGGTATTGCTGGTCAGTTGGAGGCGAGTCCGTTCGGTGGCCAGCTTGAGGCCGTAAAGAGGATCACCCGGCAACGCCTGGGCGGAAGCGATGCTCGTACCAACCAATCCCGCCAGGATGAGACCCACAGCAATGAGAATTGCCGGACTGACGCGCGCGTGCAAGGGGAAATGGAAGAAACTTGACCGACGGCGTTGGGCAGCGGCGGCCAGCATCCTGGCGCGGCTGCGCGCCATCGCGCCGCGCGGAGCGCTAGCAGATAGGCCCAGGTCTCGCGCATACCGGGCCGCTTCGAGCAACGGGCGAAGCTCAGCCTGGAATTGGGGGTAGCGCTCGAGAACCTGTTCCAGGCTCTCGCCGTTTCGCAGATGCTCCAGACACTCTTCAAGGACGGATGGTAATACATCCCGGCTCATTGTTTCGACTTCTCCTCGAGCAGCCTGCGCAGGGCTGCCAGGGCGCGGAATTGAAGAGTCTTCACCGCTCCAATCGTCTTGCCCATGATATGAGCGGTTTCCTCCAGCGAATATTCTTCGGCGAAGCGCAAAGCCAGCACGTGCTGCTGGTCGACCGTCAAGGCCAGGAAAGCAGAGCGAACCTCCTGGCGCTGCCACGCCCGCTCCACACTGTCCTCGGGAGATAGACCGGCATCCGGTTCGTGCCCATCCAGATGGGAAAGGCGCTGGCGGTATTTGGCGCGCAAATGATCGTTCACCAGATGGGAGGCAGTCCCCAGCAACCAGGCGCGCAAGTCCCTTTCAGGGCCGATGTTCCGGTGCAATGCCTTGATCAAGCGAAGGAAGACCTCCGCGGTGATATCCTCGCAAACCGGATCATCCCCCATGCGGTAGCGCACATAGCGATATACGACCGGGTAATACCGGTCGTGAATGGCTGTCAGCGCGTTTGGGTCTTTCTGGCGGGCGCGGGCTAGGGTCTGCTCGGGACTGTCCATGCGATGATAAAACGTACTCCGTGGTTTGAGAGCCTTTCCTTCCGCCAAGTATACTTTATCGCCGACCCCCAAGCAGTGACCCCCAGCTCGATAGACCATCGCTCATCCATCCAGCAGTATCCAGGCCATGGGCAGCCAGAGGAACCGGCCCTCTGGCTGCCCGAACGGTGTCGAAGCGCGTACACACCAAGCGATCAGGCAACAATCCATTAATCGTTATGGCCGCCGCCGGTATGATCGCCCTCGCTGTCGCCGCCAGGAACCGGCGTGCTGGACGCGTGTTGTTCGTCATCTTCATGCGGCGTACTGGAGAAGGATGGAGTCGAGGTGAACGGATTGCCTTCCGGAGTGCTGGTGAAACCGGAGTGGTCTTCGTTGTCCTCATTGTTCTCGTCGTTATTTTCGTTTCCCATGTCTTCCTTTTCGATCTTGAGCGCCAGCAATGTGCCATCTGATTGCACCGTGACCTTGACCTCGACGAAATCGCCCACCATCGGGTTATCCTCAATCTTTGTGCTGCCGTCAACGGTCACCATCTTTCCGTTAATCGTCCACACACTCCCATTGATGGCAGAGACCGTGCCTTTGAATTCGAAAGTTCCTCCCGGCATCGGCGTATGGGACACCTGTGGGGTGAGCGACGCCGCCGGGGTCAAACTGACCTCAACAGTGGCTGTTTCTGTCTCCGTTTCAGTTGCAGAAGGGGTCTCTGTTACCTCGGGCGTCTCGCTCATCTCAGGTGTGCCGGTCATCGCGGCCGCCTCGGTCGCAGTGGCGGTCGACGTGCCAGCCAGCTTGATCGAGCTGACCGTGACCACGCCGTCGCTCAGGCTGCCCGACACCTGCACGCGATCACCGACGGTAATGCCCGCATCGATCTGGGTCGAGGCGCTGATCGGCACGGGGATGCCCGACACCACCCATTCGCTGGAGCCAATCGATTGCACCTGTCCGGTGAATTGGAAACTCACCCCGTTGCCCGCGGGCTGGATGCTGCCGCCCTGAGCGGTAATCGCGCCAGATTGGATCAGCTTCGACAGGCTGCCAGGGGAACCGACGCAGGCGCCCAATAACAGGGCGCCAATGATGGCCAACGACAGAATACCCCCACGCCTGAATGGTAAAAGGCTGTTCATGGATACCTCCTTGTAGGATTGCGGTAGTGCAAATTTCACTTACACAGTCGAGATTGTGGGGAAAAGGTTACGGTGCATCCCCCCGAACCGCCGATCGCTCTTGCAGGATGATGGGACTATCGCCTCGTGGGCATCATTGCTACAATAAAAGCGGAATTCGAGAAGGTCGTATGCAAATATCTGACACGATCATCCGCACCAAGCTGCACCCGCCATTCACCCGGCCCGGGTTGATCTCGCGGCCGCGGCTCGAAGAACAGATTGCGCATGGGCTGCACGGCCCGCTGTTTCTGGTTACTGCGCCGGCCGGTTTTGGCAAGACCACCCTGGTGGCGGCCAGCGTTAAACACTGCGGCATGGCGGTGGCATGGCTGTCCCTGGACAGAGATGACAATCAGGAAGGACGCTTTTTAACCTATCTGGTGGCCGCCTTGCAGGAGGCCGATCCTGCCATCGGGAGCGAAGCGCGCCAGCTCATGGCGGGACTGCAGATGGCTCCGCCCGAAGCGGTGTTGACCAGCCTGATCAACGATCTGGCGGCCGCCAGCGGCGAGATCGCGTTGATCCTGGATGATTACCAGTTTATCAGCAGCCAGAAGGTGCATGAGCAAGTGGCTTTCTTGCTCGAGCACATGCCGGAAAAATTACATCTGGTGATCGCCTCACGTTCAGATCCGGCGCTCCCTTTAGCCCGGCTGCGAGCGCGGGGTCAAATGGCCGAACTGCGCGCCGCCGATCTTCGTTTTACTGCCGACGAGGCGGCCCGCTTCCTGAACGAGGTGATGGGCCTGCGCCTGGACGCCAGCTCCGTAGCTGTGCTTGAAGAACGCACAGAGGGCTGGATCGCCGGCCTGCAAATGGCGGCGCTGTCGATGCGCGGCCGCGAAGACGCGGCCGGTTTCATCGCCGGTTTCTCGGGCACCAACCGCTACATCCTGGATTACCTGATGGAGGAGGTGCTGTCCGGTCAGCCTGCGGAAATCCAGCGCTTCCTGCTACACACCTCGATCCTGGAGCGTCTGACCGCGCCGCTGTGCGATGCGGTCGTCGCTGTTGGGCAAGAGGGAGAGGAGCGAGGCGGTGATTCTCAACCCTCTGCACTCGACGCCCGCCCGATGCTCGCGTATCTGGAACGCACCAATCTTTTCCTGATCCCCCTGGATGAGGAACGTGTCTGGTACCGCTACCACCAGTTGTTTGCCGATCTGCTTAGAGCGCGGCTGCTGCAAGCTCAGCCCGATTTGGTTCCCAGGCTGCACCTGCGGGCTTCCGCCTGGCTTGAGCAGAACGATTTCATCCCACAAGCAGTTCGGCATCTCATCTCTGCTCAAGAGATCGATCTGGCAGCCGATCTGATCGAACGCTACACACCAACCCATTGGGTGGCGGGCGACCTGGGGGTTTTACAGATGGCGGACAGGCTGCCCGGCGAAATGCTGATCAAACGGCCTAAAATCGGGCTGTATCAGGCATGGTATTTCATTCTACAGGGGCAGATCGAGAGAGCCCTGCCGCTGTTATTTCATCTGGCGGAAAGCCTCGGCGGCGCAGATCGCCACCCCGATCAGCGGTGGATCTACACGGTTGTCCGCCTGGCGCTTGCGTTTCTTTACGCGCGGGCAAACCCCTCGGATTTGTATCCACTGCCTGATCAGCAGGAATTGGAGCAAATTCCAGATGATGAACCGGTCATGCGGGATGCGGCAGATATTTTATATGGCATGGCCGTAGGGAGATATGGGGATTTAGACCGCGCGGTCGAATTTTCGGAGAAGAGTCTGCAGAGGGGGAAAATCCTGGATAGCGGCCAGCCGATCCCCACATTGGTGCCCTTCCTGGCCACCATGTACCTGTTCCAGGGCCGTTTGAGGGCAGCGTTCTCTCTATCTCGCCAATATCTGGAACCCGTCAAGAAGAAAGGCCTGCGTATTTCTACGGCGGGAAATCTGGACACCGTCCTGGGGTATGCCCTTTTTCAGTGGAATCAATTGGAAGAGGCCAAGCAGCACATCCGTGAGGGCCTCAAAGCCAACGAACCATGGAAAAATATAATGACCGACGCCTTTGGCATGCTCATCCTGATTAACATCTTGCTGGCGCAAAAGAATTACACAGAGGCGATGCAGGTTGTTGAGCAGTTTGAAGCCAGACTCCGCGAACCGTCGCGCCCGAGCGAATTCGCGGAGGAGTATCATACCCTGAGAGTGCGCGTACAACTGGCCAGCGGGAATCTGGTGGGCGCGTCTCAATGGGCGGAACAGATTCAGGACAGCGAGGATTTCCGCCTTCATCCTGGGCATTACAAACTCACCCTTGCGCGCATCCGCCTGGCCCAGGGGAGGTATGCTGAGGCGGAAGAAATCCTGGCTGAGATAGCCGGGCAGCCCGCAGGCGCCGATCGAACCGTGAGGCAGCTAGAATCCAAATTGCTTCAAGCCATCGCCATCGCCGGGCAGCACCGCATGCCGGAAGCCCTGGGACATATCGAAACTTCCCTTTCCCTGGCCGAACCGGAAGGTTACGTGCGGGTCTTCCTGGATGCGGGTGAGCCGATGAAAGAGCTGTTGTCAGCCTATCTGAAATTGGCTGAACCCGCCTGTAAGCAGTACGCCCAGAAGCTGCTGGGGATGTTTCCACCATCCAGCAAGCCTGGCGCTACACGCCCACAGCCGGCCGGGATGATCGAGCCCCTCTCAGAGCGCGAGCTGGAAGTCCTCCATCTCCTGTCCCAGGGCAGGACAAATCGCGAGATCGCGGGTCAGCTCATCGTGGCCCCAGGCACAGTCAAGGCTCACACGGCCAGCATCTATCGCAAGCTGGAGGTCGCCAACCGCACCGAAGCGGTGGCGCGCGCCAGGCAACTCGGCATTCTCCCCTGATTCCCCAGATAAGCCATCTCCAACGGGTTTACGAGTAAACCCCATAAATAAACCTCGAATATCCCTTTTGGCAGATGCGGGCCTCCTCGCCGCGCGCTAAATTATGGGCAGAAATGTATCAGGAGGTCTGCCTTGACGGAATATTACGAGATCAAAATCAAAGGCCATCTCGATCCATACTGGACCGAATGGTTCGAGGGTTTGACTTTGACGTACCTGGAAGAGGATGCGACCTTGCTCTCCGGCTCTCTGCCCGACCAGGCTGCGCTTCATGGCCTGCTCGAACGCATCCGCGATCTGAACCTGACCCTGATCTCGGTTTCCCGTAGCGCCGCCTCCACCTCATATTCAGATAAAGCATAGGAAGGGATGAAGAAATGGAAGCAGTACGTGTTAGTTCTAAGAGGAGATTCCCGGCGCTCCTGGCGATCGGGTTGATCCTTCTGGTTTTGCTGCTGGGCGTTGTGGCTACGCTCCTCTTGGCGCCTGCGGACGGCGGCAAACTTTTCACACAGGAACGATCGGAACCGCTGAACGATGTGAAGAGCGCGAAGATCGACATTGATGCCGGCACTGGCAATCTGACAATCGACGGCCTCAACGCGAATGTGCCGTTGCTGGCAAGCGCGACGCTGGAATACCTGGAAAATCACGCGGCGCCCGCCTGGACGGTCGAGGCGTTCAACGACCAGGCCAGTCTCACCTTGAAAGCGGATGGGGGACGGCAGTCCGGTCTGCGTTTACCCTGGCAGGCCTGCAACGGGGAAACCAACTGGAGCATCCACCTCAACCCCGCCGTGGCTTCTGATCTGACCGCCCACAGCGGCGGCGGCAATGTGAAGCTGGACCTGTCCGGCATGGCTGTCACCCGCGTCATGGCCGACACGGGCGGCGGCAACATGGAAGTGGTATTGCCCGATGAGGCCGTAAACCTGAGCGTGACCGCCCGGACGGGCGCCGGTAACGTGATCATCCACATGCCGGCTGGAATCGCGGCCCGCATTCACGCCGCCAGCGGCATGGGAAAAGTAATCGTCGATCCTCGCTTCGTGCAAATTGGCGATAACACCTATCAATCCCCCGATTTTGAAAGCGCCGCCAACAAATTCGAAATCACGGTTGGCAGCGGCGCTGGTAACGTGAGCGTCGAGTCATCGCAGAGATAATGCTGCATGCAATCAGTCTGATATGAACAGGAGATACAACGATGTCTAAAAAAGTCTTCACCAATCATTTGTCGGAACCGCTGAACGGAGCGACGACGGCGAGAATCGAAATCAACGCCGGCACCGGCAACCTGATGGTCGGCGGTCTCGCTGATGGCGAGCCGGTGCTGGCGAAAGGCGAGCTGGAATACCTGGAAAAGCAGAACCCGCCGATCTGGTCGGTGGAAACGATCAACGGCCAGGCCAGCCTTACCCTGAAGGCGGATGGGGCACGGCAGTCCGGTCTGCGTTTGCCCTGGCAGGCCTGCAACGGAGAAACCAACTGGCGCATCGAGCTCAACCCCGCCGTGGCTTCTGATCTGACCGCCCACAGCGGCGGCGGCAATGTGAAGCTGGACCTGTCCGGCATGGCCGTTACCCGCGTTGTAGCTGACACAGGCGGCGGCAACTTGGAAGTGATTTTGCCTGACAGAATGACCAACCTGAACCTGACCGCCCAGACGGGAGCCGGCAACGTCACCATCCGCGTTCCAGACGGTGTGGCAGCCAGAATCCATGCCAGGACCGGCTGGGGCAAAGTGATCACTGATCCACGCTTCATCAAGCTCGATGACAATACGTTCCAGTCAGCTGAATTCGATGGCGCCGCCGACAAGGTGGAAATAGCCGCGCACAGCGGCGCTGGCAACGTGAGCGTCATCGCGAGGTAGAGCCTTACAGCGCACAACTCCCACAGGATGGCCGCCCTCAGAAATATTCTCGCCGCAGCCATCCTGTGGAGATAGCCTGCATCAGCGGTGATAAACCGAATCAGGTCATAGATTGAAAACAGACGCAAATAAATCAATATAAGGGAGAGGCATCATGAGCCACATATTTGAGGAACACAACGGCATGAACATTGTCGGGCAGGGCGGGAAAATCATCCTGTTTACCCTGCCGGCTTTGATAGCTGCCATACTGGTCAACACATATTACCCACAGATCGCAGCGCTGCCTGCGAGCATCGGTTTCCTCAGACCCGTTGGATATGGTTTGCTCGTTCCTGGGCTGATCCTATGGGGGACAGCCATCATCCAGCTTCTCTCGGGCTTTCCCAAAGGCAACCTGGTGACCACTGGCGCATACGGCGTGGTGCGCAACCCCATCTACTCCAGCGCTGCGTTCTTCATCCTCCCCGCCGTAGCGCTGATGACGTTGACCTGGGTCTACCTTGTTCCATCGATCTTCTTGTACGCCGGTGTGATGATTTTCATTGGCAAGGAAGAGAAGCAGCTCAGAATGGTCTTTGGCAAGCGGTACGAAGAGTATTTAGCCAGCGTCGATCGCCTGGTGCCGTTCAAAAAACCTTGATGAGCCGTTGCAGCTCCACCACAAAGGGTTTGTTTAATCGGGAAAATGGCCGGGAATAAGTTGGTGCTCAGAAAATCCGTTTGTAAAGAGGCTGAAATGTCCCATATTCCATCTGTACCCCCATCGGTCAATGCATTCGTGAAATTCATATTGCGCTCCCCAATGCATGGTCTGATCAGCAGGAACATCTTGTTGATCACCTTCACCGGGCGCAAGAGCGGCAAGATGTACACCATCCCGGTCGGCTACTCGCAAAATGACGGCCGGGTGACCATTTTCACACACCACTCCTGGTGGAAAAACCTGCCCGGCAGTTCACCGGTCACATTGACTTTACGCGGTCGGGAGGCTCGGGGGCTGGCCGAAGCGGTCGTCGAGGATAAACAGGCAATCGCCGTCGGCCTAACCGCCCATTTGCAAAAAGTGCCTGGTGACGCCAAATATTACGAGGTCAGTTTTGATAACCGCAAGAACCCACGGGCACAGGATGTCGAGAAAGCCGCGCAGAATGTGGTGATGATCAACGTGCGCTTGTGCTGAAGACCCCCCCTGGCTGCCTCACGAAGGCTCCTGGAGGGTGGATGTGGTTCGTAAGTTTGGCCTTCAACCGCTGCTGGTTGAAGCGACTAACCTCCTGACCATTACGATCAATCTTTCTTTCATCCATCCTCGCGTGTAGACGAAATCGGCCCACCGGCGGATATTGCTGAAATAGGGCGTCAACTCCTTATCGGAACAACCTGAGAATCCAAATTTTTCATAAAAAGGAGACAGGGATTCCCGGCAGATCAGGTACAGCGGCGGTTGATTTTCCGCCAGCAGCCGCTCGATGATCGCTCTGGCCACGCCGCGCCCTCGATACCGCGGCTGAACCGCAATGGAAGCCAGCTCGCGCGTCCCATCGCGGTGCGGCTTGACCTGCCCACAGCCGATCAACCGGTCGCCATCATCCACCGCCAGCAGAAAGCGCCGCCAAACCAGGCCGGTGGGATTGATGCGCACGGCGAGGATTAGCGCGCGGATAGCGGCCGCATCCTCCCGTCGGGCAGGACGCAGTTGATATGTGAAGTCGGGAGAAGATGATGCACCGATAAGTGTGCTACCCGCCAGTCTGCCTCAACGCAACAACTCTTCCAGAATCTTCCGCGCCAGGTTTGGATCGGCTTTACCGCCCATTTTCCTCATCACCTGACCGACGAACCAGCCCAACAGGGTAACTTTGCCCGCCTTGTAACTCTCCACCTCTTTGGGATTCTCGGCCAGCACTTCGCCGGCCACCGCGCGGATGGCGGCGTCATCGCTGACTTTGGCCAGCCCTTCGGCCTGGACGATGTCCGCCGGAGGCCTCCCCGTCTCCTGTACTTTCAGCAACAGACTCTTGCCGGTGGAGGTGTTCACCGTGCCGGCGTCCACCAGCTTGATGATCTCGGCCAGATAAGCCGGCTTCAGGCGAAGTTCGCCGGCTGAAACCCCCAGCTCGTTGACCATGCGCAGCACGTCGTTCATCATCCAATTGGAGACGCGTTTGGGGTCACCGCCGTAAGCCTGCACGGCTGCCTCGTAATACTCCGATAGACTGCGTTCGCCGGTGAGAATGTCGGCGTCGTATTCCGGCAGGCCATACTGGCGGACGAAGCGCGCCCGCCGTTCGAGGGGCAGCTCGGGCAGTTGGGCCAGGATCGCGTCGCGCCAGGCATCATCCAGGCGGATGGGAAGCAGGTCCGGCTCCTTGAAGTAACGGTAATCGGCCTCGGTTTCCTTGGAGCGCATCTTGCGCAGCACGCCGGCATCCTCATCCCACTCCAGCGTCCAGGCTTCCACCTGCCGGCCGGCTTCCACCTCACGGATCTGGCGCTCGATCTCGGCGGCGATGGCCGTGCGCACCGCATCGATCGAGTTGACATTCTTGATCTCGGTTTTTGGGTTGAGATACTGGGCGCCTTTCGGCCGGATCGAGACGTTAGCGTCGCAGCGTAAATGGGCCTTCTCCATGTCGGCCTCGGACACGCCCAGCCAGCGCAAGAGCTGGCGCAGGCGGATCAGGTATTGAGCGGCTTCGTCCGCCGAACGCAGATCGGGGCCAGTGACCATCTCCACCAGCGGCACGCCGCAGCGGTTGAAATCGATTAACCGGCGGCCGTCTTCGTTCTTAGTCTTGCCAGCGTCCTCCTCGATATGCAGCTTGGTGATGCTCACATATCGGATGTAGCCTTGCGATGTATGAGCCCCGGACCGACCAGAGGAGAGATCGAGATCACGGCCCGGGATAGGCAGCTCCAGGTAGCCACCCTTAGCGAGGGGACGGTCGTACTGCGAAATCTGGTATCCCTTGGGCAGATCGGGGTAGAAATAATTCTTGCGGTCGAAATACGATAGCGGCTGGATCTGCGCGTGCATGGCGGCTGCCAGCAGCACGGCTTTCTCGACCACGGTGCGGTTGAGCACCGGCAGCACGCCCGGCAGCCCGGTGCACACCGGGCAGATGTTGGTGTTGGGCGGGTCGAACCAGGAATCAGCCTTGCAGCCGCAAAAGATCTTGGTCAGCGTGTTAAGCTGGATGTGGGTCTCGAGCCCGATGACGGCTTCGAGTCCGCCCGGGATCGAAATGCCCGGCACGCCGGCATGGTCGGCTGGAACGGTGAGCTGGTCGGCATACTGCATGAGTACCGAATCGCCGTAAATCGCGCCGATGGGGAAGGCTGTCGTAGGCGTGGTGGGGGTCAGCAGAGCGTCCAGGCGGTAAGGACCGTTCGGATCGAAGGCCTGCTCGAAATCCCGGCGGATCAAGGTGCGCACGCGCAGGGCGCGGGTGTAATACTGTTCTGAATATTGCGCCGCACTGACATACATACCCATCAGGATGCGCAGCTTGGGCTGCTGGCCGAAACCCTCGGCGCGCGTCTTGCGGTACATTTCCCCCAGGTCAGCCACCCGCTGTGGCGTCCGATAGCCATACTTTACGCCGTCATAGCGGTGCAGGTTGGAGGCTGCCTCCACCCGGCTGATGACAAAATAGACCGGAATACCGTAACGTGTGTTGGGCATGGGCACGTCTTCGACGATTTCGGCGCCAGCCTCCGCCAGAAGCTGGGCCGCCCGGCGTACGGCCGCTTCGATCTCGGGAGCGATGGCGGTCTGAGTGAAACCACCCTGGCCGTCGGGCACAGTGATGCGGAAATAGTCTGGCGAGAGGCCGATGCGCAGGCCGCGCACGCCGCGCTCCAGCCCGGCTGTATAATCGGGCACCGGGACGTGGGCTGCGGTGGCATCGCGTGGGTCGGCGCCGGCAATGACCTGGAGCATCATGGCCGCCCCGGTCACGTCCCTGGCGATCGGTCCCGGGCAATCGATCGAGGATGCAAAGGCGATCAAGCCGTAGCGCGACACGCGCCCATAAGTCGGCTTGACGCCCACCACCCCGCAAAATGCGGCTGGCTGCCGTATCGAGCCAGCCGTATCTGTGCCGAGCGACAATATCACCTCGCCCGCCGCCACCGACGCGGTGGAACCGCCCGAGGAGCCGCCTGGCACACGGCTCAAATCCCATGGGTTGCGCGGCGTGGGCTTGAAGGCCGAAGATTCATTCGATGACCCAAAGGTGAATTCGTCCAGATTGACCTTACCGACCATTACCGCCCCCGCCGCTTCTAATCGCGCCACCGGCGTGGCCGTGTAAGGTGCAATGAAGTTGGCCAGAATGCGCGAACCGGCGGTAGAGGGCGTGCCCTGGACGCAGAAAATATCCTTCACACTGAACGGCACGCCTGCCAGAGGCCCCGGGTCTTCGCCGACGGCAATCTTGCGATCCACCTCGGCGGCCTGGGCTCGGGCGCGCTCGGGCGTCAGGCTGATAAAGGCATGCACACGCTGCTCGTCTTCGGGCGTCAGGCCATCGGGGTCCAGGCGTCCCGGCCGTCCATCCACCGCGGCGATGCGCTCCAGGCAGGCATCCAGCACCTCGATAGCGCTGACCTCACGCCGGCGAACCATCTCGCGTATCTGGATGGCGCTAAGATCGCATAATTCTGTGGCAGTCATTCCAGCTCTTCGTGAGGAATATCGGGGACGACGATGTAGCCATCCTCGAACTGCGGCGCCTGGGAGAGGATGTCCTCCGGATGTGCGAATGGCCGCCACTCGTCGGCGCGCGGTGCCGGGCTGATCTGCGGCGTATAAGGGATGCCATGCGAAGTGATGGCCAGGTCGGGGTCGAGCGGGATGGCCTCCAGCTCGTGGATGGCGCCGAGCTGGTTATTGAGCTGGCGGCGCAGGTACTCGGCTTCCTCAGCGCCCAGCTCCAGGGCGGCTAGCTGAACCAGGTGCTCGAAGATTTGAGGGGAGATTTCTTCGCTCATGACGCCTATTATAGTGGCGCTATGAGCAAATCATCAAGACGTTGGAGGAGCAGGTGTCGTGGGGGTATCAGTCGGCGACGGGGTGGTGGGCGTCTCTGTGGGTTGGGCCGTAGCGGTTGGTGTGGGTACGGTTGTGAAAGTCTCCGTTGGCGGGAGACGGGTAAAAGTAGCCGTCGGCGGGACGGGCGTATTGGTCTTCTCGGCCGGCTTCTCCGTGGGCGCGGGGGATTTGGTGCGGGTCGGTGTACGGGTGAGGTACAGGGTCGGGGATGGCGTCAATGTGCCCAGTGAGAAGACCGTCTCGCTGGCTGTGGGCGAGACCTCGGGCGTATCGGTAGCTGTTTCCTCTTGGGCAGGCGCCTCGGCAGTTTCGTAAAGGTTGGCCGTCGGCGTCCATGTGGGCGGGAAGAAAGAGGGGAACGTGGGCGTAAACGTGGGCAGGGCCAGATCTTCGGGCCCCGGCGGGGGTGGGAAGGGATTGAGCGCCGTGTGGGGGTTGGCGAAGACAATGGCCGAGAACAGGCAGAACATCAGTGTGGCTGCCAGCATGGCCAGGGCCAGGATGTCCCAGATGGAGCGTTTCATGAGTGGCAACACCTTCCCGCGCATGGCATCGATGATTTGCCTGCCAGCCGTTTATAACGTCAGTATAACCAAGAACTTCGCCATGTCAAGCCGACCCCCCTCTGGTGGGGACAGGGGCATATGGGTACAACTCTTGCATATAAAAAACGAGTTCGATAATGAATAGTTTCACGTTAAACGGCGCCCGTTGCGGTCATCACAGCCCATTTCACTCCCGCCTGGTGCTGTATAATGATTCTGCGAGTTGCAGTTTGATTGCGAGTTCCGCGCTGTTAATCAGAGAATAGCGATGCGGCGGCCGCCTACAACCGCCCAGCCGGATTCATTGCACAAGATGTCCCCATGGCCGAAAACTCCTTCCTGTATTGGGTCGTCCTCATATTGATGGCCGCGCTCCTCGATCTGGCCTTGATGGTCTGGATGAGACGCCGCAGCCAGCGTCCCGGCCCAGGCGAGCCGTTGCATCGGTTTGGGATTCGCTCGCCGGTATGTACCTGGTTTGCCGACCTGTTTCATGGGAAGTTATTCCAGACTGAAGCAGACTCGCATCAAAAAGAAACCGGTGACCCTGTGAACACCAGCGGGATACAGGAATCGCCAAAAAGGGATTGGACCCCTCAAGAACCCCCCAGTGCCTCCGCGTTTCCCCCCGCCCCTGCGTCAACCCCCGCCCAGCCGGAGAGGCAGGCTGCCGATCAAAATCCGGGCCAGCCTCCCCCTCTGCTTGAGATCGAGTTTCACCTCAAGATCCACTGGCCGTGCCGCCGGGGGGAACGGCCTGCCGTTCCCCCGCACAGCGTGATCAGCCCGGCCGGTGCATCGCAGGTCTGGCTTCAGCGCCTTGATCGCAGCTTTGCCGATCTGTTTGCGGGCAGCCCCTGGCCCCTGGTCATGCTGGCCGTACTGGCCATGGCGGCAGGTTACTCCGCGCAGGTGCAACTGATCGAAGCTCGCCAGCTAACCTCCGGGGTAAGCTATCTGCTCGCCGCTGGCTCGTTGTTCACACTGGCCGCGCTGGCCGGCATCGCCTATCTGCACCTGCGACCCTTTGGCGAAGGCGTATCCGCCCATGCGGCGGACGGCGAGCGCTACATGATTTCCAATCTCACCTTGCGCCGGGATATGATTTGGGCTGCGCTCGGCCTGGCAGGCATCAACGTGATTCTGCTGAGCCGGCGGCCCGATAACGCCTATCAGTGGGACATATTTGCCCTGTGGCTGGCCAGCATGGTGATCATCCTGCTGGCCTTCCTCCCGCGCGGCAGGCCTCAGGCCGATCGGTTCGAGGAAAGACACTCCACCGGCTGGCTTGCCCCAGCCCTGCTCACAGTCATCGTCATCCTGGGCGCCTTCCTGCGCTTCTACCAGCTTGGCGCCATCCCGCTGGTGATGGAGAACGACGAGGGCATCGTCGGGATGAAGGCCGTCGAAGTGTTGAACGGGACGCTGAAGAACATGTTTGCCACCTTCGGCGGCTATGGCACGCTGGAATTCTTCCTGATGGCCCTGCCGGTCAAACTGCTGGGCCAGACGCGCCTGGCCGTGCGCCTGATCACCGCCATCGCGGGTATCGCAGCCATCCCCATGATCTATCTGCTGGCGAAAAGGCTGTTCGACCAACGCGTGGCCCTGGTGAGCGCCGTGTTATTGGCCTTCTCCCACTTCCACATCCAGTTTTCGCGCGTCAGCCCAACCGCCGGCAGCCTCGACCCCTTGCTGTTCACCGTTACGCTGTATTGTATCTATAAGGGTATTCAGGAGCGACGCATGGTCCATTGGGTTCTGGGTGGGCTGGCGATGGGCCTGGGTATGTTCTTTTACGTAGGCGCGCGCGCCGTGGCCGTCGTTGCGGCCGGCTACCTGATCGCACTCGCCGTGTTGCAGCGGGGCAGTCTGAAGGAAAACGAACGCGGCATTTTTGCCCTGGCGGGCGCCTATCTGGTCGCCGTCGCGCCGATGATCCCCTGGGCAGCCTTCCACGCGGATCAGTTCAACGCCCGCATCCGCCAGATGGGCATCCTGCAGAACGGCTGGCTGGCCCGCGAGGTAGCCAACACCGGCCAATCCACTCTCTCCGTCATGGCCAAACAAACCGCCAACGCCCTGCTGATCTTCAATTACCATCCCGCCCGCTGGTATTACGAAGCCAGAGTCCCCATGCTCGGCCTGTTGACCGGCGCCCTATTCGTTATGGGCGCCATGTACGCCCTCCTTCGCATCCGCGACCGTCGCTTTCTGTTGTTGAATGTTTGGTTCTGGGGCACTTTCATCCCCGGCCAGGTGCTGGTCGTCGATCCTGCGCCGAGCGCCTACCGGACTCTCGGCCTGCTGCCAGCGGTGTGTATCATGGCCGCCCTGGCGTTGGTGACGCTGGCCGAGCTGGTTTTTTCATGGCTGAAGAAGGGGCGCCGTGTACTGGTGACGGCTTTCATCGTGGCCCTGCTGGCTGTCGAAGCTGTGTGGAACCTCAATTATTACTTCCGGGTATGGGCGCCAGCCTTTCTTTATTCCGATGTCAAGAGCCGCACCGCCTCTCTGGTCGGCGATTTCCTCGCTGGATTGCCAAAGGGTACGCAGGTGTATCTCATCGGTGGCAAGGACTTGCTGGCGAACAACTGGTCCTCGCTCAAATATTTGAGCGCTGGGACACAGGCCGGGCCCGTCCAGGCTCCCCTCAATGAAGCCCTTGACGAGATGCCGGTGCTCCCTCCTGCGGTATTCGTGTTTACCCCTGACCGCGAGCGGGAGATGGCTATCATCGAGCAGGCTTATCCGGGCGGTCGTCGCTTCGAGGAGAACGTGGCAGGCACCTCTTACTTCCTCGCCTACGAGCTGGGCCTGCCGCCCGCAACCCGCAACCGATGAAACCCGCCTGTCGAGGCAGTTTGGGTTATAATCCTCCCAGTATTGAGATTTTCGATGTAAGTCAGGGTCTTTCCTTTGTCCGCACCATCCAGCCACAGCCGTCGTCCTCGTTTGCTAAGTTTCTTAGCGGTCCTGTTCTGGATGATGTCGGTTTCAGGCTGGTTGCGCGCCTACGGCGCGATAAGCGAGTGGGGGTTGCTTACTCAACTTCACCTGTCGGTCGCACCGCTGTACCTGGCGCTTAGCGGCGTTGCCTGGGGGCTGGTTGGGCTGGCCGCCGGCTTGGTCATTTGGGCGGGTTGGGTTTGGGCGCCGATCTTGGCTGCAGGAGCCGCACTGTTTTATCCTGTCACCTATTGGGCCGACCGCCTTTTTTTCTCCGCGCCAGGCAGCGGCGGAGCCAACCTGCCATTTGCACTTGGAGTGACCCTGATCTGGATCGCTTTCGCTGCCGGGACGCTGTTTGGCCAGGCCGCACGCCGGTATTTTTTCGCCAGCGGAGCCAGTCATCCTATGCCAACCGGTGCGGGACACGCTTGGAAGCGAACAGGCGCCCCCGTCCATCCTGAGGGCGCCGGGAAAGGACCTCTGTCATGACGGATCAGGAATTGGAAGTCAAATTCTACCTGCAAAACATGCCTGCTCTGGAGAAAAAGCTGCGCTCGCTGCCCGAGGCAACCCTCATCCAGCCGCGCACTCACGAAATCAACCTGCGCTTTGACGACGCAGCGGGCGAGCTTTCGCGCGGCCAGCGCATACTGCGCCTGCGCCAGGATGCCGAGGCTGTGTTGACCTACAAGGGGCGCTCCGAAGATCGCCAGGACGTGGCTGCCCGCCAGGAGATCGAGGTGGTGGTGAGCGACTTCGCCGTAACCCGCCGCCTGCTGGAAGCGCTCGGCTACCACGTCTATGTCACCTACGAGAAGTACCGCAGCACGTACCGCTTGGGAAGGGTGCGCGTCACGCTGGACGAGATGCCATACGGGGATTTCGCCGAGATCGAAGGACCAGACCCGCTTGAGATCCAGGCGGCTGCAGAACAATTAAAGCTGGATTGGTCGGCGCGGGTGATGGAAAATTACCTCGCCCTGTTCGAACGCCTGCCTCCCACGCTCATCGCCGGCAAACGCGATTTGACCTTCGACAATTTTCGCGGCCTGACGGTCAAACCAGCCGACCTGGGTGTACGCCCCGCGGACGTGCCCCTGCCGGCCGCTTCATGACCAGAGGGAATAGAGATCAGGCAGCGATGCAGTCCGACGTCTGCACCGCCGCCTGATTTCCATTCCCTCTCAGTTTTCGATCGCCTCGCCGCTCAGACGTAGCGTCCTGCCCCGATCCACCCACTCGGCCGTCTCCACCCGACCGGCTTCTCCCAAGAGACGCGGCAGCAAAGCTGTCAGGCGACCAGCATCCCCGCTGGTGATGAAGCGCACTCGTCCAACGCTTTGCCCGGTATTGGCCAGTCCGTGCATCTGCAGCAGCCGGCCTGCCTGGCGCGCCACGGCTGGGGCCGGGTCGATCACCCGCACACCCGGCCCCACGATCTCCTCGATGAGCGGGATCACGAAGGGGTAATGGGTGCAACCCAGCACCACAGTGTCTATGCCACGTGTTAACATCGGCCGCAAGGCGCGCTCAAGGATGGCGCGCGTCTGGCCATCCTCGAGACGGCCGGCTTCGATCAGCCCGACCAGCCCCTCACAGGTGTCCTGCAGCAGGGTGACGCCCTGTGCGAACCGTTCGACTACCGAAGCGTACAGCGCTCCCTGGAAAGTGGCGGGGGTGGCCAGCACGCCCACCACGCCGCTTTGAGTTTGCTCCGCGGCCGGCTTCACCGCCGGTTCCATGCCCACAAAGGGCAGCGTCGGGAAGCGCTCGCGCAAGTAACGCAGGGCGGCCGCCGATGCCGTATTGCAGGCCACCACCATCAGTTTAATTCCCTCGTCCACCAGGAAACGCGTGATGCCTTCGGAGAAGGCGCGCACCTCCTCCAGGGAGCGGGAACCGTAGGGTACGTGTGCCTGATCAGCCAGGTAGATCACGTCCTCGGCGGGATACTGCTGGCGGATAGCGCGTAGCACCGAAAGGCCACCCACCCCAGAATCGAATACGCCGAGTGGAGCAAAAGGCGAGGGCGCAGCCATCCTCATCTCTCAGGATGTACGTCCGTTCGAACAGCTCTCGACAAAGGCCTGGAACAAGGCCCGCTGGATCGGATCGTCTTGAAGCCATTCCGGGTGCCACTGGACGGCCACCGCGAAGGGGTGGCCAGGCAGCTCGACCCCTTCGATCAGCCCATCCTCTGCTGTGGCCGAGACCGTTAACCCCGCTGCCAGATCACGGATGCCCTGGTGGTGCAGACTGTTGACTCCCACCCTGCCCACCTGCAGGATTGCGGCCAGGTGCGTCCCGGCCTGCACTTCCACTTCGTGGCTGATCCGCGTGCGGGGAGCGTCCGGCGCGCGTTCGTGGTTAAGCGCACCGGGAAACTGGTCGGCGATATGGGTATACAGGCTGCCGCCCAGCGCCACGTTGATTACCTGGGCGCCCCGGCAAATAGCCAGCACTGGCTTCCCACCCTGAATTAATCCTCGCGCCAGCGTGATTTCCAACTCGTCGCGGGCGGCATCCACGTCGTAGACTTTGGGATGAGCCTCTCCGCCGAACAGCGCCGGATCGATATCGCCCCCGCCGCTGAGCAGAACGCCGTCCAGACGCGCCAGCAACTCGGTGATGCGCTCTTTGGGCAGGCCTACCGGGATCAGCACAGGTAGGCCGCCCGCCTGCAGCACGGCTCGCGAATAAGCGTCGTTCAGGTAGACCTGGGCCCCGTCCTGCCCGATGGGCTTGCGGGAGGTGGTAATGCCGATCAATGGAGCGGGCATAGGCGTATCAATTTCTTATCCGAAAAAAGGCGCAACCTTTGATGGGCTGCACCGGCGGCATCCGCTCTTGAAGGGATGGCGAAACGGAATCAGGAGAATTGCTGCTTGAGACGGGCACGCTTTCCCGTTCGACCGCGCAGGAAATACAACCGTGCACGGCGCACCTTATTATGTCGTTCGACCACCACTTTCTCTAGGCGGGGAGAGCGCAGCAGAAAAGTGCGCTCCACGCCGATACCGTTGCTGGCCACGCGCCGTACGGTAAACGAGGCGTTGTTGCCGCCGTCGCGCACGTAAAGCACGGTGCCCTTGAATTCCTGAATGCGCTCGCGGTTGCCTTCTTTGATTTTCACATGGACGCTGACCGAATCGCCGGGCCGCAGGGTGGGGATATTCGGGTTTTCGGGGGCCTCGACGGCCTTGAGAAGCTCGCTCATATTCTTATCCTTACTAACTATTCAGCATGCGATCATGTTTCGCGCGTATGTCCGCCGCCTTCTGGCGCGGGGGGTTATTATAGCACGCTTTATCAGCCGGTCAAAGGGAACGAACGCGGAATCCTGGCGATTCCTTTGCAGATGTGATATACTTCGCGCGCTCCCGCCTCAGGTGGGAACGATTGTGCAGGATGACTTTATCTCACACGCTTCCCGATCTAACCGGTGCGTGCCGCCAGGGGCGGTGCCGGGCGGGCGTGACGGAAGCGGAGGCCTAACGCGAAAGGAGTTTTTTCCCAGAATATGGCCACCATCATCTCCATGAAAGCCTTGCTGGAGAGCGGCGTCCACTTCGGCCACCGCACCAACAAGTGGAATCCCCGCATGCGCCCTTACATCTTCACCGAGCGCAACGGCATCCATATCATCGACCTTCAACAGACGGTCAAGGCCTTGAACCAGGCCTATAACGTGGTGCGCGACACCGTGGCTCAGGGCGGCACCATCCTCTTTGTGGGCACCAAGCGCCAGGCGCAGGAAACCATCCGCGAGGAGGCCACCCGCGCTGGCATGCCTTACGTGACCGAACGCTGGCTGGGTGGGATGCTCACCAACTGGGTAACCATGTACCAGCGCATCCAGGAACTGGAGCGGCTGGAACGCATGCGCGATAACGGCGAGCTCAGCCGGTTGACCAAAAAAGAAGGCCTGCTCATCGAGCGCGAAATCAAACGCCTCGAAATCCGCCTCAGCGGCGTGCGCAATATGAAGCGGTTGCCTGACCTGCTTTTCGTCGTGGACGTGATGCGCGAAGAAACCGCCGTCCACGAGGCCAATCTGATGAACATTCCCGTGATCGCCATGGTGGATACCAACTGCGATCCCAGCGGGGTGGACTACGTCATTCCCTCGAACGACGACGCCATTCGCGCCATCAAGCTGCTGGTGGGCAAGATGGCCGACGCCGTGGTGGAAGGAAAGGCCATGCGCAAGGAAGAACCCGAGGCGGCGGAAGAAGCTGCACTGGCGGTGGCCATGCCTGCCCGCCCGCGCATCGAAGTCGAAGCCGAGCTGGAGGATGAAGAGCTGCTGGGCGAGGCCACTCTGGCGAAGATGGCTTCAGCCAGGAGCCATGAGGTTGTCGAAGAAGAACTCGAGGAAGAGGAAGAGGAAGCCCTGGCCGAAGAGGAAATGGCTGAAGCAGAGGACGAATCCGGTCAAGGCGAAGAAGAGGAGACCCCCGCTGTCAAAGAGGAATTTACGGCGGATCAGAAAGAGAATGAGGAATGATTGCTTCGCATTTATCCCCATCGAAAGGGTATTGTTAGCATGGAAATCACGATCGAGATGATCAAGCGTTTGCGTGAGGCAACGGGGGCGGGTGTGCTGGACACCCGCAAGGCGCTGGAACAGGCGGATGGCGACTTTGACAGGGCCATTGAATACCTGCGCGAAAGAGGTCTGGCCCTGGCTGCTAAACGCGCCGGCCGCCAGGCGCGAGAAGGAATGATCGAACTGTATTCCCACGGCAACGGCCGGGTGGGGGTAATGGTCGAGGTCAACAGTGAGACCGACTTCGTCGGCCGTTCGGAGGCCTTCCGCACCTTCGCCCACGAAATCGCCCTGCAGATCGCAGCCTCTTCACCCAAATATATCAAGGAAGACGACATTCCCCAGGAAGTCCTGGACCGCGAAGCGCGCATCGCCGCCGACAAAGCGCGCGGGGAAGGCAAACCCGAGGCCGTCATCCCGCGCATCGTCGCTGGTTACCTTGAAAAATTCAAGGACGAGACGGTTCTGCTACGCCAACGGTATATCCGCGACGAAGAGGTGACCGTACAACAGTTGCTCAACCAGTTGATCGCCAGTGTGGGCGAGAACATCGTCATCAGGCGCTTCGCCCGATGGGAATTGGGCGAGGAGGATGAGAATTAGCCAACAGGCCAACCGCAAGGTTGGCCTTTTCTTAACCAAGGGAGAGCCCATGGAAAGCCTAAAATACCATCGCATTCTGCTGAAATTGAGCGGGGAGGCGCTGGCCGGCGAGCAAGGCTTCGGCATTGATCCCAGCCGCGCTGCCGAGATTGCCGAGCGGGTGCGCGACGTGCGTGAACTCGGCGTGGACGTGGCCATCGTCATCGGCGGTGGGAATCTGTGGCGTGGCAAGGTTGGCCTGGACGTGGGCATGGACCAGGCCACCGCGGATTACATGGGCATGCTGGCCACCGTGATGAACGCCCTGGCGCTGATGGATGCCCTGGAACGTAAAGGCGTGGTCACCCGCGTTCAAACCGCCATCGAAATGCGTTCGGTGGCCGAGCCATACATCCGCAGACGCGCCATCCGCCACTTGGAAAAGGGGCGCGTGGTAATCTTCGGCGGCGGAACGGGTAATCCGTATTTCTCCACCGACACGGCCGCCGCCCTGCGCGCTATGGAGATCGACGCCGAAGTGGTGATCAAAGCCACCAAGGTCGACGGCATCTATGACCGCGACCCGGCTCACTATCCCGACGCGGTGCGCTTCACCAATCTGACATACATCGATTTCCTCAACCGTCGTCTGGAAGTGATGGACAGCACCGCCGTCACCCTGTGTATGGAAAATAAAATGCCCATCCTGGTGCTGGATTTGGGCGACCCCCATGCCCTGCGGCGCGCCCTGCTGGGTGAAGAGGTGGGCACGTTGGTGGCGGGTTGAATTGGAAGAATGGCGTTTTTTTCGCATTTGGAGTATCCTTAATCCGCGCTTTTGGGAAAGAGAGTTCGTTGGAGGTGCCTGTGATTAAGGAGACGTTGAAAGAGGCCGAGCTGCGCATGAAGAGCGCCATTCAGGCACTCGAGGAGGAGCTGGCCGGCATTCGTACAGGCCGCGCCAGCCCGGCTTTGGTCGAACGCCTGTCCATCGATTATTATGGCATACCCACCCCCCTGGTGCAGTTGGCCAGCATCAGCGCGCCAGACTCGCGCACGCTGATGATCCGCCCGTTCGACCCGTCGACGTTGCGCTCCATCGAACGAGGCATCCTGGTCTCGGACCTGGGGTTGACCCCCAACAACGACGGCAAAGTCATCCGCCTCAACCTGCCGCCCTTGACCGAGGAGCGCCGGCGTGATCTGGTCAAGGTCGTCCATAACCGCGCCGAGGATAGCCGCGTGGCCGTGCGCAACGTCCGCCGGGACATGATCAAAGACCTGCGTGAGTTCGAGAAGGAAAAGCTGATTTCTGAGGACGAGCTCGAGCAGTCTGAAGAAGAATTGCAGAAGCTGACCGACCGCTACATCAAACAGATTGACGAGATCAGCGAGCGCAAAGAAAAGGAGATTCTGGAAGTTTGAGCGCAGTTCCAGAGCGCACTATGACCCCGGCAAAACAACAGCCGAAGATCACCAAATTACCCCGTCATGTGGCCATTATCATGGACGGGAACGGGCGCTGGGCAAAGGCGCGCGGTTTGCCGCGCCTGGCGGGCCACCGCGCCGGCACCGAGAACCTCCGCCGGGTGATTTCGGCCTGCGTCGAGTTTGGCATTAAATATTTAACCATCTACGCCTTCTCGACCGAGAACTGGGGCCGACCCAAAGAGGAAGTCGACGGCCTGATGAATATCATCGAGGACGTCATCGATACCGAGCTGGAGGAGCTTCACCGCCAGGGCGTGCAGTTGCGCCATATCGGCCGCCTCGACCGCATCAACCCTACCCTTCAGCAAAAGGTGCGCAACGCTATCGAGCTGACCAAAAACAACGATCGCCTGATCCTGTGCATCGCCTTTAATTACGGCGGCCGCGATGAGATCATCTGCGCCATCCGCCGTATGATCGCCGACGGCCTCAGCCCCGATCAGATTGACGACGCGCGGGTCAGCGATTACCTCTTCACCGCTGGCCTCCCCGATCCGGATCTGATCATCCGCACCTCCGGGGAGATGCGCATCAGCAATTTTTTGATCTGGCAGGCGGCCTATGCGGAATGGTACGTCACGCGGACCTTCTGGCCGGATTTTGATAAAGAGGAGCTGCGCAAGGCTTTGGTATCATACAGCCAGCGGCAGCGTCGTTTCGGACGATTGTCGGAATGCGCTGAGGATACCCGAGCCGATGTTGGTTAAGCGCCTTCTCGTCGTCATCGTATTAATCCCCATCGGTATTGGCGTCATCGTAGTGGGCGGGCCGCTCTACGCCCTGGCAGCCACCGCCATCCTGTGCGTGGCTGCCTGGGAATACTGGCACATCTTCCGCCTCGACGGCCTGGCACCCTCGGCCGCTCTGGTGATCGGCGGCGTGGCCGCCATCAGCGTCGCGCGCGCCGTCGCCGGTTTCGCCTTCGGCGACCTCATCCTGGCCGTGGCAGGCCTGGCGGCGTTGACCGTCCACCTGGTCAGCTTCGAACGTGGCCGCGAGAAGGCCGGCACCGATTTCGGCGTGACGCTGGGCGGCATCCTTTACCTGGGCTGGATCGGCGCATACCTGATTTCGTTGCGCGACCTGCCCGACGGCAAGTGGTGGGTGCTGCTCGTTCTGCCAACAGTCTGGATCGCCGACAGCGGGGCTTACCTCATCGGTCGCCGCTGGGGCCGTCACAAGTTGGCCCCACGGCTTAGCCCCCATAAGACCTGGGAGGGTTATTTCGGCGGCATCCTCTTCGGCATCCTGGGGGGAGCCCTCCTGGGCGCACTGTGGAGCCTGGTCGTCCCGCGCATCACCGTGTGGACCGGCGCATTGCTGGGCCTGATCCTGGCGACCCTCACCCCGCTGGGCGACCTGGGGGAGAGCATGTTCAAGCGCCAGGCGGGGTTGAAGGATTCCAGCAACATCATCCCCGGCCACGGGGGCTTTTTCGACCGGATCGATTCCTGGTTGTGGGGGGCGGTAATCGGATATTACCTGATTACCTGGTTTTGGTAACCCTTTCGTTTTACTGATATGAGGAGGCGGCAGATGAATACCCAACCTACCCGCAACTTGGCCCTTGAGCTCGTGCGTGTGACCGAAGCGGCTGCACTGGCCGCCGGCCGTTACGTCGGCCGCGGCGATAAGGTCGCCGCCGATCGCGCCGCTGTGGACGCCATGCGCCTGGTGCTCAACACCGTTGCCATGGACGGCGTGATCGTCATCGGCGAAGGCGAGAAGGATCAGGCGCCCATGCTCTTCAACGGCGAGAAACTTGGCACCGGCGAGGCCCCTCAGGTGGACATCGCTGTGGATCCGATAGACGGCACGCGCCCGTGCGCCCTTGGATTGCCGAACTCGATCTCGGTCGTGGCGCTCGCGCCGCGCGGCACCATGTTCAACCCCGGCCCATTCCTGTACATGAAAAAGATCGCCGTCGGCCCGGAGGCCAAAGATGTGATCGACATCGAAGCTTCGGCCGAGGAGAACTTGAACCGCATCGCCAAAGCAAAAGGCGAGAAAGTCAAGGATCTGACCGTGGTAATCCTGGACCGGCCGCGGCACGAGGAGCTCATTGCTGAAGTACGCCGCTGCGGCGCGCGCATCCTGCTCATTCCCGACGGGGATGTGGCCGGAGCGCTGATGACCGCCTGGCCCGAATCGCGCGTGGACGTGCTCCTGGGCGTCGGCGGCACGCCCGAGGGGGTGATTGCCGCCTGCGCCATGCGCGCCATGGGCGGCAATATCCAGGGCAAACTTTACCCGCGCAATGAGGATGAGATTCGCCGCGGCGAGGAGCTGGGCTACGACTTTCGCAAGGTCCTGCGCATGGAGGATCTGGTCTCCTCGGACGACGTGTTCTTCGCCGCCACCGGCATCACAAATGGTGAGCTGCTGCGCGGGGTGGATTACTTCGCACATGGCGCGCGCACCGATAGCCTGGTAGTGCGCGGGCTGACGGGCACCGTGCGTCAGATCATCTCCACCCACCGATTGGAGAAGCTGGACAGGATCAGCCGGATACAGTATTAGGCAGGGGTTGAGCAGTCAGATGACGCGGCAATCGCTTTTGAGCGCCGCGCCCTTTGCCACCACAGGGGCCGTTCCGAACGGCGGCGCCGCGCAAAGCGCAGCCCCCTGGCGGCGTTGCCCGCCACCGCAAAAGGTCCATCCGCTGCTCCGGCTGCCCGCCGCGTAAGAAAATCCCACCACCAGATCGTCGAAACCCTGCTTTCGGACGCGCTCGAGCGGCGAAAGGTGGTCGGCCAGCAACGCCGCAGATCATCGGCCAGCATGGTTTTAATATAAACAAGCCCCCTTGATGACAGGGGCTTGTGGGGTAATTTAGCTTCTTCTGATCGCTGATTACTTGATCTCGTAGACCATACTGGCGCTTGCAGTGATCACCAACTGTCCAGCGGAAACCGGCACCTGGCCAGCAGCCGATGCTCCTGCGCCTCCTTTGGCATCGAGAATGGGGATGGGCTGCGGGTTGGAGTACACGTTCAGCGTCTGAATCGGGCCAAGGGTCACGCCGGCGGCCTTGGCCAGCTCTTCCGCCTGGGCTTTGGCGTTGGTGATGGCCTGTTGCCGTGCCTCAGACAGGGCCTTGTCTTTGGTGCTCGAATCGAACTGGATGCCATTGATGTTGTTGGCGCCCGAACTGACTACCTGATCCAGCAATTGACCCAGCTTGCTCAGGTCTCGAACGGTCACGTATACGGTGTTATCCACCACATAAACGATCCCTAGTTGTTCACCCTGAGGGCCTGTTTTCTGTTGCGGATAAACATTGAAATTGCTGGTCTGAATGTCCTTGGCGTCGATGCCCATGTTTTGTAAGACCTGGGCCACACTTTGGGCCTGTGAGGTGTTGCTTTTCAGCGCCTCGCCCACACTCTCTCCTTCTGAATGCACGCCGACGGTCACGTAGGCCAGATCAGGGGTGATGGTCACCCGTCCCTCTCCGGTAACGCTCATCGAACGTACCGACGGCTGGCTTCCGGCGGTTCCCGCCGCGCACGCGCCCAGCAGGCTCACAACGATCAGGCTGGCGGCGACGAGCAAGATATTCTTACGCATGGCTTTTCTCCTCTCCTTCTTAGGTAGTAATGAGTTCTTTCTCAAAAAACAGGGACTTGCAGCGATGTGCAGCGGCTTCGCCACCGCTTTCAGCTCCCAAAGCCATTCTTGAGATAAGGACTGTACTTATGACGCAGGCTAAGCCAAAAGGTTCCCAGCGTGCGCCCATTTGCCCCCTATATCCCTGATGCGCTCCGCAGGTCGCATTTAGACCAGCCAGGCCTCATCGGAGGATAAAGGTAAGCCAAGGATCGAGCGCAGCTTGATGGCGGTAAGCTGAAGGCTCTGCCGGCTCCTGCTGAACTTACCGCGCACCACCACACGCCCCTCCCACATGCGGCTGCCGCGCGACCAGTCCACCGTACGTAGAGGTTCGAGCCTGGCATGCCAGTCTTCCGGATGCTCGCGGATGAGCTGGCGACCGGCGATGCCCAACGCATGGAGCATCATGTTGTTCACGCACACCGTTTTCTCGCGCAGCTCGGCAATACTGACCGCCCGCCTGGCAGCCAGATCCCATTCGCCGATCACCCGGCAGAGCTCGCTCCAATAGCGGCGCGCAGTGTTTCGCTCTTCTTCATTAATTTTGGCGTATTTGCGTTTGCCCAGCAGGGCAGCCGTCGCCGCATAAATACCGCCCAGGGTGAACAGCTTGGAAGAACGGCGGCTGATGACCGTGCGTTCCTTCTCGGTCAGTCCCTTGAAAACCGGCACCTCCTCAGAAAGATCACGGACCAGCGCCGCGAGTGGATCGCGAAATTCGTAGAGGATGCCCAGCGATCCGGAGGGGTGCACGGCGTGTTTGTTCAGGTCGGCGAAAATCTGCTGGCTGCGGCGTAGCCCGGCATCCAGATAGAATACCACGCTGATCGTCTCATCCCCCAGCTCGGGCGATTGTTTCAGGGCCTCCTCGATGGCAGCGCGGCGATGCTGGCCGTCGTTCAAAACCACGCGCGCAGAAGCGGGAATGCGAAGAAACCCAAAACCCGCCTGATCCGTGGCGATAAAACGTACCGAGCCATCCACCGACGCGGTGATGGAGGAAAAGACGTAGTCATGACGATTGTCCAGCACATAACGGACGATTTCCGGTACGCGCGCCTGGTTCAGCACACGCTGTGCACGCAGCTCGGAGGGCAGCGCTGGATCGTCGAAGTGAAAAAGGCGCGGCAGCAGCCTGAGCGGGCACATAGCGACGTAATATTCTCGACCGGCTTGAATGCCTTTCAAAGCGGGAAACGCATAAGTTTCAACCTCGGCCATAAGCCCCCTTTTCAAAACTCAACCATCACCTCCAACCGACCGGCAATGGAGCCATTATAAAACCGGATGGGAAACGCAACCGGCTCAGCTTTCTGCTCCCTTCCAGAACGCTTCCAGCGCGCGGGCGGTTTCAGCCAGCTCTTCAAAATGCGGGAGACCGCGCGTGTGTGGAATGCGTACGGCCTTCACCCGCGGGTTCTTCTTCATCACCTCAGGGAGGAGATCGAAGCGCGTATATGGGTCACGGTCGTACAGCACCAGGGTGGGCGTTTCGACCAATTCGTAGGCGATGCGCGCAATATTTGGGCTGAACAATATCCCGCTGATGAAGCATAGCGGCGCAAATTCCGCGTCGGGCTGGTGGGCGCTGGCGTAAGCGTAGTCCACGAAGCCGGGCGGAATCGGCCCGGAAAAGCTGCGCTGCAGGAAATAGGCGATGCTGCGGCGTGTGGTGATCAGGTCATAGAGCGGCCGCGCCCACAGGCGGAAAGCGAAGGCGCGGTATAGGCTCCGTTCGGCCGTCTCCGGCGCCGCACGGCGTGGGCGGCCAAATCCGGTAGGCGAGATCAGCGCCAGGCTGTGAAACAGTTCCGGGCGGGTGACCGCTGCGCGGGCGGCAAACTCGCCCGACAGGGACAGGGCTACCACGTCGGCCGGCGCGCCCGCCTGCGTCTCCAGCAGGTCGAGGATGGCATCCTCGTACAGGTGCGGGCTGTACGCTCGCTGGCCCCGTTCGGAAAACCCAAAGCCGGGCAGGTCCATCGCCAGAACCGGCCGCCGCGTTCGGTACAGATCGAACAGCGGACGCATCTCATAGGCGCTGGCAGCCGCATTAATGGCGTGGATCAACACCAACGGCCGGCCTTCCGCCGTACGGTCCACGTAATAGCTGATCTTGCCGGCGTACTTGCTGAAGAAGAGCTGGCGGGGCGCCGGGATGGCGTCGGGCAGATCCATGTGATGGTTCACGCCAAAGCGGCTGTATACCATCCAGCCGCCAACTGCAGCCAGCAGCCCGGCCGCGAAACTGCCTGCGCCAGTGCCTAACAAAGCCGCTGGAGTAAGCCGCCTGCGTTTTCCATGCGCTCCGTCGGACATGCTCCACCTCCGCAGGTTATTATACAACCCAACCCGGTCTCACCGCTGTTTAAGGGGCTCTTAAACTATTGATAAGTGCAATATAAGGACAATAACGCTTGGTTAAGCGCTTAATGAGAGCTGATGATGCGACATAGAAAAACAGTGGATCGTCCCTTCCAGAATGGGCTCTCTAGCGGGTTTTCGACGATTTCCCCATTCCGCGTCCTGCGGATGTACCGCACACAGTTTTCCGCAAACCAGCCAGTGGGCTGGTACGATCCATCGTCCCAGGCTTCCGTTCATCCTGACAGTGCCTGGTCAGGCGTCGGGCGATACCCGGCGTACCCGCAAGCCCGGCGAATCCCACATCATCCACACAGTGCTTCAACATTTTTCTGGCCTTTGCGCCTGTCTGGAGCGCCGCTTTTTCATCACCCTAAGGAGGTCATTTGCCATAGGATAAATTGACAGTGAAACTGCCCCTTATCAGGGCAGATGTACAAATCTCCAACTTTCCCACCCGTGAACCCCTCCAACAATTGAATACTGCACATTGCAATGAGGTCTTGAATTCCTGGCCTTTCCGTCGGGTGATTTCAAGGCTGTCAGATCGAGCTTTTGTGCAGTCCATCCACCTGAAACGACTGAGGTGTGTTTCTCATCAAGGAGTTGAGAAGATGAATCGCAAATTGTGGCTATCCCTATCCGTTGTGGCGATCGGGACCATGGTGCTTGCCGCCTGCGCCCCGGCGGCTTCGGCCCCCACCGCCACCGCGGTGCCCCCAACTGAAGCGCCAACCACACCGCCAACGGCGGCTCCCACGGAAGCGCCTACAACCGCCCCGACTGAAGCAGCCACCGCCGCACCCACCGCCGCCGCCACGGCAACCCTACCGCCGTTGCGCACCGCTCAGCAGGCCGCCCTCGATGCAGCCGGAGGTAAGCAACTGGGCGGCTCGGTGTCTTTCGTCGGACCGTGGGGCGGCTCAGAGCAGGACGCCTTCATGGCAATGGTGAAGCCTTTTGAAGACGCCACCGGCGTCACCGTGAATTACACCGGGTCGCGCGACGTAAACGCATTGCTGGTCACCCGCGTGACCGCCGGCAATCCGCCCGATCTGGCCGACTTCTCCACCCCCGGCCTGATCGCCCAATTCCAGCAGCAGGGTAAATTGGTGGACCTCAGCAAGTTCATGGACATGAACACGCTCAAATCCGAGTACGCACAGACCTGGCTGGACCTGGGCACTTTCAACGGCCAGTTCTCGGCCATGATCATCAAAGTGGCCACCAAAGGCCTGATCTGGTACGATCCCAATGTCTGGCAGGCGAACAATCTGCAGATCCCCCAGACCTGGGATCAGATGATCTCGCTCTCTAATCAGCTTATATCCCAGGGCAAAACCCCCTGGTGTGTGGCCATGGAGAGCGGCTCGGCCAGCGGTTGGCCGGGCACAGACTGGCTTGAGGATATCGTCCTCCGCCAGGCCGGCGCGGATGTCTATAACCAGTGGTGGCAGGGCAAGATTGCCTGGACCTCACCTCAAATCACTCAGGCCTGGCAGACCTGGGGTCAAATCGTTGGCAACCCGAAAATGCTTTACGGCGGTGTGAACCGCACGTTGTCCACCAACTTCGCCAAGGACGCCGATCCGCTGTTCACCAACCCGCCGGGCTGCTACATGGAGCACCAGGCCAGCTTCATGGCCGGCTTTATTCAGACCGATAACCCCAGCCTGAAGGCAGGCACAGATTACAACTTCTTCCCCTTCCCGGCGTTCAGCTCTTCAACCGCATCGAGCGTCGAAATGGCCGGCGATCTGGTGGGTATGTTCAACGATACGCCCCAGGCCGAGGCGCTGGTGAAGTATCTGGCGACTCCAGAGGCGCAGGACATCTGGGCAAAGATCGGCGGTGGATACCTCTCAGCCAATAAGGCCGTCCCGGTGAGCGATTACCCGGACGTTTTGAGCCAAAAGTCCGCCCAGATGTTGATCAACGCGCAGGTGGCTGTGTTCGATGCCTCGGATCAGATGCCTACCGCGATGACCAACGCCTTCTACCAGGCGGTTTTGAACTACATTCAGAATCCTGGCAATCTGACCAGCATCCTGCAGAACCTGGATTCAGTACAAAAGACGGCGTATACCACGCCGTAAAACCCTTCTCCTGCGCGAGGCGGCGATCTCTGCGGTCGCCGCCTCGCTTTTGGAAAGGAAATGATCATGTTACTCGGCTCCCGTTTACTGACCGGCGCGGCCGTGGTCGTGGGCGTGCCGGCCCTCATCGTTGGATACATCGCCCTGGTGGAATGGCTGGTGGCTCGTCTGCCATTCGTGTGGCAACCCAAAGTTCGCCCCTGGTTATGGCTCTTACCTGCCCTGGTCATCCTGGGCTTTTTTCTCCTTTACCCGGCCGTCGATACCTTCTATCTGAGCCTTTTCGACACCACCGGCAAGCAGTACGTCGGTCTGCAAAATTACACCTATTTCTTCACCACGCAGGGCACGCTGATCGCGCTGCGCAACACCGCCTATTGGCTGATCTTCCTCTCGATTTTTACCGTTGCCCTCGGTCTGATCTTCGCCGTACTCTTCGACCGGGTGAAATACGAAGCAGCGGCTAAGGGCATCCTCTTCCTGCCCATGGCCATCTCTTTCACCGCCGCCAGCATCATCTGGAAACTGCAATATGATTATCAGCCGCCTGGCGCAGCACAGACTGGCACACTCAATCAAATCATCACCTTGCTGGGCGGTCAGCCAGTCGCCTGGATGGTCGACCCGCGGGTCAACAACCTGGCGCTGAACTGGGTCGGCATCTGGATGTGGACCGGCTTCGCTTTGGTGATCCTATCGGCAGGCCTGAAAAGCATCCCCGGCGATATTATCGAGGCCGCGCGGGTGGACGGCGCCAATGAATGGCAGATCCTCCGTTCCATCATGATCCCCATGATGAGCACCACAATCATCGTGGTCGGCACCACAATGGTCATCAACGCCTTGAAGATCTTCGACATCATCTACGTCATGACGGGCGGCTTTTACAACACCGACGTGCTGGCAGTCCACATGTACATCGAGATGTTCGATAACCTCCAGTTTGGCCGCGCCAGCGCCGTCGCCACCTTGCTCTTGATCACCATCATACCTTTCATGTTGATCAATATCCGCCGCTTCCGCGAGCAGGAGGCGATGCGATGAAAGCCGAATGGATTACCCACGCCGTAATCACCGAACGCGCCCGCATCCGCCACCGCAGCCATTTTCTGACCCGCGCCCCTCTGCATCTGATCATTTTTCTCGTCTGCCTGATCTGGTTGGTGCCGACCTTTGCCCTGCTGGTCAGTTCCTTCCGCCCAGAGAATCTGATCGCCACCACCGGCTGGTGGACGGCCTTCGTCCCTCCCTTCCACTTTACGCTAGACCTTTATAAACAGGCCCTCAGTCAGGCTGGTATGGGGCAGAGCTTTCTGAACAGCCTTTTCATCACCATTCCGGCGACGGTGATCCCCATCATGATCGCGGCCTTCGCAGCGTATGCGTTCGCCTGGATGGACTTCCCTGGCAAGGACGTGCTGTTCGTGATCGTAGTCGGCTTGCTGGTCGTCCCACTCCAGATGACGCTCATCCCGGTTTTGAGAGTGTACGACAAACTGCATCTGAGCGGCACATTCCCCGGCATCTGGCTGGCGCACACCGGCTACGGCCTGCCCTTCGCCATCTACCTGCTGCGCAACTTCTTCGGAGGGCTGCCGCGCGAGATGCTCGAGTCGGCTTACCTGGATGGCGCATCCGGCTTCACCGCCTTCTTCAACCTGGTGCTGCCGCTTTCGGTGCCGGCCATCGCCTCGCTGGCCATCTTCCAGTTCCTCTGGGTGTGGAACGACCTGCTGGTGGCGCTGATCTTTCTGGGTTTCAACCCCAGCCTGCAGCCAATGACCGTCAACATTGCCAACCTGGTAAATTCGCTGGGCAGCGGCTGGCAGCTCCTCACCGCCGCCGCCTTTATCTCCATGGCCCTGCCGCTGGTGGTGTTCATCGCCTTGCAGCGCTATTTCGTGCGCGGTATCCTGGCCGGCTCAATCAAAGGCTGATGACGCCTTTTGCCCCCCGGCGATCTTCGATGCGAACTGGCATACGCAAACCAGGACCGCAAAAGCGGCTTAATGGGCGCTTAAACTGAGGATAAATTAGCCATAAAGTCTGGGTGGATTAATTCAGGTTTAATTGAATCACACAAAAATAGGGCGAAAAATAGAAGTTTTTCTCCAAAACCTATTGACTCTCTTAATAAGAGTTGCTATACTATTAACGCGCGTTACTAACACGTGTTAATTAGGAGGGTAGTGGGTGAGCCCCAAAAAGGTCACCAGCCAGATGGTCGCTGACCGCGCAGGCGTATCCCGTACCACCGTCTCCTTCGTCCTCAATCATATCGAAGGTGTGCAAATCACCGAAGAGACGCGCCAGCGCGTGTTGAAAGCCGCCCATGACCTGGGGTACGTGCCAAACGCCAGCGCCCAGGCGCTGGTCGGCCAGCGCACCAAAATCATCGGCCTGGTGCTCACCCGCAGCCCCGGCCACATCGCTTCGGACACCTTTCTCAACCAAATCCTGTACGGTTTAATCGAAGTGACTCAGCGTCACCAGATGCGCCTGCTTCTGGAAGTTGTCGAAGACCTCGATCACCGCGACACCTACCTGGAACTGGTCTGGTCCAAGCGCATCGACGGCATCATCCTTTCTGGTCCCCGTTTCGACGATGAAGCGCTGCGCGCCCTGGATGAGGATGGTTTCCCGACCGTTTTGTTGGGACAGCTCCCCGGCAGTTCTTTCTACTCGGTCGACGTGGATAACATCGCAGCGGCCGAGAAAGCCGTCGCCCACCTGGTCCAACTGGGCCACAGGCGCATCGCTTGCATCACCCACGCCCAACCGCAGTACTCCACTACGGGCCAGCGTCTGGAAGGCTACCGCCGCGCCCTGGAAGCGGGCGGAATCCCTTACGAAGACCGCCTGGTACGCTATGGGGATTTTACCTTGGAGAGCGGTTACCAGCAGATGAAAGATCTGCTGGCTTCGGGGGAAACCTTCGACGCTGCCTTCGTCGCCAGCGATGTCGTCGCAATCGGCGCGCTGGGCGCGCTGCGCGAGGCAGGCCTGTCCGTGCCGCGCGACGTCGCCCTGGTGGGCTTTGACGACGTGCCCATGGCGAGATACGTCGAGCCGCCGCTCACGACCGTCCGCTTGCCGGCCATCGAGCTGGCGCGGAAGGCCTGTGAGATGCTGATTCCCATGATCGACGGCCAAATGCCGCAGCAAAACCAGGTCATCCTGGACACCGAGCTGGTCGTCCGCCAATCCAGCGGTGCCTGAACAGGCCATTCCTCCCTGCTGTTCGAGACGCCGCACTTGATCCCGTGTAAAGGAGGTGAGCGAATCGACAGATTTCAGCGATACCTCAGAGAAATTCTGAGGAGCGGGTGCGCCATCAGGGTGCCAGCACCCTGGCGCAGCCACCAGGCGTTACTCGACCAACCGAATTGCAGATTGATGGAGGAGAGATCCTCAGGAGGAGTACGAGAAGATGAACAAGCGTTTGTGGTTCTCACTGTCCGTTCTGGTGATCGGCGCAATGGCGATCGCCGCCTGCGCCCCAGCGGCCACGCCGACCACCGCTCCCACCCAGCCGCCGGCCACCGAAGCCCCCACCACGCCTCCGGCGACTGAAGCGCCAACCACTGCCCCCACCCAGGCGGCCACCACTGCCCCGGCTGCCGCCATCGACTGCGCGGGTGCACAAAAAGGCGACACCATCTCAATGCTCTACCAATGGTCCGGCACCGAGGAACAAAACTTGATGAAAATCCTCCAGCCTTTGGTGGATGCCTGCGGAATCGTACTCAAACCCGAGTCCACCCGCGACCAGGGTTTGCTGGACACTCGGGTCAAGGCTGGCACGCCGCCGGATATTGCCTTCTGGCAGGTGACCACCCTCAAGCAATATAAGGACAAGCTCGTCCCCATGACCGACCTGGGTGTCAATGCCGCCAATTACTCGGATTCGTGGAAGTCGGCTGGATCGGTCGACGGAGTTTGGCTGGGCCTGCCTGTCAAGACGGACATCAAGACCATCATCTGGTACAGCCCGGTCAACTTTAAAGCGTTCGGCTATACGGTGCCGACTACCTGGGATGAGCTGAATGCCCTGGTGGAGAAGATGGTCAGCGATGGCAAAGTGCCGTGGTCGACCGGCTTCGAGAGCGGCGATGCCACCGGCTGGACCGGCGCGGACTTCATCGAAGACATCATGCTGGTTCAGAAGGGCCCCGCTTTCATCCGTGGGTTGATCGACGGTTCCATACCCTACAATGACCCGGGCGTCAAGACGGCCTTCCAGACTTACGGCAAGTGGGCTGCTGATCCAAAATACGACGTGGGTGGAGCTCAGGGCACCCTTTCGACCGCCTTCCTGGATGCCATCTACAAGCCTTTCCTGGATCCCCCTCAGGCGATGATGGTGCGCCAATCTGGCTTCGCTGGCGGGGCCATCGCTGCCCAGTTCCCCAACCTGAAATACCCGGACGACTACGACTTCTTCCTCGTCCCCGGCGCCCAGGGCATGCAGGTCGGTTGGGACTGGATGATGTCCTTCAGCAACAAGCCGGCGGTGAAAGCTCTGATCGAGTACCTGAGCAGTGACGTTGGCGGTAAGAAATGGGCCGAGGTCGGCTTTGATCTGACGCCCAACTCGGCCGGCGCCGCTGGTTACACCGACCCGCTCTTGAAGAAGAAGGCTGAATTGCTCTACAGCGCGAAAGAAGTCGTGCCTTCGGTCGGCGACGTCGTCCCAGGCGGCTTCAACAATACCCTGTGGAAGGGCATCATTGACTACATCAACGGTGGTAACCTGGACACGATCCTCAACACGTTGGCAACCGCCCAGGCGCAGGCCGTAAAACAATAACCTCCCGGGGTTCCTGCAGGCTTTGCGGGCGAAATTTGCCCGCAAAGCCCCTCTTTATGACCACGATCGGGCGGCGTTTGGCGGCTTGATGCCGCCAAACGCCGGGCAAGTCCATCATTTTCTTTTCGCTGAAGTCCGGCAATCAATGATCGGAGGTGGTTTATGGCTGCGCAACCTGTCCCCCAGATCATGAAGCAAGGCCGTGTTATCCCTTGGTTTTATCTCGCCCCCGCCATCCTGGTGATGGCATTTTTTATTGTTTACCCGATGTTCAATACGATATATCTGAGCTTCCAGAACGCCGATGGCACTGGCTCGGCCGCTACCTCGTGCATTAAGGGACAGCCCTGTTGGGGCATCTTCGAAAACTACCGCTACGTTCTTACCGCCGAGCTGGACTTCAGCTCGCCCGGTGCGATCTGGAACTCCTTTTGGGTTTCCTCTTTCGGCAACAACATCAAATGGATCCTGTTCATGGTCAGCGGCACGGTCATCTTTGGGCTGATCTTCGCCGTGCTGGCCGATCGCGTGCGCTACGAAACAGTGGCCAAATCGATTATTTTTGCTCCTATGGCCATCTCATTCGTCGGCGCAGGCGTCATCTGGAAATTCGTTTACGCCTATGGCACCGGCGGCACGCAAATCGGCATCCTTAACGCGATCCTCACCGCCCTTGGCTTCCAGCCAGTCTCCTGGCTGACGGTGCCGCAGGTCAATACCCTCGCCCTGATTGTGGTGGGGGTATGGATCTGGACCGGTTTCTGCATGACCATCCTGGCCGCGGCGTTGAAAGCCGTTCCGGTGGAGATGCTCGAAGCTTCGCGGGTGGATGGAGCCAACGAATGGCAGGTGTTTTTCCGCATCATGGTGCCCACCATTGCCCCCACCATCACCGTCGTGGTGACCACCATGGTGATCAACGTCTTGAAGCTGTTCGATATCGTCTATGTGATGACCGGCGGTAATTACGGCACGGACGTTATCGCCCTGCGCATGTACCGTGAGATGTACACCAACTTCCAGACCGGGCGGGGCACAGCCGTGGCAGTCGTCCTGGTGATCGTCATCCTGCCTTTCGTTTACATGAACATCCGTCGTTTCCTGGAACAGGAGGCCTCGCGATGAACCCCCCGAAACTGGTCGTTCTCATTCAGCGTATCCCGCTCCATCTGGTGATCATCGGCTTGTGCCTGATCTGGATCATCCCTACCCTCGGTTTGCTGGTCACCTCCTTCCGACCCATCCAGGCCATTAACACCTCCGGCTGGTGGACCGCCTTTGGCGCAACTCCCGGCTCGAGAGAATACAAACAGTTCTGCGCCGCGTGCCATGGAAATGACGGCAAGGCCATCCCCGCCGCCAACCTCACCGACCCCAAACTGGTCAACCAGTTTTCCCGCTCACTCCAGCTCCTGGCGGCCTTACGCGCGGATTTCAACGGGCAGCCGCACATGCAGGGAAAACCACTCCCCAACGAGAATCAGACTGCCCAGATAGCCGTATATCTGAAAAACATCTCCGGCGTCGAGCGTATCCCGCGCTTCACGCTGAGCAATTACATCGACGCCCTGATGGGTTACCGCGGCACGGCTACGTATCAATCCGATTGCGCCAACCACACTCAGTCCAGCGACCTGCATTGCGACCTGAGCGACCTGCTCAACCCTCGCGGCATCGGCCGGGCTTTTATCAACAGCGTCATCGTGACCATACCGGCCACAATCCTGCCCATCCTGTTTGCCGCCTTCGCGGCTTACGCCTTCGCCTGGTTCGATTTCAAAGGCCGTCAGGTGATGTTCGGCATCCTGGTGGGCTTGCAGGTCATCCCACTGCAGATGACCCTGGTGCCTATCTCCCGCATTTACGCCCAGCTCGGTCTGAACGGGACCTTCTTGGGCGTGTGGTTGTTCCATACCGGCTTCGGTTTGCCTTACGCCATCTATCTGATGCGCAACTTCCTCGGCTCACTGCCGCGGGATTTGTTCGAATCGGCTTATCTGGATGGCGCCTCCCATTGGACCGCCTTCCTGCGCATGGCCCTGCCCCTCTCCATGCCGGCTGTCGCCGCCCTGGGTATCTTCCAATTCCTGTGGGTCTGGAACGACCTGCTCGTTGCTCTGGTCTTCCTGGGCGGCACGACGCCGGTTCTTACCTATCAGATCAGCAACATGGTTACCTCCCTGGGCGCCGGCTGGCAGTTGCTGACCGCCTCGGCATTCCTCTCCTTGATCCTGCCCCTGATCGTATTCTTCGCCTTCCAGCGCTATTTCGTGCGCGGCTTGCTGGCTGGCTCGGTCAAGGGTTAGAATCCGGCGGTCTCGCATCCGGTATAAAGATTTGTGATGATCGTCAATAATTCAATTCTTCGATATCCTCTATGACAGAAGATGCACTCTGGTATAAGGACGCTATCTTTTATGAAGTCTACGTCCGCGCCTTCTACGACAGCAACGGCGACGGTCAAGGCGATCTGCCCGGGTTGATCGAAAAGCTCGATTACCTCCAATATCTGGGCGTCACCTGCCTGTGGCTCCTGCCGATCTACTCATCGCCCATGTGCGATGACGGCTACGACATCTCCGACTACTACACCATCATGCCCGAATACGGCAGCGTGGCTGACTTTAAACGCCTGGTGGATGAGGCCCACAGGCGCGGCATTCGCATCATCGCCGACCTGGTGCTCAACCACACCTCGGACCGCCATCCCTGGTTCCAGGCGGCGCGCTCCAGCCGCTCTTCCCCTTACCGCGATTATTACGTGTGGAGCGACAGCGATCAGAAGTACAAAGAGGCCCGCATCATCTTCGTCGACACGCAGAAATCCAATTGGACCTGGGATCCGCAGGCTGGCCAGTATTACTGGCACCGCTTCTATCCCTGCCAGCCCGACCTGAACTACGATAATCCGGCCGTGAGGGCCGAGATGCTGAACGTCATGAAGTTCTGGCTGGACCAGGGCATTGACGGCTTCCGCGCCGATGCCGTCCCCTATCTCTTCGAGCGCGAGGGCACCAACTGCGAGAATCTGCCCGAGACGCACGCTTTCTTGAAAGAAATGCGCCGCTTCATGGACGAGCATTATCCCGGGCGCATCCTGCTGGCCGAAGCCAATCAGTGGCCGGAGGATGTACGCGCCTATTTCGGCGACGGCGACGAATTCCACATGGCTTTCCATTTCCCGGTTATGCCGCGCATCTTCATGGCGCTTCGTCTGGGTGATGTGACCCCCATCGTAAGCATCCTTGCGCGCACGCCCGCCATCCCTGCCGGCTGTCAGTGGTGCACCTTCCTGCGCAATCACGACGAACTTACTCTTGAGATGGTGACCGACAAGGAGCGTGAGTGGATGTGGGCCGAGTATGCGCCCGATCCACGTATGCGCCTGAACCTGGGCATCCGCCGGCGGTTGGCCCCCCTGCTGGACGGCCAGCGCGCAAAAATAGAGCTGGCCTACTCGCTGCTTTTCACGCTGCCGGGTTCGCCTATCCTCTATTACGGCGATGAGATCGGCATGGGCGACAACATCTGGCTGGACGACCGTGACGGCGTCCGCACCCCCATGCAGTGGGACAGCGGCCCCAACGCCGGTTTTTCCACCGCTCCCGCCGAGAAGCTGTATCTGCCGGTGATCTCCAGCGAGGAATACGGGCCGCACGTCGTCAACGTCCACGATCAGATGCGGGATTCGCTATCTCTTCTCAACCGCCTCCGCCACCTGATCGCGGTGCGAAAATCTGCCCCAGCCCTGGCGCACGGCTCCCTGCGCTGGGCAGAGGTGGAAAATACAAGTGTGGCCGCCGCCTGGCGTGAGATCCCCGGCCAGCGCATTCTGGCCTTGCACAACCTGAGCGCTTCCGCGCAAGACATCGAGGTGGACGTGGGCGCTGGCATGCCTCTCACTGCCCACGATCTGCTCACCGGCGCCGAGTATGTCTTCTACCATGGAGAAAAGCTGGCCGTTCGCCTGGCGCCTTTCGCGTATCACTGGTGGGAAATAAAGACCTGATCGGCCAGGGGGGATATAATACAATAAACCGCTGCAAGCGGAGAGTGCTTACGGATGAATCTATTCGTTAATCCAGAAGAGCGCCGCCTGCGCGCCTTCTGGCGCCTCCTCATTCAATTCGCCATTTTTTTCATTGGCGGACTTCTCTTTGGCCTGTTTCTAAGCCTGTCTGCCCTGCTGATCATGCTCGTCGCCGGGCTGATCCCGGCCGCTGTGGCCACCGATCCGAACGCGCTGGCCACGTTGATCAACCAAAAAATCGTCAACTTTCCTTTTCTCCAGGCCGTCGATGCGCTGTTCACCCTGGTTCTGATGCTGTTTACCTACTGGCTGGCGGCGCGCTACCTCGATCATCGCCCGTTGAGTGACTACGGCTTCCACTTCGGCGCCCACTGGTGGCGCGACCTGGCCTTCGGCCTGCTCCTGGGCAGCCTGCTCATGGCGTTGATCTTCGCCGCAGAATTGACCGCCGGTTGGCTGAAGGTAGATGGGACGTTCGCCAGCCACGACGTCGGGCTGCCTTTCTGGCCGGGATTGATCCAGGCGGGGGTGCTCTACCTGTGTGTGGGCATTTACGAGGAGATGCTCTTCCGCGGCTACCAGTTGCGCAATCTGGCCGAAGGCTTCAACCTGCCTGCCGTCAGCCCGCGCGCTTCGCTGTGGACGGCTTACCTGCTTTCATCCCTGATCTTTGGCCTGCTTCACCTGGGCAACCCCCATGCGACTGCCGCCAGCACACTGAATCTGATCGCCGCCGGCCTGTTCCTCGGCCTGGGCTACGTGCTGACCGGCGAGCTGGCTATCTCCATCGGCCTGCACATCTCGTGGAACTTCTTCCAGGGCAACGTCTTTGGCTTCCCGGTCAGCGGCGGGGTTCCGCCGGTCTCGTTTCTGGCCATCCGCCAGGCGGGCCCAAACCTGTGGACGGGCGGCGCCTTTGGCCCTGAGGCCGGGCTGGTGGGGCTGCTGGCGCTGCTGCTCGGCGGGCTGCTTGTGCTGTGGTGGGTGCGCCGTACCCACGGCGACTTGCGCCTGCAGATCCGCCTGGCGCAGTACCGCCCGCCGGCGGCCGGCCGCGCCGCCGCTGGCAACGCGCAGACCGACCCGCTGCCCACCCTGAGATTGAAACAGGGCGGATCACCTTCAGCGTAAAAACGATTTCCCCCTTGATCTCATCGCCCCGCAGACCGTGATCGGCGCCGTCGCAGGAGCGCCGCTGAGGATCATCGGCCTCTTATCGGCCGTGCGCAGCATTTTCTGGCAGGAGCGAGTTTCCCATTTGAGCAGGAGACAACTGCCCGACAAGTTCCGATTCTGCCAGGTAACCTCACCGGGCGCAAAGCCCGCCGACTGACTTATTTCTTATACGTAAACAATATGGGCTTGAGCTGGCCCAAATCGATGGTCACCTTGCCGCTCGGATCGAACGTGCCCGAATACTTGCAGTTCCCCTCGATGATCGGGCTGCTGCAGTCCACGCCGACGATCTCAGCCGACCACGTGCCGCTGCTGGTGGTCGGCAGGTAAGCGTAAAACGTCCCATCCGCGCCGCTGATGGCGTCGACCCGCAGCGTCTGGCTGCCGCTCTGCTGGGTGATGGCCACATTGATCCCGCGGATGCCGTTGCCGGCAACGTCGGCTGCCTTCCCTTCGATGACAATCGCATCCCCTACGGGTACGACCGGCACCTCGGTAATCTTATCCTTGAGGTCCAGGAAGTCGGCGAACATCCAGCCATCCTTATTATCGAACGTCTTCACCTTCACCCACTGCCCTCCGGGTGCCTTGCCCAGCACTGTCACCTTCGCTCCGACGTTGTAATACCCGCCGGATTTGAATAACGTGCCGGGGCCGGCGCGCAGATTGAGGGAAAACACATTCACCTGAGCCTCGATAGGGGTGTAGGGCTGGGTAGGCGTCGGGCTGGGTTCGGGGGTGGGTGTGGGCGGTGCCGGCGTGTCCGTCGGCGCCGGGGGCGGGGAGGTGGGCGTCGCCGTGGGCGAGGATAGGGCCGCGCAGCCTGCCAATAGCATGGCGAAAAATACGCCCGAGCCGAGGATACGCAATGCAGCCTTCATTTCTTCCTCCTTCATCCCTGCTGTGGAAGGAGCCTGTTGCCGGTCAATTCAATTGTGAAATCGTATCCATGCTGCTAAGTTATGTATATTGTAACTCTATCTGTCTAAAAAATTTCATCCCCGCCTGTCCTCGGTTTTACTATTCTCTTTCCCCTTCTCCACCCAGCCGGCCAGGGCCGCGTGCCTCTCGTATTCCAGCGCAACGATCCGCAATTCTGAGCCTTTCGGAGACAGCTCCCAAAAGTCGCCGGCCTGCACCGGCACGGCCAGGAGCGACCCGCCCGCGATATCCATACCGTGACCGAGTTCGGTAATCAGCGTCAGGGCAGAAGAGACATCCCGGCTGGCGAAGGCCAGCGTATCCACACTCCCCAGTGCAGCCACCCCGGCGCCGATGGCCTTTAACAGCGCAGCGCGCAAGTGTTCACGCGCAGCTTGCAGGGGCGGCGTCTGGCCTCGCAACAGACTCTCGAAGCCCACCGGCCGGCCCACCATGGCCGACCAGCCGCTTCCATTTATGAATAAATGTTCAAGCTCGGCCACACTCATCCCCTTCTCGCGCAAAAGCAGCACGATGGCCGGGTCCAGATCACCCACTCCATTGGCCGATGGAATGCCTTCTACCGGCGTAAAACCCATGCTGGTCCCCACCGGGCGCCCCTCCAGAATGGCGGCCAGGCTGGGGGCGTCTCCCAGGTGGACGCTGAGCAGCCGGCTGGCAACGAAACGGGCGCACACCTGCTCCCACACCCATTGATGACAGAGGCCATCACCGCCGTATCGGCGAATTCCTTTTTCGTACAGCTCGTAGGGCAAACCGTAGGCGCGTTCAGGCAATGGCAGTTCTGCGAAGAAAGCCGTCTCGCATAGCAGGTAATGGCGGTTGTGGGGCCGTCGTTCCATCGCTGCGCGAGCCACCGCGAAGGTTGTGCGGTTGCGCCCGGGGAAGAAGGGCACGCAGGCCTCCAGCCTTTCCAAATCCTTAGGGCGCAAACGGGATACCGGCTGGCGAAAGACCTCTCCACCTTGTGGCAGCACATAAGCAATGACATCTTCGCCGGCCAGATCCAGGATCTCATCCAGGTCGTCCATCGACGGCGAGTCGATTTCAAGCGTACCCACGGCGGTAGGCATGCGCCGATGGCCGAGCGACCAGCGAGCGCCGCCGGGTGATGGCTCAAAGAGCAGCATAATCAGCCTCCTGGAGCAGGCGCACCCCTTCCTCGGCGATGATGCGTTCTTCATCCGTCGGCATGCTGACCACCCGTACTCGCGAGCGCGGGTCGCTGATCAAAGCCGGACGGTCGGCCGGGGCGCGGCGGTTCGCCCCCAGATCCAGATCGAGACCGCACCAGCTCAGCCCCTGGCAGGCGGCTTCACGCACGCGCCAGTTTTGTACACCAATGTCGTCGGTGAAGACCAGTACGTCCAATCCACCCAGCAAGACGGCGTAAGCGCCAATGGCTTTTTTCAGACGGTGGGTGTAAACCTCGAACGCCAGACGAGCGCGATCGTCCCCCGCCTCGGCTTGCGCCTGAATATCGCGCAGATCACTGGAAAAACCGGAGAGACCCAACAGCCCGCTGTGCTTGTTGAACATCTCGTTGAGCGCCTTTGCGTCGTAATTCAGCTCGCGCTCCAGGTAGAGCGGCAGCATGGCATCCAGGTCGCCGGTGCGGGTGCCCATCACCAAACCGGCCAGCGGCGAGAAACCCATCGTCGTATCCACGCTGCGCCCGCCGTAGATGGCTGCTACGCTCGAACCGCCCGTCCCCAGATGGCAGGCGACCATGCGCAGGCCCTCTACGTTCAGGCCGAGGAAATGGGGCGCCACCCGGCTGATGTATTGATAGGAAAGACCATGGAAACCATAGCGCCGCAGTCCATAGCGCTCGACCAGCTCGCGCGGCAAGGCATACTGGCTTGCCCGTGGCGGCAGGCTGACGTGGAACGCGGTATCAAAAGCCACATATTGGAGAACGGTGGGCAAGGCTTGTCGGCAGGCATCGATCACGCTCAGCGAATTGGGGTTGTGGATCGGCGCCAGGGACAGGGTTTCTTCCAGACGAGTGCGCACCTCATTCGTGACCAGCGCCGAGCCCTCGAAGAATGTGCCCCCGTGAACGAAGCGGTGACCGATTGCATCCACCCGAATATCCGCCTTAGACAAACGCTCCAACACAAGCTGAGCCGCTTCACGATGATCGCGAACGGGCGTCTCCTGTCGTTCGCTTTGCCCTCCCAAATTGTGCTCGATGAAGGCCGCTTCTTTCCCCGTCACGCCGACGCGATGCGCTTTCCCGTATGCCTCGATCTGGAAATCGCCCCCTGGCTGGGTCTGGAAGATTTTGTAATTCAATGAGGAGCTGCCGCAGTTAAATACGAGGATTTTCAAAACGCGACTCCGTTGATGAATCGATGCGGGTTTTGCGGACCCGGCTTGGAACACCCCTGGTCTTTATGTAGATCTCTTCATCAGCTGTGGGGCGAAGATCGGCTGCGCTGGTCTGTCCTCATTCGACGAACAAAGGTACAAGCTGAAAATGGTCCACATCTACCAGCCCTTTGTCCGTAATCTTCAGAGAGGGGATCACCGATAGCGCCAGGAAGCTGAGCGCCATGAAAGGGTCGTGCAGCGGTGATCCGAGATCGTGCGCGGCGCGTTGCAGTTTCTCGTGTTGAGCGCAAACCACATCGATGGGTTGGTCAGACATCAACCCGGCGATGGGCAGCGGCATCAGTGCCAGCACGTCTTTCCCTTGAGCCACGGCCATACCGCCCTGAGCCGCGGCAATCGCACGCACGGCGGTCTCCATACTCAGGTCGTCGACGCCGGTAACCACGATGTTGTGGTGGTCGTGGGCCACCGTACTGGCCAGCGCCCCGCGTTTCAACCCCAACCCCCTTGCGAAGCCAAGACCTACATTGCCCGTCCCGAAATGACGCTCCACCACGGCTACCTTGGTCAGATCGTGGTCCGGATCGGCTGCTACCTGACCATCAACCACGTGCGCCGGCTCGATCAGGTGGAGGGTGGCAAGCTGATCGGGCACCACGCCGATCACTCGTATGCGCTTCCCTTCGGCTGGTATGGTGAAGCGCAGATCGTCGGCCTTGATGTTGATAGTGCCGCGGGCCTTGGTCTTGCGTTCCGGGCGCTCCCAGGGCAGAACCTGGCCATCGCGCGCCACCACGCGGCCATAACGAAATACCAACTCCGGCCGCAGGTCGTGGAGGTCCGAGAAAACGACCAGGTCGGCCAGACGGCCGGGGGCTACCGCGCCGCGGTCGTGCAGGCGGAAATACTCGGCCGCGTTGAGCGTCCCCATCCGGATGGCCAACAGCGGGTCCAATCCGGCAGACACGGCCAGGCGGATCAGGTGATCAATAGAGCCTTCATTGACCAGATCCTGCGGATGCCGATCGTCGGTGCAGAAACACACTCGCGCCGCATTTTCCGGTGTGACCAGCGGTAGCAGGTCGCGTAGATTGTGGGCCGTGGTGGCCTCACGGATGAAAATGGTCATCCCAAGCCGCAGCTTTTCGAGCGCCTCGGCCACCGTGGTGCATTCGTGATCCGACATCACCCCGGCCGCCACATAGGCATTTAGCTCCTTGCCGCTCACCCCCGGCGCGTGGCCATCCACAATGCGCCCGGAGAAGGTCTGGATTTTGGAGAGCACGCGCTGGTCGCCTTTGACCACGCCCGGATAGTTCATCACCTCGGCCAGGCCGAGCACCCACGGATCCATCAACAGGGTCGCCAGGTCGTAGAATTCGAGCTGCGCTCCGCTGGTCTCCATGTTGGTGGCCGGCACGCACGAGGGTGCATTGACGTACATACTCAGCGGATTATATTTGGCATCCTGCAGCATGAAACGGATGCCCTCCAGGCCGAGCACGTTGGCGATCTCGTGCGGGTCGGTCACTACGGTGGTGACGCCATGGGGAAGCACCGCTCGGGCGAATTCGCGCGGCGGCACCATCGAGGATTCGATGTGCACGTGCGCGTCAATAAAACCCGGGCAAACATAGCGGCCGCCCAGGTCCATCGATTCCTGCGCCTCGTAGCCCTGCCCGAGGGCAACCACGCGCGTGTCACTGATGAGGATGTCCGTGGTGTAGATTTCACTGGTGAAGACGTTGATCAACCGGGCGTTGCGGAGGGCGAGTTCGGCGGGAGCTGCCCCGCGGGCGATTTTCACCCTGTTCGCCAGATCCATAGAAGATTGCCTCCTGAAATCATACTTCGACCGGTAAAATAGAGACCCTCCAAAATGGTGGTCTCAAAATGTATGACAAAGTGTTGCCAATAGGATACATTTTTTTACACCGCTTGTCAACCATGCCCGGCCGGTTGACAATTCTGTAATTGACTCATCCCTCCTTATTTGTTATAAAGGAGACACACCGGCCCTCCGGAACGTCGGGATGCGGCCAGGGGCGCGAATGGGCGCCGCCCCACCTGTTGATCTAAAATAATGAGACATCCTCCCGCCTGGTCCATCATCTCCATCACCTTGACGCTGATCGCCGCCGCCCTGGCGACGTTCGGCGCCCAGAGCATGTCCTCGCCCTGGAGAAGCGTCGCGGCGGGCATCGACTTCCAGGAGTTTGAGCTCCCCGGGCCAAATCATGCCTACGTTGCCCGCATGCAGATCGCCGATCCAAACGTGACCATCGACAGCGCCATCGCTCAGGGCAGGCTCTCCGAAGGGCGCGAGACGGTGCGCGATATGGCCGCCCGCGAGGATGGCGCGCTTAACTTTTGGGACGGCGCATGGGGCGCTACGAACCACGTCGTCGTGGCGATCAACGGCTCCTATTTCGGCGCCGATGGCGTTCCGATCGGCGGCATCATCCAGTCCGGCTGGTACGCCCGCCGTTTTATAAATATGGGCGGCGGTTCTGGCTTCGCCTGGAAGATGGACCGCACACCCATCATCGGCCAGTGCGTCAATACCCAGGCCGACCGGCAGATCGTCAGGAACGCCGCCAGCGGTTATACGGTGCGCATCAGCGACATCAACGTTCCGCGCGGCCCTAACCAGACAATCCTGTACACGCCTCAATGGGACGCCACCACCCGCACCGGCGACGACGGGACGGAGCTGCTGATCGAGATGACCGCTCCCACGATGGTCTTCCCCGCCCCACATGCGGTTTTGGGCTACGTCCGCGAGGTGCGGGAAGGCCGGGGTTCCACTCCCATTCTATTTAACTCGGTGGTTATCTCCGCTCAAGGCAGCGCGGGCGAGGCCCTGGCCAGGAACTTCAAGGTCGGCGACACGGTTGGCATCTCGCAGGAAATCACTCACTATCAGAGCGATTGTTCGACCCCCCTCGACCAGGATTGGACCAAGACCTACGCCAGCGTGGGCGGGGCGGTGATCTTCCTGAAAGACGGCCAAATTCCCGCTGGCATTGACCCCAGTCCGCCGCGAATCGCTCCACGCACAGCGGTGGCATATAACCAGGATTACGTCTTCTTCATCGTGGTAGACGGCCGCAACCCGCAGTACAGCGTGGGCATGAGCTTTACCGAGTTGGGCCAGTTCGCGCGCGACGCCCTGGGCGCTACCTGGGGCATCGCCGAAGACGGTGGCGGCTCTTCCACCATGGTGATCAACGGCCAGGTGGTGAACCGCCCGGCTTCAGCCTGCTACTACACCTACCTGCCGGTCATCGCCAGCGACCAGAGCCCTCCACCCGAAGGCTATCCTGCCCCGCCGCCCGCCGGCTCAAAATCAAGAACGGCTTCCAATGGAGGCGCTGATCAGCTTGCATGCGAGCGCAAGGTCAGCAATGCCCTGATGATGGTCGAGGTGCAGCCCGAGCAGTTCTCCACGCGCTTCAAGCCAGGCGACATCGTCTCCACCCGCGGAGCGGCCAGCCTGCGCCTGGGGCCGGGCAGCAATTACGCGCTCCTGGCAGAATTACCGCCCGGCTCGGTCGGCACGATCGTCTGGCAATTCAACCGCCTGGATGGCGTTCAGGCCAAAGGCGCCTACTGGTGGTACGTCGACTTCGCTGGCGTACGCGGCTGGGTCTCCCAGAACGACCTCGATCAGCCCTCGCTGTTCTCCCTCTTCGGCCTCCACGACATCAATATACCGCCGTAAAGGATTGGCGGTGTTCGCTTTTCTCATTAACCTCTGGGGCAGAAATCCTCCGTCAGCGGCGAGAGCACTTTTAGCCGGTTGGTTCCTCTGATTTTGTGGAGAACCCGGAAAGTGAGCAAAATAGGGACTGGATTTTACCCGGCGTTATGCCGCTCTCAGGCGACGTACCGGCTCGCCATAGTAATCGGCATGCTGCTGGCGGCAGCCTGCTCGCCCGTTCATACCCTGCCTTCGGCCTACCCCCCTGCTTCAACCCATGACCTTGAGACGCCTTCCCCTGACGCCTTGAATCCCTCATCCACCGCCGCTTTGCCAGCGGCGCGGGGAGCGGACTGCGTGCCGACCGGCACCTCCCGCCAGGTTGCCACCGTGACGCGGGTGATCGACGGCGATACCATCGAAGTGCGCATCGATGATCGGGATTATCGCGTGCGTTACATCGGCGTGGACGCGCCCGAGGTCGGCAAGGAGGCCTTCGCTTCTCAGGCTACCCGCCGCAACCGCGACTTGGTCGAGGATCAGACCGTCACCCTGGTCAAGGACGTCTCCGAAACGGACAAATACGGCCGCCTGCTGCGCTACGTCTTTGCCGGCGACTGGTTCGTCAATTACGAGCTGGTCTTTCAGGGTTACGCCTGGGCCGCCACCTTTCCGCCGGATGTGGCTTGCGCGCAAACCTTCCAGACTGCGGCTGCGGCAGCCAGGGATGCCGCCCGCGGCCTTTGGCGCCCCACTTCCACGCCCATCCGTACACCATAACCGCGTTTCCGTTGAACTCCCGCTCATCCACCAATCGGTCGGGTTTCTTCCAAATGCTCGACAGGCCATGCCCTCTTTGCCCACTCCACCGATTTCTATCAAGTCATGTGTGAAGAAGGGGTTGCTGCCGGCACCACCAGCGGCGCGCCAGAAGGCCCCGGCAGCACTTGAACCGGAAGCTGATAAGCCCGGCTGAGCACCTCGGCGTCCAATACCTCGGCCGGAGTGCCTTCGGCGCAAAGCTCACCCTGCACCAGCAGAGCAGCGCGGTCTGCGTAACGCGCCATAAGGTTCAGGTCGTGGAGCGCCGCCAGCACCGCCAATCCCTCGCGGTGCGCCAGATCGCACACCAGCTCCATCAGCTTCACCTGGTATTGCAGGTCCAGATTGGCCGTCGGCTCATCCAGCAGCAGGACGGGGGCTGCCTGCGCCAGCGCCCGCGCCAGCAGTACCCGCTGCTGCTCGCCGCTGGACAGTTCCCCTATTGGGCGGTCGGCCAGTTCCAGCGCCTGCGCGCGGCGCAAAGCCCACTCGGTGCGGGCTTCATCTTTGGGCAAAATCTGACCCAGCCAGTTCAGGTGCGGTGTGCGCCCCAGCAGCACCGTCTCCCAAACCGTATAAGCGGCGGGGAGATTGTGCGCTTGCGGAACAACCGCCACCAGCCGGGCGCGTTCCGCGGGGCGGAGCAGCGCCAGATCTCGCCCGGCCGCCAGAATGCGCCCCGAGCCGATGGGAACCACGCCGCTGATCGCGCGGATCAGGGTGGTCTTCCCGGCGCCGTTAGGGCCGATCAGCCCAAGCACGCTGCCCGCATCCAGACGCAGGCTCAGACCCCGCAACGCCAGACGCTGCCCGTAAGCCACACTTACCGATTGCACTTCCAGCATAATTGGAGACATTCAGACTACCTCGCCTACCAGTACTCCTGTTTCCGCGAACGGCGCAAGATCCACAGGAAAAACGGCGCCCCTGCCAGTGCGGTGACTACCCCCACAGGCAGCTCCTGCGGGGCCAGCACCACTCGCGCCAGTACATCAGCAGCCAGGAGAAATGCGGCCCCCATCAGAATGGAAAGCGGTACCAGGCGGCGATAATCCCCGCCCCACACCAGACGGATCAGGTGTGGCACGATCAATCCAAGGAAGCCGATCACGCCCGAGAATGCGACCGCTGCCGCAGTGGCCAGCGATGCGGCCGCGATGACCACCATCCGCACCCGCGCGACGGGCAGTCCCAACTGTTGCGCCTGTTCATCGCCGAACTGCAGAACATTGAGCGGGTGACCCGAAAACACCAGAGTGACCAGGCCAAGGCCCACGTAAGGCAGGGCAGCCAGGAAGTACAGCCAGCCCGAGAGTGTCGCCCCGCCCAGCAGCCAGACTAGCGCCCGACGCAGGTCGCCTTGCGACCTCAGCATCAGGAAGGATGTCAACGCGGTGGCAAAGGCGCCCACGGCCACCCCCGCCAGGATCAGATTGGCCGCCGGTAACGCCCGCCCGCTGCGTGCCAGGCTGACCACCACCACAACGGTCAGCAAAGCGGCGATGAAGGCGGCCAACGGCACTGCCATCAGCCCCGCCAGGGTGTACGGCCAGCGGACGCTCAGAGCCAGGACGGCCCCCAGCCCCGCCCCCGATGCCACACCGATCAGGTACGGATCGGCCAGCGGGTTGCGGAAAAGCCCCTGGTAAGCCGCGCCGCTGCCCGCCAGCGCCGCCCCCACCAATGCCACCAGGGCGGTGCGCGGCAAACGCAACTCCAGCACAATGGTGGTGAAGGCGACCGGCAGGTCGCGCTCACCGACCAGAATGCGCACCAGCGTCCCTGGCGGGATGTAAACGCTCCCCACCGCCACGCTCAACATGAGCGCCGCTACCAGTAGCGCCGACGCTACCAGATAGGGCTGCACCTTCATCCCTGGAAATCCGCCTTCCGCCTCATTGGATAAGATCCGGATGAAGCCATTTGGCCAGCATCTCCAGCGCATCGACATTGCGCGGCGTTGGCCGGCTGAACAGGTTGTCGTCCACCAACATCACATGACCGTCCTTGACCGCTTTCAGGTTCTCCCAGCCGGGGCGTTTGGCCACGCTTTCCGGAGTAACGCCGTAGGCGCCATCACCCAGCAGGATGAAGTCGGGGTCGGCTTTGACCAGCTCCTCCTGGCTGATTTGCGCCCAGGCAGAGCTCAAATCCGCGCCGACGTTGCGGCCGCCCGCTGTGCGGATGATCAAATCGATAAACGACTGAGGTCCTGCCGTCCACGGTTTTGTTGGATCGCTGCCGTCCAGCTCGTAATAAACCAGCGGGCGCTCCTGGCTCCTGGCGACCTGCGCCTGGACCTTGGCGACCCGCGTCTCCAGGCTGGCCTTCAGTTCCTCACCCGCCTGGTCGCGCCCGACCAGCCGCGCCACCGCCAGGATGTTGTTGAATAATCCGTTAAAGTCGGATGGATTCGGCAGGTAGTACACCGTCAGCCCCAGGTTCTCCAGGGCCTTGACCTGATCGGGGGTGTTGATCCCCGCGGCGAGCACCAGGTCGGGTTTCAGATTGGCGATGGCTTCCAGGTCGTACTTGCTCATCGAACCGCCCACGCTGGGCAGCTTCTTGGCCTCGGTTGGGTAATCCGAGAAATCATCCCGACCGACCACCTGGCTGCCGGCGCCCAGCGCGAAGAGAATCTCGGTGTTGGAAGGCGCCAGGGAGACCACCCGCTTCGCGGGAGCTTCCATTCGCACCGTGCGCCCCAGGCCGTCGACTAAAGCGATCTGCGTCGGGGTAACAGCGGGGGCTGGTTGGGTGGCCAATGGCGAAGATGGCTTGCCGGTTGGAAGGCACGCGCCTAACAGGCTGGCCGTCAGGACAAGCAGGGTGAATGTGAAGAAAAAAATCCGTCTGTTCATGATCATATCCATTGAAGGTTTCGTATCAGCGGGACGAAAGAAGACCGGCAGCGATCACGCCTCCACACGTTTAATGAGTGCCAGACGTGATTCCTTCTGCTTTGATGATCACATGGGCGAAATGAAAAATCCCTGCCTCGAGAGCAGGGAGCGCATGGGTTAACCATCGTGGTTGCGCTTCACCTCCTTGCCGCGAGGTTCTGGTGAGAGCATGCAATCGGGCGGTCGACCTGGCTCGGAGCATCAGCCTCCAACGAGGCGGTGTTCCTTACAGTTGCGGGTCAGCACCGGACTTACACCGGTTTCGCCTTTCAGCCTCCCCATCCGGGGGCGAGGCACCCGTGTTGCTATGGATGAATGAGATTTTACGTGAAGAAGGTGCAGTCGTCAAGCATTTTCTGCCCTTTAAACCGCCAGTTCCGCCACCGATTCCACCACCCGTGTGGGCTGGTAGGGGAAGCGTCCTACATGCTCCCGTTGAGTGACCCCGGTAAGGACAAGAATGGTGTCCATCCCGCTCATGATGCCGGCCACGATGTCGGTATCCATGCGGTCGCCAATCATGATCGTGTTTTCAGAATGCACGCCGAGGTAATTCAGCGCCTGGCGGATCATCAGCGGGTTGGGTTTGCCCACGAAAAACGGGCTGACGCCGGTGGCCTTCTCGATCAGCGCCGCCATCGCGCCGCAGGCCGGCACAAGCCCCTCCTCCGCCGGCCCGGTGGGATCGGGATTGGTGGCGATAAACAGCGCGCCAGCAGCCACGAAACGGATCGCCCGCGTGATGTGATCCAGGTTGTACGAGAAAGTCTCGCCCAACACGACGTAATCCGGCTCCAGATCGGTGATCACATAGCCGGCGTCGTGGATCGCACTGGTCAATCCGCTCTCGCCGATCACGAAGGCTTTACCGCCTGGCTTTTGGGATTTGAGAAAGCGTGCGGTGGCCATCGCCGAGGTGAAGATGCGGTCAGGGGATACGTCCAGTCCCAGAGTCTGCAGGCGGTGGGCCAGATCCGTGGGCACGTACATCGAGTTATTGGTCAGGATCAGATATTTGCTGCCGCGCTCTCGCAAGTGGGTGAGAAAAACGTCTGCGCCGGGGATCATCGTGCGGCCGCGCACGATCACGCCATCCAAATCAATCAGGTAATTTTGCCGGTCGGCCATTGGTTCCATCTCCTCTCAGGGTTCATCTTTTTTACTGCCAACAAAATTATATACCCGCTATATCGGATCATTCGAGATGATATTTGCAGACGCCCTTCCATAACCTGCAATTGGCTATTGACAGGTTATAGATAAAATGATAAGATGTAACTACCTTATTTATATTAGCTGGTTATGCAACCGACGTAACACGATAAGCAAGTTAGTCCTATCCCCAGGAGGAGCATCATGAATCCATTCCTTACCCGAGATCAGGTGTTGGATCACATGCAGCGAAAGCGAGCCGAGTGGGAGGCGTTGCTGGCAAAGGTGCCGGCCGGTTTGATCGAAGTTCCCGGCGATGAAGGCCAGTGGTCGGTCAAGGACGTGATCGCCCATATCGCTCACTATGAGCGCTGGATGGCAGCTTTTCTCGAAAGCGTTGCCCGCGGCGAAAAACCCGTCGTCAGCGAGTTGGACCGCTTGGAACTGCATGCTCGCAACGCGCGCATCTATGAGTTGAACCGTGATGTGCCCCTCGACCGTGTGCTGGCGGAAGCGCGCCAGTCTTATCAGCGTCTGGTCAACGCCGTGCGTGGACTGGAGGACGGCGATTTCCTGCCAGGGTCGCGCTTCAGCCTGCCCATTCGGGAAATATGGGGCGACGACTATCCGCTGGCCGAGGCCATTGGTGGGGACAGCTTCGACCATTACGACGATCACATCGCCCCATTGCGCGCCTGGCTGTCTCAGCATGGCATGGCTGCTTGAGCTGGTCAGCCAGGTTTTTCGCCGGCGGTCCGGGCGCAGCGAATCTCGGGCCGCCGTTTTCTTTTACATCCATCCTTCCGCGCGCCAATCGCCTGGAATTGGCCTTTCTCCTCGCCGCCAACGGGTAAACGATGGGGCTGCCTGCCGCCGTCGCCGTCCGACTTACCGCTCAAATAATCCCTACCTGGCTCTAAATGCCGCAGGACCGACGGCAAAATGCCGTTAGAATTGTTTTGTTATCTATCTCACGAAATGAGGAGCCAGCATGGATATCTTCCGCGTCAAGCCGGGCAGGCGCGTCGACCTGAGCGAGTGGGACACCAAAGCCTCTCCCGATTTCACCCCTGAAAAAGCCGATGCCAAGAAAGAGATTGCCAAACTGCTCGAGCGTTTGGACGAGCTCCAGGAGCTGCTTTACGCCGGGCACAGCCACCGCCTTTTGGTGGTGCTCCAGGCCATGGACACAGCCGGCAAGGACAGCACCATCCGCCACGTGTTTCAGGGGGTCAACCCACAGGGCGTGCGCGTGGCCTCCTTTAAAGTCCCCACGCCTGAAGAATTGGATCACGACTTCCTCTGGCGGGTTCACAGGCAGACGCCGTCCAAAGGCGAGATCGTTATCTTCAACCGCAGTCACTACGAGGACGTGCTGGTCGTACGCGTCCACAATCTGGTGCCAGAAAATGTCTGGCGCAAGCGCTACAAAATCATCAATGAGTTCGAGCGCAGCCTCGTCGCGGAGGGCACCACCATCCTCAAGTTCTTCCTGCACATCAGCCGCGAGGAGCAGGCCTTGCGTCTGCAAGAACGCATCGACATTCCGCGCAAGCAGTGGAAGTTCAACCCCGCCGATTTGAAGGAGCGCGAGTTGTGGCCTGAGTACATGCGTGCTTACGAGGACGCCCTCAGCGAGACCAGCACCCGTTGGGCGCCGTGGTACATTATCCCCGCCGACCGCAACTGGTACCGCAATCTGGTGGTCTCGAAGATCCTCGTCACTACATTGGAGGCGTTTGACATGCGTTACCCAACCCCGGCGGAGAACATCGCCCAATACAAAGTTGAATGAAGCGGACGCTTGAACAGGCGCATCAGTTCGGCGGACGGGCGATCAGCCCTTCCAGGATCGGCCGGGCAGCCTGGATGGCACGGGCGCGGTGGCTGATGCGATTCTTCACCTCAAGACCCAGCTCGGCCATGGTCTGGCCGTACTCGGGGAGATAAAAAATCGGGTCGTAGCCAAAGCCGGCGCTGCCGCGCTCCTCGGGGATGATCTCGCCGCTGCATTCGCCCTCCGCGTATTGCACATCCCCGTCTGGTGTAGCCACCGCTACCGTGCAACGGAAGCGCGCCCGCCAGGGGCGCGGCCTGCCATGCAGTTGCTGAAGGAGGTAACGCCGCCGATCGGCGTCGGTGGCGTCCGGCCAGGGCGCGAAGCGGTGTGAGTGGATGCCCGGAAGGCCGCCGAGAACGTCAACTTCCAGGCCCGAATCGTCCGCCAGCGCCGCCATCCCCGCGGCGCGCGCATAAGCCCGGGCCTTGCGTGCGGCGTTTTCGGCGTAAGTGGCGCCATCCTCGGCCACGCTTAGACTTAAACCCAATTCGGACGGCAGCACCAGGCGCAAAGGCAGATCGGCCAGTAAAGCGTTAATCTCGATCCGTTTGCCCTGATTTTCAGTAGCCAATAAAATAGACGTCAAAACTTCCTCCATGGTATCATTGATGAAAAAGCATGCCCAATAATTATCAAATTAATCATAAAAACTTGACTTTCGGAATATCCTGTGTTATACTACATCATATCTAATTCAAGAAAATTGAATATCTTTTATAAACGTGTACCAGCCTCGTTTTCCTTTGCGACTGAACGTCGGCTTTATTGTTGGACAGCCGATCGGCAGCAGTCGTGATTTTCATTTCGATTACCCTACGATCCACCTGCAACCTGACCTGGATTTGACCAAATTCAGCGGGGTTGCGAGGATCGGCAGAACACCCCAGGGGTTGCTCGTGCAGGCCAGTTTCCACGCGGCGCTCTCTTCTGAATGCGTGCGCTGCCTGACCGAGTTCGAGCAGATTTTGGAGATCAACTTCGACGAGTTGTTTGCTTTCAGCAACCGTACAGTCTCCGAATCGGGCCTGATTCTACCCGAAAATGGCAACATTGACCTCGAACCCCTGGTGCGTGAGTATATGCTCATCGAAATACCGATTAGCCCCTTATGCAAACCGGATTGCAAGGGGCTGTGTTCTATTTGCGGCGAGAATCTAAACGAGGTGACCTGCGAACATCAGGTGCGGGTGCCATACACTTAAAGGCTATTTTCTCTGACCACTCGCCGGCTCCCATTTACCCGCTCTGTTGCCGGGAAGGGAGGCGGGCGGGGACATACGGGCTGGGGCGGGTCGTAAGGCGTTGCGGATTTAAGTAATCTTGAAATACGTTTCATGGATCGCACGAGTACGGGCTGGATAAAGCTCGTGGCGGCTATTACGGGAATCGAACCTCACGGCGGGCGCATTAGAGGAGGGCGGCAGTGACACATCCGGACAGGCGCAGGCAAAACACGGAAATCTTGGGTATGTTGCTGGAAAAAGCCGACGTGCAAGGTTATCTGACTACCGAGGATTTGATGGAGTTCTACCCGAACGGCGAGGAGGACGCCGAGCACCTCAGCGCCGTCCTGGTCGCCCTGCGCCGCCATGGGATTGAAATCCTCGACCGCGATCTGGATTTCGATCTGCCCGAGGACGAAGCCGTCCCCCAGAGCGATCTGGACGATTACGTGGACCTGGAACGCATCTCCACCGACGACACCGTCGGACTGTACCTCAAGGAAATGTCCCGCGTTCCCCTCCTCAGCGTGGATGAAGAGCTCGAACTGGCCAAGCGCATCGAGCGCGGGCGCCAGGCCCGCAAGGACCTGGCGCGCCTGAACGGCCGCGGCAATAGTGCGCTGCGCCAGGAATACGAGTGCCTGATCCAGGATGGTGTGCTCGCCCGCGAACACCTCATCAAGGCCAACACGCGCCTGGTGGTCAGCATCGCCAAAAAATACATCGGGCGCGGCGTGCCTTTCCTCGATCTGATCCAGGAGGGCAATTTGGGCCTGATGAAGGCCGTCGAGAAGTATGACTATCACCGCGGCTTCCGCTTCTCCACCTATGCCACCTGGTGGATCCGTCAGACCATCACCCGTTCGATCGCCGATCAGGGTCGCACCATTCGTGTACCGGTTCACATGATCGACCGTATCCGCCAGCTTTACAAGCTGACCCACGAGCTGGAGCAGGCCCTTGGCCGCCCGCCCGAGGTGGATGAGATCGCCAGTGAGATGGGCCTCTCCAACCGCAAAGTGCAGTGGATGCTGCGCGTTTCGTGGCTGCCGCTGTCGCTCGAAAGCCCGGTGGGCGACGAGGAGGACTCTGAACTGGGCATGTTCGTCGAGGATACCATCACCCCTTCGCCCATCCAGAGCGCCTACAGCGATCTGCTGCGCCAAAAAATCGAGGAAGTGCTGTCCACCCTTTCGCCGCGCGAGGCGCGCATTCTGCGCCTGCGCTTCGGCTTGGACAACGGCCGCACCTACACGCTCGAGGAGGTCGGTCAAAAGTTTGGCCTGACCCGCGAGCGCATCCGCCAGATCGAGGGTAAGGCGTTGCGCCGCCTGCGGCACCCCCGCCGCGCGCGCCAGCTTAAGGATTACCTCTAGCAAAGACCAGGGAAAAATACACTTCTCGATCTAACTGCATGCCCGACCGGGCCAATCACCGCCCATAGGCAACCAGATCCGCGCGAGAGTCCCGTCAGCCCTGCGCGGATTTCCCTTTTTAACCCGCCGTCTCAGGCGTGGCCAGATCACGCAACGTCTGCCCACCCAAACCTGACAGACGCGGCAGGTCGACCATATTCATGCGCACCATGCGCTCGGTCAACTTGTTCACGAAGATGCGGTTGATCAGTGGATCGGCCATCATCCTGCGCAGGGCCGGCACCGGCACTTGCAGCAGGGTGGTGGGCGCCTCGGCGACCACATTGGCCGTGCGAGGTAAGCCGGTCAACGCGGCGATCTCCCCGAAAAAGTCGCCTGTGTTTAACACCTCCAGCAGACGCTGTTGCCCGTTCTCATCCCGCCCGGCGACTACCCGCCCTTCAAGGATGAAATAAGCCGCGTCGCTCTTTTCTCCCTGCCGCAGGATGGTCACCCCGGTATCCGCGCTGCTCACCAGGGTCTGTGCCGCCAGGTTCTGACGCTCCCTGATGCTCAGGGCGGCGATGGACGGCATCTGCGCCGCCAGCAGGTCGAAGTCGGCCAGCGTGGCCGCACGGGCCGGGCCGAGTCCGGGCGCAGCTTTCGCGCCGCGCAGCAGGCTGATCGCCCGCCTCCACTCGGCCGCCGGCTGGCCGATCCCCGGCATGAACAGCGCCAACGCTCCGGCAGCCACCAGGATCACCGAGCTGGCCACGACCATTGCGCGTACATTGAACAGATCGGCCAGCCCCGCCGCCGCCATGCCGAGCAGGTAGACCACGTCCCGGACGACGAAAAAAGTACTGGTGACCCGTCCGCGCACCTCCCGCACGGTATTGCGCTGCACCACCAACCGTCGGGCGATCGCCGAAGGGGCATTCAAAAAGCCGGAGAGCATGACCAGTCCGATCGCCGCGGTAATGCCAGAGGAAAGACCGTAATAAACGCCCACCAGCCCCATCCCCAGGAAGCTGATCACGATCCATTGGCCTTCGCGCAGCCGCCCGACAAGCTTGGCCATGAGCAGGCTGCCCACCACAAAACCCACCGAGGTGAGGCCCTCCTGCAAGCCGTATTGGAATGTTGTGGCCTTCAGAGCGCGCAACGCAAAGGGCAGCAGGAGCGAGTTCCACAGTCCGAAAGCGATCGAAACCGGTATGGTCAGGAAGAACAGCGAGCGCAGCAACGGGCTCTCCAGCAGGTACTTCCCGCCTCCCTTTAGATTCTTAATGACCGTAGCCACGTTCGTCTTCCCTTCAACATCGAGTTTGCCGATAGGGATGAGCAGGATGCAGACCGCCGAAAAAATGAAGGTGAGCGCGTCCAGGTAGAAAGCCCACTGGATCGGATAGCGCGCCGCGATCATACCGGAAGCGGCGAAGCCGATGGCCGTCGAACCGAAACCGCTGATGGCCATCAGCGAGTTGGCCGCTGCCAGCTCCTCATCGCTGGCCACCTCCGGCAGCACGCTCTCGTGGGCCGGGTCGAAGAACTGGCCCACCGCACTGGAGAGCAGTATGATGGCATAAAGCCACAGGATATTCCTGGCGATCATCCATGGGATGAGGAAGGACAGCAGGGCGCGGATTAGATCGGCTGCCACCAGGATTGTCTTGCGGTTGAAGCGATCCACGAACACGCCGGCGATAAGACCGATGAGCACGCTGGGCAGCGCGGTGGCCATCAGCATCAGCCCCACACTCAGCGCAGATCCGGTTAGCCGGTAAACCAGGATCGAAGCTGCCAGACTGGTGAGCGCGCTGCCAGAAGTCGAGACGAGCTGGCCCAGCCATAGGAGAGAGAAAGACCTGTTTTGGAAAATTGCGAAAGTCGAGGATTGGGACGTGGGGGTAATCGTTGCCATTTCCTACCTGATCAAGATTGCCCTACCTGTAAAAGGATGGAAGGAATGCTCTTACCGACGCCAGCAGTCTCGTTTTAAATTATGAAACGCCGAAGGCGGCTCACGGCGCAGCTACCGCGGGGCGCATTGATCGCTCGCTTGGAAAGGGCCGCGCGTTTGGCTCACTTACGCAGGCCATCGCCCCAACTTGTTGACGACCCAACGTTGTTGACACCAGTATAGCACTTATTAGACTATTTAGGTATGGTTATGTGGATTACCCCGCAATACCCTTTTTATTGGGAACAGCCCATCTGTATCTCCTGCAACGATTAATGATAAAATCTACCCATCTCCATCTTATTTGAGGTGACCATGTCCGAACCCATCCTGGTGGCCGTCGCCTGGCCGTACGCCAATGCCGAAATCCACGTCGGCAACCTGACCGGTTCTTACCTGCCGGCCGACATCTTCGCCCGTTACCAGCGGTTGCGCGGGCGTCAGGTGTTGATGGTCTCCGGTTCGGACGCCCACGGCACCCCCATCACCGTGCGCGCCGACGCAGAAGGCGTGCCCCCTTACGCCGTTTACCAGCGTTTCCACGCCGGTTTCCTCGATCTTTTCCAGAAGCTCGGCCTGACCTATGACCTGTTTACCTCCACCCACACCGACAACCACTTCCGCGTAGCGCAGGCCATCTTCCTGGCGCTCAAGCAGAACGGTTTCCTCTACACCGATCGCCAGCTTCAGTGGTTCGCGCCCAGCCAGGGACGCTTCCTGCCCGATCGCTATGTGGAGGGCACCTGTTACATCTGCGGTTACCCCAACGCGCGCTCCGATCAATGCGACAATTGCGGCAACCTGCTCGACCCGACTAAGCTGATCGACCCGCGCTCCAAGATCGACGGCTCCACCCCTGAGCTGCGCGAGACCGAACACTTTTACCTGGACCTGGCGCGTCTCCAGCCGCAGATCGAGGAATTCCTGCGCGCACGGGAGAGCTACTGGCGGCCGAACGTGCTGCGCCAATCCCTCGGCCAGATCCAGACCGAAGGCCTGCGTGGCCGTCCGATCACCCGCGACTTGGATTGGGGCATCCCCGTGCCGATCGAGGGTTGGAAAGGCAAATGCCTGTACGTGTGGTTCGAGGCGGTTATCGGCTACCTTTCGGCCGCCATCGAATGGGCGGCTCTCCACGGCCAGCCGGATGCCTGGCAGCATTGGTGGACAGATCCCGCCTCGCGCGCCTATTACTTCATCGGCAAAGACAACATCCCCTTCCACGCCGTCATCTGGCCGGGCGAGCTGATCGGCGTCGGTACCGCCTTTGGCAAGTATTTCGGCTTCCAGGTGGACAAACCCTTCGTCCTGCCTTATGACGTGCCCGCCAACGAGTTCATGAACCTGGAGGGCAGGAAAATCTCCGGCAGCCGCAACTGGGCCGTGTGGGGCCTCGACTTCCTCTCCCGCTATGATCCAGACCCGCTGCGCTATTATTTGACCATCAATATGCCGGAGAACAAAGACACCGACTGGGATTGGGAAGACTTCCTCCACCGCAACAACGACGAGCTGGTAGCCACCTGGGGCAACCTGGCCAACCGCGTCCTATCTTTCGCCTACCGCAACTGGCACGGCCGCGTGCCGGAGCCGGGGGAGTTGCGCCCGGGCGACCGCGAGCTCCTGGCGGCTGTGGAAGGCGGCTTCCAGAGCGTGGGCGAGCAACTCGAGGCAGTGCACCTGCGGGCAGCCCTCACCGAGGCCATGCGCCTGGCAGGCGAGGTCAACAGGTACCTGGACGTCACTTCGCCCTGGTTCGAGATCAAGAGCGACCGAGAAGCCGCTGCGCGCTCAATCTACACCGCCCTGCAGGCCATCGACACACTCAAGGTGCTGCTCGCGCCCTTCCTGCCCTTCACCTCTCAGAAGCTGCACGAATATTTGGGCTACGACCGACCACTCTTCGGGACACAGCGCACCGAGACCGTCGGCGACCCGCTCGGCGAACACACCGTGCTGCACTATGATCCTCCCGCCGACGGAGGACAATGGGCGCCTGCCAGGCTGATCCCCGGGCAGGCGCTGCGTCCGCCTCAACCGCTTTTCCGCAAGCTGGATCCCTCCATCGTCGCAGAAGAGCGCGCCCGGCTGGGAAAGGGATAACGGATTATCCAGGCGCACCACCGCCCGGGTGTCTGAGCGACGAATAGACCTGAGAGGCATGCCACTCCCATCCAAATGGCGCCCTATCCCCCACGAGCCAACCGGCGCCGAACCGCCGTTCTGCTCGACCGACCTGCGCCTGCAAATCCTGCACGGCCTGCCGTTCTTCGCCGGCCTCAACCAAACTGAGATCGCCGCCATTAACCCTCTGTTCCACGAGCGCGGCTACACCCCCGGGGAGACCATCTACGCCGCCGGCGACCCGGCCGGACGCCTGTACGTGGTGGCCACCGGCAAGGTCAAGATCCTGCGCCACACCCTGGCCGGCAAGGACGTGCTGCTGGACTTGCTGGCGCCAGGCGAGTTCTTCGGCGCGCTGTCTCCCCTGCCGGGCGAAGAATACCCCGACACGGCTGTCGCCCAGACCGTGGTCTGCGCGCTGGGCATCAGCAGCGAGGACTTCCGCCGCGTACTGGACCGCTTCCCTCCCGTGGCGCTTAAGGTGCTGGACATCTCCCAGGCGCGCCTGGGTGACGCCCAGGAGATGGTGCGCCGTCTCTCCGCCAGCACTGCCGAGCAGCGGGTCGCTTATGCCCTGCTCAAACTGGGCGGTAAGCTGGGCGCGCAGACCCGCGAGGGCCTGCTCATTCAGGCGCCGCTCTCGCGGAGTGATCTGGCCGAGATGGCCGGCCTGACCACCGAGACCGCCAGCCGGGTGATGAGCCAGCTCCAGCGCGATGGACTGATCCGCTCAGGAAGGCAGTGGGTGGCGCTGGCCGACCTTGCCAGGTTGCGGCGCCTCGCGGAGGGGGAAAGTCCCGGCGGGTAACAGGGGATTCATTCTTCAGCGCCAGTCTACTATTTCCCGCGCACAATCCGGTCGCCGTATTCACCTGTTACGTCCCCTGCTGTGCATGGTTTTGGGTTCAGAGGCAAGAACTGGTCATGCGCCCAGGCTTGTCCCTGCCCTCATCCATGGCGGATTCAGGGCGGCGATGCGCGCGTATATCGGGCAGGACGGCTCATGGGCGCCGGGCAGGTAGCCGGTGCTGACCAGAAACTCGCCGACGATCTCGCCGCCGGTGAAGACGAAAGTCTCTTTGAACAGCCTGACCCATTCCTCGCGGCCGAGGGGATGGTGGCGATCGAGCCATGCGGCGAAGGAGCCGTACACGGGGCGCAGGGCGAGGACGCGGCGGGCGTTCTCGATCACCGCCTCGATCTTGCGCCGGTTGCGCACGATGCGCGCATCGGCCAGCAGGCGCGCCACATCGCTTTCGCCATAGGCGACCAGTCGCTCCGGCTCGAAGCCCTCAAAGGCGGCGTGGAAGGCGTCCTTTTTCTTCAGAATGATACTCCATGAGAGGCCGGCCTGGAAGATCTCCAGCGAGAGGCGCTCGAGCAACGCGGAATCGGTGCGCAGGGGGAAGCCGTACTCCTGATCGTGATACGGTTTATGCAACGGGTCGGTGAGCACGTATTCGCAGTAACTGGTCATGGCAACTCGAGTTATTGTTTAGATTTCCACTTGCAACAAATGTCCATTATAGAGTAATATCGTCTATATTGGCTGATTACTCGAACTCCCACCCCACACAGGGCGCCAGTCTGATTTTACCAGTGAGGCACCTATGAACGAGGCATTCCGCCTGATGTGCGTTCTGGCTCACCCAGACGATGAGACCCTGGGCGTAGGAGGCAGCCTGGCCTGATACGCCGCTCAGGGCGTCGAGATTCAACTGCTCACTGCCACGCGCGGCGAACGCGGCTGGTTCGGCGCGCAGGAGGACAACCCGGGCATGGAGGCGCTGGGCCGGCTGCGCGAGGATGAGCTGCGCTGCGCAGCCGAGAAGCTGGGCATCCGCCGGGTGGATTTCCTCGGCTACGTGGACGGCGACCTGGACCAGGCCGACCCCAGAGAGGCCAGCGCGGCGATCGCCGACCACCTCCGCCGGTTTCGCCCGCAGGTGGTCGTCACCTTCGGACCGGATGGAGTCTGCGGGCACCCCGATCATATCGCCATCTCCCAGTTTACCACCGCGGCGGCGGTGCTGGCGGCGGATTGCAACTACCACGACCCGGCGGATCGGCCGCCCCACCAGATCGCCAAGCTGTACTACTTCGTCGCCGACCAGGTGCTGACAGCCCTGTACTACGCGCTCTTTGACGAGATCCGTATGGACATTGATGGGGTAGTGCGTAAGCCGGTGGCGTGGCAGGACTGGGCCATCACCACGGTGGTGGACGGTGGCGAGCATTGGCGTACGGTCTTTGAGGCGGTGCAATGCCACCGCTCTCAGCTCAAAGGCTACGGCGACCTCTCGCGCTTAAGCGCGGAGCAGAACCATCTGCTGTGGGGCCACGTGTGCTACTACCGTGCTTTCAGTCAGGTCAACGGCGGGCGGCAGATGGAGAATGACCTTTTCGCCGGTTTGAGGGAAAGGCCTACCATAGGAAGGAAAACCGAATGAATATCGTCTCGCAACGCTCGCTGCGCGTCCAGGGTGCGATGAGCGCCCTGCTTGCGTTGATGAACGAGCCGGCTTTCACGCGCCGCCAGACCGACCCGCTGGCGTGCGATTTCATGCTCGGCAATCCGCAGGAGATGCCGCTGGAAGGGTATGTGGAGGCTCTGCAGAGCCGGGTGGTCCCCCTGAATAAAGACTGGTTCGCCTACAAGGACAATGAACCCGCTTCACGAGAAGTGCTGGCCGAAGCGCTGCGCGGCTGGCGCGGCAAGGGTTACCGCGCGGAGGACATTTTCCTCACCACGGGGGCATTCGCCGGTCTGGCGGTGTGCCTGAACGCGGTGGTGGACCCGGGCGACGAGGTGATCTTCCTCAGCCCACCGTGGTTCTTCTATGAAGCGTTGATCTTGTCGGCCGGCGGGATGCCGGTGCGGGTGATGATCGATCGGGATACTTTCGACCTGGACCTGGAGGCCATCGAGTCGGCCGTGACGCCCCGCACGCGGGCGATCATCGTTAATTCGCCCAACAACCCGACCGGGAAGATCTACCCCCCGGAAAGCCTGAAGGGTCTGGCCGACATCCTGGAACGAGCAGCCCGGCGCGCCGGAAGGCCGGTGTACCTGCTCTCGGATGAATCCTACAGCAAGATCGTCTACGACGGGCGCCGTTTTCTCAGCCCCACGGATTATTACCCGCACTCCTTCCTGATTTACACCTACGGCAAGACCCTGCTCGCCCCCGGCCAGCGCATCGGCTACATCGCCCTGCCGCCCGAGCTGCCCGAACCAGAGCCGGTGCGCACCGCGATCACTGCGGCGCAGTTCTTGACCGGCTACGCTTTCCCCAACGCCCTGCTGCAACACGCTCTCGCCGATCTGGAGAAGCTGTCCATCGACGTGCATCACCTGGAGGAGAAGCGCGACCGCATGGTGGCAGCGCTGCGAGAGATGGGCTATCCGGTGCACAAACCGGAGGGTACCTTCTACCTGCTGCCTAAGTCGCCGCTGGAGGACGAACTGGCCTTCATCAAGCTACTGGAGAAGCGGCGCGTGTACTGCCTGCCGGGCCGGGCGGCGGAGATGCCCGGCTACTTCCGCATCTCGCTCACCGCCAGCGACGAGATGATCGAGCGCAGCCTGCCGGCCTTCGCCGCGGCCGTGGAAGAAGCCAGGGAAGAAAATGACCGGATGCGGTAGTGTAATACAGTCTTAAAGGTCGCGATGAAGAGCACTTCAATTGCGGGCTGTTACTGCATCGCTTTCACTTATCGAGAAACTCCGTGCATCGCCGATCTATTTCGACCTCTGAGCGTTTAGGTCATAAATCGAGAGCAATTTCGCGCCATCCACCTGGACGGTAAAGATCTCATCGTGATAGGCGTAGACGCCTGGCAAGAGGTAATAGTTGCCGATAAAATAGCGGGCTTCTTCAGGCTTATTCACCACCCGAATGCGGCGCGCATCGTCAGGAGGAAGCATCTCAATGGCTGCGTAGCCGCCTTCGGTTTCCAGGAAAACGTCAATTACTTGGCTTTTGTCTGTTTTCACAAGATATTCCAGGCCAGGGCGGTAGGCCAAACCCCAGTAGTCGGTCATGAAAAGTTGCTGAGCCGCGCCCAGATTCGGTCCAGCCAATCGATTGAAATACACGTACTCATACGGATGATTGTGGATCATCCAGGTCAAAGGTGGAAGTAGGCCGAGAAGCAATACACCAACAATGAAAGCTACCGTCAAGGGGCGAGAAAAACGCTTCGCCAATCGCGACCATCCCCATTCGAGACCGAAAAGAGCGATCAGTACAAAGGATGGGTAGATGAAATACATTTGACGCCAGGAGTCATATACCACCGATTTTATTATGATGACCGTAAGCAGAGGGATCAGCATGCTTCCAAGGATGAGCAACTCATCTCTTCCTCGTCTGTCCAGCTTCTTGCCGATTTTGCCTGACAGCCGATAGAGGATGACGCCCAGGCCTAGAAAGAATAGAAGCAGATACAAAATTGGTGTGGTTACGGCTATCCATACCGGAAGATAATGCCAAGGCAGATTCGTGGATGAAATCCTCTGCCCTAAATAAAGCATGGGAGCATCATGGGGGTAATGACTCATCTCTTTGATAGAAGCGATGAAACCCCCGATGGGATCGGCCCACAGTGCTGGCCAGAAAAGCACCATCCCTGCTGCCCCGCTTAAGCTGTATAGCCCAAAGGATAGCCCTCCCCGTCGGAACGTTACCCTTCGGTTGACCACTTCCAATATCAGGCCGGTCAGGGTTAGCAGCGGGATGACTAGCCCGGGCAGGCGCAAGGCCAGCAGGGCTCCTGTGAAAATGCCATGAACCAGACCGCGCACAGCATTAGGCTTATCCAGATACCAAAGCATGGTCACTAATGCATAGATGAAGAAGACCATGAAAGGGATATCTTTTTCATTGAAAAATGCGGAGCCGAATATGCGTGGGCTGATGGTCAGGAATACTTGTCCCGCCAGAGCCATCCACGCCTTCCGGAAAAGCCGCCAATTCAGCAGATAAAAGGCCAGGCACCCGGAAAAGAATGTCAGGAAAGTGATCAAGTGCCGGCTCAAGTAGACCTGTTGGGCATCACCTTTTGACTGGAAACGTACGAGGAAAATCTCGAAAAGGGGGCCGTAAATACGATCAGGCCTATTGAGCAGGATCGGATCGTGTTTCAATATAAAGCGATAATTGGCTATTCCCCGCTCAATCTCGGCAGGCTCATCCCACGGTGCGCCAAAATCGCGGTAGATGCGCATCCCGATCCCTGCCACGGCGGCCAGATAAATCAGGGTGAGGAGGTAAACCAGTTTGTATCGAAGCGGCGGAATCCTTGCCATGGATAGCATGGAAAATCCTGTTAATTTCCAGCGGGTGCAACTGCAACAGTCGAAGGGCGTGTTTCCATTTTCACCCACGCCAGGCTGGCCGTGCTGAACAGAAACAGCAGGCCATAGCCAGCGAAGAGTACGAAATAACCCAGGCCGGGCAGATAGCCGTTGAGGAAATCGGCCACCGGGCCGCCGATGCCGGTGCCGATCATGCCCGCCCCCGCGCCGGCCAGATTGGAGATGCCCAGGTAGCGCCCCGCCTCTTCGGCCGGAACGAGCTGGGTGCCCAGGGCCCAATTGGTGGTGGTGAACAGGCCGGCCGAGAGGCCCAGAACAGTGCCGGCTACGTAAATCATCGCCAGGTTAGGCGCCCAGATGCAACCAAGCAGCAGGAAGGCTCCTGCTGCGGCCAAAACTCCGCTCCAGGCGACCAGGCGGCGGTGCCCGAAACGATCGGAGAGCCAGCCGCTGGGCAGGGCAGTGAAAAGGGTAAATACGCCCACCACGCTGACCAGGCTGCCGGTCATACTGACGGCGGTTTCACGCGAAACGTTGAAGGAATACATCAAAAAATAAGGCACGAATGACTGGATCGAGGTGATGGCGGCGAAAAAGAACAGCCGGTTGACCACCCACCAGACGAAGGGCGATTGGTTGCGGGCCCCGCGGCCCAGTGCGCCCCCCGCCCCAGCCCACACGCCGGCCACCACCGCCACCGCCATGGCAACCACGCCGCCCACCGCCACGCCCACCATCCAGGCGGTGCGAACGCCAGAGACAGCCCAGGCGATCAGTCCGGCCAGGCCGCCCACCAGCCCGCCGCCGACCAGTCCGGCGGCGGCGCCCACGAGGATGCCGGCCAGGATGCCCATCACGCGCACCATGGGCGGGCCGAGCGGCTCGGTCGGCCTCTCGCGCAGCGGCTGTTCTTTGACCAGCGCCATGGTCAGCAGCATGGTGAGCAGCAGGCCGGCGCCGGTTGCCACCACCGCCAGGATGAAGCGCCCCTCGCCCACCCACTTCGCAACCGTAAAGCCCATCAGCACCAGCGGGATCAGCTCGAAGATCGACTTGACCCCGGAAGCCAGCCCGCGCTTGTCCTCGGGCACCAGGTCAGGGATCAGCCCTTGCAGGGCGCCATGAGAAATGTTGGCCGAAAACTGGGTCAGCAGCACAGCTACCAGCAGCATCCAGTAATTCTGTGCGGCGGCAACCAGCGCCAGGAAGATCAGGTCGAGCAGCACGCCCACGAAAATGAACGGTCGCCGGCGGCCGAAGCGCGAGGTCGAGCGGTCGCTCAGCAGGCCCATGGCGGGCTGCACCAGCATGGCAATCACCAGCCCGGCTGTGCGCATCTCGCCCAGGGCAGTGTTTTTAATCTCGGGTCGCACGAAGGCGTCCACCAGGTAAGGCATGAAGATGATGCCAATGGCGTTGTTGCGGATGTTCAGACCCAGCCAGAACAGGTTCACGTTCAGATAGTCGTACCAGCGCATGGACTTCATTTGTCCTCCACGATGGGGGCAGGTTGCGTTTCGGGCCGCAGGTGACGCACGAGAAACCCCACCAGGCGGCGGAAATATTCATCGGTGTAAATCCGGCTGGCCTGCACATGGCCTGCATCGGGCAGGCGCCAGATCTCGGTCCCCGCGCCGGCGGCGCGCGCCAGATCGTCGAAGTCGGGCACGTACTGGTCCAGGTCGCCGTGGATCAGCAGCAGCGGGCGCGGCGCGATCTTCCCAACCCAGCGCACCGGCTCGTAGGCAAACAAATTGGCGCCCACCCGCAAAGAGGCTCCGACGATCGCCAAACAACCCAGGATGGGCGCCAGCCAGCCCGGCAGGCGGCGCTCGGCGGCCCAGCCCCTGACCGCGCTGCGCAGGCGCGCTGGAGCCCCGTCGTCCACCACCGCGGCCACCTGGGAGCAGAGCGGCGCGCTGACCAGCGCCACCATTCCGCCCAGCGAAAAGCCGACCAGGGCGACGCGCTCCACGCCGCGGGAGGCGAGGAATGCCACGGCGGCCTGCACATCGCGCGCCTCGAGGTAGCCGAAAGTGGTCGTTTTCCCCTGGCTGCGACCGTGGGCGCGGAAGTCGAACATGAGCACGCTCAGCCCGGCCTGATGCAGGGGCGGCAGGTAGCGCACATCGGGGTCCATACTGCCGCCGTGGCCGTGAAGCAGGATCGCGGCGCAACGCCGATCGGCGCCCGGCACCCACCAGCCGCGCAGCGTGATCCCATCGGCGGCCGTAAATGAGACCTCCTCGTATTCCAGCCCCACTTCGGCCGGGCTGCTCACCTCGCCCAGGTAATGCCGGTGCGTGAGCATGAAGGAAAGCGCCAGGCTCACCAGAAAAGTAAAGGCCAATACGCCAGCGAGCGCGTAAATTACCGTCAAAAGCGCCTCCTCATCTCAATTCAGGAACGATCAAAAGACCCGCCGCAGGGGCCAGCGCGCCAATTGGGCAAGCAGGGCCTCGGCCGAGTCGCGCTCCGGCACGCCGTCAACCACCAGATACACCCCGCGCGGATCTAAGGCTTCCATCACCGCGCTGACCTCGCCCAACTCACAGGTCACCTGAACGCCTTTGCCGGCTGCCTGGATGCGCCGGTAGACGGGCGCCCACTTGTTGAAGGCGGCATCTCCGATGGTCGGCACGTACTGCACGGCATCCAGCTCGGGGATGGCCAGGATGCTCTCCAGATGGCGCAGCGCTCCGGGTCCATCCAGGTGATACAGCGAGCGATCCAGGAAGCGGCACTCGCGCCGGATACCCGGCAGGAAAAACTCTTCAAAGGCGCGAACGCCAATCATGGCAGAAAAATCGCAAGAAGGTAGATAATAGCGGCCCTGGCAGGCCAGGGGCGTCCAGGTGGTAATTGGCTGTCCGGCGGCGCGCAGTCTGGCGTAGAAATGATTATAGAGTCTTTCGTAATCCAGGTGAACTCTTTCGAGGAGTATTTTTACCTCGGCCGGGTGCTCCAGCAGGTCGAGCGCCAGCTTCTGGGCGCCGCGCAGGGCGGCCAGGCAGTCCCCGTCTGCGTGCCAGTCGGTCATACCGGTGATGAACCTGCCCTCGCCTGTCTGCAGGAGAGCGTCGGTCAGCTCGTCGAGTTTGTGCAGATAAAAGCCGTCCCAATCCAGGGCCAGTTCCCCGGCCTGGCCCCAGTCCAGCAGCACCGGCTCGCTCCAGCTCGTGCCGTAATCGCCGAAGCGCAACGGGCAGCCGTACAGCGCGGCGAACACATCCGGGCCGAGGTTTGGCCAGGCCACCGGCAGGGAATCGCCCAGGAAGAGCTGGTTGGAGAGGTTGACGAGCTGCCATTCGGCCTGGTACTGCGCATCCAGCCAGCGCGCGGCCGGGTTGGCGTGGCGGGAAGGCGGCAGTGGAACTCGCTCGTCGGGCGGTTTGTACAGGGTGAACTGCACCAGCGGGCGGTCGAGCAGCTCGCGCTCCCAAAAGGCGTCCATACGCTTGAGCGTGACTTCAAAATCTGGCTTGAGGTCGTACATCATCTGGGTGAAAAATCCTCTCCCCGGCGCCATCGTCAGAAGACGGCATTTGCTATATAATCGACGCGATGCCTAAATCCATCATAAAAATAGCCGTTATCGGTATCTTACTGGCAACCGGTTTGTCCGGCAAGCCCGCCCGTGGGCAGGATCAGGCGCCCGACAGCGGCGGCGTGACGCTTTATTTCCCCATCGTGATGAACTACCTGCCAGTCGGCTGGATCGGCCCCGACGGCGGCAACGTGATCGAATACGCCGTCGACCCGCTGCACCTGGGGCTGATCTACGCCGCCACTTACGGCAGCGGGGTGTTCAAATCCAGCGACGGCGGGGCGAACTGGTCGGCAGCCAGTCAGGGAATGTCGCTCTCGGACCGTTGGGTCAACTCCATCGCCATTTCCGCTTCGAATCCGCAAATCCTGTTCGCGGGAATCTACAAAGGCGTATACGCCAAGATCTACAAGACTACCGACGGCGGGCAGAGCTGGTTCAAGGCGGATAGCGGCATCCAGGATCCGGCGGTGGTCTACGCACTGGCCGTGGACCCGAAGAATCCCAACGTGGCTTATGCGGCCACCCGCGGCGCAATCGTCTATAATTCCAGCGGCGGCATCACCGGCTGGAATGGGGTGCTTTACCGCACCACCGACGGAGGGGCAAGCTGGTCCTCCTCGCTCACCGACATCGGCGGCAGCAACTACGACGATTGGGTGTACTCCATCGCCATTGACCCGTCCAATACCGCCAACGTCTACGCCGCTGCGCACGAGAATGGTGTGTACAAGAGCACCAACGGCGGCTCGTCCTGGTCCAAAGCCAGCAGCGGGCTACCTACCAACTCTTCCACCAGCTCAGTCATCTCCGGTCGCTCCATCGTGGTAGATCCGCATAACCCGCAGACGGTCTACGTGGGTCTGTGGCACAACGGCGTGTTCAAGTCCACCGATGCGGCCAATAACTGGACCTCCGTGGGTCCCAGCGGTGTGAAAATCTACCCCAACAGCCTCTCGATCAACCCAAAGCAGACCAATACGCTCTTCTTCGGGGATTTCCCCGAAGCCGGTGAAACCACCGGCCTGGGAGTGTGGATGACCACCACCGGGGGATATAACTGGTCACAGGTCGGCCTCCAGGACTACAGCATTTACACCACCGAAACCGATCCCCTCGTTTCGACGAATGTGTTTGCCGGCCCGGTGCTGGGCGGCGTCTATCGCAGCACGGACTCCGGAATTAGCTGGGCCCACAGCCAGGCGGGCTTTAAAGCCAGCGTGGCCACCGGCCTGATCGTGCTGCCCGCCGACTCGCGTAAGATGGTGGCCGGCATCCTTGGCGGGGGCGTGGAGCGCAGCGACAACGCCGGACAGACCTGGAGCGACATTCCCGGTTTGCCCGGCAGCCGCAACGTGCACGCGGTGGCGCTGAGTCCCTCTGACGCCAACTCATTGTTCGTATTGACGGATTCGGGCGTGTTCACCCTCGACCTGTCCACGTCCACCTGGACCCAGCGATCGCCGACGCCGCTGGCGCTGAAGGCCCCGCTCAGCAAGGAGGAGCAGCAGTCGGTGCGCGCGGCGGCCGAGGAGCTGTACGGCCCGCAGCCGGACGGGGTGCTGGACTCCGGCTTCATGCAGCCAACCAGCGTGGGCGTGCCCGGCTTGAGCATCGCCTTCGCCCCATCCAATCCTTCAATTGCATATCTGGGAACCTCAGGTGGTGGATTGTATCGGAGTCAAGACGGAGGGGCTACCTGGTCGCCCTGGGCGCTGAGCGGCAAGGTGGTGCTGTCCACCGCGGTGAAGCCGGACAATCCGAATGTCCTGTACGCATCCACCAGTGACGCCGGTGTGGTTCAATACTACAACGGCTCAAGCTGGCAGTCCATCAACTTTCCGGGTGGGGGCACAGTCAATGTGCTCATCTATAGCGACCCATCGACTGTTTGGGCAGGCTCCACCAACGGCGTGTACAAACGCGTGGGCAGCGGATCATGGACCGCAGCCGGTCTATCTAACTATACCTTGCGCGATCTGACGCTCGACCCGCATCGCGCCGGGCGCTTGTGGGCGGGCACGTCCAACGGCGCCTTTTACAGCGACGACGGCGGGATCACCTGGCAAAATGGGCCCGCGGACCTGGCCGGCAGGATCATCTTGAAGATTAGTTTCGATCCGAACAGCCCTGATTACGTGTATTTCGCCACCGACAGCTTCGGGGCCTACCGCGCGCTCGACCCGTAATATTCCCCCTCACCGGCTGACGTCCACGCTTTTCGCGGCCTCCGGGTCGGTCGAGCGGAAAATCACCCGCGACGGCCCGCCCAAGGACGCCAGGCGCAGCTCGAAGCCATCCCCGTCGGGAGGCGGGCCGAGCCGGGCGAAGTACACGAAGGTGTTGGCGTCCAGCCAGCGCACAGAAGCGATCCCGGCCGCCTGGTCAGGCGGCAGCAGCGGCGCGGGCGCCTCTCCAATCCGACCTATCGAGACCCCTTCGCGCCAGAAGCCCTTGGCCTGCGGCTGTGCGTCGAAGACAAAGCGCTGCCCATCCGGGTTCCACCCCAGAAAGACCCCCGCTCCATAATCCTCGCTCTGACCGGTTTCAAGGTTGTAGATCACCACCCGGCGGTCCAGGTTGGTGTAGCCGAAGCGCGCCCGATCGGGCGACCAGTGGGCGGCGGCATCCTGGTCTTGCAGGGCAAAGGCATCCGCGCCTGGCAGAACGGCCAGTTTCTGCGGCTGGCCGCTCAGCGGCGCGCGCCACAGGGTCACCTCGCTTTCGGCAGCGATCGGCCGGGTCAGGTCAACCGGCGGCAGAGCCACGAGAATGGACTGCCCATCCGTGGACCAGACCGGCGAAGGGTGAAAGCCGCCTTCGATGAATTGGATAGGCTCGAAGGTGAATAACGCGCGCAGATTTCCGCCGTCCGCGTCCAGAAGGTCGATCTGGCCGTTGCGGGAGACCAGCAGGAGGCTGCCATCGGGTGAATAAAGCGGCCGGCCGCCCTGCCCGTTCGCCAGCGCCTGGCGGACGGCGCCGGTCTTCAGCTCGGCCAGCCACAGATCGTCGTCGACCGGGCACAGGCCGCATTCCAGGTAGGTGTTGAAGGCCAGGCTGTTGCCATCCGGAGCCCAGGTGGGATTCTCGGCCAGGCGCGCCAGGCCGTTCTGCCCCGGCAGGTTTTCCGGCCCGGCTGCCAGACGGTCGTCCCTGCCATCCAGGCTGACGACCCGCAGCTCATACCGCTCGAAGCCCGCCTCGCCTCCGCTGAGACGGCGACGGTAAAGGATCCAGCCGCCATCCGGTGAGAAAAGCGGGAAATCGTCGGCGCCGCCCCGAGTGAGCTGGCGGGCGGTACCTTCGCCCTCATCCAGCCAGATATTTCCGCCCTGAACGTAAACAACCCGCGCGGCCGGCGCGGGAGACGTGGGGCTGGAGGCGGTTATGGCCGATCCTCCCGCCGGCGTGGGCGTCGGCGCGCCCTCGACGAGGGCCGGCTGGGTGACGGGGCCCTCGGACTGCTTGGGCAGCGAGGTCGGTGAGCTCGTCCCTGCTCCCGGAGTGCATGCGGCGGAGAGCAACAGGATAAGCGCGGCGGTCGCGAGCGGGAAAGCGGGCAGAATCTTGGACAACGTTTTTGGATGAGACATACCTGCACCAGAAGCGGCAAAGGGATTATACTCAATTTCGCTGGCGATGATTCCTGTCTGCCCAGGCGCGCCGCCGGACGCCTGCAGGAATCCGGCCTGATTATTATCCCATCGCCCGCCCAGATCAGCGGGCGACTTATCGGTAGTAGACTGGCAGGAAATGGAAGCTGAGCCCCAATTCCCCACCCGCATCGTGCAAGAAACGAGCCACCCATCCGAGCATCCTCTGGACGCTGAGACGATCCTACGGCTGTACCGTTTTCATATGGCGCTGTGCGGCGACCCATGGGAAGCCCAGGCCCAGGTGAGCGAGACCCTGCGCGCGGCCGTACGCTGGTCAGTCCGGCCCAGGCCGGGTGGCCTGGGTTGGACCTTGCGCCTGTTCCAGGCGGCGCGCTACACGGCGGCCTTCGGCCGCAGACGCGCCAGAGGAGATGCTCGCAGCGAAGCAGACGGGCCTGCGGGCGAGTGGGGGCTTTCCGCGGCGGCTGAGGACGTGGCGGCCAGGGCCTGGGCGGCGCGCATCGCCAACGGGCTGCAATCCCTGCGCCCATCGGTGCGAGAGTCCCTGGCGCTGGCCGGATTCGCCGGCCTGCAAGTGGAGGAGGTGGCGGCCGTGCTGGGCGTCCGTGCAGAGGAAGCCGGCAGGCGCATCCGCAGCGGGCTGGCTGCCCTCCGCAATCTGCTGCCGGACTCCGCCGATCCAGAAGGGGACATGCGCCGGCTGGCCTCATATTTGAGGCCAGAAGATAACTTTCTGGCCAGGGAGCAAGAACGATGGGACGTCCTCCACCGCGGCGCGGGCGCGAAAAAGCGGCTGAGCCTGCCAGACAGCCTGTGGAAGTACCTGTACCGGCTGCGAGCGGGACTGTCCATGGGCGCGCGCGCCGCTGCCGTTGGGTTGGCCGTCGGAATCCTGGCTTTCGCCCTGCTGACGCCCGGCAGCCTCGATGCCTGGCTCTCGCCTCGATCGTCCCAAACGAGCACCCCTTCCCTCGCGCCAACCGCCGAACCATCCGGCGACCTCGTCCCGCCCGACGCGTCCATCTGCCAGGCCTGGCTGCTGAAAGTATCCTCTGCGCTCGATCACACCGCCGTGGAGGTCGATCAGGTGAAATACACCGACCCAACCGCCACCGGCGATGCGGGCAACGGCTACGGCTGTGAGGTGGTTCTGATGTATAAAGATACGCCCGCCGACGCGATCGAGGCCGCCACACGCAGGGTGGAGTCGCTGCTCGCCCAGGCCGGGTTTCAAAACGATGCCAACTTCACCTGCGGCTGCGGCACGCCGAACAATCCGGTGTTCGGGTTAGACTGGTATGGGAACGGCTGGCACTTCGTCCAAAATGAGCTCCAGGCCGTCCTGACGGTAAGCTGGCGCCCGGTGGAACCCAATTTGTGCGTGCAAGGAGAACCGGAGGACAGGTGCGCCCTGCCAGCGAGCCAAAAACTCTACACGCTGAAGCTGGCGATGGCCGTGAGCGGGCTGAAGCCTTTCCTGGATGGTTTTTTCAACCTGTGGAGCCGGGGTGATGCTCGCGCCCTGGACGATCTGGTGCCCGCCTTTCGACAGAGGACGCCCACCATGGCATCCCTGGACAGCCTGGCGGAGATCAAACGCAGCGACACGGTCGAAATCGCCTTTCGCTGGCGCACCATGCAAAGCACGCTTGGCCTCCAGATCGTGGAGGTGGAAGCGCTGGCGCACGACATGGCGAACAACGCTCCGCTCACCGTCATCCCCTTCCAGATTCAGGTGGCGCGGGTGGACGGGCAGTGGAAGGTGGTGGACCTGGCGCCGGCTCACCAGTTGCCCCTGAGGGAATGACGGCCCGCACGATCCAGGAGAACCTCCCGGCGGCCCGCAAAGGGCTAATATCCCAACTCCTCTTTTACATCCTCGGGCAGATTCATCTCGTTGTCCACGCTGACCGGTATGCCGCCGTATTTCACGTAAGTGACCGGCTTACCGCCATAACCGATCACGCGCACCCAGGTTCCCCCATAGCGCACGATGGTCACCGGGATGCCGCCCTGCTTGACGAAGGTCACGTACTCGCCGTTCGAAAGCTGATCTGCCACAGACATCTCCTCGCTCAACGCTGGTAGGTGCCAGTAAGCTGGCCGGCGGCCAGCACATGCCCCTGGATGGCCTGGTGGAATTGCTCCCTTGAGGGGGCTTTATCGAGGGGCAGCATCTGGTCCAGCGCGTATACGGTGAAAATATAGTGGTGCGCCTTGCCCGCCGGTGGGCACGGTCCGCCGTAGCCAAGACGGCCGAAGTCGTTCTTGCCCTGCAGGGCGCCGTCCAGCGCGGTTTCTTCCGCGGGCAGGCCGCCCGGAATCTCATCCAGCGAAGCGGGTAAATTAACCAGGATCCAGTGAGTGAAGGTGCCGCCGGGCGCGTCGGGGTCTTGCATGAGGATGGCCAGACTCTGCGCATCGGCTGGAACGCCCTCCCAGCGCAGAGCCGGTGAGCGATCCGCCCCGTCGCAGGTATATTCCTTGGGGATGGGCTCGCCAGCAAGAAAGGCCGGGCTGCTGACGTCAAGGTTTGGGACGTCGGTCGGCGGAATGGCGGGTGCGCCGCTCGGCGCGCACGCGGCGAGAAGGGAAAATGCAATCAACAGGGGCAGAAATTTGAGCATAGGCCGCTCCATTTCTGTAGAACCGATGGTTGTTCAAAAACTTGTGGTGTCCATTATTTATTATAAGCCGGGCGGTCTGCGCAAGGTTTGCTCTGGACAAAATAATCCGTGAAACAAAGTGATCACCGCTTATGTGAACCCAATAGAAGCTTGAATTT